>Ga0209643_1000014_pt1 | contig 703019 bp, 644 predicted proteins | sample AutmiccBRH37_all_FD_187383 | JGI IMG/M metagenome (GOLD analysis project Ga0209643, IMG submission 187383) | Deep subsurface microbial communities from Mt. Terri, Switzerland - Autotrophic microbial communities BRH/37_all (SPAdes) (version 2) | ecosystem: Environmental > Aquatic > Deep...
GGAAACTAATCGATAGGCGGCGGGAGCCGACGAGCGACCACGCCGCTAAACGTGACGCATCGGTAAACTGATCGAGGAAACATCAGCAGCACTCGTTCATTGAACCATAACACTAAGTATGATAGTGGACCGTTTCTGCATGGCTGAGAACCAGCGCATTCGCATCTACGCCAACCGCTGGTTCGCCAAGTTCGCGGCAAAGGAAAAGATCAGCGATGCCACACTAGCTGACGCCGTTCATCGGGCCGAGAGCGGTCTGATCGACGCCGATCTCGGCAACGGCCTCATCAAGCAGCGCATCGCGCGCCAGGGCGGAGGCAAGTCGGGCGGATTTCGCGCGATCCTGATCTTCCGCACGGGCGAAAGGGCCATATTCGTGTTTGCCTTCGCCAAGAGTGACAAGGCGAACCTTAATGCGGCGGAACTGAAGGTCTATCGCAAGGCCGCTAGCATCATGCTGGAGCTGAGCGAGGATAAGATCGAAACGGAAGTTGAAGCAGGCCGATTGGTCGAGGTGAAAGACGATGAGCAAGGCTAAGGCAAAGACCTACAAGAGCGAGGCGATGGCCGCCGTTCATGAGATGATGGAGGGCCTTCACGGTGCAGGCAGCATCGACAAGCGTACCATGCGCGAGTTCGACGAGGCCTGCCTTGCGCCCACGCCCGTCCTTTCCCCAGATGAGATCAAAGCTATCCGCGAGGCCGAGCATGTCTCGCAACCGGTGTTCGCGCGCTACCTCAACGTGTCGAAGAATCTTGTGTCGGACTGGGAGCGCGGCGCGAAGAAGCCCGGCGGTCCGGCGTTGCGCCTGCTGTCGATCATTCAGCGCAACGGGCTGAATGCGGTGGCATAACGCATTCGTTCTAAGCCCCGGCGCGCCGCGCCGAGCGCCCTGCAAGGGGCATCTATGCCCCTTGCAGGGCGCTTCTGCCGTGGTTTCCCTACCGATTTGCCCATGGTAGGACTCAGGTTGTGGGCGGTCCGGTCACCGGCATGCCGTGGTTTCCCTACCGATTTGCCCATGGTAGGACAAACGCGCCGCGCAATATGTCGCGAAGTACGCCGTGGTTTCCCGTAGAACCTGGTAAGCACGCCCTCCAGACCGACTGCGGACGACAGGCCCGGCTGCCCGTTGGGGAGGATGAATTCGCCGGTGAACGGGTTCTGGTTGTAGAAGTTATAGCCACTGACAATGTACTTTTTGCCGGTCAGGTTCTTCCCGTGAACGCCCAGAGTCCAACGGCCACCGGGAGCGCGCCACACGAGGTTCGCGTCCCACAAGGCGAAGCCGCCTTGATCCAGCGCCGGTACTGCAATCTCGAATTGCTGGCTCCCGCTCCTATACGATAGTGTCGTGTTGAAATTTAGCCGTCCGGATGCGACCGGGATTTCATATTCAATCGTGCCGCTCGCGGTCCACTTTGGCGTATTCTGGACTTCGCGAAAATCCGAAACGTCCCGCTCATCGGCAGGAACGATCGGCGTACCGTCGGGCTCGAATGCGACGACGCTTGCGAACTCCTTGAACTTGGCATCAAGATAACCAAGCGAACCAGAGAGGATCAGACGGTCGCCTCCCGCGATCAGGTTCTCGCCTGCCCGCAGCGAACTTTCGATTTCCAGACCCTTGAAGTCAGCCTTGCCCGCGTTCGACGTCAGAGCGAAGCGAATCTGCAAGGGTCTTGATCAGGCGGCTATTGAGCCGCAGGTTCGACGAGATCACCTAGGTTCAGCGCGCTCAACGCGCTACCGTCCGCCGAGAAGAGCGGCCATGTTGCCAGGACCGGTCTCTAGTTTGGCGTTAGCGACCAGTTAGTGCGCACCGCTGGTGTCGATCGGCCCTTTAGGCTTGGGAACGAGCCAGATGAGCGTCGCAGCCACACCAAGGCAGATCGCGATAACCCCGAACATGTTGAGCGTTGCCAGCATGACGCTCTGGCCCTCGATAACGTAGGAGAGCATCGTTCTTGCAGAATCGGCCGGAACACCCTGCGCGACCATTGAGGCGACCGCCGCGTCGCCATGCCGCATCGCACCCACCAGTTCGGTGTTGTTGGTGCGCGTCGCATCCGACCAACCGCTTTGGACTAACGAAGTGGCAAACGCACCGGCAAGTGTCCGCATGAAGTTCGACAGGCCTGCGGCATCCGCCTGCTCGTGGGGCTCGACGCTCGCCATGGCGAGGCCCGTCACCGGCACGAAGAACATGACCATGAAGGTGCCCGTCAGCAGCGTCGGCCAAGCCATTTGCAGGAAGGTAACGTCGTTGTTGAAAGTGAGCATGCGCCAAACCATGATCAGCGCGAGCCCAACGATGCCGGTGCAGACGATCAATCGCGAATCGAACTTGTCGACCGCCTTGCCCACCAGCGGAGCGCAGGCCACGGCCAAGATGCCCATGATGCCTGTCGCATAGCCCGCCCAGGTTGCCGTGTAGCCCATATTGCTCTGCAGCCACAGCGGCAGGATGACGATGCTGGCGAAGAAGGCGCCGAAGCCGACCGAGTAGGTCGTCGCAGCACCGACGAAGCCGCGGTGCCGGAATACCTTGAGGTTGACGATCGGATTCCTCTCGGTCAACTCCCAGATCAGGAAGGCGACAAAGCCGATTGCGGCGACGATGCCGAGCGCCAGAATTTCATGGCTGGCGAACCAGTCATGGTTGCGGCCCTCGTCGAGCATGATCTGCAGCGAACCGACCCAGATCACCAGCAGCGCAAGCCCGACCTTGTCGACCGTCGCCTGGGACTTGGGATCCACTTGGCCGCGCATCAGGATGAACAGCGCGATCCCCGCTGCTGCCGCGACCGGCACCTTGATGAAGAAGATCCATTCCCATCCGTAATTGTCGCAGATGATCCCGCCCAGGATCGGCCCGGCAACCGGTCCGATCAGCGTGGTCATCGCCCAGATGACGGTGGCGAGCGTCGCTTTCTCCTTGGGGAAGATGCGCAGCAGCAGCATCTGCGAGAGCGGCATGATCGGTCCGCCGAACAGGCCGAGCAGCACGCGCATGCCGAGCAGCATGCCGAGCGAACCCGCCAGACCGCACAGCAATGAAATAGCGGCGAACGCCAGGTAGCAGACGATGAACGTGCGCTGCGCGCCGTACTTCTTCGCGAGGAAGCCGGTGAGCGGGACGGTGATCGCCTCGGCCACCGCATAAGAGGTGATCACCCAGGTGCCCTGGCTCGCCGAGACGCCGAGCGAACCGGCGATGGTTGGAATCGAGACGTTGGCGATCGTGGTATCAAGCACGACCAGGAAGTTGCCGAGGCCGATCAGGATGGCAGCGGCAAAGAGCTTGATTCCCGTAAGCGGAGGCGCCTCTCGGGCCGCCGCAAAGGCCTTCATGATGGACATGAGGATACCCCCTCTTGCAGTGTCTTAGTCGGCGATCTGGACGTCGACGTTCATCGAAAGGCCAACGCGGAGCGGGTGCTTCTGGAGCTCTTTCGGATCGAGCTTGATCCGTACCGGAAGTCGCTGGACGACCTTTATCCAGTTGCCCGTCGCATTCTGTGCCGGCACCAGCGCGAACGCTGCGCCCGTGCCGCCGGAAAACCCGGCGACCTCGCCATGGAAAACCACGTCGTTGCCATAAAGGTCGGAGGTCAGCTCGACCTTCTGCCCCGGGCGGACATGCTCGAGTTCGACTTCCTTGAAATTGGCGTCGACATAGGCGGCCTGGACGGGAACGACGATCATCAGCGTCGCGCCCAGCTGGACCCTTTGACCCACCTGCACCTGGCGCCGCGACACGATACCGTCGATCGGTGCGCGGATTACCGTGCGTTCCAGATCGACCTTCGCCTGCGCAAGCACGGCGCGGGCTGCTAGAACCTCGGGATTCTGGTCGACGCTGGCATCAGCGATCAGCGCGCGATTGGCATTGCGCTCGCCGAGTGCAGCGTCGCGAGCGGCGGCGGCCTGAGCACGGCCCGCCTGAGCGGCGCGCAGGCTGGCCTGCGCATTGTTATAGGCATTGCGGACTGCGGTAACCTCGTCGGCGGAAACGGCACCAGTGGCGACCAGCGACTGTCGGCGCTCCAGATCGACACTGGCCTTGTCGAGGCTTGCCTTGGCCGCCGAAATCTCGGCTTCAGCGCGGGCCTGGTCAGCGGCGCGCGCGCTTATCTGCGCGCCAAGACCGCTGTCGGTTGCGACAAGGCCGTGCACCCTGCGAATGGCGCTGGCAAGATTGGCTTCGGCGTGCGCGACGGCAATCTTTGCGTCGGTATTGTCGAGCTGCACCAGCACGTCGCCGCGGCGCACCTGCTGCGCGTCCTGGACGAGAACCGCGCTTACCGGAGCCGAAAGCTGCGACGTGACCTGTGCGACATCGGCGCCCACGTAGGCATTGTCTGTGGTAGCGTGCTTTGAACCAACCAAGGCGTCATATGCATAGGTGCCGCCGCCGATGAGGGCGATGCCGCATGCAAGCGCACCGAACATGCGTATGCGTTTGGAGCGTACCTTGACGCCGGTGGCGTCGCTTACGTCAAATATTTTTTCAGAGGCATGCAGCATGCCAGGATCTCTATCGGCCATTTCTGTCTCCAATCGTTATTAGGGTCACGCAGCCTGGAAACCGCCGCCGAGGGCGCGGACGAGCTGCACGTCAAGGGTGAAGGTACGCGATTCGAGTTCTGCCACCTTAAGTCGGGCGCCGACGACGCCCTCCTGCGCGGCGAGGACGTCGAGATAGGTCGAAAGGCCCTGTTTGTAGCGCTGATGCTCCAGCTGAAGCGCTTCTTCATAGGCGGCAAGCGCCTCGCGCGACTGGTCCAGTTGCACCACAAGCATCTTCCGGCTGGTCATGGCGTCGGCAGCTTGGCGCAGGGCCTGAACGACCTGGTGGTCGTAGAGCGCGACCAACTCGTCATATTGTCCGCGGCGGCCGCGATATTGCCCTGCGAGCGCCCCTCCGTGAAAGAGGGGGAGGCTGACTGCCGGCCCAACGCTGCCGAACTGCGAACCGTCCGAGAACAGGTTGCCGAGGCCAAAAGATTGCAGCCCGACGAGCGCGGTGAGGCTGATATTTGGATAAAAGGCCGCACGCGCCTGCTTGATCCGCTCGGACGCGGCTTCGACCCGCGCGCGTGCCGCAGCAACGTCTGGGCGGCGACCGACCAGGTTGATCGAAGCGCCGGCAGGAAGGCCCTGCGATTCCGCAATTGCGATGTCTGGGCGCCCGATGGTCAAGGCGCGGTCGGGGCCGGCACCTGTCAGTGCAGCAATAGCATTCTTGGTGAGCGCGATCGCCTCGTCGGTCGCGGCCAGATCAGCGAGCGTCTGAGGGATACGCGCTTCGGCCTGCTTCAATACGCTCCGGTTGTCGAGGCCCGCATCGAAGCGCTGCTCGACAAGCGCCAGCGATTGTTGGCGGATATCGAGCGCCGATTCGAGGCTGTCGCGCCTTGCATAGAGCGAGACGAGTTCAGCGTAGCCCGAGGCAATTCCCGTCGTGAGCACAAGCCGCGCTTCGGCCAGTTCCAGCTCCGCTGCCGCGGCATCGAGCCGCGCGGCACGCAGGGCAGCGCGGTTCTTGCCCCACAAATCGAGATCAAGTGCAAGGCTGAATCCCGTGCTTGCGCTGTCATTCCATCCGTCAGGCACTGCTGCGGCCGGCATCACGCCATTCTGGCTGAGATTCGATACATCGACTGCCGCCACCGCATCCACGGTGGGCATGAGCGCTGCTCCTGCAGCCTGGGCATAGCCCTGCGCAGTGCGCAGCCGAGCTGCCGCCACGGCGAGGTCGGGTGAGCCTGCAAGGGCTTGGTCGATCAGGACCGAGAGCTGCGGATCGCGATAATTCTGCCACCAGCTGTCAGCTGGCCAAGCGGCTTCGGAACCAGCGAGCGAGGCCGTTGCATTATAATCATCGACCGCGCGCGGTGCTGGCATAGGCCCCATGTCGGGTATCGACGCGCAGGCACCTGTCACGAAAAGGGGGAGGAGCAGGCTGGTTCGGACAAAACGCTTGGCCGCTCGCGGTAATGATTCTGGTGCCATGTCGATGTGTCCTGCGCTGCTGGAGAAGGTTGTCGGCGATCGCGGGAGGGGGGGGAGGGTTCAAACGACCGCCGACACCGGGCCAAATGCACCTGTCCTGTTAATTCATCAACAGGCCTTGAGTTCAACCTACATGTCCTGTAGGTTTATGATCCATGGATACGCTGTTGAGCCTTCGCCTGTTTTGCACCGTTGCCGAATTGAAGAGCTTCACTGCGGCCGCAGACCGGCACGAGATGTCGCCGACAATGGCGAGCAAGCATGTGAAGTTTCTCGAAAACCGGCTCGGAACGCGCCTCCTCAATCGCACCAGTCGCCATGTCAGCTTGACCGAGGCGGGGGCGCTCTACTTCAATCAGGCGAAGCAGACGCTTGAAGCGCTCGACGAGGTCGAAGCGGCGGTCGGCAATACCAGCGTCGTGCCCAGCGGAACGTTGAAGCTCGCAGCGCCGCTGTGGTTCGACAACCCGCGCTTTTCGGCCATGCTCGCAAGGTTTGACTTGCTCTATCCCGAGGTCCGCTTCGATATCGAACTCAGCGGGAGGGCCGTGAACCTCGTCGAGGAGGGCTTCGACCTTCAGTTCCGCGCGACGGTGCCCGAGGCGCTCGATCCCGGACTTATCGCGCGCTCGATTGCTGACATGCCATTCTATCTCGTTGCATCGCCCGCCTATCTCGATCGCGTGGGACGGCCAGAGAAGCTGGCTGATCTCAACGGGTCGAAGCTTCTCCTGTGCAAGGGGATGCACGTCGGTACTGCGGTTCCGTTCGAAAGTTCGCAAGGCCGCGAAGTGGTCAAATTCCAGGCCGGGCTCGAAAGCGGGAACGAATCCCTTTTGCACCGGGTCGCGCTCGAAGGTATGGGCATCGCGCTATTGCCTGACTCCATGGTCGAGGACGATGTCGCCGCGGGCCGCCTCGAGGCCGTTTTGCCCGACAGCGCGCAGCTCGCGACCAAGATCTATGCGATCTATCCGAGCCGGAAGTTCCTTTCGGCAAAAGTACGCAGCTTCATCGATTTCTTCATTACGCAGGTTCAGCTGATCAACCGGGAACGAGAAGAACGCCTTCACGTCGCGTGAAGCCACCATCCATGAACTGACACGCGCGTGGTAGCGCTGCCCTTCGCCCGGACGGGCGCGAATGTGATCGTCCCCGGCCACGACCGCGCAGGCACGGCAGCCAACAATCATGAACTATTGAGACATAATTCGTGCACTTTATGGATGTTGATGAACCGCAAAGAATGATCGATCTGGTTCTCATCCGCTCTGCAGTGGGGCGGTAACACAGAAGCAGGAGATTAATATGCGCCTCCCCAAAACCCTCATCTCGTTTGCAATTGTCTCGGTCGCCTTCGGCACCCCGGCCTATGCCCAGGAGTTCAACGGCCCGTTCATCGGTGTCCAGGCCGGGTGGAATTCCGACGAAGTCAAGGATATCGGAACGCCGCTCGGCGCCGCCGAGATCGACCTCAATCATCAATCGCTGACCGGCGGGGTCTATGCTGGTTATGATTTCCAACTGAACGAGCGAACCGTTCTCGGCGCAGAAGCCAGTTTCGATCTCGCCAGCGACGACAAACTTCGTGGCAACGGTAGTGTGGGCACCTACATGCTCAATCCCAAATATTCCTTCGACCTGACCGCACGCGCCGGTTACCTGGTGACCCCCGAAACGCTCGTTTATGCTCGCGGCGGCTATTCGAATGCCCGCGCCACGACGACGGTCATGGACGCTGACCTGACCAGCTTGACGTCGGGCAATCTGGACGGCTGGCTCGCGGGTGCGGGTATCGAGCGCAAGCTGATGGACAATGTTTCCGCGCGGCTCGAATACCGCTATTCCGATCTCAGCGAGGGTGAAGGCGAATATGACCGGAATCGCGTCCTCGCCGGTCTCACTTATCGGTTCTGAAATTGGTAGGGGGGGTGCCGAGCTTCCCCCCACCTCCCAGCCTCAGTGGATCGATCGACAATCGGTCACGAGGCGTTAAGCTGAAGAGCAGGGAGGCGGCCAGCAACGAAAGATATCATTGCCTCGGCTTTGTGGGACAGGCGGCGCCCGCCCGTCCACACATCACGTGCTTCATCCGGATCGCCCCTCCATTCCGGCTGGAGGTGTACGAGCTGCCCACGCAGCAAATAGGTAGTCGGGCACGAGCGCGATGCCTGAACTACGCAGTGCCAGTTCATGGGCGATGTCGCCGCGTTCACCTTGATCGTCCCCGACACGATCACATAGACGACATTATCTTTGCCCTCGTACAGTCGCCACCGTTCGGCCGCTTCGGCTGATCCCACGAGCCGACCTTCTCAAAGGTCGATTCCGCGTCTGTGGAAGTCCAACTGCAGCAAATTGTTCCCGGGATAAGATTGGGGACCAAATTTCAGGGATGCATTTCAAAACACTGATTATCAATGTTTAATATTGATCAATTCTGATCCCTTCACCCGCTCCATTTTCCTGTCTGCGGTTACGAAGCGAAGCTTGGAGCGTCCAGGACAGGGCACTCGGGCACGTCGTCACCCGAACACCTGCCGAGCGTCATCGCCATTGGCGCTGCGCATCGCTTCATCCGCGTCATTGCTGCAATGCCCGCTGTATGACCATTCGCAGCGCCCCCGTTCCCGACTCCGGCAAGGAATTTGCCCTGCCGCATTCCTTGCATACCTTTTCATGGAGAAACCATCTCAAATCGTGATATGCTGACAGAAATCGTCAGATTTTTGCATTTTTTTGCAATAAACGCTCTCGGGAGGGGCCTGCATGTTTCGCTTTCATATCCGCATTGTCTTGGCATTTTTTGCAGCGCTGCTGGCAGGCACGGTCGCAAATGCCGAAACGCTCACCGAAACCTCACCTGACGGGCAGATCACGCTCACGGTTTCGGACGATGGCGGAATGGCGCGCTACGCGCTCGCCTATCGCGGTGAAGCGGCCATCGCGCCTTCGCAGCTTGGCCTTCTGTTTCGCGATCACCACGGCTTCGACGGCCATCTGGCGATTGCCGGATCGACCCGCGCAGCCAGCGATTCGACCTGGGAGCAACCCTGGGGCGAACGCCGGGTGATGCGCGACAACCACCGTGAACTGGCGGTAACCTTTGCCGCAAGCGAGGGCCCGGCGCGCAGCATGACGGTGCGTTTCCGCCTGTTCGATGACGGGGTGGGTTTCCGCTATGAGCTGCAAGAGCAGGATGCGCTCAAGGGCGAAGTCAACGTCATGGAAGAACTGACCCAGTTCGCCGTGGGCGAGGATACGCAGGCATGGTGGATCCCCAGCGGCCTGTTCAACCGCTATGAATACATCTACCGCAACGGCCCGGCTAGCGAGGTCGAGACCGCGCATACTCCGATCACCTTCCGCAAGGCGAGCGGCGTGCATTTCTCGATCCACGAGGCCGCGCTGGTCGATTATTCGGCCATGTCGCTCCAGCAGCAGCGCCCCGGTACGCTCAAGGCGCGGCTCTCGCCCCGCTCGGACGGTGCGCTGGTCCAGACTACCGCTCCCTTCCACACGCCGTGGCGCACGATCCAGATCGCACCCGATGCCAAGGGGCTGATCAATTCGGGGCTGATCCTCAACCTCAACGAACCCAATGCGCTGGGCGATGTCTCATGGGTCGAGCCGGGCAAGTATGTCGGCATCTGGTGGGCCATGCACATCAACGAGCGCAGCTGGGGCCATGACGGCATCCACGGCGCCACCACCGAGGAAACCAAGCGCTACATCGATTTTGCCGCCGAGCACGGTTTCAACGGCGTGCTGGTCGAAGGCTGGAACGTGGGCTGGGACGGCGATTGGTACTACAACGGCGCGCTGTTCCGCTTCGCCGAAGCCTTTCCCGATTTCGATCTCGCCGAACTGGGGGCCTATGCGCAGAGCAAGGGCGTGCGCATCATCGGCCACCACGAAACATCGGGCAATATCACCAATTACGAAAACCAGATGGAGGCCGCGTTCGATCTCTATCAGAAGAACGGCGTTGCCACGGTCAAGACCGGCTATGTCGCCGATGCCGGGCGGATCGCGCGGATCGACGAGAATGGCGTCCCCAGATACGAATGGCACGACGGGCAGATCATGGTCGATCACCATCTGCGCGTGGTGCGCGAGGCGGCCAAGCGCCACATCGCGATCAATCCGCACGAGCCGGTGAAGGACACCGGGCTGCGCCGGACCTATCCCAATTGGGTCTCGCGCGAGGGCGCGCGCGGAATGGAATACAACGCCTGGGGATCGCCCCCCAACCCGCCCAGCCACGAGGCAACGCTGGCGTTCACCCGCATGCTGTCAGGCCCGATGGACTTCACCCCCGGCATTTTCGACTTGCGCCACAATTCGCGCCCGCCGGTGCGTGCCGACATTCCGCGCCACGATCCGGAAAACTTTGCGCAGACCACGCTGGCCAAGCAGCTGGCTCTCTATGTCGTGCTCTATTCGCCGATCCAGATGGCCGCCGACCTGCCCGAAAACTACGCAAAGCGGATGGACGCGTTCCAGTTCATCAAGGATGTGCCGACCGACTGGGAGGAAAGCGTGGCGCTCGACGGCGCGGTGGGCGAATTCGTCGCCATCGCGCGCAAGAAGCGCGGCAGCGATGAGTGGTTCCTGGGCGCGCTGACCGACGAGAACCCGCGCGCGCTGACGCTGAAGCTCGATTTCCTCGATCCGGGTCGCCGCTATGTCGCGCAGGTCTATCGCGATGGCGACAAGGCGGATTGGCAGACCAACCCCTATGACATGGCGATCTACGAACAGCGGGTGCGCGCGGGCGAAACGCTCACGCTGCCGCTGGCATCATCGGGCGGCGCTGCGATCCGCTTCGTTCCGGTGGGGGATTGAGGGAGGGCCTGAAGCTCAGGCCCCCCACCTTTATGCTGAGGCATCCTCGAGAACGGCGACGCGCAGCTCGGCGATGCCCATGCCCTTCTCCGCGCTGGTGATGTGCAGCTGCGGGAAGGCGGCGGGGTGCCGCCGCGCCTCTTCGCCCACCTGGGCGGCCACGCGCGCAAGATCGCTGGCGCTGATCTTGTCCGCCTTGGTCAGCACGACCCGGTAGCTCACCGCCGCCTCGTCGAGCATCTTCATCATCTCGCGGTCGACGTCCTTGAGCCCATGGCGGCTGTCAACCAGCACCAGAACGCGGCCCAGAACCTGCCGCCCGCGCAGATAATCGCGCACCAGCTGCTTCCATTTCTCGACCACCTTCTGCGGGGCCTTGGCAAAACCGTACCCGGGCATGTCAACCAGGCGAAAGCGCGTGGGATCGCCCACTTCGAAGAAGTTCAGTTCCTGCGTGCGGCCCGGTGTGACCGAGGCGCGGGCAATCGCCTTGCGGCCCGTCAGCGCATTGAGCAGCGAGCTCTTGCCGACATTGCTGCGCCCGCAAAAGGCCACTTCGGGCACAGTGGGATCGGGCAGGAATTTGAGCTGCGGGGCGGACAGCAGGAATTCGACGCGGCCGGAGAACAGCCGCGCAGCAGCCTTTTCACGGAGTGCCTGTGCGGCCAGCTCTGTCACGCGTTAGCCCTTATCCCCGCGCGCTGTAGCTCGCTCGCGGTCGGACTTGTCCTTGTCCGCCTGCGCCTTCAATTGCGGATGGCGCGAGTAGAGATAGGTCTGCTGCGCCAGTGTGAGGATGTTCGAAGTTACCCAGTAGAGCAGCAGCCCTGCGGCAAAGGGTGCCATCACGAACATCAGGATCCAGGGCATGAGGCTGAATATCTGCTGCTGCATCGGGTCCATCGCCGATGGGTTGAGCCGGAAGGTCAGCCACATGGTCACGCCCAGCATCACCGCCAGCACGCCGATGCCCAGGAACCCCGGCGGATCGAACGGCAGCAGGCCGAACAGGTTGAGGATCTTCGCCGGGTCGGGCGCGGACAAGTCCTTGATCCACAGATAGAACGGCTCGTGCCGCATCTCGATTGCCAGGATCAGTGTCTTGTAGAGCGCGAAAAAGATCGGAATCTGCAGGAACAGGGGCAGGCACCCGGCCAGCGGATTGACGCCCTCCGTCTTGTAGAGCGCCATGATCTCCTGCTGCTGCTTCTGCTTGTCGTCCTTGTAGCGTTCCTGGATCGCCTTCATCTTGGGCTGGACCGCGCGCATCGCCGCCATGCTCGCGAACTGGCGCTGCGCGATCGGGAACATCGCACCGCGCACGATCACCGTCAGCATGATGATCGCCAGCCCGAAATTGCCGGCAAAGTCATAGAGCGTGCGCAGCAGCCACAGCATCGGCTTTTCGAACCATTCGAACCAGCCCCAGTCGATCGCCTTGCCAAAGTTCTGGATACCGGCGTCCTGATATTCGTCGAGCAGCGCGCTTTCCTTGGCGCCGGCAAAGAGCCGCGTCTCGCGCGTCAGGCTCGCCCCGGCGGGTACGGTGTCGGGCGCATAGATCAGATCGGTGCGGAACAGGTTGTCGCCCAGCGAGCGAAACCCGGGGGTCGCCTGTGCGCCTGCCTGGGGGACCAGCGCCGAGAGCCAGTGAAGATCGGAAAAGCCCAGCCAGTCGGGCGCGCCGCCTTCGGGCGCATGCGTGCCGGTCTCGACGAGGTCGTCGTAGTCCGGTCCATATTCAACCGTATCGCCGAATGCGCCCATCGGTCCCGAATGCGCGTTGAAGGTGCTGGGGCTGGCGTTAGTGGAATTGCGGATGATCAGGCCGAAGGGGCGCACGACCACTGGCCCGGTGGCGCTGTTGCGCACCGATTGGGTGGCGGTAATCATGTAATCGGCATCGATCGCCAGCCTGATCGCGAATAGCTGGCCTTCGCCGTTATCAAAGGTGAGCGTGACGGGTTTTTCGGACGTGAGTGCGTCGCCATCGGCCTGCCACAGCGTATCCGAATCGGGCAGGCGCACGCCCTCCCCAACCCAGCCGAACTGCGCATAATACTGCAACGCCGTGCCCTGCGGCGCGAACAGCTGCACCGGCCCGCTGTCAGCCTTGATTGTTTCGCGGTAATCCTTGAGCTCGATATCGTCGATCCGCGCGCCGACAAGATTGATCGACCCTTCTATACGCTGCGCATCGATGCGCACGCGGGCCTTGGTAGCCAGCGCTTTGGCCAGATTGACCGGCCTGGCAGGCTTCGTGCCCGATTCGATTGCGCCCGACGGCGATGCGACCGGAGTAGCCGGAGCGGCATTCTTGCCGTCCACTGCCTGTGCGGTGATCGAAGCCTGCGGATAGAAATAGCTCATGCCCGCGTCCCACCCGAGGATGAGCAGGCCCGATAGCAACACGGCGAGCAGGAGATTGCGCTGATTGTCCAAGGTGATTCCCGTGCGTCTGTTGGATCAAAGGTGTCTTATATAGGTATTACGGCAGCGGATCATAGCCGTGCCCGCCCCAAGGGTGGCAGCGCAATAGCCGTTTCAGCGCCAGCCATCCACCCTTGATCGCACCATATTTGCCCAGCGCCTCGATCGCATATTGCGAGCAGCTGGGCGCATAGCGGCAGGTCGGCGGCAATATCCGGCTCGGGCCCCATTGCCACAGCCGCGCGATGAAGATCAGCACATGCTTCATGACCGGTTCCCGCGGCGCGGTCTGCGGCGGACGGGATCGCCCTTGCCCTCTGCGGCGCGCGTCAGGGCTTCGTCGAGTTCGCTCCGCAGCAGGGCAAAGTTGCGCTCGATCCCGCCATCGCGCGCGATCAGGACGTGATCGTGATCGGGTAGACCCTGCTGGGGCAAGGCCGCGCGCAGCAGTTCGCGAAAGCGGCGCTTGATCCGGTTGCGCACTACCGCATTGCCGACCCGCTTGGTCACAGTGATGCCATAGCGCACGCCGTGCCCGCCATTGGGGTTCGCCAGCAACACGAAGCCGGGGCGCGCCACGCGAAGTCCGCGGTTGGCGGCGAGAAAATCGCCGCGCCTGGTCAGCACTTCAATCATCGATCGGCCATACGCGAAACGGGCCCCCGGTGGGAGCCCGTCTGGAGGTGCAATGGGAAGGGACAGCACGCACTGACGCGCGTGCACGCCTCACATCATGCACACAGCTTCTTGCGGCCACGGTTGCGGCGGGCGCGCAGGACCTTGCGGCCACCCGGGGTCGCCTTACGGGCGAAAAAGCCGTGGCGGCGGGCGCGCACGAGATTGCTGGGCTGAAATGTCCGCTTCATATCGTCCTCGAAACTAAAATGCCGATTGGAGCCAGTGGCTCCGACTCGTCAACAAAAAGGGCCGCCCGCGTCAGGCGACCGTCATATGGGCCGGGCGGTTAGGGCAATGGCGTGAGCAAGTCAAGAGCGGGGTGGAGCCGGCCTGCGTATATGATTTTGCCGCAAGCCACTCGACAAGCTTCTCATAACAAGCCACATTTCGCTCTCGAAATAGCGCTGCAAAGGGTCGCAAAGTGGTCGCGCTGGTCAAAACGGTTGCCTATCTGGGTCTCGATGCCCGGCCAGTCGAAGTGCAGTGCCAGGTCGCGCCAGGCCTGCCGCGCTTTGCCGTCGTCGGTCTGGCCGACAAGGCGGTGAGCGAAAGCCGCGAGCGGGTGCAATCGGCGCTATCCGCCATGGGGCTGGCGCTGCCGCCCAAGCGGATCACCGTCAACCTCTCGCCCGCCGACCTGCCCAAGGACGGTTCTCACTACGATCTGCCGATCGCGCTGGCGCTGCTCGCGGCGATGGGTGTGACCGATGCCGAACAGCTGACCGACTGGCTGGCGGTGGGCGAACTGGCGCTCGACGGACGGATCGCCGCCTCGCCCGGAGTGCTCCTCGCAGCGCTCCACGCCAGCGAGGCCGAACTGGGCCTGATCTGTCCTGCGGCACAGGGGGCCGAGGCCCGCTGGGCGAGCGGAATACCGGTGCTGGCAGCGCCCGACCTTGTCAGCTTGCTCAATCACCTCAAGGGCACACAGCAATTGCCTGAGCCGCCGCGCGGCGAGGTGGAGATTACCGCGCCCGGGCCGAACTTGCGGCAGGTGAAAGGGCAGGAAGTGGCCAAGCGCGCGCTCGAAATCGCCGCCGCCGGGGGTCACAACCTGCTGATGATCGGGCCGCCGGGCGCGGGCAAGAGCCTGCTCGCTTCGTGCCTGCCGGGCATTCTGCCCGAGTTGACCCCTGCCGAAGCGCTCGAGGTATCGATGGTTCAATCGGTCGCCGGAATGCTCGAAGGCGGGCGGATCAGCCGCGCGCGCCCGTTCCGCAGCCCGCATCACTCGGCGAGCATGGCGGCGCTCACCGGCGGCGGGCTCAAGGTCAAGCCGGGCGAGGTCAGTCTGGCGCATCTGGGCGTGCTGTTCCTCGACGAATTGCCCGAATTCCAGCGCCCGGTGCTCGATTCGCTGCGCCAGCCGCTCGAAACCGGCAGCGTCGATGTCGCGCGCGCCAATGCGCATGTCACCTTCCCTGCCCGCGTGCAGCTGGTCGCGGCGATGAACCCGTGCCGCTGCGGGCATCTGGGTGATCCGGCACTGGCCTGTTCGCGCGCGCCGCGCTGCGCCGCCGATTACCAGAGCAAGGTATCGGGCCCGATGCTCGACCGGATCGATCTGCATGTCGAAGTCGATCCGGTCAGCGCGGCGGACATGACCTTGCCCCCTCCCGCCGAGGGTAGCGAGGCAGTCGCCGCGCGAGTGGCTGCGGCACGCGCGATCCAGTCAGCGCGCGGCAGTGAAACCGGTGTGCGCTGCAACGCGCAGCTTGATGGTGATGCGCTGGAGAAGTTCGCCGGGCCTGACGAGGCCGGGCGCAAGTTGCTGATGCAGGCGGCAGAGGCGATGCGGCTATCGGCGCGCGGCTATACCAGGATGCTGCGCGTTGCGCGCACGATCGCCGATCTGGCAGGCGCGGAGCACGTCGGGCGCATCCACATCGCCGAAGCGCTCAGTTATCGCAGGCAGCCGCCGCGCGCATAGGGCAAGCTCAGATCGCCGCCGCCTTCTTCGATATCAGGTCCACCACATCGCCGCGGCCAACCGTTTCAGTGGGCTCGGCGTGGCTGCCATCGGTCCGAATGCCGACCTGCTCGCGCGCGGACAACCACAGATCGTGGGGACCGAGAATGCGGCCATCGTGCGCGAGGATCGAAACCGGGCCGATCGGCAAGCGGTCGCGCTCGTCCACCAGAACCGGGTTTTCAACGCATTCGACGCTGTATTTCTGACCCCACTGGCGCAGCGCCAGCATTGAAGGCAGCAGATCGAAGCCCTTCTCGGTCAGTCGATATTCGACCTTGCGGCGATCGTCGGCGCAGGAATCGCGCTTGAGAATGCCGTGCTCGACCAGCTTCGCCAGCCGGTTGGAGAGGATGTTGCGCGCAATGCCCAGTTCGCTGAGGAATTCCTCGAAATGATGCAGGCCATTGAAACTGGCTCGCAGGATCATGAACGCCCAGCGCTCGCCCATAACCTCAAGCGCTTGCGGCAAACCGCAATTCACCAGTTCACGAAGGGGTTCGCGCATACCGCCCATGACATTCCTTTCCCATACGGCACCTTCCTAACAAGTTTTGCGGTGCCTGTAAAAATTTTTCAGTTTCCTCTTGCAACTGATTACATAGTCCATTAGGTAGCGATTCGCAACTGGTTTCGAATCGAAACTTTAGAGGCAAGAGCAAAACAGAAAGGACCCGACCATGAACCTCTCCATCCCCCGCCCCAACCGTCTGGGCATCATGGCCCTGGCACTCGTCTATACCGGCCTCACCTTTGGTGCGGCGATCACCCCCACCCCGGCGTTTGCCGCGGGCGGCGTCTATTACACCGCCGAACTGGCAACCCCCGCAGACGAAGCGAAAGTGGTCGCTTCAGGCGTTGCCTGGCGCTGCGAAGGCACCACCTGCAAGGCCGGGCAAGGCAGTTCGCGTGCGCTGCGCATCTGCCGCGGGCTCAACCGCGAATTCGGCACCGTGGTCAGCTTCACTGCTGGCGGCGAACTGTTGAACGAAGACGAGCTGGCCAAGTGCAACGCCTGATTCGGTTCCCCTATTGACCTGCCAGGCCTCTCTCCAAACCTGGCACCCCCAAGGCCTCCGGCCCCCCCCAATTGCCGGAGGCCTTTTTCATGGTCCGATCAGCCCGCGGGCGACAAGATCGCGTTCGAGCGCATCCGCCCCCAGGAAATGGTGGACCTGCCAGCCTAGCGTGCTCGCCGCGGCGACGTTAGCGCCGTTGTCATCGATCAGCAGCATCGCCCCCGGCTCAAATCCGAACCGGCGAATCGCCAGTTCGAAGATCGCCGGATCGGGTTTGGCCACGCGCTCGACACCGGACACGACAATATCGCGAAAGTGCCCGAGCACAGGCGCGGTCGGGCGAAACTGCGGCCAGAACTCCGCCCCGAAATTGGTGATCGCAAACAGCGGAATATCCGCTGCGGAGAGCCGGTCGATCAGCGCCGCCGTGCCCGGAACCGGGCCGGGGATCGTCTCGAGAAAGCGCGCGGCATAGGCATCGATCAGATGTGCGTGGCCGGGAAACAGCGCCTTGCGTTCGGCCAGCATTTCAGCCAGCGGGCGCCCCGCATCGTGCTCGAAATGCCATTCCTCGGTCACCACATTGGTGCAAAACCACTCAAGCTCTGCCGCATCATCGATAAGCTTCGCGAACAGATGCCGCAGATCCCATTCGATAATCACCCGCCCGACATCGAACACCACGGCTTCGATCCGGCCTGTCACAAGTCCATCTCCCGATACAGCAACGGCCCGCTCTCCATGGCGGAGGCGGGCCGGTTGTGCTGCACGATCACCCGCAAGCGATCGGCCAATCGCGCCTGCTTAGCCCTGGCGGGCCTTGAACCGGCGGTTGGTCTTGTTGATGACATAAGTCCGACCGCGACGGCGGATGACGCGGCAATCGCGGTGACGGTCTTTCAGCGACTTGAGGCTGTTGCGGATTTTCATCGTACCAGTTTCCAAATGGAGACGCGCCGGAGATGGCCCCGACGCGAGCAAATTCAAGGCGCGCCGTTAGCCTGCACAAAGATTCGGGTCAAGCACCTCGACGCATTTCGGCCAGTTTCTTTTCCCAGGCCAGCGCATGGGCCACGATCGTGTCGAGATCGTCATGCACGGCTCCCTAGCAGCCGCGCGTTCGCAGGGTATAGGAATCTTAACCGTTGATGCGCTTTTTGCCGGGGAACGCCATGACTCTGGCACTTGCGCGTTCGCGCGGCTAGGACAGCCGCAGGAGAAACCCAATGGCCCATTTTCGCACCGTTTCGCTTGCCTTTGCCGCAACAGCCGTGCTGGCAGGATGCACTTCCGTTCCGAAGCCCGGCCCGGTCGAGATAACGCGATTCCACGATGCCGCCGCGCTTGCGCAATTTGGACGGGGCACGATCTTTATCGAAAGCGCGCCGGGTGAAGATGGTGAGAGCCTGGAAATCGCCGCCTACAAGGCTGCGGTGGCGAGCAGGCTCGCCGCCTTGGGATACCGCGAAACCTCGCGCGAGGAGGCGGGCCAGATCGCGCAGGTCCGGCTTGGCCGTCATGTGATCGCCCCTGAAGGCAGCAAGCGTGGGCCGGTGAGCGTGGGCGTGGGTGGATCGACCGGCTCGTATGGCTCGGGCGTCGGGCTGGGCATCGGCATCAATCTGGGCGGCGGAAAGCCGCGTGACCGGATCGACACCGATCTGGGCGTGATGATCCGTGACAAGGCCAGCGGCGACACCATCTGGGAAGGGCGCGCCAGCCTCGAAGTGGGCAAGGGCTCTCCGCTTGAGGCTCCGCAGGCCAATGCCTCGGCCATCGCGCAGGCATTGTTCCGCGATTTTCCGGGCAATAATGGCGAAACTCTTGAAGTGAAGGTGAGCGAGTGAGCGCGATTGCGATCGATGCGCAGTTTGACAGCGGCAATATCGAAGTCCTGTCGATCAAGGGCGGGAAGGCAAAGCTGGCGATCCGCAAGGATCACATGTCCGAATTCGCGCAATGGTTCCATTTCCGCGTCGCCTGCAAGGCGGGGCAGAAGCTTGAGCTCGCCCTGACCGGGCTCAACAATTCGGCCTATCCCTCGGGCTGGCCGAACTATCAGGCCTGCGTGTCGGAAGACCGTGAATACTGGGCGCGCGCCGAGACGCGGTTTGACAAGGAAGCGGACGGCGGCACGCTGACCATCACCTATACGCCCAGCGGCAATCTGGCCTGGTTCGCCTATTTCGCGCCCTATTCGATGGAACGCCATCACGATCTGGTAGCCGAAGCCGCCGCGAGCGAAGGGGTAGCGCTGATCAGGCTGGGAACCTCGCTCGATGGCCAGCCGGTCGACTGCCTCGAAATGGGCGAAGGCAAGACACAGGTCTGGTTCACCGCGCGCCAGCATCCCGGCGAAACGCAGGCCGAATGGTGGGCCGAGGGCGCGCTCGAATGCCTCACCGATCCCGCCGATCCGGTCGCGCGCGCGCTGCGCCGGCGCTGCCGCATCCATCTGGTGCCCAATTGCAATCCCGATGGCTCGCGCCGCGGGCATCTGCGCACCAATGCCGTGGGCGTGAACCTCAACCGCGAATGGGCCGCACCCAGCGCGGAAAAATCGCCCGAGGTGCTCGCCATCCTGCGCCGCATGGACGAAACGGGCGTGGATTTCGCCATCGACGTGCACGGCGATGAAGCGATCCCGGCGGTGTTCATGGCCGGATACGAAGGCATTCCCGATCTGACCGAGGAACATCTGGCGGGCTTCACCCGTTACGAGGCGATCCTTGATCGGCGCACCCCCGATTTCCAGGCACGCCTGGGCTATCCCAAATCGGCGCCCGGCAAAGCCAATATGACGATGTGCACCACGCAGGTCGCAAGCCGCTTCGGCTGCACCGCGATGACGCTCGAAATGCCCTACAAGGATCTGGTCGATGCGCCCGAACCTGAGCAGGGCTGGAGCCCCGAGCGATGCAAGATGCTCGCGCGCGATTGCCTCGCGGCGCTGCTCGAATGGCTGGAGAGCCGCGAGGGTTAGGCCGGGCAAGGAGCACTCGGTTCGTCGCACGCAGAGCATGCAGGGCCCACAAAGCCCTTTTCACTCAAGGGAGCCGTTGCCTTATTCCTCCCCTCCCTTGAGGGGAGTCGAAGACGGCGCGCAGGGCCAGCGGATCGAGGGGTGGGTGCTCGACTCTCATGGTGGGCACACCCACCCATCCTCCCCCTTTAAGGGGAAGCGGCTTTTTTCACACGAAGACACGAAGATGTTGTGCCCCCGCGTTACGCCCACACTTCGCTTCGCGCCTTCGCGCCTTTGCGTGAGAAATTCTAATCCAGATGTCCGGGCCCGAACGCCCTAGGGAGCAGTTCGGACAGGCGCGTTTCGGCAACATCGGCCGTTCCCGCGCACCAGATCACCGGATCGGTTGCGCCCAGATCGGCCAGTTCGTGTAGCACCTGGCGGCAGCGCCCGCACGGCGTGATAATGTCCGCGCCGTCGCCGGTCACCGCCACCGCGACCAGCCCGCCGCGAACGCCGCCGTCCATCGCTTTCGCCACCGCCACCGTCTCAGCGCACAGCGCCAGGCCGTAGCTGGCATTCTCGATATTGGTGCCGGTCACCACGCTGCCATCGGCAAAGCGCAGCGCAGCGCCCACGCGGAAGCTGGAGTAAGGCGAATAGGAATGTTCGAGCGCGCGGCGCGCCGCCGCGATCAGGGCGTCACGATCGTCAAATCCGCTCATTGCCCTGCATCCCTTCCTGTCACGGCTGCACCACGGCCCATTCGACCGGTTCGTCCGCCGCCTCGGTCACGCGCGCCATATTGGCGCTCCATAGCAGCCATGGCCGCCCTGCATAGTCGGGCTCGAACCGGCCCCGCACCAGCCACAGATCGCGCTCGAACCGCTCGCCCACATGATAGCGCGCCTCGAACGCCTCTGTCGGCTTGAGGATCACCGGCTTGCCCGCGTGCATCTCGATCTGGTTTATCAGCGTCAACAGCTCGCTTTCGACCGCGGCATCGCTGGCCTTGCGCTCGCAGGCGTCCCCCGCCCTGTCGAGCAGGATAACCGGCGGCAGCAGCTGGGGATCGCGCGGGACGACGCGCGCGAAATTGGCCGACTGGCCATCGGCCCTGACGCAGGGATCGAAGACGTGGACCGCGCCCGCCTTGACACCCGCCTGGCGCGCCGCAGCGAGATTGCGGACAAACCGCGTATCCTGCCCGTCCGCGCCCCGGCTCGCGCCGAGATAGGCGAACTTGCCGCCCAGCGCGCGCACCGTATCGAAGCGGGTCAGCCCATGGCGCTGATCGATCGCAATGCCCTGATCGGGATAGAGCGCCTCGTCGGGTGCCCATTGGCGCATGTCCCACCAATACCAGACAGCGCCCACCAGCCCCGCCAGCACGATCAGCGCGGCGAGGTGGAGCCGCCAGCGCCCACGGGTGCGCGATCTGGATTTGCGAGCCATGATGCAACCCTGCCTTTCAACCCTTGATGTGCAGCACGCAGATCAGCGTGAACAGCCGCCGCGCCGTGGCGAAATCGGTCTCGACCTTGCCCTCAAGCCGTTCGAGCAGAAGTTCGGCGGCATTGTTGTGGATGCCGCGCCGCGCCATGTCGATCGTCTCGATCTCTGCCGGGGTGGCCTTGCGAATCGCCTGATAGTAGCTGTCGCAAATGGCGAAATATTCGCGAATCGGGCGGCGGAAGCGGGCAAGCCCGATCAGCAGCGTCTCCAGCGCCTGGCCGTCGCTGCCGCCTATATCCATCACCAGCCGCCCGTCGTGCACCGAGAGGCGCAGACGATAGGGTCCGCAAACCCCGCGCTCGGCGCTGCGCACCGGCTTGAAGCTGTTATCTTCGATCAGGTCGAAAATCGCCACGCGCCGTTCCTGCTCGACATCGGCATTGCGCCAGATGATCGTCTCTTCATCGAGAGCGATATGCGCAATGCGGTGATCGCCTGCGGGTTCATGGGCTTTGCCGGACATCAGGCTGCTGCTTTCGCAGATGCACACACAAGGTTTCAAGCGATTTGGCGCGTCATCCCCGCTATCCACAGCACGGTGCGGCGAATATGCCATGATTGACCCTTGCCATGACTCTCCCGCCGCGCCCATTAGGCTTTCATGCCCGATACCAAGCTGCTGATCCGCTCCGATGATTCTGCCGTGCCCGCCAAGGTGCTGCCCGCCAATATCGAGGCCGAAGCCGCGTTTCTGGGCGCTGTCCTGATCGACAACCGCGTGCTCGAGGAACTGCACACCCCGATCCGGCCCGAGCATTTCTTCGAACCGCTCCACCAGCGGATTTACGAACGGATTCTCAAGCTGGTGGACCGTAACGCCACCGCCAGCCCGGTCACGCTCAAACCATACTTCGAAGGCGACGCGGCGCTGTCCTCGCTGGGCGGCACGGTCTATCTCGCGCAGCTTACAGCCGATGGGCAGGGGTTGCTCGCTCCCGGCGAGCTGGCCGAGCAAATCTATGATCTGGCGCTGCTGCGCGAACTGGTCAGCGTCGGGCGATCGCTGGTCGAAGGCGCGCTCGACACCAGCGACACGGTATCGCCGATGGAACGGGTTGCGCAGGCCGAAGCCGACCTGTTCCGCGTGGCCGAAGGTGCGACGGTGGGCAACGATGCTTCCAGCTTCCGCGATGCATCGCTGATCGCGATCAAGATGGCCGAAGCGGCGATGAATTCCGGCGGCGGCATTTCGGGCAAGACCACGGGCCTTGCGGTGATCGACCAGAAGACCGCCGGCCTGCACAATTCGGACCTGGTGATCCTGGCCGGGCGGCCAGGCATGGGCAAGACCTCGCTCGCCACCAATATCGCCTTCAACTGCGCCGAGGAGCACCTCAAGTGGCAGCGCGACGGCGGCGAGTTCAACTATGGCGCGCCGGTGGCCTTCTTCAGCCTCGAAATGAGTGCCGACCAGCTTGCCACGCGCATTCTGGCCGAACAGGCGGAAATCAGCAGCGAAAGCCTGCGCATGGGCAAATTGAGCCGCGATGAGTTCCAGCGGCTCTCGTTTGCCAGCCAGCGCCTGGCCGAACTGCCGCTCTACATCGACGACACCCCCGCGCTGACCATCGCCGCGCTGCGCACGCGCGCCAGGCGGCTCAAGCGCAGGTACGACGTCGGCCTGATCGTGGTCGATTACCTCCAGCTTCTGCAAGGTTCGGGCCGCGCGAACGACAACCGAGTCAACGAGATTTCAGAGATCAGTCGCGGCCTCAAGACGCTGGCCAAGGAACTGCAAGTGCCGGTGATTGCACTGTCGCAGCTCAGCCGCGCGGTCGAGCAGCGCGAGGACAAGCGCCCGATGCTGTCGGACCTGAGGGAATCGGGTTCGATCGAGCAGGATGCCGATATGGTGTGGTTCATCTTCCGCGCCGAGTACTACCACGATGCGGTCCGCCCCGATCAGCCGAATGCCGAAAGCACTGCCGACCAACAGGCCAAATACAATGAATGGGTGGAAAAGCATCTGTCGCTGGTGAACAAGGCCACCTTGATCGTGGCCAAGCAGCGCCACGGCTCGACCGGCAATGTCCCACTCCATTTCCAGAGCGAGATCACCAAGTTCACCTCGCCGAACATGCGCGATTACGGCGATTACGGGATGGAGTAGGGCCAGGCTGGCGACCGCCCTTCACTGCCCAAGGTTGAGCCGCCGCGTCACGGTGTAATCGAGCACCGCCACCAGGAACCACGAGAGCACCCAGCGCACACGGTTGACAACCCCGGCGTTGGCGCGGTGCCATTCGAGCGTGATTGGTTCGGCCACCGCGGCGTATTGATCGATATATTCGCGCATGCGCCCGGCCAGCGCAGCATCGTCGATCCGCAGCATGATCTCGAGATTGAGATAGAGGCTGCGCATGTCGAAATTGGCGCTGCCGATATAGGTCACGTCGTCGATCACGATCAGCTTGGTGTGCAGCTTGGCGAGCGAGAACTCGCTGATCCGCGTGCTGCGTTTCAAAAGGTATTTGTACAGCGACCGCGCCGCACCGATGGTGGCGCCATTGTCGGACTTGCCCGCCAGCACCAGCCGCGCCGAGCCGCGACGGGCGATCACGGCAATCCGCCGCAGGAACCCCGCGGCAGGCGAGAAATAGGCCATTATCATGTCGAGATGCCTGCCCTGGCCAAGATCGCGCAGCATGCTCCCCGCCCAACTCGACAGGCCCAGCGTCGGCCCGCCGATCAGCACCTGCACCGCGCCATGGCCCGGCCGCCAGTCGCGCACCGCGATGCGGATTGCGCGCCAGGGGGCATTGGGGCGCGAAACCCAGCCATACAGCGTCCCGAACCAGCGCTCCAGGTCTGCAACCGCAGGACCTTCGATCACGAAGCCCAGATCGCTCCAGCCTTCCGCATGCGTCCCCGAAAAATAGTCGTCGGCGATATTGAACCCGCCCAGCATCGCCCGCTCGCCATCGGCGATCAGCATCTTCTGGTGATTGCGGATCAGGTAGTGGCGCGTCCAGCCCTGGCTGAAAATGCGCAGCTCACCGCCCGCGCCGGTCAGCGGCGCAAAGAATTCGGCATCCGCATTGGTGCCGAAGCCATCGACCACCAACCGCACCCTGACCCCGCGTTCCGCCGCCCGAACCAGAGAATCGCGCACCTGGGCACCGACGGAATCGGGCTCGTAGATATAGAAGGCGAGATCGACCGTTCGCTGCGCCTGGTCGACCAGCCTGAGCAATGCGGCCAGCCGCTCGCCCCCGCCAGGCAGCAATTGCAGGCCATGCCCCGCCACCTCGATCGCGAGCGCCGGCGGCTCGCGAAAGCTCGCGGGCGACCCTCCATGGCTGGTGGCGATTGCATCGTTCATGCGGCCCTACTAGCCACGCAATCCACGATAACGCAATTTCTTGACTCATTGCCGCGCCCAACCTATCCCGCGCGCTTTCCCGACCCTGCTATTTGATGAGAGGCCTTCATGGCACGCGTTACCGTTGAAGATTGCGTCGACAAGGTTCCCAACCGTTTCGATCTGGTGCTGCTCGCGGCCCAGCGTGCGCGCGAGATTTCTGGCGGCGCGGAACTGACGATCGACCGCGACCGGGACAAGAACCCGGTTGTCGCGCTGCGCGAGATTGCCGAGGAAACCGTTCGTCCGCGCGACCTCCATGAAAGCATCGTCGTCAGCCTGCAGAAGATCCTGCCCGATGACGAGGATGAGGCGGATGAGATCGGCTCGCTCAGCCAATCGGCAGAGGCGCTGCGCATTACCGCTTCCGCTCCAGCACGCACTACATCGCTGAATGGCGATTTCGACAGCTGATAGAGGCCGTTCACATCTGGCCCCCGGCCGCTATAGTCGGCAGATGGGAGGACGATGAGCGACACTGGCGAAGCTGCCGTCGAGCTTGACGGCCACACGCATGAAAGCGCGTGCCTCAATTGCGGCACGGTGCTGATCGGATCGCATTGCCATGGCTGCGGGCAGCACGCGCATGTCCACCGCACAATGGGCGCGTTCCTGCACGACCTGGCGCATGGCGCGCTGCATTTCGAAGGCAAATTGTGGCGCACGCTGCCGATGCTGTTCTTCAAGCCGGGAACGCTGACCCGCGAGTATGTCGACGGGCGGCGGGCGAGTTATGTCAGCCCGATCGCCTTGTTCCTGTTCGCGGTGTTCATGATGTTCGCGACGCTGCAGATCTCGAACGCTATCGATACCGAACCCACCGCCGAGGTCACCACGAATACGGATGAGGCCGGGAGGATCGCTCTCGATGGCGACGGCGAGGGCGGCGGCCGCATCACCCTCGAGAGGACCGGCTGGAAGTGGTTGGACGACGGGGCGGCGAAGGCGGCCGAAAACCCCTCGCTGATGCTCTACAAGCTCAAGGCCAACAGCTACAAATTCTCGTGGTTGCTGATCCCGATCTCGACGCCGTTCGTGGCGCTGATGTTCCTGTGGCGCAGGCGCTTCGGACTGTACGATCACGCGGTGTTCGTCACCTATTCGCTGTGCTTCGTGTCGCTGTTCTATGTCGGCCTGTGGATGCTCGGCTGGATCGCCGTGCCGGACTGGCTGCTGTTCCTGACGGGCCTATTGGCGCCGCCGGTGCATATCTACAAGCAGCTGCGCGGCGCCTACGAGCTGCGCCACCATTCCGCGGCATGGCGGCTGGCGGTGTTGCTGGTGTTCATCCCGATAATCCTCGTGCTGTTTTTCCAGAGCCTGCTGGTGATCGGGATGCTCGGCTGACGGGATCAGGTGGCCGGCCTAAGTCGCCGGGTCGTCGCCGGTCGCGTCGTTGACGGCGCCCTTGGCATCGTCGGCGGCGCCTTCGACTGCCGCTTCGACGTCATCCATCGCGCCTTCCACGTCCTCGCCCGCTTCGTCGGCAGCGGCGGAAAAATCATCGGTGGCGGAGTAGACCGTCTCCCCGGCCTCTTCGAGCGCGGCGTCGGCATTGTCTTCGGTTGCCTGCGAGCAGGCGGCAAGGCCCAGGCCAAACCCCAATGCGGCGACGGCGAGCAAAAGCTTCTTCATCCCGATGTCCTTTCGTGAATCTGGTCGGGGCACACGAAAACCGCCCGCCCGAACAGGTAACGGATCGGAAGCGGATTGGTTTCCGGAAGGCCGGCTCAGGCGCCTTGCGGGGCCGCGCTGCCCGCACCGCCCAATTTGCGGCCAGCCTTCGGCACAGCCGATCCGGGAACGGGCTGAACCAGGGTTGGCCCCGAAGGCCTGTCGGGCCGATCGACCTTGCCGGTTTCGAGCAGATGGTTGATCTCCTCACCGCTCAACGTCTCATATTCGAGCAGCGCCTCGGCTAGCAGGGTGAGTTGGTCCTTGTGCTTGTTCAGCAGCTGCTTCGCGCGGTCATGCGCGCCTTCGACCAGCGCCTTGATCTCGGCATCGATCAGCTTGTTGGTTTCGGCTGAACGCATCGTCCGCTGCGAGCCGCCATAACCCAGATAGCTTTCCTGCGCCTCTTCGTATTGAAGCGGACCCAGCTTGTCCGACATGCCCCATTTGGTCACCATGTTGCGCGCCAGGCCGGTGGCATAGGATATGTCGGAGCTGGCGCCGGACGAAACCTTGTCATGCCCGAAGATCAGTTCTTCGGCCACGCGCCCACCCATGCTGACCGACAGGTTGGCGTGCATCTTGTCGCGGTGATAGGAGTAATTGTCGCGTTCGGGCAGGCGCATCACCATGCCCAGCGCGCGGCCGCGCGGGATGATCGTGGCCTTGTGGATCGGATCGGATGCCGGCTCGTGGATCGAAACGATCGCATGGCCCGCCTCGTGAAAGGCGGTCATCCGCTTCTCGTCATCGGTCATCACCATCGAGCGGCGCTCCGCACCCATCATGACCTTGTCCTTGGCGTCCTCGAATTCCTGCATGGCAACCAGGCGCTTCTTGCGCCGTGCCGCCAGCAATGCCGCCTCGTTGACGAGGTTGGCGAGGTCCGCGCCCGAAAATCCGGGCGTGCCGCGCGCGATGGTTCGCGGATTGACATCGGGCGCCAGTGGCACCTTCTTCATGTGCACGCCCAGGATCTTCTCGCGTCCCTCGATGTCAGGGATCGGCACAACGACCTGCCGGTCGAACCGGCCCGGGCGCAGCAGCGCCGGGTCGAGCACATCGGGGCGGTTGGTGGCAGCGATGATGATGATGCCCTCGTTCGCCTCGAACCCGTCCATCTCGACCAGCAGCTGATTGAGCGTCTGCTCGCGTTCGTCGTTCGAATTGCCGAGGCCGTGGCCGCGGTGGCGGCCAACTGCGTCGATTTCATCGATGAAGACGATACACGGTGCGTTTTTCTTGGCCTGTTCGAACATGTCGCGCACGCGGCTGGCGCCGACGCCGACGAACATCTCGACGAAATCGGAGCCCGAAATGGTGAAGAACGGCACGCCCGCCTCGCCCGCAATCGCGCGCGCCAGCAGCGTCTTGCCGGTGCCGGGCGAGCCGACCAGCAGCGCGCCCTTGGGAATCTGGCCGCCCAGCTTGGCGAAGCGGTGCGGATCCTTGAGGAATTCGACGATCTCCTCCAGCTCCTCGCGCGCTTCATCGATGCCGGCAACGTCGGCGAAGGTGACGCGGCCCTGCCGCTCGGTCAGCAGCTTGGCCTTGCTCTTGCCGAAGCCCATGGCGCCCCCGCCCCCGCCCTTCTGCACCTGGCGCAGCGCAAAAAAGGCGATACCCAGGATCAGCAGGAACGGCAGCGACTGGATCAGGATATAGGCGAAAACCCCCATCTCCTCCTTCTCGAGGCCGGCATACTTCACACCATTGTCGTCGAGCAGCCTGGTCAGTTCCGGATCGTTGGCAACGGGAATGGTGCTGAAGGTTTCCTTGTTTTTCAACGTTCCGACGATCATGTCTTCCGAGATTCTCACCTCGGCAACCGATCCTTCGGCCACCTTGGCGCGGAAGTCGGAATAGGCGATCTGCGACCCGGGCGCCTGCGCCGCGGAACTGAACATCGATACGGCCAGCAGCAGCGCCATGAACACGCCGCCCCAGATCAGGAGATTCCTGATCAGCGGATTGGGGCCTTCCGGATTGGGGCCCCGCGGATCGTCCTGGTCATTCATCGCGGCAGATTCCTTTCAACGCGTCCAATGTAGGGTGACGTTGGTGAATGGCAAGATAACGCCCGTTGCACCGCACGGCTGGCGCGATCAGCCCCTGCCATAGCCTCTGAGAAACAGATTCACCGCTGCATCCACGCGCGCGGCATCGGCCACCGGGTCGTGCGGCTGGCCATAGCGGCGTTCGAGATCGCCGATGCCCTTGCACATCGAAACAAACTGCTCTGCCGCAAGCGCGCAATCCGCGATGTCCAGCTCGCCGAGCGAAACCACATTTTCGAGCATGGCGGATAGCGCTGCCTTCATGCGGTAGGGGCCAGCGTCGAGAAATGCGGCGCCGATCTGCGGGTCACGCTCGGTCTCGGCTGCCAGGCGACGATCGAACCGCACCATTTCCGGCCTGCCGATGAATGCCGCCATGGTTTCGCCTATGGCATGCAGCCGGTCGCGCAGGGAACCGCCGCAGGCCTGGCCGATTTCCAGCATTCCGCGAATCTTTTCGCATTCGTGCTCGACCGCAGCGGCAAACAGCGCGCGCTTGTCGCCGAACTGGTTGTAGATCGTGACCTTGGAAACGCCGGCCTCGGCAGCGATCTGCTCTATCGAACTGGCGGCAAATCCGCTGTCGAAAAAGCATTGCGCCGCCGCTGTCACAATCGCCTCGCGCTTGGCAGGATCGACCGGCCTGCCGCGCGGGGGCGGGCAGGACTGGTTCGGTTCCATGCCTTGGCAGGTTGACAAAGTGAACGACTCCGTTCAATTAAACGACGCCGTTCAATAATGCGGCATGGATTCGATTTTCGCAACCCTTACGCTGAAACAGGCCAACGCCATGCTCTGGATCGCCATCCGCATGCTCACTGGAGACAGGACCAAGTTCTATGGTCTGGTATTCGGCATTGCCTTTTCGACCCTGCTGATCACGCAGCAGCTGACGATCTTCGTCAACCTGATCGAACGCGGGGCCAGCGGCGTCTATAACAACGCCAGCGGCGACGTTTATGTAATGGACCCGGTCAGCCGCACCAGCGACGTGATCTTTCCGCTTCCCTCGACCGCGCTCGATCAGGTGCGTTCCGTCGCGGGTGTGGCCTGGGCGGTGCCGCAACTGCGGGCCAATGCCGCGGTACGCACACAGCTGGGCGATCTGGAACAGGTGGCGGTGATCGGCGTGGACGACGCGACGCTTATCGGGCTGCCGGAACGGATGCTGATCGGGACCAGCGACGTCCTGTCGATTCCTGATACGGTAATTATCGACGATGTCGGCGCCGACCGCATGTTTGGCGCTATCGATCCTATCGACCAGAGGCTCGAACTCAACGACCAGCGTGCCGTGATCCGCGGCATGGCCGACGTGATCCCCAGCTTCACCAGCACCGCGGTTCTTTACACCACCTATTCGCAGGCGCTGCGCTATGTCCCCGGCACGCGCAATCGCACTAGCCTGGTGATCGTGGGCAGCGCCGGCGATGTCGCGCCGCAGGAACTGGCGGCCAGGATCGAACGCCAGACCGGGCTCAAGGCCCGCACCCGTGACGAATTTGCGCAGGACGGGATCGATTTCATTATCGAGAACACCGGTATCCCGTTCAATTTCGGGATCACGGTGGCGCTGGGCTTCATCGTCGGCGTGGCAATAGTCGGGCTGACCTTCAGCCTGTTCATCCGCGACAATATCCGCCAGCTCGGTGCGCTCAAGGCGATTGGCGTCACAAATGCCAAGATCGGCCGCATGGTTGCGGTGCAGGCCGGGATGGTCGGCGGGATCGGCTATGGCCTCGGGATCATCGGTACCGTGTTGTTCATATGGGGTTTTTCGAGCAATTCCACCTTCAAGGGCTTCTACATTCCGTGGCAAATTCCTCTGATCAGCCTCGTCTCGATGGCACTGATCCTGACGTTCACCGCGTGGCTTGCGCTGCGCAGCGTGATGCGGACCGAACCGGCGGCGGTGTTCCGGTGATGCACGGTATCAACGGCGATGCAGCAATCAGCGCACGCGGCATCGTGCGCGACTTCGCGGTCGGTCAGGGCTCGATCCGCGTCCTGCACGGCATCGATGTCGATATTGCACCGGGCCAGATGACCTATCTCGTAGGCGAATCGGGATCGGGCAAGACCACGCTGATCTCGATCATGTGCGGCATACTGTGGCCGACCGAAGGCGGGGTGCACATCTTCGGCACCGACATCTATGCGCTCGGCGATAACGCGCTGGTCGAATTCCGGTTGCAGAACATCGGCTTCATCTTCCAGCAGTACAACCTGATCCCTTCGATCGATGCCGCATCCAACGCCGCCGTGCCGCTGATCGCCCAGGGGATCGACCGCCAGGTGGCGCGCCGGCGTGCGGTCGAGATGCTCGGCGCGCTCAACATCGCCGACCAGGCCGACAAGCTGCCCAACCAGCTCTCGGGCGGGCAGCAGCAGCGCGTCGCCATCGCCCGCGCGCTGGTGCACGAGCCACGCCTGGTGGTTTGCGACGAGCCCACGGCCGCGCTCGACGCGCGTTCGGGGCGGCGTGTGATGGACCTTTTGCGCGAGGTTGCGGTGGCACCCGACCGCGCCTGTGTGATCGTGACGCATGACAACCGAGTCTTCGACCTCGCCGACCGAATCCTGGTGATGGAGGATGGGCGGATAACGCATGATGGCACCGAAATGCACAAGGATCACTGACATGGCTTTGCTCCCGGCAAACTTCAGCTTTTCGCGTCAGGCGCTGCCTATTATCGCGGTGATTGGTATTCTGCTTTCGGCGCTGTTCATCGCGTTCGGAATGCCCGACCGGGCGATTTCCCCGCCCGAACGCCAGCCGCCGCACGCTGCCGGAGCGCTTGCCAACGCCCAGCGTGTGGCAGGCTCGGGCGTGGTCGAGCCGTCGAGCGAGATCATCGACATCGGCACCGCGCTGCCCGGCCTCGTCACCGAGCTGCACGTCAAGCCCGGCAATTTCGTCGAGCGCGGGCAGGTGTTGTTCGTGGTCGATCAGCGTGCGGCGCGGGCGCGGCTTGCCGAGGCCGGTGCAGCAATTGCCGAGGCACGCGCCGCGATCGGAGAAGCAAGGAGCACACGCGATACAGCCCAGCGCCAACTGGATCTCTATCGCGCGATCGCCGATCCTGCCGCCGTCAGCCGCTCCGAAGTGATCCGCGCCGAGGGCGAGGCATCCGCTGCCGCGTTACGGCTGGAGCTTGCGACGGCGCGGCTTGCCGCAGCCCAGGCGCAGGCCGCCAGTGCGCGTACCGAACTGCTGCGGCTGGAGGTGCGCGCGCCGATTGCGGGCGAGATTCTGGCAGTCAACATCCGCCCTGGCGAATATGTCTCGACCACCGGCACCAACAGCGAACCCTTCATCCGCATGGGCGAAACGCGCCCGCTGCACATCCGCATCGACGTGGACGAGGATGATGCGTCGCGCGTGGCGCAGGGCAAACCGGCGCAGGTTTCCCCGCGAGGCGCGGCGGAATTCCAAGTCAATGCCGCCTTCGTGCGCGCCGAACCGCTGGTGGTGCCCAAGCGGTCGCTGACCAATTCCGCGCAGGAACGGGTCGATGTGCGCGTACTGCAACTGATCTATGTCCTGCCCGAAAATGCGCGGGGGCGCTTCCGCGTCGGCCAACAGGTCGATGCCTTCATTCCGGCAAGGGCCGGGGTGGATCAATGACCCCGCGTGCTGCCCTGGCGGCGCTGATGGCACTGCCGCTGGTGGCCTGCGTGGCAGGCCCCGCGCCCGAAATCGCCACGCCGGTGCCCGAACTTCCTGCCCGCTTCTTCCACGATCCGCAGGCGCAGGAAGAGGGGCTAGGCGTGCTTTTGCCGGCTGGCGACCCAGCCTATGACGCTCTGGCCGCACAGGCATTGGCGCAATCGCCAGACCTTGGTCAGGCACTGGCCCGGGTCGAGGCGGCCCGCGCAGGGGCGGCCCGCGCAGGTGCCGAACGATCGCCCTCCATTTCAGCAGATACCTCCGTCACCGGCGTTCGGACCAATCCCAACCAGATCGGCAGCAGCCTGCCCGGCGGGATCGCATTCGATACCGAGCGCCTCACCTATTCCGCCAACCTGACCGCGCGCTGGGACGCGGACCTGTTCGGACGGATCAAGGCGCAGGAGCGCGCCGCCAATGCCCGGCTCGATGCTGCCGAATGGGAAGCGCACGGCGTGCGCGTGGCGCTGCTATCGGAAATCGCGGGCAGCGTGATCGACTGGCGCAGCCTGACGGCCCGCGAGGCGGCGCTGCGGCAGGATCTCGCCGCCGCAGAAAGCCTGGCCGCGCTTGCCGCAAGCCGCGAGGAGGCAGGACTCGCCCCCGGTTTTGACCGGGTGCGCGCGCAGGCTGCGGCCAGTGCGTCGAACAGCCGCCTCGCCGCGCTGGGGGGCGAACGTGCAAGGTTGATTGGGCGACTGGTGACGCTCACCGCGCTTGATGGTGATGGAGTGGCGCTGGCGCTGGCCTTGCCAACCAAGGCCGATGGCCTGCCTTCGCCCGCGCGCGCACTTCCATCCTCGCTGCTCCAGAACCGGCCCGATGTGCTCGCCGCCATGGCGCAGTTGCAGGCGGCGGACGCCGATCTCGCAGCGGCGGCGCGGCAGCGCTTTCCGCGCCTGACGCTGTCGGCGGCGCTGGGATTGCTGTCGTTCAATCTTTCCTCGCTCTTCGAAAGCGATTCGCTGGTCGGTTCGCTGGGCGCGGGGCTGGCCGCACCGCTGTTCGACTTCGGGCGGATCGAGGCCGAGATTGACGGGGCCGCAGCCAGCAAGAAGGCTGCCTTCGCTGCCTATCGCGGTGCTGTGTTCGCCGCTTTGGGAGAGGCGGAGGCCGCCTATGGCCTTGTCGCAGCGAGCGATACCGAGGCCGCGGCGGCGACGGAAGAGAACGCGCAGCTCGAACACGCAGCATCGCTTGCCGACACCCGCTTTCGCGCGGGCCTCGCCGATTTTCTCACCGTGCTCGAAGCACGCCGTGCCGCCGATGCCAGCGGAGAGCGTGCCGCCGCCTCATTGGGCCGCGCGCGGCGCGCACGGGTGCTGCTGTGGCAGGCACTGGGCGGAAGCGTGGATCAGCCCACCAACCGGTCGATCAGCCAATAGGAAGCGGTGATCCCGATGGCGTAAGTCGCGGCCTTGAGCGCGGGCGGCTCTGACGCGGGCGAAATCCTGCGCACCCCCGCGCGCAGCGCCAGCACCGCCGCGATCACCAGCAACTGCCCCGCCTCGACCCCCAGATTGAAGGCCAGCAGAGCGGTCGGCACCTCGCCTTCGGGCAGGCCGATCTCGCGCAGCGCACCGGCAAAGCCGAATCCGTGCAGCAAGCCGAAGGCAAAAGCGACGATCCACGGCCAGCGGCGGGTCCAGGTCTCGCGCCCATCGCGCATCAGTTCGACCGCGAGGAACACGATCGACAGCGCGATCAGCACCTCGACGGGGCGCTGCGGCAGACCGGCATAGCCCAGCGTTGCCGCCGCCAGCGTGATCGAATGGGCGATGGTGAAGGCGGTCGCCGACTTGACCACCGGCCAGCCGCCGCGCACCAGCAGAACCAGCGCAATGACGAACAACAGATGGTCCCAGCCCATCAGGATATGCCCGGTGCCGATCGCCAGGTATGACCGAAACACCTGCCAGCCATCGGGCCGGGCGAGGATCGTCGCGCCCGGATCGCGCGCGGTCAGCCGGTGGCTCTGCACCGCCCGGCCAAGCGGCGCGACCCTCAGCAGCGCGTCGGCGCCCCCGGCAAGCTGCGGCACCGCGATCACGCCGCCCGCGACATCGCCCGTGCAGGCCACTTCGGCATGGCCGATCAGCGCCATTGATGCGGGACTGCGTAAAGGCGCGCCCACGATCCGGCAGTTCGCCGGTATTTGCGGGACGATCAGTTCGGCTGCTCCCGGTGCGGTGAGCGGCTGCTTCCAGTCGAGCGACCAGCGGCCCGCCTCCACTTCAGTGAAATCGATCGCGAACGGGCGGATTTCATCGGCCTGCGCAGGCACGGCAAGCAACGCCAGCAACAATGCAGTAATGAATCGGATCACTTGTCGATCTCGACCTTGTAGGCTTCGCGCAGCAAGCGATAACCCTCCTCGCGGCGCGCGGCGATGGTGGCGGTGCGCCAGTCATTCTCGACCGTATTGGCGATTTCGGCAAAGGGGCGCGGCTTGCCGGGTTCGCGTGCGCGCAGGTGCACGAGATGCCAGCCGAAGCCCGACCGGACCGGACCCTGCCACTGCTCCCCCGGCTCAAGCAGATCGATCGCGGTCAGGAACTGTTCGCCAAAGCGCGCAAGCACCTCATCGCGCGCCTCGCCCGTCAGGCTGGGGGGCAGGCTGATCGCCTGGCCAAGCCGGCGCCAATCCTTCGCGCTGCGCACCTTGCCCATGGCCGATCTTGCAGCGACTTCAGAGTCAAACCACAGCTGATCGAACGTGTATCGCGTCTCGTCGGCAAAACGCTCAGGGTGCGCATCATACCAGGCGAGCAGCACCTTGGCCGATGGTTGCTCGGTCTCGGCCTGCGCGCTCGCCAGCATGTCCATCTTCTGCGCCAGCCGCCGCCGGACCACCGCATCATCGCGGTCGAGCCCCAGCCGCAAGGCCTCGCGGTAAAGCACTTCATCGCGGACATAGCGCTCGATCTGGCTGTCAAGCTCGGCATCGGTGGGCGGACGCTGCATCATGCGCTCGAAGCCGAGCGCGATCTGCGCCTGCTGTTCGCGGTCGACCGAAATCGTCCGGCTGGCGGGATCGACTTCCTCGCCTCGCCACGCGAAGAAAGCGAAGATCACCGCCCCGGCGATGAGGAAGTGAACCAGCGGTTCGCCGGTCCAGCCTGGCCGCTTCACTGCGCCCCCGTCATTTGCGTTTTTTCGGTTTCAGCCAGATCGGCGAGGAATAGGCGCGCTCCTGAGCCACTGCATCGGCCATCGCGTCAGCGGGCAGTTTGATCCCGAAGCGCACTGCATCGTAGAGCGGCCAGCGCGGCGTGGGAATCTCCAGCACCCGCAGGTAATAGAACGCCCGCTGCCCGTGCCTGTAACTGGGATCGCGCCAGACGCTGCGCAATTCGGCCGCGCCGATGGAGTTGGTGTAAGTCGCCGTCTTGCGGTCAACGGTGTCGCCCACCGCCGGGACCTTGCCGCCGCTGGACCTGCGCCTGTCCATGTCGCTCCACACCACGTCATAGACCCGTTCGTGCAATTCGCCCGATGCATCGACCCAGCCCTTGACCATCTGCACCCGGTCAAGATTTGCGCCATCGGGGTCCTTGAGTGCGGAAATAAGGAATGTCGGCACCTTGCCCTTGTCCTTCAGCGCGCCGCCCATGGGTACGCCGCGCCTGTATCCGGCTCTCACCCAGTCGCCGGCCCAGTCCGCCTCGGTGAAATCGAAGCCGCCGAACAGCCGCACCACCATGCGCGGACCGGTGGTGGCATAGACTTCGCGGCGGCGGAACGCGTCGAAAATTTCGGCTCTGGTGTTGCCGCGCGCCCAGGCCGCGGCATACCCCCCCGCCAGATAGTTCCAGCCGAAGCGCCCAATGTCGGTGCCCAGGTTCTGCGGATCGAGCGCACGGTTCCTGTTCGCGGGCTCGTTGCCGGTGTGCTTGCCGAAGAAATTGTCCTCATCCGCAGTCGCCAGCGCGGTGTGGCTGTCGGTCGAGCCAACCACGCCAAAAGAATAGGGATTGACGCCCAACCGCTGCTCGATCGAAAGCCCGCGTTTCAAGGCCTCACGAACATAGCTGCCGCCCGCCATCGCGGGCGTTGCCCTTTGCGTCAGCGGCAGATTGCCCAGTTCCCAGCCCGCCACGCCGAAGCTGGCGAATTCGTCATTGGGTGAGAGGAACGGATGCGTTTCACTGTCGCCCTTGATCTGCGTGATCTCGACCACCGGTTCCGCCCTTGCACGCCTGCGCGCATATTCGGCGGTCATCGGCCCGCCATCGGGCATGGTCAATTCGAACATCAGTCCGTTGGACACATTCGAATTATGCGGAATGGCCAGCACCTGCCCGCCGGTTTTCCTGGCATAGGCATCCATGTAATCCCACAGCTGCTCTACCCTGGTATCGATCGATTGGAAGGGGGCGACCTTCCCGGTCTTGTCGCTGCCGTCGCGGAACATGACCACGCGGTGGAGATTGTTGCCGTCAGGCATCAGCGTCCATTCAAAGCCCGCCAGCGCAGTGAATTTGCCCGGCCTGTTATACCGGTCGAGCGTTTCCAGCTGAGCCGTCCAGATATCGCGCGTCGCCTCTGCCTGTGCCTCAGGGTCCTCGGTCAACCCTTTTGGCAAAGTACCGTTGGCCGCGGCGGTAATCAGTTCGGCCACCGCGCGCTGCGATTGCTGCGGGCTTTCGTGCATCATGTCGTGCCAGCGGCGCAGCGTGGCATCGCGGATCAGCAGGCGCGGCGCGTCATACAGCCGGCGGGTTGCGCCCATCGCGTCGGAATGATCGGCGATGACCAGGAAATCGAGCGGGCGCGCCAGCCTGCCCTTGACCCCCGTGGTCGAGGTAACTTCTTCGCCGCTGGCAAAGCGCAGCGCCTCTTCGGGCCCCAGCCTGACGCCGAATCCGAAGGCATCGATCGAATTGTCGGTGTGGAGATGCGTGTCCCCCCAATAGGGCCGGTCGGGAAATTCGGCGAGTTCGATCGCCCCCTCGCCCGTGCCGCGCGCTGCTTCGGGAATGTTTGCGGCCATGTCGCAGCCGGCAAGCAGCGCTGCGCCCGCCATCAGCCCCGCAGCGTAAACCAGACCATTCCGCATTTTCACGTTCCCTCTCCCCGGCACTCTCCGGCCCCAGTTTGCGCGGCTTTGCGAGGGATCGTCAACCGCCCGCCGTCTATCCAGCCGTGCCGTAACGTCAGCCGGGCTTGCGCAGCAGCAGAGCACTGCGTTCGCAGCGGCAAACCACCTCGCTGCGCTGATTGATCGCCTCGTGCAAGAAGGTGACGATGCCCGCCTCGGGGCGCGATTTGCTGGGCCGAAGCTCGTTCACTTCGCTCACCGCGCGCAAGGTATCGCCGATGAACACCGGCCGGGGAGTGGTGACATTGGTGAACCCCAGATTGGCGACCAGCGTTCCCAGCGTGGTCTCCCCCACCGACAGCCCCACAAGCAGCGAAAAGGTGAACGTGGAATTGACCAGGATCTGACCGAATTCGCTTGCCCGGGCGGCTTCGGCATCGAGATGCAAGGGCTGCGGGTTGTGCGTCAGACAAGAGAACAGCAGATTGTCGGTTTCGGTCACCGTGCGGCGGATTTCATGCTCGATCCGCTCGCCCACCTGCCACTCGTCGAAGAATTTTCCGGCCATTTGGCTCCCTTTCAGCCCTGCGCCTTCCAGCGGGCGACAACCTCGGCCCCGTCCATCGCGCTGTCACGAATCGCGCCGGGCGTCCGGCTGAAACGCGGAGCGGGCGCACTATGCCATACGCCGCCGCGTTCCTCATAGGCCCCGCGCTCTTTCATGTGCGGATGATCGCGCACCTCATCGAGTGGCACCACCGGCGCGAAGCAGGCATCGCTGCCTTCGAGCAGCTCGCACCAATCCGCAGCAGGCCGGGTCTTGAACAGCGCCGCCAGCCGTTCGGCATGATCCTGCCAATTGGCAGGGTCCATCTGCCCTTGCGCCAGATCGGCGGGCGCGCCGCTCTTCGCCAGAAGCTCGGCGTAGAATTGCGGTTCAATCGCGCCAACCGCGATCTCGCGGCCATCGGCGCATTCATAGCAGCGATAGAAATGCGCCGCCCCGCTCAGCAGCCCGCCGCCGCGCGCGGTGCTGCGCAGCGCCGATCCGGGCAGGCCGGAAAAGAAACTCATCAGGCTGGTCGCGCCGTCAACGATCGCGGCATCGACAACTTGCCCGCGCCCCGAACGTTCGCGCTCATACAGCGCGGCGAGTATCCCGAAGGCGCAGTACATCGAGCCGCCGCCGAAATCGCCCACAAGATTCTGCGGCGGGATCGGCAGCTCGCCAGCCTTGCCGATCGCATCAAGCGCACCGGTAATGGCGATATAATTGATATCGTGCCCGGCAGCCTGCGCCAGCGGTCCGGTCTGCCCCCAGCCGGTCATGCGCGCATAGACCAGCCGCGGATTGGCCGTGAGAAGTTCGTCCGGCCCCAGGCCAAGCCGCTCCATCACCCCGGGGCGGAAACCTTCGATCAGCACATCGGCCTGGCGCGCCGCGTCGAGGCAAAATGCCCGCCCTTCGGTGCTTTTCACATCGACCTCGACCCGGTGTCTGGCCCGTTCGACCACGCGGTTGAGCGCTTGCCCTCCCACCCTCTCGATCCGCACCACCTCGGCCCCCATGTCGGCGAGCAGCATGGCCACATGCGGCCCCGGCCCGATGCCGGTGAATTCAACGACCCTGAGGCCGGTCAGCGGACCGTCGCATCGTTCCATCGTTCAGGATTTCCTTTTTCCGGCGAGCTGCATGGCGCGGGGCGGCTGCAGTTTCAAGGGGATGTTGTTAGTCTGATGGATTGACATTTATACAACTGGCGCAATAGCGACCGCCACGGTCGCAAAACTACGTCGCCTCGGCGTAGAGAAAAAAATAGTGGGGGCGCATGATGAGGGTTCTGGCTGTCGCCTCGGGCGGCGGGCATTGGGAGCAGCTTTTGTTGCTGCGCGATGCGTTTAGCCGGCATGAAATCCACTTTGCCACAACCAGCAAGGTGTCCAAGCACGAAATCGGCGCGATCAGCGTGCAAATTCTGCCTGACTGCAACCTGAGGCAACCGCTGCGAACGCTTGAATGCGCGGTTCGCTCAGCTTTCCTGATCGCCCGGCTGCGCCCGCAGATCGTGATTTCGACCGGGGCCGCACCGGGCTTGCTCTGCATATTCTGGGGCCGCGTGATGGGAGCCCGGACGTTGTGGATCGACAGTATAGCCAATGCCGACCGGCTCTCTCTCTCCGGACGGCTGGCCATGCGCATCGCCCATCGGTGCCTTACGCAGTGGGAGCACCTCGCGCGGGAACGGACGGTTCATTACGCAGGCGCGCTCCTGTGATTCTGGTCACGGTTGGCACGCAGCTCGGCTTTGACCGGCTGATCCGCCTCATGGACGAGATCGCCCTGCATCTGCCGACCACAGTCGTGGCGCAGATCGGCGCGGGCAGCTTCATACCGCGCAACATGCAGTATCATCGCAGTCTGGAGCCGAGCCGGTTCCTCGAGCTGGTCGAGAACGCCAGAGTGATCGTGGGGCACGCCGGTGTCGGCACCGTGCTCGCCGCGGAGAAATATCGCAAGCCGCTGATCGTATTTCCTCGCAGCGCCGGTCTGGGCGAACACCGCAACGATCACCAGGCTGCAACGGCCAGCGCGCTGGCGGGCCGCCAGGGTATCAGCGTGGCTACCGATCGCGATGAACTCGAACGGACGCTTCGACGCGGCCTCAGGTCCGAGCTTGAGCTGCCGCTGGGTCCGAAACCGGGCCCGAGCCTGTTGGCGGCGGTCGCGCGCTTCGTGGAAACCGGCGAGCTGGCATTCTGATCGCCGGTGCACGGTCACGGTTTCCTCCCTGACAAGATACTGGTCGCTTTCGGCACACGCCCCGAAGCGATCAAGATGCTGCCGGTAATTGCGGCACTGCGCGAGGTCGGGACTCTGGACGTGCGCGTGGCTGTAACCGCGCAGCACCGCGAACTGCTCGATCAGGTTCTCTCGCTGTGGGACGTTGTTCCCGACTTCGATCTCGACCTGATGCAGACGGGTCAGTCGCTCGACAGGCTGGCGACGCGGATCCTCAGGCGTTTCGGCAAGCTTCTCGACCGTGAAAGGCCGCAGCGGGTGCTGGTTCACGGCGATACGCTGACCACCATGATGGTCGCTCTGGCATGCTATTTCCGCCGCATTCCAGTCGGCCATGTCGAAGCCGGCTTGCGCAGCGGCAACATCTACGCACCGTGGCCCGAAGAGGTTAACCGGCAGGTCGCCGGAACCATTGCCGATCTGCACTTTGCCCCGACCGAGGCGGCGGCAGCGGCCCTGCGACGCGAAAACATCACGCATGAGGCGATCCATGTCACCGGCAATACGGTGGTCGATGCCCTGTTGCAGATGCGCGCGCGGATTGCGGCCGATCCGCGGCTCTCCGCTCCGATAGCGTCCACACTGGACCGATTTGCGAGCAAGCGCATCATAGCGGTCACTGCGCACCGGCGCGAAAATCTTGGCGAGGGGATGGCGGGCATCGCCGCCGGACTGAAGGCTGTCGCAGCACGCGGCGATGTGGGAATCGTCTATCCGCTCCACCCCAATCCGCAAGTCGCAGGCGTGATGCGCGACACGCTCGGCGGCGAAAGCGCGATCGCGCTCGTCGATCCGCTCGATTATCCTTGCTTCGTGCGATTGCTCGAACAAAGCGATATTGTGCTGACCGACAGCGGCGGCGTGCAGGAGGAAGCACCGAGCCTGGGCAAGCCGGTCCTGGTTCTTCGCGACACGACCGAGCGGCCGGAAGGGGTCGAGGCCGGAACCGCACGCCTGGTCGGCACCGACAGCGCCCGCATCGTGACTGAGGTCAACCGGCTACTCGATGATCGGGCTGCGCACCAATCCATGGCAAGGGCGCACAATCCCTATGGCGACGGCATGGCGGCACGGCGAATCGCAGCGATTCTGGCCGACGCACACGCACCGTATCAGCCCTCTCCTCCCCTGACCCCGCGTATCGACGCATAGCGCAGCGCGGCCAGTGCAGCGAGCAGGCTGGAGCCGATGTCGAGCCACCAATTCAACCTGACCCCGCCATGGAGCCAGGCGTCGGTGGCGTGGAGCGAGATGACACGCAGCACGACCAGCGCCCCCATCACCGCCAAGGCCAGCCGGGCAAGGTGCAGCATCCGCTGACGGCGACGCCCGGAAATTCGGCGCCAGATCGCAAGCCACCACAGCAGGCTTGCGAAGGCGGCAGCCATCGTCAGCAGGACCAGCGGCAATTGCAGGGTGCGGCGATGTTCATACAGCGCCGCGCCCTCAAGCTGCGCGCGCAGCCATTCGTGCAGCGCGTCTTCCGCCATGGTCACTCGCGACAGCGCCAGCAGGAAAAAGGCCAGCGCCACGAGCAGCCACAGCCGCGCATGGCGCGGCGCATGCCCGCTGGCGCGCGCGCACCACGCGGCCAGCGCGCCGAGCGAGCCCGTAACGCAGTAGAGCCCTGCCGCAATCAGGCCGAATGTCGAAGGTCCGCTCATAAGCCTCCCGCCCCGGTGCCTGATTCGGGCGGACGCCCGGAATCGAACCCCCAATTTGCCCCGAATTTCTTTCACATCCACCCGCTTAGGCCGCGTAGCTGTCGATAAGTTTTACACTTCGCGCAACCGGTGCTGCGTCGAAGGTTGCTCGTGACGGGTGCCTGTCATAAGGAGCCATCCAGATAACAATCGGGGCGCAACCAAGTGAACCTGCCCGGGGACGGTAAAATTATCCGCGACATTGCGGCCGTGCTGCTCGCCGGCCTGCTTGCGGCGTGCGGACAAGCGCCGCCGCCTGCGCCCGGACCGGTTGCCGCAGTGCCCATCGCCGAACTTGGGCAGGCCGGCTATGCGGACGATCCGGCCCCCGTCTATCGCCTGCGCGCAGCCGACATCGTTTCGGTCAGGGTCCTTCGCGAACCCGATCTTTCGATCGAACGCGTGCCGGTGGGTGCCGATGGGCTCGTGTCGGTGCCGCTGGCCGGCCAGATATTGGCGCAAGGGCAAACCAGCGGTGAATTCGCCGAAGCCATCGCGCGGGGACTTTCGGCATCGGGCCTCAAACGCCCGCAGGTTAGCGTCAACGTGCTCGAATACTCGTCGCATCTGGTGACGGTCGAAGGCTCGGTGGTCGAACCCGGCGTGTATGATTTCCAACCCGGCGCCAGATTATCCTCGGCACTGTCGCTGGCCAAAGGACCAAGCCGCGTTGCCAAGCTCGACGAGGTGGCGATCTTTCGCGATACTGCCAGTGGCCTTGCTGTCGCTCGTTTCGATTACGGTGCGATAAGGCAAGGTACCATGATCGACCCGGTGATCCAGCCGGGTGACCGTGTGGTGGTCGGCCTGTCGGGCCTGTCGCAGTTCTGGCAGGACGTACTGCGCGCTGTGCCGTTCTTTGCCGTCTTCACCAATCTTCAGAACTGAGGGCGACAATGAACGAGCATGTTGCCCCGCCGCCCACACACACGTCATCGGAGGCGGGCTGGGTTGAACGCTTCATGCCGCATGCAGACAGGCATCCCCACCATCCGGGCGTCCCGCTGCTTTCCGCCGCGGATCTGCGCGGCATAGTATTCCGCCAGCGTTGGCTGATCGCGGCTTCCATCGGCGTAGCACTGCTCGCGGGGCTGATCGCCACATTGCTCACCAAGCCGATCTACCAGGCCGCTGCGACCGTCCGGATCGATCCCTGGGGCAGCAATATTGTGGAGGGGCAGAATATCGAGCCCGGTCTCGCGACCAACGAAGTCTATCGCTATATGGAAACGCAGGGATCGGTCATCGAAAGCAGGAAGATGGCGCGGCGCGTCATGGAAAAGCTGGACCTTGCTGGCGATTCCGCATTTCTTGGGTCGGATACGCTTTCCGGTCGGCCCGAGGGAATGGATGAGGCCGCCTGGCGCCGCCAGCGCGAGCTCCTGGCAATCAGCCGGTTGCAGGCCAACGTGAAAGCGGAGATACCCGTCAGCAACCGGATCGTCCCGATCCGCTTTCGATGGGGCGATCCGGCAGTCGCCGCAACCATTGCCAATGCCTACGCCGATGCATTCGTGCGCGAGGATGCCGAGCGCAATCTCGAGACCAACAGATATGCGCAGGAGTATCTCCAGAACCAGATCGACCAACTGCGCACGCGCGTGCAGGAAGCGGAACTCGCCGCGAACGATTATGCCAGGCGCAACGGCATCGTGAATCAGACGACTGGCACGGGAGCCAACGACTTCCTGGGCGGCTACAGCACCTTTTACGGGCCGACGATCACCGGCAGCAACCTGGCCAATGTGAACGACAACTATGTGCGCGCTCGCGCCGAGCGAATTGTTGCCGAGCAGCGGTGGCTGGCAATCGCCAATGCCCCGCCCGAACAGGTCCGTGAAGTGCAGTCCAGCCTTGTCATCCAGCAGCTTGAGCAGTCGAAGGCGGATCTGTTGCGTCAGTTGTCCGACCTGCGCCAACGCTACGACGATTCCTACCCTGCGGTCGCCGAGATCATTGCCCAGGTGGCGAGCACCGATGCCGAAGCGGCACGAATTGGATCCGACATCAAGAATTCGATCCGCCGGGAATATGAAGTTGCTGCTCGTCAGGAGCAGGCGCTGCGACGAGAGCTTGATGCGGCCTCGGGCGCATCGCTGACTGAGCAGGACCGGCGGGTACGATTCAATCTGCTGGACCGCGAAGCGGCGGCGCTGCGCAACCAGATGGCAAGCCTGCTGGCGCGCTTCAACGAAATCTCGACCGCGGCCAACGTCAGAGCCGGGACTGTCAGCCGGCTGGACGAAGCCGATGTTCCGCAACGTCCGGTCTCGCCCGACCTCATGATCAATCTCATCATTGCCCTGTTTGCAGGCATGGGGCTTGCCGGTGGCCTCGTGGTCCTGCGCGAGGCGTTTGACGACCGGCTGCGCTCGTTCGAGGAAATCGAGCAGAAGCTGGGCTTCCCGCTGATCGGCCATACCCCTTATGTCGACGAAGGCGAGGTTGCCCTGCAACTGGAAGACGGTTTCAGCGCGCTTGCCGAAGCCTATTCCTCGATCCTGACCAACATCGACTATTCGATCCCGCGCGATCGCAACGTGCTGCAATTCACCAGCAGCCAGGCTTCCGAAGGCAAAACGACGACCTCCGTCGTGCTGGCCAAGGGCTTTGCGCGGCGCGGGCGCAAGACCTTGCTGGTCGACGCCGATCTGCGCAAGCCATCGATCGCGCACCAGTTCGGCCATCGTTCACCGTCCGCAGGCTTTGCCGAGATACTGCTGGGGCATGTCGAACAGGCCGACACCTATCTGCCGGGAACGCCCGACAATCTCGATGTCATTCCGGTGGGCGCCACCCCGCCCAATCCGGTCGATCTGCTCTCGTCCGACAAGGTCCGCGAGTTCATCGAGCGCAACCGGAAGGCCTACTCGGTGGTAATCTTCGATACTTCGCCCGTGATGGGGATTGCCGATGCCGCGTTGATTGCCCGCCATGTCGATGCGACGATCTTCGTGGTTGAAGCCAACAAGGTCCAGTTCGGCCAGGTTCGCGCCTCGCTGCGCCGCCTGCGCGCGACAGGCGCGTCGGTCGCCGGAATCGTGCTCTCCAAGTACCGTGCATTGCAGGCGGGCGAATCCTACGACTACCAGTATCACTACTACGTCTATTCGCCCGGGGAACACGGCAGCCACAAAGCCTGATGTCGGCGAGGATATTGCACCTGTCGGGCGACTTTCCGGACCCCTTCGACGATCGCAAGACGCAGGTTATCCGGCGGCTGATCGACCTGACCGGGGACAGCTTCCACCACGAAGTCGTCTCGATCAATCGCGTTTCACCCGGACTGATGGGTTGGCGCCGGATGTTGGGGGCGGTGCCGATCGAAGTGAGCAGCCACCCCTTCGCTTACGGACGGGCGCTGCAATATGCGGCACCCGCGCGCGGCTTGTTTCACGCGGCGATGCTGCGCCGTCTGGGCGATTGGCTGGCGCAATGGACGGTCGAGCGCGGCAAGCCCGACCTGATTGTCGCACACAAGCTGACGATCGAGGGGATCGCCGTATCCCGCGCCTCGCAGCTCCTGGGTATACCTTATGCGCTGACCCTGCAGGGAAATACCGATTGCAGAATCCTTGCGGCTCGTCCCGATCTGAAGCCCGAATTTGCCCGCATCTGGCGATCGGCCAGCGCCATCTTCGCGTTCGCCCCATGGACGGCGCAGGCCGTACAGGGCAGGTTGGGGAAGGCCGGGGGGTCGATCCACATCGTCCCCTGCCCGATGGGCGAACATGAAGCCGCTATCGCACCCCGGCCCGGCTCGCGCCGCTTTCTCAGCGCTTTCCATCTGCACGCCCATCGCAACAAGAACCTTGCCGCAATTGCAAGCGCCATGCGCATCCTGCGAGGCGAAGCGCGCGACGTCAGTTGCACCATTGCCGGCGGCGGAAGCGAGCGCGACCTGCGCGCATGCAAGTCCGCAACGAGGGAGTCGCCGGATTTCGACTTTCCCGGCCACCTTGAAGGCGAGGCGCTCACCCGCGGGATGAATGAAAGCATCGCGCTGGTGCTCCCATCGCACCGCGAAACATTCGGACTGGTTTTCATCGAGGCGCTGTTTGCCGGTCTTCCGATCATCTATCCCGCCGGGGCGGCGGTCGATGGATATTTTTCAGGCCGGTCCTTTGCCATGCGGGTCGATGCCCGATCGCCCCGATCGATCGCTGCGGCGATGCGTTTCGCGATGGACAACGAGCAGCGAATCAAGGCCGAGCTTGCCGAATGGCAGCATAGCGAGGATGCCAGGCGCTTTATGCGGCCTGCGATTGCGAAAGGTTTTGCCGAAGGGCTGAACGCAGCGCTGCGCGCCCGGTCCGCTCAGGCCTGAGCTTGCTGCGGCGCCAACTGAGACAGAGTCAGCCCCAGGCCCAGAAGCAGGAAATACCAGATCAGCACGCCGCCGAAAAATGCCACGGTAAAGCCCATCAGCGTCATCATGAACAGGGTGATGGCAAACCCGACCAGCAGGCGCCTGTCCAATTCATCGTGGCGCAGGCTGGCCATGCCGACCGCCACGATCGCGATGCAGGCCACGGCAAACAGCGTCACCGCGGCGACAAGACCATGGCGCACCCCCAGCACCAGCCACTGCGAATCGATCGATGAACTCATCCAGTCGGGACGTTCGTACGCTGCATAGCCGATCCCGCCCAGCGGATGCTTCCTGATCGATTCGATACCATGCCGCCAGATCAGCAACCGGTAGAAGCCAGTCTGTGGATCGAGGGTAAGGCGCACCAGAATGTTGATTATGCCATTCTGCGATACCAGGTGGATGACCAGTCCCGACACTGCACTGGCGGCTGCAAGCGCTCGCCAACTGAAGATTTCTACCCGCTTCTGCAACCAGTCGTAGGCGACCAGAACGGCGCCGATCAACAAACCCAGTATGGCGGCCGAACTCCATGACAGGACGCCCAGTAACGACGATATCCATCCAGCCTTTTTCGGCCACCCCTTGATCGCTGACAAGGCGTAGAGCGGAAACAGACTGGCGAAGAACAACCCCGCCAGGATTGCATGCGAGAATGGTCCGGCGGCCCGCAGCAGTCCAAAACGGAAACTTGGATCGAGGGTGAGATTGGCCACTTCCTCGCCCCCGTAATAGAACGGCAACGCCCCGAAGATGCTTGCCATTGCCGGGCGCACGAGCGGAGCGCCCACGGCGCTTTCTGCCAGCAGGCTAAGCGCAGCAAGCCCGACACCGGGCGCAAGGCTGATCAGGAACCGGCGAAAATCGGAAATTTCGAGAATCGAGCAGCGCCCGATCAGATAGGGAGCCATGATATCGAGCGCGATCGCCATTCCCCGCAGGAACCCTTCGCCCGGCGCATAGACCACCATCATGGCGATCACGATCCAGCCACAACCGAGCAGCGCCAGCGCATCAACCATAAGGTAGCGGTGCCGGTTCGAAAGCAGCTGGTAGAATGTCCAAGGCGCGAGCAGAAGAATGACCGCGCGATAGGGATAGATGGTCTGACCAGCCAGGTTGACCCGCAATTCCTGCGGCAAGAGGATCGAGTAGGCGAGCAGCAACAGCGGGACCAGGCGTAGCCAATGCGATCTGCTAAGGGCCGGTTGCCTCCGGCGCTGCGCCGCACCGGCAGGATCGATTCCCGCAATGCCTTCAATCGTCGCCATTCGACCTCCGAAAGTGCGTGCGCAACGGCACTTTCACATGTCGCGCCCGCTCGCAACCGCGCCAGGCGGATTGGGCGCCGTGTAAAAAGGGTTTTCCTACAACATTCTTCACGCATAGCCGATGTTCTCTTTTTGTTCACAAAGGAGACATCGCATGCCAAGAGACCCATTTCAAAATTCGACAGACAGCCTCATCTCGCCTGCGCAGTATTGCTTCGCCATTACCCCGAGCGACTCTGGCGACCTCGATCGCGTGACCAAGGCGCTCTATATTGGACTGGGCGGCGATGTGACGCTCCGCGCGCTCGACAATGACGTTGATGTTACATTTCGTAACGTCGCAAGCGGCGCCATCCTCGATGTGCGTGTGAGCGCGGTGCGCGCCGCAGGCACGACCGCGGCCAACATCGTGGGTCTGGCCTGATGGCGCGGCTAGGCACCGGCTTTCCCGCCGGCCGCAAGCGGACCCCTCCGGGCGACGGCAGCCAGCCGCCCCCGTCCATCTCCCCAGCCCTCGCGTGGACCGGCGTGGCCGGGACCGGCTTCGGCCAGGTTCCTGTCGATCCGGTGCGGACCACCGCCAAGCCGGTGATGCGGGCGCTGTTTGCTCCGCGCCAGCGCTACACCGACACCATGCTGGTAGGCGTGATTGCAGCCGCCAACTACGGCGGCTCGCTGCTCGACAACCTTGGGCTGGAGAAGGTGATCTGTCACTACGAGGGCACTGCGATCGACATCGTGGCCCCCAGCATTCAGACGATCACCGACGCCAACGGTGTATCGAGGGCCTATGTCGGATGGTGGGCCAACCTCCAGCACAATGGCATCCACGGCAAGGCCGACCTCTATTTCGAGGCAGTGCCCAAGGACCAGGCCATGCAGCACCGGGTTATCGGCCCGATCACCATGCACCCGGCAGCGCAGCTCTACGATTACCAGATCGAAATCGCGCCCTCGCAGGCAGCCATCGCCGGGCAGCGCTACCCCTCGCTTGAGGGGATGCGCAGCTACCTCAAGGCCCAGTTGGCCGACACGGCGCTGGTCACGATCACCGAGGCAGGCGACTACAACCTCCATACAGGCGCCTTCGCGGGCGATTGGAACAGGGGTGCAGGCGCAGGGTGGCTCACCATAACCGCCACTGCCCCCGTCCGTATCCTGACCCCGCTTAACGCCAACGGTCTGCCCCAGGTTATGCGGCCCAAGATCGAGCCGATCTGCTGGCGCGGCCAGAACGTCACCTTCGATCTGTTCCAGTCATCGGAATACTTCATGGAGACAGTCTGGCTCTACTCCAACTGGTTCGACGGGGTGCGCTTCACCAACAGCAACGGGCGCAACGACCTTCACCGCAAGCGGCCCCGCAACGAACTGAGCGCGCTTGTACGCGGGCAGAACTACCTGACCGAGTGCAGCTTCGACGCAACATGGGAAAGCGCCAACTCGCAGGCCCTTGTTCGCGGGTGCAGCTTTACCGGCACATGGGGCGATCTGCTGACAGGCTCGCAGGCCGTCATCGACTGCACCGTCTCAGACCATGACGGCACATGGTTCCGCGATCCTGTCGCGGCGCTCACCGTGCAATATACCGGGGCTGCGGCGAGCGCCACGATCCGCGCCACGGGCAGCTCGATCACAAAGACGTGGACGCTGGCCGAGGCCGGGGTGGATGTCAGCTCGTTTGCCACGCTGAGCACCGAGGCAGGCTTCCTCGCCAACACCAACTACACGGTCGAAAATGTGGCCGCGTGGATCAACGCCCGTGCGGGCTGGAGCGCAACCGTGCTCGACACCAGCCGGGCAGCCTATGGCCTCGGCCTGATCGACGGCACCCCCGGCGCAGGCTTTGCCGCGCTCGACGCCAAGACGGCCCCCCTCACCTTCCACACCCGCTTCGACATCCACGCCGACATCTATCAGCATGTGGACAACTCGCTGCTCTCGAAGGAGAACGTAGTGGTTTGGGGCGTTCGGGGCTGGCAACTGGTGGCTCAGGACATCTTCTTTGCGGGCCTTGGCGGCATGAACGACGCGCTGGTGGCCAACTGCGCCTTCCACAATAAGGCCAGCGACGGCGAGTTCAGCCAGATGCAGCGGGCGCACAGCCACGTCATGCTGGTCCACAACTCGTGGGCGAGCCAGGGCGTGTGGTTCCGGGGCGACCTTGGCTATACCGCCGACTCCTACTGCCTAGCCGCCAACAACACGGCGCAGACAATGGAGTGGGTAGGGGCCACAGACGCGGACCTAGTGATCGCCAACAACCATTTGCAAGCCGGGGCTACTGCCCCTGCCGGGGCGACCGGCACCACTGTTGGCGGCGACCTCACCAGCCTGTTTGTGGATGCGGCAGCAGGGGCGTTCGCGCCCGCAGGCGAGCTGGTGGGGAACCTCAAGGCAGCGGTGCTCAGGTGGGATCGCAACAAGGCGATCCGCAGCTCGACAGCCCCTGCGGGCAGCGAGACCTGAACGCACAGCGCGGCGCGTTCCTGCCGACAACGCTGAGGCCGGGTCCGCTCATCGCAGGCCCGGCCTCTTTTTCGCGCGGCGTTATCGAGACGTGAAACACAACATACGATGCCGGTGGACAATCCGTGCCGCGAATTGCATCGGCACCCTGATTGGGCGACAAGCCGCGCCAACAAAGGCAACAACCGGGTCCACCCTCGCTCGTGAGCATCAAACGCAACTCGATCTACAATCTGGGTGGCGGGGCCGCGACGATGGCAATCATGCTGATCGCGGTTCCGCTCTATCTCGATCTCATCGGACCGGTGCGATTTGGTGTCCTGTCGCTTGTCTGGCTGCTTAGCGGATACTTCGGATCGTTCGACCTGGGAATCGGCCGCGCGACTGCCTTCGCGCTGGCGCGGCAGCAAGCTTCACATCAGACGGGCAACTACACCGCACAGGTTTTCTGGACCGCACTGGCGCTGAGCATGGCATTGGGGCTGCTGGGCGCGCTGGCGATCTACTTGTTTGCGCCGCTCCTGTTCCTGCATGTGTTCAACACACCGCCTCCGCTTGCCAGCGAAACGCTGGCGGTCCTGCCGTGGATAGCGGCGGGCATCCCGCTGCTGACGATCGAGAGCGCGCTCACCGGTGTGTTGACCGGCAAGGAGCAGTTCCGCGCGCTCAACATCCGTTCAGCGCTGGCCGCAGCATTGACCCAGTTCCTGCCCTTGCTGGCAGTCTGGCAGATCGCGCCCCGGCTCGACATCGCCATTCCGGCAACAATCATGGCCCGTTCGCTGGCGATTGTGCTGTTCCTGTTCATCGCCAGAAAGGCGGCGGGTGCGAACTGGCGGCCCGACCTGTTCGATCACCGCAGCCAGATGCGCGAGCTACTGCGATTTGCCGGGTGGGTCACGCTGAACCGGTCGCTCGCCCAACTTATCGTAAGCCTCGACCGATTCCTGATCGCCGCGCTGCTGACGCCGGTCGCACTGGTGCTTTACTCGGTCCCGTTCCAGCTTGTCTCGCGGGGCGCGATGGTCTCAAGCGCGCTGTCCAGCGCACTGTTCCCGCGAATGACACGGCTCGAACCGGTCGAACTGCGCGAGGTCGCGGTCCGGGCCATGCGCGCCAACGGGGCGCTGATGCTGGTGCTGTGCGCGGGCGGCATCATCGCCCTGCCCTGGTTTCTCGAACTCTGGATCGACCGCGAGTTCGCCGACGGGGCGGCGCTTGTCGGCCAACTGATCGGCTGCTCGCTGTGGCTGAACGCGGTCGCCCTCATACCGCACAATCTGCTCGAGGCGCAGGGCACTCCGAAACAGGTCTTCAGCGTCGGCATTGTCCAGATCGTTCCTTACGCCGTGTTTGCGGCCGGCGGCGCGACCCTGATCGGAGTGACCGGCATCGCCCTGGCTCACAATCTGCGTACTCTGGCAGATCTGCTGATGCTGGCATGGCGTGCCCGTCTGTTCGCGGAAACGATCAGCGTGATCCTTTGGCCACTTGCATTGCTGGCCGCATGCATCCTCGTCCCGACCTTTGCACATGGCTGGCCGTGGATCGGCCTAGCCGCGCAGGCCGCGCTGATTATGGGCGCGGCAGCACTTGCGTTCCATCTGTTTCCCGAAGCGCGCCGACTGGTCGCGCGGGCCATCGTCGCCCGGCTTCACTCATAGCCCGCGCGGCGGGCAAGCTCCTGCGCATCGGCGAGCAGCGCATCGGGGCGCTGGCTGACGCGGCGGCGCCGCCACTGCGCGCGCCATAGCGCGAAGGGCCAGCGCGAAAGCGCGCAGACGCTCGTCCAGATCGGCAGTTTCTCACGCCATTTGCGCCGCGCATGGGCGTAAGCGCGGGCATAGCCGCCGCGCAGCGTAGCGACCGGGCGGTTGTTGTGCACCGCCGGCAGTTCCACCGCATAGGCACCGTGCCCCTGATCCAGCGCAATCTGCACGACATCGGTGCCGTAGAGGTGGAAATCGGGCAGCCCGCGATCGAACCTCACTCCGCTTTCCCGCCGCAGGATCAGCAGCAGTTCGTCGAGCGAGCCGACCGGCGCGGGCGCGAATCCCGCAGCGCCCAGTTCGCGGCCCATGGTCGCATCCCACACCCGCCCGACATGGCGGCCATCCGCCATGACGCCGTAGGGCCCGGCAACGGCCCATTTGGGGTGGGTGACGGTGAGCCTCGACAGCACTTCGATGGCCCGATCGAGCCAGCCTGCGGGTAGATAGACGTCCTGATGCGCGAACAGGACAATCGGAGCATCGCAGCGTTCAAGCGCATCGTTATAAGCCAGTGACATGCTGGCCGCACTGTGGATCGTATCAAGCCGGAGCCTGCCGCAAGCGACATCGGGCGACCTTGCAAGGCATTTGCTCAGGATATCGTCGTCATTGACGGCCGCGACCAGGCAGAAGTCCTCAGGCCTCAACATGGAAGCCCCGTCGATGTGACCGACAGCCAGTTGCGCAATTGCTAGGTCGCTTGCCATGCCTGACCCCACCTATAGCGCAGCGCGGAGAGCCGACAAGCCGCGCGAATATTTCGCAGGGGTCCGCGCCGATATCGTCGACCAATTGCCGCACGATCCCGCTGGCCGGATCCTCGAAATCGGGTGCGGAGAAGGTGCCACCGGAGCGCAGGGCAAGTGCGCGCATTATGTCGGGGGTCGAGCACGACGTTGAAGTGGTGGCAATCGCTCGCCAAGTGCTCGACATCGTCATCGATGGTGTTGTCGAAACGCTTGATCTCGCGCAGACCGGCGGGCCGTTCGATGCTTGGCCGGTTTACCCACCTCACCGTCAGCCAGATCGCCTATCGTGGCCGGGTGCCAAAGGCTTAGCCTGCCACCTCCTCCAGCATCCGCCGCAAATTATCACGCCAGTGCGCCGGGCCATCGCCCAGCAGTGCCCGGGTGGCGCTGTCATCGAGCAGCGAAAACGCGGGGCGCCGCGCAGCAGTGGGATATTGCGCGCTGGTGATGGGATGGACCTTCGGCGCGCGTTCGATCAGCCCCAGCGCCAGTGCCTCCTCCGCGATCGCCAGCGCGAATTCGTGCCAGCTCGCCTGCCCCGCGTCGCGGTGGTGGTAGATGCCGGGGCGATCGAGCGCAGCCAGTTGCCAGACGGTGCGCGCGATTTCGGGTGCCCAACTGGGCGCACCGATCTGGTCGCAGACTACGTTTAGTTCCTCGCGCCCCTGCATCAGCCGCAGCATGGTGGTCACGAAATTCCGCCCGCCAGCTGCATAGACCCAGCTGGTGCGCAGAATGATCGCCTCTGGGCCCGCCGCGCTTTCGCCTTCAGCCTTGGTGACGCCATAGACCGACTGCGGGTTGACCGGATCGCCGGGCAGATAGGGGAGCGCCGATCGCCCATCGAAGACGTAATCGGTCGAAATCTGGATCAACCGCCCGCCGTAAGCCCTCAGCGCCCCGGCCAGCACCCCCGGAGCCCGTGCATTGATCGCCATGGCCAGGTCCGGTTCCGCTTCCGCCCGGTCCACCGCCGTATAGGCGGCGGCATTGATGACCAGATCGGGCCGCTCAGCCGCGATCAGTCGTTCGATTGCCCGCGCATCGCCGAGATCAAGCTCGGCGCGCGTCAGTCCCCGGCATTGCCATTGGGCTGGGCTTGCCGCAATGAGCGCGCGGCCCAGCTGACCCGCCGCCCCGGTTACCAGCACCCTCTTCAAGCCCGGTCCCTCCATTCCCGTTGCAACCACGCAATCAGGCCAGCCTGTACCTCGCCAGCTTCGTGCGCGCCATGATCGCGCTTCAGCTGCCAATAGCGCAGTCCCTTTTCCCTGAGCCAGCCGGGATAGCCAAGCCAGCGCAGCACGGTATCGGGCGCATGGCCCGAATGACGCGCCAACTCGTGCAGATCGGGGCGCAGCAGCCGCATCACCGCACCGGCCAGCCGCGCCTTGCCGCCCGCTCGTTCGTCGAGCCTCGCCTGCAACGCCAGCCTGCGTCCGCGCTCGTCACCGCCCAGCAGCGCGCGGCGCGCCGCAGCCAGATGCGCTGGCGCGACTTCGATATTGCCGATCAAGTTCTCGGGAACCCACTGGGCACCAAGGCTGGCGGCGAGCGCCAGCACCAGATCGAGCGCATTGCGCAGCTGCATCGTTTCGGCCAGCGCGCGCAGGCGTTCCCAATCGATCGGATGGTTGCATGCCATGAAATGCAGATCGGCCAGCAGCAGCGGGCCGTTGGCGAACATGTGATGCAACGTGGCATGTTCGACCAGATGGAGCAGGTTGGCCTCAGGCGAAGGCACCATGATCGGCTGGCCCAGCAATGTCACTGATGAGCAGCTGTTCCGCAGCATTGCGAGCAGCGCTTCCTCGCCCGGCCATCCGCGCGCATTGATCCGGTGGTGCAGTTCGATCACCAGCCCGCTTTCGACATGCTCGAGCTCGGGCAATTGGTGGCTATGCTCGATGCCATAATGCCCCGCGCCCTTGCGGCGTCGGTATTGCGGATGATTTAGCAGGAACTGCTGCGCGGCTGGTGCCTCATCCGCCGTCATCAGCAAGTCGAGATCGCGCAGCGGCCTGAGCGACGGGTCGGGATAGTCACGATAGGCAAGCCCAAGCCCCTTGAGCGCGATCGGGCGATAGCCCTCGGCGGCAAGCAGGCTGAGCGTTCCAGCAATCGCCTGCGCCTGAACCAGCGTGCGCATCGCATGGAAGCGCAGCTCTTCGCGCCAGGGCCCGGCCAGCATAGGCGGCACGGCGTCGCTCAGCTGCGAGCGATGCAGCGCCCGGGCGACCATCGGCAGCGTCCGCGTCAGCCGCGCCAGCGCCAGGAGATCGTACCATTCGTCGCTCCCCAGCACCGCGAACCCGCCGCCATGGTCGTGCGTCGGCGCGGCGCAGATGGCCAGCAGCAGCTCGCCCGCCGCGTCAGAGTCGGTTGCGGCTTCAGCCATGTCCGCCAAGCTCGATTACGCTATCGGCCAGCGCCAGCAACTCGCGGTCATGCGTCAGCAACACAATCGTTCGCACGCCGCGCAGCCTTTCGATCGACCGCCTGATCGATTGCGCATTGGCGGCATCGAGCGAGGCGGTGACCTCATCGAGGATCAACAGATCGGGTTCACGCAGCAGCGCGCGCGCCAGCGCAATGCGCTGTTTTTCGCCGCCCGAAAACTGGCGCCCGCGTTCGCCCATGCGGGTTTCGAGCCCATCGGGAAGATCGTGAACGAAATCCGCCGATGCATCGCCGAGCGCGCGCGCGATCCGCGCATCATCGACCTGGCCCAGCCCCCAGGCGAGGTTTTCTGCGAGCGTCGCGTCGAGGAAGAAGGGAACCTGCTCGAGATAGGCGACCTGCCTGCGCCAGGCGAGGCGGCGCGCAGGGTCAAGCGCAATCCCGTCAACGCTGAGCTCACCCGCGTCGGGCGCGTAAAGCCCGCAGAGCATGTCGGCGAGGCTGCTCTTGCCCGATCCCGATGGCCCGGTGATCGCCACAATGCTCCCGGCCGCAATGGTGAAGCTCAAATCGCTGAGAACCGGCACAGCGCGGCCGGCATGGCGCAGGCTCACCTGCTCAAGCGTGATCGCGCGGCGGAACACCAGCCTCTCGCCCGCGCGACCCTCAGGTTCCTGATGCGCGCGCGCCTCGGCAACGAGTTCGCGCAGGCTGCCCAGCGCCGGGAGCGCATGGCTCCACCCACGCAGCGCCTGAAGCAGGCTGGCGACGAGCGGAACGCAGCGGATCGCAATCGCCAGAACCGGAACGAACACCGCCAACGGTGTCTGCCACACAAACAGTGCCAGGTAGATGGCGCAGGCGAGCAGAACCGCAGCGAGCATCTGGAACAGCATTTGCAGCACATGGCCGAGGCGGAAGTAATCGAGTTCCTGCTGGCGCAGCGCATCCGACGCGCTTTCGAATTCGCGGGCCAGTGCTTCGGGAGCACCGGCAATCCGGGCCGCGCGCAGCTTGGCAATCCCGTCGCCGACAACGCGCTGAAGCTGAAGATAGGCCTCCAGATAGGCGTCGGCGCGCGCGCCCTTGCGCGATTGCAGCGCCAGCAGCGGCAGCGCAAGCAGTGCCCCCGCCGCCAGCATCACGCCCGCCAGCGGCGGCGCTATCGCCAGTGCTGTGAGCAGCAGGATTGCGAGCGTCACTGCCAGCGCAGCCACGGCCAGCGCGCGATCCGCCAGCAGGCCCGCCCGGTCCGCCTCGCCCATGATCAGCGCGGTGTGATCGGCGCTGCCCTGCGCGCTCAGCCAGCGCCAATCCGCCCGCATGATCGCACCGTGGGCCAGCGCGCGCAGCCGCCGGGTGATGTCGAGCCCGAGGCTGCGGCGGCTCTCGCTGGCGACATGGACCAGCCCCGCGCGCAGACAGACCAGCCCCGCCGCTATCAGCAGCAACTGCGCCGGACCCAGCTTATCGAATACCCCCAGCCATTGCGCCTTTACACTCAGCGCTTCGCCGCCTGCCAGCATCTGCGTGAGCGGCACCAGCATCAGCAGGCCCAGCCCTTCGGTAAGGCTCGAAAGCACCAGCAGCACGGCGAGCCCCGCGATCCGCCGCGCGCCCGCCAGACCGATCAGATAATGCGGCGATGTGCCGCCCGAATTGTCCCGCTCACCCGACATTGCGCCCCAGTGCATAACGCAGGAAACGCCCGGTCGATATGGCGCGGCTCACTGCAACACCGATTTTGAGCGGATTTCCCGACGCCGGATCGTCGGTTCCCGGCCAGCCCCGCAGATCGCGAGCCAGCCGGTCAAGGTCGAGCCTTGCGGCGAGCCAGGGATCGGCGCGCATGCTTTCAAGCTCGGATGCCAGCACGTCGCGTTCGGCAGCCATGCGCAGCGCCCAGTCGGCCGCTTGCCGCCCCGCCCTGCGCTCGTTTCGGACCAGCTCGGGAACCCTGCCCTTGAGCAGCCGCCGCGCCAGCCAGCGATCGGTCCCGCCGCGCAGATATTGCTCGTCGGGGATGCCGATGCACAGATCGAGCAGCGGGCGATAGAGCGTGGGATCGCGGTAACCGACGCCGTGCAGCAAACGCAGGCCCAGCTCGATCTCGGCGCTTTCGCTGAAAAGGTCGCCCAGCACCCTGGCGCGCCAGTCGCGTGAATTGGGAGAGGAGTAGAAGTATGGGTCGAAATCGATATCGCGCGCGCGCTGTAAGGCCCCGCTGCTTCGGGCAAAGTGCTCGGCCATGGGGCACCAGCTGGCGAAGGGCGAAGATCCGAGGCCGCGCATCCCATCAATCGCGCGGCGCAGCGACCGCGGCAGATTGGGCATCAGCGCCAGCGAAACGCTGCGCCGCCAAAGCGGGCGCGGATCGGGGCTGGCGGCAAGTTCGCGCGCGAGCCGCCGCCATTGTCCACTGCGCAGCCAGGTGGGATAGCCGGTCAACCCGTCATAGCTGAAGCCGGTATTGCCCGCACCGCCGAAGAATATCACGTCGCAGCCCAACGCCCCGGCGCTGGCGTAGGCCTCGTGAATCCAGTGCATATTGGCTTCGTTGCGCGTGGGCCAGCCGGTCAGCAGCGCCATCGCTTCAAGCTGATCGCCAAGGCGGCGCTGCTCACCGGTGATGAAATGCGGTTTTATCTGCGGGTGCATTTCCGCCAGCGCACGCACATGCGCACTCTCATCGCCAAACGAACTGCTGCGCCCGTCGCTGCGCCAGCCCGCTTGCGGCACCCCGGTGAAGGCTGGCAGGCGCAAACCGGGCGGGCCTTCGCTGATGAGGTAACTCGCCGCCGCCTGCGAATCGAGCCCGCCCGACAGCGCGATTGCAGGACGGGAAACCCCCTCCAGCTCCGCGCGTGTTGCATGCCGGAACTGTTCATCGACCGCTTCGACATAATCCTCGTCGCGGGCAAAGCGCACCTGCGGCACGTCCTCGACCGACCAGAAGCGCTGGCGCACGGTGCGTTCAGCCCTGTGCAGCTCGAAGGTGCCGCAGGCGACGCGGCTCGCTCCGCGATACCAGCTGCGCGCCGCGTCACGGTAGTTGAGCAGCAGCGTATCGCCCAACTTGGCATCGTCGATCTCGGTGCCCATTCCGGCGGCAAACAGCGCGCGCGGGATCGAGGCGGCCACAATGCGGTGGCCGTCGCGCCAGTAATGCAGCGGGCAAAAACTGGTGGCCGAGCGCGCGAGCCGGACCTGCCGTTTTTGCGCGTGCCATTGGATCACCGCATAATCGCCATGGATCATCTGGTCGCATCGATCGCCGTGCCGCGCGTAAACGGCGGCATAGAGCGCGGTGTCGTCGGCTGCGGGATCGATCCCGTGGCGCTGCGCCAGCTCGGCGCGGTCCTGGATGCGCCCTGCCATAATGATCAGGCTGCCATCCTCCCCGCAGTGCGGAGTGAATTCGGCCACTTTTGGCGAAAGAAGGGACTGCGGGCCATCGGTGCGCGCGGCAAAGAAGGCCCCGCCTGCCGTGCCATGGCGCACCGGCCCCGCCCTGCCCGGTGCCATCGCCGCCGTGATCCGCTGCTGGACGGGCGCAAACCATTCGCCGCCTTGAAGATCGAATGCTGCTGCGATCAGCAGGTCATTGGCGGCGGCCATCCCGGTCCTACCAGGCGAAACACAGCACGCGGCGATAGCATGCCCGTTCGCATTGGCCGATCAGCATCGTATCGCCCAGCTCGACCCATGCGTGCCAACCATGCTCTGCACTGCGATCACCGTGCTGCATGGCAATCACCAGCGTTGTGCCAAGGCCCGTTGATGCCAGCAGCCATTGCAGCGCCATCGCCTTGGCCAGACAGCTGGGTTCTATCGGAAAGCGCGCCGCCGCGCGCTCTACCCGCCGCGCCTGCGCACGCGCGATGGCGAGCACCGCGGGCTGAATCTGCGCACTGTCGCCAGCGCGCCCGTGCGCTTCGTCCGCCACCTGCCCCAGCGAGCCGTGCCAGCGCGCCATCGGCACAAACCGGATCAGGAACTTGGCCCGCAGCAGCAGCAGCGCCGCGCGCAGGGTCTGGAGACGCAGCGACCATGACGATGGCTGCCCGGTGCCTTGCGCAGCCGCGCTCAGCACCGCCGAAACCCCTCAGGCGTATTCGGCAAAACCGGCATCGACCAATTGCTGCGCGAAAAGCGCGACTGAACTGCGGCATTCGTCGGGCGAAACGGCATATTCTGCGCACAGCAAGGCGCAGATCCTGGCCAGTTCGGGTTCATCGTCAAGCGCGCGCCAGATGTCATAGCCGACCTGCTTGAGCGCGAAGAAGCCGCCGGTCTGGCCGTGCACGATGATCAATTCCCCATCGACGTCGCTGGAGAGAAAGGCATCTGGACGTTTTCTTATATTGCGCAAGGTCTTACGATCGAGTCTGGGGCCACAAACCTTGCAGCCGGTTGAAAATCGGGATCAGCTGATCTGCCCCACCGACTTGGAATCGACCTTGGCCGCCATTTTCAGGCGGATCGCCGATAGATCGACCGTCAGCTGTTCCAACACCGGGGCCTGCCAGGGCTTGCGATCCGTTTCCTGGCCATGAACCTGTGACATATCCTGTCGCTCCACAATCGCGAAATAAACGGGGCAGATACCTTGGCATCCATTAAGGAATTTACCCTGTATTGCAAGCAGCGGCCAGGAATGAGAAACACCCCGGTTACAGGAGCCGCCGCGTGATCAGATCGAACAGCGCCTCCAAACTCCCGCCTTCCCGTGGCCGCCGCAGCACCCATACCTCCAACGAACCTGCCAGCCCCAGCATGATCCTGGCGTGGGATCTGTCATCCCTGCGCCCGGCATGAATGGCCGGGCGATAGAGCGCCTCTGCCAGCAGCGCGAGCTTGGCACTGCCGCGAAGCTGCTCGAGTTCGGGCATGTCGCCCGGTGCCAGCATGACGAGATGTCGCAGCACGGTTGGCCCGTCGGCGCGCCGGGGCGGCTGCGCATAATGCTTGCCGGGAACCGCGTGGATAGGCCCGGTGGCGACCACGCCGGTCAATTCCAGCGCATCAGTCCACAGCTTGAGCGGCTTGGCATCGGGAATGGCTATCGGCCCGGCGCTGCTTGGTGCGAGCACCAGCGTATCATCGCACACCAGCGGCAGACCGCGCATCGCCAGCATGGCCGCCAGCGTTGACTTTCCCCCACCCGATGGCGCGGTAAAAGCGATCGCCTTGCCGTCGATGGCGACCGCGCTGGCATGAAGTACCGCCAGGCCATTGAGCCAGGCGACCGCACCGTACACCGTGCCCCACAGATAGAGCGGCAGCTGTGCCTCCTGTGTGACGCCCTCAACCTGCGCTGTGAGCTGTTCTCCACGCCTGTAATGAAAGCCTGTGCCGCCCGGCGTGGTGAAGTGAAAGCCGTCTGCCGTCAGGGTAAAACCGTCTTCCTGGTACAGGATCGCACCTTGCCGCGGCGGAACTGGCGCTCGCTGCATTGCCATTGCGCGGCGCAGGCAAGACTGCACCGCCGCGCCCACCTGGTCTGGCGCAAGCAGCGTTTCCGGCTCGTGCCAGCAGGCGAAGGGTGGGACAGGAGCCATGATCTTGCCGCCGTGCATAACTGCTGCAAACGAACCGCGCCATGCCCCGAAACCGATCGTTCACCAGCCCGGTTATCGAGGCTGTGTTGAAGTGTTAACGAAGGCCGGATATGCAGGCCCTGCGTATAAGGAGGGTCAGGGTAGTGAAAGACAGGATTTCGCGCTTCGCTGCGATCATTACCGCTGTAGCGCTTGTCTCCACCCCCGTTGCAGTGCAGGCCAATACCCGGGCGCCGGAAATGCCCACCTATGCCGCGCCAAGCGACAACGACCATGTTGGCGCGGCGGGAGCGGCGTCTCAGAACAAGCCCCGTCGGCTGTCGCGCGACTGGCTGGTAACGCTGTTCGGAACGGCTGCAACCGTCGGGGCGCTTGCCATCCTGTTTTCGGGTAAATCCGCCGGCGAAACACCGCGCAGGCCGAGGGGGGAACCCGATGGCCCCGTTCAATCCAACGGCGCAACCTGAACCACGTCCTTGACCAAGCCATCAGCAGGCGCGAGTCAGCCCACGCAGGCGCGTAGCCTGCGGCTTGCATTGGCAGCGCTGCTGGCAGCCGCAGTCCTGATCGGTGGAGGCGGGGTCGCTTACGGCTTGTTCAATTTGGCCGTACAACTTCTCGCATTGGCCATTCTGGCATCGCACCGCGAGCAGTTCTTCACCTTCTGGCGTGATGCCCCGCTGGTTCTGCGGGCATTGGCCGCAGCAACGATCGCCGTACCGCTGGCGGCGTTGATCCCGTTACCGCCAGAACTCTGGACCCAAATGCCTGGACGCGAGCTGGCTGCCGAGGCGTTCGATGCGGCTGGAGGCGCGGGCTGGCATCCCCTCTCGCTCGATCCGGGGCGCACGCTGGTGGCGCTGCTGGGCCTGATCGTTCCGTTGACCACACTGGCGCTGGGCTGGAACCTGCCGCGCCGCGATCTGGTGTGGCTGGGCTGGCTGACGGTCGCACTGGGCTTCGCCAATTTCCTGCTGGGGGTGCCGCAGGTGCTCTCGGGCGGTGAGTGGGGCCTGATATACCCCGAAAACCCGATGCCGGGGGTGCTGTTCGGCAGCTTTGCCAATCGCAATTCCACCGGGATTTTCCTCGTCGCCAGCCTGATCCTGCTGATGCTGCTGCCGCCGCTGCGCCCGCTGCCCGGCCTGGCGTGGCTGAGAATGGGCGGCGCGGCGGTCCTGGCAACTGCCGTAGTACTGACCGGATCGCGCAGCGCGATAGCGCTCGCCGCGGCCGCGCTGCTGGTCGGAATGTTCGGCTGGCTGCAATCGAGACGGCAGGGTGCGATCCGGCCACAAACGCTCATACTCGGCGCTGTGAGCGTGGCTGCGATGGGCATGGCCTCCGTGGCCGCGCTTCCCGGCAGCCGCGCCGAAGTTGCTCTCGACCGGTTTGCGCTGACCGGCGATGCGCGCGCCTACATATGGGAGGACGCGGGGTTTTCAGCGCGCAGGTATTGGCCTGTGGGCGCGGGTATGGGGACATTCGACGAGGTGTTTCAGGCCGACGAATCACTCGAGAACCTGACCGAGCGCCGGGCGGGCCGCGCGCACAACGATTACCTTGAAGCGGCGGTCGAGGCGGGGCTGCCCGGCCTGCTGGTGGTCGCGGGCTGGCTGGCGCTGATCGCACGGCGGAGCATTGCGGCATGTGGGACGCCCGATCGTAAGGGAGCCTGGGCGGGCAGCGCGGTGCTGCTCGCATTGGCGCTGCAATCGCTGGTCGATTACCCGCTGCGCAATCAGGCGCTGCTGGCGCTGGCCGCACTCGCGCTGGTGCTGCTCATGCGGTTCGGCACAAGCGGAGAGCGCGGCCAATGATGCGCATTGCCTGGCTCATTGTTCTGCTCGCCGTCGCGGCGTTCGCGGCGGCGACGCAGCTTGACCGGCAAACGCGCCGCGATCCGCAGCTCAGCACGCTGGTGCCGGGGCCTGCACGCGCCTTTGCACAGCGTCAGATCGCTTCCGACGCGCTCGCGAGCGGCAGTCCCGAGCAGGCGCTGGAGGAGGCGCGCCGCCTGGTCCGGCGTCGCCCCATACCGGCCGAGCACCTGCGCCTGCTGGCGGCGGCGCAGCTTGCCGCCGGTGAGCCGGACGGTGCCTACCGCACCATCCAGATGGCGGCGCGGCGCGGCTGGCGCGACCGTTCGACGCAGGAAGCGATGCTGCTGATCGCGCTCGATGCGGGAGACGATGCCGAAGCCGCGCGGCGGCTGGCGGCGCTATGGGTGATCGACCCGCGGGCCGAACGCCTGCCTGCGCTTGCAGGGCGCGTGCTCGAGAGCGAGGAAGCGCGCGAAACGCTGAGCCTGATCGCAGCCGATGCCCCGCGCTGGCGCGCACGGTTTCTCGCCAGCGGCGGGCAGGTAATCGCGCCCGAGGCCTTTGCAGACATTGCCGCGCGGATCGAGGCCCACACGGCAAGCATTCCCTAAAACCCCAGGCTCTCGGCCACAGCTGCATTGACGATCCGGCCTTTGTGGACATTGAGGCCGGGGGCAAGGTGCGGGTCTTGCTCGCACGCTGCGATCCCCTTGTTCGCCAGCGCCAGCCCGAACGGAAGCGTTGCATTGTTGAGCGCATAGCTGCTGGTCAGCGGCACCGCGCCCGGCATGTTGGCGACACAATAATGGATGATCCCGTCAACCTCATAGGTTGGATCGGCGTGAGTCGTCGGGTGCGAGGTTTCGAAGCAGCCGCCCTGATCGATCGCGACATCGACCAGCACCGCGCGCGGCTTCATCAGCCCCAGCATCGAACGTGTGACCAGATGCGGAGCGGCGGCACCAGGGATCAGCACCGCGCCAATCACCACATCGGCATCGGTGATCGCCTGCTCGATCGTCGCCATCGTGGAAAAGCGCGTGGTCACGCGGCCATGGAACATCTCGTCGAGCGCGCGCAGGCGTGGCAGCGACCGGTCGAAGATCTCGACGTTCGCGCCAAGCCCCGCAGCCATGCGTGCGGCCTGCGTCCCGACCACGCCGCCGCCCAGCACCACGACCTTGGCCGGGAGCACGCCCGGCACCCCGCCCAGCAGTACCCCGCGCCCGCCGTTGAACGCGCGCAGCGCCGTGCCCGCAGCCTCGATCGAGAGGCGGCCCGCAACCTCGCTCATCGGTGCCAGCAGCGGCAGCGAGCCATCGGGCGCGGTCACAGTCTCATAGGCGACGGCAGACACGCCCGATGCCATCAATCCGCGCGCCTGATCTGGATCGGGGGCGAGGTGGAGATAAGTGTAGAGGATCTGCCCCTCGCGCAGTTGCACCCATTCGTTCGGCTGCGGCTCCTTGACCTTGACCACCATTTCGGCCCGCGCGAAGACTTCCGCAGCGGTGCCGACCACTTCCGCACCGGCGGCGCGATAGATATCATCGCCCTTGCTGATGCCTTCGCCAGCGCGTGTTTCGACGATGACCCGATGCCCCGCCGCGACGTATTCACGCACGGCTTCTGGCGTCAGCCCGACGCGATATTCATGTGTCTTGATTTCCTTGGGAACGCCTACCAGCATGGCTCATCTCCGCATGTAGCTTACGCCGCGCAGAATACACCCATTTTGCCCTTGTTTCCCGGCGAAGTATTGGGCAAAATGCATCATTGTTACAGTTTTTCTGCGCGATCGTGCAAAAATACAAAGGAATACGGCTTGGAACTCGATTCGATCGATCGCCAGCTTCTAAATGCGCTCAGCAGCGATGGCCGGGCCACCCACCAGCAGTTGGGCGAGTCGATCGGCCGCTCACCCACCTCGATCGCTCGGCGGCAGCGCGCGTTGGAGGAAGCGGGGCTGATCCGCGGCTATCACGCGGATCTCGATCTGGTGCAGCTTGGCTATGGCGCGCGGGTCCATATCCGCATGACGCTGGCGAGCCAGAGCCGCGAGCAGATGGAGGCGTTCGAGGCGGCGGTGGCGGCCAGCCCCAGCGTGGTCCGGTGCGAACTGATGAGCGGGCGCGACGATTATCTGGTTTCGGTAATGGTGCGCTCGCTCGACCATTTCGCCGAAGTTCACCGCGACGAACTCGCCCGCCTGCCCGGTGTTGTGCGGATGGAATCGGGGTTTGTGCTGCGCCAGGTGGTCGAAGCGCGATTGCCGCCCGGCTGGGCAGGATAGCGGCGATCAGAGGATCGCCAGAGGGTGGAGCACATAGGCCAAGCAAGAGGAGGGCAATATGAGTGAAACGATCAGGGAAGGTGGCTGCGCCTGCGGCGCGCTGCGTTATCGGCTGCGCGGCGAACCGATCTTCGTCAACAATTGCCATTGCCGCCAATGCCAGCAGCAAACCGGCGGCACTTCGGTCGTCAACGCTTTTACCGAGACGGAGAACTTTGAGCTGCTGAGCGGCGAACTGACACAGCACACGGTCAAGTCGGGCAGCGGCGGGCCGCACCGCATCTTTCGCTGCACCCACTGCGGTACAGCCATTTTCAGCCATTATCCCCGGCTGGGTGAATTGGGACTTGGGTTAAGGGTCGGCACGCTCGATGAGCCCGCTTCGCTCACGCCGGACGCGGTCGTCTTCACCGCCGAACGCATGCCGTGGGTCACGCTGCCCGACGGAATTCCCCAGTTCGAGGCCTATTACGATCCGGCACGGGTCCTGCCGCCCGAGCGCTTTGGACGCCTGGCGGACATGGTCAGGCGGCGCGAGGCAAACGCATAGCGGGTGGGAATCTTAAGCGGCTTCTTCCTGTTCCTTGCCGCCCTTCTTGGCGCGGCCTTCGACCACGCGCACCGGGTCCTTGCGACCTTCGACCACGTCCTTGTCGATCACGATCTCCGTCACGCCGTCCATGTCGGGCAGGTCGAACATGGTGTCGAGCAGAATGCCTTCGACGATCGAGCGTAGCCCGCGCGCACCGGTCTTGCGGCCAATCGCGCGCTCGGCAATCGCCCGCAGTGCATCGTCGGTGAAGGTCAGCTCGACATCCTCAAGCTCGAACAGCTTGCGATACTGCTTGGCCAGCGCGTTCCTGGGTTCCTGCAGGATCTTGACCAGCGCCTCGACATCGAGGTCGTGCAGCGTTGCGATCACCGGAAGGCGGCCGACGAATTCGGGAATCAGGCCGAACTTGAGCAAGTCTTCAGGCTCGCTCTTTTCGAGCAGTTCGCCGACCCGGCGCTTGTCAGGATCGGCGACATGCGCGCCGAAACCGATCGAACGCTTCTGCAACCGGTCGGCAATGATCTTGTCGAGCCCGGCGAAGGCGCCGCCGCAGATGAACAGGATGTTGGTGGTATCGACCTGGAGGAATTCCTGCTGCGGATGCTTGCGCCCACCCTGCGGCGGAACCGAGGCGGTGGTCCCCTCCATCAGCTTGAGCAGCGCCTGCTGCACCCCCTCGCCCGAAACGTCGCGCGTGATCGAGGGATTTTCCGCCTTGCGGGTGATCTTGTCGATCTCGTCGATATAGACGATGCCCTGCTGCGCCTTCTCGACATTGTAGTCGCTCGCCTGGAGCAGCTTGAGTATGATGTTCTCGACATCCTCGCCCACATAGCCCGCCTCGGTCAGCGTGGTGGCATCGGCCATGGTGAAGGGCACGTCGAACGTGCGCGCCAGCGTCTGCGCCAGTAGCGTCTTGCCCGAACCGGTCGGCCCGACCAGAAGAATGTTCGACTTGGCCAGTTCGACGTCGCCCGCCTTGCCGCTGTGGCGCAGGCGTTTGTAGTGATTGTGCACCGCGACCGAGAGCACGCGCTTGGCACGGTCCTGCCCGATCACATAGTCGTTGAGCGTTTCGAAAATGTCGCGCGGGGTGGGCACGTCGCCGTCCTTGCGCCCGGCGATCCCCGCCTTGGTCTCTTCGCGGATGATGTCATTGCACAGCTCCACGCATTCATCGCAGATGAATACGGTCGGCCCCGCGATCAGCTTGCGCACTTCATGCTGCGACTTGCCGCAGAAGCTGCAATAGAGGGTGCTCTTGCTGTCAGTCGCGCTCAAGGTGCTCGGTTCCGTTCTGTCATATCCCGGTCGACCCAGGATTCGCCGACTCTATAACGTGAAGTTTATGAATCAATACAAAGTGGCAGCTTTTTTACCTGTGTGTGCCATTTCCAGCCTGATTGGCAGGCGTCGGCGCGACCGGGCACCGCGCACTATATTCTGATTTCAGGCGATATTCACTCCGGTGCGCCGCCCGATCCTTCGGCGCCGTCGCTCGACTCGCCTTCCGGACGGGTTTCAAAAACCTTGTCAACCACACCGAATTTCAGCGCCTCATCCGCCTCGAGGAAGGTGTCCCGATCCATCGCCTTCTCGATTTCCTCCAGACTCTGGCCGGTATATTTGACGTAGAGATCGTTCATCCGCGCCTTGATCCGCAGGATTTCACGCGCCTGAATCTCGATGTCCGATGCCATGCCGCGCGCCCCGCCCGAAGGCTGGTGCACCATGATCCGCGCGTTGGGCAGTGCAATGCGCATGCCCTTTTCGCCCGATGCCAGCAGGAAACTGCCCATCGATGCGGCCTGGCCGATGCACACGGTGGAAACCTGCGGCTTGATGTACTGCATGGTGTCATGAATCGCCATGCCGGCCGTCACCACCCCGCCGGGCGAATTGATGTACATGCTGATCGGCTTTGAGGGATTTTCGCTTTCAAGGAACAGCAGCTGCGCCACGATCAACGAGGCCATATTGTCTTCAACCTGCCCGGTCACGAACACGATGCGTTCGCGCAGCAGACGGCTGAAGATGTCAAAGCTGCGCTCGCCCCTGCTGGTCTGTTCGACCACCACCGGCACCAGTGTCCCGGTCACCGGATCGCGGGTGAACTGGCCTTGCGCGCCAAAGCCGCCGCCCGTGTTGCCGAACAGATCGATCATGTCATGGTCCTTGTCATTCGTGTTGAGGGCCTATTTCGGATGCCGCGCGCAGATGTTCAAGGGCGTTAACCGCTTTGTACGCCCCAGCAACGAATTCGCGGTTGCGTCTTGCATGTGGCAGTGCCAGCATCGCAGCATCTGAAAGGACTATGAGATGCGCTTGGCCACGTTCGCGACACTTGCAGCAATGGCACTGGCCCAGCCAGCCCTGGCGGATCCAGGCAAGCCATCCGAGGCCGAAAAAGCGGCGAACGATGTGATTGCGGCCTTCGAGCGGACCGAAACCCAGATCGCAACAATCGCCCGCCTGGATGATGCCCTTGCCGGGCCGCAGCTCAATGCCGTGATCGTGGTCAATTCCGATGCCTCGATTGAAGCTGCAAGGCAGGCCGACACCGCTCTCCTGAAGGGCCGCACGGTGCTGGTCAAGGACAACATTGAAACGCGCGAATGGCCCACGACGGCAGGATCGCTGGCACTGAAGGACAATATGACCGGGCGCGATGCCCCGCTGATCGCCCGCCTGCGCGCCAATGGCGGCGTGGTGCTGGGCAAGACCAATCTATCCGAATGGGCCAATATCCGTGACCGTTCCTCGTCGAGCGGGTGGAGCGCAATCGGCGGGCTGACGCGCAATCCGCACGCGCTCGACCGCACGGCCTGCGGCTCGTCATCGGGCAGCGGAGCGGCGGTGGCGGCGGGCATGGCCTGGGCGGCGATCGGCACCGAAACCAATGGCTCGATCACCTGCCCGGCCAGCATCAACGGTATTGTCGGGTTCAAGCCCACCGTCGGGCTTGTCAGCCGCACGCATGTGGTACCGATCAGCGCGACGCAGGACACCGCCGGGCCAATGGCGCGCAGCGTGCATGATGCGGCGCTGCTGCTCAGCGCGATTGCCGGAAGCGATCCCGCCGATGCGGCCACGGCCGAGGCCGACACTTATGCGACCGATTTTACACATGGGCTGGCGGATTACTCGCTCAAGGGCGTGCGTATCGGGGTCCTGCGGGGGCAAGTGGGCAGCCATGCAGGCGTGTCCGCGCTGTTCGACAAGGCGCTGGCCGATCTGGAAGCGACAGGTGCGGTGCTGGTCGATGTCGAATATGACTGGCCCGAAGGCTTCTGGCAGCGTTCGCTGACCGTGCTTCTGTATGAGTTGCAGCGCGACATGAATGCCTATCTCGGCACACTGCCCGATCCCGCCCTGCCCGATACTCTGGGCGATCTGGTCGCCTTCAACAAGGCCAATGCGGGGGCGGAAATGCGTTGGTTCGGGCAGAGCCTGTTCGAACAATCGCTCGAAGCCACGGACGAGACGGCATATCGCGCGGCGCTCGAGGCCAATCTAAAGGCGACGCGGCAGGATGGCATCGACCGGCTGCTCGCTGAAAACACGGTCACCTTCCTTGTCGCACCGACCGCCGAACCGGCCTGGTCGATCGATCTGGTCAATGGCGATCATCAGGGCAACGGGGTTGGCGCAGGATCGCTGCCCGCGATTGCCGGTTATCCGCATGTGACGGTGCCGATGGGCGCTGTCGAAGGCCTGCCGGTGGGCCTCAGCATCTTTGCCGGGCAGTGGCAGGATCATGCCGTGCTGAAAGCGGGCGCCGCATATGAAAGGGCGCGAACAGCCGTGCTGCCCGCGCCCACATTCACGCCCTGGCTAAAAACAGGCGAACCGGTTCGGTAACCGACCGCCCGCGAGGGGTCATTTCTTCGTCGCCGACTTCTTTGCAGTAGGCTTCTTCGCAGCAGGCTTGGCTTCCTTGGCAGGAGCATCCTTCTTTGCCGGAGCCTTCTTGGCCGCAGGCTTGGCTTCCTCGGCCGGAGCATCCTTCTTGGCCGCAGGCTTCTTCGCCGCAGCCTTTTTCTTCGGCGCAGGCTTGGACTCGGCCGGCGCATCCGCCTCGATCGCGGCCTCAAGCTCTTCCTGGGTGACTTCGCGCGTCGTCACCTCGGCCTTGCCGAACAGGAAATCGACCACCTTGTCTTCATAGAGCGGCGCGCGCAGCTGGGCTGCGGCCATCGGCTCGTTGCGGATATATTCGACAAAGCGATCGCGGTCTTCGGGGCGATATTGCTGGACGGCCTGCTGGATCAGCATCGACATTTCCTGCCCGGTCACCTCGACCTTGTTCGACTGGCCGATTTCCGACAGCAACAGGCCCAGGCGCACGCGCCGTTCGGCGATCGCGAGATAATCGCCCTTCTCCGCCTCGATTTCCTTCATCGCGGCGGCGGGATCGGTCTCGCGCGCGGCTTCCTGCTGGAGCTGCGCCCAGATCTGCTCGAACTCTGCATTCACCATGCCTTCTGGCACTTCGAAATCATGCCCGGCGGCAAGCTGATCGAGCAGCGCGCGCTTCATCTGCGTGCGGGTGAGCCCGGCGGTCTGCTGTTCCAGCTGGCCGCGCAGCAACTCCTTGAGCTTGTCGAGGCTTTCAAGGCCCAGAGATTTGGCAAAATCATCATCGGCGGCAGTTTCGGTTTCGACCTTGACCTGGTTTACCTTGATGTCGAACTCGGCGACTTTGCCCTTGAGGTTCTCCGCCGGGTAGTCTTCGGGGAAGGTGACGGTAATGGTCCGCTCGTCGCCGGTCTTGGCGCCGGTCAGCTGCTCTTCGAAGCCGGGGATGAATTGGCCCGAGCCCAGCACCAGGGCCGCGCCTTCGGCCTTGCCGCCTTCGAATTCCACCCCGTCAACGCGGCCGGTGAAATCGATGATCAGCTGGTCGCCATTGGCGGCCTTGCGGCTCTTGGGCGCTTCCTTATAGCTCTTGGACTGGACGGCGATGTTCTGCAGCGCTTCGTCCACCGCGGCATCCGAAACGGGGACCACTAGCCTTTCGAGCTTGAGCCCGTCGGTCGAAGGCACCTCGACCTTGGGCAGAATTTCGAGCTCGACCGAAAGCTGCGCGTCCTTGCCCTGCTCATAGCCCTGCGCCAGATCGATGCGCGGCTGCATGGCCGGGCGCAGTTCCTTCTGCCGCATCAGATCGTCCACGCTTTCACGGATCGTGTCATTGATCGTCTGCGCGTGCAGCTGCTCGCCGTGCATCTTCCTGACAAGATTTACCGGGACCTTGCCGGGCCGGAAGCCGGGCATGCGCACCTGCGGCGCGATCTTCTTCACTTCCGCATCGATGCGGGCCGCGATGTCGGCAGCCGTGATGGTGATCTGATAGGCGCGCTTGAGCCCCTGGTTGGTGGTTTCCTTGATCTGCATGGGATTAAAACCGAAGCCTTTTCAAAAATTAACTCATGTCCGAACCGTTTGGGGCGGGAATGGTGCGGGCGAAGGGACTCGAACCCCCACATCTTGCGATACTGGTACCTAAAACCAGCGCGTCTACCAATTCCGCCACGCCCGCAGCCCGAACGAATCCACGCGGGGGGCGGTGGCCGCCTCGCGTATAGCGCTGCGCCAATAGTAGGCGGCGCGCGAAAGGGCAAGCGCAACAATCTTGTTACAATCACATTGCGCGCCTAAAGGCGCATCCAGCTTTGCCACCAGCATACAGCCCAGCAGAAAGAATCATGAGCAACCAAACCGAACAAGACACCCCGCCCGATCGCCTGTCGGTCAGCCCGCACAGCGACTATTTCGATGCCGACAAGCTGCAACGCGGCGTGGGCATCCGCTTCAAGGACCGGGTGCGCACCGATATCGAGGAATATTGCATTTCCGAAGGCTGGGTGCGCGTGCAGGCGGGCAAGACCGTCGATCGTCATGGCCGGGCGCTGACCATCAGGCTCAACGGCCCGGTCGAAGCCTGGTATGACGATCTGGGCGAAAATCCGCCCGTGGCCAAAGCAGATTGACGCGGGATCGCCTGCGGCACGGCCTGTTGCCAGCAAGACCATGAAACCCCACGTCATCATCATCGGGCGGCCCAATGTCGGCAAGTCCACGCTTTTCAACCGGCTCGTCGGCAAGAAGCTCGCGCTGGTCGATGACCAGCCGGGGGTGACGCGCGACCGGCGCATGGGCGATGCGGAACTCGCCGGGATGGAATTCACCGTGGTCGATACCGCGGGTTGGGAGGACGAGGACGCCGCGACGCTGCCCGGCCGCATGCGCGCGCAGACCGAGGTCAGCCTGGCAGGCGCGGATGCCGCGCTGTTCGTGATCGATTCGCGCGCAGGCGTGACACCGCTCGACGAGGAAATCTCGCGCTGGCTGCGCGGGCAGAATGTGCCCGTGGTGCTGGTCGCCAACAAGGTCGAAGGCCGCGCCAGCGAAGCGGGCGTGATCGAGTGTTATGCGCTGGGACTGGGCGAGCCGGTCGCCATTTCGGCCGAGCACGGCGAAGGCGTGGCCGATCTGTTCAGCGCGCTGTGGCCGATCATCGGGGCCAAGTCCGAAGCCGCGGAAGAGGCCGCAGAAATCGCCGCGAGCGAGGATGAGGACGCACCGCCCGGCCCGCTCAAACTGGCGATCGTCGGGCGGCCCAATGCGGGCAAGTCCACGCTCATCAATCGCCTCCTTGGCGAAGACCGGTTGCTGACCGGCCCCGAGGCCGGGATTACCCGCGATTCGATTGCGGTCGACTGGCTGTGGAGAGACCCCAGGACCGGCGAAGAGCGCGAAATCAGGCTGATCGATACGGCTGGCTTGCGCAAGAAGCGCAACGTGACGGAAAAGCTGGAGAAGCTGTCGGTCGCCGATGCCCGCCGCGCCATCGATTTTGCCGAGGTGGTGGTGCTGCTGCTCGATGCGACGCTGGGCCTCGAACACCAGGACCTCAAGATCGCCAATCTGGTGCTCGAGGAAGGCCGGGCGCTGATGGTGGCGGTCAACAAATGGGATATCGCCGCAGATCCCAGCGCGCTGTTCAATGGCATTCGCGGTGCGCTCGACGAAGGGCTGGCGCAGGTGCGCGGCCTGCCGCTGCTGGCGGTGAGCGCGAAGACGGGCAAGGGCCTCGACCAGATGCTTTCCGCCGCGTTCGAGCTGCGCGATAACTGGTCGAAACGTGTGCCCACCGCCGCGCTCAACCGCTGGTTCGAAGACGCGCTGACGGCCAATCCGCCGCCCGCTCCAGGGGGCAGGCGGATCAAGCTGCGCTATATCACGCAGGCCGGCACCCGCCCGCCGCGCTTTGTGATCTTCGGAACGCGGCTGGACATGCTGCCCAAAAGCTACGAACGCTATCTGGTCAATTCGATCCGCGAGAAACTGGGGTTCGACGCGGTGCCGGTGCGGGTAACGCTGAAAAGCCCGAAGAACCCCTTTGCCAAGGACTAGCGCATGCTTGATCTTCTCGCTGCCAGCCCGAACATCGCCGCAGAGCTATTCGAACGAACCGCGAGTTCGTTCCGCGTGCAGGAAATCGTCCGGCTGAGCCTGACCCCGGCATTCCTGCTGGCGGCAATCGGCGCGGTGATGAATGTGATGATGAGCCGGCTGATCTGGGTTGCGGACCGGATCGAGCGGCTCGAGCAACGCATGGAAAGCGAGGGCGAAAGCGAACGCGGTCAACGCGAAATGGACTGGCTGGTGCGGCGCAGGCTACTGGCACAGCGCGCGGTGGTATTCAGCACTCTGGCGGCGCTGACGATCTGCGTGGTCATCGCTCTGCTGTTCGTAAGCGCTTTCATCGAGCCACAGATCGGCACGGTCACGGCGGCGGCATGGATCGGGACAATGGGATTTCTGGTCACCTCGCTGGTCCTGCTGGTGCAGGAAACGATGGTGGCCGCTGGAGGGCACGGCGCGCGCGGGCCCGATTGAATTCAGCGCCAACCGAGGCACGGGGCAGAGCCGACACTCCGCCCGGCGCCTGGCTGAGGTTCAGTTCATCTTCAATTCGCGCAGGATATAGGTGCCCTTGATCTTGCGGATCTTGTTGTAGAGCTCGATCACTGTCCTGTTGCTCGCCTCCTGGTTGGCGGCGCCCCAGGCGGCCATGAACTTGTCATACTCGGCCTTGTCGGCATCGAGCGAAGCCATGCTGGGATAGTTGATCCGCAGCACCAGGTTCACCTCATTGCTGCCATAAGGCACCACATAGATGCCATAATCGGATATCTGGCCGATCGACTTCGCGGCCTCGTTGGCCTTGACCCAGGTCTGCTTCAATCCTTCGAGGTAGGTGTTGAGCTGGCCCTCATCGACCTTGACATAGGTCAGTTCGATAACCGTTTTCTGCGGCGTGTAGTCCACCCATTCCCTGAGCTGCGCAGCGGCCGGTGTTGCTGTCGCCACGGCGGCGGCGACGGCAAGGCCGACGCCAAGCGTCTTTGAAATTCGCATGGTAGTTCCCCTCAAATTCAGGTGACTGCGACCCGAACAAAAGGAAGTCCTGCGACCGTTCCAAATTTTGAGATTCTTCCCCGACGGCGTAGTGCGCTCCGGTCAGAGCCGAGTCAACCGGCGGGCTTGCTTTGCAATTGAACGTAATTCTCAAGCCCCATCCGCGCGATCAGATCGAACTGCGTCTCGATGAAATCGACGTGTTCCTCCTCGCTTTCGAGGATGCGCTCGAAAATCTCGCGGCTGACGTAATCGCGCACACTTTCGCAATGGGCGATCGCATCGCGCAGCAGGGGAATGGCGTCCATCTCGGTCGCAAGATCCGCCTTAAGGATTTCCTCGACGTTTTCGCCCACCTTCAGCTTGTGGATCGCCTGGAAATTGGGCAGCGCGTCAAGGAACAGGATCCGCTCCGCCAGCGTATCCGCATGCTTCATTTCGTCGAGCGATTCGTGCTTTTCGTACTCGGCGAGCGCGTGCAGACCCCAGTTGTCGAATACGCGGTAATGCAGCCAGTACTGGTTGATCGCGGTCAGTTCGTTGGTGAGCGCCTGATTGAGATATTCGATGACCTTGGCATCGCCCTTCATGGTCGTTCTCCCGTCTGCACCGGACATGAAAGATTATGCGCCGTGGCCATGGCCTTGGCAAGCACGCGAATCCGCCAGAACGGCGGAATTCCGCCATTTGCGAGCAGTTGTCAGTAGCAGTCCAGAGAGTCAGGCGGCGATTTGTCTGCTGCCGAAAGCGCGCTCGTGCGCCAGGATGGCATCGGCATCGTCTAGGCACTGCCCGCAATTGGGCAGCTTGCCCAGCAGGGCATAGGCTTCCTCAGCCCCGCCGCATGTATAAGGCGCAGCGCCGCGCAGCTCGCTTTCGCGGATGGCATTGCAGTTGCAGACATACATGATGGGCACACTCCTGCGATCGATTCGCAGACTTTATTTATGCGAATTGTTCGCAATAGCAAGTCAAAATCGTACCGCCGCCTATCGCTTCAGTTCGAACAACCGCCCATAAGTCAGGCAACGCCACAGCCATTCGAGCGGGCCGAAGCGGAAACGTTCGAGCCATGGCTTCGACCACGCCAGCATTCCAGCACAGGTCAGGGCGACAACGATGTAGAGCCGAGGACGGTCGAGCACGCCGAACAGGTCCAGCGCCCAGCCATGAAACACGAACATCATCACGATCGATGTGCCCAGATAGTTGCTGAATGCGGCGCGCCCAGCGGCCGATACACGCTGCCCCAGCCAGCCGGTCGCGCTAGGGGCATAGAGCGACAGCAGCGCTGCAAGGCCCAGCACCATCATCAGCCGCGGCAAGGGACTTAGCCCCATGAAGGCCGCCAGCGTTCCGTAATATGTATAACCGCCGGCCTTGGCCCACAACGCGATCGCGAGATGGAGCAGGCCGCCGGTGATCAGTCCCGCCCAGCCCCATCGCAGCTGGCTGCGGCGATCAAGCCTGCCGCCAAACAGGCCCATGCGGTACAGCGCCATTCCGATCAGCATCAGCGGCAGTGTTTCCAGCGAAAACAGCGTCACATTGGTCAATGGTTCGAAGCGGTGCTTGGCAAAGCGATGCGCAACGAATGCGCCATAGTCCCCCGATTGCAGCATCGGCGTCTCGACAGCATCATCCGCCAGCGCATCCTGCTTGCCGGTTTCGAGATCGGCACGCATTTCCGCGAATTGGGGCTGTTCACCCCACGCCGTGTCCGCAACGAACGGCAATGGTGCAAGCATGACCCCATAAAGGATCACACCCGCCACATAGCCCAGAATTCCAACCTTGAGCTGCGTGCGCGCCCGCCACTTGACCATCAGCAACGCCACCATTCCGATCGCGCCGTAATAGAACAGGATGTCGCCGCGCCAGATGAAGAAGAAATGGATCAGCCCGAAAAGCATCAGCCACAGCAGACGCCGCGCCTGTAGCCAGCGCGTATCGCCGCGCGCCCAGGCCCGCTCGATGAACAGGATCATGCCGGCGCCGAACAGCAAGGTGAACAGCCCGCGCATCTTGCCGTCGATCAATACGAACTGCGCCACCCACAGCCAGCCCGATGCAGTGTCGTGCCCGGTCAGGAAAGCGGTGGGATAGATGTAGGCGCTGAAGGGCTGGCCAAATGCCACGATATTGGCGGCAAGGATTCCCATCACCGCGATTCCCCGGATGAAATCGAGGCTGGCGATACGATCGGCACGCGCGACCGGCGCCGCGTGCGCAGATTGCGATTCTTCCTTGTCTGTCATTTACCCCTACCCCCCACGAATGCCCCTGGCACCTCACCCACATAGCACAGGGCGGTGATTGGGAAAGGGCTCAACAAACCTCGCTTTGCTGGCCACTTGTTAACCCAAAATTAGGGGTATCCTGCGAAGCCCTTGAAAGAGAGCCGCATGGCTGCGGCATGATTGAGGCCAAACCAGGGGGACTATAGCGTTGCGCGTACTAGCATTGGCATCGCAGAAGGGTGGATCGGGCAAGACAACCTTGTCCGGGCACCTCGCCGTTCAGGCCCAGCGCGCCGGCGCGGGTCCGGTCGTCTTGATCGACATCGACCCGCAGGGTTCGCTCGCCGATTGGTGGAACGAGCGCGAGGCGGAATATCCCGCCTTCGCCCAGACCACCGTGGCACGGCTGGCGAATGACCTGCAGGTCCTGCGCCAGCAAGGCTTCAAGCTGGCCGTGATCGACACCCCTCCCGCCATTACCATGGCGATCCAGTCGGTGATCTCGGTGGCCGAACTGATCGTCGTTCCGACACGCCCCAGCCCGCACGATCTGCGCGCCGTCGGGGCCACGGTTGACCTGTGCGAACGTGCGGGCAAGCCGCTGGTGTTCGTGGTCAATGCCGCCACGCCCAAGGCCAAGATCACCTCCGAAGCTGCCGTCGCGCTGTCGCAGCATGGCACCGTCGCACCGATCACGCTGCACCACCGCACAGACTATGCCGCCTCGATGATCGACGGCCGCACCGTGATGGAGGTCGATTCCAACAGCTCCAGCGCTGCCGAAATCACGGCACTGTGGAAGTACATTTCGGACCGTCTCGAAAAGAATTTCCGCCGCACGGTGTTCGCGGCGCCCGGCTCGCAGTCGCAAGTGCTCGGCATGAATCGACCGGCGGGTGGTTTCGGCCGCCGGGTCGCTCAGTAGGTGCGGGGCATGGCCATGTCTGAAACCGGCTTTGCTTCGCTCAACCAGTCACTGCTCGCCCGCAAGGGCGGGGCCAAGCCGGCAATGCGCCCGCAGCTTGGATCGATCCCTACCGAGGCCGTGGCCAATCTGGACGATCTCGGCTGGAATGACATGGGGCATGATGCGGATCACGCCAGCGAATCGGCGGTGGTCGTGCCGATAGTGCCGCATGTCGCTGGCGAGCAGAGTGAACTGGTGATCCGTCGGCACGCTGCATCCGCAGGCGGCAAACCCGCTCCGCACGCCAAGAACGCGGTATCACGGGGCAAGCGCGCGGCCTTCACGCTGCGGCTCGATGAGCAGCGCCATCTCAAACTGCGGCTCGCGTCGACGATCAGCAACCGTAGTGCACAACAAATCGTGACCGAGGCGCTCGATGCGCTTCTCGCGGAAATCGACGATCTCGACAGCCTCGCCGCACGTTTGCGGCGCAGCTGACCACAATTGAGAGCGACAAGGGGAAAGACCATGGCCCGCACCGCAATCCACCAGCCAATGATCGGCTTTAAGGTCGGCCTTGCCGTCACCACCGCGCTGGCCAGCGTCGCCCTGGCAGGGTGCGCCACAAGCGGCGCGGCACCGCGCGCCGAGGCCTCGTTCAGCAAGGCACAGGTCGCGCTGGGCAAGGGCGAGGTGAGCACCGCGGTGACGCATGCCGAAGCCGCTGTGCTGGCCGACCCGCGCAACCCCACCTATCGCGCGACATTGGGCGCAGCCTATCTCGAAACGGGTCGTTTCCAGGCCGCTGCCACCAGTTTTTCCGACGCGCTCGAACTGGGTGACAGCGACCCGCGCACCGTGCTGAGTTACGCCCTGGCCGAAACCGCACTGGGCAATAACGCCGCAGCGGTGAATGTGCTCGACCGCTGGCAGGACGATCTCGATCCGGCCGATTACGGCCTCGCCCTCAGCCTCGCCGGGCAGCCTGACCGCGGCGTGCATGTGCTGGCCAATGCCCTACGAGGCGGCCAGAATTCGTCCAAGGTCCGCCAGAACCTCGCCTATTCCTATGCCCTGCAAGGCAACTGGCGCGCAGCCCGGCTGATGGCCGCCGAGGACGTTCCTGCCAACATGATCGACGACCGCATCGGCGAATGGGCCGCTACGACCCATCCCGAAGCCTACCAGGCGCGCGTCGCGGGGCTGTTGCGGGTCACGCCCATTGCCGATTCGGGCCAGCCGCGCCATCTGGCGTTGGTGAACTTCCCCGATCATGGGCAGATGGTGGCAGAGGCCGCCGCCGAGGTACCTTCGGCAAGCGTGGCTGACGGTGCCGAACTTGCCGCCGTCGAACCCGCCGCAACGGTTGCTTTCGCGCCTGTGCCAGAGGCCGCGCCCGCCCCCGTTCGCCAGACCAGCTTCGCCGACGCCTTTGTCGCCCCGCAGGCACCCGTATCTACCGCGTCTGACCGCGTTGTCTCGCGCCCTGTGGTCCAGCCGATCCCCGCCACCGCGCGCGACGACGCATCGCGAGCGCCGCAGCCGGCATCGCGTATTGCGCAGAATTCGCCGCAACGCCGCATGGCCGCCGCAACCGGCGGCGCTTCAGCCACTCATCTGGTCCAGTTGGGCAGCTTCTCGAGCCGCGCCAATGCCGAACGCGCGACCACGATCTACCAGAAGCGCTATCCGCAGCTTGATGGCCGCGACATGGTGATCACGCAGGCGCAGGTGAACGGCAAGACCTATTTCCGCGTCGCTGCCGCCGGTTTTGGCGCCGGCGAAGCGCGTAGCATGTGCAATGCCGTGAGATCGGGCGGGGCAGGCTGCCTTGCCTATGCCTCCAACCGCCCGCTGCCCGGCGCGGTCGACCGCGGCATCCGCGTCGCCTCAAGATAGGGTCCTGACCCTAATTCAATTCCCCGTTTCAGCGATACTGCCCCCCGGCGCCGAAAGGATCCGGGGGGTTTCTTTCGTCAGCCATAGAGGAAGCCGGGCGCAATGGAATGCCACCAGTCCGACCCCCACAGCAGATTGACCGTCACCGCCGCAGGAACCATCACTGCGGCGTAGATCCAGTAGGCCCGATGAATGCGCCCATGGCGATACAGGTCCCACAGGAACATCGGCGCGAGCGCCACCAGCGGCCAGATTTCGGCCGTCAACGGCGAGCCCGGCATTGTGTTCGGCAGGAAGCTCATGCGGTCGAAAGCGGCTGGCATGGGCACCATTGTGGCGAGGATGATGAGCCGCTTGTGCAACTCCGAATCGCGCTTTCTGGCCCGTAATGCGAGGAACACGAGCAGCAGGAAGCACAGCCCCGCACGCAGCTGAATCAAGGCAATGTCTGTCATGAAATGCAGGAAGCCGCCGATCTGCGCCTGCGCTTCAGCGGGCGCGCCCGCAGTGAATTCGACGAAGCTGCGCAAATTGGTCGGCACGAGCACCACCCCGGCGATCACCAACGCGGGCGCCAGCACCATCCCCGCCACGCCCAGCTGCATATGCCAGCCCTTGCGCCCTGTCGCCATCAACGTGGTCTGCGTGAGCAGCAGCAACATCCAGCTGCCCATCAGCGCCGCATGCAGATGCAGCGCCAGCGGGAACGGCGGGCGCAGCCCCGCTTCGACAGCGGCGATCTTGCCGAGCGAATCGGGCACGAACCCGACCAGCACCGACAGCGTCATGAACGCCGCCATGAACACATAGATCCAGCGATCGATAAAACTCGTCAGCGAAACAACCTGGTCCGAACCTGGCACACCGGATTGCAGATTGGCGTGAGTGGCCATCGCTTCCCTCCCCAAAGAAGCGCGACCCCCGGGCAATGCTATACTTTTAATGCAGCGATTCCAAGCGGCGCTAGCCGATCGCCACCCCGCCCTTATAGAGCGCGCTGACGCGGCCCTGGACGCCCTGCCCGTCAAAGGGCGTATTCCCGGCAGCAGCCTCCATCATGCGGCTGTCGACGATCCACGGCTTTTCCGGATCGATCAGCGCGATATCGGCTTCAAGCCCCGGCTCGAGCAACCCGGCACGCACGCCCAGCAGGCGCGCGGGCGCCCCCGCCATCAGATCGAAGGCGCGAACCATGTCGATCACCCCGTCGCGCACCAGCGTCAGCACCATCGCCAGCAGCGTTTCCGCCCCCGCCATGCCCTCTGCCGCATCGGCGAAAGGCAGGCGCTTCGCCTCCGGCCCGCGCGGATCGTGGCCCGACGCCACGACATCTATGGTCCCATCGCCGATTGCGGCGATCACCGCCTGCCGGTCGGCCTCGCTGCGCAGCGGCGGCGAGAGGCGGGCGAAAGTGCGGAAGTCTGCGGTGGCGAGATCGGACAGCATGAAATGTGCAGGCGTCACTCCCGCCGTGATGGGCAGCCCGCGCGCCTTGGCCGCGCGCACCAGATCGAGGCCCGCGCGCGTAGTCACTTGCCGCAGGTGGAGCCGCGCACCAGCCAGCTCGGCCAGTGCAATGTCGCGCGCGACCGCCAGCGCCTCGGCCTCGGCCGGGGCGGCGCCAAGGCCCAGCCGCGTCGCCATCTCGCCCGCAGTTGCCGCCGCCTCGCCCGCCAGCCCGCCATCTTCGGCATGGCTGACCACCACCAGATCGAGCATGGCGGCATATTGCAGCAGCCTGAGCATGACGCCCGAATCGGCGATCCAGCGCCTGCCCGTGGCTATCCCGCGCGCACCCGCATCTTTCATCAGCGCGATTTCAGCCAGGTCCTGTCCTTCGAGTCCGCGCGTTGCGGCGGCTAGCGGATGGACCCACAGATCGGGCTTGCCGCTCTTGGCGATGTGGCTGACCCGCGCCGGGTAATCGAGCGGCGGCGACTGATCGGGCATCAGCGCCGCGCGGGTAATCCCGCCGAAATGGAACGCGGGCTTGTCGATCGCGAACACGCCCAGATCGACGAGGCCGGGTGCAATCAACCGCCCTTCGGCATCGACGCACTCGTCACCGGGTCCGGCTTCGACCTCGCCCGCGGCCTCGATCAGGCCATCGACCAGGCGGACGCCGCCTGACACAACCCCGCATGGCAAGACGACGCGGCCATTGGTTATTGTGAGCGGGCGCGGCTGCTTCATCGCGCGGCGTCCCATCCCGCAACGCCCCTCGAGCGACGAGTGAGGATTTCAAGGCATGCCATGCGGATCGCCACCCCCATTTCGACCTGCCTGGTGATGATCGAGCGGTCGAGCAGGTCGGCCACATCGCTGTCGATTTCGACCCCGCGGTTCATTGGCCCGGGATGCATCACCAATGCACCTGGCGCAGCGCGTGCGAGCCGACCCTTGGTAAGCCCGTAGAGGTGGTGATATTCGCGCGCGGAGGGGATGAAGCCGCCCTGCATCCGCTCGGTCTGGAGGCGCAGCATCATGACCACGTCGGCGTCCGCCAGCGCAGCATCGAAATCGTGGAACGGCTGAGCGCCCAGCGCTTCGGCTCCGGCGGGCATCAGCGCTGGAGGTGCGCAGACGCGCACGTCAGCGCCCAGCGCGGTGAGGCACAGGATGTTCGAGCGCGCCACCCGGCTGTGCAGGATATCGCCGCAGATCGTGACCTTGAGCCCGGTAAAATCCTCTGCCCCCTCGCCGCGTGCGCGCAGCGCATGGCGCAGCGTCAGCGCATCGAGCAGCGCCTGCGTGGGATGTTCGTGGCTGCCGTCACCCGCGTTGAGCACCGGGCAATCGACCTTGCCGGCGATCAGATCGACCGCGCCGCTCGCGCCGTGACGGATGACGATTGCGTCGGCTCGCATGGCATTGAGCGTGACCGCCGTGTCGATCAGCGTCTCGCCCTTCTTCACGCTCGATTGCGCCGCGTGCATGTTGACCACATCGGCGCCCAGCCGCTTGCCCGCGATCTCGAACGACAGAAGCGTGCGTGTCGAATTCTCGAAGAATGCGTTGATGATCGTCAACCCGGCCAGCAAGTCACAATGCTTCGATGGCTGGCGATTTAGTTCGATCCATGGCTCGGCCGAATCGAGCAGATAGAGAATTTCGTGCCGCTCGAGCTGGGCAATTCCCAGCAAATCGCGGTGCGGAAACGCAAGCGCGCCCGCAGGATAGCGCTGCAAGTTCGGGCCCGTAGCACCAGATTGATCCGCCGATGTCATTAAAGCCATGCCGTTAGACGATGGCTGTCGGTCACTCAACCTTTTCCTTCGACCGATTTCATTGGAAGTTTGAATCGATGGCTCTAGTTAGGTGAACGGGGAAAACAGGACGGAATGAACATGAGCTTTGCAGGCAAGGTCTGGCGGCTGCTGGTCGGGATCAAGGACGGCATGGTGCTGCTGTTCATGCTGCTGTTTTTTTCCCTGCTCTTTGCCGCGCTATCATCGCGGCCCAGCCCCGGGCAGATCCGCGAGGGTGCCTTGCTGATCGAGCTGGATGGCTATGTGGTCGAGGAAAGCAGCCGGATCGATCCGCTGCAGGCGCTGCTCACCCAAACCGCGCCGGTTGGCGAATACCAGGCGCGCGATCTGGTGCGCGCACTCGACGCGGCGGCGGACGACAACCGGATCAAGGCGGTGGTATTCGACCTGACCCGCTTTCTCGGCGGCGGGCAAGTGCATCTTCAGGCGATCGGCGAAGCGATCGACCGGGTGCGCGCAGCCGACAAACCGGTGCTGACTTACGCTGTGGGTTATGGCGATGACGGGATGCTGCTCGCCGCACACGCCAGCGAGATATGGGTCGATCCCATGGGCGGCGCGGTGATCGCAGGGCCTGGCGGCAGCAATCTCTATTACGGGGAACTGCTGCAGAAGCTGGGCGTCAACGCCCGCGTCTATCGCGTCGGCACCTACAAATCCGCGGTCGAGCCGTACACGCGCAGCTCGATGTCGGACGAATCGCGCGAGAATTACGCCGCACTTTATGGTGCGCTGTGGGAAGAATGGCAGGCGAACGTGAAAAAGGTCCGCCCGCAGGCCGATATCGCGCTGGTGACGGGCGATCCGGCGGGCTGGGTTGCAGCGAGCAAGGGCGATCTTGCAAAGGCGGCGCGAGCGGCGGGTCTGGTCGACCGGTTGGGAAGCTGGGAGGAATTCGGTTCTCGAGTGGCCGAACTGGCGGGCGAAGACCCGTGGAACGGTGAACCCGGCAATTTTGCCGCGACCGAACTTGCCCCATGGCTCGCAGGAACCACGCCCGGCACTCCGGGCAAGCCGATCGGAGTTATCACCATCGCGGGCGAGATCGTCGACGGCGACGCTGGGCCGGGCACGGCTGGCGGAACGCGCATCGCCGACCTGCTCGATGAAGCGCTCGACAAGGATCTGGCGGCGCTGGTGGTGCGGGTCGATTCGCCGGGTGGCTCGACGTTCGCCTCGGAGGAAATCCGCCGCGCGATCCTCCGCCACAAGGCAACGGGCATCCCCATTGCCGTTTCGATGAGCAACCTGGCCGCCAGCGGCGGCTATTGGGTGGCGAGTGCGGGCGACCGCATCTTTGCCCAACCGGAAACGATCACAGGTTCGATCGGGGTCTTCGCCATAGTCCCCACGTTTGAAGGAACTGCGGCCAAGCTGGGAATTAATGCCGACGGATATCAAACCGGCCCGCTTTCGGGCCAACCCGATCTCGTCGCCGGTTTCCCGCCCGAGGTGGATGCGATCCTCCAGGCGACCACACAGAACATCTATGACCGGTTCCTGGGCATCGTCGCCAAATCGCGCGGGTTCGACAGGGCGCGGGCCGACACATTGGCGCAGGGGCGCGTGTGGGACGGAGGCAGCGCGCGCCAGCTTGGGCTGGTCGACCAGTTTGGCGGGATCGAGGACGCGCTGGCATGGGCAGCCGACAAGGCAGGCATCAAGGATGGCAATTGGCACGCCGTCTATCTGGGCGAAGGGCGCAATACTTACGATTCGCTGATCCGCCAGATGCTCGCCAGCGATGCGGAACAGGAACGTGCCCCTGCCGGCCTGTTCGAATTGTCGGCTCAGCGGCAGACCGCGCTGTCAACGCGGATCGCGGGCGACCTGGGCCGGATTTCGGCGCGGCGCGGGGTGCAGGCCTATTGCCTGGAATGCCCGGTGCAATCCGCGGGCAAGGCCGACGCACCCACGCGCGACAGCGCGCCGACGGGGCTGGTCGCCCAGCTGATCGACCTGCTGCGATAGGGCGAGCCGGAACGCTACGCCGCCGCGATCACGCGACCACGGCATCCCTCTTGACGGTGATCACCTGCGAATAGGTGAATTCCTTGAGGCCTTCCTTGCCATATTCGGCGCCAAAGCCTGATTGCTTGTGCCCGCCGAAAGGCGCGAAGGGCGAGACGTGCATGAACTCGTTGATCCACACCGTGCCGGTTTCGAGCTGCTCGGCAATCTCCACGCCCTTGTCGGGATTGGCGGTCCACACCGCACCGGCGAGGCCATAATCCGAATTGTTGGCGCGCTCGATCACTTCTGCCTCGCTCGAGAATTTCATCAGCGGCATGACCGGGCCGAATTGCTCCTCGGCCACGATCCGCGCATCTTCGGGCGGATTGTCGAGAATGGTGATCGGCACGTAATAGCCCGTGCCCGAAGGATCGGCATCGCCGCCCAACAGGAACTTGTAGCCATTGTCCTTGGCGTCCGCGATCAGTTCGAGCACGCGCTCGTACTGCTTGCGGTTCTGGATCGGGCCGACGCCCGTCCCCTGCTCCGACCCGTCGCCGACCTTGACCGTTTTGGCGTAATCGACGATCGCGGCGGCCAGATCGTCATAGATATCCTCGTGGATATAGATGCGCTTGGCCGCGATGCAGACCTGCCCTGCGTTGGTGAAGCTCGACCAGAACAGCTGCTGCGCGACCTTTTGTGGGTCGGCATCGGGCAGCACGATCGAGGCATCGTTGCCGCCCAATTCGAGCGTGATGCGCTTCAGATCCTTCGAGGCACCTTCCATGATCCGTTTGCCCGTTGCGGTCGATCCGGTGAAGGTGATCTTGTCGATATCGGGATGGCCCGTCATCAGGGGGCCGAGTGCATCTTCGCCGGTGATGATGTTGACCACGCCCGCCGGAAACACATCCTTGATCAGTTCGGCCATCCGCAGCGTGGTGAGCGGCGTGAACGGCGAGGGCTTGAGCACGATGGTGCAACCCGACAGCACCGCGGGCACGATCTTCTGCACCGCCATCAGGATCGGGAAGTTCCACGGCACGATCCCGCCAACAACGCCCACCGGCACGCGGCGCGAGCGGCACAGGCGCTGCTCACTGTCCTCGACGATCACCTCTTCCAGATCGAGCGTCGCCTGCGTCGCGGTCATATAGGCCGAGCCCATGATTTCGCCGCGCGCCTGCTCGTGCGGCTTGCCCTGCTCGCTGGTCAGCAGCCGGTAAAGCTCCTCATGGCTGTCCTTGATCGCCTTGGCCATCGCTTGCAGCGCTTCGCGGCGGGTTTCGATCGGGGTTTTCCTCCAGCTGATGAAGGCTGCGCGGGCTGCGGCGACCGCACGGTCAAGATCGCCCGCGTCGCAAGCGGGGACCTGTCCGATGACCTGCTCGTTCGCGGGGTTGACGACGTCGAGCCACTGGCCGTTGTCGACCATCTCGCCATTGATGAGGTTTTTGTACTGCGTAGCCATTCTCTGTCTCCAGCGGGTCAGGACTCGATTGATTGCCTTATGCAACCTTCACGCTGACTTGGCCATACCGCTGCAAACCCATTCCGCAACGTGCGATGCCTGCATGATTGGCTGCGGCGATAACCAATTCTTTGCCATGACAAGGCAAAGCGATCTATTGACGCCAGCGAATGGATTTGGCGCTGCAATCGAGGACATGGAATGACCAGCCCCTGGACGATCGGGATCATCGGTGGATCGGGCCTCTATGCGATCGAGGGACTCGAAGACGCACAGTGGATCCCGGTCAGTTCCCCTTGGGGCGAGCCGAGTGACGAGGTACTGTGCGGGCGGATCGGCGACGTGCGCGTTCGCTTTCTGCCGCGCCACGGCAGGGGCCACCCGATTTCCCCGCACCAGCTCAATTCACGCGCCAACATCGATGTGCTCAAGCGCACAGGCTGCACTGACATTCTCGCGGTTTCGGCGGTGGGCAGCCTGCGCGAGGAGCTCGAGCCGGGCCGCTTCACGATTGTAGAACAGTTCATCGATCGCACCCACGGCCGCGCCAACAGCTTCTTCGGCAACGGCCTGGTCGCGCATGTCTCGATGGCCGATCCAGTCTGCCCCAGACTGTCGGAAATGGCGGCGGCGGCGATCAAGGCAGCGAAGGGCAAACTGGCCAAGGGCGCAACCTACATCGCGATCGAGGGTCCGCAATTCTCCACCCGCGCGGAAAGCCGCCTCTACCGTGAATGGGGCGCGGATGTCATCGGCATGACCGCATTGCCCGAGGCACAGCTGGCGCGCGAGGCGGAGCTGCCCTATGCGCTGATCGGCATGGTCACAGACTATGATTGCTGGCGCGCCAGTGAGCAATGGGGGGGCGAGGCGGTCGATGTCGGTCAGGTAGTGGCGCAGATGCAGGCCAACAGCCAGCTGGCGCGCGATGCGGTGGTGCGCTTCATCAAGGCACTGCCTGCCAAGCGCGCACCGTCGCCGATCGACACCGCGCTCGACGATGCGGTGATTACCGCGCCCGACCAGCACGACCCCGCGCTACTGGCCAAGCTCGATGCGGTGGCGGGGCGTCTGCTCAGGGAGTAATCGCCGGATTGGGGGATTAGTTCGCGCGGCGCGCTTGCCCTGCGCGGCGCAAAGGGGAATCACGTCGCCATGGCGATTCTTTCCGACAAGTGGATCCGCGAACAGGCGCAGACGGCGGGCATGATCGAGCCTTTCGTCGAGGCGCAGCGGCGCGAGGGCTGCATTTCCTATGGCCTGTCCTCCTATGGCTATGACGCGCGCGTGGCGGATGAATTCAAGATCTTCACCAACGTTGACAGCGCGGTGGTCGATCCGAAGAACTTCGCCGCCAACAGCTTTGTCGATCGCAAGACCGATGTCTGCGTGATCCCGCCCAATTCCTTCGCATTGGCGCGCACGGTCGAATATTTCCGTGTGCCGGAGGATGTGCTCGTGATCTGCCTGGGCAAATCGACCTATGCGCGCTGCGGGATCATCGTCAACGTCACCCCGCTCGAACCGGGCTGGGAAGGCCATGTGACGCTCGAGTTTTCCAATACCACCCCGCTCCCGGCGAAAATCTACGCCAACGAGGGCGCTTGCCAGTTCCTGTTCCTCAAGGGCAATGAACGCTGCGAGACGAGTTACAAGGATCGTGCGGGCAAATATATGGGCCAGCGCGGCGTGACGCTGCCAAGGTTGTGAACGGCCCAGCCCTGACGTAGCGGTTTTGACTCTCGCCGGGCCAGCGCGCATCACTCTGGCAAGACGGGAGTGACACCATGGCCAGAGAAACACGCGAATTCGACATCATCGTTTATGGCGCCACCGGTTATACCGGGCGGCTGGTGGCCGAACATTTCGTCCGCGAATATGGCGGCAAGGCTGGCGGCCCCAAATGGGCAATGGCAGGCCGCAGTCTCTCCAAGCTTGAGGAAGTACGCGGCGAGATTGGGGCGCCGGCCGATACGCCGCTGCTGGTCGCCAATGCAGACGATCCGGCCTCGCTCGCCGCCATGTGTGCGCGAACGCGGGTGGTGCTGACCACGGTCGGCCCATATCAGCTTTATGGTGACGCGCTGGTCGAGGCCTGCGTTGCCACCGGCACCGACTATGCCGATCTGTGCGGAGAGCCGGGATGGATGCGCCAGAAGATCGACCAGCATCACGAAGCGGCCAAGGCCAGCGGGGCGCGCATCTGCTTTTCGAGCGGGTTCGATTCGATTCCCTTCGATCTGGGTGTGCTGATGACGCAGAAGGAAGCGCAGGCGCGCTTTGGCAAACCGGCACCGCGCATTCGCGGCCGCGTGCGCGGCATGTCGGGCACTGCTTCCGGCGGCACCGTGGCCAGCATGACCGCGACGATGAAAGCGGTGGCGAAGAACCCATCGCTCATCAAGGTGCTGCAAAGCCCGTTCGGCCTCACCCCCGGCTTCGAAGGGCCGGACCAGCCTTCGGGCATGGTGCCGCATTACGAGGAAGACCTCGGCAAATGGGCCGCGCCCTTCATCATGGCGACGATCAACACCAAGAATGTCCACCGCACCAATTTCCTGCTCGGCCATCCATATGGCGCCGACTTCCAGTATGACGAGATGATGCTGACCAGTCCCGGCGACGCGGGCAAGGCCGCCGCGCATGCGGTGATGGACATGCTCAAGAACCCGTTCGGGGCCAAGCCGCCCGCGCCGGGCGAGGGGCCGACCAAGGAACAGCGCGAAAACGGGTACTACGACGTGCTGTTCGTTGCCGAGATGCCCGATGGGCGCTCGCTGCACTACGGCGTGAAGGGCAGGTACGATCCGGGCTACGGCTCGACCAGCCGGATGCTGGCCGAAACGGGGATTGCGCTGCTCGCCTGCGACAGGCCGGGCGGGGTCGGCACCCCCGGCGCCTTCCTTGGCGAAGCGCTGGTCGAGCGGCTACAGGAACACGCCGAGATCGCCTTCACCCCGGAGGACTGAAGCCAGCGGGACACGCACTCAGAAACTGAAGCGCGCGCTCGCCTTCACATTGCGGCCCGCCAGGGGCACGAAATCCTTGGTAAAGCTGACATGGCGGCGGCCGGCTGCATCGAAGGCATTGTCCACTTGCAGCATGATGGTGACGTTCTTCCTGCCGCGATAGGGCTTCCACGAGAGCGAGGCGTTGGCCAGCGCGAAGCCTCCCGTCGCACTCTCGAACGGCGCAACGCGGTCCTGCCCGTCAAACCATTGCACTTCGAGCCTTCCGTCGAGCGCGTCGCTCTGCGCCTCGATCGCGCCGAGCAGGCTCATCGGCGGAATGCGCGGCAGCGGGGTGCCCTCGGCCAGATTGGCGCGAATATAATCGCCGCGCAGATCCGCCAGCAGAGTTAGCCCCTCGGCCTGATAGAAGGGCAGGCTGACCTCGCCCTCAAGCCCGAAATAGCGGGCATCGTCCTGCAGATAGGCAAAAACCGGGAGGCCATCCTCCACTTCGCCGGTAGCGCTGAGAAAGATGTAAGAATCGAACCAGTTGCGGTAGGCGGCGAAGCTCACCTGCGCCGGACCGGCATTTCCGCGAACATAGGCCTCGACGCCCCATGCCCTTTCCTGCGTCAGGCCTGGGTCGCCCACTTCGAAGGCCTGCGTGGCGACATGCGCCCCGTTTGCGAACAATTCCTCGCCCGATGGGGCGCGCACCACGCGCGTGCCGTTGATGCCGAGCTTCAGCCCGGCACCGGTTTCGTAGGAAAGACCCAGCGCGCCAGAGACGGCGTTGAAATCGCGTTCGATGCCAAGCGGGCTCGAATTCACACTGGACTGTTCGAACCGCCCCGCCGCCTCGATTTCGAACGGGCCGGTGCCATATTCCTGAAGTGCGAACAGCCCGATCTGCGTGTTACGGTTGGGGGCGATAAAGGCCTCATCGCCAATCGCCTCGAAATCCCGGAAAAAGTACTGCACGCCGAACGATCCGCGCAGCGCGCCTTCGTCGTTCTGCACCAGCTCGGCCCGCGCCTCTATTCCGTCGATATTGAAAACGGTGCCGATCTCTGCCCCTTCAAATTCGGTGTGCGAGTAATCGGTATAGCCGACCCGCGTTACCAACCGTTCGAAAAAGCCGCTGCCCAGCGCAAGATCGCCGCGCAGATCGACGCGAAACTGTTTCAGTCCGATCGAGACTGCTTCTTCGCCGCCCAGGCCGGGACGTTCGGGAACGCCGTAATTGGTGTCATACCAGCCAACCGCGGCCCCAAGGCTGCTGTCCCCCGCGAAAAAGCCAAGCCCGGCATTCGCGCTCCAGCTTTCGGCGGAAGTGTTGCGAAGCACTCCGCGCTGCCCGGCCTGTTCGCGCAGCTCCGCCGCTTCATCGATCTCGCCATCAGCCTCGCGCGATGCAGCCTCGGCGAGCAAGTCGGCGCGCAGGCTCTCCGAAGCGATAAATCCCGGCACCTCCAGGTCGCCGCTGTCGCGCCACGAGCCATCGGCATGGAAGACAAAGCCCCCACCAAGCGGGGCATCGGCGGAAGCTCCGGTCTGAAACTGGTTGTTCACGCTGTCGAAGGCGGTCAGCCCGTCGATATGGATGGGTTCATCGGGCACCCGGCGCGGGATGCGCTTGTCGATCACGTTGACCGCGCCGCCGATTGCCTGACTGCCGTATAGCAGCACCGCCGGGCCGCGCAGGACCTCGATCCGCTCGGCAGTGATCGGATCGATCGCCACTGCATGGTCGTCCGAGGTGTTGGAAGCGTCGATCGTGCCGATTCCGTCTATCAGCACGCGCACGCGCTCGCCGGAAAAACCGCGCAGCACCGGGCGCGACACTGCCGGCGAAAAGCCCGTTGCCGTAACGCCGGGCAGCTTGGTCAGCACCTCACCGATCTGGCCGGCAAGGTTGTGTTGCAGCGCTGCACCTTCGATAACGCTGGTTCCGGCCAGCACATCGAGTTGCTTGAGCCCGGTCGCGCTGACCATGATATTGCCCTGATAATCGACGCGCCGGTCATGGAGGTCATCGGGCACCGGCTGCTCAGCGGTCACCGCTTCCTCCTGCTGCGGCCAGGTTTCGTTCTCCTGCGCGGCTGCGGGGGCGGCAGCCGCCCCCAACGCGATTACGCTGGCAACTGTTGTGCTGGTCAGAAGTCGAGACAATTTGAGGTTCCTGATGTAATGTTGTATCATCCACTAGCTGCGTCGATGGCAGGGCGCAAGCGCCTTCGCGCCACATGGCGACGAATTGCAGCGGATCGTCGGTGAGCGGGGAAAGCAGCCGATTACCGGCAGGTCAGGCCCGAATGCTGTTTGGCTGCGCCACATGATTTACGGCCAGGGGCAATGGTGTCCTCGCAGCCGCTGCCGGAACCGGCTCAAGCGTCGGCACTGTCGAGCCAGCCGCCGCTGAAGGCTGCGCGGCGCAGCCCGCGGATGATATTCGGCGATTTGCGCATCACTTTCCAGATCGCATCGGAACGATAGTTCGCCAACATGCCGAGAATCGTCCCCTGATCGATACCCAGCCAGTCGCCACCGACCCAGCCGCTCACCGGATCGACCGTGCCATTGTCGACCCGTAGCGATGTGTCCCGAAAGCTGGGGTTGAACGCATCGAGGAAGCCATAGCGTCCATAAAGGTGGGTACCGTAGCGTTCCTTCATCGCCAGCGCTGCGGCGATGCCGAGTTCGGGCACGAATGGGATGGCACCAATTGCTGCGGTGGGTGAAATGGTGCCGTCGTCGTATCCATCGGGCTCGTTGGCCGGACCGCGCGCCGAATAACCCCGGAACTGTACTTCGCGCCCACCCCGCATTGCGCGGTGCGAACCCGGGCCGTCGCAAGCACACAGTCCCCACATGTCGTAAGCATAGCCGTCCCAGCCCATCGGATTGGTCGCACACCATTCATGGTTGGCACGCGCCTCGCGTCGACCATTTTCGAAATAGTCGATTCCGGCCTCGCGCATCGGTTCATCCTGGATTCCGCGGAAATCGATCCACATCTCGCTGTATTGCCCCGGCCAGATGGGCGCGAACGCCAACCAGCGGTTTGCGCCCTCCCCGCGCCAGAATTTTCGATAGGGCCGGGTCCAGGCCTGCCAGCTATCCTCCCGCGCCGGATACCCGCCCGATCCGAGCGCCAGGATATAGACCAGCTTGCCCTCGTTATACCCGTCCCACTTGCGTTCGATGAAGCCGGTTTCAGGGTGCCAGCCCATCGGAATCGCCGGGCCGCTCTGCTGGAACCAGTCCCATTCGGCCATATCGACGAGGTGGGTGGAGAGCTGACGCAATTCGCGCTCCAGCGGATCGTCGCGGTCGAACCATGCTGCTGCGTGCAGCATGCCCAGGTGCAACAGCCCGGTGTCCACGGTCGAAAGTTCCGTCCTGCCGTGGCGCAGGCCCGTGTCCATGTCGAGGAAATGGTAAAAGAAGCCGCGATATCCGGCAAAGCCTTCCGTTCCGTCACCCTGCGGAAGAGAATGGAGAAAACGCAGCGTCAGGAGTATGCGATCGCGCGCCTGATCGCGGGTGATCCAGCCGCGTTCGGCTCCGATCACATAAGCGGTGATGCCAAATCCGATCGCGGCTATGCTGCAAAACGAAGGCGTGGGCCAACGATCGGGAAGCAGCCCGTTCGCAGGGTTGGCGCGTTCCCAGAAGAACCGAAACGTGCGGTATTCCAGGTCGGTGAAGAACTCCGGCAGTTCACGGCCATAACCGCTGCCGACGAGCACCGAGGGCGTGCACGAAACTGCGGCCAGCGGCGTTACCAGGCCGATTCCACGCAGGACCTTGCGGCGGTCGATAGCCTCAAACATGCATGCTCCCCAAGAAAGTCAGCGGCCGGTGGAGGCGCGCGCCACGAGCGTCGGTGATTGACGCGCGAGCGCAGGCGGCTCGCTCGAACCTTCGAGCTGATCTATCAAGCGCCGAACCGCGCGCTCCCCGATGCCGGCCATGTCCACGCGCACAGTCGAAAGGCCGAGATGGCGCGCCATGGGCACATCGTCGAAACCTGCAACCGCCACTTTCGCCGGGACTTCGATCCCGACGGTGCGCAGCGTTTGCAGCGCGCCCAGCGCCATCATGTCGTTCGCCGCAAAGATCGCATCGAACTGCGTCCCGTCGGCGAGCAGTTGCTGGACCAATTGCTCCCCGCTCGCGTCGGTGAAGTCGCCTTCCACGATCCTGACCGGCAAGTCGGGGGCGAGCATCTGCATGGCTTCGCGGAACGCATCGGCGCGCTCGGCAGCATCGAGATTGCCTGAATAACCGGCAAGGTGGACGATGTTTTTGCGCCCGCCTGCCAGCAGATGGCGTACCATCAGCATGACGCCGCCGCGGTTGTCTATCCGCAGATTGTAATGAGTTGCATCGGCGGGGCTGTTGATCAGCACGGCGGGCAAGTCCGCCGGTATCGCCTGCGCCAGGTCCTCTGCGGAAAGCTGCGGTGCCATGATGATGAGGCCATCCACCCTGCCACGCATGGTGCCCATCGCCTGGTGCGCCAGTCGGCTGTCGGCGTGCATTGTCGAAAGGAGCAGAAGGTAGCCGCGTTCGCTCGCAGCCTTGTCCATGCCGCGCACGACCTCGCCAAAGAATTCGCCGTGCAGATCGGGCAGTACCACGCCGATTGCATGGCTCTTGGCGGTGCTCAAGCTGCGCGCGGCGGCGTTGGGAATATATCCCAATGCATTCATCGCTTCGATCACCTTCTTGCGCGTGTCGGGATGCACATGGTTGTGGCCGTTGAGCACTCGCGAGATCGATGCGACCGAAAGCCCTGCATGGCGGGCGACGTCGCGGATCGTAGCTGGTGGCTTGGCCATGGTTATGGGCCTCCGTCTGGTGAACTGCCATTTGCTTAGCTCAATGCCATTTCCATTGCCACAATAGCGAACGTCATATATGTAACCGGTTACATGTCAATCGCACGCATGTTGGCACCTGTCTCCTGGTTCAGGCATGCGGCGCTGGCTGGCAATCTGGGAGGATGTCGAGAATGCAGTTGACCCGGCGCAGCATGCTGGTGGCGATGGGATTGGCTTCGGCCTGGGCCGCTACGCCGCTCGCAGCACTTGCCAGATCGATCGGCAAGCGCGCCGATGCGCCCTTCATCGAGGCGTTGATCGCGAAGATGACGCTGGAGGAGAAGGCGGGCCAACTGACGCTGCTGCCGTCCGCCTGGGGGGGGTCCAAGGCGGCTCAATTCAACCCACCCGGAAACGGCCAGAGTTTCGACCAGCAAGTGGCGGATGCCGTCGCCGGCAAGCTGACCGGTGTGTTCAACGGGAATGGCGCAGAAATGGCGCGCCGCATGCAGCACGCCGTGATGACCCAGTCACGGCTCGGTATCCCGCTGATGTTCGCCGCCGATGTCATCCACGGCCATCGAACGCTGTTTCCCTTACCGCTGGGCGAGGCTGCGAGCTTCGAGCCAGAGCTTGCGGAACGCACCGCCAGGGCCGCCGCATTCGAAGCCGCTGGCGCTGGCATCGACTGGACTTTTGCCCCGATGGTCGACATTGCCCGCGACCAGCGATGGGGCCGTGTGATGGAAGGTACCGGCGAGGATATCCTTCTTGGCAGCCTGTTCGCTGCGGCGCGCGTCAGGGGTTTCCAGGGTGATGACCTCACTGCGGACGATGCAATGCTCGCCTGCCCCAAGCATTTCGCCGCCTATGGCGCGGCCGAGGCCGGGCTTGACTACAACACCGTCGATATTTCGGAGCGGACCTTGCGCGAGGTCTATCTGCCCCCGTTCAAGGCGTCGTTCGACGCGGGCGCACTCACAACCATGGCTTCGTTCAACGAGATTTCGGGTGTGCCCTCGACCGCCAACAAGTGGCTGATGACCGACCTTCTGCGCGGCGAATGGAAGTTTCCCGGCATGGTCGTGTCCGATTACACCGGCGACGAGGAGCTGATCATGCACGGCTTTGCCGAGGACGGCAAGGACGCCGCGCGGCTGTCTATCCTGGCGGGGGTGGACATGAGCATGGCGAGCAACCTCTACATGATGCACCTGCCCGCGCTGGTGCGCGAAGGTCTGGTTCCAGAAAGCCAGGTCGACGAATCGGTCCGGAGAGTGCTGACGATCAAGGCCGTGCTGGGGCTGTTCGACGATCCCTTCCGTCGGATCGACCCTGCGCGCGAAGCCAAACGCTCGATGACCGCGCAAAACATCGCCCTGGCGCGTGAGGCGGGGCGCAAATCGATCGTCATGCTCAGGAACGAAGGCGGCGTGCTACCACTTCCGCTCTCCAGCAAGGTTGCACTGATCGGTCCCTTCGCCGAAGGCCCGCATGACCTGATCGGTGGCTGGGCGGTCTATGGCGACGATGCGCAGGCTGTCGATCTGGCGACCGGGATGCGCAAAGCCGGCGGCACGGTCACCGTCGCCGAAGGCTGCGGTGTCGAGACACCGGTTCCCGGTGGAATCGAGGCGGCATTGGAGGCCGCAACAGGTGCCGATGTCGTTGTTCTCTCGCTCGGCGAAGCGCAAACAATGTCGGGCGAAGCGCAGTCGCGCACCGACATCATCGTTCCGCGTGTGCAGCAGGAACTGGCTGAGGCCGTGGCGAAGCTGGGCAAGCCGATGGTGGTCGTGCTGCGCAATGGCCGGGCGCTCGCGCTCGAGGGCGTGATCCGCGATGCCCAGGCGATACTGGTGACCTGGTATCTTGGCACAGAAAGCGGCACCGCGATTGCCGATATCCTCTACGGAAGCCACAGCCCGTCGGGGCGCCTGCCGGTCAGCTTTCCCTATGACACTGGGCAACAGCCGTTCCACTATGACCGCAAGCGGACCGGCCGCCCGCAGCCGCCGGGTCCCCGGGTCGATTACAAGGCGCAGTTCCGCGAAGTGCCGAACGAGGCGCTGTTTCCCTTTGGGCACGGCCTCACCTATGGTGAAGTCCGCTATGGCGATCTGCACCTGGATGGGCAGGTCCTGCCATGGGACGGCGCGGTAACGGTTTCGGCCACCGTCACCAATTCGGGCTCGCACGCGATCGAGGAGGTAGCCCAGTTCTACATCCACGACCGTGTCGCGAGCGTCACCCGCCCGGTCAGGCAACTTGTCGCGTTCGACAAGGTCGCGCTGGCCCCGGACCAGACGAAGACCGTCTCGTTCCGGCTCGATCGTTCGATGCTGGAGTTTTACGGCCTCGACGAAAAGCCGGTGGTCGAGCCGGGCGAGTTCGACCTGTGGATCGCACCGTCGGCGCAGGCCGAAGGCGCAAGCGGGAAAATCCGTCTCACAGCCTGAGGCGGTCAGTCCCGGGTGCCGCTCATCCGCCTCAGCTCGTCGAGAATCTGCCCGTGGCTCCCGCGCCTGAGCGGATTGGCCAGCATGACGAGCCCGGCCAGGGCAAAAAAGCAGAGCGGGATCACAGCGAGCACCATCTTGTAGGTGGCATCGCCTGCTTCGGCATGGTGCAGGCCTTCGCCGCCCAGACCGATCCCGACCAGCAGCGTGCCAAGACCGATCGCCAGGCGCTGAAACAGGGCCGAGAGGCCATAGAGCACCGCCTCGCCCCGCACGCCGGTGGTACGCTGACCGTATTCTACCGTGTCGGGCAGCATAGCCCAGAATGAGAAGTGCAGGCCGACGATGCTGGCCTGCACCGCGACCAGGAAGACCTGCACCGGCATTGGGCGGTCAAATGCAAGGGCGATGAACACAACAAGGCAAACAAGACAGGCTACGACCGCCATGAACCACACGTTCCGCGCGCCGAACCTTCGTGCGATCCACCACCACAGCGGGATCGCAACACCGCTGATCGCCATCATCCAGCCCAGCGTAAGCTGCCCTGCCTGCTCGTCATCCAGCGCATACTTGAAATAGTAGAGCACCGACTTGTCGAGACCGGTCACTGCCACGATCATCGCCATCGCCGCCGCGCTCAGCACCAGAAAGGCGCGGTTGCTCATCACTGCTGCGATCATTCCGCGAACGGCTTCGTGGGTCCGCCCGGCCGGGATCCGATCGGCATCGCGGTAAGTCAGGCCGACCACGATGAGGAGCACGGTTCCGGCAATTGCAAACGCCGCGGCCGACGCCAGAAAGGCCTCCTTCCCGCTGCCACCGCTCAATACCTTGCCCAGGGGAACGGTTCCGACCGCTACGATCACCGCAGCCAGCGTGCCGAACAGCATTCGCGCGCCAACCACCAGCGCCCGGTCGTCGCTGTCGAGGCTGATCCGTGCGGACATCGCCAGGTAGGGAATGTTGACGAGAGCATACAGCGTGCGAAACAGCAGATGCCCAGCCAGAATCCAGACGAACTGCCGTTCATCGTCAACCGGAAGCGCGGTATATGCCAGAACGAAGCTGAGGCCGAGTGGCACGGCCCCGACCAGCAGTACAGCCCGGTAACGCTCCGGTCGACGCAGCCGATCGGCGAGGACCCCCACCAGAAGGCTGGCAATTCCGTCCCAGATCGATGCCAGTGCGTAGCCCAGCGATGCCAGGGCGATCGGCAGGTGCAGTTCCTCGGTATAGTAGAACAGCAGGTAGAGCATAACGCTCTGCCAATAGAGGTTGAACGCGAAATCGCCCGATGCAAACACCAGCAGCCGCCAGTTCTGCCGTTTCGGTCCGGTCATTGATTCATCTGCCCCTCGTTCTCCGGCCTTCACCGCAACTGCCCGGCGCATGTGGCTTAGCGCAGGCCCGGCACCGGTGACATCGAATTCCTTCAGGCCCGCGCTCCGGCATTGAGGCGCGTCTTCAGGAAGATGTTGGTGGTGAGCCGGCCCGAGGCGGGATCGTCGCTGAAATCGAATCCCTGCGGAATTACGCCCGAATGGAGCAGGCGCCCCGGATAAGCGACCAGCCTGCCTGCGCGCCCTTCGACATGGCCGATAGGTTCGAAGGCGCCATGCTCACGGGGGTAAACGTATCGCGGCCCGGCGCTTTGGGCGTCGCGGCGGGCAATCGCGACAAACCGGTCCACGTTATCTGGCGTGACCAGCTCCAGCCCCGTTGCAATATGACGGTAAAAGGCGGTGCCCGCGCACGGCGCCGCATAGTGCAGCAGCGCGATCAGATCCTCGTCCACGCTGTCGAAATGCGGCAGGCGCTGCACTGGGGTCAGCGCCTGGGGGCGTGTGGTCACCAGCGAAAAGCTGGCCTCGACGAGATCGAAACCATCGACATCGAATGCACCGCCGATGAAGCTCGCCGCATCTTTCAGCAAGCTGGTGACATAGGTCCAGGCTGCGTTGTCGGCGGGCCCAATGATCCGGCGCAGCCCGGGATAATTGTTGGCCGCATACGGAAACGGGCCGAGTGCCTGGGCCATGGCGATGATGGCCGCCGGTTCCGGGCCGATTTCATCCACCGTAAGCACCGGAGTGCGACTGATCCCGACAAGCTGGCGCGTGGGCTGCACAGTCCACCTATTAAAAAACGGGGCAGGCAAGACGGAGGATACCGCATCTTGCCTGCCCTTGTGGACCCGCATTTTCCGGGGCAGCCATCAGAACCGGTATTTGATCCCCGCCTGGAAGCTGCGGGCATCGTTGCCCACCTGACTGTCTTCGACCAGTGGCGGCGGGACACCGCCGCCAGCGCCCCACGACGAATAATTGCGGTTGAGCCAGTTGAACACGTTGAAGGCCTGGAAATCGACCGTCAGTTCGTGCCCTTCGCCATATGGCATCTTGAAGGTCTTGGCCACGCGCAGGTCAAATCGTTTGTAACCGATGAATCGCTTGGGCGAGAGTGGGCCGCCAAGGTTACCGACACAGCACGCCCCATCAGGTGCGGCAGGGCCGCCATTCCATGGCGCCTGAAGGGTGCCGAAACGCGGCCCCGAAGTGAGCGTGAGGAAGCCCGACAGGTCGATGTCCCACGGCGCCCGCCAGTTTCCGGTCAGGACATAGCGCCAATCTTCGATCCCGTTGACCTTCTGCCAACCGAACCCGGTCTGGTCGGCACCGTTGAAGAACTCGTCGCCGTTGAGTTCCATCGCGACGTTCGAGGTGGCCCGCTGTATGGTGAGCACCGAACGGAAGCCCCACTCGCTGACGTCGGTAAACGGCTTCTCCAGCTCGAAATAGAGCCCGGTAAAGCGCGCCTTGCCGTCGGACACACCGCGATCGAGCTTGCCCGAAAACCCGGCGAGCTGCGCATTCTGCGCCGCGCAAACCGAAACCGGCACCGGCGATCCGTCGCCATTGGACAATCCGCCGGGGCTGAAGTCCTGGATCCAGTTGCGCCCGCCATCGGTGCAGCCGGTGACATTGCCGTTGGCATCGCGCGTCACGAAGCGCGAGAACCAGCCGTTCTCGAAGAAGTTGGAGCGCACAAACTGGAAGATGTTGTCCGACTCGATGTGACTCAGCGTCAGCGATGCCTGGATATCGCCGAACCGCTTGCGTACGCCGATGTTGAACTGATCGGAATAGGGCAGCGAGGTCTTGTTGTTGAGTACGAAAACGCTGCCGCCGCCCGGGAACAAGGGTGCCGCCGCTGCGCGGAGTGCGTCCGTGTCGCGCAGCGCCGAGGAATAGTCGAGGCAGCCGGTGGTGACCGTTGCCGAACAGAACGGCACCGTCACCGTCTTGTTTTCATTGGTCAGCGTTTCGATCACCCCTTCGATGAAGAGGTTGCGATCGTAATAGCGCCCGGCCCCGGCAAAGAATACCAGGTCACGGTCGCCATGAACGTCGTACGAAATGCCCAGGCGCGGCTGGAAGGCGCCCCATTCGCGCCCGCGATTGTCGCCGGTTGAGATGAAATCTTCCGGATCGATCCCGTTCGCCGCCCAGCCGGGATAGTTGCGCAGCGCGTCGGCTACTGCCTGCGGGGTGACGTAATTGTTGTTGTTGGCGTTCGATTCGAAGTCCCAACGCAAGCCAAGATTGACGGTCCAGTGCTCGTCGGGGGCCCATTCGTCCTGGGCGTAGAGGCCGATCTGCGTATCGCTTGACGAAAGCTCGTCGCTTGGCTGAAGATTGATCTGCGCGCCGAACGGCGTGGCGGTCTCGAAATCGAAACTGGCGACGGCGCCGGGGTTGGTGAAGAAGAACGACCCGTTGAAATGATCCGAGACATTGCGCGTCAGATCCAGGAAGGCGACCTGCGCACCCAGCTTGATACGATGATCGCCGCGTGCCAGCGTCAGATCGTCGCGGAACGTCAGCGCCCTTGTCCGATCGCCCTGCTCGAAGAAATGGGCCCCGGCCCGCACGATCGCATCGAAACTGGTGCCCTGCGCCAGGATCAGCTCCGGTCCGGTGCCTACACTGGGGGTCGACTGCGTGGCCTTGAGATAGGAAATATTGAGGACGTTGTAGATGTCGTCGCCGGCATGGGTCCAGTTGAGCTGGTAACGATCCTCGTTGGTGCGGATCGTACGTCCATGGCTGGGCGTGGCATTGCCGTCGATATCGGAAAGATTGTTCTCGCTGCGGATGAAGCCCGAAAGGTTAATCGTATCTTCGCCCGAGGCATAGAAGGTCAACTTGCCGAAATAGAGCTGCTGTTTGAAGTCGTTATTGTGGGTGACGTTGACTTCGCTGGCCAGGTTCTGCGGAATCGGCGTCGTCACGTTGCCGGTGGCACCGGGCAGATTCTGGTCGGTGCCTTCCATCGCGACATAGAAGTTCAGCTTGCCCGGAATGATCGGCCCGCCCAGTTCACCGCCAAACTGCTTGCGGTTATAATCCGGCTTCTCAAATCCCCGCTGCTTGTCGAAGAAAGGCTGGGTGATGAACCCCTTGGGCTGGAACTGGATGAAGGCGGATCCGTGGAACTCGTCGCCGCCGGTCTTGGTGATGGCGGTCAGCACCGCGGAGCCTGCCTGGCCGGTTTCCGCGCCGAAATTCTGCGTTTCGACCTTGTATTCCTGGATCGCGATCTGTGGGAAGGGGTTGCCGAGGCCGAAGTTCTGGCCGAGCACTCCGCCGTGATTGATCGGGTTCTTGATGCTGACCCCGTCAAGGAAGACGTTGACGTTGCTCGATGCCACACTGCCCGCCTGGATCTGGGCGTTGCCGCCGCGTGACACGGAAAGGCCCGGCGCCAGTTCGGCAAAGGCGAGGAAGTTGCGCTTGTTCTGCGGCAGATGTTCGATCTGCGCGGGAGTGACATTGGTCACCACGCTTTGCGTGCGCACTTCCTGCACGATTCGTCCGCCGCGCACCACGATCTCGCGCGAGGCGTCGGTGAAATCGACCACCGACGTCTGCCCGATGAGCAGCGTCGTTTCCATCGGGTCGCGGCCTTCCACTTCCACCCGATAGGTCGAAGGACGCAGGCCGATGATGACGTAGTTGCCCTGTTCGTCGACCTTGCCCGTGCGCTGCTGCCCGGTGTGAATATCGGTCACCACCACCACGGCACCTGCCTGCGCGCCGTCGACACGGCCTTGCAGAACCGCGGCGTCCGACTGCGCATACACCGGCTGCGCCGCGAGCAATGCCAAGGCCAATGCCGCCGTCGAACCCGTTACCGCCAGCCTGCGGCGAATGGAATGATTGCTGTGATCCACGCCCCTCTCCTCCCTTGTTCTGGTCCGAATTCGTTGCCGGACCGTTTCCAGGCCGAACGAATCGACCAGTATTAACCTCTGATTATCGTTTTCTGTAACCGGTTACAAGTTTATTTCACATGTGGCCCGGATGGCGCGGTCAAGACGCCGTCTAGGGTTCGCCGAAAGCCGGGTCGACGCTCGACACGGGTCCCGCCGCACCGACGCGGAGCGTGGGCGCAGGCTGCTGCTGCGTCGCCAGCTTGCGCCGGATGTATTCGGCATGGTCGAGCATGCGCGTGGCATTGTCGGCGATGACTTCCTCGATGTCCTTGAGAAATGCCATTGCCTGGTCGGCGGGGACCAGATCGACCATCGGATCGGGAGCTGCCTCGAACCCCTGGCCCAGCAACACCTGGACCCAGCTTTCCTCGCGGAACAGTTCGGCCTTGCCGTGCTGGAAGAAGCGGGCCGCCGATGCGAACAGCTCCAGCCGTTCGGCCAGACTTTGCGGCACCTCCATATGCTTGAGATAGGCCCAGAATGGCGTATCCTCGCGCCGGGTCACCTTGTAATGCGCTATGATGAAATCGCGCACGTCCTCGTATTCAAACGCTGTCTGGCGGTTGTATTCATCGATGTCCGCCTGATTGAAGGATCGACCGGGAAACAGTGAAATCAGCCGGAAGATTCCGGTCTGGATCAGGTGGATCGAGGTCGATTCGAGTGGCTCGAGGAAACCGCTCGAAAGCCCGATGGCGACGACGTTCCTTTCCCACGAACGCTCCCGTCTACCAGGGCGGAACCGTACCGGCATCGGGTCCTTGAGCGCGGCGCCGTCTAGGTTGGCGAGCAGGATCGCGGAAGCCTCGTCGTCGCTCAGATGCTCCGCCGCATAAACCAGCCCGTTGCCGATCCGGTGCTGAAGGGGAATGCGCCATTGCCACCCGGCACCATGCGCAGTCGAGCGGGTGGAGGAAGAGAGTACCGGCGCATTTTCGCACGGAACGGCGAGTGCACGGTTGCACAGCAGCCACTGGCTCCAGTCCTGGTAATCCACCCCCATGGCATCGCCGATCAGCAGGCCCCGCATCCCCGAGCAGTCGACGAACAGGTCCCCGCCGATCACCCGCCCGTCAGCCAGGGTGACGCTTTCGACGAAGCCGCGCTGTGGACACTTCGAAACCTCGACGATTCGCCCGTCGATCCGCGCCACCCCTTGCGCCTCCGCGCGCTTACGCAGGAAGGCGGCATAGGCGGTGGCATCGAAATGGAAGGCATAATCGAGGTCGCTGAACGGCGAGCCAGGGTTGCGCTTGTCCGGGGTTGCCATGGCGGCACGGCGCGCGGCGGCGCAATTGATCGCATAATTGTCGAAGTGGCCGAGTTGGCCCGACGCGCGATGACGCAGATAGAACTGGTGCGTATGAAGCCACAGCAAGTCCTGGCCGATGTTGCCGAAACCGTGGATGTATGAGTGGCCAGGCTCACGCCAGTTGACGAATTCGATGCCCAGTTTGTAGGTCGCATGCGCCTCACGCAGCAGGTCGAGATCGTCGATCCCGGCCATCTCGTTGTAGATCTTGATCGCCGGGATGGTCGCCTCGCCCACGCCGATCGTGCCGATGTCGCTCGCCTCGATCAGTGTGATCGAGTAGCCGGTGGAGAATAGCCGGGAAAGCAGCGCCGCTGTCATCCATCCCGCCGTACCCCCGCCGACGATGACGATTCGCGAAATGGGTATGTTCTCCTCCATCGTCCTCTTCCTTCCGATGGTGCCGGTTACTGGAACCGATTACAGTTCTTAAGGCGAAATCGGCAGAATTGAAGCCCTGTTTTGCTTGTGCCATCGCGGACCGTCCGCCATGGTGGCATCAGGGTACCAATCGGACGGGCGAGGGCGAACCGCTGTGATCTTGTCGAGGATGATACGGACGATCCGGCTGGTCGGGCTTGCACTGGCAGCCTTGCCCTGCTCTCCCGTCGGCGCCCAATCGGAGTCCGCGCGTTTCGGTGACGAAATCCATGTCTTTTCGATCGAGGACGAGGTTCGTCCCGCCCCCTCGTGCGCGACACTGTTCGTTGGCAGTTCCTCGATCCGGTTCTGGTTCGGGATCGACCGCGACTTTCCCGGCAGGCCGATCATCAGGCGCGGATTTGGCGGAGCCACGATTGCCGACATCAATTACCGCTTCGATGCCGTGGTCGGGCGTTACCGCCCCCGACAGATCGTGTTCTACGCGGGCGAGAACGACCTCGACGCAGGCATGACGCCCGAAGCAGCGGCTGCACAGTTCGACGCTTTCATGCACCGCAAGCGCGAGGTACACGGTGCAACCCCGGTGTTCTTCATCACCGCCAAGCCTTCGCCCGCGCGCTGGCAGCAGTTCGCCGCGCAGAGCGATTTCAACCGCCGCATCGAAGCGATGGCCGCGCGTGAGGATGACCTGGTGTTCATCGATATCGCCGCCCCGATGCTCGATCAGGGTGAACCGCGAGCCGATTTGTACATTTCGGACCGCTTGCACATGAACCACAAGGGCTATGCGATCTGGAAGAACCGTGTCGGCGCCGCGCTGCGCGGTGCCAAGGCAAGCAAAAGCCCCTATTGTCGTTGATCGCCGCGCGTAGTCACCAGGAACCCATCGGATGCTTACAAGAATCCTTCTTGCCCTGACGCTTGGCCTGTTCGCCGCCCCAGCCATCGCAGGCCCCGCCCGTGCGGCGTGCGACAGACCGCCGCTGCTCGCAATGACCTATAACATCCGGCTCGATACGCCTGCCGATGGCGACGACGCCTGGCCGCACCGGCGCGATTTTCTGATCGGGCAGATCGCCACAATGCGGCCCGAGCTGCTCGGCTTGCAGGAAGTGCTGCCCCACCAGAAGCGCGAGCTTGAAACTGCCCTGCCCGATTATATCGTCCTGGGTGTGGGCCGCGATGACGGACGGGAGCAGGGTGAATTCGCGCCGCTCGCCATCGACCGGAGGCAGTTTCGCGTTACGGAGCACGGCACGTTCTGGCTCTCTCCCACACCCGATGTCCCTTCGCTTGGCTGGGATGGGGCGTTCAAGCGGATGGTCACCTGGGCACGGATTAGCCGCCGCTTCGGTGGTAGCCGCCTCCTGGTGCTCAACACCCATTGGGATCATGTCGGAACGGTCGCGCGGATGCACTCCGGCGCGATGATGCTCGAATGGATCGCCCGCAACCGGCGCAAGGGCGAAGAGGTCGTCGTGCTGGGAGATTTCAATGCGGGGGCCGATGAACCGTCGGTGCAGCAACTGACGGCTGGCTCCGCCCAAGGCGCGGCTCTCGTGGACGCGAAGACTGCCTCCGCCATGGGAAGCTTCGGGCCGAGGATCAGCTTCAACGGATTCGATCCGTTCCCTAGGGAGGGCAAACTGATCGATCATGTCTTCACCAGCCCCACCATCGCGGTGCGCGTCCACGGCGTGATCGCCCAGCACGAGAATGGCAGGGCGGCGTCCGACCATTTCCCCGTGGTCGCACTGCTCGATCCGCAACAGGGTAATGGCGGGCGTTGCCGCCGTTCCCCAAAATGATTTTTCTCAGTTGCAGGCGGGATTGCCCGCCTTGCGCATTTCAATGAACACGGCACTGTGCGGTCGCAGGCGCAGCACCGATCCGGCCCGTTTGCGCCTGACCGGCCAGGCCTTCGGCCCTGCTTGCGTTATCTTGGGCGGGGTGCCGTTCACGGTAACAGTGCGCGCGTCAAGATCGGAAGCCGCCAGTTCAGTGACCTGTGCTGCGACGGGAATGGTCAGGCGACCCGGCCTGTCCGACAGCGAGAGCACGAGCAAGGTGACACCGCCCCCGCGAGCGGGATGGCAATGCGCGTGGATTGAATAGCCCTGCGTATCGACAGCAGGGTCGAGAACCCCCACACCCATGGTCTCCCGCCACAGCACAGCCGCCCAGAAATTTGGACGCGCCTCCATCGTTTCGCGGTCGACCAGCGCGTAATCGCCCGAGGCCAGCGTATTATGCGCGACCAATTGGACATTCGCCCGGGCGAGCCGTCCGAGTTGGTCGAGAAAGCGGAACGTGTCGCGAAAGGTCGATGCCCACACGTCACCGCCGCAGGCGGCCTGCGCGGTTTCGGTCAGCCAGATCGGCTTGCCCGGATCGTGGCGGTCGCGCTGTCCGGCATACCAGTCGTGATCCGCCTGGGTGCGCGACAACCACTCCTGCGAAAGTGCCTCGTCCGCAGACGTCTGGTTCCCGAACTCGGAGCATCGCGCCGACAGGGCGCCATAGAAGTGATAGCTGACGACATCGGCCTGCCCGCCAGCGGCGATGACGATACTCTCGACCGGCAGTTCGCCGCCCTTGCCCGAAGTGCTGTGCCCCAGGACCGCGACACCGGGCAATTCACGCTGCGCAAACTGCCGGAACAGTGTGAAATCGCGCGCATAGTCCATAGCCGAATAGTCGGGCGGCAACGCGCCGATCCGCACAAGATTGGGCTCATTGACAAACTCGACCGCCGCAATCGGTGTCTGCGTCGAGCCCGCCAGCGCGACTAGCCTTCCCGCCTGTTCGCTGGACCAGCTACCGTCTTCATGCCGTGCGCCTGCGCTCGCCGGGAACGACAACAGCAGCGCGCCGCCGGTAGCGCGGACCAGTGCCGCAAGCTGGTTCCAGCGATCCCGCCCCAGTACCTGACCGAAACCGGGCGGCGGGGCTGACGGCGTCCGCTCGCCCTCTGCCGGAATATAGGTACTGTTTGCCCAGGTGCCGCTTACCCGGATCACCGTGGGGCCGAGCGCACGCGCCAGCACCACCAGGCGCGGGTCGGTGAGATCCAGCGGCGGACGCGGCGCAAGCCTGCGCTCGAACGGATCGCCATATGGCGCCCAGAACTCGCCCCCCGTGACCTCGGCCATCTCGATGTTGAACGAAAGATATTGCGGGCCGACCGTCGCCACGCGAGCCCATCCATGCGGATCGAGCACCAATGGTCCGCCGCTGTCCGCGGAAGATTGCGCCGGCATGGCCAATGCCAGCGCGGCGGCCACTACCAACCGGCCTCGATGCATACGGCAGGTTCGGCTGCCCGATCCGGCGCTCATCGCGCGGCCGGTTGCCGGGCCATGCGCCCATTCTGCGCCAGGATCCCGAAAACACAGATCGCGCCATAGGCCAGCATCGGCACGAAAAATGCCAGCGACAGGCTGGCCTGGTCGGCCAGTTGCCCAACCACATAGGGTAGTAGCGCCCCACCTACGATGGCGAGGCACAGCAGGCCCGAGGTGGAAGCCTGCGACACTCCCGATCGTTCGAGCGTGATGGTGAAGATCGTGGGGAACATGATCGAGTTGAACAGCCCGACCGCAAGCGCGGCAAAGCCCGCCACACGACCATCGCTGAGCGCGACGAGCAGGCACAGCGCAGATGCCATCCCGGCGGCGATCAACAGCAGGCGCGGCGCGGGCAGCCGGGTGAGCAGAAAGCTGCCGATGAAACGGCCAATCAGCGCCCCCATCCAGTAAACATTAGCGAGGTAGAATCCCGCCGTTTCGAGCGGCAGGCCCATGATTTCCTCCTGGTTGAGGAAGTTGATCATGACCGACCCGATCGAAACCTCTGCCCCGACGTAAAGCCCGATGGCGACAGCACCGAAGATCGCCCAGCGCGAGCGCAATGCTTCAAGCACCGATGTCGGCTGCGGGCAGGCCTGCGCTGCCCTGGCCGCGCCAATCTGCCTGCGCGATGCAGCAATGAACACCAGCAACCCCGCAAGCATTGCCGCGATGAGGAGGAACGTCTCGCCCACCGCGTCCAGCGCCAGGATGCGGTCGGCCTCATTGATGATCGGCGCATGGCCGGCCTTGATCACTCGCTCGTCGAGCATGATGCGCGAACCGAAATTGACCCCCAGAACCACGCCCAGCGAATTGAACGCCTGGGCAAAGGTCAGCCGGAAGTGGCTCGATTCTGGCGGTCCCAGCGCTGCTGCCAGCGGGTTGGCGGCCACCTGCAACGTGGTCATGCCCGCAGCAAGCACGAACAGCGCGCACAGGATTAGGGCGAAATCCTGGAACCGGATCACGAAACGCAGCAGCAGGCAGCTCGCGATCATCACGCCCAGTGCCGCGAGGATCGCATTGACCGGTCCTACGCGCCCGAGCAGGGCCGCCGCCGGGAACGACATTACGCCATATGCGGCAAACGACACCAGCTGGACCATCAGCGCTTCGGTATAGCTCAGGTGAAAACTGGCCTTGAGCGAGGCGATCAGCGGATCGTTGTTGGAAGCGATGAACCCCCAGGCAAAGAACAGCGTGGTGACGGTGGCGAAGGCCGCCGAAAAGCCCGAAAGGTGGCGCACCGTACGCGCCGCAGGGTTCATTGCCCGTCCCAGGCCAGAGTGGCGACCGCACCGGCGGGAAGCTCGGCGCCGAAAGCCCTTTTCCCTTGCACGATCTGCAGACGGCGCTGCATCTTACCCGCGTTGCGCACGATCAGAACGATCTCGCCCGATCCGGCCTGCCGGAATGCAACGTGCTCGAGCGCACCCTCTTCGCCTTCCCCCGAAACGCTCGAAATTCGGACAGCGCCTGGCCTGACGAAACGGCTGGCATGGGCGAAGGCGTAGTATTCCGGCTCGCGGGTCAGCTCGCCGCTCGCAGTGTCGAGAGTGACCAGCCCGCGGCAGTTGCCACAACCACCCAGATGCGGCCCGGAGCTCTTGTCGAGCACCAGGTTCCACATCACTACCCCGCGTGCCCAGTTGCGCGGTGCGCCGATCACCAGGCGGCTGACGGTCCAGCCAAAGGCCCGCTCCCAATCGCCGCTCCACCCACCACCCGAGCATTCGGTGAACCAGGTCTCCTTGTCGGGATGGAGATCATGGACCAGCGACTGCGCGGCAACGTCGCCGCCGTAGCAGTGCCAGGCGACACCATCGACATAGGCAACGGCAGCAGGATCGGCGAGCACTGCAAGCGGCGATTCGGGCTCATCCCAGTTGTGATCCCAATCGAGCAATTTCACCCCTGGCAGCCGCTTGCGCAGCAGCGGCCCGAGTTCACCCGCGATGAAGGCCGCACGTTCCATCGGTTCGACCCGCATCCCGGGATAGTCGGCAGGTTCAAAATGCGGCTCGTTCTGGATCGTGAGCATGTCAACCGGCACGCCTGCCTTGCGCATCGCCCGGGCATAGCTGACCAGGTAATGCGCGAAATCGCGGTAGCGGTCGGGTCGCAGCCGCCCCTTGATGAGCGATCCGCTGTCCTTCATCCACGCAGGCGCGCTCCACGGCGAGGCGATGATGCGAAGCTGCGGGTTGATCGCGCGCATCTCCTTGAGCGTGGGGATCAGATGGATTCGGGCAGATTCGATGTCCGCCTTCGCCCGGCCCGGCGTGTCGGCATAGGTATAATGGCGCAGCGAGAAATCCGAAGCGCCGATGGTAACCCGTGTGACCGACAGGCCGAGGCCATTTTCACGGTCGAACATTTCCTCAAGAAAGGCCGAGCGCGCCTTCGGGTCCATACCGGTCTGGATCAACCAGGCGCTGGCATCGGTGATCGCTGCGCCAAAACCGGCGAACGGCTGATAACTGCGCGCCTCGTCGACAACGACGTCGGGCGGGTGCGCAGGATCGGCAACTTGCAACTCGGCGTCCGTCATGCTCGCCATTCGCCGCGAACCGTCAGCATAAGTGACCCAGCCGCGCACCGTATCGAGACCGGACTTTTCGCCAGCCGCAAACGCCGCCGGGGCCAGCATGAACAGGGTCACCATGCCAACCGCGCGGGCCAGCCGGTGGATCATGCCCGCTGCTCCGCCTTGCAGTATTTCTCGACGAAATCGGCATGGCTGGGCATGACCGCAACGCATTTGCCGATCACGTTTTCGATATTGCCCAGATACTGGACGATCTGCGGCTCGCTCTTCACATCGACCAGCGGATCGTAGCCCTTGGGAATGATCCCCTGCCCCAGCATCACCTGAATCCAGCTTTCCTCGCTGAACAGTTCCTCGTCCTCGCGGAAGATACGGCCATTGGCGCGAAACAGGTCGATCTTGCGCTCGAGCGTGGCGGGCACGTCCATGTCACGGCAATAACGCCAGAACTCCGAATCGTCGCGTTCGGTGGCCTTGTAGTGAAGGATGATGAAGTCGCGGATGCGCTCGTATTCGAAGTCGGTCTGCCGGTTGAACTCGTCGATGTTGGCCTGGTCCAGCCTGCCGTCGGGAAACAGCCGGATCAGACGGATGAGCGCGGACTGGATGAGATAAAGGCTGGTCGATTCGAGCGGTTCGAGAAATCCCGATGCCAGCCCCACCGCCACGCAGTTGCGGTTCCACACCTTGCGGCGCTTGCCCGCGGTGAAGCGGATGCGGTTAGGCTCGGCCAATTGCTCGCCATCGAGGTTGGCGATGAGGATGCGTTCCGCCTCGGCCTCGTCCATGAACTTGCTGGAATAGACATGGCCGTTGCCGGTGCGGTGCTGGAGCGGAATGCGCCATTGCCAGCCTGCGCCATGCGCGGTCGACTTGGTGTAGGGGGTGAAATTTTCGGACCGGGTGCAAGGGACCGCCAGCGCCCGGTCGCATGGCAGCCAATGGCTCCAGTCCTCAAAACCCGTCTGCATCGCCTGCTCGATCAGGAGCCCGCGAAAGCCCGAGCAATCGATGAACAGGTCCGCCTCGATCCGCTCACCGCTCTCGAGCGTGACCGCCTCGATGAAGCCGTCTTCTGCCTTTAGCGAAACATCGACGATCCTGCCTTCGGTGCGCGTAACGCCGCGGTCCTCGGCATATCCGCGCAGGAACCTTGCATAGAGCGCCGCATCGAACTGATAGGCGTGGGCAATGTGCGCGATCGGCGAATCGCCCATGTCGGGGCGCGCGGGCATGAACCGGTTTTGCAGCGCGGCGGCAGTGTTGATCGAGAGATTGGCGAAGTCGGATGTTTCGCCTTGCAGGTGCATCTTGAGCCAATACTGGTGGCAGCGCAGCCAACCCATGTCCTGCCCGATCACCCCGAAGCCGTGGATATAGCTCGACCCGATCCGGTCCCAGTCGTTGAACTGGATGCCCAGCTTGAAGGTGCCCTGCGTCAGGCGCATGAATTGCGCTTCGTCAAGCTCGAGCAGTTCGTTGTATTTCTTGATCGCTGGGATGGTCGCCTCACCCACGCCAATCGTGCCGATATCCTCCGATTCGACCAGTCGGATGCGGTACAGCCCCTGAAACAGGTGCGCGAACAGGGCCGCGGCCATCCAGCCCGAAGACCCGCCGCCCACCACCAGGATGGACTTGATCCGCTCACTCATCGCGCCTGCACTCCTTCGCGGCCAGATGCCTTTATTCGTCCAGCATCGGGCAGCTTGCAACCTTGTCCAGCGGCAACTCACGCAACTTTGCCGTCTCGGCAGCGCGCAGGCCATGGCCGCGAGCGAACAACACGGGCCGAGCCGAGCTTTCGGGGCAGGCCGCGCCCGGCCAGTCAAACGGAAGACGGCCGGTAAAGTCGCGGTCCCCGAACAGCACATCGGCAATGCCGGTGGCTTCGGTCCCTGGCAGCCAGGCGGCGATAAAGGCGTCTGACCGGTTGATCAGGTCGTTGGCATAGACCGGCCTGCCCGAATAGAGGATCGACACGACCGGCACGCCCTTGCCCGACACCGCCTTGAGCACGGCCAGGTCCTGAGGATAGCGGTCCGAATGACGCAGCGTTCCGGGCAGGCGGATATCACCCTTCATCTCGGCATAGGGTGTCTCGCTGAGCACCGCGATCACCACATCGTAATCGCGCGGATCCACGCCTGCGGCATCGACGCTGAAATCAACCCTGCCGCCGTCTGACACTGCCTTGCGCAAGGCGGAGAGCATGTCGTCGGCCTGCGGGAAGTCGGCGTCGTCGGTGCCGTCGCCCTGCCAGGTGAGCGACCAGCCGCCGAGCTGCGCAACCACACTGTCCGCCCCGCGTCCGACCAGCAGGATGCGGGCATCGCGCGGTAGCGGGAACAGGCCGGGACGCCGATTCTTGAGCAGCACCAGCGATTTTGCCACCGCCTCGCGCGCCAGCGCCTCGCCATCGTCCGACGCGATCGCCCCTGAACGATCGGCCGCGGGAACGGGCGATTGCTCGAACAGCCCGGAACGCATCTTGACCCTGATGATCCGCGTTACGGCATCGTCGATCCGGCTCATCGGAACCGCGCCGTCTTCGACATCGGCCACGGTATTGTCGATGAACGCCTTCCAGTCATCGGGCACCATGAACAGGTCGATCCCTGCGTTCACCGCCTGCGGACAATGCGCCTTGGTGCAGCCATCGACCTGCTCGATCGCATTCCAGTCGGACACTACCAATCCGTCGAAGCCGAGCCTGCCCTTGAGCACATCGGTGATCAACGCGCGGTTGCCGTGCATCTTGCCATGGCTCGCCCCGGCCTTGCTGTCGGTCCAACTGCTGTAGGACACCATCACCGTCTGAACCCCGGCTTCGAGTGCGCCGTAATATCCGGGGGCATGGGTTGCGATGAGATCGGCAAGCGGTGCGCGGGTCTCGCCCTGATCGATCCCGCCATGCGTTCCGCCATCGCCGATGAAATGCTTGACCGATGCCATGACCGCATCGGGCCCGGCAATATCGCCCTGCAAACCGCGCACGAAGGCGTGGGCATAATCGCGTACCAGTGCCGGGTCGGAAGAATAGCTTTCGTAGGTGCGGCCCCATCGCGGGCTCTGCACAACCGCCACGGTCGGCGCAAAGCTCCAGGTGATGCCGGTTGCGCGCACCTGCCGGGCGGTTTCGGCGGCGATGCGCCCCACCAGTTCGGGATCGTGTGCGGCACCAAGGCCGATATTGTGCGGAAACAGCGTCGCGCCGAATACGTTGTTGTGGCCGTGGACCGCGTCGGTGCCCCAGATCACCGGAATCTGCACCGCCATGTCGGTGGTCATCGACGCCCGATAATAGGCACCGGCCAGGTCGGCCCAGTCCTTGACCGTCGCATGCTTGTTGCCCTGTGGCCATGCCCCGCCGCCATTGAGGATTGAGCCGATGTAGTGCTCGCGCACCTCGTCGGGCGTGATCGAGCGGATATCGGCCTGTGTCATCTGCCCGATCTTCTGGCGCAGGGTCATCCCCGCCACGATCTGCGCGATGCGCGCCTCCATCGCCGGATCCTGCACGACCGGACTCGTCACCGTCGGCCATTCGTCCGTTGCGGTCTGGCTCTGCGCGCACGCAGCGACAAAGGCCAGCAGGGACGCGGCGGCCACGGCCCTTGGGAACAGACGGAAAATATTGATTTTCAGCACGTTTTCGCCACCTCGATGTCGAACCTGCACCTGCGCCAGGCCTTGCCGGTCGCAAGAACCCGGCGCCACGCGACAACCCGAAGGGCCTGCGCCGGAGCGATAACTCGTTTCTTCGCCACAAGAAATTCCGGGTCGGCAGCCGTGACCGCCGACCCGTGTCCGATTAATACTTGTAGCTGAAGCCGAACAGGAACTGACGCCCGTACTTCTCCACCACCTCGGGCAGGAACGACCCGTCCGAAGTGCGCGCACCGCCCGCATCCACGCCCAGGCGGGTGCGGAAGGGCGAATTGGTGAGGTTGTTGACCTGGAACAGCAGGCCCAGCCCCTCCAACGTCGATCCAGGCTGGAAAGTGTAGCCGATCTGCGCCGAGACGTCTTCTTCCGCGAGTATCTCGGTTGCGCCGCGAACAGCGAACAGCTGCGTCACCTCGCCCTTGAACGCCGAACGCCAGCGATAGCTCATCCTGGCCTGGAAGCCCCATTTCTCGAAATATCCGGTCACGTTGTAAACATCGCCCGAAAGCCCGGCGATGCGCGTTGCCTGAATCACTTCGGGGTTCTCGCTCGCGGTCGGCCGCAGATTGGAATCGGTGTAGGAATAGGTTCCGATCACGCCGAAACCGTCAAGCGGTTCGATGATCCGACCCAGTTCGAGCGCGGCAGTCAGTTCGATCCCCTTGATCGAGCCACCCTGACCGTTGGCCGGCTGGTTGATCTGGCCGATCGGGCTGATGATGACCCCGTCCGGAATGTTTGCAGCGGTCGGCGGCAGCGGCAATCCGGTGAAATCGAACGGCTGACGCTGGGTGTAGATGTAGTTGCTCAGATCCTTGTAGAAACCGGCAATGCTGATGTAGCTCGCCTTGCCCAGATACCATTCATACGAAACGTCGAACGCCCATGCCCGCCATGGTTCGAGCAGCGGGTTACCGCCGGTCGCGGACCAGGGGTTGATCTCCTGCCCGGGCACGCAGGGCGGGCTGCCACCGCAGGGGTTGGAGAAGCTGGGCAGGAAGTTCGCCCGCATCTCGTCCATGCGCGGACGCGCCATCTGCCGTGCGGCTGCCAGGCGCAGGTTGTGCCCGCCGCCCAGATCGTAGATCAGGTTCATGCTCGGCAGGATGTCGGTATAGCTTGCCCGGCGGGAGATTTCGGTCACCTCGGTCGGGGTTTGCGTGCGGTTGATCGAGCTGCCGGTCGATTCCTGACGCTGGTTGACCACCTGGACGCCGATATTGCCGCGCAGGTCGCCCGCGTCGATCGTGCCCTTGGCGTAGAGCGTGAGCACTTCCTCCTCGATCATCCACGCCTTGTCGAAGGTGTCGTTGTTGATGAAGGTGATCCGGTCGTAGAACACCGGGAGGGCCTTCTCCAGATTGACCGCCAGAACGTCGCCGAAACCGGCAAAACCCAGATTGGTGGGATCGGCAAGGAATTCGCTGCCGACCAGCGACTGAAGGCGCCCGTTCTTGAGATTGAGATCGAATTCGTCCACCCGCTTGCGCTTCTCGCGGTGGGTGAAGTTCATGCCCACATCGAAGTGATCGAAGAAGCCGTCGACATCGTACTGGAAGCCGAGGTCGAGTGCATAGACCTCCTCGGTCACGTGCGGCTCCTTGGTCTGGCCGTCATGTCCCCAGCCGCCCCATGGGGCGCGATCACCCAGCGAAACCTGCGAGGCGTCGGCATAGTTGAGGCCCGACGAGTAAGTCGGGTATCCCCCGTCCAGTGCGCCGGTGATATCCCAGTCGATCGTGTCGAACACCCGGTTGGCGTTCTGCGTGGCGCTGGTGGCGCAGCAGCCATAGCCAGCATAGGTTTCGGTAATGCTCTCGTCACGCTGGTTGCGCGAATAGGACAAGTCGCCAAACAGCCGCAGGCGATCGGTCATTTCGAACTCGCCGTTGAGACCGGCGGAGAAAAGATCGTCCTCGCGGGTGTTGAGGTCATTGCGAACGATCGGCGCGACACCGGTATTGGTTCCGCTCACGCCGACCAGGGTTCCGCCGAAATCGGCTGTCGTCACATTGGAGAAATTCTGGTTGTCGGCCCAGACGTTCGAGAACCACTGCACGCCGCGCATCACTTCGCGCTGCTTGAAGTTCGAATAATAGAGATCGGTTGTCAGATGGACGGCATCGCTGGGTTCCCACTCGAGGATGCCCATCACACCGTGCCGCTTGTTGAGCCGCGAGTAGGCGAAGATTTCCTGCCCTGAGAGGAAGGTCGCAGTATCGGCACTATCGGGCGAAATGCGGCCCTTGGTAAAATCGCAGCAGCCGAATGATTCGTAATTGTAGCCCTTGAAGTGCTGGTTCTTCGAAGGCGAGTCGAGATAGGCATAGCCCAGCGCCCAGCCCAGCGTACCATCCTCGTTCTGGTCGATGTAGCTGAAGCTGGCCCGACCGCCCCTGTTGCGCACATCGTCGTTGAGCTTGCCACCCGAAGTCAGCTCGCCCCGCAGGTTCATGGCGATCGCCTGCTTGCCATAGGAAAGCGGGCGCACGGTGCGCAGATCGGCGGTGCCCGAAAGGCCCATGCCCGCGATCGCGGCATCGGGCGTCTTGTAAACGACGACGCTGGAAAGCAATTCGGAGGGATATTGGTCGAACTCGACTGCGCGGTTGTCGCCCGAACTGGCCTGCTGGCGGCCGTTGAGCAGTGTTGTACCGAAGTCGGGCGCAAACCCGCGGATCGAGATCACCTGCGACCGGCCGTTGACCCGCTGCGAAGTCAAGCCCGGCAAGCGGGCGAGCGCTTCAGCGATCGATACATCGGGCAGTTTGCCGATTTCTTCGGCAGAAACCACTTCGACGATCGAAAGCTCGTCGCGTTTGGTGTCTATCGAGGTGGCAAGGCCGTAACGCAGGCCGGTCACCAGGATCTCGCCTTCTGCGGCCTGGTCGGGAGCGGCTTGCTCCTCATCACCCGCAGCTTCGTCTTGCGCCAGCGCAGCGCCGGGCATCGCCACCGCGAGTGCGATCGCCGAGGCTGAGAGCCCCATGCGCCACGCCCGACCGACCGGCATGTTCTGATTCCTCATGTTCAAAATCCTCTCCAGGCGCGGGGATTACTCCCCGTCGATCACAAATCCAGAAAACCCCTCCTGCCGCATCGCTGCGACTCGAGAGCCTCCGTATATGGAAGCGCTCTCAATGTGAGTGATTGGCTATGAGCAGGATGATGTCAAGTACGAATTGGAAGCGCTTTCATTTTTATCGGAAAAACCGGGACGCCCCGCGGTGCTCAGCCTGTCAGGCGCTCTTCCACGGGCGCGGTGCTCATGCGGTCGACCACGCGAAACGGAACGCAGTTCCCGCTCGACCCATCGCCCTTGCCGTTCGTCTCTATGACCTCCACCAGCCGTTCAACCGCACGCGCACCCAGAAGGCGGATAGGCTGGTGAACGGTCGTAAGCGGTGGCCACACGATCTCGGACACCGGCGTGTCGTCGAAACCCGTTATCGATATATCCGCCGGAATGCGCAGCGCCAGTTTGTGCGCTGCGAGCAGGGCACCCGCCGCCATGTCATCGTTGGCGCACACGAGCGCGCTCGGCCGGTCGGGCGCGCACAGGATTTGCTGCCCGATTTCGACGCCCGAACGGAAGGTGAAGTTGCCGCGGTAAATCGCCACTGCCTCAGGGCCGATGCCCGCCTTCGCCAGCGCGGCAAGGAAACCCTTGCGCCGCAAGCCCGCCGAAACGTGATCGGCCGGTCCGTCAACATAGGCGAAACGGCGATGCCCCAGACGGACAAGGAACGAACCGATCGCTTCGCCCGCCGCAGCATCGTCGATCCCCACCCAGGGAACCAGCCGCTGCGCGTCGGGCCCTGCGGAAATACAGACAAGCGGGCACTCCGATTGCAGGATCGATTTGATCAGCTTCAGATCATCGGCGAAAGGCGGGGTCAGGATCAGGCCATCGAGATTTCCGCTGCGTGCCATATCGAGGATCCGCTCCCGCTCACCCGCCGCTTCGGGATTGGCGGTATAGGTCGCCAGCGAATAACCGCGCTCGGCGCAGCCGCGCATCGCCCCCAGCTCAAGGCCCGAGTGATAGTAGCTGTTGGGTTCGGCTTCGGTATCGGTGGCATGGATCAATGCGATCTGGCGACTGCTGCCGCTGGCGAGATGGCGTGCCTGGACATTGACCTTGTACCCTAACTCGACGACCGCGAGCTGCACCTTGTCGCGCACCTCCTGGCGCACGTTGGGGCCGTTATTCAGCACGCGCGAAACCGTTGCCCGCGCAACTCCGGCGCGCGCCGCGACATCATCGATGGTTGGCCGCCTGCTTTTCAAGTGTACGTCCCTCTGCCGCGTTGGGCCCGCTGCGCGCCGTTCATGCGCGACATTGCCACGACGGGCAAGCGCGAAGGGATTCAGCTGGCAAGCATGAACGCGGCAACTGTCAGCCTGCCCAACGCGGGATCGGGGCTGTATGCGATACCTGGATGCAGCTGTGAACAGTGCAGCAAGGACGCGGGATAGATCACCGCGCGGTTGTACCGGTGTTCAACCACAGCGACCTGCTCGAACAGCGGTGTATCGCCGACGATATAACCCGGCTCCGGCTCGCCGTGGATCGCGAAGTCCTCCTTCAGGCGGGCAAGATAGCTCGTGTGACGATCGGGCGACACCGACTCGTACCCGGTGCTGCGCTGGCGATAGAATGCGGTGCCGCCCATGTCATCGCGCGCAAGATAGTGCACCATGGCATAGCGGTCCCTGCCGGTATCGTCGAAATGCGGAATCCGCTGCGCCAGGCCCAGATCGCCCGGCGCGGTGCTGGTGATCGAATAGAGCGCGCGCTGTACCGACATCCGCGCGCGGCACTTGTAAATTTCGCGAAACACCTGCCCCAGCGTCGGACCGACATCGGCGAGATAAGCCTGCCCCACCGGTGCGCGGCCGCCTGGATAAAAATCGCCCATAGGCTGATAATCGCATTGCGCCGCTTCGCTGCGCCAACGTTCAGGACTGGCTGCGAAACCGTCGACGATGACGGCAAGATTGCGCTCCGATCCGATTTCCAGGATTTCAATCCCGCACCTTTTCTCCATATTCCGCGTCCAATATGGTTTGCCAGCGCCAACCGAAAGCGAATACCTGCGCTTTGGAGAGATATGAACGGAGCAGGCCTTTGCTGCAATTGCGCGAATGGAAAAACGTCACTCCCGAACTTTTCTCGGATGAAATCAGGCCGCTTGGCGAACCTGCCGTGCTGCGCGGAGTGGCTGCGCATTGGCCGCATCTGGCCGCTGGCGACGACATGCTGGATCAGCTCGCCGCATTCGCCGGTACCCAGCCGGTCGAATTCACGATCGCGCCGCCGCAAAGCAGGGGGCTGCTACATTACAGCGATGACATGCGATCGTTCACCTTTCGCAAGCAATCGGCGCCCATCGGCGAAATCCTGAAAGCGCTAAAGGCCACGCTCGACAACCCCGGAGCGCCGACGATCGCCATCCAGAGTGTCGACCTGGCCGATTGTTTCCCCCGCCTTGCCGCGAGCATCAGCCTGGACCTCGTGCCGCCGGGCACACGGCCACGCATCTGGATCGGCAACCGCGCCAAGGTTGCGACCCATAACGATCCGCTCGACAATATCGCATGCGTCATGGCCGGGCGGAGGCGCTTCACGCTGTTCCCGCCCGAACAGATCGGCAATCTCTACCTCGGCCCGCTTCACAATACCCCGGCTGGAACGCCGATCAGCATGGTGCACCTGACCGAGCCCGATCTGGCGCGCTATCCCCGGTTCGCCGCAGCGATCGAGACTGCCCTTGTCGGCGAACTGGAGCCTGGCGACGCGATCTTCATACCCTACCAGTGGTTCCATCACGTCGAGGCGCTCGATCCCGTGAACGTCCTGGTCAACTACTGGTGGAACGATGCCGGCGAAGCGGCGCAGGAGCCGTGGGATGCGATGCTGCACGCGATCCTGGCGATCCGCCAGTTGCCCCCCGCCCAGCGCCGCGCATGGCAGGCGAATTTCAATCACTATGTGTTTCTTGCCAATGGCAATCCGGGCGCACACCTGCCCGAGTTTGTGCGCGGCCTGCTCGATAGCGACGCGCCGCTCGACAAGGCGGCAATCCGTGCTCAGCTCATCCGTGCGCTGACGGATCGGGACACCGTTCCCGGTCCTTGAGTCCAACAGAGGCCGTAACCAAACGCCTAAGCAGCGCCGGACACCTCGGCAACATCTTCGCTAACGAAGAAGGTGGCGATCGCAGCCAGCACGAACGAACACGCGGCGATCAGCAGCGCGAAAATCGGTGCGCCGTCGAACATGGTTGTCAGCAGAAAGCCGAGCAAGGTCGCCGCGATCAGTTGCGGCACCACGATGAAGATATTGAAAAGACCCATGTATATGCCCATTTTCGCAAGCGGCACCGCGCCCGCCAACATGGCATAGGGCAGCGACACGATCGAGGCCCAGGCGATCCCCACCCCGATCATCGATACCCACAGCATCTGCGGGTCGCGGATCAGCAGCATCGAGGCAAAGCCCGCCGCCCCGATCACGAGGTTGAAGGCGTGGAGACGCCGCCGGTCGATCCGCGCCGCGATCCAGATGAAGCACAGGGCCGCCGCCGCTGCCACGCCGTTGCGCAGCGATCCCAGCAGCGCCCACCAGTCGGCCGCGTCCTGATATCCGCGGGTCGCCGGGTCGGGCGAGAGGAAGTGGAATTCGGCAACCGCCGGCGTGCCATAGATCCACATCGCGAACATCGCGAACCAGCTGAAGAACTGCACCACCGCCAACTGCCGCATCGTGCGCGGCATGGCGAACAGATCGTTCACCACCTCCATGAAGCCATTCCGGTCCCGCCGGCCCGTGCGCAGCACAGCGGCGGCGAGCTGGATCAGCCCGAACATGCCGACCAGTGCAGCGAGCACATAGAGTTCCTTGGCAATGGCGAGATCGCCGAGGAAGGACAGCATTTCGGGGCGCGGGTCTTGCCGGGCGAGCAGCACGAAGGTCGCCATGATCGCCGCGACGAAGAGCCAGATCGCCCCGCCGCGGGCAAACTGGCGCGCCGAACGACGCGCTCCCTCCCGCTCGGCCACGTCGGTGTCGGGGACAGCGCTCGCCCCGGCGAAGTCGCGCAGTTGCTGCGGACTGTATTCGCGCGTGGTGAAGACCGTCCACGATACCGCCGCCAGAAGGGCCGCGCCGCCGATGTAGAACGCCCAGCGCACCGTTTCGGGAATGTGGCCAGCAGGCGCGACATTGCTCATCCCCAGCCAGTTGGTCATGGCCCAGGGCAGCGCGCCCGCGATGACTGCGCCGATCCCGATGAAGAAGCTCTGCATGGCATAGCCCATGGTGCGCTGGCGATCGGGCAAATTGTCGCCCACAAAGGCTCTGAACGGCTCCATGGTGATGTTGAGCGCCGCATCCATGATCCACAGCATGCCCGCCGCCACCCATAAGGCCGGTGAGTTGGGCATCACGAACAGCGCCAGGCTGGCGATCAGCGCGCCGACGAAGAAGTACGGCCTGCGCCTGCCGAACCGGCCCCATGTATGATCGGACAGATGGCCGATGATCGGTTGGACCAGCAGCCCGGTCATCGGCGCGGCGATCCACAGGATCGCCAGCTCGTCCACCTCGGCCCCCAATGTCTGGAATATCCGGCTGACATTGCCGTTCTGAAGGTCGAATCCGATCTGGATGCCCAGAAAGCCGAAACTCATGTTCCAGATCTGCGCCGGGTTCATAACCGGTTTCCGCATCTGCCCTGCCTCTCCCCAAGTCCGGGCCGTCGACCCGGTTTGCCGCCTGCTTTGCCTGTGGACGGACGCGGCAATATCGCTACCATGCGCGGATCGTCACAGGCTGCCCGATCAGCCTTCTCATCGCTCAATCTGGCTCAACTGCAAAATTTTGCAAGAAAATCCGTCATTCGAATTGATTTTGCGTCATTTCGTGCGTTCAATTCTGCCGATATCCTCGCAATTCAAGGAAATTTTCGTCCCGAAGATTGCTGCCCGGCGCAAACAAAAATTTGTAAATTGCTGCCAGTGATGGCATGAACCAAGGTCCGTTGGGTGGGAGGATGCAATGCGGAAAAAGCTGATGCTGATTGCTGCTGCGGCATGCCTGCCGATGAGCCATGTTGCCGCGCAAAATCCGGTCGATCGCCCGCCTGAGGACGAGATCATCTACTTCCTCCTGCCCGACCGGTTCGAGAATGGCGACCCCGCCAATGATCGCGGCGGGATCGAGGGTGGCCGCCTCGACCATGGCTTCGATCCCGGCAGCAAGGGCTACTATCAGGGGGGCGACCTTGCGGGCCTGACCCGGCGGCTCGATTACATTCAGGGGCTGGGCGTAACCGCGATCTGGCTCGCCCCGGTGTTCCGCAACAAGCCGGTGCAGGGTCCGCGCGGCCAGGAATCGGCGGGATACCACGGGTATTGGATCACCGACTTCCTCGATATCGATCCGCATCTGGGCACGCGCGCGGATTTCAAGGCGCTGGTCGATGCGGCGCATGCGCGCGGGATGAAGGTCTATATGGACATCATCACCAACCACACCGCCGATGTCATCCGGTATGCCGAATGCCACGGGCCCAAGGCTCCGCGCGAACTGCGCGAGACGCTGGCCTGCCCCTATCGCTCGCTGGGTGACTATCCTTATACCACCGTCGGCGGCACTGACGGCGAGCCTATCAACGTAGGCTTCCTCGGCACCGATGCCAGGCATCTGACGCCGGAAAACTTCGCGCACCTGACCAATCCGAATTACGCCTACACGCCGTTTGTCCCCGAGGCGGAGAGATCGACCAAGAATCCGGCCTGGCTTAACGATCCGATCTATTACCACAATCGCGGGGATTCGCGCTTCGAGGGCGAAAACTCACTGACGGGCGATTTTTCCGGGCTCGACGATCTGATGACCTCGAACCCGCGTGTGGTCCAGGGCTTCGTCGATATCTACAAGCAGTGGATCAGCGATTTTCACGTTGACGGCTTCCGCATCGACACCGCCAGACACGTCAACAATGAATTCTGGCAAGTGTTCTCCGCTGCCATTCTCGAACACGCGCGTGCCGAAGGGATCGGGCATTTCACCATGTTCGGCGAGGTCTATGATTTCGATCCGGCGCAGCTCGCCAAATTTACCACCGCGGCGGGGCTGCCCGCCGTGCTCGACTTCGCCTTCCAGGGCGCGGCGCGCGGCGTGATCGCACAAGGCAGGCCCGCGCGCGAACTTGAGCGTCTGTTCTCGGCTGACGCAGTTTACAAGGACGGTGCCGCAACCGCGCGGCAATTGCCCACTTTCCTCGGCAATCATGACATGGGCCGCTTTGCCATGTTCCTGAAAGAGGCCAATCCGCTGTTCACCGATGAAGAGCTGGAGCGCCGCGTCGTCCTCGGCCATGCGCTGATGATGTTTTCGCGCGGGGTGCCAACGATCTATTACGGGGACGAGCAGGGCTTTGTTTCTGATGGGGGCGATCAGGGCGCGCGCGAAACCATGTTCACAGGCCAGACCGCCGAATATCTCGACAATGATCTTATCGCGACCGACGCCACGGTGGCGGACGAGAATTTCGATACCGGTCATCCGATCTACCGGGCGATCGCGGCGATGGCGCAGGTCCGGTCGGCTGAGCCAGCGCTGCGGCGCGGCGATCAGATCACCCGCCACTCGGACCTCGAAGGCGGTGTGTTCGTGATTTCGCGGATCGATCCAGCCGATGGTTCGGAGATCGTGATCGGCTTCAATGCCTCGAGCGAACCGCGTTCGATTGCCTTTCCGGTCGATGGTCGCTCGCTCACCTGGAAGGCGCTGATGGGCACCTGCCCGGCAGATGCGCAGGCGCCGGGTGCCTATCGGCTCACGCTTCCCGCAACCGGATATCTAGTATGCAAGTCGGAGTTTTGACCCTGTGAGCCAATCGCGTGCCGAAAATGTTGAGCTGTTGCCGGAGGCGGGCGGTGAATGGTGGCGCGGTGCCGTCATCTACCAGATCTATCCGCGCAGCTTCCGCGATACCAATGGCGACGGGATCGGCGACCTGAACGGCATTGTCGAAGGGCTTGACTATATCGCGTCGCTGGGCGTCGATGGCATCTGGATATCGCCCTTCTTCACATCGCCGATGGATGATTTCGGCTATGACGTTGCCGATTATTGCGGGATCGATCCGATCTTTGGCGATTTTGCCGATTTCGATCGCATCATCGAGAAAGCTCACGCCCTGGGCCTCAAGGTCATTATCGACCAGGTCTATTCGCACACCTCGGACCAGCACGCCTGGTTTCAGGAAAGCCGCGCCGATCACACCAATCCCCGGGCTGACTGGTATGTCTGGGCCGATGCCAGGGCGGACGGATCGCCGCCTTCCAACTGGCAATCGGTGTTCGGCGGTTCGGCCTGGCAATGGGACGGCCCGCGCAAGCAGTATTACCTGCACAATTTCCTGACCAGCCAGCCCGATCTCAACCTCCACAACAGCGAGGTTCAGGACGCGCTGCTCAAGGTGGCGCGCTTCTGGCTGGGTCACGGCGTTGATGGGTTCCGGCTCGATGCCATCAATTTCGCGATGCACGACCCGCAGCTGCGCGACAATCCGCCATCGGGCCGTGCGCACGATCAGGTCACCCGTCCGTTCGACATGCAGCGGCAGGTGTTCAGCCAGTCGCATCCCGATATTCCGCGCTTCCTTGAACGGATACGTCAGGTGATCGACGAATATCCCGACCGGTTTACGGTTGCCGAAGTGGGCGGGCCCGAACCTTTGCCCGAGATGAAGGCGTTTACCGCGCAGGGCAGACGGCTCGATTCGGCCTATAATTTCGATTTCCTCTACGCTCCCAGGCTTACCGCTGCGCTGGTCAAGGAATCGCTGGCGCACTGGACGGGCGAAGCGGGGGAAGGCTGGCCATCGTGGGCGTTTTCCAACCACGATGCCCCGCGCGCGATCACACGCTGGAGCAACGGTACCAACCGCGCGCAGGTCAGCCGGCTCATGATGCTGCTGCTCACCGCGCTGAGGGGCAATGCCTTCATCTATCAGGGCGAGGAACTGGGTCTGCCGCAGGGCGAGGTCGCCTTCGAGGATCTTCAGGATCCCGAAGCGATCGCCAACTGGCCGCACACGCTGGGGCGTGACGGCGCGCGCACACCGCTGCCCTGGACCAGCGCAGCCCGCAATGCCGGCTTCACCTCTGCCGAGAAAGCCTGGCTCAAACTCGACGGCGCGCATTCCCCGCTGGCCATCGATGCGCAGTCGGGCGATCCGGCATCGATGCTCAATTTCACCCGTCAATTGCTCGCGCGGCGCCGGTTGCTGCCCGCGCTCGCCGATGGGGATATCCGCCTGCTTGACTCGCCTGACGAGATTGTCGCCTTTATCCGCACCGACCAATCGGGCAGCGTTCTGTGCGCATTCAATCTTTCGGATCACATTGTGGGCTGGTCACCGGGTGAGGAACTGGGCAAGTATGTAATCGCCGCAAGCGAGGGGGAAGTGGGATCGATGCAGCAGGTGCCGTCAGTCATACCGCCAATGTCGGGTTATTGGGCGGTTCCCGCAGCCAGGGGCGATTGATGGCGGATTCGGATCGCAATGCCAACAAGGGTGCGCGGCTGGAAGATATCGCGCTGGCGGCCGGGGTCTCCATATCCACCGTTTCGCGCGCGCTGAACGATAGCCCGGCGGTAAAGCGCCGCACCAAGCAGGCGATCTGGAAGATCGCGCGCGAGCACGATTACGATTTTCGCCAGAACATGCCCAAGGGTCCGGCAGGTGCCGAGGCGACGATTGCGGTTGTGGTGCCCGCCCCGCAAGGGCGCGACAGCCGCGTGGCCGATCCGTTCTTCCTCGAACTGCTGGCCGGAATTGCCGAGGCCGCGCGCGAGCGCAATGCCGATCTGCTGGTCAGTCACCTCAGCCCCGGCTCTGCCGAAGACCTCGAATACGCCATGGCCACGAGCCGCGCGACAGGGGTGATCTTCATCGGGCAGAGCTCGCTGCACCATGCCTTCAACGCGCTGGCCAAGCGGGACAGGCGCTTCGTCGTCTGGGGGGCAGGCTTTGCCGATGCCGAATATTGCTCGGTCGGGTCGGACAATTTCCTCGGCGGCAGACGCGCCGCAGCCCATCTTGCGCGGCTGGGGCGCAAACGCATCCTGTTCCTGGGCGATACCGAAGCGCCTGAGGCGGAGCAACGCTATCGCGGATACCGCGAGGCGCTCGACAATGCCGGGCTCGCATTCACCGGGGACATGGCGGTTCCCGCGCATTTCGACGTGCATTCGGGCGAGGCGGCGACCCAATCGGCAATCGACCGGGGCATCGCTTTCGATGCGATCTTTGCCGCCAGCGACCTGATCGCGATTGGCGCGATGCGCGCACTCGCCCGCGCCGGACGCAGCGTGCCGGGCGATGTTTCGGTGGTGGGTTATGACAATATCCCGGCCTCACGGCTGGTCACGCCGCGGCTGACGACGATCGATCAGGACGCCAATCTGGCGGGGCGGATGCTGGTCTCAAAACTGATCGACACGCAGGGCGGCGCGGCGACTTCGGAACGGATGGAGACGAGCCTGCTGATCCGCGAGAGCTGCGGCGGCTGACGGCCAATGGAACAATTCGCCCCGATTGAAGAAATCCTCATCGTTGGCGGGGGCAGCGCGGGGTGGATGACTGCCGCCGCGCTTTCCGACAGCCTTGGCGCTGGCTGCCGCATCACGCTGGTCGAATCTGAAGAAATCGGCATCATCGGGGTGGGCGAGGCGACCATCCCGCCGATCAAGCACTTCAATCACCGGCTGGGGATCGACGAGGCCACCTTCGTGCGCGAGACCAGCGGTTCGTTCAAGCTGGGTATCGAGTTCGTCGATTGGGCGCGCAAGGGGCACAGCTATTTCCACCCCTTCGGCCAGCACGGGGCCGAATTCGATGCTGTGCCGTTCTACCATTACTGGATGCGCGAGAGCCTGGCGGGTAATGTGAAGGGGCCGATCGACGATTTCTCGATGGCCTGGGCCATGGCCCGCGCGGGCAAGTTTTCGCACCCTGTGGCCGACCGGCGGCTGATCCAGTCGACCTTCGACTATGCCTATCACTTCGATGCCTCGCTCTATGCCGCGTTCCTGCGCAAATATGCCGAGGCGCGCGGGGTTACGCGGGTCGAGGGCAAAGTGGTCGAGGTTGCGCTCCACCCTGAAAGCGGGGCGATCACCGGCGTCACGCTGGCCGATGGGCAAAGGCTGGAGGCCGAATTCTTCGTCGATTGCAGCGGCTTTCGCGGATTGCTGATCGAAGACGCGCTTCAGGCGGGTTACGAGAACTGGCAGAACTGGCTGCCGTGCGACCGCGCGATCGCCGCGCCCTGCGCGCGCAGCGCGGCGACCACGCCCTATACGCGATCGACCGCGCGCGAGGCGGGCTGGCAATGGCGCATTCCGCTCCAGCACCGCACGGGCAACGGCTATGTCCATTGTTCGAGCTTCATCGGCGAGGATGAGGCGAGCGATGCGCTGGTCGGCGCGCTCGACGGCGAACTGCTGGGCGATCCGCGCACGGTGCGCTTCGTGACCGGGCACCGGCGCGAGTTCTGGGTCAGGAACTGCGTCGCCATCGGGCTTTCGGCAGGGTTCATGGAGCCGCTCGAATCGACCGCGCTGCATCTGATCCAGTACGGCATCCTGCGGCTGCTGGCATTGTTCCCCGACCGCGAGATGTCGCCGCTGCTGGCGCGCGAATACAACGCGCAGACCGCGGCGGAATACGAGCGGGTGCGCGATTTTCTGATCCTGCATTACAAGGCCAACCAGCGGGACGATGGCGAGCTGTGGCGCTATTGCGCGGCGATGGATATCCCCGAAAGCCTGCAATACAAGATCGACCACTTCCGCAATTACGGCGTGCTGGTGGCCGACGAGCGCGAGCTGTTCAACAACCCCAGCTGGATCGCGGTCTATCTGGGGCAGGGAATCGTCCCGCGCCGCGCGCCCGCGATCACCGCCATGCGGCCAGGTGTGCCGGTGGCGGAGCGGCTGCACGCGATTTCACATGCAATGGACGAGGCGGTTGCCGCCATGCCCGATCACGACCGCTTCATTGCCGATCGCTGCGCCAGCGCGCATCGTTAGGGCGTCGCGCGGCCAATCTGCATCGCGTCGTCATTGCGAGCGAAGCGAAGCAATCCAGCGCCTCGATATGCAACGTTTCTGGATTGCCGCGGACCTGCGGTTCTCGCAATGACGGTTCAATCAAACGTCATCAGCCCGACAAGAAAAAGGCCCGCCGGTTTCCCGGCGAGCCTTGTTCTGTGCCTGCCGATGCAGGTGACGATCAGAATTCCTTCTTGATCGTCACGTTGTAGGTCCGTCCGTAGAGCTCGTGGCGGCTGGCGGCATTGCCGATCACGTTGCCAGAGCCGTCGAGCAGGTCGTTTTGCGTCACGAAGGGCTCGTTGGTGATGTTGAACACCTCGAACTGGATGCCGAACCCCTTGAGGAAATCGTCACGCTCCTCGAATGTATAACCGATCTGGCCATCGAGGATGGTTTCCGCGCGGGCGTCCGCACCGCTGAGGCTGCCGTCGAAGTTCTGCACTTCGGAGAGGAAGCCATCGCGATAGCGCGCACTCAACTTTGCCTGCCAGCCGTTCTTTTCGTAGAACAGATCGGAAGACCAGATATATTTCGAATAGCCCGGGATGGCGATAGGAACGCCGTTCTGGTCATCGACGCTGGCATCGGCATAAGTGGCGCTGAAGCTGCCACCAAAACCGTCAAACGTGTCCGTTAGGTCCGCGAAATCGATACGCAGCGTGCCCTCGATCCCCGTGATCTTGCCGCTCGAGAAATTGACCGGACCGTTGACCGTGCCAATCGCCACTTCGGGGTTGCTATCCAGGATCGCGCCGTAACCGGCATTGTTGATCTGGTCGGTGAGGTCGGCGAGCGAGCTGAACGCGATTACCCAGTCCGCCAGATCCTTGTGGAATACGGCGAGCGACAGCGCCGAAGTCGCCGAGAAATACTTCTCGAACGACAGGTCGAATGAAGTCGACTTGAAGGGCCGCAGATTGGGATTGCCTCCATTTACGTTGAAGCACACCAGCGAAGGCGGATCGAAGCTCCCCACCGTATCGGGAATCTGGTCGAGATCTTCATCGGTGCAGCTTTGCGTGTTGAAACCGATGCTCTGGTTGGCGGCCAGCTGATCGAGCCGCGCGCGGGTGATCGTCTTGGCAAACGCCAGCTTGACGAAAGTATCATCCGCAACCTCGAAAGAGAGGTTGGCGCTGGGCAGCCAGCGATCATAGCTGTCCGACACATTATTGACCCCGAACCCGGTCAGCGTGCCGGTCGATTTTTGCGTCGAATCGACATATTGCAGCCCCAGGTTGCCGCGCAGTGGAACACTGCCCAGCGTCGCATCGATGTTGAGCATGCCGTAGAGCGTGTGGATCTGCTCGGCCACGGTCCACTGGGTGTCGAAAGTCGCCTTTTCGACCAGATAGGTGCCGTCGGTCAGGAAGCTGGAGGGATCATAGGCAATGATGTTCATGCCCAGCGATCCGGTCTTGGTGACGCCGACAATCGAACCTGCCGGAATGGCGAGCGCGCCATTGGTGAAGGCCGTTGACTGACGCAGGAAGGATTCGTTCGAATCGAAGTCCTTCTGGCGATCGGTATAGATATATCCCAACGTCACGCTCGAGAGGAAACCGTTGTCGAGATCGTAATCGAGCGCGCCGCGCAGCTGGTGCAACTCGTCATCGATCTTCGGCTGCTTGAGGAAGCCGACCTGGCCCCAGCCGCCCGGATCGGTCAGCAGGACAAGATTGGGATCGGTGTAATCGAGCAGCGTCGAAATGCTGTACTGGCCATTGGCGGGAATGGTGAAAGTCAGCTCGTCCTGCGCGCCCGAACGGCCCGGGCCGGTGCCGGCATAGGATTCGTAGTCGATATCGTTGCGGTTGAGCGTCGAATAACCGTAGTCGAGCGTGACATTGAGCCGATCGCTGACATCCCACGACATGTTGCTGCCGAACGCGAAGATTTCAGCCGAATTGCCCTCAGTATCGGTGCGCAGGATCGGGACCACAGCCGAGAACGAAGCGGTATCGGCAAACGGGCCAGAGCCGGTCGTGCCTTCGAACTGCGCGCCGCTCCACGATGCAATCGGGGTTTCGGTGCCGCGGAAGATGCCCGTATCCTTGGTGTCGGTATAGAAGGCGTCGATCGTCAGCTGGAAACTGTCGCTGGGCTCGAACTGCAACGCGCCGGTGACCGAGGTGCGCTCGAAATCGCGCGAAACAACGCCCTGGCGTGGATTGTCCGCCGGGTAGATCACGCCGTTGGTATCGGTCGCAACCTGGAAGCGGTTGGTCTTCAGCTCGCGCGAGATGAAATGGGTCGGGTTGGACTGCTGCGTAATTCCGATTGCCCAGCCCAGCGTCCCGGCTTCGTTCTGATCGATGTAGGAGCCGAACAGGCGGTAACCATTATCGCTGAAATCGGGGTTGAGCTTGCCGCTGCCGCTCTGGACGCCGCGCGCGGAGAGGTTGATCTTGCGTTCGCTGTAGGACAGCGGACGGATCGTGCGCAGATCGACCGCACCCGCGATGCCTACGGCCGCGAGCGATGCGTTGGGGGTCTTATAGACTACGCCCTGCGAAATCAGTTCGGACGGGAACTGGTCGAATTCGATGCCGCGATTGTTGCCGGCCGACACCACTTCGCGGCCATTGAGCAGCGCCAGTGAGAAATCGGGGCCGAGGCCGCGGATCGAGATCTGCTGTGAACGGCCGCGCACGCGCTGGGCAGTGACGCCGGGAAGGCGAGCGAGCGAATCGGCGATCGAAAGGTCGGGCAGCTTGCCGATGTCTTCCGCAGAGATCACCTCGACAATGCCGTTCTCGCGCTTCTTCGCATCGAGCGAATTTTCAATCGAGGCGCGGATGCCGGTCACCACGATGGCGCCCTCTTCGCTTTCCGCGTCACCCGCGTCCTGTGCCAGTGCGGGTGCGCTACCCACCAGAATGGCCAGGCTGGTGGCCGCAGAACATAGCAGCCGGGTACTCGCGGAAAATCGATCCAGTCTCATAGTATCCTCCCCTTGAGAGACGCATTCGGTGCAACACTTTGCGTCTTTGCAAGTTTTTTCATAGCGTAAAAAATGCGAGCGGTAAATCGCAAATACCGGACTCGGCAAACTGCGGGCAAGTCCAACATTAATGCATGTTAAAACATATAGATATGCGCCAGTTTCCGCACTGTAGGGCAAGCGGAGGCAAATTTTTCGGGCCACGGGTTGCGTTTGTGCCACACTCGCCCGTCCACAGGATCCGGGGATCGGGCCGCAATGCTTGCGCCAGATCAATGCAAAATCCACCGGTAGATCAAAAAACCGCACGTTGTGAGTGAGATAGCAGGAACTTGGCGACAAGCAATTGGAATCAGGCGCCGCCTTTGGTAGCTTGCAGTGCGCAGCAATCATGCTGCATTGCGGTAGAACAAGCATGGCGAATTGGACGATCTCGCTCGAACAGCCCCATGTCGAACGATTTTCGGCTGAACATCATACGCTTGTGGCGATCGACGGGTTTCTGATCGATCCTGAAACCGCCGTTCGGTCAGCCAATTTGCAGAAATTTGCATCAATCACCCCGCAATATCCGGGACTGCGCGCTCCGCTCGACACGGTTGTAACCGATCTGTGGCTGGATCGGCTCTCTCCGCTGCTCTCACGCGCATTCGGCATGCCCGAGGGGCGCTGGTCGATGCACGGTTGGTATTCGATCGTCACGCGCGATCCTTCCCGGCTGCTCCCGATCCAGCGGCTGCCGCATGTCGACGGGACCGATCCCGACCAGTTCGCGTTGATGCTCTACCTGCACCGCACCGCGCATGGCGGCACCGCGTTCTTTCGCCACAAGTCCACCGGGCTGGAGACGCTGAGCGATGAAACCTATCCGCGCTACAAGGCCGCGCTCGAGCGTGAAGTAGCGCAGCAGGGGCTGCCGGGTGCGGCCTATGTCACCGACGGGGAACCGCTGTTCGAGCGCACGCATGCGAGCGAAGGGCGCTACAACCAGGCGATTTTCTATCGCGGCAATCTGCTGCATAGCGGGGTGATCGATAACGCCGCGCCGCTTCCCGCCGACCCGCAGACGGGCCGCCTCACCATCAATTGTTTCCTGAGGCCGCCGGCATGACGATCAATCGCCCATATGCGTGGGCCCAAGAAGGACAGTTTGCATGACGAGCGAGGGCATCAACCGGCTGGTGATCGTGGGCGGCGGGACCGCGGGCTGGATTGCGGCGGCGGCTTTTGCGCGGCTGCTCGGCCACCGCGTCACCATCGAGCTGGTCGAATCCGATGCCATCGGCACTGTCGGCGTGGGCGAGGCGACCATACCGCAGATCATCCGGCTCAACACCGTGCTCGGGCTCGACGAGAACGATTTCCTGCGGTTCTGCAAGGGCACGTTCAAGCTGGGAATCGAATTTGCCGGTTGGTCGGGGCCGGGTTCGCGCTATCTCCACACCTTCGGCGATGCCGGGATCAATCTGGGCAGCGTCCATTTCCACCATTACTGGCGGCGTCACGCCATGAACGGCGGCAAGGAGCGGCTGTGGGACTATTCGCTGCACCAACTTGCTGCCGACCAGGGGCGGTTCGGCAAGCTGGAGAAGGTCGGCAACACGCAGATGACCGGGCTTGCCTATGCCTATCACTTCGATGCCAGCCTCTATGCGCTCTATCTGCGCGGTTATTGCGAGGAGCGCGGGGTCACGCGCACCGAAGGCATGGTGCAGAGTGTGTCGCGCGACGGCGAGAGCGGCGATATCCGCTCAATCGAGCTCGACAATGGCAAGAGCGTGGCGGGCGATTTTTTCATCGACTGCACCGGCTTTCGCGCGCTGCTGCTCGGGCAGGAACTGGGGGTGGACTACATCGACTGGTCGCGCTGGCTGCCGTGCGACCGGGCGCTGGCAGTGCCGAGCGAACGGCTGGAGCAGATCCCGCCCTTCACCCGCGCCACCGCGCGCGCTGCCGGGTGGCAGTGGCGCATCCCGCTCCAGCACCGCACGGGCAACGGGCATGTCTATTCGAGCGGCTTCATGGCCGACGATGAGGCCGCGCGGCTGCTGATGGACAATCTCGATACGCCTGCGCTGGGCGATCCGCGCCCGATACGCTTCACCACCGGGCGGCGCGCGAAGTTCTGGGCGCACAACTGCGCCGCCATCGGGCTGTCGAGCGGGTTTCTCGAGCCGCTCGAATCGACCAGCATTCATCTCATCCAGTCGAATGTCAGCCGGTTGATCGAACTGTTCCCGCGCGCGGACATCGATGCTGCTGCGCGCGACGAATACAACCGCCGCACCGTCCACGAATTCGAACAGGTGCGCGATTTCATCATCCTGCACTATTACCTGAATGGGCGCGACGACAGCGAGTTCTGGCGCTATTGCCGCAATATGGAACTGCCCGATCCGATCCGCGAAAAGGTCGCACTGTTCGCCGCCTCGGGCAGGATCGGGCGCGATGTCGATGATCTGTTCCGCGATGCCAGCTGGGCGCAGGTCATGCTTGGCCAAGGTATCCTGCCCGTCGATTACAACCCGATGGCCGATCAGTTGAATGACGATCAGCTCGCGCAATTTCTGGGCGACCTGCAAAAGCTGGTCGGCAAGGCGGTTGCGGGCCTGCCACTGCACGATGACTATATCGCGGCGAACTGCGCGGCATGAAGTGGCGGCAGGCATTGGCGGCAATCGCACTGGCGGCATCCTCGCTGGCGGCGGGGGCCTGCTCGCATTATGCTCAGGAGAGCATGACCAGCGACCCCGAACCCGCCCGCGACGGGCGCTTTGTAGAGATCGGGCCATTCGCGGTCAGAGGCCTTCCCGACCAGCGGCTGACCGTCTGGCTGCCGCCCGGCTATGACACCGCCAAGCGGCATTACCCCGTGCTCTACATGCACGACGGGCACAATCTGTTCGATCCGGCCAAATCGAACTTCAACAAGGTCTGGGCGGCGGACAAGGCGGTCACGGCGCTCGTGCGCGACGGGCGGATCAGGCCGCATATCATCGTCGGAATATGGCCCCCGGGGGCCAACCGCTATCGCCAGTATCTGCCGCAATTTGCCGCCGAGCGCGCTACAGGCGAGTTATCGGCCAGCATTGCCGCGAACCTCAATTCCGGCCCGGTGGTTTCAGCGCGCTATCTCGAATGGATCGCGGACGAACTCAAGCCGCAGATCGATCGCGATTACCGCACGCTGCCGGGCGCGGCCGACACCGCGATTGCCGGATCGAGCATGGGCGGGCTGATGAGCTGCTATGCCATCGTCGAGCGGCCCGACATCTTCGGGCGCGCCGCCTGCATTTCCTCGCACTGGCCCATCGCCTTGCCCGACGGCGTCGATGAGACGCGCCAGCAAGCGCAGGCAATCTGGCGCGACTGGTTCACCGCGCGGCTGGGCAAGCCGGACGGGCGGCGGATATGGATGGATCACGGCACCGCCACGCTCGATGCCTATTATGCGCCATACCAGGAATCGGTCGACGCGGCCTTTCGCGATGCGGGCTGGACCGAGACCAGCGACTGGAACAGCCGGGTTTACGAAGGCGCCGAGCACGAGGAAAACGCCTGGGCGCAACGCCTTCCCGAAGTGCTGGCCTGGTTGCTGGCGGACCGGGAGTAGGCTGTATCGCGCAAACCTGTTCCACCCGCGCGCATCCGTGTTAAGACCTCTGCGTGAGTGACACTGCCGAAACCATCGCGCGGATATGCGCCGAACATGCGGGGCGCGAAGGCCCGTTGCTGCCAATCCTCCACGATGTGCAGGCCGAACTGGGCTGCGTCGATCACGTTGCCGAACGGGAGATCGCAAAGGCGCTCAACCTGACCCGCGCCGAAGTGCACGGCGTTGTGAGTTTCTACCATGATTTTCGTTCCGCCCGCGATCCGCGCCCCACGGTGCAGATCTGCCGGGCGGAGGCCTGCCAGGCGCGCGGGGTCGAGGCGTTGATCGCGGGGGCCGAGGCCGCCGCAGGCGCGCGTGTGCGGCTGGAGCCGGTCTATTGCCTGGGGCTGTGCAGCGCGGGCCCGGCGGCGCGCGTGGGCGACACTCTCCATGCCCGGCTCGATGCAGAAGCGCTGGCGAGGGTGATCGAAGGGGCATGAGCGCGGCGGTCCGCATATCCGACGATGCGCTGGCCCGCGCCTGCGGGGCGGACGAGGTTGCCGCCGCCTTCGAGGCTGCCGGGGCCGCGGTGGAGCGCGTGTCAAGCTGGGGGATGCACTGGCTTGAGCCGCTGGTGGAGATCGAAGGGATTGGCTTCCGCAATGCTTCTGCGGTCGAGGCACCTGGTATCCTCGTTCGTCATGCTGAACTCGTTTCAGCATCCATCCCTCCGCCCGCACAGGTCGAGAGAGCCGCAGAATGGACCCTGAAACAAGTTCAGGGTGACAATGATTGTATCGGATATGTCGAACTTCACCCCTTCATCGCGGGTCAGCATCGGCTGACTTTCGCGCGGGCAGGCAGGACGCGGCCCCTGAGCCTTGAGGATTACGCGGCGACCGGCGGCTGGGCCGGCCTCAAACGTGCGCGCAAGATCGGTCCGCAGCAGATCCTCGCCGAAGTGCTGCAATCGGGCCTGCGCGGGCGCGGCGGCGCGGGCTTTCCCGCCGGGATAAAGTGGCAGACGGTCGCCAATGCCCCGGGCGCGCGCAAATACGTGGTCTGCAATGCCGACGAGGGCGACAGCGGCACCTTTGCCGACCGGATGCTGATCGAGGGCGATCCGTTCCAGTTGATCGAAGGCATGGCAATCGCCGCGCATGCGGTGAGCGCGGACAAGGGCTTCGTCTATCTGCGCAGCGAATATCCCGATGCGATCCGCAAGATGGAGGCCGCGCTGGAGCTTGCCGCGCCGCTGATCGCGCCCTTCGCAATCGAATTGCGCATTGGTGCGGGGGCCTATGTCTGCGGCGAGGAAACCTCGCTCCTCAATTCTATCGAAGGCAGGCGCGGCGAAGTGCGCGCCAAGCCGCCGCTGCCCGCGATCGAGGGCCTGTTCGGCTGCCCGACGCTGGTCAACAATGTGCTGACGCTGGCTGCGGTACCGCACATCCTGTGCGACGGCGGGGCGGCGCATTACGCCAGCCTCGGGTCAGGCCGATCGAAGGGCACCACGCCGGTCCAGCTTGCGGGCAATATCCGGCACGGTGGGCTCTACGAAACGGCTTTCGGCATCACCCTGCGCCAGCTTGTTTACGACATCGGCGGGGGCACGGCATCGGGCCGGGCGGTCAAGGCGGTGCAGGTGGGCGGGCCGCTGGGCGCCTATATCCATCCCGACCAATTCGATCTACCCTTCGATTACGAAGCATATGCCGGGGCCGACGCGCTGATCGGGCATGGCGGGATCGTGATGTTCGATGACACGGCGGATATGGCCGCGCTGGCGCGCTTCGCCTTCCAGTTCTGCGCGGCGGAAAGCTGCGGCAAATGCACGCCCTGCCGGATCGGCGCTGTGCGCGGTGCCGAGGTGATCGACCGTATCCGCAGCGGTGGGCGCGAACCTGACCGGATCGAGCTGGCACCGCAAATGCACAATACGGTAAAGTCTGCGCGCGCGCAGGGCGAGCAGGTCCGCCTGCTCGAAGAGCTATGCGAGGTTATGCGCGACGGATCGCTCTGCGCGCTGGGCGGCTTCACGCCCTACCCTGTGCTCAGCGCGCTCATGCATTGGCCGCAGGATTTTGGTATAACCGCGCTGGAGCCATCCGATGAGCTATGAACCCCAGCCCGATTTCGGCACGCCGGCAAGCCGCGCGGACGAGCAGGTCACGCTGACGATCGACGGGCGCGCGGTTACCGTTGCGCAAGGCACCAGCGTGATGCGCGCGGCGCGCGAATGCGGCGGCGACATCCCCAGCCTGTGCGCGAGCGACAGCCTCGAGGCATTCGGATCGTGCCGGTTGTGCCTGGTCGAGATCGAAGGGCGCAAGGGCACCCCCGCCAGCTGCACCACCCCTGCGGAGCAGGGCATGGTGGTCCATACGCAGAGCGAACGGCTTGCGCGGCTGCGGCGCGGGGTGATGGAGCTCTATATCTCCGATCATCCGCTCGATTGCCTCACCTGCAGCGCCAACAACGACTGCGAATTGCAGGACATGGCCGCCGCGGTCGGCCTGCGCGATGTGCGCTTTGGCTATGACGGGGCGAACCACCTGGGCACGAAGCCCGACCTTTCGAATCCGTATTTCCTGTTCGCGCCTGACAAGTGCATCGTGTGCAGCCGCTGTGTGCGCGCCTGCGACGAAGTGCAGGGCACGCTGGCGCTGACTGTTGATGGGCGCGGCTTTGCCAGCGCGATCAGCGCGGGGCAGAGCGCCGACGATTTCCTTTCCTCCGAATGCGTCAGCTGCGGGGCTTGCGTACAAGCCTGCCCGACTTCGGCGCTCATGGAAAAGAGCGTAAAGGAGTTGGGATTGCCCGAACGCGCGGTGATCACCACCTGCGCCTATTGCGGGGTGGGCTGCACCTTCCGCGCCGAAATGCGCGGTGAGCAGCTGGTGCGCATGGTGCCGTGGAAGCAGGGCAAGGCCAATCGCGGCCACTCATGCGTCAAGGGCCGCTTCGCCTGGGGCTATGCCAATCACAAGGACCGCGTGCGCCAACCGATGATCCGCGAGCGCGTGGATGAACCCTGGCGCGAGGTCAGCTGGGACGAGGCACTGGCCTTCACCGCCGGCAGGCTGGCCGCGATCAAGGCGGCGCAGGGCGCGCGGGCATTGGGCGGCATCACCTCGAGCCGCTGCACCAACGAGGAGACCTTCCTGGTGCAGAAGCTGGTGCGCGCGGGCTTCGGATCGAACAATGTCGATACTTGCGCGCGGGTATGCCATTCGCCCACCGGATACGGGCTCAAGACCACTTTCGGCACGAGCGCGGGGACGCAGGATTTCGACAGCGTCGAACACGCCGACGTGATTCTGGTGATCGGCGCCAATCCCACAGATGCGCATCCGGTGTTCGCCAGCCGGATGAAGCGGCGGCTCAGACAGGGCGCGAAGCTGATCGTGATCGACCCGCGCCGGATCGATCTGGTCAAATCGCCGCATGTCGAGGCGGCGCACCATCTGGCGCTTCAGCCGGGCACCAACGTCGCGGTGCTCACCGCGATGGCGCATGTGATCGTGACCGAGGGGTTGGCGGACGAGGCGTTTATCCGCGAGCGCTGCGACTGGGACGAGTACCAGGACTGGGCGCGGTTCGTCGCCGACACCCGCCACTCGCCCGAAACGCTCGAGCCGGTAACGCGCGTCCCTGCGGCGGAGCTGCACGACGCGGCGCGGCTCTATGCGCGCGGACCCAACTCCGCGATCTATTACGGGCTTGGCGTGACCGAGCATTCGCAGGGTTCATCGACCGTCATGGCGATCGCCAACCTCGCCATGGCGACGGGCAATATCGGGCGGCCCGGCGTGGGTGTGAACCCGCTGCGCGGCCAGAACAATGTGCAGGGCGCCTGCGACATGGGCAGCTTCCCGCACGAGCTATCGGGCTATCGCCATATCTCCGACGGTGCCACGCGCGCGCTGTTCGAGGGCGATTGGGGCGTCAGCCTCGATCCCGAACCTGGCCTGCGCATTCCCAACATGCTCGACGCTGCGATCGATGGCAGCTTCCGCGCGCTCTATATCCAGGGCGAGGATATCCTCCAGTCCGATCCCAACACTCACCATGTCGCAGCGGGTCTGGCGGCGATGGAGCTGGTGATCGTCCAGGACCTGTTCCTCAACGAAACCGCGAGTTACGCGCACGTCTTCCTGCCCGGATCGACATTCCTTGAAAAGAACGGCACCTTCACCAATGCCGAACGGCGCATCCAGCCGGTGCGCAAGGTGATGGAACCGGCCAGCGGGATGGAAGACTGGCAGGTGACGCAGGCGCTCGCCAACGCGATGGGGCTGGATTGGGATTACAGTCACCCGCGCGAAATCCTGGCGGAGATTGCCAGGCTCACCCCCAGCTTTGCCGGGGTCAGCTGGGAAAAGCTGGAGCGCGAGGGATCGCTGCAATGGCCGGTCAACGAGGCCAGTCCCGATGGCAGTCCGATCATGCACGTTGACGGGTTCGTGCGGGGCAAGGGGCATTTCGTTGTGACCGATTACGTCCCGACCGACGAGATGACCGGGCCGCGCTTCCCGCTGCTGCTCACCACCGGGCGCATCCTCAGCCAGTACAATGTCGGCACGCAGACGCGCCGCACCGCAAACGCGCAGTGGCACGAGGAGGATGTGCTCGAAATCCATCCCGTCGATGCCGAGAATCGCGGCCTTCAAGATGGCGACTGGACCCGGCTTGCCAGCCGCACCGGCGAGACGACGCTGCGCGTCACCGTGACCGACAGGGTTGCGCCGGGCGTGGTCTATACCACCTTCCACCACCCCGCGACGCAGGCCAATGTCGTTACCACCGAGTTCAGCGACTGGGCGACCAACTGCCCCGAATACAAGGTGACGGCGGTGCAGGTTCTACCGTCAAACGGCCCCTCCGGCTGGCAGCAGGACTATGCCGAACACACCGCGCGGTCGCGGCGCATCGCGCATGAGCCCGCCGAATGAGCGGATCGGCGACCGCCACCGGCCAGTCCGTCGTGCGCATGGCCAATGACATCGCGCGCAATTTCGCCGCGCTGGGCGAAGAACAGGCGATCCGGCAGACCGCCGAGCACATCGCGCTGTTCTGGGACCCGCGAATGAAGGCGGCGGGCTTTGCACTGCTTGCGCGCGCCGACAGCGGGTTTTCGCCCGAGGCAGGCGCGGCTCTGGCTCAGCTTGCCGGGGAGGCGCGCGATAGTGCCCAAGGGTGAGGCGCGCGAGATTTTCCGCGATGGGAGCAGCCGTCCGGCGGATCGCGAATGGGTGCGCGAGGTTCCGGTCGCGCTCGAATTCAACGGGCTCGCCTATGCGGTGATGATGGCAACGCCGTCGGACCTTGAGGATTTCGTGCGCGGCTTTGCCCTGACCGAGGGGTTGGCGCGCCATGTCGGCGAGATTGGCGAGATCGCGCTGAGCGAAACCGACAAGGGCCATATCGCGCGCGCCAATATCGCTGGACTGGGGACAGATCGGCTGTCGCAGCGCGTGCGCACCCGTGTTGCCGAAAGTTCGTGCGGGCTGTGCGGGATCGAAAACCTCGAGGCGCTGGCCAGGCCGCTGCCGCAGGTTCCCCCGCATCAGCCCCCTGCAGCCGCCGCGATCTTTGCCGCGATTGAACAGCTGGGCGGCTTGCAGCGGCTCAACCGACGCACCGGCGCGGCGCACGGCGCGGCATTTGCCCGCCCCGATGGCTTGATTGTGATGGTGCGCGAAGATGTCGGGCGGCACAATGCGATCGACAAGCTGGTCGGCGCGCTGGCGGCGGGCGAGCATGACATTGGGCAAGGCTTCGTTGTTTCGACCGCGCGTTGCTCTTACGAAATCGTCGAGAAAGTGGTGCGCGCGGGCGGTGCCAGCCTCGTTACCGTGTCGCTGCCCACAAGCATGGCAGTCGAGCGGGCAAAGTCCGCCGGATTGTCGCTGATCTGCCTCGCGCGTCAGGACAGTTACCTGGAGGTCATTTCCTAAAAATCGATCGCGATGCCGTTCTTTTCCCAATCGCCATAGCGCGTGGGCGAAAGACCGTCTGGATCATCCCCGCCCTGCTCCACCGTCTTTGGCCGAGGGACCGGTTCATTGGTCCAATGCGCTGGCTTGACGAATTCGCGCGTGGGGCCGGGTGCAGGTTTGCGTTTGGGCATACGTTGAAGATGCGCGCACTGGCGGATCATTTCAAGCATGGTAAGGGCGGCCCATGGCAATAACCCAAGGTCTCGCTTCGCGCCGCGGTGCGCTCAGGCTGCTCGATGCGGTGCTGCGGCGCGGCGAAACGCTCGAACAGGCGGAGAAAGCCGCATTGCGCGAGTTGGCCATCACCGCCGACCGCGGACTGGCGCGCGCCATGGCGAGCGAGGTGCTGCGCTGGCTCACCGATCTCGACGCGCTGATCGACAGCACGACGCGCGAGCGCCTGCCCGATGATGCCAAGGCGCGCATGGTGCTGCGGCTGATGCTGGCGCAGGCGCTGCGGCTTGAAACGCCGCCGCATGCCGTGATCGCAACCGGCCTGCCGCTGCTCGCGGGCGGGCCACGCCGCCTCGCGCATGGGGTGTTTTCGGCGCTGATGAAGCGACTGTCTTCCCCCCTCCCGCCTGCGGGAGGGGCCGGGGGTGGGCCCGAGATCCATGCCCACCCCAACCCCTCCCGCAAGCGGGAGGGGCTTTTACCCTCCGTCCCCACCCTCCCCGAAAACGTTACCGCCCGCTGGGGCACTGACAAGGCCGCTGCGATCGCCCCCGGCCTTGCTTTCCCTCCCTCGCTCGACCTGGCGCTGCGCGATCCGGCGGAAACCGCACGCTGGGCGGCTGAACTGGGCGCGGTGAGCCTGATGCCGGGCCATCTGCGGCTGGCGCGCGGCACCCCGGTCGAACACCTGGCGGGGTTCGATGATGGCGCATGGTGGGTGCAGGATTTCGCGGCGCAATTGCCCGCGCGCCTGCTTGGGCCCGGAGAAGCCAAGGGAAAGGAGGGCAAGCTTGCGCTCGATCTGTGCGCTGCGCCCGGCGGCAAGACCTTGCAGCTTGCCGCGGCGGGCTGGCAGGTCACTTCGGTCGATGCGAGCAAGACGCGGCTCGCCCGGCTGCGCGACAACCTCGCGCGCACGGGTCTCGATGCGGAGGTGGTCCGCGCCGATGCACTGGAGTGGGAGCCTGCTGGGACTTTTGACGCGGTGCTGCTCGATGCGCCCTGCACCGCGACGGGCACCTGCCGCCGCCATCCAGATGTGCTCCACCGGATCGGTGCGCACCAGATCGGCGAGATGGCTGAATTGCAGGCGGCGCTGCTGGCGCGTGCGCTGGGCTGGCTGAGGCCGGGCGGCGTGCTGGTCTATGCGGTGTGCTCGCTCGAACGCGAGGAGGGCGAGGATCAGGCCGCGCAGGTCACGCTGGAGCCGCTTCCGATCCAAGCGGAAGAACTGCCCGCAGGCCTGCACCCATCGCCTGAGGGCTGGCTGCGCACGCATCCCGGCATGTTGGGTGAAGCGGGCGGCATGGACGGATTCTTCGTGGCGCGGTGGAGGAGGTAGCCGCAGCGTTTGTGAGTGGGGGAAAGCGGAGTTGCCCCAAAAGGCATCGTCATGCTGAACTCGTTTCAGCATCCATTTCGCCATCTATCGCGGACCGTGTTCCATGTGTTCCATCCAGTAGGGCTCTGGTGTGCGAATCAGCCCGGTTTCACCCTGTTCTGGAAGCTCTTGCGCAGCTTCATCAGCTTGGGCGGGATCACCGCCAGGCAATAGGGATTGCGCTGGCCCTCCCCCTCCCAGTATTCCTGATGATAGCCCTCCGCCGGATACCACTCAGCCGGACCTTCGATCGTGGTCACCGCCTGCTGGCCCGGATGATCCGCATTCCAGCGCGCGATGGCGGCTTCGGCCTCGGCATGCTGATCGTCATCGGCCACAAAGATCGCGCTGCGATATTGCGTGCCCACGTCCCCGCCCTGCCGGTTCAATTGCGTGGGATCGTGCGTGCCCAGAAACACGTCGAGCAGATCGGCATAGCTGATCGTGGCCGGATCATAGGTGACGCGGATCGCCTCAGCATGGCCGGTCGCGCCGCTGCACACTTCCTTGTAGGTCGGGTTCGCTTTCGTGCCGCCGATATAGCCCGATTCGACCTCGCTCACGCCCACCACGTCGCGGAACACCGCCTCGGTGCACCAGAAGCACCCGCCCGCGATTATCGCCTGTTCAAGTTGACCCACGCATTTTCTCCTTTGTGCCTAACAAATAGGTGGCTTGAGGGCGCTTGTCATCACATGAGACGTCCCTAGAATGATCCGCGACCGGGGATGGTCCCTCCAACAGGAAATTCGATATGCGCAAGATTCTCACCGCCGCCGCACTGCTAGCGCTGGGCACACCGCTGGCATTGCTGGCCCAGCACCAGCATCACGCTGCGGGCGACCAGTCGGCCAATGCCCAGGCGCTCACCGACGCAGTCGCCGCCGAGTGGCGCGGGGAGGACAAGGCGCGCGACCAGTTTCGCCATCCCGCCGAGACAATCCGTTTTTTCCGCATCGAACCGGGGATGAGCGTGCTCGATTATTCGCCCGGCACCTGGTACGCGAAGATCCTGCTGCCCTACCTGGGCCCCGATGGAGCCTATATCGGCGCGACGCGCACGCTGCCATTCGCAACGCCGCGCCAGCAGGAGGCACAGCAGGCCTTCCCCGAAACCTATCCGCAGCAGATGGCGCAGCTTGTCGCGCAGGCCGGGGTGCAGGGCACGGCTCGTGTAGGGGCAATCAACACCACCGCCGTCCCGCCCGAAATGGCAGGTACGCTCGACCGCGTGCTGGTCTTCCGCATGATGCACAACATCCAGCGCTGGGGCGTGGCCCATGCCGAACTGACGAACTTTCGCACGCTGCTCAAGGACGATGGCCTGCTGGGGATTGTCCAGCACCGCGCCAAGCCCGATGCGCCATACTCCTATGCCGATGGCAACAACGGCTATCTGCGCGAGGAAGACCTGGTCAAGCTGATCGAGGCGCATGGGTTTGAGCTGGTTGATCGCAGCGAGATCAACGCCAATCCCAAGGACCCGGCCAACCATGTCGGCGGAGTGTGGCAGATTCCGCCGAGCTGGGCCTCGCGCGACGAGACGCTCAAGGCGATTGGCGAATCCGACCGCATGACGCTGCTGTTCAGGAAGCGGCCTTAGCGTTATGGGCGGCGCATGAGAGAGATCACCATCGCCGCCCTTCAGCTCGCCCTTGGGGACGAGGACGAGGCTACCAATATCGCCGCGGTCGGTGCGCTGGTCGAACAGGCCGCGGCGCGCGGCGCGCAGATCGTGCTGCCGCCCGAACTGTTCTCCGGCCCCTATTTCTGCGCGGCCGAGGACGAGGCGTTGTTTGCGCTGGCGCGCCCGGTGACCGAGCATCCCTCGGTCGCGGCCATGCGCGCGCTGGCGCGGGGACTGAAGGTTGCGATCCCGACAAGCTTCTTCGAGCGTGACGGGCACCACTATTACAATGCGCTGGCGATGATCGGTTCCGATGGCGAGGTGATGGGCACCTATCGCAAGAGCCACATTCCCGACGGCCCGGGTTATGAGGAGAAGTACTATTTCCGCCCCGGCAATGACGGGTTCAAGGTTTGGGACGTGCCAATGGCCGGGGGGACTGCGCGGATCGGCGTGGGGATCTGCTGGGACCAGTGGTATCCCGAATGCGCGCGCGTGATGGCGCTCAAGGGGGCGGAACTGCTGCTCTATCCCACCGCGATCGGGTCAGAACCCTATGATGCGGACCTCGATACCAGCCGGATGTGGCGCCGCGCGATGCAGGGCCATGCGGTTTCGAACTGCATGCCGGTTGTCGCCGCCAACCGGATCGGCAAGGAGGGAGATCAGTCCTTTTACGGCCACAGCTTCATCTGCGACGAATGGGGTGACGTGGTGGCCGAACTGGGCGCGGGCGAGGCGGGAATGGTGCTCGCCGGCCTCGATCTCGATCGCGCGGCGAAACACCGTGCGGGTATGGGTTTCTTCCGCGATCGCCGCCCGCAGCTCTATTCACGAATCTGCGAGGATATCTGAACGCGTTCACGCACCGCTATCTCATCGCGCTGGGATCGAACCGGCGGCACCCGCGTTATGGCCAGCCGGGCGCGGTGATCGGCGCCGCGCTGGGCGAGTTGGAGCGCGCGGGGATCATGGTGCTCGAACGCTCGCGCGTGGTCCGCAGTGCACCGCTCGGCCCCTCGCACAGGCGCTTTGCCAATTCCGCCGCGCTGGTCGAATGCAGCCTTGATCCATCCGAATTGCTGACGCTGCTCAAGCGGGTCGAGGCACGCTTTGGCCGCCGCATGCGCGGGCAGCGCTGGCGTGAACGGGTGATCGACCTCGATATCGTGCTGTGGTCGGGCGGATGCTGGCAGGACGCAGACCTGATCGTGCCGCATCTGCCGTTTCGCAAGCGCGGTTTTGTGCTGGCCCCGGCGGCTACGATCGCGGGCGCCTGGCGCGATCCGGTGACCGGGCTGACGCTGCGCCAGCTACATGCGCGCTTGACCCGCCAGCAGGGCATCACTAGGTGAGCGTCCCGCGCCCCGCGCTCATGTGCCCGGCGCCGACCCCGTGGGGGCCCTTAGCTCAGTCGGTAGAGCAACTGACTTTTAATCAGTAGGTCGCGCGTTCGAGCCGCGCAGGGCTCACCACCACGTTCCGCTATCCCCGCGCATCCGCAAGGCCTGACCCGATTGCAGCACGGTGACAACGCCCGGGCTTGGCCACAACCGCGCGCCGTGCAGCGCAGAATCCCCGAAAACATGGCGTCGCTGCGGCAAGGCCCGAGCAGGAGTGTATGCCTCGAATACAATATACGCTTGACATTCGTATGCCTGACATACGAACTATCGGCCGGATCAGGTAATCAATTACCGATTCTCCGCAGCCATCACGCAGGCCGCGGGCATGTGTTTGGGAGAGGCCATCATGGGCAAAGCTGCATCGCTCGAAGCGAAATTGAACGAAGTCGGCGACGTTGTGACCATGCTGCGCAATCAGCAGGTTGGGCCTAATGTCTACCCCGGCGTCCCGGCCGAGTTTTCCAACTGGCGCAGCGAGCAACGCGCCTGGGCGAACACCTGCGTGCTGTTCAACCAGAGCTATCACATGGCCGAACTCATGGTCGAAGGCCCCGGGGCGCTCGAATTCCTCAACGGCCTGGGCATCAACAGCTTCAAGGGCTTCGTTCCCGACCGCGCCAAGCAATTCGTCCCGGTCAGCCACGATGGCTATGTCATCGGCGACGTCATCCTGTTCTACCTGGCTGACCAGAAATTCAATCTGGTCGGGCGCGCGCCCACGCTCAACTGGCTGATGTTCCACGCCGAAGGGCGCGGTGACGTCAAAGTCACTTATGACGAGCGTACCGCAGCCCGCCCCGATCCCGGGAACAGGCGCCACTACCGGTTTCAGGTGCAGGGGCCGAACGCCGCCAAGGTTATCGCCGATGCAACCGGTGCTCCCGCGCCGGATCTCAAGTTCTTCCACATGTGCTGGATGACCATCGGCGGAAAACGCGTTCACGCGCTACGCCACGGAATGGCGGGCCAGCCGGGCTATGAGCTGATGGGGCCATGGGAAGATTGCGATGCGGTGCACAGCGCGCTGGTAGAGGCGGGACGCGCGCATGGCATGGCGCTGGTCGGCGGGCGAACCTATTCATCGAACACGCTCGAAAGCGGATGGATTCCATCGCCGCTTCCCGCAATCTACACGGGCGAGGCGATGAAGCCTTATCGCGAATGGTTGACCGTAAACCACTATGAAGCACGCGCTTCGATTGGCGGCAGCTACGTCCCGGAAAGCATCGAAGGCTATTATCTGTCGCCCTGGGACCTGGGGTATGGCCTCTTCGTCAAATTCGACCACGAGTTCATCGGCCGCGGTGCGCTGGAGAAGATGGCGCAAGGTCCGCACCGCAAAAAGGTGACGCTGGCGCTCGACAGCGCATCGGTGACCGACGCAATCTACGGTCAATTCGAAAAAACCGGCCTGCGCCCGAAATATATCGAATTTCCCAGCGCCGTTTACGCCATGCATCCCTTCGACCGGGTCGAGGTCGAAGGAGCCTTGGTCGGCCTGTCAACATGGATCGGATATAGCGCCAACGAAGGACGGATGCTTAGCCTGGCCATGGTCGACGAAGCGCTTGCAGTACCAGGAACCGAAGTCGATCTGGTGTGGGGCGAACCGGATGGCGGCACTTCCAAGCCAACGGTTGAGCCGCACCGACAGGTCAAGATCAGGGCTGTCGTTTCGCCCGCGCCCTATTCGGAAGTCGCGCGCACTATTTATGCGGACAGTTGGCGCACCAAAGCAATTTCCGGCAACTCAGATGCGGCCTGACGCACGAAATCTGGCTTGCTGGCCCGGACGGGCGCGTTTCTTTCCCGTGGCAATTCGGGCCGATACGACAGGCGGCGATCCTGCTTGGGCCAAATTTCCGGGACCCGGCCGGATCGCGCAAGGCCGACATTCCGGGCATGACCGGCGCGACCCCGCAGGACTCGGCCCATTCAGGAGCGAACCGAAATGCGAAAATATGAATTAGATACATCTTATGCCTCGGTCGCGATTCCAATTTCCGGTTTTGGACCGGGTCTTATAGTGGTCGAATGAGGGAAACGTAGCGCGCAGCTCCACGCATTGGGACGTGGAAGAATGCGGCACAACGGGGAGGAATATCATGAAAAGCTTAAGCAACACGAAGTCGTTCAAGGGATCGCTGTGGGGCGTATCCGCACTGGCACTGCTGGGCATTGGCTCGCCGGCGCTGGCGCAGGGCGCCGATGCAGATGCCGAAACCGAGACTGAATCCGAGATCGTCGTTACCGCACAGAAACGCGCCCAGTCGCTATCGGACGTTTCGCTGTCGGTTTCAGCGGTCGGCGCCGAAACGCTCGCCAGTTCGAATACGGCCGGCATCGAATCGCTGCAAAATCTGGTGCCGACGATCAGCTTCGGCAATGACTTCAATTTCGCCAAGCTGTTTATCCGCGGTATCGGCCTCAACAGCTCGCTGCCCGGCGTTGACCCTTCGGTCGCACTCCATGTCGACGGAGCCGTTGTATCGCTGGCGCAGGCCCAGCTTGGCTCGATGTTCGACCTTGAGCGCGTCGAGGTGCTGCGCGGGCCGCAGGGCACGCTTTACGGGCGCAATGCGACCGGCGGCGCGGTCAACCTGATTACCGCCAAGCCTACCGATGAAATCCAAGGCTATGCTCGCCTGACCGTTGGCGGTCCCGACCTCAACCTGGTTGGCGAGGCGGCCGTAGGCGGGCCTCTGACCGAAAAGATCCGTGGGCGCCTGGCGTTCCGGGCGGTCAAGCGCGATGGCTATGGCATCAACGAATTGACCGGCAACGACATCGACAATGCCAATCAGTTTTCCACCCGTGCACATCTGGAATTCCTGCCGACCGAGACGCTCTCGATCCTGCTGACCGGAGAATATCACAGCGAAGACGATCGCTCCTACGCGATCAAGTTCCGCGAGGTATCGTTTCCCGGGGTTCTGGATGACGCCATTGCCGCAAACGACAGCCTGAGCGCGCTTGGCCAGCGCACCAACGCCGATGGTTCGCCCGCCAGTTTTTCCAGCAATCCGCGCAATCTGCGCACCAATTTCGACCCGATCAACAACCGCGATCAATGGGCGCTGACGGGGCTGGTAACGCTTGAGGCCGGCGACGCGCTGACCATCAAATCGCTGACCAGTTACCGTGATTTCGAAGCGATCTTCTTCCACGATTTCGACATGTCGTCTTATCTCGGGTTTCCGCTGGCTCAAACCAATGCGCTGCAACAAAGCGCCAACCACTGGCAGCCAGTGTTCCAGCATCAGTTTTCGGAGGAACTCCAGCTGAACCTTGAAACCGACCGGCTGCACGGCGTGTTTGGACTGTTCTATCTCAACGAAACTATCAATGTCGAAAACCACATCGGCTTCGATGTGTTGACCAACAGCGACCCGTTCCGCGTGCAGTTTGACGGCCGCCTGGATGTCGAGACATGGGCTGCCTTTGGCAATCTCACCTTCGATCTGTCCGAGCAATTGTCGATCAAGGCGGGGGCGCGTTACAGCTGGGAAGAGCGGCGACTGCGCAACAATACCGGGCTGGGTTCGGCAGCGCTCAACATGCTCGTTCTCGATACGCTGCAATGGGATGCGAGCAAGTCATGGAACGACTTCTCGCCCTCGCTCGGGCTCGAATTCCGCCCGAATTCCGACCTGCTCTTCTTTGCCAACTGGTCGCGCGGTTTCAAGAGCGGCACCGCGGAAATCGGTTCGACCCGGCGCCTTTCGCTGACGCAACCGTTGCCGTTTGTCGATCCGGAGAAGGTCGAGGCATTCGAGGTCGGCGTCAAGACATCGGGCGGACCGCTGCAATTCAACCTTGCTGCATTCTACCAGACGCTCAAGAACGGGCAGTTTTCCCTGACACGTCCGATCCCGACTCCTCCGTTCTTCACCAGCACGCTGACCAATGCTGCCCAATCGGAAGCTTACGGCGTCGAGCTTGAGGCTCGTTGGCGGGTAACCCCGGCATTCGTCGTCAATGCCACGGTCGCCTATCTCGATTCGGAGTTCACCGACTTCTTCTCGCGCGATCCGCTCGACCCGGCGCTGTTCGGCCCGGGCGGGGATAGCGTGCCGGCCCTCGACCTGTCGGGCAATGCCACGCGCATGTCACCGCACTGGAGCACCAATCTCGCCCCGGCTTACACGGTGGACCTGGACAATGGCGGCTCGCTTACCTTCGGCGGCAATTTCTCCTATAGAAGCAAGCAGTTCCATACCGAATTCAACGACGACCGCCTGTCGCAGGATGGCTACATCATGCTCGATGCCAACATCCTGTATGAATCACCTGACCGGGCATTCACCATCAATGTGTGGGGCAAGAACCTGACCGATGAGCTGGTCTATTCGGGAAGCTTCTCGATCTCGACCAGCCGTGCCATCGGCGGAACCCTGATGCCGCCGCGCAGCTATGGCGTCACGGTGGGGCATCGCTTCTAGAGCCTCAACCATCAGAGATGTGCGAAGAGCATAATTGGAACGGGGAGCGTGAAGCGGATTTCACGCTCCCCATTTCATTGCGGTAATCGACTTATCGGCGGAACGGCGAACGCGGCGGGATTGCTTCACCTTTTCGCATCGGGCGCCAGCCCTCAATCGCCAGCGCGTTCCTTGAGCATCAACAGTGCCGCCGCCGCGAGCAGCGAACCAGTGCCCATCACGATCGCCACGGATTGCAGGCCAAATCCGGCCTGGAACAGATAACCGGCGAGTATCGGGGCCAATGCCGAGCCGCCGCGCCCGACCCCAATGGCGAAGCCCGTGCCGGTCGCGCGAACATGCGTCGGAAACACCTTGGCGAACAACGAATAGAGGCCGACGACCGCCGAATTGGTAAACAGCCCCGCGATAGCCACTATGGCCGAGAGCGTGACAATATCGCCTGCCCCGCGGCCAAACCACACGATCATGCCCGATGAAACGAACAGCGTGAAGATGGTCAGCTTGCGCAATCCCACGCGCGTGGCCGCCAACCCGAATATCGCGCCGCCGGTGGCCCCGCCGACATTGGCCCAGGTGAGCACTCCGGCTGCCAGCTTTGCCTCGAACCCCATGTCGACGACAATCTTGGGCACCCATTTCAGGATGAAATAGAAGCTGGTGATATGCGCGAAATAGGCAAAGGTGATGAGCAATGTCGTGGCGATCATCGCAGGCCGGAATATGTCGATGATCGACCGCTTGGGTTCGGTTTCGCTGACCAGGCTCAGAGCCTGCGCCGCCGGCAGGGCGAAGCGCGCAAGCGTGCGGTTGATCCGCTCGAGCGCGCGCGGTTTCCGGTTGCGGTCAAGCAGGGCAACGCTTTCAGGTACGATCAGCCATACGATGGGGATGAACACGGCTGTGGCCACGGCGCCGAAAGCGAACACGTCACGCCATGTCCCCGTTTCCAGCAATTGCTGCACTGCCAGGCCGCCCAGAACCCCGCCAACGGGATAGCCGATGACCATCAAAGCCAGCGCCAGATTGCGCCAGCGCATGTTGGAAAACTCTGCCGCCGCGGCATTTATGGCGGCCAGCATGCCGCCGATGCCAAGCCCGGTCAGCAGCCGCCAACTGAGCAATGTAGTCAGCCCGTCAGCTTGCGATGCACCGTACATTCCCGCCGTCATCGCGATCAGGCATCCCAATATCGTGGGTCTGCGCCCCGCCTTGTCGGCAACCCCGCCCAGCGTGACCGATCCTAACGCCATGCCCAGCAGTTCCATCGACAGGAGCCAGCCCAAGGTGGCCTTGTCTAGCTGCCATTCGCTGGCAATCCCCGGTGAGGCAAAGCTGATCGACAGCACATCGAATCCGTCGAGCGCATTGAGCCCGACGGTGACCGCGATGATCGCCCATTGCCAGGCGTTCATCGGTCCATCGTCGATAATGGATTTTGCATCGCGGCGTATAGCCTCGCCTGCCATCACTCATCCCTCCCCAAACATCGATCTCGTCGCACGCGAGTCGAGCGTCTATCGCTACACCAATTGCATGCGCGCCCTAATTGCGAATCGCGCGCCGCCATTCATTCTTGCTATTCGTGGATTCTGGTGAGCAGCTCGATCAAGTGCGCCACTTCCGCATCGGTGAAGCGCGCCTTCAGCCAATTTTCGTGCTCGGCAATTGCCACCTTGGCGGTGCCGAGCATCGCGCGCCCGGAATCGGTGAGATTGAGCGTCTGCTTGCGCCCATCATCGGGCGAACGGCCCCGGACCAGAAGACCGCGGCCCTCCAGCCGGTTGATGATCGCCATCGTGGTCGCACGGTCCATCCGCATACGCTGCGCGAGTCCGGTCTGGGCAATATTGGGATGATCGTCGACCAGCCACAGCACCGAAACCTGCTTTTGCGTCAAATCCAGTGCGGCGAACGTCTCGGAAAAGTGACGATAGACGGCGCCATGCGCCAGGCGGATATGAAAGCCCACGATGTTGCGGATTTCACCGATGTCCTCGTCGCCCTCAACATGCGGGGTGGTCGGCACCAGTGTCTCTTGTGCACTTTTCATTTCTGCCTCAACGCATTGCCGGTCATTGTCGGTACAACATACAATATCCGTCTGTCGAGCAAGAGTCGGCCAGGGCACTGCGTCCGTCACCGCAGGTCTATGTAATGGCATCAGTCCCTAGCCACGTTCCAGCATGATCGCCGCTCCAGCCATGCCGTTGGCCAGCGCGCCGCGTTTTTCGACGCGGACCTCGGAGCGGCGAACCCCGGCATAGCCGATCAACCTGTATGCCAGCCGATGCACAAACGTCTCGATGAGCGCGACGCCTTCATCCGCCAGCTCCCGGCATTCATCGACGATCCGGTTGTAATCGAGCGTCGCGGCAAGATCGTCGGACAGCGGCGGATCGATAGTAAGCCTGACGGATATGTTGAGCGACTGGCGATGCAGCCGTTCATGCGCGTGCACTCCGATGAAGGCTTCGACCCGGATATCGTCGACCGATACGGTCTGCGATACGATGCGCGTGTCAGCCATATTCACATTCCCGCGCCATCGCCGCCATCTGCGCCGCACGCGCAGTGTTGGCCATCAGACAGGCAATCGTCATCGGGCCGACGCCGCCTGGCACAGGTGTGACTGCGGCGGCATGGTCCATCGCGCCAAAGCATGTGTCGCCGACGATACGGGTTTTCCCCGAGGCATCGACAACCCGGTTTATCCCGACATCGATGACGGTTGCACCGGGCTTGACCCAGCTCCCCCGCACCAACCCGGCATGCCCCGCCGCGACGACGACAATATCGGCCTTGCGCACGATATCGGCGAGGTTCCGCGTTTCGATATGCGTGACCGTCACCGTGCATTCGCGTTCGAGCAGCAGCAGCGCCACGGGTTTGCCAACGATGTTCGATTTGCCGATGACAACGGCGTCCAGCCCGCGAAAATCGGGGATCACGCTATCCAGCAGCATCATGCAGCCGAGCGGAGTGCACGGAACCAGGCCGCCGCCGGCAGTCGTCAGGCGTCCGACGTTGACCGGGTGGAAACCGTCCACGTCCTTTTCCGGCGCGATAGCATCGAGGACAGGCTGGGCATCGAGGTGTTTCGGTAACGGCAGCTGGACCAGAATGCCGTGCACATCGCCGTCACGATTGAGCGCGTCGACCAGCGCCATCAGGTCACGCTGGGTAGTAGTCGCGGGCAAGCGGTGCTCGCGCGAGGCAATGCCGACCTTCTTGCAGGCCTTCAGCTTGTTGCGGACATAGATGTCGCTGGCTGGATCATCGCCGATCAGCACGACCGCCAGTGCGGGATGCAGGCCGTGGCGGGCACGCAGCTCGCACACATTGTTTGCAACACTGTCCAGCAGGCGCCCCGCCATGGCGCGCCCGTCGATGATATTCGCCATGCCTTCACGAGATCCCCAAGAACCACATATTGTAAGTATTACATACAATATGTCAGTGGACCTCGCCAGCCCCTATTTGCAGTATCTCGCGCAGGGAAGGGCAACGGGGGGCGTCACGGTATGCACAATTATGGTCAGGACCCGGTCGCCCGCTCTGCCGTCATACCGGCAGGCCGACATAGTTTTCGGCTATCACCATCTGCGCCGCGCGGCTCGAGGCGATATAGTCGAGCTCGGCAACCTGCATCCGCCTCTCGAACGGACCATCGTCGGGGAAGCGGTGCATCAGATTGGTCAGCGACCAGCTAAACCGTTCGGACTTCCACACGCGGGCCAACGCCTTGTCAGAATAACCGGCAATCGCGTCAGCGTCATTGTGCCGGAAATAGGCGGTCAGGGCATCGCACAGATAGTGGACGTCAGAGGCAGCCAGGTTGAGCCCCTTGGCGCCTGTTGGCGGAACAATATGCGCGGCGTCGCCGGCCAGCATCAGGCTGCCGTGACGCATCGGCTCGAACACGAACGAGCGCAGCGGCGCGATGCTTTTCTCGATCGAGGGTCCGCGCGTCATCCCTGCTGCGGCGTCAGGCCCCAGGCGGATCGCCAGTTCGTCCCAGATGCGGTCATCAGGCCAATCCTCGATCTTTTCCGTCAACGGCACGTCGATATAATAGCGGCTGCGCTGCATAGAACGCATCGATGCCAGTGCAAAACCGCGCTCATGATTGGTGTAGATCAGCTCGTGATTGCACGGCGGAACGTCTGCCAGAATGCCCAGCCAGCCAAAGGGATAGACCCGTTCGAACGGGCGGCCGACACTGTCAGGTATCGCTGCGCGCGAGGGGCCGTAGAAACCGTCGCAGCCGCAGATGAAGCGCGCGTCGATACGATGGCCCGTGCCGTCCGCGGAATAGGTGATATAGGGCGCATCGCCCTCGATATCATGTAGGGCGACATCCTCCGCCTCATAGATGACCTCAAGCCCGCGCCCGGGCGCCGCATCCATCAGATCGCGCGTGATCTCGGTCTGCCCATAAACCATCACCTTGCGGCCGGTAAGTTCGGCAAGATCGATCCGCACCAGCCGCTCGCCATCGGCCAGGTTGAAGCCGTTGTGCCACAGGCCTTCGGCATTCATGCGCGCGTCCAGGCCAAGCCGTGTCATGAGGTCGGTCGCCACCGTTTCGAGCACGCCGGCACGAATGCGCGACAGCACATAATCGGGGGTTTGCCTCTCGAGCACCACGCAGGCGATCCCTTCGGCGCGCAGCAGATGGCCAAGCAGAAGACCGGCCGGGCCTGCCCCGATGATGACAACATCCGTACGCATGGTCATAACTGTCCTTCAAGCTGGTGGAGTACCCGGTAGCAGGGCATGACATCGGCAACGCTGGAAAGCGGCGAACGGCCTTCACGGATCGCGGCGACAAATTCGCGGTCTTGCAGTTCGATGCCATTGTTTGAAACCGCCACGCCCGACAGGTCGACCGGTCCCTCGCGCCCTGTGACGAGGTCGTCATAGCGCGCGATATAGGTTCCGCTGTCGCCGATGTACCGGAAGAAGGTGCCCAGCGGCCCGTCATTGTTGAACGACAGCGACAGAGTGCAGATCGCGCCGCACTCGCTCTGGAGCTGGATCGACATGTCCATTGCGATGCCCAGCTCAGGATGGAGCGGCCCCGCGATGGCATTGGCCTTGACGATGGGGCCGGCCTGCCAGGCGAAAAGGTCGACCGTATGCGCGGCATGGTGCCACAGCAGGTGGTCGGTCCACGAGCGCGCCTCACCCTTGGCGTTCATGTTCTGGCGGCGAAAGAAATAGGTCTGCACGTCCATCTGCTGGATAGCCAGATCACCCGCCACGATCCGGCGATGGACCCATTGGTGCGACGGGTTGAAGCGCCGCGTGTGGCCAACCATGCAGGTTAGGCCGGTTTGCTCGGCCTTGGTCAGAACCGCCTCTGCATCGGCGAGGCTGTCCGCCAGCGGAATCTCGATCTGGACATGCTTGCCCGCGTCCATGCAGGCGATGGCCTGCTGCGCGTGCATCTGCGTGGGCGTGCACAGGATCACCGCGTCAACGTCGTCGCGCGCGAGCGCATCCTCGAGCCGGGTCGAACTGTGCCTTGCTCCATATTTTTCCGCGACAGTGGCAGCCTGTTCTCCCGTTCGGCTGATGATCGAAACGATTTCCACTCCGTCGATGTTCATCAGACCGTCGAGGTGCTTTTCGCCAAAGGCGCCGGCGCCCGCCAGTGCGATTCTCATCATGCTGGCTCCAGAACGATGTGGCCGATTGCGGTATTGCTGCATGGAACATGATAGAACCGGCGCAGCGCCTTTGTCTGCCTGCCCAGCGCCCCGCGCATGATCAGCCACATCACCATTTCGATGCCTTCGCTACCGGTTTCGCGCAGGTATTCGATGTGAGGGATATGGCGCAGGGCATCGCTGTCGCCGACGAGGCCATCGAGGAACATGTTGTCCCATTCCTGGTTGATCAGGCCGGCGCGCGGTCCCTGGATCTGATGGCTCATGCCCCCCGTTCCCCAGATCTGCACGTTGAGGTCTTCCGGGAAGCTTTCGACCGCGCGCTTGATCGCCTCGCCCAACGCCCAGCAGCGATTGCCGGAGGGCGGCGGATAGGTGACGACGTTCACCGCCAGCGGCACGACCTTGACCGGCCATTTGTCGGGCTGGCCGAACATCATCGACATGGGCACGGTCAAACCATGGTCAACGTCCATTTCGTTGACCACGGTCATGTCGAACTCGTCGAGAATCAGGCTCTGAGCGATATGCCAGGCGAGGTCCGGATGCCCCTCGACCACCGGCACCGGGCGCGGCCCCCAGCCCTCGTCGCAAATGTTGAATCGCTCGCCGCAACCGATCGCGAAGGTCGGTATGATCTTCATGTCGAAGAACGATGCGTGATCGTTGTAAACCAGGATCACGACGTCGGGTTTCTCACGGGCTTCCCATTCGCGCGTCCATTCGTAGCCGTCGAAAATCGGCTTGAAATAATCGTCCTGGGTCTTTCCCTGGTCGACCGCCACGCCGAGCAGCGGAACATGGCTGGAGGCTACACCTGCGACTATCTTGGCCATATCAGTTTCCTTGCTCGATCGAGCGCACGCCCTCGGGCGAGCGGCCACCGGCATTCATCATTGCCTTGTATTGTTCGAAGGTCATGTCGGTCATGGAACTGACTGCTTCGGCGAAACTCAGCCCGTCGGTCGAAAATAACTTCGACAGGAAATAGACGTTGCCGCCCAGGTCGAGCATTCGGTTGTAATCGCGAGCGAGCACCGCCTGCTTCTGCTCCTCGGTCAGCGGCCATCCATCCAGATAGGCGCGCTCGCCAGCCTTGAAGCGGGTGCGGTTTTCCGGCTTCATAAGGCTCATCGCAAACTGGTTCAGGTGATAGCCCTTGCGCGCGCGCGCAGCGGTGTAAACGCGCGTACCGGGGATGTCGTCGAACTGGGCGAGGTATTCGTGAATGGACTGTTTGCCCAAGGTGCCGCTCATAACCCCTTCTCCTTCAACAGCGTATCAAGGCGGGGAAAAACACGCCTTGCATTGCCTTCGTAGATGGCATGGCGCTGCTCAGCGGTGATCGCCAACGCATCGACATAGCGCTTGGTGTCGTCGAAATAATGCCCGGTCTGCGGGTCGATTCCGCGCACCGCACCCACCATTTCGCTGCCGAACAGGATGTTCTTCGTCTCGATCACGTCGGCCAGCAGGTCGATGCCGGGCTGGTGATAGACGCAGGTGTCGAAATAGACGTTGTTCATGACGTGCCCGGCCAGATCCGGCTTCTTCAGCATGTCGGCGAGGCCCCGGTAGCGGCCCCAGTGATAGGGAACAGCGCCTCCGCCGTGCGGAATGATGAAACGCAGCGTGGGAAAATCGGCAAATAGATCGCCCTCGATCAGTTGCATGAAGGCAATTGTGTCAGCGGCGATATAGAATGCGCCGGTGGCATGCAGCCCGGGATTGCAGCTGCCCGAAACGTGGATCATCGCGGGCACGTCCAGTTCGACCATCTTCTCGTATATCGGATACCAGTAGCGATCGGTCAGCGGCGGCAGCTTGAAATGCCCGCCGCCAGGATCGGGGTTGAGATTGCAACCGACAAATCCAAGCTGCGTGACGCAGCGCTCCAGCTCGGCCACCGACGCAGCCAGATCGGCCTCGGGCGATTGCGGCAGCATGCACACACCGACGAAGCTATCGGGGAACAATTGCGTGACCCGGTAGATGAGGTTGTTGCAATGCCGCGCCCATTCGGCGCTCACCGTCTGATCGCCGACGTGATGCGCCATGGCCGAAGCGCGCGGCGAGAAGATCGTCAGGTCGGCGCCGCGTTCGCGGACCAGGCGGAGCTGGTTTTCTTCGATCGTCCGGCGGATTTCGTCATCGGAAATGTCGGGATAGGGCGGGGGATCGCGTCCATCCTTGAACGCTGCCTTCTGCTCCTCACGCCACAGGCTGTGCGCTTCGGGCGCGGTGGTGTAATGGCCATGGCAATCGATGATCAAAGTCATTGAGCCAACCCCCTCTGGCGGACGATTGTGCCGTGAGTCATCAGGGGTTCGACGCCGAGCGCCTCCAGCGTTTTCGCAACCTCTTCCATTTCGTCGGCCCGGCGCTGACCATGCATGGCCATCCGTTCGAGATTATATGCCGCCCTTTGCGGCCAATCCTCTCCCAGTGAAGCCAGGACCTCGTCGGCAACGTCGGCACTTCGGGCGGCCAGTACCATCTCGGCGGTGAGCGCCTCGATGCCCTTGACCATGACCGAACGGAGCATCTTGATGGTCGAGGCGCGACCGACGTCGCTGCCGACAATGCGGATATTGGAAAAACCCAGGACGCTCAGTACCGTGGCGGCATCGTCTGCATGGGGACCCGAAAGCAGCACAGGGACCGCCAGCACTGCAGGCTGCACCGGCGCCATGATGGCAGCATCGACATAGCGCCCGCCAGCAGCCTCGATCACCTCGGCAGCGCGGCGTTTGGTGTCAGGCGCGACCGAATTCATGTCGATCCACAGCGCGCCAGGCGCAAGGAAGCGTGCGCAATCGCTTGCTGCCTGCAAGGCGCTTGACGCTGTCACAAGGCTGAGCACCGCCCGCGCCCCTGCAAGCGCCTCTGCGGCGCTGTCGTGGCCAGCCGCTCTGGTATCAGCAAAGACCGCGCGCATCGCGCCGCGTGTTGCCGGATCATCGGTCTTGCTGTCGTAGGCGTTCAGCGGTGCCGAGATAGCACCGGCGAACGCCGAACCCGCTTCCCCAAAGCCGATGAATGTCGTCGCCGCGATCATGCGACTTGAACTATGGCACCGCACAACAGGCGGCAAATCGAATTAGCAATCCAGCTATAATATTTAGCTAAGCGACGATTTAAGCAGTTCGACGAAGCGGGCTTGTGCCGGGGTCGGTCGCCACCTGGCGCGCGAAGTCATGCCGATCGTCCGCCGCAGCATTTGGGTTGGTGCGGCAATCTTGATGAGCCAGCCTGCCTCGAGTTCGAGCACCGCCTGGTCCGGCGACAGCATGGTCAGCATGTCGCTGTCGAGCAACATCTGGCGGATGGTGATCACCGATCCGCATTCGATCGGAACCTGCGGAGTCGCGACGCAGTTATGGCTGAACATCTTTTCCCAAAGCGTGCGCAGCGGCGTGCCATGCGCCGAGATGGTCCACGAATAGGCAGACAGCGCATTGATATCGACCTGGCTCACCCCGGCAAGCGGGTGGTCGGCGCGCGCAAGGACGACCGGCTGATCGTCAAACAATCTGCATTGTTCGACATCGTCGCCCAGCGGCACTTCGCGCAGTGCGCCCAGCAACAAGTCGATGTCGCCATCGCGCAAGGGTTCTATCAATTCGGCGTGCGACCCCTCGACGATCCGGATCTTCACGCCGGGATATTCGCGGTGAAATCCCATCACGGCGGCCGGCAGCAGCCTGGCCCGGCAAAGCGGCATCGCTCCAATCGTGATGCGACCGACTTCGCGGCCGCGCAGGCTGCAAACTTCCGACAATCCGGCAGAAAGCTCAGCCCGCGCCAGCCGGAACGAGCGCAGCGTCCGCCGCCCGCCTGGAGTAATGGCAACTCCCTTGCCCCTGCGTTCGACCAGAGCGCGGCGCAGCGCGATGGCAAGATCTCCGACCGCGCGGTGCAGCGTCGGTTGGGACAGGCCCGTTGCCGCGCTGGCCCCGGCATAGCTTCCGGCATCGGCCAGTTCGATCAGCGCACGCATTTGCGCCATCGTGACGCGCGGCGATGCGATATGGCGCAGCGCGTCCTCTACGCGCCGCGCGAACAGCCTTGCCGCATCGGTCGCGACCATCCCGCCCTGGCTGCGTTCGAACATCGTTTCACCGATCAATCGCTCGAGCTTTGCCAACGCCTGCGTCACCGCGGGCTGCGTCAAACTGATTTCCTGCGCCGCCGCCGAGAGGCTACCTAACCGCACTGTGGCTGCGAAAGCTGCCAGGTGGCGCAAGTTGAAGGCCCATATCTCCATCGCATTAAATTAGCCCATGCTTATGGAATGGGACAAGCGTTGAATCGCAACACTCCGCTTCGCGTCTGCGGTTGACTGGCGTGCAGCAATTTGACAGGTCCGACCAACACCGGTTTGAGAGGGCCATGCTCATGACTATCGATCTCGCCAGGATCAGGGCGATTGACGTCCATGTCCATGCCGACGTGTCATGCCACGATCCCGAAGACCCCGTGATGGGCCGGTTTTTCGACGCTGCCAGCGCCTATTTCAAGGCCCCGCGCGAACGGCCGAAGATCCCGGAAATAATCGAAATTTATCGTGAGCAGCAGATTGCGTTCTGCCTGTTCACGGTCGACTGCGAGAGCAGCCTCGGCGCGCGGCGCGTGTCCAATTACGAAATCGCGGAAATAGCGGCTGCGAACGCCGATATCTGCATCCCCTTCGCCAGCATCGATCCGCGCAAGGGCAAGCTGGGCGCCCGCGAGGCGCGCGACCTCGTCGAAAATCATGGCGTGCGGGGGTTCAAATTCCACTCGATCATGCAGGACATCGACCCTTCCGACCCAATCGCCTATCCGATCTATGAAGTAATCGCCGAACATCGCCTGCCCGCCATTTTTCACACCGGCCATTCGGGAATGGGCACGGGGATGCGCGGCGGCGGCGGAGTGCGGCTGAAATGGGGCCGCCCGATGCTGATCGACGATGTCGCGGTCGATTTCCCCGACATGAAGATCATCCTCGCGCATCCCAGTTGGCCGTGGGTGGATGAAAGCCTGTCGATGGCGCTGCACAAGGAAAATGTGTTTATCGACCTGTCGGGCTGGAGCCCCAGGTATTTCGCGCCGCAGATCATCCAGTATGCCAACACCCAGTTGCGCGACAAGATGCTGTTCGGTTCCGATTTCCCGCTGATTCACCCGGCGAAATGGATCGAGGCGGCCAAAGCTGTCGGCTTCAGGGACGATGTGCTGCCGGCGATCATGAAGGACAATGCGGCAAAACTGCTGGGTCTCGGTTGAATGATTCGTCCGGCCACCGAAACTCAAACACCGGAAAGATAGACCTTGGCTACATTCGTCCTGATTCATGGTTCATGGCACGGCGGCTGGTGCTTTGATGAAGTGCGCACTTTGCTGGAAGCGGAAGGGCACGAGGTTCTCACCCCCGACCTACCCGGCATGGGCGGCAACGAGGCGGAGCTGCGCGCAGCAACCTTACAGGCGTGGGCCGATTTCGCTGTCAGCTTGTGCCGCAGCGCGGCGCAGCGCCCGGTGATCCTTGCCGGACATAGCCGGGGCGGCCTGGTCGTGAGCCAGGCGGCTGAAACCGCGCCCGAAGCCATCGACGCACTGGTCTATATCTGCGCGATGATGCTGCCCGATGGTGTGTCGCGCGCCGATTTCAAGGCGATGGAGGAGCCCAACCCCAATTTCGACGCGATCATCGCCGCAGTGCATGACGGCGCAGGGACCGTGGTCGACCCTTCGCGCGCGGGCAACGTCTTCGCGCAATTGTCGCCGCCCGCGCTGGTCGAAAGCGCGATGGCGCGGCTTGTCGCCGAACCGCATGGTCCGCGCTCGACAAAGTTGCGGCTGACCGCCGAACGCTGGGGGAGCTTGCCGCGAACATATGTCGAATGCACGGCAGATCGCACCATCCCCATCGCCAGCCAGCGCAAGATGCAGGCGATGTCTCCCGGTGCGCATGTGGTCACGCTCGATGCCGACCATTCCCCCTTTCTGTCGCGTCCGCACGATCTCGAGGCGGCGCTGATCGGGGCGATTCCGGGCGAAGTCAGTCCTTGAACACAACCGTCCGGTTGCCATTCATGAACACCCGGTCCTGAAGCTGCCAGTGCACCGCCTGCGCCAGCACCCGGCGTTCGATGTCGCGACCCTTGCGCACCAGATCCTCGGGGCTGTCGGAGTGGCTGATCTCCTCGACATCCTGGTGGATGATCGGCCCCTCATCGAGGTCTGCGGTCACATAATGCGCGGTCGCGCCGATCATCTTGACGCCGCGTGCATGCGCCTGGTGATAGGGCTTGGCACCCTTGAACCCGGGTAGAAAGCTGTGGTGGATATTGATGCAGCGCCCAGAAAGGAATGCGGCAAGATCGTCGGACAGTATCTGCATGTAACGCGCAAGCACCACCAGCTCGGTGCCGCTATCGCTAACCAGCTGCATGATCCGCTGTTCCTGCTGCGGCTTGGTCTCGCTGGTAACCGGGAAATGGTGATAGGGAATATCGCCAATCAGCGAGATGTTGAGCGCCTCGCGCGGGTGGTTGCCGACAATCGCCACGACATCCATCGGCAATTCGCCGATCCGGTGGCGGTATAGCAAATCCCCCAGGCAATGATCGAACCTGCTGACCATCAGCACAACCTTGCGCCGCGTTCCTGAGGCGCGCACCGCCCAGTCCATCCGCGCTGACGAGGCGAGCGGCGCAAAGGCACCGCGCAACGCTTCGACACTGCGGCCATCGGCAAGCGCAAAGGCGATCCGCATGAAGAACCGCTTCCCCGCCTGATCGTTGAACTGCTGCGAATCGAGGATATTGCCGCCGTTGTCGGCCAGCAAGCGCGCCACATCGGCCACCAGGCCGGGACGGTCCGGGCAGGACAGGTTCAGCACATGGCCGGAAACACTCATGGAAAACTCCTCTTGATCGCTGGCGAAACTTTTTGTTTGTGTTGCATACAAAAATGCCTATGGTTCAGGCAACAGGTTTTCTGCGGTATTTTGCAAGTTGGGGAGATAGAAATGGCAGCTCGCAATCTGGAGCAAGTGCTGGCCGCTGCCGGCAACACCGTCAACATGCTGCGCAATTCGCAGCTTGGCGCTTATGTTTATCCGGTAGTTGCGCCCGAATTTTCCAACTGGCGCAGCGAGCAGTGGGCCTGGCAGCACAGCGCAGTTTTGTTCGACCAGTCGCACCATATGGTCAACCTCTATATCCGCGGGAAGGACGCACTCAAACTGCTCAGCGACACGATGGTCAATTCGGTCCAGGGTTGGGGCGTCAACAAGGCCAAGCAATATGTCCCCACCACCCCTTATGGGCACGTCATAGGTGACGGCATCATCTTTTGGGAGGCGGAACAGAGCTTCACCTATGTCGGGCGTGCACCTGCTGCGAACTGGCTGCGCTTTCAGGCAGCGACCGGCGGTTATGACGTCGAGATCGAGCACGACGATCGTTCGCCGATGCGCCCGATGGGCAAGCCCGTCACCCGCACATGCTGGCGATTCCAGATTCAGGGCCCGAATGCGTGGGCCATCATCGAAAAGCTGCACGGCGGCCCGCTCGAGCAACTACGCTTCTTCAACATGTCCACAATGAACATCGCGGGCAAGACGATCCGCACCCTGCGTCACGGCATGTCGGGCGCGCCGGGGCTGGAAATCTGGGGCCCTTATGAAGAGCAGGAAGAGGTCCGCGCGGCCATCCTGGAGGCGGGCAAGGAATTCGGCATGGTCCCCTGCGGCAGCCGCGCCTATCCGTCGAACACGCTCGAATCGGGCTGGATCCCCTCGCCGCTGCCCGCCATCTATACCGGCGACAAACTCAAGCCCTATCGCGAATGGCTCGGCGCCGACAGCTATGAGGCGACCGGCTCGATCGGCGGCTCGTTCGTATCGGACAATATCGAAGATTATTACCTCAACCCCTGGGAACTGGGTTACGGCCCGTTCGTCAAATTCGACCATGATTTCCATGGCCGCGAAGCGCTCGAAGCGCTCGATCCTGCGCAGCAGCGCGCCAAGGTGACACTGGCGTGGAACCCGGAGGACATGGCGAAGATCATGGCCTCGCTGTTCGACCCCGACGGCGACCAGTATAAATTCTTCGATGTGCCCTTGGCCAATTATGCATCGTCCAACTACGACCGGGTAGTCGATGCGGGCGGGCGCACCGTCGGCCTGTCGATGTTCACCGGCTATAGCTATAATGAAAAGCAGGCGCTCTCGCTGGCGACCATCGATCACGAAATCCCCATCGGTACCGAATTGCGCGTTGTCTGGGGCGAGGAGGGCGGCGGCACCACCAAGACGACGGTCGAGCGGCACAAGCAGATCGAGGTCCGCGCCGTGGTCAGCCCCGTGCCCTACAGCCGGGTCGCGCGCGAAGGCTATCATCAGGGCTGGCGTACCCAGCGCTGATCCCGATCCTTTCTGACGGGGAGGGCCGGATGGCCGCACCGCTGATACACCCCAATTGGGCGCGCCCGCCGATCGGGATAACCGAAGGCTATTCGCTCGAAATCACGGCGAAAGATGTCGCGGCGCTGCGCGAAGCGGCTCCGCTGATTCCCGCCGATACGCCCGTCGCGATCACATTCCTACCGGGCGAGGAAGCGCACGCGCGCGTCGCAGCGGCGGTGGCTGTGCGCGAGCTTGGTTTCGAACCGATGCCGCATTTTTCGGCGCGGCGGATCGTCTCACACGACGAATTTGAGAGCTATCTTGCGGCGGTGGCGCGCGAGGCCGAGGTGCGGCGCTGTTTCATCGTCGCGGGTGACCCGCCCGAACCGCAGGGGCCGTTCTTTGACACCTCCGCGTTGATCGCAACCGGAGCGTTCGAGCGGGCAGGTATCAAGGCGATCGGCGTCGGCGGCCACCCCGAAGGCCATCCGGTGATGTCGCGTCAGCAATGCTGGGACGTGCTCGAATGCAAGCTGGCGGATATCGAGCGGCGCGGCATGGCGCCGCTGGTGGTGACGCAGTTCGGTTTCGACCCCGACGCTTTCCTCGCCTGGCTCAAGGAAGCGCGTCTGCGCGGGATCGACACGCCTGTGCGCATCGGCATTCCGGGGCCTGCGGGGATCAAGACATTACTGCGCTTCGCCGCGCGCTGCGGCGTTGGCGCATCTGCCAGCGTCATGATGAAATATGGCGCGTCGATCACCAATCTGCTCGGCAGCGCCGGGCCGGACAGGCTGGTTGACGCCTATGCCGCCAATCTCGGCGAGGAACATGGGCGGGTGCGGCTGCATTTCTATCCCTTCGGCGGGATTGGCAGAACGATCAGGTGGATCGTCGATTACAATGAACTGCATGGCTAGGCCGCAGCCATCATGGAACACCCCGTTTTTCCGGCTAGCTCTCCATCAACAGGACCGGCTTGATCACCGCCCCGCTTTCCGATGCATGGACGGCCTGCTCGATCTCGCCGAACGGATAGATTTGCACCAGTTTTTCCAGCGGTAACTGGCCCGCGCGGTAATAGGCGACCAGTTCGGGGATGAAGCGTTTCGGGTCGATCCCGCCTTCGACCACGCCGATTATCCTGCGCCCCCTGCTCATCACGCTGGCCGGCTCCAACGGGAAGGTCTGGCCGTCGGGATATGCTGCCGCGAGCGCGAGCGTACCCCTTGCCGCGAGCAGGTCCACCGCCTGCGCCAACAACGCTGGCGCTCCGGTCGTATCGATAATGTAATCGAACGGCCCCGCCAGTGCATCCATCGCGCAGGCAGTTTCGGTGGCGCCGAGCGAACGGCCCAGCTCGAGCCGGTGAGCATGCCGGTCGAGCAGGGCGATACGCGAAGCTCCGGCAATCCGGGCCGCCATTATCGCCGAAAGCCCCACCGCCCCTGCACCCAGGACCGCGATCGATTGCCCCGCCTGCACTTGCAGCGTCTTGAGCACAGTGCCTGCGCCGGTCTGGATCCCGCAGCCAAGCGGGGCGAGCATGGCAAGCGGCAGGTCGGCATCGACCTTCACCACGTTGCCTTCATGGGCAAGCGCGTATGTGGCGAAGGAGGACTGGCCGAATATGTTGCTGCCAATCTGCTCATCCGCGCGCCAGAGGCCTCCCTCTCCGGGGCTCTGACCACCCAGAAAATTTCGAGGGAAGAATTCCGCACAGTAACCCGGTTGGTGGTCGTCGCAGGCCGGACACGCACCGCACGATGCGAAACTGAGCAGCACGGCGTCCCCCGGCGCAACCGACGCAACGCCTTGCCCCAACGCCTCGACGATCCCGGCGCCCTCGTGCCCCAAAACGCAAGGAAACGGCACTGGCAAGCCACCATCGCGCATGACCATGTCGGTGTGGCAGACGCCGCAGGCGACGATCCGCATCCGCACCTGGCCCGGCCCGGGCGGGTCCATCCGCACCTGCGCGAAGTGGAATGGCCCGCCCGGTTGTTCGATGATCGCCGCCTGAATGGCGATCGCGTCCGTCATCAGAATTCGAACCCGAAGCGCGCATACCATTCGCGCCGTCGATTATAGGTTCCGAAGATTGCACCCGCCGCGACATTGGCGCCGCCCGATGTGATATAGCGGTCCTTGGTCAGGTTGGTGCCCCCGAAGGTCAGCGACCAGCGGCCTTCGGGCTCGCGATAGCTGACGCTGGCGTTGACCTGATCGCTGGCCGGACGGCGCAACAAGAAAGTGCGGCCGGTATCGTTCCACGCGCTGCTGGTGTGGCTCCAGTCGCCCAGAAACACCAGCGATGCTCCGTTGGCCAGAGGCGCCTCGTAACGCGGCGCGACACTCAGCTTCCACTCCGGCGTCTTGGGCAGATCGCCGCCCACCAGCGTGCCCGCCTGGAAGGGGGTCACCCCACCGACCACCGCAGCCGCCGCCGACACCGACGTGTAATAGGCATCGACATAGCCAAGCGCAGTGTTGATCGTCAGCCCGTCAACCGGCGCCGCGATCGCCTCGAGTTCGAAGCCCTTGATCTGCGCGTCACCGGCGTTGGCGATGGTCGGCGATGTGCCGATCTGGATGTTGAGCTGGATCCCGGTGTAATCGGTGGTGAAGGCAGCGGCGTTGAGCTGAAGGCGGCGATCAAGCAGCGTCGATTTCACGCCCGCCTCCCAAGTCGTGGCCTTCTCTTCGTCGAAGTCGGGAGCAACCGCACCTTGCGGGTTGGTCAGGCGTGTGGTCCAGCCACCGGTCTTGTAGCCCTTGGACCAGCTGGCGTAGAGCATGACATCGTCGTTCGGGTGGATCTGCACGCCCGCCTTTGGCGAGAAATTGCTGAACGACTTGCGGTTGACGCCGGGAACATAGACCCTGACCGGATTGGTCGGATCGGGGTATCCGAGCGCCGCGAAGCACGGCGGCCCGCCCGCGGCCTGCGGCGGTGCCAGCGGGAAATCGCCGAACGGGAAGACATTGCCATCGGCATCCGCGCAGCCGAACAGCTTGTAGTTGAAACCATTGAGTTCCTGCTGACCGCCTTCAAAGCGCTTCTTTTCATCCGTGTAGCGCCCACCCAGGGTGAAGCTGACCAGATCAATCGGGCGATAGTCGATCTGCCCGAAGAAGGCATAGTTCTTGGTCTTGAGATCGTTCGGCCCGTCAACCTGGATCAGTCCTTCGGCGAAGGTCACGAAATCGTGTAGGTCACCGGCCTCCTCGAAGTAGTAGCCACCCAGCACGAAGTTCAGTTTCTCGTCGAGCGCGTTGCCCAGCAGCTGCAATTCCTGGCTCAACTGCCACTGGTTCATGGTGAAGCTGAGCTGGAGGAAATTGAGCGGGGAGCCGTCGGCATCGAGGCCGGCATTCCAGGCCAGTTCGCGATAGGCGGTGATCGACTTGAGCGCGATGCTGTCGGACAGGTCGAAGTCGACCACCCCGGCAAGCCCCCAGGTCTCAAGGTGCGAATAGCTGTTGCCACTGGCATAGCTGGTATCGGGATCGGCGATCAGATAGCGGCTATCCCACGGCAGGCGATCGTTCGCCGGATTGCCATCGACATTCACGCTTGCATAGCTTGGCAGCTGGAATTGCGGATTGAACTGGGTGCCCGCGACGCCGCACAATGCACCGGCAGAGCGCGCCGCGATTTCCGCCGAGGTGGCGCCGATGCAGAAGTTGTAGAGGCCCGCGAACAGGAAGCCGGTGGTGCCGGTGGGATCGAAGGCGGTGCCCGGAAGGTTGAACGCAGGGTCGCCAGCGAAATTGCCCGGAACGAACTCGGTCGTGCCCAGCAGCTTGTTGGCCGTTGTACCCTTATCGCGCGAATAGTCGCCCGACACGGTCACACGCAGCGCGCCGCCGTTATCCCATTTGAGCTTGCCACGCAGGTTCCAGTTGTCGTTGACACCCTCGCGCGAAGCGCTGTCAAAGCCGGCCGCCGAAAAGGCGGTAAAGGACGGTGCATTGTTGGCGCGCTGATCGGGAAAGGGAATGCGCTTGAGATAGCCGTCGCGCGTCTGGACGCCGAAGCTGACGATCGAAGAAAGACTGTCGGTGATCGGCAGATCGACCGATCCGCGCGCCTTGAACAGATTGCCGCTGCCGGTGGTGATGTCCCCGCGCACGGCAAAGACGTCGCCCGGTTCACGCGTGACGATCGAGATAGCCCCGCCGATGGTGTTGCGACCGAACAGCGTGCCTTGCGGGCCCTTGAGCACCTCGACCCGCTCGACATCCATCAGGTCCTGGTTCGCGCCGACTGTCCGCGCAAGATAAACGCCATCGAGATAGATGCCGACGCCCGGATCGATGTTGAAGGCGAAATCGTCCGAACCGATCCCGCGAATATAAGCCGACAGCACCGACGGCGATCCGGAGAATGGTGTGCCCGCATCGAGGTTCACATTGGGCGCGATTGCCGAAAGCTGCGCCACGCTGCCAACTGCGCGTTCCTGCAGGGCTTCGGCAGTAAAGGCGGAAATCGCGATGGGGACATCCTGGACGTTTTCGGCGCGCTTTTGCGCGGTCACCAGGATTTCCGCGATGCCGGCTGTATCCTGTTCGGCGTCAACCGCCTGATCGGTGCCGACATCTTGCGCCATGGCCGGAGCCGTCGCCAACATGGTCGAACCAAGCAGCAGAATCGCGACTGAATTTTTCATGTGAACTCCCCTTTATCCCATCACACCCATTCTGGCGTTTGAGTGAGATTCTACCGGAGGGGCATGCCGGTGTCTTGGATCAGCACGAACCTGTGACAAGGACTCATGCGCACCGCGACGGCAATATGGCACAGGTGACTTAAGAGGGGCGCCGACCCTGGCGCCATTCGGTCGGAGAGAGGCCAAAGCGGCGGCGGAAGCAGCGGCTGAAGAATCCCGGATCGTTGAAGCCGACATCGAGCGCGATCTCGGTAATCGTCGCCGCATCGGCAGTCGCAATGAGCCGCGCGGACTGTTCGAGGCGCCGCTCGGTGATAAAGGCGGTGGGGGTCTGCCCGGTTTCGCGCAAGAATGCCTTCTGGACCGCGCGATGCGATAGCCCGGTGGCCTGGCATATGGTCGTGGTGCCCAGCTCGGGATTGTCGAAATGGCGCAGGGCGAATTCCACCGGCGAGCTGCCAGACTGCTCCTCGCACGGCGCATTGATTGCCGAACGGCAGGCGATGAGCGCGGCCTGGGCGAGCACATCGCCCATGCCGTCGTCGATCTCGCCAAATTGTTCGCGCCGGCCCCACAGGCCGCGCAGTATGTAATCGAAGAACCCGACGTTTGGATCGCCGGCCCGCAGCACTCGGCCGTGCCAGCTCGCGGCCTGGTAACTCTCGCCAAACAGCGCGGCTGGCATCTGCAGGATCAGGCAATCGTTGGCGTCGGATATCTCGATCGCATAGGGGCTGCAATCGTCGGCGATCACGATATCGCCGATCCCGGCGGTCACAACATGGCGATCGTGTTCAAGCGAAAGGCGGCCCTTGCGCAGCAGGTGAAGCACGACGTTGTGGCCGTCCTGATTGGCGACCCTGCTGACCCGGGTGCGGCTGCTGCGCGCGCGCGCCAGTCCGGTCGGCCCGAGTTTCCACCGCGACAGATCGGCGCGCAGGTCCTGGGCGCCCATCGTGGTCATGCCGGGGAACGATTCGGCCAGTACGTCGCACCAGTACTGGCGCCGCCGCTGGGGCGGCACCACCTGTGTCGAGAAGAAGACCGGCGCGCTCAGGCGACCGGCTCCAACGGCACGGCGTTGACGATATGCGCCTGCGTATATTCATGCAGACCGGCCTGCCCCAGCTCGCCGCCCATACCTGATTGCTTCGCGCCGCGGAAAGGGATGAAAGGGTCTATCGCCATATGCTGGTTCACCCAGACGGTCCCCGAATCGATCCGCATCGCGACCTCGGTCGCACGCGCGACGTCATTGCCCCAGATTGTCCCGCCCAGGCCGTATTCGGAATCGTTTACGCGCGCGATCACCTCGTCGGTGTCTTCGTAGCTCAGTACCGGCAGGACGGGGCCGAACTGTTCCTCGCGCACGATGCGGGCATCATCAGGAATGTCCCGCACAATCGTCGGCGCGATGAAGTATCCAGGGCGGTCGAGTGCCGAACCGCCGGCGATCACATTTCCGCGTTCGCGCGCATCGTCGAGCAGTTCCTTGACCTTCGCGTACTGGACGGCGTTCTGGACCGGGCCGATCGTGGCCCCTTGGCACATACCGTCGTCAACCACTGCCTGTCCGGCCAGCTGTTGCAGTTCATCGCAGAAGTCATCGTACATCGACCTGGGCACATATGCGCGCTTGATCGCGACACAGACCTGCCCGGCGTTGATCATGGCGCCGTCGAACACCTTCCTGGCGGCAACCGCAGGCTCGACATCGTCGAGCACGATCGCCGCGTCGTTGCCGCCGAGTTCCAGCGTAACCCGCTTGATCGATCCGGCCGACGAAGCCATCACTTTCTTGCCGGTCGCGGTCGAGCCGGTGAAGGCCACCTTGGCGACGTCGGGATGGCCGGTCAGCAATTGCCCCAGGTCGTTCTGGTCGCAGATCACGTTGATGACGCCGGGCGGCAGCACCTCGGCACAGATTTCGCCGAACAGCAGCGAAGTCAGCGGCGTCGTTGGAGCCGGCTTGAGCACGACCGTATTGCCCGCCACCAATGCCGGGCCGATCTTGTTCATCGCCAGAATGACCGGGTAGTTCCACGGCGTGATCGCCGCGACAACGCCCAGCGGCGTGCGATGTTCGAACACCCGGTTGCCGCCCTCGTCGCGCAGCACGCGCGATTCGGGGCGCATCTGGGCGAAAGCGCGCAGGGTGCCAGAACTCGCCATCACTTCGAACTGTGCCTGGGGCAACGGCTTGCCCTGTTCGCGGGTCAACAAGGCGGCGAACTCGTCCGCCCGCTCATCGAGCTTGTCGGCCAGAATATCGACCAGCGCCGCGCGCCGGTCGATCGGTGTCGCCGACCAGGCCGGAAACGCCGCCTTGGCTGCTGCCACCGCCCGATTGAGGAGTGCCTCATCTGCCTTGGGGCACGATGCAAACGCTTCGCCGGTTGCAGGATTGATCACTTCGAAGCACGATGCGCCGTCAACCAGGGCACCATCTATGAGAAGCTTGAATTCGCGTTCCACCCAATTCTCTCCCTTATGCAAGCGAATCGCCGTGCAGAATCTTCTTCGCTTGCAATTAATGTATCCCAGGCATACTTATTTGACAAGATGAAGAAGGTTCTGCGCTCCAATCCCGCGATGGACGGCCTCATTGGCTACCAGGCCAGAATGATGAGCTTGCGGCTCAATGACGCGGCCCGCGAAGCGCTGGACGAATTCAGGATTTCGCCCGCGAAAGTGACGGCCCTCGGGCTCATCGCGGCCAATCCGGGCTGCGGGCAATCGGCGCTTGCGCGCGCGCTGTCGATCAACCGCGCGAGCGCGATGAAGCTCGTCAATGTCCTCGAAGAACATGGCCTGGTCCAGCGCCGCCCGGGCCGCGACCTGCGCACCAATGCGCTGCACCTGACGGACAAGGCCAAGGCCGATCTGCCGGTGATGCTGGCGAAGCTTGCCGAATCGGACAAGGTTGCGCTCGCGGCCCTGGCCGAACAGGAACGCGTCACATTGTTGCAGCTATTGGAAAAGGCGTTGCACTCGCCGCTCGATCGCAAGCTGACGTAGCCCGATTGCCTGCTGCTCGCGCGGTGCCGGTGCTGTGCTGGCGCCTGTCACTTCCACAACGCCAGCAAGGCCGGAAGCAGGTGCGTCCTGTGTTCGCGCGGCACCATCGCGATCAGTTCCGCTTCGAACGTTTCGATCACCCGGCGCGCATCGGTGAGGCGCGCCCGGCCCTGGTCGGTAAGATGGATGCCCTGCGTGCGTCCGTCGATCGGCACACGTTCGACAAACCCCTCGGTTTCCAACCTGTTGAGGAACGGTACCATGTTCGCGCGTTGAATGCCCAAGGCCGCGCCCAATCGACTCGAAGTCAGGCCGGGGTTCGCGTCAAGCAGGATAAGCGCGGAGGCATCCGCCTGCCGCAGCCCCAGTTCGCCGAGCCGTTCGGACAGGATCGCCCCGGCGGCGTTGGCCGCCCGGCGCAGAGCATATCCCGGAAATTCGAGCAGGGGATCCTTCATGCGGAAAGTCCTATCAAGTGTTGTTGCATATAGCAATGATCATTGCTATGGCCCATAGCATAAAGCAGCGGCGCGCAATGCCCATCAGGAGATTTTGCACCATGGTAACCCCTTCGCAGCCCGATCCCCGCCCGGAAGAAGAGACTGTCCGATATGTGATCGAAGATCAGGTCGCCTGGGTCTATTTCAATCGCCCCGACAAGCGGAACTGCATGAGTCCCAAGCTCAACCGCCAGATGAAGCGGGTGATCGAGGAGCTGGAATTCCGTGACGATGTCGCCGTGCTGGTGCTGACCGGCGAGGGCGCGGCCTGGTCGGCGGGCATGGACCTGCTCGAATATTTCCGCATGAACGAGGACAAGGGCCTGGGCGCGATCCGTCAGGCGCAACGTGAAGCCTATGGCTGGTGGGAACGCCTGCGCTGGTACGAAAAGCCGACCATCGCGATGGTCAATGGCTGGTGCTTCGGCGGCGGTTATGGCCCGCTGTTCGCTTGCGACCTCGCCTTCTGCGCCGACGATGCGCAGTTCGGCCTGTCGGAGATCAACTGGGCGATCCTGCCAGGCGGCGGCGCCTCCAAAGTGGCTGCCGAATTGCTCAATTTCCGCGATGCAATGTACCATGCGATGATGGGCGAGAACCTGAGCGGTCCCGAAGCTGCCGCCAAGGGCCTGGTCAACGAATCGGTCCCGGCAGGCGAACTGAAGGCGCGTGTCACCGAAGTGGCGCAGAAGCTGGCCAAGAAGGATGGCCACGCCCTGCGCGCGACCAAATGGGCCATTCGCCGGGTGCGCGAAATGACTTATGACAACGCCGAGGATTATCTGATCCGCGCACAGGAAGCGCTGAACGACTTCGGCGGCTGGGCTACGCGCAAGGAGGCCACCAAACAGTTCCTCGATCAGAAGACGTTCAAGCCGGGCCTTGGCGCTTTCGACAAGAGCAAGTTGAAGCAGGACTGATCCGGCAGCCGGATCGCCGAATGCTGGGCCAAACGCTGGAGAATGCAGGTGCAGGGCAGGAAATCGTTTACCCGCGCTCAGATCGAGCGGTTGCTGAAACCGCGTTCGATCGCAATTGTCGGCGCTTCGGACAAGCCGGGGGCCTTGGGCGGCACGCTGCTTGCCAACCTGCAACGCAACCGCTTTTCAGGCATGCTCTATCCGATCAATCCGAACCGTGACGAGATTGCCGGGCTGGCCTGCCTGAAATCACCCGCCGAACTGCCCGAAGGCGTCGATTGCGCGGTGCTCGCCGTGCCCAAACCGCTGGTTGTCGATACGGTCCGGCAACTCGCCGCGCGCAAGGTCGGTTCGGTCGTGATCTTCTCGGCCGGATTTGCCGAAGGCGGCGAGGAAGGGCTGGCCCAGCAGCGCGAAATCGCGCGGATCGCATCCGAGCATGCGATGGTGATCGAAGGCCCCAACTGCCTCGGCTGCGTAAACTATATCGACGGCATACCGCTGACGTTCGTGGAGACCGAGGCCAACGCCCCACGCGGCAAGCGCGGCGTTGCCATCGTCTCGCAAAGTGGGGCCATGGCCGCCGTCCTCGCGACGATGCTGCTCTCGCGCGACCTCGACGTGAGCTATTCGGTCTCCACGGGCAACGAAGCGGCAAGCGGCGTCGAGGACTACATCGATTGGCTCGCGGAAGACCCGCACACATCCGTCATCGCGATGATAGTCGAACAGTTCCGGCGTCCGCAGGACTTCCTGGCGGCGGCGCGCAAGTTGCGTGCTGCGGGCAAGCTGGTCGTGCTGCTGCACCCCGGCAAGTCGAGCGCCGCGCGCGAGAGCGCGGCCACGCATACCGGCGCCATGGCCGGCGACCATGGGCTGATGCGCGTAAATGTCGAGCAGGCGGGCGTGGTCATGGCCGAGACGCTGGAAGAACTCAGCGACATCAGCGAGATCGCGCTACGGGCCCCGGCCCTGCCACGCGGCGCGGCGGCGGTGCTGGGGGAATCGGGCGCGTTCAAGGCGCTGACACTGGACCTGGCCGAGGAACTGGGCCTGCCGCTCGCAGACCTGCATGACGCGGATTCACCTGCGCTACGCGCGGCCCTGCCCGATTTCGTGCCGGTATCCAATCCGCTCGACCTAACCGCGCAGGGTCTGTCCGAGCCGGCGATCTATACCCGCACGATTTCAAGCCTGCTTGACGATCCCCGCGTCGGCGCAATTGTGGCGGGCATCATCCAGTCCGATCCCGTCACCTGCGCAATCAAGTTTCCGCCGATCATGGCCGCGCTTGAAGGCAGAGTGATCGACAAGCCGCTTGTCTTCGCGGGGCTCGACGAAGGCGCTGACATTCCGCCCGATCGGATTGCCGCGCTGCGCGCGGCCGGAGTTCCCTGGTTCCCCAGCACTGAGCGCGCCTTGCGCGCGTTGGCCCGTTTGATCGCGGCTGCCTCGCAAGGCGGGCAAGGCAGCGGCGGCAACCCAATCGAACTTCCGGGCCTGGCCGGGATCGCCGGGATGGTTCCCGAATACCGGGCAAAGCAGTTGCTGGCCCCAGCGGGCATCGCCTTCCCGAATGGGCGCTTTGCGACGACGATCGATGGCGCGGTCGAAGCCGCCGAAGCGCTCGGCTATCCGGTCGCGATGAAGGCGCAGGCGGCCGCGCTGGGCCACAAAAGCGATGCAGGAGGCGTCGCGCTCAACCTTGCCGATGCAGCTGCGGTGCGCAGCGCCTGGTCGGTAATGCATGGCAGCGTCAGCGCCTACGACGCCGGTATTGTCCTCGACGGTGTGCTGATCGAACGAATGGGCGCGCGCGGCGTCGAAATGATCGTCGGCGCGAAGCGCGATCCCGAATGGGGCGGCGTGGTCCTGGCCGGTTTCGGCGGGGTCACGGCGGAAATCCTCAAGGACGTGGCACTCGTCACGCCCGAGATGGACAAGGCCGCCGTCATCGCCGCGCTCGGGCGGCTCAAGCAGGCGCCGCTGTTTCACGGCTGGCGCGGCTCACCGCCGCTCGACGTCGAAGCGCTGGCCGAGCTCGTCCTGACCGTTGGCCGGATCATCGAGGGCAATCACAATATCCGCGAAATCGACCTCAACCCGGTGATCCTCTATCCGCAGGGTGAAGGCGTCGTCGCGCTCGACGCGCTGATGCTGCTGGGCGCTGCCTGACAGGCGGCCGGGGTCATAAGGGTTAGCCGGTAGCTGGCTACGGCGGCATCGTCCAATACGACGCCGCCTTGATAGCTGCCAGTCTTCGGCAGTTTGGATCGCGCCCTTGTTCCCTTTTCGTTCATGCCGTGATAGGCTTTGCGGGTGAGCGACGCAGCCATCCGCAAGATCATCCATGTCGATATGGATGCCTTCTACGCCTCGGTCGAGCAGCGTGACGATCCGAGCCTGCGTGGGCGCCCGGTGGCAGTGGGCTATGCGGCGCGGCGCGGCGTGGTCGCAGCGGCCAGCTATGAGGCAAGAACTTTCGGGGTCCGCTCGGCGCTGCCATCGGTAACCGCGCTGCGGCGGTGCCCCGATCTGGTCTTCGTGCCGCCGCGGTTTGACGTCTATCGCACCGTTTCGCGCCAGATTCACTCCATCTTTGCCGATTTCGCCGATCTGATCGAACCGCTGGCGCTCGACGAGGCCTATCTCGACGTGACGGTGGACAAGGCCGGGCTTGGCTCTGCCTGGGCCACCGCAAAAGCGATTCGCACCCGCATTCTGGAGGAAACAGGCCTCACCGCCTCAGCGGGCGTCTCCTATAACAAGTTTCTCGCCAAGCTCGCCTCCGACCAGAACAAGCCCAACGGCCAATTCGCGATACTGCCCGGCCAGGGCGAGGCATTCATCGCCGCGCTGCCGATCGGGAAATTCCACGGCGTTGGCCCGGCGACTGCCGCGCGCATGGCAGAGATCGGCATCCACACCGGTGCCGCGCTCAAGACCCGTAGTCGTGAGGAACTGGTCCGGCACTTCGGCAAGGCGGGGGCCTGGTACCACCATCTCGCGCGGGGCGAGGATCATCGCCCGGTCAATCCCGATCGCACGCGCAAGTCCTCGGGGTCGGAAACCACCTTTACCCAGGACCTTACCGAACCCGTTCAGATCGAGGCCGGCGTGCTCGCCATGGCCGACGATGTCTGGGCATGGTGCGAAAAGACCGGTGCCCGCGCGCGGACGATCACGGTCAAGATCAAATGGACGAATTTTCAGCAATCGACCCGCAGCCGGACCTTGCCGGCGCCCGTCACCAGCCGCGAGGCGCTGCAATCGGTCAGCCTCACCCTCATCCGCACGGTGTTCCCGCCCCCCAGCGGCATCCGCCTCGTCGGTGTAACGCTCTCCAATTTCGTCGATCCGGCCGCCGTGCCCGCGCCGGAACTGGCGCTGCTACTCGATTGATCCGGAATGGGAGGATGGCAAACGCCGATGTAGCGGTCGTGCCGCTATCCCCGCGCGTCCAGCCAGCGGGCGAATGCCACCCCGCCGGTGATCAGGAACGGCACCAGCACCACGCTCAGCGCCACCTTGGCCAGCACCTGTCCGATCATCAGGTTGGTGATGTCAAACTCGCCGTAGAATGCGAGGCTGATGAAGATCACCGAATCGATCGCCTGGCTGAGCGCGGAGGCGACCGCTCCCCTCGCCATCAGCCCCAGCGTGGTCGCCTCGCCGCTGCCGCGCAGCCGCGAGAAGATCCAGACGTTGAGCAGCAGCGAGGTGATATAGGCCGCAGGTCCAGCCATCCACACGCGCCAGGTCGAATGATGCACCTGCTCGAAGGCGGCCAGATCATCGGGTCGAAAAGCGATCATCTCGGTCGATGCGGGCAGGCCCAGCACCAGCTGCATCAGCAGCGCCGACATGCCCAGCGGCACAAACCCCCACCACACGATCCGGTTGGCGGTGGCCTGGCCATAGAGCTGCGCCACCGTGCTCGAAATCACCACCAGCAGCAGATAGGGGAAGATGCCGGCTTCCACCGCCAGTTGGCTGGGGGGCAGCTGCACCTGTTTGAAGGCGAGCACGCCCGCGAGCACGGTCATCCCGCCGTAAAGCATCAGATAGGAAAGCAGTGCGCGCGGCATGGCGGCGACGGCGGCAGGGCTGGCGGCAGGGGCGGCAGGGCGGGAATCGTTCATCGCCAGGTGACTATTGCGGCGGCGGGCAAAAGGAAAGCCACCGGCAAAATCGCGCTGTGGGTTTGACTGTTGCGCGGCAACAGGCAAGACGCTGCCGATAACGATAATTCAAACGCGATCGCAGTGAGGGGCCATGCCGCAAATCTTCTCGAGCTTACTGGGGATCGCCGCGATCCTCGCCATCGCCTTCGTGCTTTCTACAGGGAAGAAGCGGATCAGGCTGCGGGTAGTGGGCGCGGCCTTTGCGTTGCAGGCGCTGATGGCGTTTCTGGTGCTGGCGACATCGTGGGGCAGAGCGGTGATCCAGGGCATGTCCGACGGGGTGGCGGCGCTGCTGTCCTATGCGGGCGCGGGCACCGCATTCCTGTTCGGCGCGGACAATCCGCTCAAGAACACTTTTGCGCTGGGAGCGCTGCCGGTGATCGTGTTCTTCGCCTCGCTGGTGGCGATCCTCTATTACCTTGGCGTGATGCAGCGCGTGGTGCGCTGGGTGGGCGGCGCGATTGCCTTCGTGACAGGTGTCAGCAAGGTCGAATCGCTGGGGGCGGCGGCCAATATCTTTGTCGGCCAGTCGGAAAGCCCGCTGGTGGTGCGGCCCTATCTCGCCGCGCTTCCGCCTGCGCGCCTGTTCACGCTGATGAGCGTGGGCATGGCGGGCGTGGCGGGAACCATACTGGCGGCATATGCCGGCCTGCTGGGCGAGAAATACCTACCGTTCCTGCTCGCCGCCGCCTTCATGTCGGCACCGGGCGGAATCCTCATGGCCAAGATCATCATGCCCGACGAGGAGGGTGATGACGCGAACGACGGGGTTGACGTCACCGTTTCGGAAACCTTCGAGGAGGGCAGCCAGCCCGCCAATGTGATCGAGGCTGCCGCGCAGGGCGCGCAGACCGGCGTCAAGCTGGCGGTGGCGGTGGCGGCAATGTTGCTCGCCTTCGTGGCGCTGGTGGCGCTCGCCAACGGGCTGCTTGGCGGTATCGGCGGCTGGTTCGGTCAGCCGGATCTTTCATTCCAGCAGTTGCTCGGCTGGTTGTTCGCACCGGTGATGTTCCTGATCGGAATTCCGTGGTCGGAAGCCGGCACCGCGGGCGGTCTGTTCGGAACCAAGATCGTGCTCAACGAATTCGTCGCTTTCATCGACCTTGGCGCCATGGATGCTGCCACGCTGAGCGCGCGCAGCCGGGCGATCGTCACCTTTGCATTGTGCGGTTTTGCCAATTTCTCCTCGATCGCGATCCAGATGGCGGTGACGGGCGGACTTGCGCCAAATCAAAGACCGGTGATCGCGCGGCTGGGTATCAGGGCCCTGGCAGCGGGCTCGCTTGCCAACCTGATGAGCGCTGCGCTCGCCAGTGTTTTTCTTCCCTATTGACGCCGCAGGTACTAAATGAACCGCATGACCGATATTGCCGTTGTTTCGCTGGCCCGACCGCTCGAAAGCATTGCCGACGAGTTGGGACGCAGCTTTGCCGAATATGGATTCGCGGTGATCCGCGACCATGGCATTCCGCAGGACCTGATCGACCGGGCCGAGGCAAAGTCGAAGGAGTTCTTCGCGCTCCCCGAAGCGGCCAAGCGCGCCTATCATCAGCCCGGCGGGGGCGGTGCGCGCGGCTATACTCCGTTCGGCACCGAAAAGGCCAAGGACGCACTGGTGCAGGATCTCAAGGAGTTCTGGCACATCGGCCGCACCCTGCCTGACGGACACCCGTTTTCGGCTCTGATGGCGCCCAATGTCTGGCCAGCGGAGATTCCCGGCTTCCGCGAGACCTTCAACGAACTGTACCTGGCATTCGAAAAGGCGGGACTGCGCGTGCTTGAGGGAATCGCGCTGCACCTGGGCCTGGAGCGGGACTTTTTCACCGACACGGTCAGGGACGGCAATTCGGTGATGCGGCTGCTGCACTATCCCCCGCTCGGCGACGGCGTGCCCCAAGGCGCGATCCGCGCCGCCGCGCATGGCGACATCAATACCATCACGCTGCTGCTCGGCGCCGAAGAGGCCGGGCTCGAGCTCCTGACCAAGGAAGGCGTGTGGAAGGCGGTCGATGTGCCCGAAGGCGCGCTCGTCATCAATGTCGGCGACATGCTTGACCGGCTGACCAATTCGCGCCTGCGCTCGACCACGCACCGCGTGGTCAACCCGTCCGGCGATGCGGCAAGGCGCGGGCGTTATTCGATGCCCTTTTTCCTGCACTTCCGGCCCGACTATGTGATCGAGACTTTGCCGTCGTGCATCGAGCCGGGCCGCGAATCCGAGGCGCCTGAGCCGTTATCGAGTCACGAGTTCCTCCAGCAGCGGCTGCGCGAGATCAATCTCGCCTGATTTTGCCCACTTATTGCGCGCCTCATGAAGATTCCTGAGCGCTGTTGCGAGGGCGCAACACATGGCCGGAAAGCGCGGATTCCCTAGCGTTAGGCCGGGTGAATTCGCGCCCTGATGCTGCAATGCAGGATACGCGGCCAAGGCTTTCACAATTTTGTCAACAAACTGACTTTTGACCGACGCTGATCGGGCTTATCGCCAGATCACGAGGGCTTGAGCCTTCCCAATCCAGATTCGATCCAGGGGTACACGATGAAGATCAAATATCTTTTGGCTGCCAGTGTTGTCAGCCTGTCCGCCGCAGCCGCCACCATCGCCACGCCAGCCGCCGCGCAGCAGATCACCTCGGGCATCCAGGGCACTGTGGTCGACGAAGAAGGTAAACCGATCGTTGGCGCAACGGTTGTTGTGACCGACACGCGCACCAATGCATCGCGCACCCTCACCACCGGAAACAACGGCGGCTTCAGCGTGGTCAACCTTACCGTCGGCGGGCCCTACACGGTGGCAGCGAGCGCCCCGGGGTTTGAAGGACAGTCGCTTGAAGGCGTGCATATCTCGCTACAAGGCGCAACCGAACTTGGCTTCAGCCTTGCATCGGGTTCAGGCGAAATCCTGGTAACCGGCTCACGCGTGGTGACAACGCAATTGGCGGTTGGTCCCGGCACGGCCTTCTCGCTCGAAGTGCTCGAAACTTCGCCCAGCTTCAACCGCGACATCCGCGACATCATCCGCCTTGATCCGCGAGTCAGCCTTGACCGCGACGATAGCGGTGCTGGCGTTGACCGTATCAGCTGCCTCGGCGGCAACGATCGCGGCAATGCCTTCACCGTCGACGGGATCAGCCAGGGTGACATCTACGGGCTCAACGACACCGGCTTCAGCTCGCGCAGTTCGACCCCGATCCCGTTTGACGCGGTGCGTGAAACACAGGTCCAGTTCGCACCGTTCGACGTCGATTACGGAAATTTCACCGGGTGCGCGATCAATGTCGTCACCAAATCGGGCACCAATGATTACCACTTTGGCGGCTTCTTCGAATATTCGGCCAACGGCCTTCGCGGCAACACGATCGTGGCCGACGGCGAAACCCGCGATGTCGCGCCGATCAAGGCGGACAAGCGTTGGGGTGCATATCTCGGCGGTCCAGTGATCAAGGACCGGCTGTTCCTGTTCGGCGCCTACGAACACCAGGAAGCGGGGCAATCGCAGGATGACGGCCCGACCGGCGCCGGGTTCCCGAACGAACAGACCGGCATTTCGGTCGATCAGTTCAATGCCATCCGCGAAGTGCTAAATCGTGTTTACGGGATCGACACGGGCGATCTCGTCACCAACCGACCTTTCACGAACAATCGCTACTTTGTTCGCGCCGACTTGCAGATTACGGACGATCACCGGCTCGAGACGACCTATCAGCGGCTCGAGGAAGGCTCGACTTTGCCTGATGACCTGTTCACGGGCAACAGCCCGCAGGCCATCGGCGAGAACACCTTCCGCATCAGTGGCACCAAGTCGAATTACTATTCGGGCCGGTTGTTCTCGCAGTGGACCGACGAGCTTTCGACCGAAATCCGCTATTCACGTTCCGAGATCCGGGATCTCCAGGATCCGATAGGCGGCGGCGAGGCGCAGTCGGACAATCCGATTCCACGCATCATTGTGGGTATCGACAACCCCACCGGGATCGACGGCACCGTGCTGGCAGGCCCGGGCAATTCACGCTCGGCCAACGACCTGCGGACCGATGTCGACCAGTTCCGCGCCGCTGCCACGCTCGAGGCGGGTGCACACAAGTTCAAGGTTGGCGTCGAATACAATCGTGCCTCGCTGTTCAACCTGTTCGTCCAGAATGCCACCGGCACGCTGGTGTTCAGAAACATTGCCGATCTGGAGGCAGGTCTGCTCTCGCCCGGCACCACGGGCACTACCACCACCACCCCTGTCAACGTCGTCAACGGGCGGACCGTGGGCGCGTTCGGCAACTTCTCGGCAACTGGCGACGTGAACGATGCAGCGGCCCAATTCAACCGGTCGATCTATTCGGTGTTCGCGCAGGACGAATGGGGTGTCAGCGAACAGCTGAGCGCGGTGATCGGCGTCAGGGTTGACTGGTATGATGGCGGTGCCCCGGCGATCAACCCCAATTTCGTCGAGCGGTATGGCTTCGGCAACAACACCGGCTTCAGCTCGCTCGATCCGATCGTGATGCCGCGCCTGGCGCTGACCTATGACATGGACGATTTCGCGGTGTTCTCGCGCGCGCAATTGCGCGGCGGTGTCGGTGTATTCTCGGGCGGCGATCCGCTGGTGTGGTTCGGCAATGCCTTCCAGAACGATGGCCGAGGCTTTGCCCAAGGCACGACCGGTGATGCACCTTGCCCTGCGGGCCAGATCGACGTCGTCGTCAACGGTCAGTTCACCGGCCTGCCCGATTGCTTCGTTTCGGCGGCGACTGGCCGCGCGGCGGCAGGTTTGGGCGATACGCAATCGGTCAATCCCGATATCAAGTTGCCCAGCGTGGTGCGTGCCAATATCGGCTTCACTGCCGATCTCGATTTCGCCGACAGTGGATTGTTCAGCGGCTGGAACCTGACGCTCGATTACATCTACAGCCACATGCGTAACCCGTTCACGATTGTCGATCTGTCGCAGACATTGGCCATCGCAGCGGGTCCGAATGGCACTCCTCTCGGACTCAACGGCTTTACCATTGACGGTCGCCCGATCTATCGCGCGATCGATCCTACAGTTGCGAACTGTAATGCAGAACTGGTCGATCTCAATCCCGGCCCAGTGTTCTCTGGCGTCACGGCGGCCTGCTTCAACACTCAGCGCGATGACGAACTGATGCTGACCAATGCCGGCAGCTTCAACAGCCAGATTGCCTCGTTCATCCTCGCGAAGCAGTTCGATGGCGGCGTTTTCACCGAAGGCGGTTCAGTCGATTTCAATGTCGGCTATGCCTTCACCGACGCGCGTGACCGGCGCAACATGTTCAACTCGACCGCCGGATCAAACTTCGACCTGACCGCAGCGTTCGACCGCCAGAACCCCGATGCTTCGCGCGGCTTCTTCGGCTCTCGTCACAACGTCACATCGCGACTGTCGTTCAAGGAAGAGTTCTTCGACGACCTGGCAACACGCTTCTCGATTTCGTTCGTCGCGCGCTCGGGCAGGCCCTACAGCCTGACCTTCACCGGCGGCGGAGTCTTTAATGACAGCGTTTCGGGCAACGATAATGCGCTGGTCTATCTGCCGACCGGAGTAAGCGATCCGAACATCGCGCCGGTTGGTGTCGGCGCGGGCTTCTCGAATGCGGCCGCTGTGCAAGGCCTGGTTGATTTTGCCAATGGCCTTGGCTGTGCCAGCAAGCACATCGGCACCTCGATCCCGCGCAATACCTGCTCGAACGAGTGGTATTACGACATGGACCTGTCGTTCTCGCAGGAACTTCCGGGGCCGGGCCGTTTGTTCGGACATGACGACAAGCTGAAGCTGTTTGCCTCGTTCGACAACTTCCTCAACTTCCTCGACAGCAGCTGGAACGTGCAGCGCCGCCGCAATTTCTCCGGCCTGCAGGACATTGCCACAATTTCCGGTATCGATGCTCAGGGGCGCTACATCATCTCCGGCTTTGCGGGCGAAGATGCGTTCAACAACGACAATCTGGTCAATGTCAGCTCGTCGGTGTGGCGGGTCAAGGTGGGCGTCAGCTACGATTTCTGATCCACACGGGTCAGGTCTGTAATACGCGAGCGGCGGGACCCCATAGGGTTCCGCCGTTTGCTTATGTGCGCACGAGCGGTAATGACGAGGAATGGCAGCGAGTGATCAGGGCTTTGCCGCAAACCGGCGCAGGCCGCGCCCCGGCCTGATTGCGCTGATCGTCGTGGGCCATCTGGCGGCGCTCTATGGTCTTTCGCGCGCGCTGGCGCCCGATTTCACCGCCGGGGTCGAGCGCCAGGTAGTCGCCGCCTTCACCGTTACCGTCACCGCTCTCGAAGAGCCGCCCCCGTCCGAACCCGCCGTCGATGAAGGCGCGCAGGGCGATGCGGGCCAGCGCGCCACGCCGCGTGCCGTCACAGCGCCGCCGCCGAGGCTGCCAAGGCCGCAGGATACGACGGTTCCGCGCGCTTCCTCAACCGGTGCAGACAGCACTTCGGGCGCGCAAAGCGCGGGCGAAGGGACCGGCAGTGCAGGATCGGGGCCCGGTACGGGCAGCGGCGGCACGGGCAGCGGAAGCGGCGGAGCGGCGGTGAGCGCGCCAGTGCTGGTCCGCGCCATCACCGATGCACGCCTGTTTCCCGTTCCGCCGGGCGGACGCGAGGCGCGCGTGGGCCAGACGGTGATCGTGCGGCTGACCGTTTCGCCTGAGGGGCGCGTCAGCCAATGCCGGGTCCACCGCCCCAGCGCCTTCCCCGAAACCGATGCCGCGCTGTGCCGCCTCGCATTCGAACACCTGCGGTTCGAGCCGGCGCGCGACAAGGACGGGCATCCGGTATCCGCGCCGTTCTATTACCGGCAGCGCTTCTTTGAATGAATCGCCGCTACTTCTTTTCGAGCAGCCGCGCGGCATTACTGCGCACCGCGCCCTCGATCATCGGGCGCAGGAATGAAAGCGTTGGCGGCAGGTCGAATGCGATCACTACCTGCGCCTCGTAGATCTCGATATCCCCGGTGATCGTCTGTCCAAGGGCACAGACCGTCAATTCCATCAGGTCGTCGGTGGGCCAGCTCGAAGTGACCTGGGCCATTCCGCCGGGAATCATGTCGCCGATCTCGTGGCTGCGGGAGCTCAGGCGGCGGCGCACTTCCTCGCGCCCCAGATTGTGCGGCAGCGCTACCCTCACTTGCGCTGGTCCTCCAGCGCTTCGGGTCCGCCGAAGCGATAATCGAGATAGCGCGACTTGATCGCCAGCTCGTCGAGCGCGCCTTCGGCGAGCCGCCGCGTCACCCTGTCAACCTCGCCGCTCAGCTTGCCCAGGCTCGCGGTCAGCCGCTCGTCCGCGGTCTTACCAGCGTGCTCCTCCTGCCGCAGGTGCGCGGGGATCTTGCGATAATTCTCGATCGTCTCGGGAATATATTCGCCCACCAGTTCGCGCACATCGTTCAGCGACGGATGCGCGGGATCGATCGTTTCGAGTTGCAGCCCGAGCGCATCGAGCTGCACGCCCAGCTGATCGACGATCCGCACCGCCGGCGCAGGCAGGGCGGCGCGCTGGTGTTCGAGCCACAGTTCGGTGCGACCGACCATGGCGCGCGCATCGCCCTTCTTGAGATCGTCGCGCCGGGGCACCTTGATCTTGCGAGTCGAGACGATCCCGACCACCGCCGCGACCGCAAGCGCGGTCATCATCACCCCCCAGAAGCCGATCCCGTCGATGATTGCGCCGACCACGCCCGCGGCGATCAGCACGCCGACGACGCCGATGCCGACCTGCACAAGCTTGCGCGAAAGGTGCTGTGTCTTGAGTTCGGCAGAACCGCGCCCGATCGATTGCGCGGGCCGGTGGGTGCCGCCATCGCGCTGCACCTGAAGCGACTCGCCGGCAGCGCGCAGGATCTGATCGGATTCGCGCGTGGTATCGGCCATCAGTTGCCCAGTTCCAGCAGCGAGGGCTGCGCGGAAGCAACCTTGGTTTGCGCCTGCGCCTGCCCTTCGGCGCGCGCGATGTAACCCTTGGACTTCTCGACTTCGGTCGAAAGAACCTCCACGGTCTGCTTCATGCTGGCGAGCGCCTTGACCTTGAAATCATCGACTTCGTCCATCGTGTCGTAGATGTTCTGGAAGGCGCGCTGAAGCACCTCCAGCGGGATGGTGGAGGCGGCTGCCTGCTGGTGGATCTGCCCGGTCTGTTCTCGCAGCAGGGTGCTGGTCGAATCGATAATGTTGGAGGTGGTTTCGTTGAGCGCGGTGATCTGGCCCAGCACCAGCCGCTGGTTGGTCATCGCCTGCGCCACCGTTACCGCGGTGCGCAGCGCGCCCACGGTGGTGGTGCTGGCGCGGTCCACGCCCTTGACCAGTTCGACATTGTTCTTCTTGACCAGGTCAAGCGAGAGATAACCCTGCACGCTCACCGCCATTTGCGTGAGCAGGTCCTGCGTGCGCTGGCGGACATAGAACAACGCCGATTCGCGCAGCGCCTTGGCCTTGGCCGGGTCGCTGGCGTCAAGCTCGTCCGCCTTGTCCTCCAGCTTCTGGTCGAGCGTCCTGGCGATGTGTACCATCTGCTCCAGCTCGCCCATCGCCGCCCACAGCTTCTGCCGCTCGACATCGATCGCGGCGTTGTCCTCATAGAGTTCGCGCTTGCCTGAGGCGAGCCGCTCGAGGATCGCCTGGATATGTCCCTGCGCCGATGAATAGCTGTCGAAATAGCGTTGCAGCTTGTTACCGAAGGGGATGATGCCGAACAGCTTGCGCCCGCGCATCTTGCCCTTGCGACCGGGATCGAGATCTTCCACCGTCTTGCGCAGTTCGAGCAGATCGTTGCCCACGCCGGTATCCTGATCCATCGCGCGCACCGGGCGATCGAGGAAGCGGTTGGACATGGCGGCGGCGGCGCGGATCTGTTCCTGGCCCATGCGGGTGATCTGGTCCACCTTCTCGCCAAAGGCAGGAGAATTGGCGTCCTCGGCCACCAGATCGGCGACAAAGGCATCGACCTTGGCATCGAGCTTCGAGCGGTTTTCCGTACTTACCGGGACCAGTCCCGCGGCCTTTTCGGGCATCACCGCCGGGACCGGATCGGGCGGAGTGAGGTTCAGTTCTGTAGTGGCGGTGGTGGCCTTTTCCTGTGTGCTCATCGCTCTTGGTCCAATTCGCTTGTGGCGCGCACGCCGGTGTGTGCGGGCGCATCTTAGACTGTATTAGTGCCATAAGACACAGAATTCAAGAATTCTGGCTCAAACCGCTCGCGTCGTCCATCTTTCGTTTGCACCGGAATTGCCTTACCCCCAAACGGATTGCGATCCGGCAAAGGAGGTTGTGACGTGACCGATCAGGTTGGCTCGACCGCGTCAAGGCGGGTTTCAAGCTTCTCGCGCGTGCTGCTGAGCTGGCGGCAGTGGTGGCGCCAGGACGTGGTCGGCACGGTCAACCAGGCGGCAGTGATCGCGGCGCGGCGCGAGGATTGCCTCCTTTCCGAACGCTATCTGTTCATGACTGCGATGTCGGGCGGCATCGCCATCCTTGGCCTGCTGCTGTCATCGCCGGCGGTGGTGATCGGTGCCATGCTGCTATCACCGCTGATGGGGCCGATCATGGGCCTGGGATTTGCGCTGGCGATCGGCGACTACCGCTGGCTCAAGGAATCGGTTCGCGCGCTGGCCTGGGGCACGTTGATGGCGGTGGTCCTGTGCGCGCTGATCGTTTTCTTCTCACCGATCCAGACGGTGACGAGCGAAATCGCGGCGCGCACCCGGCCCAATCTGTTCGATCTGCTGGTGGCGCTGTTTTCGGCTCTCGCTGGCGCTTACGCCATGATTCGCGGACGCGAGGGAACCATCGTCGGGGTTGCCATCGCCACCGCCTTGATGCCGCCACTGGCTGTGGTCGGCTTTGGCCTTGCGACCTTCAACTGGACGGTGTTTTCGGGCGCGCTTCTGCTCTTCGTCACAAACCTTTTGACCATCGCGCTGACTGCATGGGCGTTGGCGCGGATCTATGGTTTCCGCACATCGCTCAGCGAACGGCAGAGCCTGTTCCAGAATGTGGTGGTGGTCGCGGTATTCGTGGCGCTGTCGGTACCCCTTTTCCTCTCGCTCCGGCAGATCGCGTGGGAAACAAATGCCCAGCTGGTGGTGCGCGGCGAACTGACGGATGCGTTCGGGGAGCGCTCGCGCATCAGCCAGCTCGATTTCGACTGGGCCGCCGATCCGATCGCTGTCGAGGCGACGGTTTTTACGCCGAAACTGCGCACGGAGGCTGATCGCATGGTCAGCGCGGCGCTCGACCGGAGGCTGGGCCGTCAGATCGATCTGTCGATCACGCAATATCAGGTTGGAACCAGCTCCAGTGCGGCCGAACAGGCTCAGCTTGCCTCGGCCCGGGCACGCGAGGAGGCCGCCGCGGCGCAGCGGGCGCAGGAATTGGCCAGGCGTCTGGCGCTGGTGGCCGGGGTGGACGAAGGCGATGTGCTGGTTGACCGTCAGCGCCGCCGCGCGCTGGTTCGCGCCGAATCGTTGAGCGGTGCTACGCTGGCGACTTATATGGCGCTGGAGACGCGCGTTGCCGCAACCGAGCCGGGCTGGAGGGTCCAGGTCATCCCGCCGCTGGGCGGACTGCCGCAAATCGAATTTTCCGGCGATGAGCCAAGCGATGCAGGCATGCGCGCGCTCGATCTGGTAGCCTGGGCGAGCGAGCGGCTCGATCTGCCGGTCGAACTGGCGGGCCCGCAGGCCGAGGCGGCGAGAGCTGCCGAAATTCTTGCCAAACGCGGGATCGAAACGCGCGTGACTCCTGTGCGCGGTGCGCTTCGCGCCCGCTGGGCACAGATCGCGGACTGATACGCACAGGACCGGGGAAGCACGAAATGTCCAGTCTGAAGCCCATCGCCGAACTTGATACGCATGAGGTGTTCAACCAGCCGCCGCCATTCGAGGGCGCGTCGCTCTTTGGCGGCGACCGCGCACTGGTTCAGGCGGTGCAGCGCGCGGGCGGGGGAATGCACGGCGAGCGGCTCGAACAGCTCGGCAGGCTATGCGGATCGGCCGAGGTGATCGGCTGGGGCGAGGATGCCAACCGCCAGCTACCGGTGCTTGATACGCATGACAGGCATGGCAGGCGGATCGACGAGGTGCGCTTCCACCCGGCCTATCATGAACTGATGCGGTTGGGACTGGAGAACGGCTTTGCCGCCAGCGGCTGGGATGGCAGCGATGCGGGCCATGTGCTCCACGCCGCCATCCTCTACCTCACCACGCAGGCGGATCAGGGCACGACCTGCCCGATGACGATGACTTATGCGGCGGTTCCGGCGCTGCGCGCGGAGCAGGCGGTGGCTGAGGAATGGCTGCCGCGGATCACCGGCGCGCGCTACGATCCCGCCGTTCGCCCGGCCAGCGACAAGGCCGGGGTGACGATCGGCATGGCAATGACCGAGAAGCAGGGCGGGTCGGATGTGCGCGCCAACACCGCGCGCGCGGCGCCAACGGGCGATCCCGACTGGTACGCCATCACCGGGCACAAGTGGTTCTGCTCTGCCCCCATGTGCGATGCCTTTCTGACGCTGGCCTATAGCGAGGGCGGGCTGACCTGCTTCCTTCTGCCGCGCTGGCTGCCCGATGGGACACGCAACGCCGGCTTCAGGGTGATGCGGCTGAAGGACAAGCTGGGCGACCGGTCGAACGCCTCGTCAGAAGTCGAATATCATGGCGCGCTGGCGCGGCGGGTCGGGCCGGAGGGGCGCGGCGTCGCCACGATCATTCAGATGGTGCAGCACACCAGGCTCGATTGCGTGCTGGGATCGGCGGCGCAGATGCGCAGCGGCGTGGCGCAGGCGATCTGGCACACCATGCATCGCAGCGCTTTCCAGAAGCGGCTGATCGATCAGCCTGCCATGGAAGCTCTGCTGGCGGATCTAACGCTCGAAAGCGAGGCCGCGACCATGCTGGGGCTGCGGCTGGCGCAAAGCTTCGATGCGGGCGATGCGCTCAGCCGCCTGCTCACCCCGATCGCCAAATACTGGGTGTGCAAGCGCGCGCCGGGCGTCGCCTACGAGACGATGGAGGCGCTGGGCGGCGGCGGTTATGTCGAAAACGGGCCGATGCCACGGCTGTTTCGCCAATCACCGCTCAATGCGATCTGGGAAGGATCGGGCAATGTCATCGCACTCGACGTGCTGCGCGCGCTCCGCCGTGAGCCCGAATCGGGCGAGGCGCTATTGGCCTGGCTGATGTCGCAGCGCGGCAAGAACGCCGTCTATGACCGCTGGCTCGCACGTCTCGATCTGGTGCGCGCGAACGAAAGCACGGCCAGGCTTGCGGTCGAGAATGCCGCGCTGGCGGCGCAGGCCGCGGTCATGCTCGAATGGGAAAGCCCGCTGGCCGATGCCTTCTGCGCGCTGCGACTGCAGGAACGCGGCATGGCCTACGGTGCGTTCGATACGGCCATTGACTGCCGCGCGATTATCGACCGCGCCGCGCCGGTGATAGCGTGATCTGCGACCTCAGGCCGCTTCGAGCAGCCTGATCGGCTGGATTTCGCCCGAAAGGTAGAGCCGTTTGGCCTTGGCGCGGCTCAATTTGCCCGAGCTTGTGCGCGGCAATGAGCGCGGCGGCACCAGCTCGACCACGCAGCTCATGCCGGTGACCGAACGCACCCTGTCGGCAATCTGATCGCGCAGCCGCACCCGTTCTTCGGGGTCGGAAACGCGGCAATGGACCAGCACCGCGGGCGCTTCCTCACCATTGTCCATCTCGATCGCGAAGGCGGCGATATCGCCGTGGTTGAAGCCGGGCAGCTGCTCCACCGCCCACTCGATATCCTGCGGCCAGTGGTTCTTGCCGTTGATGATTATCATGTCCTTGGCGCGGCCGACGACGAACAGATAGCCACCCGCCATATAGCCCATGTCCCCGGTGTCGAGCCAACCATCGACCAGGCAATCGGCGGTCGCTTCGGGATTGCGGAAATAGGAATGCATCACGCTGGGGCCATGGCACCACACCTTGCCGATCTGGTGATCGCCCCTGGGCTGACCATCCTCGCCGCGGATTTCGACCTTCATATCGGGCAAGGGCTTGCCGCAATTGACGATCGCACGGTAACGCGCCGGGCGCGAAAGGTCGCGCGGGGTGCCCGAAAGCCGCTCCTCCTCGACCAGCTCCACCCGGATACCCTCGCCCGGCGGCATCACTGTGACTGCCAGCACCGCTTCGGCGAGGCCATAGCTGGGGGTAAACGCTTCAGCCCTGAATCCGGCATCGGCGAAGGAATTGACGAAGTTCTGCATCACATCGGGGCGGATCATGTCCGCGCCATTGCCCGCCACACGCCAGCGCGACAGGTCGAACCGGTCTTCGACATGGCTCTGGCTGGAGATGCGGCGCGCGCAGATATCGTATCCGAAAGTGGGGGAATAGGAGAGCGTCATGCCCTGGTTGCGGCTGATCAGATCGAGCCAGGCGAGCGGTCGACGCGCGAAATAATCGGGCTTGAGGTAATCGGCCGAGACCTGGTTGGCGATCAGCGAGAGCAGGCAGCCGACCAGGCCCATGTCATGATACCACGGCAGCCAGCTGACCACGCGGTCGTTCTGTCCCAGGTCCATCGAGGTGGCATGGCAGAACAGATTGTGGATCAGCGCGCCGTGCGTGACGGCAACGCCCGTCGGGAAACGGGTCGATCCGGACGAGTATTGCAGATAGCAGATGTCTTCAGGGCTCGCCTCGGGCAGTTCACAATCCGGGGCGTCGCGCAGGGCGAAATCCTCCCACGCTTCGCCCACGCAGCCCTGCCGCGCCGCGGCAGCAGACGCCATTTCGGCAATCTCCGCAGGATAAAGCAGCAGCTGGGGGTCCGCGCTTTGCAGCTGGACCACCAATTGGTCGATATAATTGTCCTTGCCGCCAAAGGTGGTGGGCAGCGGCAGCGGCACCGGCCAGGCCCCGGCATAGATGCAGGCGCAGAACAGTGCGGCGAATTCAGGCCCGGTTTCCGCAATCAGCGCCACCCGGTCCTGTTTGCCGATGCCAGCGCCGACAAGGCGGCGCGCCATCGCCAGTGCGTCCTCGCGCAATTCGGAATAGGGATAGGGCCGCACCAGCGTGCCGCGCATATCGTGAAAATTGAGCCCCTTTTCGCTGCGAGCAGCGTAATCGATTGCCTCGTTGAAGGTCGCAAAGTCAGACCTTCTGCGCGGCAAGGCGCAATCGTTTGGCGTCGGCGTCAGCATGGCGTCGGTCATTTTATCTTGCGATACCCGTTACTTGCGGTGCCCCAAGGGCGGTTCAATGCGGTTCCCAATACGGGATACTCCCCCTCTGCCCATAATTGAAGCTTTTCCATTTGATAAGGAGTGTGGCACGAATATGGCGAAATGGCTCGAGTTCAAACGGAAAAGCGGCGACACGAGCGCACGCCAAGCCCGTTGACCGGCGCGGCATTGCGCGATCTGGCGCTATCCTACGTCGCGCGATTCGCCACGAGTGGGGCGAAGCTGGAAGGTTATCTGGCGCGAAAATTGCGCGAACGGGGGCTGGCTGAAGGGGAGGAAACGCCCGACATCCGCGGGCTAGTCGCGCGGCTGGTCGAGCTGGGCTATGTCGATGACGAGGCATTTGCCCGCGCCCGGGCAGGCGGATTGTTGCGGCGCGGCTATGGCGGCAGACGGGTCGAACAGTCGCTGCGCACGGCGGGCATCGACGAGGAATTGCGCAGCGCGGTTTCGCCCGGCGAGGCGGACGCAAGGCGAGCTGCCTTTACCCTGGCGCGCAGACGAGGCTTCGGCCCGTTCGGGGAAGCCGGAGCAGACCGGGCGCGCCGCGAGAAGCAGCTTGCCGCGATGATCCGGGCAGGTCACAATTTCGATATTGCGCGGTTTCTCATAGAGGCCGAAAGCGTTCAGCAGGCCGAAACGTGGCTGGCCGAAGCGGAGGAACCATGAAGATGCGCCGATTGTTGCCCTTGCTCGCCGCCGGACTGGCGCTGGCCTGCTCACCCGGCTCGCAGGCGGGGACCACCTCCGCTGCGCAGGGGCAGCAGGGGGAGACACCTGCGGCACCCGCGCGCCATCCGGTTTCGGACCTCGAAGTGATCGATCTTTCCGTCATGACGGGCGAGGCGCGCCGCACCTTCAAGGTCGAAGTGGCGGCCACGCAGCCCGATCAGGCTCGCGGGCTGATGTTCCGCACCGAGCTGGGCGCAGACGAGGGTATGCTGTTCCCTTCGCACGAACCGATGGTGCGCAGCTTCTGGATGAAGAATACGCCGCTTTCGCTCGACATCATCTTCATCGGACCGGACAGGCGGATCATCAACATCGCGGCCAATACCGTGCCCTATTCGCTCGATTCGGTAGTATCCGATGGCCCGGCCATCGCCGTGCTCGAACTCAAGGGCGGGCGCGCCGCCGAACTGGGGATTGCACCGGGCGACAAGGCCGAATGGTGAGCACTAGCGCGCGCTTCGCGCTTGGCGCGGGCAAACGAATCCGCTAGGCGCGCTGCCATGGGTTTCTTCTCCAAGATTTTCACCTGGTGGGATGGCGCAACCATCGGCACCCTGTTGTGGAGCTGGCGCAAGGGCGAGCAGGTGGGCACCGATGCGCAGGGCAACCGCTATTACCGTTCGCGCAGGCCCGATTCGTTCGGCAAGGAACGCCGCTGGGTAATCTACAACGGCGCCAACGACGCCAGCCGCGTCCCGGCCGAATGGCACGGCTGGCTGCACGGCAGCTTTGACGATGTGCCCGAAAGCCATCTTCCCCCGCCTATGATATGGGAAACCGAATTCACCCCCAATGCCACGGGCACGGCCAAAGCCTACCTCCCGCAAGGCGCGCTCGAACGCGGTGGCAAGCGCGCGCGCGCGACCGGCGATTACGAGGCATGGAGCCCGAAGGGCTGATCATGCGCTGGCCGCTGATCGGCTCGGCGCTCGTGGTAGCAGCCCTTGTCACAGGCTGCGTCACAGGCTGCAAGCCCGCGCCCGAAGATGGCAGCCCGCAGGACAGCACGGTCATTACGCTGCCCGAAGCCAAGCCGGGCGACCCCGATGCGGGCGCCGCAACCATCGCAGCGACAACGCCCATGGACGAGCGGGTAGCAACGATCGCCCTGCTCAACAAACGCAACAACCTCAGCCAGGATCTCGAAATGAAGCCGGGCGAGACACGCCGTCTCGACAATATCGAGATCCGGCTCGAGGCTTGCGAACGCACCGCGCCGTGGGAAATGCCCAGCGAAACCGGGGCGTTCCTGCAGGTTTCCGTGCGCGATCGCAGGCAGGCGAATTTCCGCCGGATATTTTCGGGCTGGTTGTTCAGGAATTCGCCCGGCCTCAACGTGGTCGAGCACCCAATCTACGACGTCTGGGTGAAGGATTGCGCAATGCGCTTCCCGGGTGAGGAAGCTCCGCCGCAGGAATAGTGCGCGAACGCAGCCGATAGTGGCTCGTCCGGCGTACCGCGCGAACCGGCAACCAGCCGCAGATAATCGGCCTGCGCCATCTCCACAGCGCCCAGCGACCTGAGGTGATCGGTCATGAACTGGCAGTCGAGCAGTAGGTAGCCTGCCCGCCGCATCAGCGCGACCAGCCACGCAAGCGCGATCTTGCTGGCGTTGCTGCGGCGGCTGAACATGCTCTCGCCACAGAACACCTGGTCGAAACTGACCCCGTAAAGCCCGCCCGCAAGCTCGCCATCGTGCCAGCATTCGATCGAGTGCGCATGACCCGATGCGTGCAATTGGCGATAGCTGGCCGCGATCCGCTCGCTGATCCAGCTTTCGGGATGGTCGGGGCGAGGGGCGGCGCAGGCGGCGATCACGCCATCGAAGTCGGCATCGAGGGTAACGCGGAAACGATCCTGCCCGAGCTGCTTCATCAGGCTGCGTGAGGGACGAAAGGATTCGAGCGGGATGATCGCGCGCTGACGCGGCTCGACCCAGAACACTTCCGGGTCGTCGCGCCCGTCGGCCATGGGGAATATGCCCTGGCGATAGGCCAGCAGCAGGATCTCGACGGGAATCGTGACGGGGCCGGGTGCATGCATCGAACGGTGGGGAATAGCAGGTTTGATCGCGATATCGACCGGCAATCACGCAATCTGTTGCCATGGCGGGAACTTGGCTATAGAGGCCACCGCCGCTGCAGGGGTGTAGCTCAGCTGGTAGAGCATCGGTCTCCAAAACCGAGGGCCACGGGTTCGAATCCTGTCACCCCTGCCATTCTCCTGGCCCCTGCCAATTTCCTGACACCAGCACATCATCGGCCCACTCATGGTAGGGGCCGACGCACCCCCCGATGCGTCAGCCCCAGTCTGCGCCGGCACCTGCCCGTTTTGCCTGGGCGTGCCGACGGCTTGTCCCGAAATTTCCCGGCCGGTGCGAATCCCGGCAATATGCGTAGCAAGCTAATGAAAGCCGGGCGCAATTGCCAGCGCAAATGCTTGCGGCGGGCCATACACCACCACCCGCTTGCTTTTGACGGAATGCGCGCCTAAATGCGCATCGTCTTCCCGACATTGGAAGTGTGAATATGCCCCTCCCGGACTTGAACCGGGGCGGCGATCTCCCCATCCTGGAAGGCACGAGTTTTTTGAGTTGATCCCTAGGAAAGGTCACCCGCATGGCCGATGAGAAGAAGCGCAAGACATCGCCTGGCGAATTCGTCACCCAGGTGCGCAGCGAGACGGGCAAGGTCGTATGGCCAACGCGCGAGGAAACCGTGCGAACGGCCATCTTCGTGTTCATCCTGATGGTGATTCTTGCGCTGTTTTTCCTCGGCGTCGACACGGTTTTCAGCACGATCGTTGCCTGGCTGCTGACGCTGGCCTGACCGGCCGCACCGATCAAGGATTTAGGTTAGAAGGGTTTCCCATGGCTCGCTGGTACATCATCCACGCATATTCGGGCTTCGAGAACAAGGTGCGCGACGCGATCATCGCCGAGGCGGAGCGGCTGGGCCTGTCCGACGCGGTCGAGGACGTGCAGGTCCCCACCGAAACGGTGACCGAGGTCAAGCGCGGCAAGAAGGTTCAGGTCGAACGCAAGTTCATGCCCGGATATGTCCTGGCCAAGCTGGTTTTGACCGATGACGTCTATCACCTGGTCAAGAACACGCCCAAGGTCACCGGTTTTCTGGGAGCGGGCAACAAGCCGCAGCCGATTTCGGAGCGCGAGGCCGCACGCTATTTCGGCGGGGTCGAAGCGGCCAAGGCCGCGCCCAAGCGCGAAATCCAGGTCGATTACGAGATCGGCGATCAGGTCAAGGTGCTCGACGGCCCCTTCGCCAGCTTCAACGGTCTGGTCGAAGAGCTCGATTTCGACAAGAGCAAGGTCAAGGTCAGCGTTTCGATCTTCGGCCGTGGAACCCCGGTGGAGCTCGACTTCGAACAGGTCGAACTCATGAAGTGACGGCCTGACAGCCGCCATCCTTAATCTGCGCCCGCTTAACCCCCTCCCCTCAAAGGGAGAGGCAGGGGGTTCAAGCCGCCTCGATCGCCTCGACTATCGCGGCGCTGGCCAGGGCGGCGCTGGTCTGCCCCGCGAGATCCTTGGCAATTTCGCACCTTAGCCGCCTTGTGGTCTGCCCGCCGTACTGGCTGCGAAGCTTGCCCAGAGTCTGCGGGGCGGCGATCACCACGATCTCGGCATCCGGCTCGTCCAGTGCCGCTCGTTCCAGCGCATTTGCGACATGGCGCGCGAACAGATCCTCTCCCTGCTCCTGCCAGTCGGTATCGGCATAGCTGCTGCGCCGCGGGCCGACGCGCGACTGGGTGCGGCCCGGTCTGTCGCTACCCTGCTCGTGCGTGCTGGGATTGTCGACCTCTTCTTCCGCCAGCGCGGCAAGCGCCGGGGATGTCGCACTGCCGACGTTCTGCAGCAGCAGCATCTTGCGCCCATCAGCGACCAGAACCAACGTATTGCTCTTGATGATCATCGCCGAATTCCTTTCCTCGATGGTGACTGTCCCTTGTCCCCCCGCTCGCCCCCTTGTTGAATGACTTCGATCAAATTTCCCCGCGTCAATATACACTGCGCGCCGCGCTCGTGCCTTTCGTTTCGAGCGAGAAGCGCGGTTCGACCGCCAGCCCCGCTTCGGCGATATGCCGCGATACCAGTTCGCCCACCGCCGGCCCGTGCTTGAAGCCGTGGCCCGAACCTCCGCCGACCAGCCAAACGTTGTCATGCCCGGGCAGGCGATCGATCAGGAAATCGCCGTTCGAGGAGTTCTCGTACTGGCAAACCCGGCCATGGATCAACGGCGCATCGGCCAGATCGGGGAAGCGCCGCGAGAGGTATTCGCGCGCCTGATCCACCATTGCCGGGGTCAGCCGCCGGTCCTGGCTGTCAGGATCGACCTCCGGTCCGTGCCGGTCGAAGGCGATCTTGAAGCCCTGGTTTTCGAGATCGGGCAGCCCATAGGCAATGTCGCCCGCGTTGTTGTCAGCCCATACCGGCATCGCGGGCGGGGCAAAGCGTGCATCGCCCGGCGCGCTGCCGAAATGCATGATTTCCTGGCGCGTGGGGACGATTCGCCCGCCCAGCACATCGGGGAACAGCTTGCCCAGCCACGGCCCGCAGGCATAGACGACATGGCGCGCGGCCACGCCCTCGGCCACCAGATAGCTGCCATCACGCTGTTTTCGCGGCGGCCCTGCCCTGGCGATGACCAGCGGCGCGCCGCTTTCCTTCACCACGGTCTGCACCGCGCGGCCCGCGATCAGCGCGCCGGTTTCGAGCTCGACAAAGCCTTCCTCGCCGTCGGCAAAGCGCATCTGCGGGAACCGCTGGCGCAGTGCCTGCGTGTCGCCTCGCCAATAGGGGTGCCCATTGGTATCGAGCCAGGCGATGGACTGGCGCATGTATTCATCGCCGGGCGGCGAGAACCACAGCACCCCGGTGTTGTGGAACACCGGCAGCGCGCAGCGGGCGGACAGCGCCTGCCAGTGTAGCAGCGAGCGTGCCGCCATTTCGGAATAGATCGCGTCCGCGCCATAGCTCATCCGCGTCACCCGGCTCTCGCCAGCCGAGGAGGCGCGGGCATTGGCCGGGCCATACTGGTCGATCAGTGCCACCCGGTATCCGGCCTTGGCCAGCATCCATGCGCTCCAGGCGCCGAACACCCCCGCGCCGACCACGGCGACGTCGAACGGGCCGCGATCCGAACCCGGTTGCGCGCGTGCAGTGCCCGCAGCGGCCATCGTGGCGGCGCCCAGTGCACTGGCACCTGCCAGCTTCAACCCTTCGCGGCGCGTAATGCCCGTTGCCATGGTGCCCCTCCGTTATGCTGCCGGGCAGCGTAAGAGCATAACGGCAGGCGTCAAGGCATGGGTGAGGCATCGAGCCTGACTTTCCTACTCGTGCGCGCTCTGGCTAAGAACCTCTCGCAACCAGGCGGTTCCGCCCGAGGGAGATTCCTTTTCATGGACCGTGTTCCATGTGCTCCATCCAGTAGGATTTGGCGAGCGGGTTTCGCTTGCATTCTGCGCGCGAGCCGCTATCTGCGCGCCTTCCTGTCCAATGGGCGGGGAACCGTGCGGGAGGCTCGCCAATGCGAGCTGCCTGACCGCTCAACATGAGTTCTTCGGCCTGCTCATCCCGAGCTTGCCTGAGGGCGACAGTGTGAAAGGACCGGCCCGATGGCCAAGAAGATTGAAGGCTATATCAAGTTGCAGGTGCCCGCGGGCTCTGCCACCCCCTCACCGCCGATCGGCCCCGCGCTGGGTCAGCGCGGTGTCAACATCATGGAATTCTGCAAGGCGTTCAACGCCTCGACGCAGGAGCTCGAAAAGGGCATGCCGATCCCGACGGTAATCACGGTCTATGCCGACCGTTCGTTCACCTTCGTGACCAAGACCCCGCCCGCTTCGTTCCTGATCAAGAAGGCGGCCAAGCTCAAGTCGGGCTCGAAGGAACCGGGCAAGATTTCGGCTGGAACCATCACCCGTTCGGCACTGGCCGAGATCGCCCAGACCAAGATGGCCGATCTCAACGCCAATGACATCGAAATGGCAACGCGCATCATCGAAGGCTCTGCCCGTTCGATGGGCCTCGAAGTGGTGGAGGGCTGAACCGATGGCCAAGCTGACCAAGAAGCACAAAGTCCTCTCCGCGCTCGACCGCGAGAAGCTCTACGGGTTTGAAGAGGCGCTGGCGACGCTGCGCGAACATGCCAGCAAGAAGTTCGACGAAACCGTTGAAGTGGCGATGAACCTCGGCGTCGATCCGCGCCATGCCGACCAGATGGTGCGCGGCATGGTCTCGCTGCCTTCGGGCACGGGCAAGGACGTGCGCGTGGCTGTGTTCGCGCGCGGCGACAATGCCGACAAGGCGCTGGCCGCAGGTGCCGACAAGGTGGGCGCCGAAGACCTGATGGAAGACATGCAGGCCGGCAATCTCGACTATGACCGCGTCATCGCCACGCCCGACATGATGGGTGTTGTCGGCCGGCTGGGCAAGGTGCTGGGCCCCAAGGGCCTGATGCCCAACCCCAAGCTGGGCACGGTAACCCCCAATGTGGCGCAGGCGGTGAAGGACGCCAAGGGCGGCCAGGTTGAGTTCCGCGTCGAAAAGCAGGGCATCATCCATTCGGGGATCGGCAAGCTGAGCTTTGCCGACGACGCGCTCGCGGCCAATTTCAAGGCGCTGACCAGCGCCGTGGTCAAGGCCAAGCCCTCGGGCTCCAAGGGCAAGTACGTCCGCAAGGTCACCGTGACCTCGTCGATGGGCCCTGGCCTCAAGGTTGCGCTAAGCGAAGTCGAAGGCGCGTAGTTTCGCGTTTTCCTACAGCGATGTAACCGAGCAAAGGGCCGGGGGAGCGATCCTCCGGCTCTTTCGCGTTGCTCTCAGATCCCGCCCGGCGTGCAGTCGAACCCGCTGGCGGCAAGGCCCTCGCACAGCGCGTCGGCACAATTCCTGAGAGCATCGGCGTCGGTTGACCGAACCACGAAATTGGCCCCGACCCGCCCTTCGCGGAAGAAGGGATAGGAACCGATCTGGCAGTTCTGGTGCGCCTGTTCGACCTTGCGCAGCAGTTCGGCCACCTCGCTCTCGGCTGTCCAGCAGCCGATCGTCTCCGACAGCAGCGGCGCGCCGCCCTCGAGCGTTCCGGTCAGTGCATCGAGCATGCCTGCGGTGATATGCGGCACGCCCGCCATCAGGTGGACATTACCGAGCTTGATCCCCGGCGCGCCCGACATGCGGTTGGGGATCAGCTGCGCCCCTTCGGGCACACGCGCCATGCGCAGCCGCGCTTCGGTCAGCCCGCCGGGCTTGCCCGCGTAATAACGCTCAAGGATAGCGCGTGCCTCCGGGTGGACGATCACCGGCACGCCCAGCGCTGCGGCCACGGCGTCCACGGTTATGTCATCGTGCGTGGGGCCGATACCGCCGGTGGTGAAGAGATAATCATAGGCCTCGCGCAAAGCGTTGACCGCAGCGATGATCCGCGCCTCCTCGTCGGGGACCACGCGCACTTCGGCCAGGCGGATGCCCTGCACTTGCAACCAGCTGGCGACCTGCGCGATGTTCTTGTCATGCGTGCGGCCCGACAGGATCTCGTCGCCGATGACGACCAGCCCGGCGGTCCAGATCTTGTCGGATGCGCTCATGGCCTGCGCCATAGGCGATGATCGGGGCCAGCGCTACTCCGCAGCCTCGAGCCGCTCCTGACGCATCGACGCATCGTCCCCGGCGCGGGTGAAGGCCAGAACCCCGTCATCGATCGCGCCCTGGCGCATGACCTTGCGATCGACCACATATTCCTGGTTGAGCCGCCAGGGATAGGCATTCGCATTCCTGGGCATGATGTGTTTCGAACGCTGGATATAGCCCGACGAGAAATCGAACACATCGTCATCGACGAGCGCCGCCTCGGCCTCGCGCGTCAGCACCGGCGTCGCCACGTCAGCGCCCGCCTGACGCATGTGATTGAGCAGACGGCAGACGAATTCGGAGTTGATATCGGCGCGCAAGGTCCAGCTCGCATTGAGATAGCCGAACACCACCGCAAGGTTGGGGATGTTCGAGAACATGCAGCCCTTGTAATAGTAGTGCCGGGCGAAATCGATCGGTTCGCCCGCCAGGCTGAGCGCGATCTTGCCCGCCACCGCCAGCCTCAGCCCGGTTGCGGTCACGATAATGTCCGCCTCCAGCAATTCGCCCGATTTGAGGCGCACGCCGTTCGCTTCGAACCGCTCGATATGGCCGGTGACCACCCGCGCCTTGCCGTTCTTCATCGCTTCGAACAAGTCATCGTCGGGCACCAGGCACAGCCGCTGGTCCCACGGATTATAGGGCGCGGTGAAGGCCTGCGCGTCGAATTCAGGGCCCAGAGACTTCTCGATCCGCTCGAGCAGTCTCTCCTTCACGCGTTCGGGCCGCTTGCGCGCGGTCTTGAAGGCGAAATCCTGCATGCGGATGTTCTTGAAGCGGGTGAGGGCATAGGCCAGTTTTTCGGGCAGGATCTTGCGCAGGAAATTGGCGATCGCGTCCTTTGCAGGGTGCGAAAACATCCATGTCGGCGTGCGTTGCAGCATGGTCACGCTGGCCGCCTTGTCCGCCATTGCAGGCACAAGCGTCACAGCAGTCGCGCCCGAACCGACCACGACCACCCGCTTGCCTGCATAATCGAGGTCTTCAGGCCAGAACTGCGGATGCACCACCTGGCCCCGATAGGCGCTGAAATCGAACCCGGCGTCATAGGGATCGTCGTAATCGTAATAGCCCGAACCCAGATAGAGGAAACGCGCGGTGATCAGCTTGCGCTCGCCATCGGCGGTTTCGGCGGTGACCTGCCAATATCCGCGATCGGGCAGAAAGTCGGCGCTCAGGACCTTGTGGCCAAAGCGGATATGCGGGCTGATCCCGCGTTCATCGGCAATACGGTTCAGATAGTCGAGGATCGAAGGGCCGTCTGCGATCGCCTTTTCATGCTTCCACGGTTCGAACACGAAGCCCAGCGTGTGCATGTCGCTGTCAGAACGGATGCCGGGATAGCGGAACAGGTCCCAGGTACCGCCGATCACCTCGCGCCGCTCGATAATGGCATAGCTATGATCGGGGCACATCATTTCCATATGCGCGGCCATGCCGATGCCGGAAATCCCGGCGCCCACGATCAAGACATCGATATCCGGCTGACCTGCTGGCATGAATCCGCTCCCTACTTACACCGATGTAAGCATATCGGGAGCGAGAATGAAAGAGCGAATGGCAAATTGCAACTGATTGGTCAAAGTGGATCGGTCAGGGGGGCATTATCGTTGCGCTCCGGCGGCCGCGGCGCGCCCTCGCGGAAATGGCACCTGCCCCGCGATCAGGGCTGACGGTGCGCGGTGATATCGATCTGAATATCGACGTTGAAACCGACATAATCGGGTTTCGCCCAATTGCCCTCACCGATCCTGAAGCGATTCCGGTTGATCGTCAAACGGCCCGTGGCGGTTGCCCGATCGCCGTTGATCCTGACCTTGAAGGGAAGGCTTACCGGAACTTTGGTCCCTTTGATTTCCAGCACACCGGTGGCCACATAGGAACCCTCACCGCGCGCGGTAATCTTTTCGCTGACGAAATGGGCCGTGGGAAAGACCGCGCCATTGAACCATTCGGCATTCGCCAGCATCTGGTTGCGGTCACTGGCTCCGGCGTCGACCGAAGCAAGCGGGATGTCGACACGGATGCTGGAGGTCGCAAGATCGCCGGGATCAAAGCGGATTGCCGCGTTGAAACGAGCAAAGCTGCCATCAAGCCTGTTTCCCTGCAGAACATATTGAAAGCGCAGATGGCTGGCATCCTGATCGACTTTCCAGGATGGTGCCCGCGCCAACGCAGCCCCTTGGCCAAGCATCATTGCGACTATGGCAATTCCAAATGTCCGCGGAATTTTCATCGCTTCGACCATGGCAACATGCGGATGAGCACATTGTCCCTGTAAATAAAATGATGTTTGAGCGCCGCGCCGATATGGAGCGCCACCAGGCCGATGAACGTCCAGGCGAGGCTTTCATGCACTTCCTCGAACGTTTCGTGCAGGGCCTTGTCCGGGCTGACGATCTGCGGCAATTCCCACACGCCGAAAATCATGGACTTCAGGCCAAGCGTCGAAGCCGAAGTCATGATCCAGCCGGTCAGGGGCACCACCAGCAGCAGCACATGGAGCGCGATATGCGCGAGCCTTGCCGCCTTATTCTCCCAAGCTTTCGCCATGTTGCTATCGGCCGGTCTGGGTCCGGTGATCAGCCAGCCCAACCGCAGCAGGCTGAGCGCGATCACGGTCACCCCGAAGGATTTGTGCCACTGGAACAGGCTGAATTGCAACGACGAGAAAGGCTCCGCCACTTCGGCCATATAAAGACCGACTCCGAACATCCCGATCACGATCACCGCGGTCAGCCAGTGCAGACCCTGGGACACCAGCCCCCAGCGATCCATTTCATTTCTCAGCATGAACTTCACCTTTGGTTTGTAGGGCCTGATGACGCTGCTGCGGCACTGATTGCGGATATCTCTGTTCCTGCTACTTCTGTCATACGGACACGGTGCACGATAGAACCGTCCACTGAATTAGGCATGTATCAAAATGTTGAACCTCTTTCGCGTAGGTCTCGCCCTGTTGTTGCTGTCAAGCTGCACGGCGGCGCGGGTGGTGACCCACCGGGTCAATCCCGATCCGATCGAAGCTCCGGGGGGACGCTATCACCTCGATCCCGATCATCGCGTCTTGCTGTTCCGGGTCGGCCATCTCGGCTATACCAAAGTGGTTGGCCGGTTCGATGATCTCGACGCGGTCCTCGATTTCAACCCTGCCGATCCCGCAGCCTCGACCTTGTCGGTCGAGATCGATACCGCGAGCGCCGATCTTGGCAGCGCGGCGCTCGACAAGGCCGCCTCCGAGTTGTTCGACGCCGGGGAATTTCCGGCCGCCCGTTATGAGAGCAGGTCAATTACGCTGACGGGACCGCGTAGCGGCAAGATCGATGGAGTGTTGACCCTGCACGGCCACAGCGTGCCGGTGGCGCTCGACGTTACCTTCAACGGCGGCGCACCCGACCCTCTAACCCGGCAGAACAAGCTCGGATTTTCAGCGCATGGGGTGCTTTCGCGTAGCGATTTCGGGCTTGGCGACTGGGTGCCGGCTGTAAAGAACGAAGTCGCTTTCGAAATCGAGGCCGAATTCGGTCAATCTTAAGGTCGGCACCCATGCACGACCCAACCAGACTTGCATTTGCTGGAATCCTGATTGCAAGCGCCCAGCCGCTCTGCGCTCAGGACAATGTCGCCGCAGAATGCGATCCCGGCGAGAAGGCAGCCACCTGCCAGGCCCCGCAAATTGTCGTCACCGGGCAAGGGCTGCCGCAGCCGCCATCTGAATCAGCCTACTCGATCGCCGTGATCGAGCGGGAGCGGATCATCGCCGCGCCATCGGGCCGGATCGAGGACGTGCTGGGCGAGATCGCCGGCTTCCAGCAGTTCCGCCGTTCTGACAGCCGCTCGTCGAACCCGACCGCGCAGGGGGTGACGCTGCGCGCGCTGGGCGGCAATGCCAGCAGCCGCGCGCTGGTGCTGCTCGACGGCGTTCCGATGGCCGATCCCTTCTTCGGCTTCATCCCGTTCACCGCAATCGCGCCTGAAGGGCTATCGGCGATCCGGGTCACGCGCGGCGGCGGATCGGGGCCTTTCGGCGCAGGCGCGCTGGCGGGCACGATCGAGATTGACAGCGCCGATGCCGATGCGCTTGGGCCCGTCAGCGGCGGAGCGCTGTTCAATCAGCGCGGCGAAAGCGAGGCCAGCGCCGCGCTGGCACCGCGTCTGGGCAGCGGTTTTGCCGTCATCGGCGGCAGGTGGGACCGCGGCGAGGGATTTCATACCACGCCGCTGGATCAACGCGTTCCGGCGAGCGTGCGGGCGAGCTTTGACGGCTGGTCGATCGGCACGCGGCTGGTCGCTCCCCTGAGCAACGCGGTCGAACTGCAAGCGCGAGTGCTTGCGTTCGACGAGGACCGCACGCTGCGCTTCGAAGGCGCGGACTCGCATCACGAGGGGCAGGATGCGAGCCTGCGGCTGGTCGGTCGTGGCGACTGGCAGTTCGACGCGCTCGCCTATGTGCAGGCGCGCGATTTCTCCAACGTGGTGATCTCCTCGACGCGCTTTACCCCCGTGCTCGACCAGCGCAGCACGCCATCGACCGGGCTCGGCGGCAAGTTCGAGCTGCGCCCGCCGGTCGGCGGTGACCACACGCTGCGGCTGGGCGCGGATTACCGCCGGTCGAGCGGTGAATTGCAGGAAGACGCGTTCAACGCGGTGTCGCGGCAGCTGACCGAGCGGCGGCGCGCGGGCGGCACCAACAGCGATCTGGGACTCTATGCCGAAGATGACTGGCGTATCGGGGCACTGATGCTGGCCGGCGGGCTGCGCGCCGACCGCACTTCGATTACGGATGGTTTCTTCCGCGCAGTCGATCCTGAGGGGCAGCCGGTCGAAGAAACTATCGCCGCCGACCGGTCGGACTGGGCAGTATCGTGGCGGGCGGGCGCGAGCTGGCAAGCACTCCCGGCGCTGCGTGTACGGAGCGCGGCCTATACCGGCCTGCGCCAGCCGACGCTCAACGAGCTTTACCGGCCTTTCGTGGTATTTCCGGTCGAGACATTGGCCAATGCCGGACTGCGCAACGAGCGGCTCGAAGGCGTCGAGGCGGGCATCGAGCTCGAACCGGCAGATGGAGTGGCGCTGTCGCTGACATTGTTTGACAACAAGGTCAGGAATGCGATCGCCAATGTCACACTCACCCCCAATCTTCGCGAGCGGCAGAACCTACCGGCGATCGAGGCGCAGGGCGTTGAAGCATCGCTGCGTGCAAGTGCGGGCAGGCTGCGCTTTGACGGATCGTTCGCCATGTCCTCGGCCAAGGTAGAGGGCGCGGGCACCTCGCTCGAGCTTGACGGCAACCGCCCGGCGCAGGTCCCGCGCTGGTCGGGTTCCGCAAGCTTAACCTGGACGCCCACGGCCCGGATCGAGCTGGCACTCAGGCTGCGCCATGTCGGGGCGCAGTTCGAGGACGACCTGGAAGCCGACGTCCTGCCGCCTGCCACCACTGTCGGCGCATTCGCGCGGCTCGCGCTCGATGGCGGCTTCGATCTGGTGCTGCGGGCCGAGAACATCCTCGATGAAGCGGCCTTGACCCGCAATTCGGGCGGGTCGATCGATCTGGGCGCGCCGCGCACCGTGTGGGCGGGACTGCGTTACCGCATGTAGGTTGCAGCGCGGGCTGCCGCCCGCCCGCTATCCGCCCCCGATCACATTGATCTTGCAATCAGCATCTTCATGATCTCGTTCGACCCGCCGAAGATGCGGGTCACGCGGCTGTCACGGTACATCTTGGCGATCGGATATTCGTTGATGTAGCCCCAGCCGCCGTGCAGTTGCAGGCACTTGTCGACCACTTCGCCCTGAAGTTCGGTCAGCCAATACTTGGCGATCGAGGCGGTGGTCACGTCGAGTTCCTTGCGCAGCAGCTTGGCGATGCAATCGTTGAGGAACACCTTGGCCGCGGTGCCGCGCGCCTTGAGGTCGGCGAGCACGAACTGCGTGTTCTGGAAATCCCAGATCGTCTGCCCGAAGGCCTTGCGCTGCTTGACGTATTCGACCGTGGTATCGAGCGCCTTCTCGATCGTCTTCATCGCGCCGACCGCAATCACCAGCCGTTCCTGCGGCAACTCGCCCATCAGCTGGTAGAACCCGCGCCCTTCCTCGCCGCCCAGCACATTGTCGCCGGGGATGAAGACATCGTCGAAGAACAGTTCCGACGTATCGGCTGCATCCATCCCGATCTTGTCGAGCTTCTTGCCGCGGCGGAAACCCTCGGCCCCGTCGGTTTCAAGGCACATCAGGCTGATGCCCTTGGCGCGTTCGTTGGGATTGGTCTTGGCCACCACCACGATGAAATTCGCCAGCTGGCCCGAGGAGATGAAGGTCTTGGCGCCGTTGAGCCGGTAACCGTTGCCCTCCTTCACGGCACTGGTGGCGACATTCTGCAAGTCGGAGCCGACACCCGGCTCGGTCATGGCAATGGCGCTGACCAGTTCACCCGAAACCAGGCGCGGCAGCCAGCGTTTCTTCTGCTCCTCGGTGCCGTGGCGCACGATATAGGGCAGGATGATCACGTTGTGGAGCGAGGCGGCAAAGCCGTCGACGCCCTTCTCCGCCTGCTGGTCGAGCACCACCAGATCATGCCGGAAATCGCCGCCAGGGCCGCCATATTCGCCCGGCACGGTCATGCCCAGGATGCCCGCCGCGCCAGCCTCGAGCCAGAACTCGCGATCGACCTGGCCGTTCTCGCGCCAGCTTTCGACACGCTTCTGCGGCGCGTGCTGTTCGAAGAACTTGCCCACCGCATCCTTGAAGATGGCAATCTCCTCATCTTCCATGAACTCGGGCTGGGGTACATCGATCACTGGCATCTTTCGGTCCTTTTGAACGCCGGTTGTGAACTGTTGTGGGTATGGCCTTATTTGCCCGTCCACTCGGGCTTGCGCTTCTCCGCAAAGGCAAGCGAGCCTTCGCGCGCGTCGGCGCTCATGAACACCTGCGGCAGGAGGGCAGCCTGCTTGTCCCAGCGCTCGTCGAGGTTCCAGCCGCGCGATTCGACCACGATCTGCTTGGAAACGCGCACCGCGATCGGTCCGTTGGCGATGATCGTCTGGGCCAGCTCGATCGCAGCGTCGAGCGCAGGGCCATCGGTGATCCGGTTGATCAGCCCCAGATCATGGGCGCGCTGCGCATCGATGAATTCGCCCGTCAGCGCCAGTTCCATCGCGATCTTGGGCGGGATCAGATCGGGCAGCTTCATCAGCCCGCCAGCGGCTGCGGCGAGGCCGCGCCTGGCCTCGGGTATGCCGAATTTGGCATTGCGGTTCGCAGCGATCAGATCGCACGAGATCATCAGTTCCATCCCGCCCGCCAGCGCATAGCCTTCGACTGCGGCGATCAGCGGCTTGACCGGCCCCTTTTGCGTGATCCCGCCAAAGCCGCGCCCTTCGACGATCGGGCTCTCACCGCGCAGGAAGCCCTTGAGGTCCATACCCGAACAGAACGTCCCGCCCGCTCCTGTCAGGATGCCGACGCGCAGATTGTCATCGCTATCCAGCCGGTCGATCGCTGCGGCTATGCCTTCGGCCGCCGCCTTGTTCATGGCGTTCTTCGCTTCGGGGCGGTTGATCGTGATGATCAAAATGCCACCGCGTTCTTCAGTCAGCAACTCTTCGCTCATCTGGCAGCCTCTCCATCTTGCGGCTATTGCGTCTTTAATCGGGACTTATATAACTATGTCGAGTTTCATGTCCACGAAACAGTCGAGCACTAGGAAGGAATCGCGGCAATGCCCCAAGCCTATATCATTGATGCAGTGCGCACACCGCGCGGTATTGGCAAGCAGGGGGCCGGCGAGAAAAGGGGGGGTGCGCTCGCCGCGATGCATCCGCAGCATCTTGCCGCCACGGTGATGAAGGCGATTGCCCAGCGCAACCATCTCGACACCGCCACAGTTGACGATGTGATCTGGTCGGTCTCGACGCAAGACGGGATGCAGGCGGGCGACATGGGCCGCATGGCCGCGCTTGACGCAGGGTATGACATCGCGGCGTCGGGCACCACGCTTGACCGGTTCTGCGGCGGCGGGATTACCAGCGTCAATCTGGCGGCGGCGCAGGTGATGAGCGGGATGGAAAGTTGCATCGTCGCGGGCGGGACCGAAATGATGAGCCTGACGGCCGCCATGGCGCGTGACAAGATGCAGGCGGGGATCAAGCCGCCGATGATGGGCGCCTATAACGAGCGATTGCAGCGCGTGCATCCGCAGAGCCACCAGGGCATTTGCGGCGATGCCATCGCCAGCATGGAGGGCTTCACCCGCGAGGATCTGGACGCGGTCGGCTATCGCAGCCAGCAGCGCGCCGCCGCCGCGATCGCCGAAGGGCGCTTCGACAAGTCGATCATCCCGGTGGTCGATGATGACGGCAATGTGCTGCTCGACCATGACGAATATCCGCGCCCCGAAACCACGATGGAAGGGCTTGCTGCGCTCGAACCGGCTTTCACCAGGATCGCCGACGTTCCGCTCGATGCCAGTGGCACGACCTTTCGCGGGCTGGTGAACCAGAAATATCCCGATCTCGAGATCAGCAATTTCCACCATGCGGGCAACAGTTCGGGCGTGGTCGATGGCGCGGCTGCGGTGCTGGTGACCAGCGCCGAATATGCGCGCCAGCACGGACTGAAGCCGCGGGCGCGGATCGTCGCCACCGCCAACATGGGCGATGATCCGACGCTGATGCTGAACGCCCCGGTTCCCGCGGCGAAGAAGGTGCTGGAGAAGGCTGGGCTCAAGCTTGAGGATATCGACCTGTTCGAAATCAACGAAGCCTTCGCCGTCGTCGCCGCCAAATTCGTGCGCGATCTCGGGCTCAGCTGGGACAAGGTCAACGTCAACGGCGGCTCGATCGCGCTCGGCCATCCGATCGGGGCGACCGGCTCGATGCTGATCGGCACGGTGATCGACGAGCTGGAGCGGCGCGGCGGGCGCTACGGCCTTGTCACCATGTGCGCGGCGGGCGGAATGGCGCCTGCGATCATCGTCGAGCGGGTTGAGGATTTCGCCGACTGAGCGCACAATGGCGGCCTGCGGTGTGCGCAATTTTTGACAAAGCCCCCGCGAACAGGTAAATAGTTTCAAACGAAACTATCTCGATTCTCCGAGGGGATTTGCCTTGCCCGATCTGTTTGAAAACCCCGCCGGCCTTGATGGCTTTGAATTCGTGGAGTTCTGCGCGCCGGAAAAGGGCGTGCTCGAACCGGTGTTCGAGGCCATGGGCTTCACCCGTATTGCCAGGCACCGCTCGAAGGACGTGCACCTGTGGCGCCAGGGCGGGATCAACCTCATCGCCAATTACGAACCGCGCAGCGCGGCATGGTATTTCGCGCGCGAGCACGGCCCCTCGGCCTGCGGCATGGCGTTCCGTGTGCGCGATGCGAGGCTGGCATGGGACCATCTGATCGCACAGGGCGCCGAGCCGGTGCCGGTCCAGACCGGGCCGATGGAAATCCACATTCCCGCGATCCGCGGCATAGGCGGCGCGATCCTCTATCTGGTCGATCGATATGCCGATGCGGATGGCAAGGGTCTTTCGATCTACGACATCGATTTCGAATACCTTCCCGGCGTTGACAGGCACCCCGTCGGTGCCGGTTTCCGCGAGATCGATCACCTGACGCACAACGTCTATACGGGCCGGATGAAGTATTGGGCGGACTACTATGAAAGCCTGTTCAACTTCCGCGAGATCCGCTTCTTCGACATCAAGGGCGAATATACCGGCCTCACCTCCAAGGCGCTGACCGCGCCCGACGGCAAGATACGCATTCCCCTCAACGAGGAAGGTGAAGGCGGAAAGGGCCAGATCGAGGAATTCCTGCGCCAGTTCAACGGCGAGGGTATCCAGCACATCGCGCTGATCTGCGATGACCTGCTCGCCTGCTGGGACCGGCTCAAGGCGCTGGGCGTACCGTTCATGACCGCGCCGCCAGCCACCTATTACGAGATGCTGGACGAACGCCTGCCCGGCCACGGCGAGAATGTCGAAGCGTTGAAGGCGCGCGGCATCCTGCTCGACGGCACCACCGCGGGCGGCCAGCCGCGCCTGCTCCTCCAGATATTCTCCGAAACGCAGGTCGGCCCGGTGTTCTTCGAATTCATCCAGCGCAAGGGCGATGACGGCTTTGGCGAGGGCAATTTCAAGGCCCTGTTCGAAAGCATGGAGCGTGACCAGATCCGCCGCGGTGTACTCGAAGTGGAGCCGGCACAATGAGCGCTGTAAAACCCGCGGGCATCCATCACGTTGCCTATCGCTGCAACGACGCGAAGGAAACGGTCGAATGGTACGGCCGGATGCTGGGCATGGAATACACTACCGCCTTTGCCGAGGATCATGTGCCGTCAACCGGCGAATACGATCCCTACATGCACGTTTTCCTGGATGCGGGAAACGGCAACGTACTGGCGTTTTTCGAACTGCCGAACCAGCCCGGGATGGGCCGCGACGCGAATACGCCTGAATGGGTGCAGCACCTCGCCTTCCGCGTGAACAGCGAAGCCGACCTTATGGCCGCCAAGGCTCACATCGAGGGGCAGGGTGTCGAGGTGCTCGGCCCAACGCATCACGGCATCTTCAAGTCGATCTATTTCTTCGATCCCAACGGCCACCGGATCGAACTTGCTGCGGATATCGGCACGCAGGACCAGTATGACGAACTCAGGCGCGTTGCCCCGTTGATGCTCGACGAGTGGAGCCAGACCAAGACAGCGCCCCGTCATGCCGCCTGGCTGCACGAGATCGCCCGCATCGAACACGGGCACGACTGAGAATCCCGCGCGTGCCTTAACCGGAATTTCCGATCACGCCCGAGGGCGCGGCTAGACCATGCTCGATTTTGATTGAATCAAAATACAGGTCTAGTTTCTTGTTTTACCGTGATTTCCGAGTCGTGAAATGTTCCATTTCACTCGAAATCACTTTATGCTGCCACGCGCAATGCACCCATGAAATCGCGCTTGCCGACTGGTATGCCCTTCATCCGCAGGATGCCGTAAGCGGTTGCCGCGTGGAAGTAGAAATTGGGCTGGCTGAAGCTCAGCAGGAAGTCCTCGGCGGTGAAATTCATCGTGTAGGCGCGAAATTCGAAGCGCATCGGCTGCCCGATCATCGCCTCCATCTCGGCCTCGTCGATTGCCGCCAGTGCCGCACTCGCCCGATCGAGCTCATCGCGCAGACCGCCAAAGCTGTCGGGCGGGGCCGCGAGATCGGGGCTGAACACTCCCTTGCGCAGGCTGGCGATCACTCCGCCGCTGTGCACCGCAACGCTCTTCACCTGATAGGCGAAGTCGAACATGTCGTCGATCAGCTTGGCGGTAATGATTTCCGCATGATCGCAGTCATTTTCGGCGCACCACCGTTCAGCCGTTGCCAGCAGGTTGCGGGTACTGCCCAGCATCTGGAGGGCGCTGGGAACAAACGCGGCATGAAGTGACAACGGCATCCTCGGGACTCCCCCAAAAGTGAATTATCGGACGCGCGGCCCGCCGAACGGCAGCGGCGGCGGGGGCCTGCGCACCCCGCGCGGCAGCTGCGCCTGATAGGCGCGGCCGCAATGCTCGACGCAATAGGGGAAGCCCGGGTTGACCTTCACGCCGCAGAAGTGGAAATCCGGTTCGCCTGGATGGCCCATCGGCCAGCGGCACACCTTGTCGGTAAGATCGAGCAGGCTGGTCTTGCCCGCGATCTCGGAGCTCGGCTTGGCCGGAACCAGTCGGCGCGGCGGTGCGGGCGGAATCGGCGCCTGCTGGTCGCCGGGGCCCTGCCGCAGAAATCCGCCGGGGCCGACCGAGACGATCTTGGGCAAGTCAGAGGACGGGTTGGGCACCGGCTGCGAGGGAATCGGCGTGCTGGAGCCCTCTGCAGAAATGTCGCCCTTCGGCTCTGACCGGACAGCCGGCCGCGCGGAAGGCCGCGGCGTTTCCTTGCGCGCCAGCGGCTTGGCCGCGGGCTTTCTGGGCGCCGGCTGCTCGTCCTTGGCCTTGACCGGCGATGGACGAGCCTTCAGGTCGAGCCGATGCGCCTTGCCGATCACGGCATTGCGGCTGACCCCGCCCAATTCATCGGCGATCTGGCTGGCCGTGGCGCCGCCTTCCCACATTTTCTTAAGCGTCGCGATCCGCTCTTCGGTCCAGCTCATCTAATTTCCGTTTCCTGTTCAACTGTGACGCCGCACTTGTCAGCGCGCTGCCTTGGCTCTAGTCGCGCCAACATGGCCGATCGAGTTCCCGCCAGCACCTCTTCGGAGGCGACCCCTCATCGAGATAGTTCCGGTGGGGTCAACCGGTTCCCCCAACGCGGCGTGCCGATCATCACCGGCATCAATCGCATCGGACTGTGGAGCCTCTATATGAAGGAGGTTCGCCGGTTTCTCAAGGTCCAGACGCAGACAATCTGGGCGCCCGCGGTCACCACGCTGCTGTTTCTGGTCATTTTCACCGTCGCGCTTGGCCGGGAAGGCCGCGTTGTGTTGGGGGTGCCCTTCGCCAGCTTCGTCGCGCCGGGCCTGATCGCGATGGCGATGATGCAGAATTCCTTTGCCAATTCCTCGTTTTCACTGCTTTCGGGCAAGATCCAGGGCACCATCATCGACCTGCTGATGCCTCCGTTGTCCGAAGGCGAGCTGATGACCGGTATCGTTGCCTCGGCCGTGACCCGTGCGATCATGGTTGGTTGTACCGTGGCGCTGGCGATGGCGCTGTGGCCGGGCGTGAAGCTGGGCGCGGCCCATCCCTGGGCGATCGCGTGGTTCGGCCTGATGGGGTCGATGATGCTGGCGACCTTGGGTCTGGCGACATCGATCTGGGCGGAGAAGTTCGATCACAACGCCGCAATCACCAACTTCGTGATCGCGCCGCTCTCGCTGCTTTCGGGCACGTTCTATGTGCTCGACAACCTTTCGCCCGCATTCCAGGCTGTGAGCCGGGCCAATCCGTTCTTCTATGTGATTTCCGGCTTCCGCTATGGCCTACTGGGCGAGAGCGATATCGGCACGGGGCCATGGCCGGTGGTGCAGGCAGGGATCGCCCTGGCGCTGCTCAATGCGGTAATGGCTATCGCGACCTATCGCCTGCTCAAATCGGGATGGAAGCTCAAGGACTAATGCGTCAGCGCGCTGCGCATGCGGTAGCGCCCGTCTTCGAATCGATCGAACAACTGCCCGACATCGGGATGGTCGATCGGGCCGCCGTCGGTATCGGCCAGGAGGTTCTGCTGGCTGACATAGGCGACGTAGGTCGAATCCGCGTTTTCCGCCAGAAGGTGATAGAACGGCTGTTCGCGCGGCGGGCGCAGGTTCTCCGGAATTGCCTGGTACCATTCCTCGCTGTTGGCAAAAACCGGGTCGATATCGAAGACTACCCCGCGGAAGGCGAAAACGCGATGCCTCACGACATCGCCAATGCCGAAGCGGGCCTTTACGCGGCGCGGGGCGGAAATCGTGCGACCCGCCTGGCTGGAAAAGAACTCGGCGCGTTCCATCGTTCGCAGCATATGGGAACAGGCGCGCGCAGGGCAAGGGACGGCCAAGCCGGATTCCCCGGATTTGCGATCGAACGGGGCTTGGCAAGCGCTGCGCCATCGGCTAACCGCCGCGCTCCCGAAGCGACCCGGGCGCTGTTGCAGCGTTGCCGACGTTTGTGCTTTTCGATGCGGAGAGGTGCCGGAGTGGTCGATCGGGGCGGTCTCGAAAACCGTTGTGCCCTTGCGGGTACCGTGGGTTCGAATCCCACCCTCTCCGCCACATCGTACGGGCTCGGCCTGCTTCAAAGCCACCACCTTCGCTTCCGCTGAAAGCCGCTTTCTCTTGATCGACGCATCTCCCTCCAGGGGCAGATCGGCCGAAAATGCTAGCTTTGCGACCGGACCACTTTCACAGTGTCGCCTCAGGTGTCGCCTCGTACTGCTGAAAAAACCGCGTCGATCACTCCAATAGACCCGGTATTGGGCTCCGGCGTGGGTGTTATCGGTTGGCCAATCTGCAACACAAGCGGTTGGTCGGTACGATAGGCAGGCCAGTGCGGAAGACCTCGCCCGTTGGGATTTCCGTTCCGGGCAAAATTTACCCAGTAACGCGACATGGTGCGAGCGATTTGACGATCAAACTTTGTCCATTGCCAATCTTCTTGGCCAAGATGGTCAAACATGTACCACAGTTCGGCGAAGTGGCTTGCCTGCCAATTTCTTCGAACTGAATCGCTTGGGAACGGTGGTTTGTGGGTGAAGTAATAGGCATGGACCGCGTTTTTTCCGGTTGCGGCGTGGAGCTTTGCCCAGGTCCACATGTTCCAGCCGAAACGCAGATCCCGCTCCAGCGCAACGCGCGCCTGCCCCGCCTCGACATCGCTGGCAAAAGGGTAGGCCGCCATGATTGCAGGAGGCAGGTCGCCCAATTCGGCGCGAAGCTGTTCACCGAAGTTCGCAGCAGTGACCGACGAAGCGTCAAAGAATGCTCGGCCTTCTTCGGCATTGTATCCGACGAGAATGTCTGCACCGTGTTGCTGCCCTACCGAGAAAACCTCAAACGGGGTTCGCGGCAATAGCCATGGTTCGATTACAGGATGCGACACGCTGGCGGCCTGTTTCGTCAACAAGGCCTGCGGGGGGAGCGACCGGAGATCAGCAAGCGTGGAAGTTTCTAGGGAATGTGCAAAGGCAACTCCCTGTTTTTCAGCGAGCGCGAGTTCGTAATGCGGGGCCAGTTGTAGCGGCTCGAAAAAACCGCCACTTTGGCCGATGACGCGATGAAACAGGCCCTTGGCCAACGGTGAAGCCATCAGGATAGCGATCGAACTCGAACCCGCCGACTGACCAAATAGAGTAACATTTGCCGGGTCACCCCCAAACGCCGCGATGTTGCGCTGCACCCAATTGAGGGCGGCGATTTGATCGAGCAGGCCGTAGTTCCCTGACGTGTGATGTGGTGATTCGGCGGTAAGTTCGGGATGGGCGAGGAAGCCAAGCGCACCAAGCCGGTAGCTCACCGAAACGACGACAGCCCCTTGCTGCGCCAACCGATCGCCCCAATAGAGTGGCAGCGCGGTCGCACCATTCTGCCAACCGCCGCCATGAATGAAAATCATTACGGGCAGCTTCGCCCGACCAGAATGCCGCGGCGCCCAAATATTGAGGTATAGGCAATCTTCGCTGATCTGCGGCGCTGGCTCACCCGGGATTGAAACACCGCTTTGCATGCATGCCGGGGCAAATTTGCTGGCATCCCGTATATCGGTCCAAGGCGCGATCCGCTGAGGCTCGCGCCAACGAAGTTGACCAATGGGCGCTGCCGCAAAAGGTACGCCTCTGAACACGTCAAGCTCGCCTTCGACCGCTCCACGAAGCCGGCCGGCGTCGGTGGTGACGACACTGGGTCCGGCATGTGCAACTGCCGGAGCGAGGAGAAGCAAGGAAGCCAGCGTCAGTCGCCTGAATGCCTTGCCGAAAGCGGGAGTCAAAATCGTCGGAAAGGGCCGCCCGATATCCCGCAGGACTCTCAGTGCCCGACCAAATGGCGCTTGCTGATGAAACATGGTGGTTTCCCTATTGTCGATACGGGACGGCTGAGGATCTGGCGCAGTGTGCTGCATCATCTACTACTTCCCCAATTCGTCGCCGCGACCGAATGTAAAGAACGCGGCGAGATGAGGACACAGATCAAGCTTCGGTCGCGCCTGTTCATGCGCGGCCGGATCCCTCGGCAACCTTGATTGTGGCCGTTGTCGATGTGTTGAAGCTTTTCCGGAAGTTTCTCCGCACATGCCATTCTCCTCTCCATGGTCAAGGGGCTGACTTTACCTCATCCGTACCACGCCAGGAATTGCCCGATCGGCATTGAAATCATGCCGCACCGTCCACGTCGCGCAATTCCGATGCATGCACCGTATCGAAGCCATGACGCCGCGGCATTTGAGTGAAGCGGCTCGAGATGGAATGATCACAGGCAGATCATCGCTACCAGGAGGTTATTCCATGTCTCGCACCAATCGCCGAATCGGACCGCTGATGGCCGGCTGTTTTCTCGTCATCTCTCAGCTGGCTTTGCTCGCGCATTCGCCTGCTTCGGCCCAGCCCGTTGCCGCTGCACATGCGGAAGGGGTTCTGCGCCTCAAGAGCCACAACAGTTTCGATGAAACTGTCGCTCGCCTCAGGGCCGATGTCGAAGCCAAAGGAATCCGCTTCTTCGACCAAATCGACCAGTCCGGTCTGGGCGCACAGGCGGACCTGAAGACCGCCCGCTCGACGCTGGTAATATTCGGAAATCCCCCGCTTGGCGTTCAGTTCCTCCAGTCCAATCGCTATGCCGGTCTTGATTGGCCGGTGCGCATGCTGGTGGTTGAGGAGTCCGATGGCAGCGTCTGGGTTGCCTGGAACGACTTTGGCTATATTCGCCAGCGCTTCCATATCAAGGATCGGGACACACAATTCACGATGGCCGGCAATGTCGCCGAGTCGATCGCAACTGCCGCGACGGCGCAATAGGCCCAACCATGGCGGAATGGACGGGTCAGTTCGCCGTGATTGCGGCAACAGCTGCGGGGATCATGGCCGCACTGGCCATGGGCTTTGCGATCCAGCGCGGCGGCACTTGCATGGTCGCGGCCGTCGATCAATTTTTGCAGCAAGGCGCCGGGAAGCGCCTTCTTGCATTGCTTGAATGCAGCTTGTGGACCAGCGCGCTTGGCTTAGGCGCGGTCGCGGCCGGTTTCCACTTCAATGCAAGTCCAGCCTATTCGGTCGGTCTGTGGACGCTCGCTGGCGGATTGCTGCTTGGCCTGGGTGCGGCGATCAACGGTGCCTGCGTCTTTGGCGCAATAGCGCGGATTGGTTCGCGTGACTGGCATTACCTTCTCACGCCGCCCGGGTTCCTGCTTGGCGGTCTTCTGCATTCCTGGCTCATCGGGCCGCTCGCCTCCGCGCTCCCATCAACTCGATCGGTCGGCTGGATCGCGCTGCTCGCTCCGCTCGTCGTGGCCAGCGTCGCATACAGCCTAATAGCGGCAAGGCGTCAAAAAACCGCCTGGGGGGCGTTCTTCGATTATCGCCATGCAACTATCTCTATCGGTTTAGCCTTCGTCTTGCTGGCAGTGGTTGCGGGACCCTGGACCTACACCGAAGCGCTGGCGCGGGCTTCCCACAACGGGACCATACCCCGCACAGGCGAGCTTCTGCTATTCGCTGCGCTGCTCATTGGAGCGGTGCTGGGCGGTTGGCGAAATGTCGGCGCGATCCCGCTTCGTCCAGGCCGCGCTTTGCAATGCCTCATCGGCGGCATGTTCATGGGATTTGGCGGTTCGCTGGTGCCAGGCGGTAACGACAATCTGATTTTGGTGGGTCTGCCAACATTTCAAGCGCATGCATGGCTGGCGGTTGCAGCCATGGTCATTGCCATTGGATTCGGGTTGAAGGTCGCGAGGTTCTGGAGCAATATCCTTGAGACAAGGCCCGGTGCTCAAACGAACTCTACCTGACACTTGGAAAGGGGGCGGGACGTTATGGAAATGCAGCAAGTCCGCTATTTCCTGGCCGTGGCAAGAACGCTGAACTTCACGCGCGCTGCCGAGGCCTGCAATGTGACGCAGCCAGCGCTCACCCGTGCGATCAAGCAGCTTGAAGGAGAGTTCGGCGGGGAGTTGATCCGCCGCGAGGGCAGACTCAGCCATTTGACGGATCTCGGCACGCGGATGCTGCCCTTGCTGACTCAATGCTACGATAGCGCGCTCAACGCCAAGTCGCTCGCTGCCAAGGTCAAGAGTGGGGATATCGCCTCGATCGTGGTTGGTATCACCCCGACCTTTGATGTGCCACTGCTTATACCGTGCCTTGCCGAGCTGGAACGTGCATTTCCTGGTGTGCAATTGGTGATTCGCCGCGGGAGCAGCGATGAAGTTGGTGAATGGCTGAAAAGTGGAGACATTGAACTGGCCTTCGGCAGCGCTGTTGCGACAAGTTGGGACAGGCTCGACTGCTGGCCTATGTTTGCAGAGGACTTTGACGTCGTTGTCGCTAGCGACCACTACCTTGCCAGCATCAATGACAAGGACGAACTGGCCAACCAGTTGCGGCTCCAACGCCTGGTTATTCACTCGCAACAGGAACCTGGCGACTTTCCGGCGGGAACGATCGAAGCCACTGGCATTTCTCCCGAGAACGTCCATTCGGTGAGCTGCAACCAGGATTTGGAAGCCCTGCTTATTGCCAAGTTCGGTGTCGCCATCCTGCCAGCCAGCATCTGCCGCGCGTCCGGGCTAAGGCATATTTCATGCAATTGGCTTGGCACGCGGCGGACCGTGGCAATCTATTCTGTGGCTGGACGGATCCGTTCGCGCGAGGCGAGCGTTCTTTTCAACCTCGTACGCGCGACGGATTGGACCAGGCTCACTGTGGGAGAAACGGGCCTTAAAGGCTTGGCAAGCGAAATGGCGGAACAGGCCAGACCAGCTACCGATGCGGTAGAGGCTGGTGGGCGGATGCTGGTGTAGCTTCGCGCGGCGGTAACGGATTGGCGCCCGATCCTAATCGTTCCCGAGAGCATCCACCGCCGTTACGATCGCGTCGAGTTCCATCCGCTGCCGATAATCGGGGTCGATGTGCCGTGTACGAATCACGCCGTTGCCGTCGATGATGAAAACAGAAGGCACCGGCAGGATCCACGCTTGTCCGCCGTGATATCCCGGGACGTCCCAACCCGCCCCTGCGATAAGCGAGCTCATTTCGTCGTCGACCCATATCGCCAAATTGATGCTGAGCGCATAGCCCGCATCTACATCGGTCAGGAACGGAAAGCTGGCGCCAGATTCAGCGCGCAACTTTCGCGTGTAGGGCTGTCTTTCGGCCGAGATTGCATAGATTTTCGTGTCTCCCAACCGATGCTGGACCTCGGCGAGTCCCACCATGTTTAGCCGGCAATAGGGACACCAGTGCCCGCGGTGGAATACCAACACGGCTGGCCCCGCAGCGACGATGTCATCGAGCCGGACGATCCGGCCATCCTGGTCTGGCATGGCGAAATCGGGCATTGTGTCGCCTACCCGAGGACCTCCCTCGCCTGCTTCGGCATGTTTCAGCCGCTCAACGAATGTATCGACAGCGTCGGCGAATTCGGGACTCTGCGAGCGTACTTCGTCTGCGATTGCCTTGAGCCGGCGGTTGAGGGGCCATTGATTGTTGCGCACGTTCTGGAACTTGCTTTCCAGCGCGGCAACCAAGGGGTGAGTCATAACGCTTTCCCTTCGAGCCGCACGTTATCAGATTTTAGGTTCATGAATACTGCACTATTCAGCCGGGGAAGCGGTGTTGATGATTCGCCCGCCCGAGAGATCGTGCAGGACAAATCCCTCAAGTGGATCGACCTCTTCGCGCCACGGCGCCTTGGTCAGTGATTCGACGGTATCGCGATAACCCGCCTCCCGCCTCGCACGAATGCCATCCGGGCTGAAATCGATGTCCTTGGAATGATCCTCGTTGTCGAGCACCGGGGCGAGCAGACGGATAACGTTCATTCGGGTTTGGCAACCATAGCTAACCAGCTCGCTCAGCCTATCGGCCGTCGCGACATTGTTCGGTACCATCGTGGCAAGTTCCTGAACCACATGGCGCAGGCGGTGCAACTGGCGCTGGCGCTTGATGTTCTGCGCGGCGCGGCTTGAATATTGCAGATCCTTCTGCCGGTTGAGTACCTGCCAGATGGTTTCCGGCTCGGGCCCGTGCGGATTCCACAGATGCACGGTAAATATCGTGCCGCTGTGACGCGGTTCGTCGTCGAAAACGATTTCGACAGGGGTGTTCGAGAGGATGCCGCCGTCCCAGTACAGCTCTCCATCCACGCGCACGGCCGGGAAGGCTGGGGGAAGAGATCCGGACGCCAGCACATGGTCAACGCTCAATTTTGCGTGGCGGCTGTCGAAATAGACCATCTCGGCCGTTTGAACGCGGGCTGCGCCCACGGTCAGGCGCGTCGCCCCGCTGTTGACGAGGTTGAAATCGACGAGTTCGCCGAGCATTTCGCGCAAGGGTTCGACCGAGTAATAGGAGGCCTCTTCGCTTCCCAACGAGACGAATGGGTTCGCGAAGGCAGTCGGGCGCGGGCGGAAGAATGACGGCAGACCTGCCGAAATCGTCAGCATGTTACGCGCGGCCTGGTTGAACCAACCGGGTATCTGCATACCCATAAACTCGCTGTATTCGAGCCGACGCCAGAGTTCGTTGAGGTGTTCGAGCCGATCGGCGCGGGCGTTTCCCGCGATCACCGCCGCATTGATTGCACCGATGGAGGTTCCCACCACCCAGTCGGGCTCGACGCCGGCTTCGTGGAGAGCCTCGTAAACGCCAACCTGGTACGCGCCCAGGGCGCCTCCACCCTGGAAGACAAGGACAATCTGGCCGCGCTCGGCCAGTTCTTCGTGCAGATTCGACATATCAGTCTCCTGTTACCGGATAGGGGTGTGGGGATTCGTGAAGCGCAATATCGCCTACAATCAGCCGCGCGTGGCGGCCGAAGGTCAGATAGTTCCAGGCCAGGTTCAACCCCACAAGCAGGCGGTTGCGGAAGTTGGCCAGGAAATAGACATGCACGGTTGACCAGATTAGCCAGGCCAGAATGCCGCGCACCCGCAGCCAGCCAAGGTCGGCGACCGCGTGGTTTCGTCCGATCGTGGCGAGGCTGCCATAGTGTCGATACCAGAACGGCTTTTCCGATCGCCCGGAGCAGACGGCCATGATCATGCGGGCGGAATGGGCACCCTGTTGTTTGGCCACTGGGGCAATGCCCGGCAAAATCGCGCCGTCGGAATCGTGGAAGTGCGCCGTGTCGCCCAGCACAAAAATACGCTGATCGCCTGCAGGGTGTAGAAACTTGTCGACGAAAACCCGGCCGATCCGGTCCGCCGAGCATTGCAGCCAGTCGGCCGCCGAAGAGGCCTTAACCCCCGCCGCCCAGATCATCGTGTGCGTTGCGATGCGCTGCCCGCCGGCGATCACCCAATCCGGGCCCAAATCCTCAACCGCAGTGGAATTGCGCACCTCGACGCCTAGGCGCACCAGATCCCTGCGTGCCGATTCCGACAATTCCTGCGGGAAACCCTCAAGCAACCTCGGCGCAAGATTGACGAGTATCACCTTCGAGCAATGGGGCGTGATCGAGCGGAATTCATCGTTGACGGAGCGATGGGCGAGCTCGGCGATCGCTCCAGCCATTTCCACACCAGTCGGGCCGCCGCCGATCACCACAAAGGTCAGCAAGGCATCGCGGCGGCGCTTGTCCCCTTCGGTTTCCGCGCGCTCCAGTGCCAGCAGAATCTTGCGCCTGACGGCGGTCGCATCCTCGATCGATTTGATGCCCGGCGCATGCCCGGCCCAGTCGTCGCGTCCGAAATAGGAATGCGTGGCTCCTGTCGCCACTATCAACCAGTCATATTCGACCTGCGCGCCCGAAGCGAGGTGCACGCGCCTCTCCACCCGGTCGACGCCAATCACATCGCCGAGCATCACCCGCACGTTGCGCTGACGGCGCAGAATTGCGCGGATCGGCGCTGCGATATCGGCCGGCGAAAGCGCCGCGGTGGCGACCTGGTACAGCAGCGGTTGAAACAGGTGATGATTGCGCCTGTCAATCAAGGTGACGTCCAACCTGGCGTGTTTCAGCCCCCGGACAGCAGCCAGGCCGCCAAATCCGGCGCCGATAACCACCACTCTTGGCGTAGGAGAGGACCCCGATCCGCGCATGTTACTGCGCAGTCCATCCACCATCCACAGCAATGGCCGCGCCATTGATCGATGCTGCGAAGGGGCCGGCCAGAAACACGGCGAGCGCGCCCAGCTCCTCGACCGTGGCGAATCGTTTGTTCGGTTGTGCGGCAAGCAGCACATCCTCGATCACCTGCGTCCGGTCCAGCCCGCGCGCACGCGCGGTGTCTTCTATCTGGGCCTCGACCAGCGGAGTCCAGACATAACCGGGGCAAATGGCGTTGCATGTTACGCCGTCGCGCGCGGCTTCGAGCGCGACGGTCTTGGTCAGTCCTAGAACGCCGTGCTTTGCCGCAACATAGGCGCTCTTGAAGGGCGATGCGACCAGCGCATGCGCTGAGGCGACATTGATGATGCGCCCGAAACTCGCCGCCTTCATGTCAGGCAACGCGGCGCGTATCGTGTGAAATGCCGCGCCAAGGTTGAGCGCCTGGATTGCTTCCCACTTCTCGATCGGAAACTCCTCGATCGGGGCGACGTGCTGGATCCCTGCATTGTTGACCAGAATGTCGATACGGCCATGCCGGTCGATTGCACTTGAAACCAGATTTGCGGCGCTCTCGGCCAGCATCAGGTTGGCTGGGTCGAAGGATACCTCGACCCCCATTCGCGAAAGTTCGGCAACCAATCGTTCGATCTCGTCAACCGGACCGAGTCCGTTGAGGACGATGTTTGCGCCGGCTTCGGCCAATGCACGAGCAATGCCCAGGCCAATGCCGCTTGTCGAGCCGGTGATAACGGCCAGCTTGCCCGAAAGGGGCTTTGCAAATGTGGTGGAAGTGTCGGTTGCCGGGAAATCCATGTTTCGTTCCATATGACGACGTGAAGACCCGCAAGACCTACCGCTTGCGCGATCACTGCTGAAATGCCGATTGGTTCGGAAATCCATGCGCCCCGGTTATTGCTGCCGACCTTCCATGATCCGCAGGCATCGATTTGATACCTCATTGGGATTGGCGCGAGACGCGATCTCCTACGACAATTGCAATACCGGAGGCGCTTTTGCCTCCCGCGCATTTCGTTCGAGGAGTAAATTATGTCGAAATTGAACCGAGCCTTCGCGCTAGTATTGGCGACCACGGCTGCTGCCGTCGCCTCGCCTGCACTTGCGGGAGATTGCCCCACCGGTCAGGAACGGGCCAACCCTCTGGCCAACGCGCCGACCATGCCCAAGGGCGTTACCGATACGGTGATCGGGTCGATCGACCTGGGCAGCGAGATCGGTGTAAGGGGCCGTCTGCTGCGCACGCGCCGCCTTGTGATCGAGCCGGGCGGGATCGTCCCGATGCACAATCACGCCGGTCGGCCCGCGCTGATCGTGACCGTCAGCGGCCAGGTTACCGAACACCGCAGCACTTGTGCAGTCGGGATCGTTCACCGCGCCGGCGACATCTCGCGCGAGGCCGATGGTATTTCACACTGGTGGATCAACGAGGGCCGCGAACCTGTGGTCCTGCTGTCCTCCGACGTGTTCGAAATGCCCTGATCGGCACGACGTAACCGTTTTTTGATGGCACCACCTCCCCTCTGCCTGGTGGTGTCCGGGCGCCCCGGCAAGGATCGCCCCCCGTCCGCCAAGGCCGGGGCGCCAAACCACGGCAGAACCTTATTGAGCAAGGAACCGAACCATGAAAACCACTTCCGCTCTGGCGGCCGCCGCAATCATCGCCATGCTGGGCACGGGCATCGCCCATGCCGGGCCCGTCAAACCGCAGCCCGGCAAGGAAAAATGCTATGGCATCTCCAAGGCCGGCAAGAATGACTGCGCTGCTGGCCCGGGCACGAGCTGCGCAGGAACCAGCAAGCGCGACTATCAGGGCAATGCCTGGAAATATGTCTCCAAGGGCACATGCGCCAAGATCGTGACTCCCAAGGGCAATGGCTCGCTGAAGCCTAAGGCCTGATCCAATCGAATTTCCCGATCCGGCTGGGCGCTCCCTTGAATGGCGAGGACCCGAGCCGGGTCGGGAAGCGACTAACGTCGAGCGTCACAAGACCGAAAATCCTGCCGTCCAGAGCAGGAGGCGGAGGCGGACGTGCCGGGCCAGGCTTTGCCCCAAAGAGAGCCAATGAGAGAGTGTGTGTGAGAGGATAATAGCAGTGTTGAACCTAGTGATAAGTCCCCAGGGTGCCCGGCAGCCATTCGATGCGGTGCCTCTATTGAGCGAATACCCGGCACGACATAATGCGGCGTTCCAGGCCTTCGTCTCGGCGATCTGCGACCACTTTCCGACGGTCGCAAAGGTTGTCGGTTCTCAGGCCATGCAAGCGATCGCAACTGCCTTCGTTGAGGACTGCCCCCCAAGTGGGCCGATCTCACTTGGATTTGGTGCGGAACTTCCGGACTGGCTCAACTCCCAACCGCTCGCAAACGATTTGCCTGCGATCGGTTCGTTTGCCCAGATCGACCGTATGCAAATTGAAGCGCAACTTGCGCCGGATGCGCCTGAGTTCGACCTTGAAGGGCTGGCAACCCTCCGCGCTGACGAATGGGCCCGTTGCAGAGTCGCGCTTCACCCTTCCGCACGCCTCGGTTGGTTTCCAGACGCTGCGCCATCTGCATGGCTGGCACTGAACGACCGGGCCTGCTGCGATCTCGATCAGAACAACGTCTCCGAAGGTATCATCCTCGCGCGCCGCAAGGGGAAGGTCGATGCCTTGGTTATCGATGCCTGCGAGCACCGGATCCTGCACGGTCTGCGGCTTGGAGAGACTGTCAGCAAGGCGGCGATCGCCGCTGCAAATCTCTATCCCGAAGCCAACATCACGCGCTCTTTCAGGAAAATCGTCGCGAGCGGTGCCCTCACAACTCCAAGAATCCAGGGAGCGAACTGATGCAACCGACCGAAACCACCATGGCCGCAAACTCACGGCTCAACCCTGCCGAGTTCCTGGCACAGAAGGCCGCCGTTTTCCTGCCGGTGTCGCTGCTCCTCGTTGTGATGCGACTGGGAATTGCCGCGATCTTTTTCCAGTCCGGCAGGACCAAGGTTGAAGGCTGGTTCACAATCAGCGACGGCGCCTATGAGTTGTTTCAGTACGAATATGCGCTTCCGCTTATACCGGCTGACACCGCGGCTGTGGCAGCTACGATCTCGGAGCACTTGTTCCCGATCCTGTTGGCGCTCGGCCTATTCACCCGCTTTTCGGCGCTGGCGCTGTTGGGTATGACCATTGTCATCCAGATTTTCGTCTACCCTGATGCATGGCCGACCCACCTGAGCTGGGCCGGGCTGCTGCTGCCGCTGATCGCAATGGGCGGAGGTGGGCTGTCACTGGATCGTATCTTCCGCATTGCTTGATAGCCAAAGCGTCAAAAGGCATACCGTGCGGATGTAATCGGTTGCCGTCTGCCATTGGGGCGCCAACAGGGGCGCTGGCGCAAGCGGTAAAATCACGAACGAGTAGGGATTTGCTGGCTGCGGCGGGTGATCTGTCATTGGGCGTTCGGATGGACCTCGATCGTTACATGCGCGAGTTCATCGAAATCCGCGAGCCGCGCTCTGTAAGCCGCCACAGGCTTCGGATCGGAACTCGAAATCGAGATGATGGCTCCATGGTGGCCAGGCCCAAGTTGCCAGACGTGCAGGTCGACGACCTCGTCATGCTCGCTCTCGATGGCGGACCGGACCTCCTCCTGCAAGACCTCGTGCTCAGGAATATAGTCCAGCAGAACCGCCCCGCTGTCGCGCAGAAGGCCCCATGACCAGCGCAAGATGATGAGCGCACCGACGATGCCGATCACAGGGTCCAGCCAGACCCAGCCATAGCTGCGTCCCGCAAGCAAGGCAGCGATCGCCATCACCGAGGTCAGTGCGTCGGCGAGAACATGCAGATAGGCGGCGCGGAGATTGTTGTCGCGGTGTCCGGCGCGGACGGGCTCGTCATGATCGTGATCATGACCGTGCGCGTGGTCGTGCGCGGGGCCTTCGGGATGGTGGTTGTGGTGACCCTCCCCGTGCCCATGATGATGCTCATGATCGTCCCTGAGCAGCCAGGCGCTGACGAGGTTCACCACGAGACCGATGACGGCCACAAGAATCGCCTCGTCGAAACTGATCGGCACGGGGCTCCGGAGCCGTGCGAGGCTCTCCCAGCCGATCAGCAGCGCGACGATGGCCAATACCGTGGCGCTGGCGAACGCGGCGAGATCGCCGAGCTTGCCGGTGCCGAAGGTGAAGCGCGGGTTCCGGGCGTGTTTTCGGGCATAGCGGTAGGCGAGCGCGGCGATCAGCAAGGCCGAGGCGTGGGTCGACATGTGCCAGCCATCGGCGAGCAGCGCCATGGAACCGAAGATCGTGCCCGCGGCGATCTCGACGCCCATCATGGTCGCGGTCAGCGCGATCACCAGCCATGTGCGGCGTTCGTTGCGGGCGTGATTCCGCCCCAGGAAGACATGGTCGTGCGAACCGACCGACGCAGGGTTCCGGGTCATTTCAAATGCCTTCTCATGACTTCGATCAGGGCGGCCGCGCCGGAGGCGCGCAGTGCATCACTCTCCACCTCGACGACATGGTTGCACAGATGATCTTCCAGCAGTTCGACCACGAGACCATTCGCCGCCCCGCGAACCGATGCGGCCAGGTTCAGGATTTCGGCGCAGGGCGCCTCGACCTCGAGCGCACGCTCGATGGCATCCATCTGGCCTTTAAGGCGACGGACGCGGGCGAGGAGCTTCGGCCTGTTTGCAACTGTGTGTGACATAGGATAGGGGCCTACCCTATCTTATGTCGTAGGGCAATATGCCTGCTGCGCGGTAGGGCCTACCCTTCCCTTCGCCGGTAACGGAAGAACCACACTTCGTGTCCGTAAACCGTGCGCGCCTTCGTTTCGTAGCGCGTTTCGGGCCAGCCGGAGGGGCGCACCTGCCAATCCTCAGGGCCATCGGCCAGCCATTCGAACAGATCCGTATGGCGCTGTATCACCATCAGCGAGTGGCGCAGATAGACTGGGTGGTCGGTGCCGAAGCGCAGTTCCCCGCCGGGTTTGAGCTTGGCGGCGAACAGTCGCAAGGGGCCATCGTTCATCATCCGGCGCTTGGCATGGCGCGCCTTCGGCCAGGGATCGGGATGGAGCAGATAGATCATGGTCAACGCGCCGTCGGGCACGCGTCGCAGCACCTCCAGCGCATCGCCCATGTGCAGACGGACATTTAGTAGCTTGCGCTCCTCGATGTGGGTCAGCGCCTGGGCCACGCCGTTGAGGAACGGTTCGGCGCCGATGAAGCCGTGATCGGGGAGCAGGTCGGCGCGCCAGGCAAGGTGCTCACCCCCGCCGAAGCCGATCTCGAAATGGAGTGGGCGCTCGCTGCCGAAAAGCCGTTCGGCAGTGATCGGGCCGTCGGCGGGCACGGCGATCTGCGGCAGGAGATTGTCCACCAGCCCCTGCTGGCGCGCGCGCAGCGGCTTTCCATGGCTCCTGCCATAAAGCCTGCCCAGCGTGGTCGGATCGCCTTGCTTGATCGCGCTCATCCGGCGCGCATAACCGCCTGGCCCCATACGGTCCAGATGCCGTAGATGCTGGTCATCGTCAGCGCGGCCCCGACCAGGATCAGCATCGCCTTGGGGCTGAAGTGGCGCGCCGCATAGGCGGCAAACGGTGCGGCGCAAATGCCGCCGATCAGCAGGCCCAGCGTCGCTCCAGCAAGATCGGCAATCCCAAGCTGGAATACGAAGGTGGCCGAGATGGTGATCGTGAGAAAGAATTCGACGCTGTTGACGGTACCCACAACCTTGCGCGGTTCCCCCCCCTGGACCAGCAGGTTCGAGGTGACCACCGGCCCCCAGCCGCCCCCGCCTGCGGCATCGAGAAAGCCGCCGATCAGCCCGAGCGGGGCGACGTTACGCGCCTCGCGAAGCTTGGGCGGGTAGAGCACCCCCCTCCCCAGTAAGTAGATGCCGATCCCGGCGAGGTAGATCAGCACGAAGGGCTTGATGACCGAGGCGTCGATCGATGTCAGCAGGTATGCTCCGCCGACGCCTCCGGCAATGCCAGGGATGAGCAGGCGGAAGAACAGCCGCTTGTCGATATTGCCGTGCAGCAGGTGGCTGATGCCCGAAGTGGCGGTGGTGAAGCACTCGACCACATGGACCCGCTGCGATGCCAGTGCGGGCGGCACACCCATTACGCCGACCAGCAACGTGTTGGTTATCACGCCAAAGGCCATCCCCAGCGCTCCGTCGACCAATTGCGCGGCGAACCCGACGGCAATGAACGGCAACAACTGTACAAGATCGACGCCGAACATTTCCATTGCGAGATATATTTCCCTGCCGCTTTGTAGCGCGCTTTAAGGGCAGGGCGGACCGGCGGCGAGCACATTTTGCCTTCGCAGGTCGAAAGAAAAACGCCCGGCGGCTCATGGCCCCGGGCGCTTTTCGGATGCAGGTCTGTTATCCGGATCAGGCCGCTTCGGCTTCCTCGCCCGGCTCGCGCAGCACATAGCCGCGGCCCCACACGGTTTCGATGTAGTTCTCGCCGCCGCAGGCCAGGCTCAATTTCTTGCGCAGCTTGCAGATGAACACGTCGATGATCTTGAGTTCGGGTTCGTCCATCCCGCCATAAAGGTGGTTGAGGAACATTTCCTTGGTCAGCGTGGTGCCCTTGCGCAAGCTGAGCAGCTCGAGCATTGCATATTCCTTGCCCGTCAGGTGCACGCGCGCGCCATCGACTTCCACGGTCTTGGCATCCAGATTGACCGCCAGCTTGCCGGTGCGGATGACCGACTGCGAATGACCCTTGGAACGGCGCACAACCGCATGGATGCGCGCCACCAGCTCTTCGCGGTGGAACGGCTTGGTCACATAATCGTCCGCGCCGAAGCCGAAGCTGCGGATCTTGCTATCCATTTCCGAAATGCCCGAAAGGATCAGCACCGGCGTCTGCACCTTGGCAACGCGCAGCTTCTTGAGCACGTCATAGCCGTGCATGTCGGGCAGGTTCAGGTCCAGCAGGATGATGTCGTAATCATAGAGCTTACCCAGATCGAGGCCTTCCTCGCCCAGATCGGTCGAATAGACATTGAAGCCTTCGGTGGTGAGCATCAGCTCGATCGCCCTGGCCGTTGTCGGCTCGTCCTCAATCAACAGCACGCGCATGGGTTGCCCCCCTTTGCCTTCAAAATGCAGCCACTCGACGCCATGAAGAGTTGCCGTGTATTAACCACACAAGATGTGAACACAAAAGGTTAATTTTGCGTAAACCCGCAGAACTCCGCGAGTCGCGAGGATTCGCGGGGCTTTTGGGCGAGGCTTGCGGCGGGTTTGCCGGGCTTCGCGGTGCGTCGCTGGGCGCGGTCGGGCTTGGCGCAAATCCTACGCGATGGACCACATGGAACACGGTTCTGATAAAGAAAAACCGCGCGCCCGGATGGGCGTGCGAAGAAAAAGGAAGCACGGCGATACGGGTTTGCATGGCGCGGTGGGTAGCGAAACTGGGCGGGGTAGGAAATTTGGTTCACGCAGAGACGCGGAGAAGCGAAGGTATGATCCTCCCCATTGCACTCGATGGGGAGGGGGACCATCCGTAGGATGGTGGAGGGGCCGTTTCGCGCTGAACCTCCCCTCCCTTGAAGGGAGTCGAAGACGGCGTGCAGCGCCAGCGGATCGAGGGGTGGGTGCTCGACTCCCTTGATGGGCACACCTGCACCCCAAGGGGAAGGGATTTTCTCACGCGAAGACGCGAAGACGCGAAGGCGCGAAGGGGTTGGCGCAACGGTCATCGCTTTAGCGTCATGGCCAGACCCCTGCCCCGTCATTGCGAACCCGGCCATATGCCGGGTGAAGCAATCCAGAAATTCAAGATGGAACCACTCTGGATTGCCGCGGACATCTCGGTCCTCGCAATGACGATTCGATCCGATGGCTTCAGGTAGTGGGCTTTGCCGCACTTCGCGCCTTCGCGCCTTTGCGTGAGAAATTAAGGGGTGTCCCCGGCGCTTGAATGCGTTGGTAATTTAAGTGCACTGTCACCGTAATTCTGGGAATACTGTTAGGCGGGTTTGCTCGATTACTATAAAGTGATTTCAGTTACTTTCGCGCTTTTCATTTAGCTCCACCATTCGCTCTTTCAATGCGCGAGCCAGCGATTGCAATTGATTATCATCAGGAGGGATAATCACTCCATCGAGATAATTAAATTTATCTCCATCCTGAATTGAAGATAAAATAAACTCCATGTAATAGACCAAGGCGAATTCAGTGAAATTTTTCCTCATTGAAGCTATGACAAAGCGCTCTTCCGAAAAAACTTTCGAACATTCCTCTATAATGCACATATAGGACGATTTCGCGCCTCGATCATCGTGCTCAATACTCAAGCGGAGTATATTGACAATATTTAAACCATCGCCTTATGCCAGAATGGCATCAACAATATGTGATAGATTCACTTCTTCCGGTGGCAGCATTATGCTTTCAATTGCGAGAATGACATCGATTTCAACTTTCTTTGCCATCCGCTGACCTCATTTGAAAATTTATCACCTCAGCTCATCCCGAAATTACGGTGACAAATTATGGTGACAATGCACCTGATTTTATAACCAAGCACCCTGAAACCGATATTCCGCACCTTCCCCCACCCTCCGCAGCTTTTTCGCCCGGCGGCGCCGCGCGCTCGATCCGATCCCCATCGCCTCGCGGTATTTGGCATGCGTGCAGCCGCGCATCGGAACCCGATCCAGGTAGCTCACGCACTCTCACGAAAGCCGCGCGAAATTGGCAGCGCCCGGCGATGGCGCGCGCCCCTCGATGGGTGCGACGTGTGCTGGTCCATGGCCGTTGGCGAGCCCGGTGAGCCGACGCGCCAGCAGCGCGATATGTTCGGGCACGATGCGGTAATAGACCAGCCTGGCCGCCCTGCGCGTCTGGACCAGGCCCGATTTCCTGAGCACGGCAAGCTGCTGCGACAGCGTTGGCTGGCCGATCCCGGTCGCCTGCTCGATCTCGGTGACATTGCGCTCCTGCGCGTCCAGCGATTCGAGAATGGCATAGCGCATCGGATGCGCCAGCGCCTTGAGCTGATCGATCGGAGCCTTATCGCCCATCGCGCGCACCCACCTGTTCGCTCAGGAACCACGATGTTTCATCGGCTGATGCGTAAACTTCATCCAGGCTGTTGCTCGGCGGTTTGAGCATGGCCTGCCCCGGCGCCCAGTTGGCTGGCGCCAGGCCGCCGTTCCAATCGACCGCCTGCAAGGCATCGAGCGTGCGCAGCATCTCGGGCGTCGATCGGCCGACATTTGCCGGATAGCAGCTCATCGCGCGGATGACGCCGGCGGGATCGATGAAGAAACTGGTGCGCACTGTGGCGCTGTCATTGTCTTGCGCCGACACCATGCCGAAAGCACGGCCGATGACCAGCGTCGGGTCCTCGACGATAGGGAAGCGCACCTCCACGCCGAACCGGTCCCGGATCATCCTGAGCCAGGCAAAGTGCGAAAACAGGCTATCCACAGATAACGCCATCAAGGCGCAGTCGCGCGCCTCGAAGGCCGCAGCTTCGCTTGCCAGCGCGACAAATTCGGTGGTGCAGACGGGGGTGAAGTCGGCTGGATGCGAAAACAGGATCAGCCAGCGCCCGCGAAAATCGGCCAGTCGGATATCGCCAGTCGTGCTGCGCGCTGAAAAATCGGGCGCGATATCGCCGATCCGCAGACCTGCGCATGGTGGTGTTCTGGCTTCGGCCTGGTCCATGGATACCCTTAGGCTTGACATTGAATAGCGCTCTATATACATATTTATTGTAATTGACAAGGTGATTTCTGATGAGTGATTCGGATTCTGCCCTCGAAACGGCCCGATCCCAGATTGAGCGGGTCCGTGCCGACGCAGCACTTCGCCCTCAGGTCAAAGCGTTCTTCGACCACAACACCTACACTGTTTCCTATGTCGTGCACGATCCTGCAACGCACGAGGTGGCAGTGATCGATCCGGTGTTGGATTTCGATCCTGCCTCGGGCCGGACGTCGCACGCTTCGGCTGACGCAATCATCGGGCACATCAGTTCGAATAATCTGAAAGTGTCGTGGCTGCTGGAAACGCATGCCCATGCCGATCACTTGTCTGCCGCGCCCTATCTACAGCAAAAGCTGGGCGGAAAAATCGCGATTGGTGAGCATATCACGACCGTGCAGAAGGTCTTCGGGGGGCTGTTCAATCTTGGCAGCGAATTCCGGCGCGACGGCTCCGATTTCGACCTGCTGCTTGCCGACGGCGATACGTTCGGCATCGGCAATCTGCCGGTCACGGTTCTGCACGTCCCCGGGCATACGCCGGCCTGCATCGCCTATGTCATTGGTGACGCGGCGTTCGTGGGCGATACCATGTTCATGCCCGATTACGGCACCGCCCGCGCCGATTTTCCCGGCGGTGATGCGCGCAAGCTGTTTCGCTCGCTGCGCCGGATACTCGCCCTGCCGCCCGACACGCGCCTGTTCATGTGCCATGACTATCTACCCGCGGGCCGCGACACATACGTATGGGAAACCACGGTCAAGGCCGAACGCGAAGGTAATGTCCACGCGCACGACGGTGTTAGTGAGGATGAATTCGTGGCAATGCGCGAGGCGCGCGACGCCACGCTCGAAATGCCGCAGCTGATCCTGCCTTCGGTTCAGGTCAACATGCGCGCGGGCCACTTTCCGCCAGCGGAGGATAATGGTGTGATCTATCTCAAGCTGCCGGTGAACGCGGTATGATCCTGCCAGGCTTTTCCGATGCGGAACCGTTGGCCGGACTTGGCGGCGGCATTCTGATCGGACTTGCCGCTGCGCTGATGCTGCTGGGTGCGGGTCGCATCGCCGGGGTCTCTGGCATCAGTGCGCGCGCCTTCGGGATCAGCGACAGCGGCATTTCGCGGGGTGGCGCCTGGGCATTTCTGATCGGGCTGCCGCTGGGTGCGGCGATCGTCGGCCTGCTAGGGGGTGGCGGCGATCCGCAATATGCGGGCACGGCGCCGCTCGTCATTGCCGGGCTGCTGGTCGGCGTGGGAACGCGGCTGGGCAGCGGCTGCACCAGCGGGCACGGCGTCTGCGGAGTGAGCCGTTTCTCGCAGCGATCGCTGGTGGCGACGGTGACGTTCATCGTCGCGGGCATTGCCACGGTGTCCGCGATGAATGCCATGGGGCTGGAGGTGCTCAAGTGATCGGGCGGACCCTGCCGCCGCTGGCTTCGGGCACGCTTTTCGGCGCAGGGCTGGCGCTGGGCGGGATGACCGATCCGGCGCGCGTTCGCGGCTTTCTCGACCTTTTCGGCGCATGGGATCCGACGCTGGCATTCGTCATGGGCGGGGCGGTGCTGGTCATGGCCGTGGCCTGGCGATTTGTACCGCGCATGGCGCATCCCCTGTTTGCCAAGAAATTTGCGCTGCCCGACCGGAGCGACCTTGACGCCCGGCTGGTGGGCGGCGCGGCGCTGTTCGGCGTGGGCTGGGGCGTCGCCGGGCTGTGCCCCGGTCCGGGATTCGCAGCGCTGGCTATCGAGCCGGGCGCCGCACTGATATTCGTTGCCGCTATGCTGGTGGGTATGGCTATCGTCCGCCTGTTCGAGCCTGCCGCGTAGCACGGAAAATACCAGGGAGGGGAATTACCATGGCACAGCGCCTGACGCACGATATCGTCATCGTCGGAGGAGGTTCGGCGGGGATTTCCACCGCCGCCTCGCTGCTCAAGCGGCGTCCGGCGCTCGATATCGCGATCATCGAACCGTCCGAAAACCACTACTACCAGCCTGGCTGGACCATGGTGGGCGGCGGCGTGTTCGTTGCCCCCGTCACCTGCCGCCCCATGTCCAGCGTCATGCCCCGGGGTGTGCACTGGATCAGGCAAATGGTGGCCAGCTTCCAGCCCGAGAACAATCAGGTCACGCTCGAGGATGGCACCAGCCTTGCCTATCGGCTGCTGATCGTCGCGCCGGGCATCCGCCTCGCCTGGGAAAAGGTCGCCGGGCTGGAGGAGACTCTTGGCAAGAACGGTGTCACCTCGAACTACCGCTATGACCTCGCTCCCTATACCTGGGAGCTGGTCAAACAGACGAAATCAGGCCGGGCGATCTTCAGCCAGCCGCCGATGCCGATCAAATGCGCCGGTGCCCCGCAGAAGGCGATGTACCTGTCGTGCGACGCCTGGCGCGAGAGGGGCTGCCTCCGCGACATCACGGTCGAGTTCCACAATGCCGGCGGGGTACTGTTCGGGGTCGAGGCCTATGTCCCGGCACTGATGGAATATGTCGAGAAATACGGCATCGGCCTCAATTTCAATTCGAACCTGGTGGCGGTGGATGGCCCTGCGCGCCGGGCGACCTTCCAGACCGCAGCGGGCGAGGTCACACGCGATTTCGACATGCTGCATGTCGTCCCGCCGCAGGAGGCACCGCGCTTCGTTGCCGAAAGCCCACTGGCGGCACAGAGCGGCTATGTCGATGTCGACCAGGCGACACTGCGGCACAATCGCTATCCCAACGTTTTCGGTCTGGGCGATGCCGGGTCGATGCCCAATGCCAAGACCGCCGCTGCCGCGCGCAAGCAGGCACCGATCGTCGCGGTCAATGCGCTCGCCGTACTCGATGGCAAGGAACCGCCGTGCGATTACGACGGCTATGGCTCGTGCCCGCTCACGGTCGAGCGCGGCAAGATCGTGCTCGCCGAATTCGGTTACGGCGGCAAGCTGCTGCCGACCTTCCCGACCTGGCTGATCGAGGGCACGCGGCCACGAAAGCTGTCATGGCTGCTCAAGTCCGAAATCCTTCCATGGGTCTATTGGAACGGGATGCTTAAGGGGCATGAGTGGCTGGTCCGTCCGGCACCGCGTCCGGCCGCCTGATGCTGCGACGTTATTTCCCGATCCTCGAATGGGGCCGCGGCTACAATGGCGACGTGCTGACCAACGATCTGGTCGCGGCGCTGATCGTCACCATCATGCTGATCCCGCAAAGCCTGGCCTATGCGCTGCTGGCGGGCCTGCCGCCGGTGGTGGGGCTCTACGCCTCGATCCTTCCGCTGGTGCTCTATGCCGTTTTCGGCACCAGCCGCACGCTGGCGGTGGGGCCGGTTGCGGTGATCTCGCTGATGACCGCAAGCGCGGCGGGCGCGGTCGCAGCGCAGGGCACGGCGGAGTACCTTGAGGCGGCGGTCACGCTGGCGGCATTGTCGGGCGTGATGCTGGCACTGCTCGGCATATTGCGGCTGGGCTTCCTCGCCAATCTGCTGTCGCATCCGGTGATAAGTGGGTTCATTACGGCATCGGGCGTGCTGATCGCCACCAGCCAGTTGGGCCATCTCATGGGAATCAGGGCGGGCGGCGACAACTGGCCCAAAATGCTGGGCGCGCTGGCCAGCGGATTGGGTGACACGAATTTCTGGACGCTGGCGATCGGTACGCTTGCGACCATGTTCCTGTTCTGGGTGCGCAAGGGGGCAAGGCCTGCGCTGATTGCCGCCGGGATGAAGCCGCGCCCTGCCGATATCGCGGCCAAGGCCGGGCCGATCATGGCGGTCGCGCTCACCATCCTTGCGGTGCTGCTGCTCGGGCTTGGGGAAAAGGGGGTTAAGCTGGTCGGGGCGATCCCGCAGGGGTTACCGCCTTTCGCGCTGCCCGGAACCGATATCGCGCTGATCGAAAGGCTTTGGGTGCCGGCGCTCCTCATTTCGATCATCGGCTTTGTCGAAAGCGTTTCGGTCGCGCAGACGCTCGCCGCCAAGCGCCGCCAAAGGATCGCACCGGATCAGGAGCTGATCGGGCTGGGTGCGGCCAATCTGGCCAGCGCGTTTTCGGGCGGATATCCGGTAACCGGCGGCTTTGCCCGCAGCGTGGTCAACTTCGACGCGGGGGCGCAAACACCCGCCGCGGGGGCGTTTACCGCAGGCGGCATTACGCTGGCCTCGCTGTTTCTCACACCGCTGCTGTTTCACCTCCCCGTCGCCACGCTGGCGGCAACCATCATCGTCGCGGTGCTGAGCCTGGTCGATCTCAAGACCCCGGGGCGGTTGTGGCGCTATTCCAAAGCGGACTTCGCCGCACATGCAGCGACAATTGGCATCACGCTGATCGCGGGCGTGGAAATGGGCGTGATCGCAGGCGTCGCGGTGGGCCTTCTGCTCTATCTGTGGCGCGCGAGCCGCCCGCATGCGGCAATCGTGGGGCGCGTTCCGGAAACCGAGCATTTCCGCAATGTCGAGCGGCACCGGGTCTTCACCGTCCCGCATGTGCTGTCGATCCGCATCGATGAGGCGCTGACTTATCTCAATGCGCGCTGGCTCGAGGAATATGTGCTCGAACGCGTGGCCGAACGGCCCGAACTGCGCCATGTGATCCTGATGTGCAGCGCAGTGAACGAGATCGATGCGTCGGGGCTCGAAAGCCTCGAGGCGATCAATCACCGGCTGGGCGACGGCAAGATCGGGCTGCACCTGTCCGAAGTGAAGGGCCCGGTGATGGACCGGCTGGGGCGCACGCATTTCGTCGAGGAGCTCAATGGCAAGGTCTTTCTGTCGCAGAACCGTGCCTTTGCCGAACTGGCGCTGGACACGGGCGTGCCCGAACCGCCTGCCGACCATTACCTGGCGCGCGGGCTGATCTAGGGTCAGGACCCATTAACCGCATGAGCCGTGGTGGCTCGTTTGCGGGATGAAATGCAAGGAAGGCACTGAAAAAGGGAGTCATTCTCCCTTTGAGGTGACTGATGCAGCAGTTCGCCCGCAAACGGCCACCCGCAGGGCTTGAGCCGGAATAGCCCAGGGCTTTGTCGCTCGCTTGGACAATAGCACCACTATTGCCCTTCGCTCGCTCCGTGCCCTGAACTATTCCGGCTCAAGCCACGGCCATGTGCTCAATGAGTCCTGACCCTAATTTTCACCGCGGAGATTTGACTGCACCGGAGGCCGTGATAGGCAGCGCGTCATGGACGCCGCAACTCCGCCAGCGCAGAACATCATGGGAAACGGCCAACCCGTGCCCATCGCCCGGCTGATCGAAAGCGATCCTGCCGCCGCGCTTGACCGGCTGCGCGGCGCGGTGGCGCGCGATCCGCGCAATGCGCCCGCCTGGCGCCTGATGGGGCGGACCCTGCGCAAGTTGGGCCGCGATGAGGATGCAGGCGAGGCCGAAATGGCAGCGGTCAGGGCCACCGCCTACGACCCGCAGATGATCGCCGTTGCCGCCGCGATGCTGGATGGCGAACTGCAACAGGCGGAGGCTTTGCTGCGCGAGCGGCTTCATGCCCAGCCCACCGATGTCGCCGCGATCCGCCTGATGGCCGAACTTGCCGCGCGGATAGGCCGCCTGCCCGACGCCGAGGCGCTGCTGCGCCGCGCGATCGATCTCGCCCCGGGCTTTGCCGCAGCGCGCGCCAATCTGGCGACGGTGCTATACAAGCAGAGCCGCTATGAAGAGGCGGCGCGCGTGCTCGACGACGTGCTGGCGATCGATCCCGCCAATCCGGGCAATCGCAATCTTCTGGCCGCCACGCTTGGCCGGATCGGCGATTATGACGAAGCGCTGGCGCTTTACGGCGAGCTGGTCGAAACCTTCCCCGATCATGCCAAGCTGTGGATGAGCTATGGCCATATGCTCAAGACTGTCGGAAGGCTCGACGAAGGCGTTGCGGCCTATCGCCGCGCGCTGGCGGTGCAGAACGATCTGGGCGAAGTGTGGTGGAGCCTGGCCAATCTCAAGACCGTCGAATTCAGCGACCAAGACGTTGCCGCGATGGAGGCAGCGCTGGAGGGCGAGCCTTCGCAGCATGACCGGCTGCACCTGCATTTCGCGCTGGGCAAGGCCTATGGCGACCGGCAGCAGGCCGAACCGAGCTTCCATCACTTTGCCCGGGGCAATGAACTGCGCAGCGAGGAACTTGAATACGATCCGGGCGCGATCACCCGTCAGGTGGACCAGATGATCGCGCGGTTCACGCCGCAATTCCTCGAAGATCATGCGGGCGCGGGCGATCCCTCACCCGATCCGGTCTTCATCCTCGGCCTGCCGCGCGCCGGATCGACGCTGCTCGAGCAGATCCTCTCCAGCCATTCGCAGGTCGAGGGGACGATGGAGCTGCCCGACATTCCCGCAATCGCGATGCGCGAGGCGCGCAAGGCGGGCGGCGACATGCGCGACTGGCCCGATGCAGTGGCCGAAATGCCGCCCGAACGCCTTGCGGAGCTGGGCGCGGAGTTTCTCGAACGCACCCGCGTGCAGCGCAAGACCGCCAAGCCGTTCTACATCGACAAATTGCCCAACAACTGGAGCTATGCCGGCTTCATCCACCTGATCCTGCCCAATGCCAGGATCATCGATGCGCGGCGCCATCCGCTCGACTGCTGCTTTTCCAATTTCCGCCAGCATTTCGCCAAGGGGCAGGGCTTCTCCTATTCGCTCGACCATATCGGGCGTTATTATGCCGATTATGTGCGGGCGATGGATCATTACGACGCCGTGCTGCCTGGCCGTATCCACCGTGTGATCCACGAGCGCCTGCTCGACGATCCCGAAGCCGAAGTGCGCGCGCTGCTCGGCTATCTGGGGCTCGAATTCGAAGAGGCCTGCATGGATTTTCACACCAATGCCCGCGCGGTGCGCACCGCCTCGTCCGAGCAGGTGCGCCGCCCGATCAACCGCGACGGCGTGGGTCAGTGGATGCCTTATGAGCAATGGCTGGGCCCGCTGCGCGAGGCGCTGGGCGATCTGGTCGAAACCTACGCGCGCTAGGGCCAGGACCTGATCCGCCATTGTGGCAATTTTGCCATGAATTTGGCCAATTCGGACGATTTGTGTGATCAGTGCGCTGCATCCCTCTTGGCAAATGCCCCCGGCTGTGGCGGATAGGCCATTCGGGACATGTCAAAGGGGATCGTTCAGTGAAAATTCCTGAAAATGGTAGGGCACGCGCCCTGACCGCAACGCTGCTGGCAGGCTGTTCGCTCGCCGTCGTAACGCCGGCCATGGCGCAGGGCGAAGACGCGGATGACAGCAATGTCATTATCGTAACCGCGCAGAAGCGTTCGCAGAATCTGCAGGACGTGCCCGTGGCGATCACCGCGCTCGGCACCGAAACGCTCGACGAATTGCAGGTCAGCGAACTTCAGGACGCGGTGAGATTCCTGCCGTCGGTGACGATCCAGAAAACCAAGGAAGGCGTGACGCAAGTCTATTTCCGCGGCGTTGCCAGCGGCGAGAATGCGAACCATTCCACATCCCAGCCCACGGTCGGCATTTATCTCGATGAAATGCCGGTCACCACGATCCAGGGCGCGCTCGACATTCACGCCTATGACCTTGCCCGGGTCGAGGCATTGGCCGGGCCGCAGGGCACGCTCTACGGTGCCAGCTCGATGGCCGGAACGATCAAGCTGGTGACCAACCAGCCCGATTATTCGAGCAGCTATGGCGCGATGGACCTCGAACTCAACAGCGTCGCCCACGGCGAATTCGGCGGGATAGCCGAGGGTTTCTACAATGCCAAGTTGTCTGACAGCGCGGCACTGCGTCTGGTCGCATGGTATCGCCGGGATGGCGGCTATATCGACAATATCCCGGGAAGCCGCACCTTCCCGACCTCAGGCATCGTGCATGACAATGCCCCCTTCGTCGAGGACGATTATAACGACACCGATACCTATGGCGCACGATTGGCGCTGGGGATTGAGCTCAATGAAAACTGGACCGTGCGCCCCACGGTGATTGCCCAGATGCAGGAGGCCAACGGAAGCGGTCAGCAGGAACGCAGCACCGCCGTGAATTCGAAACTGCAAACCGTGCAATTCAACCCCGAACGCCGCGACGACAAATGGTTGCAGGCGGCGCTGACCATCGAGGGCAAGATCGGTAGCTGGGATCTGGTGGCGACCGGCGGCAGATTATGGCGCAAGGATGATGTAGAATTCGACTACTCGGATTACGCCTATTTCTATGACTCTCTCTATGGCTCTGGCGCTAGTTTCTATGACAACAACGACGAGCTGATCAACCCCAACCAGGCCGTCCAAGGCAGCGACCGCTATCGCCGCAATTTCGGTGAAGTGCGCATCAGCAGCCCGCAGGATGCACCGGTGCGCTTCATCGGCGGCGTTTTTGCGCAGCGCCAGCGCCATGGTATCGAACAGAATTATGTCGTCGAAAACCTGACCGATTTGTTCACCGTTCCCGGTACTGACAGCAATATTTGGCTGACCAAGCAGGACCGGACCGACCGCGATTATGCGGCCTTCGGCGAAGTCAGCTTCGATGTCACCGACAAGTTGACGCTGACGGGCGGCGGGCGGCTCTACCGTTACAAGAATTCGCTGGTCGGTTTCTTTGGCTTCAACGGGAATTTCTTCAGCCCGGGTACGGCAGAATGTTTCGGGCCTGCAGTGGTCGAAGGATCGCCCTGCACCAATCTCGACAAGACCACGGCGGATACGGATTCGATCTTCAAGGTCAACGCGACCTACAAGATCAACCCTGATGTCATGGTCTATACCACCTGGTCACAGGGCTTCCGCCCCGGCGGCATCAATCGCCGCGGCACGCTGCCGCCCTACGATGCCGACTCGCTCGACAATTACGAGTTTGGCTGGAAGACCCAGTTCGGCGATGTCACCTTCAACGGTGCGATCTATCAGGAAAACTGGGACAATATCCAGCTGTCGTTCCTCGGTGCAAACGGTCTTTCGGAGGTCCGTAATGCCGGCATCGCGCGGATTCGCGGTGTGGAATCCGATCTGACCTATCGATCGGGCGGGCTTACCCTTACGCTTGCGGGCAGCTATAATGATGCTAAAATCCGGCGCGATTTCTGCAGCATTGCGGTTGCCAGCTTTGATTGCACGGAGGATGTTGATCTCGATGGCAGTGGGGTCATCGAACCCGGCAGCGACGAAGAGAATCGTCAGTTGGCTCCGACTGGGACGAAATTGCCGATCACCGCCAAGTTCAAGGGCAACGCCATTGCTCGTTACGAATTCCCGCTGGGCGATTGGGAAGCGCATTTCCAGGGATCGCTTTCGCACATCGGCAAACGGCGCAGCGATTTGCGCACCTTCGAGAATGAACTCAAAGGCACATTTGGGGCCTTCACCACCGCCGATCTCAGCTTTGGTGTGAAGAAGGACAATCTGCGCTTCGAACTGTTTGCCACCAACCTGTTCGACAGCAATGGAATACTCGACAGCACCGTGCAGTGTTTGGAAACGACATGTGGCGATCCTGACGGGATCAGCAGCACCGGCGGGGTGTTCTACGATTACCCCATCAGGCCGCGGCTCGTGGGCATCAAGGCCGGTTTCGATTTCTGAACCGGTGACGCAAGTATCCGATAAAGCAGGAAGGCCGGGCCGCAAGCTCGGCCTTTTTGCTGCCATCGCGCTCATCATGGGCAACATGATCGGATCGGGCGTGTTCCTGCTGCCTGCCAGCCTCGCCCCGTATGGGTGGAACGCGGTGCTGGGCTGGATCGTAACCATTGCCGGAACATTGGTGCTCGCCTGGGTATTCGCGGCATTGACCCGCGCCCGGCCCGCCGCGCGCGATCCGGCCGGTTTCGTGACCGAGGCTTTCGGCGGACTACCCGCCTTCCTGGTGTCCTGGCTTTACCTGGTTTCGATCTGGAGCGCGGTCGCCTCAATCTCGATGGCGGGGATCAGCTATCTCTCGTCCCTGCTGCCTGTCATATCCGCCACCCCGTTCCTGCCCGCGCTGTGCGCGATGGCGCTGGTATGGACCATGACGCTGGTCAATCTGCGCGGCGTGCGCACGGCGGGAAATTTCCAGATACTCACGCTTGCACTCAAGCTGCTGCCTTTGCTGGGCGTGATAGTGCTGGCGGCACTTGTGCTGGGCGATGGCAGCGGCGAAATAAGGCCATTCGTAGCGAGCGAGATCAACCCCGGCCAGCTGGGCGGCGCGGCGGCGCTGACGCTGTTCGCGCTGCTCGGCTTCGAATGCGCCAGCGTGGCGGCGGGGCAGGTTGAGAACCCCATGGTCAACGTCCCCAGGGCAACCATGTGGGGCACTGCGCTCACGGGCCTCGTCTATCTGCTGGTTTGTTCGGCGGTAGCTCTGATGCTGCCCGAAGCGATCGCTTCCGCCTCGCCCGCGCCGATGGCCACTTTTGTCGAAACCTACTGGAATAGCGGCGCCGGCCAACTGGTAAGCGTGTTCGCGATCATCAGCTGTGTCGGTGCGGTCAACGGCTGGGTGCTGATGCAGGGCGAACTGCCGCGCAACATGGCCGAACGCGGCATCCTCCCTGCATGGTTCGCGGCAACCGACACGCGCGGCACGCCGCTGCGCGCGCTGCTGCTGTCGGGCGTGATCGCGACCTTCTTCCTCGTCTTCACCGCCAGCCGGTCGATGCAGGGGATATACGAATTCCTGCTGCTGCTATCGACCAGCGCCACGCTGTGGCTCTATCTGCTCTGCGCATTGGCGGCCTGGAAGATGAAGGTGGTGCGGGGGTTCGCGCTGGTCGGGGCAGCCTATGCGCTGTGGACGCTGTGGGGCGCAGGACTGGAAGCGACCGGGTGGAGCCTGGTCCTGGCAGCTGCCGGCGTGCCGCTGTGGTGGTGGGCGCGCCGCGCGGGCTAGGTGTCAGCCGGCGACTGTCGCAAGCCACTTCTCCGCCAACGCCTCCGCCTCCTCGGGCGTGAACGGTGCATCGCCCAGCGACAGTTCGAGCCACAATCCGTCGATCAGCGCGGTCAGCGCAATCGCGGGCAGGCGCACATCGCGCAGCTGCGGCCGGTACGCGCAGATCAGCAATTCGAGCCCTTCACGGAAATCGCGGTAAACTTCGGCGCGCACCAGTGCGACCTGCGGGTCGCTGCGCGAGAGGCTCCACAGCGCGACATAGGAAGCGAGCAATTGCGGGTCGGCGATGGGCGCACGGAAGCTGGCGGTGATATAGGCGAGCAGGCGCGCGCGCGGATCGGGCGCGGCCATGGCCACCGCCGCCTCCAGCGCTTCGGCGATCTGCTGCCCGGTCCAGCGATAGGTCTCTGCAATCGCCTCCGAAACTCCGGCGAAATAATGCCGCAGCAGGCCGGGCGAGACGCCCGCCTCGGCGCATATCGTGCGGACCGACACTCCTGCCGCGCCTTTCGCGGACAGCACACGCGCGGTCGCCTCGATCAGGCTCTGCCGCCGTTCATCGGGATCGGCGCGCGTAAAGGCGGGTTGATGGATCATCTGCATCTTGTTATACGAACGTATAGCAAGGGAAGGCACATGGCAACGCAGATCAGCGAAACACCGCAGCAGCACGATTCGCTCGACGGGTGGAGCCTGCCCGCATGGACCTATCGCGATCCGGAATTCCACGCGCTCGAGCTTGAACGCATTTTCCGCCCGAGCTGGCAGGTGGTTTGCCATGTCAGCGACATTGCCGGCGAAGGCGACTGGCACACGCTCGATTACTGCGGCGAAAGTGTGATCGTGGTGCGCGGTCGGGACGGTGTGCTGCGCGCCTTCACTAATGTCTGCCGCCATCGCGGATCGCGCATTGTCGACGGTTCGCAAGGCTGCGCGAAGAAACTGGTGTGCCCCTACCACGCCTGGACCTACGATCTCGACGGGCGGCTCTCCGGCGTACCCGATGCCGCCAGCTACCCCACGCTCGACCGTGCCAAGGCGGGTCTTGCCCCGGTCGACATGGAGGTGTGGCGCGGCTTCATCTTCGTGCGGCTCGAAAATGACGACGGGCCTTCGGTGACCGAAATGATGGCGCCCTATGAAGCCATGGTCGAACCCTATCGCCTCGGCGAGCTCAAGGCGCTGGGCCGCGTGACGCTGCGCCCGCGGCAGGTCAACTGGAAGAACGTGGGCGACAATTATTCGGACGGGCTGCACATTCCGGTTGCGCATCCCGGGCTCACACGGCTGTTTGGCAAGAGTTATGGGATCGAGGCGGAGCGTCACGTCGACCGGATGTGGGGCGATATGATCGACCGCGACAGCGCCAACTGGTCTGAGCTCATGTATCAGCGCCTGTTGCCCCCCGTCCCGCATCTTCCCGAAGCGAGCCAGCGCCACTGGCTTTATTTCAAGCTGTGGCCCAATGTCGCCTTCGACATCTATCCCGATCAGGTCGATTTCATGCAGTGGCTGCCGACCGGCCCCGGCACCAGCCTGATCCGCGAGATATCCTATGTTCTTCCTGATGCCCGTGACTACGAATGGCGCAGGGAAATGCGCGCCGCGCGCTACCTCAACTGGCGCATCAACCGGCAGGTCAATGCCGAGGATACCGCGCTGATCAACCGCGTGCAGCAGGGCATGGCCTCGCGCAGTTTCAGCATGGGCCCGCTGAGCGAGAAGGAAGTGTGCCTCAGGCATTTCTGCAGCCGAATCCGCGAATTGATTCCCGAGGCGCGGCTCGAACAGCAACCCGATGCCGGGTGGAGCCACGCATGAGCATGACCTACGACGCAATAATCATCGGCGGCGGCCACAACGGCCTCGTCTGCGCTTTCTATCTCGCGCGCGCCGGGCTCAAGGTGCGCGTAGTTGAACGGCGCGATGTTGTGGGCGGCGCGGCGGTGACTGAGGAGTTTCATCCGGGTTTTCGTAACAGCGTCGCGAGTTATACCGTCAGCCTGCTTCAGCCCAGGGTGATCGCGGACATGAAACTGGCCGATCACGGTTATCGCGTGATCGAACGCCCGATCTCCAACTTCCTGCCGCAGCCCGATGGTGGCTATCTCAAGCTCGGCGGCGGGCTCGAGCGGACGCAAGCCGAATTCCGCAAGTTCTCGGCCCACGATGCCGAAACGCTCCCCGCCTATTACGACGCGCTGGAGGGAGTGGCCGAGGTGCTGCGCAGCCTCGCGCTCAAGTCACCGCCCAATGTCGGTGAAGGGCTGCGCACGCTGCTGGCGGGCGCGGCCCAGGGCTGGGGCATGGCGAGGCTGGGGCTCGAGGCCAAGCGCGACGTGCTCGACCTGTTCACCAAATCGGCGCGCAGCTTCCTTGACAGCTGGTTTGAGAGCGAGGCGGTCAAGGCCGCATTCGGGTTCGACGCGGTGGTCGGCAACTATGCCTCGCCCGATACGCCGGGCAGCGCCTATGTGCTGCTGCACCACGTCTTTGGCGAGGTGAACGGCAAGAAGGGCGCCTGGGGCCACTGCATCGGCGGCATGGGCACGATCACGCAGATCATGGCCAAGGTTTGCCGCGATCTGGGGGTCGAAATCAGCCTCGAGGCCCCTGTGGCGAAAGTCCTGGTCGATGGCGACAAGGCGGTCGGCGTCAGGCTTGAGAGCGGCGAGGAGATCGCAGCCAAGCGCGTGATCGCCAATGTCGGGCCAAAGCTGCTCTATGGCAGGATGCTCGATGAAAGCCATCAGCCCGAGGACTTCCGCCGCCGGATGCGCGGTTTCAAGGCGGGGGGCGGGACGTTCCGCATGAATGTCGCGCTCAGCGAATTGCCGCGCTTCACTTGCCTGCCCGAAGAGGGCGAGCATCACCGTTCGGGTATCATCCTTGCGCCCACGCTCGATTACATGGACCGCGCTTTTCTCGACGCGAAGCAGTTCGGCTGGTCGAAAGCGCCGATCGTCGAGATGCTGATTCCTTCGACCGTCGATGACAGCCTCGCTCCGCCGGGGCAGCACGTCGCCAGCCTGTTCTGCCAGCAGTTCGCGCCCGAATTGCCAGATGGCCGTAACTGGGACGACGAGGAAGGCGCGGCTGCGGACACGATCATCGACACGGTCGAGGCCCACGCGCCCGGCTTCCGCGCCTCGATCCTCGGGCGGCAGGTGCTCAGCCCCAAGGGGCTGTTCGACAAGTTCGGCCTGGTCGGCGGCGACATCATGCACGGTCACATGAGCCTCGATCAGCTGTGGTCGGCGCGCCCGGTGCTGGGGCATGGTGCCTATCGCGGGCCGGTGAAGGGGCTCTACATGTGCGGGGCGGGCACGCATCCGGGCGGCGGTGTGACCGGCGCACCGGGGCACAATTGCGCCGCCGAAGTGCTGGCCGATCGTGGGCGTCACGCTCGCTTCAATACCGGCGTCTGACGAACACCGGAAATGCAGGTTACTGCGCAACTGCCCGCATGCTATCGGTCGCGCGAAACAGGAGAGAGGTCGAGTATGAAACTGGCAGGAAAATATGCGCATACGGCGTTTTTTGGCGCGGCGATTCTTGGCGCAGCATGTTTGGGCGCACTGCCGATCGCGGCCAAGGATCACACGGCTGCCGAAGCGCAAGTGCTCGAACTGTCGAAGCAGGCGATTGCGCTGCGTTCGGTGCGCGGCGAGGGCAATCAGACGCCGCAGGTTGCCGCGCTTTTCCGTGATGCGCTGCTTGCCGGAGGCTGGGCGGCAGGTGATATCGAGATCGTGCCGGTCGGCGATACCGCTTATCTCATCGCCACCTGGGCCGGCAGCGATCCCTCGCTCGGCCCGATCGTCATTTCCGCGCATATGGACGTGGTCGAGGCAAAGCCTGAGGATTGGGAGCGCGACCCATTCATCCCGGTAGTCGAAAACGGCTATCTGTTCGGGCGCGGCGCGAGCGATACCAAGTTCGACGCGGTGCAGGCGATGGTTTCGGTGATCGAGCTGCGCAAGCAGGGCTACAAACCGAAACGCAGCATCGTCATCGCCTATTCGGGCGATGAGGAAACCACCATGATTACCGCGAAGATCATCGCGGACCGGCTGCGCGGTGCCCGGCTGGTGCTCAATGTCGATGGCGGATCGGGCACGCTCGACGAGAAGACGGGCAAGCCTGCCTATTGGAGCTGGCAGGGTGCCGAGAAAACCTATGGCGATTTCCAGCTGGAAGTGACCAACCCCGGCGGGCACAGTTCGACCCCGCGCGACGAGAATGCCATCGCGCAGCTTTCCGCCGCGCTCGAGAGGATCGGCGCCTATCGTTTCAAGCCCGAACTCAACGACATCACCCGTGACTATTTCTCCAAGGCGGCGGATTTCGAATCCGATCCGCTGACATCGCAGGCGATGCGGGCGTTTGCCGCCGATCCAGCCAACAAGGCTGCAATCGCGGTCCTGCGCGCGGATCCGGCGATGATCGGCAAGATCGGCACTACCTGCGTTCCGACCATGGTCGAGGGCGGGCATGCGTTGAATGCGTTGCCGCAGCGCGCAACCGCAATCGTCAATTGCCGCATCTTCCCGGGCCATCCCAAGGCGGAGATCCGCGCCGAGCTGGAGCGGGTTGCCGCCCAGCCAGGATTGACGATTACCGAGATCAACCCCGAATATGTCGTCGATGCTCCAGCCTCCCCCTTTGACCGCGAGTTCGTCGATGCGGCGACCAGGGCGGTCCACGCAGCGTTCGGCGAGATCCCGGTGATCGCGTCGCAGGCATCGGGCGCATCGGATTCGATGTGGTACCGCGCATTGGGCGTGCCCAGCTATGGTGCGAGCGGCACCTTCAGCAAGTCGAGCGACGATTATTCGCATGGGCTCAACGAGCGCGTGCCGCTGGATAACGTGGGGCGGGCGATCACCTATTACCATGCGCTGCTGAAGGAACTGACGTCGCGATGACACGGCTGGCGCTGGCCATTGCTGCCTGTGCGTTTGCGCTTGCCAGTCCGGCGGGGGCCAGTCCGCTCTATATCGAGGCGGGCGAGCTGCTCGACGTCGAAACCGGTACGCTGACGAGTGGCCAGTGCCTGCTGACCGACGGCGAGCGCGTAACCCGGATCGAGCCTTGCGGCGAGACGCCCGATGGGGCCGAACGGATCGACTGGTCGGCATTCACCGTCCTGCCCGGCCTGATCGACCTGCATACACATCTGGCCGACGCGGGGCAGAGCGCCGAACTGGACGCGCCGATCCGGACTTCGCCCGCCGCCACCGCGCTGATCGGCGCGCGCAATGCCCGCGTCACGCTGGAGGCCGGGTTCACCACGGTGCGCGATGTCGGCACCTATCGCGGGCTTACCGATGCGGCGCTGCGCGATGCGATCAACGCCGGGCATGTGCCGGGGCCGCGCATGTTCGTTGCCGGGGCATACCTCACGCATCCGGGCGGCGGCGGCGAGCTCAACGGTGTGGTCTCCAACGATCAATTGCCCGCGGACATGCGGCTGGGTGTGCTCACCAGTGCCGACGAGGCGCGCGCGAAGGCCGAATACCTGTTCGATCACGGCGTCGATTTCCTCAAGCTGATCGCGACCGGCGCGGTGCTCGCCATCGGCACCGAACCGGGCGAGCCCGAGATGACCGAGGAAGAAATGCGCGCGGCGGTGGAGGTTGCGCGCGCACACGGCTCCTATGCCACCGCGCATGCGCACGGCGCCGAGGGGATCAAGGCGGCGATCCGCGCGGGTGTGCGCAGCATCGAACATGCCAGCCTGATCGACGAGGAAGGCCTGCTGATGGCGCGCGATGCGGGCGTGTGGCTGGTGATGGATGTGTTCAACGGCGACTGGATCGACGAGGTCGGCACCGCCGAAGGCTGGCCCGAGGAATATCTGCGCAAGAACCGCGAGACGACGCAGGCGCAGCGAGACAATTTCCGCCGCGCGGTCGAGCTGGGGGTTCCGCTTGCCTTTGGCAGCGACAGCGGGGTCTATCCGCATGGCATCAACGCCCGGCAATTCGCCTATATGGTCGCCAACGGCATGACGCCCGCCCAGGCAATCCGCGCCGCCACGATCGATGCGGCGCGCGTATTGGGGCGGGAGGATGATCTGGGCAGTCTCAAGCCGGGCAAATTCGCCGATCTGATTGCCGTTCCCGGCAATCCGCTGGAGGATGTGAGGCAGCTTGAAACCACGGCGCATGTGATTAAGGGCGGGCAATTGATCAGATAGGGTCTTCTCGATGCCGCAGCCCGCCAAGCCTGTCCCATTTGCCCAATTCGCCCCGCCGCTCGGCCCGCCAACGCCGCTGAGGAAGGCGATAACCGCAGCCTGCCGCAGGCCTGAGCCCGAATGCCTCGCGCCGCTGCTGGCCGAGGCGCGCATGCCCGAAGATCTGGGCGCGAGGATTGCCGCGACCGCGCGCGCACTGGTGCAGCGGCTGCGCGCCAAGGGGCAGAGCGGCGGGGTCGAGGGGCTGGTCGCCGAATACTCGCTCTCGAGCGAGGAAGGTGTCGCGCTGATGTGCCTCGCCGAGGCATTGCTGCGCATTCCCGACAATGCCACGCGCGATGCGCTGATCCGCGACAAGATCGCCCGCGGCGACTGGCGTGCGCACCTGGGCGATGGCCGATCGATCTTCGTCAACGCGGCGACCTGGGGGCTGGTGGTATCGGGCAAGCTGGTGTCGCCGGTCAACGAGGGCGGGCTTGGCGCCTCGCTGGCCGGTCTGGTCAAACGCTACGGCGAGCCGGTGATCCGCAGCGGTGTAAACATGGCGATGCGGATGATGGGCGAACAGTTCGTCACCGGCGAAACCATTGCCGAGGCGCTCAAACGCGCGCGGACGCAGGAGGCAAAGGGCTTTACCTACAGCTACGACATGCTGGGCGAGGCCGCGATGACCATGGCGGACGCGGACCGTTATTACCGCGAATACGAAGCCGCGATCCACGCCATCGGCAAGGTCGCGGGCGGGCGCGATGTCTATGCTGCACCGGGTATCTCGATCAAGCTGTCGGCGCTCCACCCGCGCTATGCCCGTGCGCAGGCCGCGCGCGTCATGGCCGAACTGCTGCCGCGTGTGCGCGAACTTGCGCTGCTGGCAAGCCAGTATGGCATCGGCTTCAATATCGATGCCGAGGAGTCCGACCGACTCGAATTGTCGCTCGACCTGCTCGAGGCGCTGGCGCTCGATCCCGCGCTGGCTGGGTGGCGGGGGCTTGGCTTTGTGGTCCAGGCCTATGGCAAGCGCTGCCCCTTCGTGATCGAATGGATTGCCGATCTGGCGCGGCGATCCGGCCGCCGGATCATGGTGCGGCTGGTCAAGGGCGCTTATTGGGACAGCGAGATCAAGCGCGCGCAGGCGGAAGGGCAGGAGGATTTTCCGGTCTTCACCCGCAAGGTCCATACCGATGTGTCCTACATCGCCTGCGCCCGGCGGCTGCTCGCAGCGCGCGAGCACCTGTTTCCGCAATTCGCCACGCACAACGCCCAGACGCTGGCAACGATCTATCACCTCGCGGGCGACGGGTTCGCGCCGGGCGATTACGAGTTCCAGTGCCTCCATGGCATGGGCGAAGCGCTCTATGACGAGGTGGTGGGCAAGGACAAGCTGGCGCGCCCCTGCCGCATCTATGCGCCCGTCGGCACGCATGAGACGCTGCTCGCCTATCTGGTGCGCCGCCTGCTTGAAAACGGGGCCAATTCCTCGTTCGTCAACCGCATCTGGGACGAGGACGTGACGGTGGAGGAGTTGATTGCCGATCCAGTGGTCCTTGCCGGGGCGGTGACGCCCATCGGCGCGCCGCACCCCGTTATCGCACTGCCGCGCGGCCTCTATCCCGGCCGCCGCAACTCGCAGGGGCTGGACCTCGCCAGCGAAACGGTTCTGGCCGAACTTTCGCAAGGCTTGACAGGCAGCCTTCTGGTGGATTGGAAGGCCGCGCCGCTGATCGCCGGGCTTGGAGCCGCGCGCCCGGGCGTGCCGGTGACCAACCCCGCCGATCACCGCGATGTGGTGGGCGAGGTATCCTTCGCCCTGCCCGGGGAAGCGCTCTTGGCAGCGCAGAAGGCGAAGCAAGCCTTTGCCGGGTGGGCCGCAACTTCAATCGATTATCGCGCCGCGTGCCTTGATCGCGCCGCCGATCTGCTCGAGGCGCGAACGCATGCGCTACTCGGCCTGATCGTGCGCGAGGCGGGCAAATCGCTGCCCAATGCGGTTGGCGAGGTGCGCGAGGCGGTCGATTTCCTGCGCTATTATGCGCAGCAAGCGCGCCAGACGCTGGGCGAAGAGGCAAAGCCCATCGGCCCTGTCGCCTGCATCAGCCCGTGGAACTTCCCGCTCGCGATCTTCACCGGGCAGATCGCCGCCGCGCTCGTCAGCGGCAATCCGGTCATCGCCAAGCCCGCCGAGGAAACCCCGCTGATCGCGGCGCAGGCGGTCGCCGTTTTGCACGAGGCGGGCATCCCCGAGGACGTGCTGCAACTGCTACCGGGCGACGGGGCAATCGGCGCAGCGCTGGTTGGCGCGGGCGAGGTCTGCGGCGTGATCTTCACCGGATCGACCGAAGTGGCGCGGCTGATCGCGGGGCAATTGGCCGGGCGCGTGCTTGACGATGGATCGCCGCTGCCGCTGATCGCCGAGACAGGCGGGCAGAACGCGATGGTGGTCGATTCCTCGGCGCTGCCCGAGCAGGTGGTGCGCGATGTGCTCGCCTCGGCATTCGACAGCGCGGGGCAGCGCTGTTCGGCGCTGCGCGTACTCTGCGTGCAGGAGGAATTGGCGGACGAACTGCTGGCGATGCTGCGCGGCGCGATGGCCGAGCTCGATGTGGGCCCGCCCGACCGGCTGTGCTGCGATGTCGGGCCGGTTATCAGTGCCGAGGCCCGCGGCACTATCGCTGCGCATATCGATGCGATGCGCGCGGCGGGCTGCAAGGTCGAGCAGTTGACGCTGGGCCGCGCGTGCGACAATGGCACCTTCGTCGCACCGACGCTGATCGAGATCGGCAGCATCGGCCAATTGAAGCGCGAGGTGTTCGGCCCGGTGCTGCATGTGCTGCGTTACCGCCGCGATGAGCTGGGCGAGGTGATCGCCGCGATCAACGCCACCGGATACGGCCTGACCTTTGGCCTCCACAGCCGCATCGACGAGACAATTTGCGTTGTCACCGCCGCCGCCGGGGCGGGCAACGTCTATATCAACCGCAACATGATCGGCGCGGTGGTCGGGGTCCAACCGTTCGGCGGGCGCGGGCTTTCGGGCACCGGGCCCAAGGCCGGCGGGCCGCTCTACCTGCACCGGCTGGTGCAATGCGGCGCGGAGCCTGCGCTGCGGCTCGACACCGTCGAGGAACTTCCCGGCCCCGTGGGAGAGCGCAACCTCTATGGCCTGCATCCGCGCGGGCGCGTGCTGCTGATCCCGGCAACGCCGGGCGGTCTGTCAGCGCAATTGCAGGCGGTCGAGGCGACGGGCAACGTGCCACTGCTGATCGAAACGGCAGAGACGCGCGAAATGGCGGGCGCAGACCCGCAGATTGCCTGGTGCGCCAGCCTTGAAACGGGCGATTTCACCCATGTGCTGATCGAGCGGAGCGCGCACGATATACGGCCCATGCTCAAGGCGATCACCGCGCGCGAAGGGCCGATTGCGACGGTGCAGCTGAGCGATGAGCAAGGCCGCTACCGGCTCGACTGGATGGTGGAGGAAGTCTCGATCTCGACCGACACCACCGCGGCAGGCGGCAATGCCAGCCTGATGGCGCTGGTGTGATTATCAATCGGTTGCAAGCCTATCGAGAAACGCCCTGATCCGCCGGGCATTGACGCCGAAATCGCTGATGCCGATCCGGCTGACCGATCGCATGTTGACCACGCTCCCTTCACCCTCTGGCGCAGGCGAAACCTCGATCACGACATCGTCGTAAAAGCGGATGAACGAAACGCTCGCAGTGGCTTCCAGCCTGCCGTCTTCGGGGGAGTAGGCTGCAACGTTCCAACCTTCCTCCAGCGCGATCGCGCGCGCGCGTTCCATGACTTCGGGTACGCTCTGTGCCAGATGCAATGGCTCGAGATCGCCATAGGCTCCGCTGTGGATTGCGCGCCAATTGTCCAGCGTTTCCACTCCGGCCAGATTGTCCGCGCGCAAGGGCAGCGCGCGAAACTGCGGCGGATTGGCCAGATCGGTCGTCACATCGTGAATGGCAGGCACATCGCCTGCCGACATCGGCCTGCTGCCCAGGAACCCGACCAGCGGCAGCGCCAGAACGATCGCGGCAAGCGCCTTGTGCCGGCCCGGAGAGGCCCGCTGCAGCGCCAGAAGCAGACTGGCAAGCCCGACGATCAAGGCCACCAGCGACAGCGCGCCGCCAAGCAGCAGCGCCCCGAAACCGCCAAACTTGGCAACTACATCATAGCGCGCCAGCACTACGCCGATCGCGGCCAAGGCAAGTCCCGCCAGCGCCAGCCACAACGCCCATTTGCCCAGCCTTGCGGCCCATCTGCCTTCAACCATGCTGCACCTCGTTTCCCTGCTTGTTACTTGCGCGCACAGACCGCCCCCGGTCAACAGCGCATGATATTGGTACGAGCCGGTGTAAGGATTGCACCGGCGTAACGACTTTATCGATGACAGTGGCATGATACCGATAGGACCCAACCCATGATTCTTGCCGATGACGGCCATATGGCATGGCGGATCAAGGACATCGCGGGTAGTAGGGATGACGGGCACCCCGACTGCCTGGCCGGCAACAGGAACTTTCGCGCCAATGCATTTTTCCAAGCACCTGCCGTACCTTTCGCACCTCGGCGCGAAGGCCGCGTGGTGACGAACGCCGCACGCCAGGGCCAGACCGGGATGCTGGCCGACCCTCGCTTCCTCGCCGGGATTCGCGACGAGATGCGGCGCTTCGCCATGCGGCAGCTGCGCAACCGCGAGGAAGCCGAGGATGTCGTGCAGGAAGCGTTGATCGGGGCGCTGCGGAATGCTGGCAGCTTTCGCGGGCAGGCAGCCTTGCGCACCTGGATCTTTGCGATCCTGCGCAACAAGCTGGCTGATATCCACCGCCAGCGGCAGCGCCAGCATCTGCCTGTTGCCCCTGGGGAAATGGACGATGCGCTCGATCAGTGTGACAACCCCGGCCCGTTCGACCGGCGGGGCGCGTGGCTCGAAACTCAGCGCCCGTCGCGCTGGGATCACCCCGAAACCGATATGCACGACCGCCAGTTCCTCGCGATTTTCGATGCCTGCCTCAATCGCCTACCCCCGCAACAGGGGCGGGTCTTCATGATGCGCGAGGTGCTCGAACTCGACACGGAGGAAATCTGCGCCGAGTTGGGACTGACTGCCGGCAACGTCCACGTCATCCTGCATCGCGCGCGGCTGGGCCTGCGGTCCTGCCTCGAACACAACTGGATCAATCCGGGAACCTGACCATGCTGACCGATTGCCATCAGGCGAGCAGCCTCATCTCGCAAGCGCGCGAACGCCGCCTGAGCCTTGCCGAACGCGCGCGGCTGCGCCTCCATCTGACCGTGTGCCGCGCCTGCCGCAACTTTGCCGCCGATGTGCCCTTGCTGGGCAAGGCCGTGCGTGCACTTGCCGCCGATGATGAGCAACATGGCGGGGAAAAGGCGTAACAGCATGAAATTATCAGGCATATCGAAATCCGTCCGGCGATCAGGGAGCATGCTGGCATGAAACGGCTGCTGATCATTCTTGCCCTGGCGCTTGCGCTGTTGGCCTTCTTCTATTTCGACCTGGGCGAGCTGCTGACGCTCGGCAGTCTGAAATCGAGGCTGGGGGAAATCGACGCCTTCTACCGCGCCAATCCCCTGCTGGTGATCGGGGTGTTCTTCCTCGCCTATGTCGCGATAACCGCCGCGTCGATCCCCGGTGCGGCGATCATGACGTTGGCCGGCGGGGCGCTCTTCGGCGTGTTCACCGGTACGCTGGTGGTTTCGTTCGCCTCCAGCATTGGCGCGACGCTGGCCTTCCTCGCCTCGCGTTATCTGCTGCGCGACTGGGTTCAGCAGCGCTTCGGGGGCCGGCTGAGGACGATCAACGAGGGGATCGAGCGTGATGGGGCGTTCTACCTGTTCTCGCTGCGGCTGGTGCCGGTGTTCCCGTTCTTCGTGATCAACCTGGTGATGGGCCTGACCCCGATCCGCACCTGGACCTTCTATTGGGTCAGCCAGGTCGGCATGTTCCTGGGCACGGTGGTCTATGTCAATGCCGGCACGCAGCTCGCGCGGATCGAGAGCGTGCGCGATATCGCCTCGCCCACCCTGCTCGCCAGCTTTGCCGCGTTGGGCCTGCTGCCATGGATCGGCAAGTGGATCATGAGCGTGCTGAAGCGTCGCCGCGTCTATGCGCGCTGGACGAAACCGGCGAGGTTCGACCGCAATCTGGTGGTGATCGGCGCGGGCGCGGCAGGCCTCGTCTCATCCTATATCGCGGCCACGGTCAAGGCCAGAGTAACGCTGGTCGAGGCGGGCAAGATGGGCGGTGACTGCCTCAATTATGGCTGCGTGCCTTCCAAGGCGCTGATCAAATCGGCGCGGGTCGCCGAGCAGATGCGCCATGCCGGTCGCTATGGGCTGGAAAGCGCCGAACCGCGCTTCAGCTTCAAGGCGGTGATGCAGCGTGTGCACGATGTCATCGCCGCGATCGAGCCGCATGACAGTGTCGAGCGCTACACGGGTCTGGGCGTCGATGTGGTCAAGGGCTATGCGAAGATCGTTGACCCCTGGACCGTCGAGATCGTGCGCGATGACGGCACTGTGCAGCGCCTCACCTCGCGCGCGATCGTGATCGCCGCCGGGGCCGAGCCGATCGTCCCGCCGCTGCCGGGGATCGAGGACAGCGGCTATCTCACCAGCGATACGCTGTGGGAGCACTTTGCACGACTCGATGAGCTGCCGCGCCGAATTGCCGTGCTGGGCGGCGGTCCGATCGGATGCGAACTGTCGCAGGCGTTCGCCCGGCTCGGGGCCGAGGTCAGCCAGGTCGAGATGGAAACGCGCCTGCTGCTGCGCGAGGACGAGGACGTGAGCGAGTTGGTGCGCGCCGCGCAGGAACGGGCGGGCGTCACCGTGATGACCGGCCACAAGGCGGTAAGGTTTGATTCGGCGGACGGGCAGCGCCGCCTGCTCCTCGAACACGCGGGCGGACGCCATGCGCTGGAATACGATGCGCTGATCGTGGCCATCGGGCGCAAGGCGCGGCTAAGCGGCTATGGCCTTGGAGAACTGGGTATCGAGACGGGATCGACCGTCGTCACCGACGAATATCTGGCGACGATTTACCCCAACATCTATGCCGCGGGTGACGTTGCCGGGCCCTACCAGTTCACGCACACTGCCGCGCATCAGGCCTGGTATGCCAGCGTCAACGCGCTGTTCGGCCAGTTCAAACGGTTCAAGGCCGATTACCGGGTCATTCCCGCCGCCACCTTCATCGACCCCGAAGTCGCGCGCGTCGGGCTCAACGAACAGGAGGCGCGGGCGCAGGGCATCGCGCATGAAGTGACGACATTCCCGATGCACGAACTTGACCGCGCGATCACCGAGAGCGCGACGCAGGGCTTCGTCAAGGTGCTGACCGTGCCGGGCAAGGACCGCATTCTGGGCGCCACCATCGTCGGCGAGCATGCGGGCGAACTGCTCGCCGAATATGTGCTGGCGATGAAGCATAACCTGGGCCTGGGCAAGATCCTGGGGACGATCCACTCCTATCCGACGATGGCGGAGGCGAACAAATATGCCGCGGGCGAATGGAAACGCGTGCACGCGCCGCAGCGCCTTCTACGGATCGTGGAGCGCTATCACGCCTGGCGGCGAGGCTGATCGCAGACTCGCTCTAATTTCCGCCGGACTGTAAGATCACCGGGTCCGCGCCGACAAACATCACATAGAAACACATTCCCCCACCGATTTGCATTTCAAGGAGACCCTGCTTGTTGTCCCGACGTTCGATCTCGCTCTTGCCGCTTTCCGTAGTTGCCATCGCGGCCTTTGCGTCGCCCGCACTGGCGCAGCAGGCCGGTATCCAGATCGCATTGGTCGATGCGGCGACTGGCGAGCCGGTCGCCGATACCGACGTCAAGATCGAGAATGCCGAGATCGGCTTTTCGCGCATCGTCAGGTCCGATGAACGCGGGCTTGTGCGGGTCGAGGGCCTGACCACGGCAGGGACCTATTCGGTTACTGCCGGCGGCACGGATGGCGATGGGGGAGAGCAACGGGCCAGCGTGGCGCTCCGCGCCAATTTCACCAGCAGCGTCACGCTGCGGCTCAACCGGGCGGATGCCAACGGCATTACCGTCACCGGTGCGCGCGGCATAACCCGGATCAACACGGTCAACGCCGAGATTTCCTCCTCATTCAGCGCGGACGAGCTGGCCGGATTGCCGATCGAAGGGCGCGACGTGATCGGCGCGCTGGTGCGTCTGCCGAATGTCGTACCATCAACCGGATTCTTCCCCGAAGCGCCGTCGATCTCGATCAACGGATCGAACGGGCTCGATACCAATTACCTGCTCGACGGACTCGACAACAACGAGAACTTCCTGGGCGGGATCAAGTTCCCGGTACCGCTGGGTTTCACCCGCGAGGTGACCGTTCTCGCCAATTCGTACTCGGTCGAATACGGCCGCACCGCCAACGGCATCGTCAATTACACCTCGCCGTCGGGCAGCAATGACTACCACGGCGAAGTCTATGCGCTGGTCCGCCCAGGCCAGCCGCTCGACGCCAATTCGCCGTTTCCGCGCCGCGACCTATCGGGCAACGCGGTGGGCGAGAGCTTCGAGCGATATCAGGCGGGCGCCAGCCTGGGCGGGCCGATCGTGCGCGACCAGACCTTCTTCTACGCCAATTTCGAATATACCCGCGACCGCAATCTTCAGGTGGTCGATGCGCCCGCGCTGGGCGTGGTCGATACCGTCACCGGCAATAATGAATTCTACCTCGGATCGCTGCGGATTGACCACCGGCTGACCGAAGACTGGACGCTGGGGCTGCGCGTCAACATCGGCCGCGTGACGATCGACCGCCCCGGCGGCGGGCTGGGCGGCGGCAATGCCACCTTCCCTTCGGCTGGCAGTGAGCAGGACCGGTTCTCGAGCGTGATCGCGGCGACCGCCAGCTATTCGGGCGACGTGTGGAGCTATGACGGGGCGGTACAGTACAGCCGGTTCCGCTGGGATTACGGCGAGCCCAAGGGCGGACCCGGCCCGCAGGTGGCGGTGCGCGATCCATCGGGCCTCACCGTGGGCGTGGTCGGCCACCCCGGCTTCGTGTTCGACGATCTGGAAGAAACCTGGCAGACGACGCACCGCTTCCAGCGGACCAGCGGCGACCACCGGCTGAGCTTCGGCGCGGACGTGATCCGGTCCGATTTTTCGCTGCTGGGCGGCGGCAATCCCGATGGTAACTTCACCGTCGACCTGACCGCGCAGCAACTGGCCACGCTGGCTTCCGGCGGCTTTGGCCTTGGCCTCACCGCGCAGGACGTGCTCGCGCTCAACCCGGCGGTGGCGAACTATTCGGTCGAACTGCGCCCGCAAAGCTTCGGCACCGCGCAGACGCAGCTGGCCTTCTATGTCGAGGACGAATGGCAGCTTTCATCGCAGCTGACCGCGACGCTGGGTGTCCGCTGGGATTATGACAGCCTGACCGCCAAGGGCGCGGCCAGCGGCGATCATGACAATATCGCCCCGCGCTTCTCGCTCAATTACCGCCCCGATGCCCGTTCCAGCCTGCGCTTTGGCGCGGGCCTGTTCTATGGCAAGATGTCCTATGCGGTGATTTCCGACGCATTGCAGCGCAACACCACCTCGCCCGGTTTCCTGGCGCAGCTCGGCCAGTTGCAGTCGCTGGGCATTATCCCGGCGGGAACCGATCTTGCCGACGTGACCTTCGACGGCAATCTCACTGTTTCACCGGTCTGTGCAACCGTGGCCGAGTGCCCTTCGCCCGGCGAGGTCCAGAATCTGCGCGATACCGCCACCATCAACGAGGCGCGGATCCTCAGCTCCACCGGCTATGACAGCCCCTACAGCGTGCAGCTGAGCGGCAGCTACCAGTATCAGGCGAGCGATACGATCACGCTTTCCGCCGATCTGATCTACAGCCGGTCGCACAATCTGGTGCGGCTACGCGATCTCAACGCACCTGCGCCCTTCACCCCCAATCTCGCCAATCTGACCGAAGCCAATATCGCGCTGCTCCAGAGCCAGGGCGACAATGCCGCGCGGCTGGCGCTGGCGCAGACGCTGGGGTTGGTGCGTTCGCAGGCCGATGCCGATGCATCGCGCCCGGTCGCGCCGATTGCAGGCGGGGCGCGGCAGATCACCGTTTCGGAGACCGAGGGCGAGGCCGAATACAAGGCGCTGATCCTGCAAGCCAACAAGGCGCGCGGGGACGATTTCTACGCGCTGCGGCTGTCCTATACCCTGTCGAGCCTCAAGAACGACACCGATGACATCAACTTCCGCGCCGCCAATTCGAACGATTTCAGCACCGAATGGGGGCCATCGGCCAACGACCGGCGGCATGTCATCTCGGCGGTGGGCTATCTCTATCCGATCGAGGGCCTGTCGCTGAGCGTGGCCGGGCTGTTCCAGTCGGGCCAGCCGGTCAACCTGGTGCCCGATGCGCGTATCTTCGGCACGCAGGACCTCAATGGCGACGGCGCCAGCTTTGGCGAGAATTTCGTCGGCAATTCCGACCGTTATCCCGGGGAAAGCCGCAATTCGGCGCGGCTGCCATGGTCGGCCACGGTCGACATTGGCGCGCGCTATGCTGTCCCCGGGCTTGGCGGGCTGGAACTGAGCGCGGACGTGTTCAACGTTTTCAACACCAATAATGAATCGGGCTTTGCCAACGCGGCGACAACGTCCAATCAGGTGCAGTTCGGCGGCGGGGCACCATTCGTCCAGCGCAATGCCGGGCCGCCGCGCCAGTTCCAGTTCGGCGCGGCGTTGAAGTTCTAGAGGGAATACGATGGCAGCGATGCAGAACTTGCAGGGATTGATCGGCGTTGCCTGCATCCTGCTGCTGGCCTGGGGCCTGTCCGAGAACCGCGACCTGCGCCCCGGCTGGCGTTGGATCGGCGGGGCGGTGCTGCTGCAACTGGCAATCGCGCTCGTCGTCACGCGTGTGCCCTTCGTGTGGGAACTGGTGGGCTTTGCCAACCGCGCGGTGTCTGCGATCGAGCGGGCGACGCTGGTCGGGTCGAGCTATATGTTCGGCTATGTCGGCGGCGCGGAACTGCCCTTCGTGCTCAAGGAAGGCGCGGCAAAGCCGCTGATCATCGCGTTCGAGATACTCCCGCTCATCATTGTCTTTTCGGCGATTTCCGCGCTGCTGTGGCACTGGGGGATACTGCGGGCAGCGGTGCGCGGGCTTTCATGGGCGCTGCGCAAGACCATGGGGGTAAGCGGCGTGGTGGGCCTCGCGGGAGGGGCGACGATCTTCCTTGGCGTGGTCGAATCCCCACTGGTGCTGCGCGCCTGGCTGGGGCGCATCAACCGCGCGGATCTGTTCATGATCATGGTGCTGATCATGGCGACCATATCGGGCGCGATTCTGGTGCTCTATGCCACCACGCTTTCGCAAACCGTGCCCAACGCGGTCGGTCACATGATCGTCGCGTCGCTGATTTCGCTGCCCGCCGCCGTGCTGATCGCAAGACTGATGGTGCCGGGCGAGCAGGTCGAGGGCGCATCGGGCGAAGCAGCGGAACCCGACCTCCAGTATGCCAGCAGCATGGATGCGGTGATCCGCGGCACGATGGAAGGGGTGCAGCTGATGCTCGCCGTCATCGGTGTGATCATCGTCGTGTTCGCGCTGGTCAATCTGGCCGATCAGGTGCTCGCGCTGCTGCCGTTGGTGGGGGGCGAGGCGCTGACGCTGGGCCGGATGTTCGGCTGGCTGTTCGCCCCGCTGATGTGGGCCAGCGGTGTGCCCTGGGATCAGGCGGGGACGGCGGGCAGCCTGATGGGCACCAAGGCGATCCTCAACGAATATGTCGCATACCTCCAGCTTGCCGCGCTGGCGCCGGGTGCGCTCGATCCGCGCAGCCTGCTGATTGTCACCTATTCGCTCAATGGAGTGGCCAATCTGGCGAGCGTGGGGCTGCTGGTTTCGGCCATCGCCACGCTCGCGCCCGAACGGCGCGCCGAAGTGGCGGGGCTGGGGATGAAGAGCTGGATTGCGGGCAATCTCGCCTCGTTGATGACAGGGGCCATGATCGGCCTCGTCACCTGGGCCTGAGGAGCGCGGACGATGCTCGATGCCCGCCTGCGCCCGCTGATCGATCCCCCGCTCAATGCGGCGGGACGCTGGCTGGCGGCGCGCGGCGCTGGTGCAAATGCCATCACGCTGACCGCGATGGTGCTGGCAATTGCCGCCGCCTGGACCATTTCCGAAGCGCATTATCTGGCGGGGCTGGCGCTGATCCTGACCAACCGCCTGTTCGACGGGCTTGACGGTGCAGTCGCCCGCCAGCGCGGGATGACCGACTTCGGCGGCTATATCGATATCGTCGGCGACTTCGTGTTCTATGTCGCCGTGCCCGTGGGTTTCGCGCTGGCGGCGGACGAAAACCTGCTTCCGGCACTGGTGCTGGTCGCGAGTTTCGCGCTCACGGGCGTAAGCTTCCTCGCCTTTGCCACACTGGCTGCCAAGCGCGGGATTGAAACCACCGCGCATGGCCGCAAGAGCTTTTTTTACAATACGGGCCTGGCCGAAGGGACCGAAACGATCCTGGCGTTCACCGCGATGTGCCTGCTGCCGCAATACTTCGCGCCAATCGCGTGGATCTATGCTGCGCTATGCCTGGTCACCGTGCTCCAGCGCAGTCTGGCCGCCCACGCCGCCTTCAACGATTAACCCGCTCATCCTGCTCCAAGCCCGCCCAGCAGCGCGTACTTGAGCTCCAGATATTCGTCCATTCCGTGGCGCGATCCTTCGCGGCCCAGCCCCGATTCCTTGACCCCGCCGAAGGGCGCAACTTCGGTGCCCAGCAGCCCTTCGTTGACCGCCACCATGCCATATTCGAGCGCGCCCATTACCCGCCACGCGCGGCCGAGGTCGGTTGTGTAGAAATAGCTCGCCAGCCCGTAAGGCGTATCATTAGCGATGCGGATCGCATCCGCCTCGTCGTCAAAGGGGATGATCGAAGCGACCGGCCCGAAGATTTCCTGCTGCGCGATGGCCATGTCCTGCCGAACGCCGGTGAGGATCGTCGGCGTATAGAACTGCGCGCCCGCATTGTGCCTGCCGCCGCCGCAGACGCGCGTCGCTCCGCCCGAAAGCGCCGCATCGGTCAGCATCTCGACCTTCTGCAACGCCTTGTCGTTGATCAGCGGTCCGATCTGCATGCCCTGTTCCATGCCATTGCCCACCTTGAGAGCGCTGACGCGCTCGGTCAGCTGCTTTACAAAGCGGCCCTGCACCGTTCGCTGCACCAGCAGACGGTTGGCGCCGATGCAGGCCTGGCCCGCGTTGCGGTATTTGGCGATCATCGCGCCTTCTACCGCGGCATCGATATCGGCATCCTCGAACACGATGAATGGCGCGTTTCCGCCCAGCTCCATGCAAGCCTTCTTGACCGTGCTGCCCGCCTGCGCCAGCAGCAGCTTGCCCACCGCGGTCGATCCGGTGAAGCTGATCTTGCGGATCACCGGATGGGTGCAGAACAGCTTGCCCACCTCGGCCGGATCGTCACTGGGCACGATCCGCAGGATCGCGGCAGGAATACCTGCCCTTGCCGCCAACGCCTCCAGCGCCAGCGCCGAAAGCGGCGTGGCCTCGGAAGGCTTGATCACCATGGCGCAGCCCGCCGCCAGCGCCGGGGCGCTCTTGCGGGTAATCATGGCGAGTGGAAAGTTCCACGGCGTGATCGCGGCGCAGGTGCCGACCGGCTCCTTGGTCACGACAATCGCCTTGCCGCTCGCAAAGCTGGGGACCACCTCACCGTAGGCGCGCCGTGCCTCTTCGGAAAACCATTCGACGAAGCTTGCCGCATAATCGAGCTCGGCGCGGGCTTCGGCCAGCGGCTTGCCGCATTCGAGAGTGCAGATTTCCGCCAATTGCTCGCGATGTTCGATAATGAGGTCGAACCAGTCGCGAAGGCGGTTCGCGCGGAACTTGGCGGTTTCGGCCGCCCAATCCTTGCGCGCAGCCTCTGCCGCGCGGATGACCTGGTCGATCTCTCCGCCCGAATAGGTTTTCACGCTGGCGATCAGTTCGCCCGTGGCGGGATTGAGCACCGCCATGCCATGGGCATCGTCAAGCCCGTGTGCGATCAGCGCGGGGTAATCCTGTGGCATTCGTTCCATTCCATTGCCCTGTGGCGCGTGGCTGTGCCCACTTTTGCAGCGCTTGCCAAGTGTTCCGCCGCCGCCGCCCTGCCTGTTGACATGGCCCCGGCCGCCGCGCAAGGAGCCGCGCATTTCCGCAATAACCAAGCCACGGAGTCGAATTGACCGCGCTCTATGCCCTGCCCGATCACGAGGTGGTCAAAGGCCTGATCCCCGGCATCGGGGACCGTCACCTCGGGATTGAGGAGGCGGTGGCACGGATTCGAGCGACCCCGGGCATGATCCCGGTGGCGATCGATCCCGAAACCGAAACCGGCGGAAACGGCAAAGTGCTGTGGGCCGACATCGGCACCCATCCCTATCGCGAATGGCAGCACATCTTCACCGTCAGCACGCTGGCGCAGCGCGGCGCGATCGGCGATTCCTTCGCGACCGACTTCGCCATCCTTCAGGATGACCGCATCCTGGCCGACCCGATCGAGCCTGCCGGGTTCCTGTTCCATATCTCGCGCTGCGGATCGACGCTGACGGGCAAGGCGCTGGCACGCAGCGAGCGCCATGTGGTGATCAACCAGGGGGCTCCGCTGCAACGCGGGTTCTGGGCCACCATCACGCGCGACTGGGCGCAGGAAGCGCAAGCGACCCCCGCGAACCTCAGGGCGTTCCGCAACCTCGTCCTGGCTATGACCCGCCGCCGCCAGCCGCGGGAAGAACGCGCCTTCATCAAGTTCATTTCGTGGAACACGCTCTACATGGATTTCGCGTTGGCCGCGTTCCCGCAAATGCCCGCGCTGTTCCTTTACCGCGAGCCGGTTGAGGTGATCGCATCGGTGCTGCGCGAGACTTCGGCGGTGGTCTGGGCCAAGGGCAGGCCGCAAGCCGGGTTCCTTTCGGGGCAGGACTGGCGGGCGACCGGCGCGATGGACGAGGTCGAGTATCTGGCGCATTGCTTCGCCCGCTATCTCGGCTTTGCCTTGCAGATGGGCGACCAAGTGAAGCTGCTCAACTATGTCGATATCAAGCCCGGCAATTTTGCCGACATCCTCGCGCGCGGGCTCGATTTCAGGCCCGGCGCGGACGAACTGGCGCTGATGCTCGAACAGTTCAACTTCCATTCGAAGGACGACAGCAACAAGCAGCAGTTCACGTCCGACAGCGCGGAAAAGCGCGCCTCGATCCCCGATGCGGACAGGCAGCGCGTGGCCGAGATCTGCGGCGATCTGATGGCAAGGCTGGATCGATCGCCCGCCAATCTCTTTACCCGCGCGCAAACCTTGGCATCTTCGCCTCAATCGCGCTAAAGCGCGGCATCGAGCCGACCGACCCGATCGCTTGGCCCAAACGACAAGTGGAACTGCAATTGACCGAAAATACCCCCGACGGCCTGCTGAGCGTCGTGATCCCCAATTACAACTATGCGCGCTTCGTGGCAGAAGCGATCGCCAGCATCGCAGCGCAGACCTATTCCCCGATCGAACTGATCGTGGTCGACGATGCCAGTACCGACAATTCGGTCGAGGCGATCCGCGAGGCGCTTGAAGAGCATGAAGGCCGGTTCGTTTCGGCACGCCTGATCGCGATGGAGGAGAATGCAGGCAAACTGGCCGCATTGAACCGCGCGTTGCCGCATGTGCGGGGCAAGTATTTCGTGATCCACGATTCGGACGATGTGCTGACCCCCGGCTACGCGACACGCACCATTGCCGAACTGGAAGACGCACGGGCCGAAGACCCCTCGATCGCCATCATCTATACCGATTGCATGCTGATTTCAGCGACCGGGGAAACGCTCGACCGCGGTAAATCCGCCGCCTTCGATCCCGCGCTGCTCGAGCGTTATTCGTTCATCCCCGAACCGGCCATGTGCCTCGCCGCGCCCGTGCTCGACGCCGGGCCCTATGACGAGGCGATCCGCAAGGGGACCAAGCACCACAAGTGGAAGCGCATTGTCGCCAATGGCTGGAATGGGCGCCACATACCCGAACCGCTGTTCTGCTACCGCATGCATGACGGCAACCTGTCGGGCATCGGCAAGCGGGTGATCGCCGAGGTCGAGCGCGGCGAAGGCGGCGAACGGATACTGTCCGGTTACTGGCCGCTTCAGACGACCGAGCGCTGAAGCCTCATGTCGCAAACATTCCCGCTGCGGATCGAAGATGCGCGCATCGGCGTGGTCGGGCTAGGCTATGTCGGCCTGCCGGTGGCGGTCGCCTTCGGGCAGCAGTTTCCCACCGTGGGCATCGACATCAGGGCCGCGCGCGTCGAAAGCCTGATGGCGGGTCATGACGAGACGCTGGAGGCAACGCCCGAAGAGCTGGCGGCGGCGACGCGGCTCAGCTTCACTTGCGCGTGGGACGATGCGGCGGCGTGCAACGTCTATATCGTCACCGTGCCGACCCCTCTCGACAGCCACAACCATCCCGACCTTGGCCCGCTCGAAAGCGCAACGCGGTCGATCGGGCAGGTGCTGAAGCGCGGCGATGTGGTGATCTATGAGAGCACCGTCTATCCCGGCTGCACCGACGAGTTCTGCGTGCCGATCCTCGAGCAGCTTTCGGGTCTGACCTACAACCGCGATTTCTTCTGCGGCTATAGTCCAGAACGAATCAATCCGGGCGACAAGCACCGCAAGATCGGTGACATCAGCAAGATCACTTCGGGCTCAACGCCGGAGGCCGCCGACTTCGTCGACGCGCTCTACCGCCGGATCATCACCGCCGGCACGCACCGGGCCAGTTCGATCCGCGTGGCCGAAGCTGCCAAGGTGATGGAAAATACCCAGCGCGATCTCAACATCGCGCTCGCCAATGAACTGGCGATGATATGCAACCGGTTGGAGATCGATACGCTCGAAGTGCTCGAAGCGGCGGGGACCAAGTGGAACTTCATGCCGGTGCGTCCCGGCCTCGTCGGCGGGCACTGCATCGGGGTCGATCCCTACTACCTCACCCACAAGGCCGAGGAAATCGGCCACCACCCCGAAGTGATCCTGGCGGGACGCCGGATCAACGACCGGATGGGCAAATATGTGGTGAACCAATTTGTCCGCCTGATGGGGCGCAAGGGGCTGTTGACCGGCGATCTGCGCGTGCTGGTGCTGGGCTTCGCCTTCAAGGAAAACTGCCCCGATCATCGCAACACCAGGGTCGCGAGCATCGTCGGACATCTGCATGAATTCGATATCGCGGTCGATGTCTGGGATCCCTGGGTCAATCCTGAGGAATGCGTCCGCGAATATGGCATCCGCCCGGTGGCTATGCTGGAGCCGGGCAAGTACGACGGCATCATTCTGGCCGTGGCGCATGATGAAATTGTGGCCATGGGCAGCGATGGTATCCGCGCGCTGGGTAAGCCCGGCGCGGCGATCTACGATGTCAAATCAGCACTGCCGCGCGAAAGTTCGGATCAGCGGCTCTGAGCTGCGGCTTCGCGCCGCCGGATCAACGCCGCCTCGGTGATTTCGAACGAATGCTTGTGGTCGACGTCGATCGGCCCGAAGGGGTAATCGAGCATCACCGGCGCGATGCTGACCCCCAGCCTGCGCCCGATTGCATCGATCAGGCCGCGCATGGTGGTGAGCTTCAGCTTGTAGAGCACGAAGGGCCACACGCCAAAGGCCTTGAGAATGCGCATGTGGCGCTTGCCGAACTGCCCGCCGCCCTCGAACACCTTCACCGCCGTAAGCGCCCGCTCATTGCGCAGACCATAAAGATTGCACGAGGATGATCCGCCATCCTTGAGCTGGTGGAAGGCGAGGCCCGAATTGGCAAATTCGCGCAGCACGACCTCCTCGGTCGACAGTCCCAGCGCCACGTCCTCGCTGCCAGCCATGAACCCCTCGACGAAATCATGCACCAGTTCTGGCGTGTGCAGGGCATTGTCGCCGGTGGTGATGACCAGCGGCAGGGGTTGCCCGATTTCCTCGACCGCGGCGAGCACGCTGTCGGCCAGATTGCCGCGCGCAGCCACGAAAATCGCCGTGCCGTCCTCCACCCAGCCGCGCATGCGGGCGGTAGCTTCGAGCACATCGGGGGTGTCGAGCGAGACATGGATCCGGTCGAAGCAGCCACTATCGACCAGCGCCTCCAGCACCCGTTCGAGCATGACCTGCCCGTCGATTTCGACAAGGCATTTATGCGCCTTGCCCTGGAGCAGCGCCACCGGATCGTCCACCCCGCGGCGGCTAGCCGCCATCACCAGCACCGCCGGCTTGCCGTGGCTCGCGCCTGCCTGCTTATTCATGGTCAATCCTGTCCTGCCTCTAATGTTTCGGAACAAATGCCGCGTGGCGCATCAGTTCGCCCGCATCGGCCAGATCGGGAAAGCGTTCGAGCGCGCCGCGCAGGGCCGCGCGTGCTTCGCCGTCCAGCACCCCTTCGCAGCAGGCATCGAACTTCGCCCAGTATTGCGCGTCGCTGAAGGGCGCGGCTTTGCTACCGAGCGGCCACTCGTTGACCGATTTGAGCTTGCGCCCGTCCTTGAGCGTGACATGCACCTCGGTCGGAAATTCGCCCTCGAGCTTGTCGACCGGGTGGCGGTGGATCAGCGGAAACAGCGAGCGCACATCCTCTCCCATCACCTTCTCGGGCGTGAAATCGGCGAGCGTGCAATCGCCGCGCGCAAGCACGCAGCCGACGCCATATTCGGCGGAGAACTTCGCCTCGAGCGGGGTCCGGGGATCGGTGTACATGACGTTGTTGAAATGCACCTGCGGCATGTAGAGATCGACCGAGGCCAGGTCGACAGGGGCAAAGCCGTGCTGAGCCTTGAGACCCAGCACACCGTCCATCGCGCGGTGGATTGCGCCACAAGTGGGGAAGCGTTTCACCCGGAAAAGGTGCTCGGTAATCAGCAGCGGCTCACCAACATGATCGAGTTCGTAACGCAGATTCTGCCCGTGTTCGATATGCGTGATCGTGTCGCGCAATTCCTCGTAATCGGGACCTACCATCAGCCGGTTCATGCCGGTCGGCCCGTCGAGCGTGCCCTGCCCGGCGGTGATGCCCGCCTGCGCCATGGTGGCCGCCATCACCCCGCCCTTGGCGGCAAGCCCAGCGTGGACGGGCTTCATCTCGGTCCCGAACTGGCTCATGAACCCTGCCGACATGCTGGTGGCTATCGACAATGCCCGCGCGCAAGTCTCGGCATCGAGCTTCAGCAGCCGCGCACACGCCGCGGTCGCGCCCATCACGCCCACGGTTGCCGTGGCGTGCCAGCCACGGTTACGATGCGCGGGGTTGAGCCCCTGCCCGATCCTTCCCAATATTTGGAGGCCGACGATATAGGCATCGATCGCCGCCGCGCCAGAAAGCTTCTCCTGCTCGGCAATCGCCATGATCGCGGGGAAAAGCACGGTGGTGGGATGCGCCTTGGGCGGATCGAAATTGTCGTCGAAATCGAGCGCATGGGCGATCGTGCCATTGACCAGCGCGGCCCACGGCGCGGCCAGTCGCTGTGTCTGGCCGAAGACGGTGCACGGCCCCGCGCCCCATGGCGCCACCACGCCGAACAGCTTTTCGGTCACCGGCTCGACCGCGCCGGGCACCATCACCGCCACGGTATCGATGAATTCGCGGTGCGCCCACTCGCGCGCGTCCTGCGGCCAGACGCCGGGAACCTGCGCAATCCAGCGGCCATAGATGTCGAGCGGATTGCGGTTCACGTTACGCCATACCTCATGCCTACAGCGAGCGCCGATATACCCGGATTGCCTGTTTCACAAGCAGCGCCCGCCAGGTATTCCAGCCTGTTTCCGGCTGCATGCCCGGCATCGCCGTGGGCAAATGAGGCAACGGCGGAATTTGCGCGGAAGCTGGCGCTTCCACTCGCCGCCCTGCCGTGCAGCATGGAACGCCGAGCGAGAAAGAAATGGTGCCAGAAGAGGACTCGCATTGATCATGTAAAATATTGATTTGCATAGCACATTTTATGAGGTTCGGTGAGAAGGCTCGCAATCGGGCCAGCACAATCAACGGAGAAGGCTATAACTATTTGATGTTATTATTTTTATTTCACCCTTACCCCCAATTGAGGTTCAGAAAACCCCTTTCTCTAGCCGGGACCGGCTCACCTGCTTCTTCTCTTCGAGAGAGGCAGTATGATACCTCAGAGCTCAACTCTTACGTGCGATGTGCGCCCCCATCTGAATGGCCCCGAGTTTTCTAGACGCCCTTGGTGTTCATGTTTTGCTGCCCTTCGAACGCGCCACCTAATCGTCAACCCAAGTCGAGGCCCGCACTCCGCAGATCCAGGCCGCGAGCTGTGCCAAATGTTCTGACGACCGACACATTACCCGAAACTCATATTTATGGGGTGTTCTTCGATCAGTAACCCAATCAGTAATCCAGATTGACAATATCGATAGAAAGATCCTGATGGCGCTCCAGGCCGATGGCTCGCTCAGCCAGCGCGCCCTCGTCGAAGTGGTCGGGCTGTCGCAGAACGCTTGCTGGCGCAGGCTCCGACGCCTGATCGACGGCTTCGAGCTTTCGGTCGTCACCAGTCACTTCGTCATGGAAGAGATGATCGCCGGTCAGCCGGTTTCATTCTGACGGTGGTACGGGCAGTCGGCTGCGTCGTCACAGCGTTTGTAGCAGTGCGTCGATTTGCGCAAAATGCTCCGGCCAGCCCGGAACACGAAACCCTTCGAGGCGCGACACCTGCGCTAAACGGTGGGGGCTTTGGTCCTTGGCATAATCGCAAATGGCATCCTGCCAAGCTGCAAGGTCGTCGGCGGGCAAGAGTTCTGGCACCCCTTGGCCGATTTCGCGAAAGACGGGGAGATCGTTCGCAATCACCGGGACCTTGGCGGCTAGTGCTTCGACCAAGGGAATCCCATAACCTTCCGCAATACTTGGGAAAAGGAGCGCTCGCGATCTCGAAAGCACATCGGCCAGACGATTGTCATCGAGCGGTCCCAATTCAACGATGGAGTCGCCGAAAGCTCCACTGTCGAGCTCTGCAAATACATCGTCGGCTTGCCAGCCCCGGCGGCCAACAATGAGGAGGCGGGGTTTGGTCGCAATACCCTCGCCGCTAAGCAGCTGCCGCCATACTGCCAGGAGCAGGGCGTGGTTCTTCCGCCCCTCTATGGTGCCCAGGATCACAAATGTAGGCTCGCCATCCGGCTGCGGCGGTACGGACGGGAGCGCGGGCGTGCCCGGCCACGCAACCGTTGTCGGCGGCAGCATTCGTTCCTCAGCTACTGCGAACTCTCGCAAGGTGTCGAGCGTATGCGCGCTGTTGGCAACGACGCCGCTCGCCGTGTCGAGCACTGTTCGCATTCGGCGTCGATGACGTTCATCTTCACCTTCGCGACAAAATTGCGGATGGGTGATGGGAATCAGGTCATGAACGAGATGAATGGGGCGCAGGTGCCGCCGTCGCACCCACTCGGCCACCCCCAATCTGTCGAGCCCGGTGTGCCCCGGGTTGAGCCAAAATCGACCTCGCCCATCGAGGCGGTCGCGCAAATGCGCGCCGCGCCGGACTGCAAGCGCACCAAGAGCCATGCGAAAGCGCATCACATCACCGCGCGCCCGCTCGGGCAACGTCAGCAGCTTGAATAGCACCTGTGAGGTTTGAAACGGCAGAATTGCCTGGCCGTGGCGGTGTATGATGACCGCCTGCGCACGCGGGCCATAGTGCTCGATCCAAGCATGACAGATGCGATCGATCCCGGTCGAGCGAGTACCTGTCCAGCGCCGCCACACCATTCGCGAGACATCAAGCAGAAGCGGCGCATCATTGTCCTTCACGGCCAGAACCAATCAGAGCTCCGCACTAGCAAGGTCACTTCGGCGCGGGTGAAATCGAGCGCGTCGAGGTCCGGCGCATAGAGGCACTCGCCCGCTCCGGCACGCGCGGTACCGTCGCTGCACAGCACTTCGCCCGCCAGCGGTAGCGCCAGCAGCGCGCCCGGATAGGCGGCACGGGTCGCCGCGTCGGGTTCACCCTCGACCCTATCGAGCCGGAAGTGCGGGCCATCGACCAGCAGCTGGCCGCGTTCCGTCACGCTGGCGCGATGTTCGCACGGGTAAGGCAGGCCCTGCGCCACCGCCAGCGCGCGATCGAGATGCAGTTCGCGCGGGCGGCCATAATCATACAGGCGAAAGGTGGTGTCACTGCTTTGCTGCACCTCGACCAGCGAGAGGCCCGGTCCGATTGCATGGACCGTGCCGGCGGGCAGGTAGAACAGGTCGCCCGCACGGGCCGGATGCCAGGCGAGCAGACGATCGATCGTGCCGTCCCGGGCAGCCGCGGCGATCTCCTGCGGGCTTACTTCGCGTTCGAACCCGATCGCAAGGACGGCGTCAGGCTCGGCAGCGAGCACCAGCCAGCATTCCTCCTTGCCCGCCTCGCCCTGCAACGCCTGGCTGTCTGACGGATGCACCTGTACCGAAAGCTTTTCCGACGTGAACAGGTATTTGACCAGCACCTGCGGCAGTTCGGGCGGGGGCTCGAACCAGATTTCGCCGATGCGCTCTCCCTCAGGGGCGCTGAAGGGCGGAGGCAGGTCATCTCGGCCCCAGACCTTTGCGACCATTCGGGTGGGGAGCTGGCGCGCACTCACTGGTATGCAGCTCCGGGCAGCTTGCCCACCGATTGCGCGCCGTCGCGGGTGGTGATCAGCACCTCGTTTCCGGAGACGATGATGCACACATCCTCCATCCCCACGGCCGAGATGCGCGGCCCATCAGTGAGCGCGAAGACGCCACGGCACTGGGCGAGATCGACCGGGCCCCCACGGGCCACGTTCCCCTCGCCATCAGCCATCCCTGCAAGTGTATCGGCAAGCGCAGCCCAGTTGCCGATATCCGACCAGCCCATGTCCACCGGCACGATCGCTGCGACAGACGTGTTTTCCATTACCGCATAGTCGATCGAGTCGCCGGTAATCGCGGCAAAGGGTTCTGCCGACGGATGGAAGCGCGCGCCGTCCTCGCGTCCTTCGGCTACAGCCCGGCGCACCAGGCTTGCCATTTCGGGGCGGTGGGCGGCGAGTTCCTCGAGCAGGCGACCGGCACGAAAGGCAAAGATGCCGCCATTCCAGCTGAACTTGCCGCTGGCGAGATACTCCTGCGCCTGCGCAAGGTCGGGCTTTTCGACGAAGCGGGCAATCGCGTAGCCGCCTGCAAGCGGCGCGCCGCGTTCGAGATAGCCATAGCCGGTTTCGGGCCGGTCAGGCGCGATGCCAAAGGAGACGAGATAATCCTGTCGCGCCAGGTCCGCGGCGGCGAGCGCAGCAGCACGGAAGGCCCCCGCGTCGACAATGTGGTGATCGCTGGGACACACCAGCATCACTGCGTCTTCGGGCAAGAGCGCGGCTGCGAGCGCGATCGCCGGGGCGGTGTTGCGCGCGTAGGGCTCCACTACAAGCCGCGCACCAGGCGTATTGCCGAGCTGGGCCATGATCAGGTCGCCATGCGTCGCGCCCGCGACGACCAGAGGAGCAGTAAAGCGGTCATCCCCCGCGACGCGGCGGACCGCCTGTTCAAACAGGGTTTCTTCGCTCACCAGTGGCAGGAACGGTTTGGGAAGCGCCTTACGGCTCAATGGCCAGAGCCGCGTGCCGCTGCCGCCGCACAGGATAACGGGATAAATTTGCGTCACGCGCGATGGCTCCTCTTGCTGAGTGCGCCTGCTATATCAGGGGAATAGCCGCTACTAGGGGGCATGCCACAATTCAGCTGACGAATTGCCCAATTCGGCTATTTCACAATAATAGAGGCCCAATGGAGTAAAATTGCCTTGAGTTTGCGATCGAAGACGACTGCCTTTGAGTAGGTTACGAAGTGATCAAGTCATACACGTCGAACCGATCATTGCCTGTTCGGTGCGTGCCAGTCCAGACCTGTCAAAAAACCTCTGGATAAAGAGCAGAAGCAGGGCGCCACTAACGCGACTCTGACGATTAACTATCGCCGCTGTATGACTGTGGTCACGGTTGCTGCGGGCAGAATTGTTTGCGAAAGAATCCCGACGAAACGCTGCAATTCCGCAACAGGGGAATTGGTGATGTAGATGAAGTCGCCATCATCCATCCGGAATTGCTGCGCGAGGAAATACACGGCCGGGTCCTTGAAATCGAAGTTGTAGATCACCGGATCACGCAGATCGGCCGGATCGCTACGATCCCGCCACCGGAACAGGAACACCCCGCGCGGGTTGGCGCGCCCGTCCTGCAGACCGCCGATCCGACCTAGCGCCTGTGACAACGTAATGCCGAAGGCTTCGAAGCGAATCTCGTCGTTGCGCCCGGCAGCGCCTAGCACAGTAAAGCTGTATGGCTGGAACAATGCGGTCACGACATCGTCCTTGGCGAGCGTGATGTTGTTTTCGTTGCGCTCTATTATCTCTGCCAGGGGCATTCGATAATTTGCGCCGTCACGGGTAACCTGGATGGTAGTAAGATTGACGGGAGGCTTGACGCCGCCCACTTGCGCGAGCGCATCGAGCAGCCGCTCGCCGCGTGGAGTTAAAGGAAGCCGCGCCGACTGGGTGAACTCACCAACCAGCGTGACCGTCGCAGTGGCATTGCGCAGCAGGCGAACCTGAACCTGGGGGGCATTCGCCCGGCCCCGCAAGCGAGCAACAATGTCATTTTCCAATTCGCTCAGGGTCCGGCCTCGTGCCGGAACGGCTCCGGCAAAGGGAACGGAGATCGTTCCTTCCGGCCCGACCAACAATTCGGGTAGTGTCGTGGGGCGCGCAGTGCCGATCGCTGTGCCGATCCGGGTGTCCGTTATGGCACCCCCAAACAGCGTCGCTGGAGGAGCTTCCCAAATGGTGACTTCCACCGCATCGCCGACATCGACGACAGTGCCGACCGGTGGCACTTCACCGAGCGCATCGGCGAAAGCTGGTGAGGCCTTGGGCGCGGGAAGTTCGTCGGCGGTGTCTCCATTGACATTGACTACAGCGATAGCGACCGGCGTCTCCCCCGGGGCCGCAGGCACATAGCGGGCTCCGGCGATATCGCCCGTGCTTGGCCCGAATGCCTGACATGACGCGAGGGTCAATCCGCAAACGGCCAAGACCAGGGTTCGACCAAAGCGTGAGGCGTTCATCGGGGAGTCCATATCGTCGGCGGGTTGCTAGGCTGGGCGGAAACTGACAACGCCAATTCCAGCGGCGTCTCTTGCCATTTGGGCCCTCTACTGTCAAAGCCTCGGGCAAGCAAGAGCCGCACATCGACTGAAAGCGACAAGAAAACAACCATATATTGCAATTGGATGCGTAAGCTTCTATCGAGAGCCGCGCAAAGGCCGTAACGCCCTTGGCTTGCGACCGTCCGAATTACCATGTGTTCAATTACGGTTGACCTCGCGAGATGAAAGCCGCTAGCGGCCGCGATGAAAGTCGCTCCGGGTTCGTGTCCGGGAGCGATGGTGCTACTGTTGAACGGGAGGGCCCTTTTCAGAGGTGCCGAAACCAATGAAGCCAATGCCAGAAACGACGGCGCGTGTCTCGGAGATCGTGGCTTTCCAGGACGCGAGTTCGGGCGAGGCGATCGCAAATCACCCATCAGCGATGGACCGTCCGGGCCTGGTGACCCGCGCCCGGGGCGCGCTGGGCCGAATGGGCCCACTGTTCTGGCTTACCGTCGTGGTCCCGACACTGCTGGCGACCCTCTACTTCGGGCTCCTCGCATCGGATGTCTACATTTCGGAAAGCCGCTATGTCGTGCGCAGCCCTGAAAAGCCCCAGAAAGGCGGGATCGGCTTGCTTCTCGGCAGTGCAGGTTTTTCGACCGCCAGCGAAGAGGTGCGCGCAGCCCAGGGGTTCATCGAGTCGCGTGATGCACTACACGCGATCAACAAGGATGGCTTTGTGAGCAAAGCCTGGAGCAACGACACCATCTCGATCATGGACCGCTTCAATCCGCTCGGATGGTCAGGCTCGTTCGAAGACCTCTACAAGTATTATGGCGGCAAGGTCGATGCGCAATACGACGCGGAAACTGGTATCACGACCTTAACCGCTCGCGCCTTCCAGCCCAAGGATGCGCTGGCCATCAATGCCCGCTTGCTCGAACGGTCCGAACAGCTCGTCAACGACCTCAACAGCCGGGGAAGCGGGGATTTGGTCCGCTACGCCGAACGGGAAGTCCAAGAGGCCAAGGCACAGGCCTCGGCAGCGGCACTGGAGCTTGCCACCTATCGCAACCGGATGGGTGTGATCGACCCCGAGCGGCAGGCGGCCGTCCAGCTGCAGATGATCTCCAAGCTGCAGGACGAGCTGATTGGGGCCCGTTTGCAGCTGCTGGAACTTTCGCGCTTGGCCGCACAGAACCCGCAAATTCCTGTCCTCAAGGTGAGGATTGGCGGGCTCGAACAGGCCGTCAAGGAACAGCTTGGCGCGATCGCGGGCAGCGAAGGGTCGTTGTCCGAGGCTGCGGCGGAATATCAACGCCTCCAGGTGCAGCGGGAATTCGCTGACCAGCAACTGGGCCTCTCGCTGGCCGCACTGCAGGATGCCCGCAACGAAGCGCGGCGGCAGGTCGCTTATGTAGAGCGGGTGGCCCAGCCGAGCCTGCCAGACGATGCGCTGGAGCCGCGCCGCACCCGCGGGATCCTGGCGACCCTGATCATCGGCCTAGTCGCGTGGGGTATCATGTCGATGCTTCTGGCCGGGGTCAGGGAGCACCGGAACTAGGCTTGTGGCAATGTCGTCGGTCGCACAGTCCTGGACGATCCAGCGCAGGGTCCTCGGGGCCCTCCTCATGCGCGAGATCCTCACACGCTACGGGCGCCACAACATCGGGTTCCTGTGGCTGTTTGCAGAGCCCATGCTGTTCACGCTCGGCGTGACGGCGCTGTGGAGTATTGCGAAGCTCCATCAACTCTCGTCAATCCCGATCGTTGCCTTCGCTGTGACCGGATACTCGAGTGTGCTGTTATGGCGTTCGATGCCTACACGCTGCATTACCGCCATCGAGCCGAACCTGCCCTTGCTCTATCATCGAAACGTCCGGCTGCTCGACGTCTTCCTCGCCCGGATCGCGCTCGAGGCGGTCGGCACCACCATTTCTTTCGTGGGTCTGGTCCTGATTTTCTGGGGCATCGAATGGCTCGACTTCCCCGAGAACGTGTTGAAAGTGGCGGGCGCCTGGTTGATGCTCGGCTGGTTCGGAGCCAGTCTCGCCCTGTTTCTTGGGGGGCTTGCCGGAACCAGCGAGCTTGTCGAAAAGCTGTGGCATCCGGCGGCCTACCTGCTGTTCCCGCTCTCCGGCGCGGCATTTCTCGTAACCGGCCTCCCCCCGGCGGCGCAGGACGCCGTGCTGCTACTTCCGATGGTGCACGGCGTCGAATACCTGCGGGATGGCTATTTCGGCTCGCTGATCACCACGCGCTACGACATTGGTTACATGGCGGCGTGGAACGCAGCCCTGACGATCGCCGGGCTCCTGAGGATCCGCGCCATCTCGGAAAAGGTTCGTCCCGAATGATCAGGATGACGGGCATCCAAAAGGCCTACCCGACCGGGTCCGGGCCTGTCACTGTGCTCGACGGGGTCGATCTCACGATCGCGCCGGGCGAGACCATTGGCATCCTCGGGCGCAACGGCGCGGGCAAGTCCACCCTGGTGCGCATCATCGGGGGTGCCGAGAGCCCAGACGCCGGAGAGATCAAGCGCGGCATGAGCGTCTCGTGGCCGCTCGCCTTTGGGGGCGGCTTCCAGAGCAGCCTGACGGGGCTCGACAACCTGCGCTTCATTTGCCGGGTCTACGGAGTCGATCCCGAGGCGTGCCTGCCGTTTGTTTATGACTTCACCGAACTCGGGGTCTACCTCAAGGAGCCGGTTCGGACCTATTCGTCAGGTATGCGTGCGAGGCTCGCATTCGCCACATCGATGGTGGTCGATTTCGACTGCTATCTTGTTGACGAGATCGTCGCCGTTGGCGACAGCCGGTTCCAGACGAAATGCCACGAGGAACTCTTCGTGAAGCGTGCCGATCGTGCCCTGATCATCGTGTCTCACGATCCGGGCTTTGTGAGAAATCACTGCCAGAAGGCTCATGTCCTGAGAGACGGGAAGCTTCATCACTTCGATTCGGTCGACCAAGCCTTTGAGTATTATTCGGAATATATGGCATGAAACCCGCCCCCCTCATGCGGGTCCTGCAAACCTCGCTGCGTCGGCGAGTTAGGGCACCGAAGTACCGGTTCAATTCTGTACCTGCCCCGGACCGGCGGCAGTTGCTTGTCGACGTGTCGGTGATCATATCGCACGATGCCCGCACCGGCATTCAGCGGGTAGTGCGCGCGCTGTTGGGGCAACTGGTTGAGTCTGCTGGCCCGCGGTTCACGGTCCAGCCGGTCTTCGCAAGCCGCGATCACGGCTACTGCCGGGCCGTGCTAACCGAAGACGGTCGGCTGGACAATGCAAGCGGGAAAAGCGATGTCTTGCAGCCAGTTGCCGTCCGGCGCGGAGATGTTTTCCTCGGGCTCGATCTGGCCGCGCACCTCGTACCGCATCTCGAGGGCGATCTCGCGCGCTGGCGCCGCGAAGGGGTGCAGGTCTGTTTCCTCGTGTATGATCTGCTGCCTCTCCACCACCCCGAATGGTTCCCGCGACCGACTGCGCGGAAGATCGATCGCTGGCTTGAAGTCCTGCGGCGGCAGGCGGATCAGTGCATCTGCATCTCGAACGTCGTTGCCGGAGATTTGTCCAGGGAATTGTCAGCACGCGGTTCCGGATCTCTGCCGAAGATCACGACATTGCCGCTTGGCTCGGATCTGACCGCCAGTTACCCCAGCCTTGGCATGCCAATAGACGTTGGCTCGCTTCGCAGCTGGATGCAGCGCCATCGCGTAGTCCTTTCGGTGGGCACTGTCGAACCGCGCAAAGGTCACCAGGAGTTGCTCGCCGCACTCGAAAAGCACTGGATCGAGGTGCCAGCCGATGATGTTGCGCTGTTAATCGTCGGCCGCCCAGGCTGGAAAACGGAAGCCCTGCAAGAGCGAATTCGCAGTCACCCGGAAAACGGCAAGCGACTGCTGTGGCTAGGCGCGGCCAGTGATGAGCTCCTGCTGGAGACCTATGCCGGCGTCGCCGGGCTCGTCGCAGCTTCGCACGCGGAAGGCTTCGGGTTGCCCTTGATTGAAGCATTTGCTCACGGAGCTCCCGTGCTCGCGCGCGACATTCCAGTCTTCCGCGAGATTGGCGGACCGCATTTTGACTACTTCGATGACGATGCACCCGCGGCGTTCAACGCGCGCCTACAAGCATGGATACGGAACAATAAGCGTCCGCCGGAGCAGGTCGTTGCGGCATTGCCACGCTGGGCCGACAGTGCCAAGGTCCTGATGCGGGAACTAAATCTGGTGGTGGAATGACCAAAGCTCCAGCGGAGTCTGGGCGAGCAAGCGCGCGTAACGACGGCCGGACTTCGGCCGACCTTGCGCCCGTGTTCGTGCATTCCGGCTATCGCACGTCTAGCACCTGGTTCTGGAGCAAGTTTCGGCAGGACCCGCACGCCTGCGCATATTACGAACCCTTCAATCCCCTCCTCGCTGACCTGACGGGCGACGGCCTGACCTCGATCCGTGGGGGGATGTGGCGATCCCATCACCCCCTTTCCGCTCCCTACATGACCGAATATGGCATCCTGCTCTGCAGCGAGCCCGGCGTGCCCCTGTTCCCCTCAGGCGATCAGGATGGCGAGCGGTTCATCGGCGCGGCCGGCATAGAAGGCCCGCTCGATGCCGACGTGGAGGCGTACGTGGCGAAACTGATCGCGGTGTCCCAAGGCCTTGGGCGCGTCCCGGTGCTCGCCTGCACCCGAACGCTCGGCCGCGTGGCAGGCTTTCGTAAGGCTCTGCGCGGCCATCATATCCTTCTGATCCGTAACCTGTTCCAACAATGGTGCAGCTATTCCGGGCAACTTCGGTTCGGGAACGACTATTTCTTCACCACCCTGTTCCAATCGATGCGGGCGAGCGAAAGAAGCGAGTTCGTGGCCTACCTCGCCAACTTCTTTTCCGAGGACGAGCGCGCCGATTTTCCGACATGGTCCCGACGCGAGAATCACGACCGGATCTTCTGCTATTTTGTTGCATTCCAGACCTATCTGCTCATGATCGCGCGGCGGCACGTCGACCTGGTCGTGGATGCCAACCGGCTGGCTCGATCGGGGCCGAAGCATCGCGCGGAGGTAGCAGATCATGTCGCGAAGTTGACAGGGCTTGAGATCGACCTCGGCGAAGCACGCGAAAGAATCGACTATCCGCTCGAGCAGATACGGTCCGCCGATGATTGCCGCATGCTGCTGCAGACTATGCTCAACCGGCTTTTCCTGAGCGAGGCAAGGGACGACGAAGATCGAAGATTCGTCGAGAGCCTGATCGGCGATATGTGGGAAGAGCAGGCACGCTTTTCCACGATGACCTCCGGGGCGGCCGAGGTTATCGCGTTGTGCTCCGCAGAGGCAGCGAACGAAAGGGAGCACCGGCGCGAGGCCGAGGAGCGGGCAGCCGAGGAATCCGCGAGGCTCGCGGACCTGCGGAGCGGACATGACGCGCACCTCGCCGCGCTGAACGAGCAGCTGTCGGCGCTCAAGGAACGGCTCGCGACCGATGAAAGGGAGCACCGCTGCGAGCTCGAGGAACAGCACAGGGCCGATGCGAAGGCACATGCCGAGCAGTTGGCGAATGCGCTTGAAACGACAAGCGATCTCGTCAGGCGGCTTGACCAAAGCGAGCAAGCCATCCTCAAGGTGCTTGCCGAAACGATAAGCGTTGAAGACCATGCCGCGCAAATGGCGGAGGCTCGGGATGTCCGGCGCGATCTTGCCAGGAGACTCGATCGAGCGGAGGAAGCAAGGCTCCACGCACATACCGAAGCCGCCGGACTGCGGGCCGAGCTCAAGTCCTTGGCACGGCAACTCGAGGATACACGTGCCGAAGCGGCAGCGGCACGGGCGCAGAACGCCGCCGCGCTTGAAGATTCACGCGACGAGGCTGGCAGGGCCCGGCTGGAAACCATCAACCTCTCCCATCAGTTGGCCGATGCAACAACGCAAGGCGATGCGCTCGCCGGAGAATTGGCTGAAGCGCGACGGCAAGCGGCGCAGGAAGCAGAAGCCCTGCACGCCGAGATGGCTCGGCTGCACGCGCACATCGCCTGGCGAGAGCGGCAATTGCAACACGCCGACCACTTGCTGGCAGCCGTGCCCGAAATGCTATCGGGGAAAACGGGCCCGGCGAGGTTGCTGGGCAGGATGGCAATCGGGAAGCAACAGATCGAACATGCGGCGGAGCACGCGGCATCGGTCGCGCACTGGCGAGCGGGTGCGACTTTGCCGCAGGCGCCCGGTACTTCGCAATCGGAACAAACTTCACCTGGCAGCAGTCTGCCAACCGCAACTGCGCCGCTCATGCACGGAGGCATCGATATGATGGACGGTGATGAGCCGATAACCTCGGTTCCGAAGTTGCTGGAACCGCATGACCGGCACTTCATCCACACCGCCTATCAGGCAGTGCTGGGGCGCGCGCCCGATCCGGAGGGTGAGATCTACTACCTCACCCGCTTGCGCGGCGGCACGCACAAGCTTGCGATCCTGCGCGAGTTGCGGCGGTCTCCGGAAGGGCGCGCATTCGTTCCGGGCGTCGCCGGGCTGGACCGCGCGATCAAGCGTTATTGGTGGGCGACGCGTCCGGTGGTGGGTGTGCTCGTGCGATCGGCGACGGGCGGCGAGGGCAACAGCACGATGGAGCGGCAGATGCGGGCCCTAACTAATGAGGTGGGCCGGTTGCGCGGCGAGATGCAGAGCTATCTTGCCTTGCTCAGTGTGGCCAATGCTCGCAGTAGGTCAGTTGTTGTTTCCACTGGCAACAGGAAACAGGAAACGCAAGTGCAGGTTACTGAGGGTACACCTGCGCCATTAAAAGGATTTCCCCAAACCGAGCAAAGCGTTCCTCTGACTCGGCGGGCTCAACTCATCTATGCGAAATTGGCCGGATCCAAGCCAGCCCAAAAGGTAATCTAAGTGCGTATTGTCATCGATTTACAGGGCGCCCAATCCACTGGTTCTCGCAACCGAGGCATTGGTCGGTATTCGACATCACTCGCGCTCGGAATGTGCCGTTACCGTGGCGATCACGAGATCTTGCTCGCTCTCAATGGCGCCTTTCCGGATTCGATCGATGAAATCCGGCAACAATTTGCCGACATCCTACCGCCGAGCGCGATCCGAGTGTTTCATCCTCTGCCGAATGTTAACTCGCTCAATGACAGCCGTGAAGCACAGCGTGAGGCTTCTGCTATGGCCTGGGAAGCATTTCTGGCGTCGTTGGACCCAGATGTAGTGCATGTTTCCAGCCTTTTCGAGGGCTTGTCCGACGATGCTGTGACAAGCATAGGTGCTTATGGGTTTGGGAGACATCTTACAGCCGTTACACTTTACGATCTGATTCCACTAATTAATCAAGAGCGCTATCTGTCAAACTCAGTGATCGACCGCTGGTATCGCCGGAAGGTTGAGAATATTCTTCGCGCTGACCTACTCCTTTCGATTTCGGAATCATCTCGTCGCGAAGGTTTGGAATATCTGCACTTCTCAGAAAGTCAGATCGTCAATATTAGCACCGCAGCAGACCCGCAATTCCAGCATGTAGCACTTTCGCAATCGGACAAAGTCGCGCTCCGGGAGCGGCATGGCATAAACCGCCCATTCATCATGTACACTGGTGGAATTGATTACCGGAAGAACATCGAGGGACTAATCGAAGCGTATGCTCTGCTGCCCGCGCGGTTCAGGAAGAAGTATGCGCTCGCGGTGGTGTGCACTTGTCACGAGGCCGACCGCAACCGACTTCTACAACTCGCAAGGGACACGGGGCTCCGCGACAACGACCTTGTTTTGACCGGGTTCGTTCCCGAAGACGATTTGATATCACTCTATAGCAGTTGTCGTCTTTTTGTCTTTCCCTCGTGGCATGAAGGGTTCGGTTTGCCGGCGCTTGAGGCAATGTGGTGCGGCGCACCGGTGATCGGTTCGAACCGTTCAAGCCTTCCTGAAGTAATCGGGTGGGATGAAGCCACGTTCGATCCTTTCGACAGCCAATCAATCGCAGACAAGCTGAAAGCAACATTGCGCGATACAACATTCACCAAAGCTCTGGTAGATCATGGCAGAAGCCAATGCCGCAAATTCTCGTGGGAATGGACGGCGCGAAGGGCCCTGCGGGCGATTGAACAACTTTGGTCGGAAACGCCTGCTCGCGCCATGGTAGCCCTCTCGCCCCGAAAGCCGCGTCTTGCGTACGTTTCTCCTATACCACCGGCTCGCAGCGGAATTGCTGAATATTCGGCGGAACTAATTCCGGAATTGGCGCAATTCTATCAGCTGGACCTTATCGTTCCCGACGGCTTCGATATATCGAAGATGGAACAGCAACTGCGAAACAAAGTTAACGCGATAAGGGAAGTCAGCCAGTTCGTTGCCGACCACGATCACTACGATCGAGTGCTATATCACTTCGGCAATTCTGAACATCATATGCATATGTTTGACCTGTTGACCTACATTCCCGGCGTGGTCGTATTACATGATTTCTACCTAAGTGGGATTCTGTCTTATTGGGAGCATCATTTGAAGGCTGAGCATATCTGGTCTCACGCTTTGTATAATACGCATGGATATCAGGGGTTGGCAGCAATGATGCGGCCTGGTGGTATCGATGAGGCCGTCTGGACCTACCCTTCGAACCGCCAGGTGATTGAGGATGCCGATGGGATAATTGTCCATTCCGAAAATAGCCTGCGACTTGCCCGCAAGTGGATCGGAGAGTCTTGCGCTAATCAATTCGCGCTAATTCCTCATCTACGTGTACCAGAAGCTGCTTTATCTTCTGAAGAAGCCCGTAAGAGGTTGGGATTTACTCCGAATGACCTTGTAATTTGTTCATTTGGACTTATGGCCGCGACTAAGCACAACCGAGCTATATTGGATGCTTGGCTCAAATCTAACGCATCCAGCAAGACAACTGTACACCTCGTTTTCGTCGGTCAAAGAGCAGATGGGGCCTATGGTGCAGCGATAGATAAAGTGATTGCGAGATCGGGTAAGGCCAGTCGCATTCGTGTTACTGGCTGGACTGATTCAACCGATTTCAAGGATTATCTGCGTGCAGCCGACATTGCCATTCAACTTCGCACTCTTTCGAGAGGTGAAACATCCGGGACAGTCCTCGATTGCATGAACTTTGGGCTACCTACGATAATCAACGCAAATGGAGCGATGGCCGATATTCCCGACGACTGTGTGGTTAAGCTGGACGATGAATTCACGCAGGCCGATCTCGTCGCGGCCATTGATAGACTTGTCGCGAGCCCCGAAGTACGAAAGACCCTGGGTCAGCGTGGCCGCAAGTTGATCGAAAGTGCGCATGACCCGGCACATTGCGCATCCCTGTACAAGGATGCGATAGAACGGCTTTCGTGGAAGGCGCAATTAAACCCAATGCATCTAGCGGCGCGCATCAGGTCCAAATTTGACGCTGACCTGTCGGACATGGACCTACGACTTCTTGCTGAACGTCTAGATTGGAATGCAGCGGGTCCGAACACTGACGGGCGGATCCTGATCAACGTTCCGTGCCCGAAACGCCTGCGCGGACAAGAAACTTGGCGATGTGACCAACTAATGCGGGCACTGAAGGATCTGGTCGATTCGGTAGACGGACCAGGGATCGAACCGATCTATTGGTGCGAGGATTTGCAAGTGTTCCGGTATGCGCGCAGACTGATGTTAAGTCTGCTCGGACTTCCACTCGACTTGCTCGCTGACGACGTTGTGCCGTTCCGGATTGGCGACGTCCTACTGGACCTGCGCGAAGACGATCGCTCCGCCCAGCACGACCAGGGGTTAGCGGAAGTCCGCCGACGAGTGACGTTGTTATACTGTAGCTTGTCTTCATCTGTGCCAGCCAGGGGAACACAGCCCGCCGAACTAACGAAGGAAGTTCGAACAGTATCGGAGCAGCTTAAAGTTGCCGGCTGGCATCCCATGTGATTAGAAAGAATTCAAATGACGATCGATTTCAATGATATCATTCACGGAGAACGTGGAAAACTTCTGCAACTTCTGCCAAAAGGGAGTCGTTCGTTTTGCTCTGCAGGATGCGCAGGGACTTGGTATTTCGAATGGGTGAAAGAAAACTACGGCTCGGTCGATCGACATTACGGCGTCGAACTCTACAGCCCGAAGCCGCACAACCTGCCTAGCTATGCGACCTGGATCGAAAACTCAGTCTCCGATATGCACGACGTGCCATCGGCCACGATCGACATGCTCTTCTCGGGACAGAATATTGAGCATCTCTACCGCGATGACCTTGAGGGATTCCTGCGCGAGGCAAACCGCGTCGTGACGCCAGGCGGATATTTCTGCATGGACTCGCCGAACCGTGCAGTGACACAGGAACTTGGCTACGTGCAGCCGCAGCACGTTCTCGAGCTCACAGTGGACGAGGCATGCGAACTCGTGGGAGCTGCCGGTTTCTCGGTCGAAAATGTCTATGGGATCTGGTCTTGTGGCACGGACACGAAACGCTATGCGAGCGTGACCGAATTCGCGAGCGAGGACGAAGTTGCGGATCGTTGTGCTCTCGCCAGAAACGACCCTAGCCGCTCCTTCATCTGGTGGATTGTGGCGCGAAGGACCGGTCCGGTCAGCGACGACCTGACCGAAATCACCGAACGGATCATGGCCAATGCCTTTCCTGCTTTCGTAAGGGCGAGGTTCCGCAAGCTGATTGGGCGGATCAAGGCGATCGAGGGTAGCGAAGCGATCGTTTCCGTCGGATCGCATGAGCATGGCTGCGTTTTCTATGGGCCATACATCCCCTTGGTCAAGGGCGACTATCTTGCCGAATTCATGGTCAAGTTCCACGATACCTCCGGATTCATTTCAGTTGATACCGCTTGCTCGAGAGGTGAAGCGGTTCTTTCCCGGATGGAAGTTCCGGCAACGAATATCGGGGCGTGGACTCGGATAGAGATGGAGTTCTCATTGCCCGATTACACCGACACTATCGAGACTCGTCTGATAGCGCACGGGGCGCACTTCGACGTCAGGCTCGGTTCACAGATCCTGCGGGTCTGAACTTCCAAATCGGACTTGTTCCTCAAGATACTGAATCTATTGCCAAATGTGAGATTCTAATGAAAACAGCCATCATCACCGGCATCAGCGGCCAGGACGGCGCCTATCTGGCCGAACTGCTGCTGAATAAGGGATACACGGTTTACGGCACCTATCGCCGGACCAGCTCGGTCAACTTCTGGCGGATCGAGGAATTGGGCATTGCCGCGCATCCCAACCTGAAGCTGGTCGAATACGATCTTACTGACATGGCGTCGTCAATCCGCCTGCTCCAGACCACGGGGGCGACCGAGGTCTACAACCTCGCGGCGCAGAGCTTTGTCGGAGTGTCGTTCGATCAGCCGGTGACCACTGCGAAAATTACCGGGATCGGCGCGTTGAACCTGCTGGAGGCGATCCGCATCGTCAATCCGTCGGCCCGCTTCTACCAGGCAAGCACATCGGAAATGTTCGGCAAGGTCCAGGCCGTTCCGCAGGTGGAGACCACGCCGTTCTGGCCGCGCAGCCCCTATGGCGTCGCCAAGCTCTACGCGCACTGGATGACTGTCAATTATCGTGAGAGCTACGGGATCTTTGGCAGCAGCGGCATTCTGTTCAACCACGAAAGCCCCCTACGCGGTCGCGAATTCGTCACTCGGAAGATCACCGACAGTGTGGCGAAGATCAGCCTCGGCAAGCTGGACTGCCTCGAACTCGGCAATCTCGATGCCAAGCGCGATTGGGGTTTCGCCAAGGAGTATGTCGATGGCATGTGGCGGATGCTCCAGGCCGATCAGCCCGATACTTTCGTGCTGGCCACCAATCGCACCGAAACCGTTCGCGATTTCGTCGAAATGGCGTTCAGGGCGGCGGGCATGGCGGTCGAATTCAGAGGAAAGGGTGAAGACGAAGTCGCCGTCGATACGGCGTCGGGGCGCACCGTGATGCGCATCAATCCCGAGTTCCACAGGCCAGCCGAAGTCGATCTTCTCATCGGCGATCCGGCGAAGGCGAAGAAGGAACTGGGCTGGGAGCCCAAAACCACCCTTGAAGAGTTGTGCAGCATGATGGTCGAGGCGGATCTGCGTCGGAATTCTGCCGGCTTTTCCTTCTGACGGGCGCGATGAAGCGCATTCTGATCACCGGCGCCAACGGCTTTACCGGCCAGCATCTGCTGGAGCGGCTGGCGCGCGATGGTCATGAGCTTCACGGGCTCCTCCATCGCGCGAGCGATGCAGCGAGCCCGCAGCTGCACGAAGCTCATGTGGCTGACTTGCGTGATCTGCCCGTCCTCAAAGAGGTGATCGAGCGCGTCCGGCCCGATCGGGTGGTGCACCTCGCGGCGATCGCCTTTGTCGCTCATGGCGACCCCGCCGAACTCTACAGCACCAACATCCTTGGCACCCGCAATCTGCTGCAGGCGCTCGCGAGCGCCCGCCGACAACCGGAAGCGATGTTGCTGGCGAGCAGCGCGAACGTCTACGGCAATCGGCGCGAGGGGGTGCTCGAGGAAAGCATGGAGCCGGAGCCGGCCAATGATTACGGCATCTCGAAAGTCACCTGCGAACTTCTGGCGCGACTGTACGCGGATCACCTGCCGATCATTACCGTGCGTCCCTTCAACTACACCGGTCGCGGGCAGAGCGAACAATTCATCATCCCGAAAATTGTCGCCCATGCCCGATCGCGCAGCCCGGTCATCGAACTCGGCAATATCGATGTGGCCCGCGATTTCTCCGATGTGCGCGCTGTTGTCGACAGCTACGCCCGGCTGATTGACGAGCCCGGATCGATCGGCGGCGTCTTCAACGTCTGTTCGGGCGAAGCGCACTCGCTTGCCGACGTGATCGGAATGGTCGAACGACTGTCCGGCCATCACATGACGGTGACCGTCAATCCGGCATTCGTCCGCGCTGACGAGGTCAAGACCCTGCGGGGCAGCCGGTCAAAACTGGAAAACACCATCGGCAAGCTGGCCATGCCTCCACTCGAGGAAACCCTTAGCTGGATGCTCGATGCCTGAACCGCTGCAGGTGGCCCTGTCGGTCGATGCGCTGGGGCCGCGCATGACCGGGATCGGTCGCTATTGTTTCGAACTGGCGCGAAGGCTGCCGGGCGAGGTCGGAGCCGGCAACCTTAGCTACTTCCGTGGCCAGCACTGGATTGACGATGTGCATGACCTCTTGCAGGACGATTGGCGCCCGCCCCGCCGCCCGTTTTGGCGAAGGCGTTACGAAAGCTGGCAGCTCAGCCGCAAGCGGCATGAGCTCTTGGTGCATGCGCCCAACTATTTCCTGCCCGAATGGGCCGAGCGCGGCGTAGCCACGATCCACGACCTGTCGGTATTTCTTTACCCCGAAACCCATCCGCCGGAACGGATCAGGGCTTTCGAAAGGGAGTTCGACCGCACGCTGCGACAAGCCAGCCTCCTGATCACCGACAGCAAGGCTGTCAAAACCGAGCTTGTCGCGATGTTCGGCCTTGATCCCGATCGGATCGAAACTGTTTCGTTGGGCATACCGCAGGTTCGCCCCGACCCTGATCTTTCGCCACTTGCCGGGATGGGTCTCGAGCGCGATCGCTATGTTCTCTGCATCAGTACCTTCGAACCCCGCAAACGGATCGACCAGTTGGTCAAGGCCTATGTCCGGCTTCCGCTCTCGCTACGCAAACAATTCCCGCTTGTCCTCGCGGGTGGATCGGGCTGGTGCAACGATGCCCTAAACGACATGATCGAACGGGCGTCGCGCAATGGTACCGTCCGGCGCATAGGCTTTGTCCCCGAGGAAACGATGGAGGCGCTTTACGTAGGGGCGCGGATGTTCATCTATCCGTCCCGCTACGAAGGGTTCGGCCTTCCGGTGGTGGAGGCCATGGCGCATGGGGTGCCCTGCCTGATAGCCGATACGCCGTGTCTGGTCGAAGTGGCGCAGGGCGCGGCAGGCGTAGTCGAACCCGACGATACAGTCGCCTTTTCAGCTGCGATCAGGGACGCGCTGGAAGACGAGGCCTGGCGGCGAGACGCATCGCGGGCAGGATTGTCGGTCGCAAGCAGCTATTCGTGGGACTCGTGCGTTGCCCGCACTGCCGAACTCTACCATCGGGTCTCCCGCTAGCAGGGTTGGATCTCAGAATTGCTCCGCGACAATGGCGAGCGCCTGTTCGCCGATGTCTCGTGCAAGTCGCGGCGTTTCCGCCTCGCTGTAGCACCGCAGTTCCGGTGCATTGCCCGAACCTCTCAGGTGGATCACGCGGTCATTGCCGAAGGTCATGCGCACACCGTCGGTTAGGTCGATCCGGAGCAAGGCGCCCCCGGCGATCGTTCCGAACACATCGTCAAGCCGCGCATCGCGATCCTCTCCTTCGAGTAGCCAGCCCATTAGCTCGTTGCGACGGTCCGGAGCGAAATCGGGGAGCCGGTCGCTGTGGGTGAAGCGCTTCGGCAGGCCATCGACCAGGGCGCTTACCGAAGTCGAGCGAGAATCGGCCAGCACGGCAATTATGGGAAGCACGGCATCCCGCGTGGCAAGCGTAGCGAGGCATGCGCCGCCTCGCTCGACATCGCTTCCTAGCAGGAAGCCACCATTGGCCTCGTATCCGCAAACCCGCGGCTCGCCCCTGGCAAGCGCATCCTGCATTGCCTTGATGACGTAGGGCGAACCGATGCGGGTTCGCTCGACCCGGTCGAAGAAGCCGCTTCGTTCTGCCACGCTGTTGCTCGAAACAGGCGTGATGACGGTGCGCATGCCGAGTGCCTTGGCGCACAGCATAGCAAGCACATCTCCGCGCAACCATTCACCGTTTTCATCGGCCAACAGCGGCCGGTCGCTGTCGCCGTCGGTCGAAACGATCGCATCAAGCCGATGCTCGGCGGACCACTGCCTCGCCAGGGCAACATCTTCCGGCCGTACCGCCTCGGTATCGACGGGAACGAAGCGATCAGACCGGCCCAGCGTCACGACGTTCGCACCCACCGCGACGAGGATGTCCGCGACAATGTCGCGGCCCACCGCAGAGTGCTGGTACACGCCGATCCGGCGGCCCTTCAACGCGTCAGGCCCGAACACATCCAGATAGCGCGCCTGGTAAGGCGCAACGACGTCAAAAGGTTTCGGCAAAGGCGCGGCGTCGCGCAAGGCACCCGATGCGTCCAGCTCCGGTTCCGCAACGTGCTGACCGAGGATGCCCGGCTCGTCATCCTTGAGTATCTCGCCTTCGGGACGATAGAATTTGATACCGTTCCGATCGTCGGGGATGTGGCTGCCCGTCACCATGACGGCGGGAATCCTTTCACGGATCGCGTGGAACGCCAGTGCAGGTGTCGGTACGTAACCGCAGAACACCGGCACCCCGCCGAGCCGGCGGACCGCGGCGCTGCAGGCCGCAAGGATGCGCGGCGTCGAAGGCCTGAGGTCGCCTGCGAGCGCGACCCTGTCGCCGAGCTTCCAGCTGCCTTCCTGGAGGAGATGGGCCAGAAACCCGGTCGTATAGGCGAAGCAAACCCGATCGGTCATTGCACGGACCAGGCCCCTCGCCCCGCTCGTACCGAACGCGACCCCGCTCTCCCGCATCAACGCCTTGATGGATATAGGTTCTGCCATGAGTACGACCTTTGTTGTTCTGGGTAATGTCGAAGGGGGACCGGAGATTTGCGTCACGATGAAGACGCACGACGTCGGTGCGCCATCGAGGGTCCTGTCACTCGAGCAGTCGGCCAAGTGCGGCGCGCATGCGACCTTGCAGGCGCCTCACGCCGACCAGAGCGGACTGCGCGACACCGATGCGCTGGACAGCGTCGGCCAGCCGCTCGACCAGCACTTCCGCCGGGCACGGCAGCCCGGTTAGCGGATCGAGGTAGCGTGGATAGAGCAGCAGCGCGGCCGCCACCAGTTCGTCGAGCGTGCGTCGTGCGCTGCGACGCGCGGGCATGGACCCGCGATCGATGGTCAGGCCCCAACCGGCGTAAAACGGCACCCCGTGGACGGTTACTCTCTTGCCGCGCATCAGAGCCTCGAACCCGGCGAGCGAGCTGTTGACTTGCAGTTCGTCGACCATGGCAATTAGCGCCGCCATCGGTGTGTTGGTCTCGACCCGGTCGGCAAGGGCGGCCATCTCGCGTTCGGGGATCAGCCCGCGGCGGTGACCCGCCATCACGTCGGGATGCGGCTTGTAGATGAGATAGGCGTCAGGGCCGGCCTCTACCCGGGCGCGGCGCAGCAATTCGAGGTTGGAGGACAGCGCGCCACCGCTGGTGACGGCGCGATCATCCTCGACCTGACCCGGGACAAGCACATGGCGACGATCGCCGCCGGGGCGCGCGAGCGGTTCGCCGCTACCCTTCTCGTATTTGGAGAGCCCCCCGGCAACAATCGCGGCACGCAAGGCACCTGCGCGGGAGAGGAGCTCCGCCGAGAAATTCCCATCTTGCAGCAGGCGTTCAATCCTGCTCGGCGCGCCGGGGGCAAAGTGCGGCCCCTCTTCGTCGACGATGATCGAAAGCGGCGGGACGCAATCCGCGCCGAGACCGGCGGATCGAATGAAACCGTCTTCAATCTCGAAGACCGGCGGCGACACCGTCTCCAGCTTGCGCGCCTGTGCGGCGGAAATCCGGGTCCGCCACAATGCCACCGCCCCGCCCTTCGGCAGGTCAGCAAGCGACCGGTTGTAGGGCACCGGGCCTCCCGCCCACAGCAACGCGGATACGGTCGGCTTCTTCCAGTGGGCGATGCCCATGACCGAATGGATCCGATGGTTGGCATCGATCAGGGCACGCCACATTCCGCACAGGGCAATGGCGTCCAGAGCCGAGAGCGCGCTGCCGTCGAACGGGCTGTGCCACTGCCACCCGGTGAGGTGTGCTTCGAGAAGCTGTTCAGCGTTGCTCTCTCCCGCCGCGCGCTCGCCGCCGTTGTCGGATACCAGCGTGACCGGCACTTCCGCGGCGAGCGCGAGCAAGACGCGTGGATCGCCTTCGGGCAGGCGGACACACGCGGCGTTATCGAGCAGGGACCATGGATCATGTGTGGCAGGCCACGCAAAGGCTTCCGGCAAGGGCTTCGCCGTTCCGTCGAGAACCGGGCCGCCCCCAGAATCAAGCATTTGCGGGCCCCAATAGCAGCCGCCAACCCGGTGCTTGGCCAAGGCAACAAGCAGGGCCGCCGGATCGCCGGTGACGGTACGGCCCGGCGAGGCGAAGCGCAGCGCGCGAGCCCCGGGAAAGGGCGGAATGGCAAGGAGCGGAACTGGCTCCATCTCAATCCAGTGCGGCGATGGCGACGATCTTGCGCAGCAGCCCGGGAAGCTCGGCAAGCGGGACCATGTTTGGCCCATCCGACAATGCGCTATTGGGATCCGGGTGGGTTTCCATGAACAGGCCGTCGACCCCGACCGCCATCGCTGCTCGGGCGAGCGGTTCGACGAACTGGCGCTGGCCGAGCGATCGATCACCGCCGCCGCCCGGAAGCTGGACGCTGTGGGTGGCATCGAACACCACTGGCACGCCCATCTCGCGCATAATCACCAGCCCGCGCATATCAACAACCAGGTTATTATAGCCGAAGCTCGATCCGCGTTCGCACAGCATGATCTGCGGATCGGCGATCCCTGCACTTTCGGCTGCCGCTTGCGCCTTGCCCAGCACGGCCGCCATGTCGGGCGGAGCCATGAACTGGGCCTTCTTGATGTTGACCGGCCGACCGCTGGCAGCGGCAGCCATTATCAGATCGGTCTGGCGAGCGAGAAATGCCGGGGTCTGAAGCATATCCACTACCTTGGCCACCACCGCGACCTGATCGGGCAGGTGCACATCGGTCAGCACCGGCAGGCCGGTTTCGCACCGAACCTTCTCGAGAACCCGCAGGCCTTCCTCGATTCCGTATCCGCGAAAGCCGGTTGCCGACGTGCGGTTAGCCTTATCGAAGCTGGCCTTGAAAATCACCGGCAGGTCGAGCTCTGCGCCGACCTTGCGCAGCCGCTCAGCAATCGAAAGGCACATGGCCTCGCTCTCAATCACGCAGGGGCCTGCGATCAGGAATGGCGGCGATCCGGGCGCGCGGTGGAAGGAGGGCAGCATCAGGCAGGCTCCAGCCCCGCGCGCCGGGCCAGTTCGGCCTCGATCAACGGGACGTCCGTAGGGTTGTTGAGTTCGATCATTTCCCACGCGGGCGCTTCGCACACTGCCACCCCAACGGGCAAGCCCGCATCGAGAAACCGCAATTGTTCGAGACCCTCCTGGAGCTCGAGCGGCACAGGCCCGTGCGATGCATAATCCTCCAGCGCCGCCGGGCGATAGGCGTAAAGCCCAAGATGGAGCAGCACATTCTCGCGCGGCACAGTGCCGGGCGTGACGTGGGGAACGATCGACTTGGAGAAATAAAGGGCGCGACCCGTGCTGCTGCGCACCACGGTGGTGCCCCCGACCCGGCCCGCGGCGGCATCGGACTGGAGGTGGGCGAGGACAGCCGGGCTGGCGGGCACCGCGACAGTTGCCATCGCGAGCGACGGATTAGCTTCAATCAGCGTCCCCACCGCCGCGACAAACGCCGCCGGTGTCAGCGGTGCGTCCCCCTGCAAATTGACCACGAGATCAGGCTTCTCGCCGAGCGCCTCCAGGGCAGCGGCGCAGCGTTCGGTGCCGTTTGCGCAGGCTTCAGGCGTCATCACTACCGCCATGTCCTCAGCGTGGCAGAGTGCTGCGATCCGTTCGTCATCGGTGGCTACGATGCAACGGGCATTACCGTCGATCTCTCGCGCCGCGGTGAGTCCCGCCTGCCATGTATAGTGCAGTGCCGGACGGGCTATACCGTCCGCGCCGACTAGCGGGGCAAGTGGCTTGGCCGGAAACCGCGACGAGGCCAGCCGCGCAGGGATGATAATCAGGGTAGAGCTCATCGCCGCTCAGGGCGCGACTACGGTCGAAGGCGGGGCCGCGATATCGTAAATCTGAACTACACCCAGGGGGATGCGCGGCTGCCGCTCGTTCACGACGAACAGCACGGTAATCCGGTGGGTGTTCATCAGTTCGAGCGCTTCCTGTACCGTCGCTCCGCTGTTAATGGTGCGCGGCGCATGCGACATTACCTCAGCGGCAGTGTTGAACACGAGGTTGCGCGCGTGGCGTCGCAAGTCGCCGTCGGTGATGACCCCGACCAGTTCACCCGCCGCATCGACCACGCCGGCCATGCCGAGGCGCTTTTCGGTCATGGTGACCAGCACGTCGGGCATGGGCGTCTCCAGCCCGACCAACGGGAGGCGCTCACCGGAGTGCATGACATCTTCGACGCCGCGCAACTGTAAGCCGATCGCGCCGCCGGTGTGGAATAGGCGGATATCCGGGCCGGAAATGCCGCGCGCGCGCATCGTCGCGACGGCAAGCGCATCGCCCAGGGCGAGCATCATGGTCGACGAGGTCGTCGGGGCGAGACTGGAGGTGCAGACTTCCTCAATCTTGGGCAGGCACAGGCCGAGGTCTGCGGTGCGCATCAGCAGCGAATTGGGATTGCGCGACACACCGATCAGCGGGCAACCGATGGTCTTGGCGTAGATACACAGCGGCTGCACTTCGACGGTCGCCCCGCTGTTGGAAAACACGATCAGCAGATCGCCCCGGCTTACCATGCCGACATCGCCGTGCGCGGCCTCTGCGGCGTGGACGAACAGCGCCGGCGTGCCCGTCGCGGCGAGGGTCGCGGCAATCTTCCGGGCGATATGGCCAGATTTCCCTATCCCCGAGACGATGACGCGCTGCTTGCAGCCAAGGATCATCTCGACCGCTTGGGCAAACTCGTCGCCGATCTGGCCGTTCAGCTCCACCAGCGCATCCGCTTCCAGGCCGATGACGTCGCGGCCGACCGCGATATGAGATTCGCGTGAGCTAGTCGCCCTATCGGCAAGCCCGACAGCGATACGAAGGTTGGAAGATACCATTTGCTATTGTCTCTCGATAATGTGTCAGACCGGGCCGTACGACCCGACGCGCCTTAGGGGTGGGCGGTTATCTCATGCATACTGGCCACGTCATCTTCGATCTCGACGGAACGCTGATCGACAGTGCTCGACTGACCGGGACGATCATTGACTGGATGCTTGCGGGACGCGGGGCGCAAGCGCGGTCCGACCGTGACCTGATTCGGAAGCGGGGATTGCGGCGTTCCATACACTTGATCGCACGAACGAAGCGTCGGCGGGCCCGCCCTTCCCCCCAGCGTGCGCAAGGCGCTTGCCGCACTCGATGCGGGAGGAATCCAGCTCGCAACCTGCTCGAACAGGTCGCAAGGCCTGTGCGAGAAAATTCTCGGCGAGCTGAGGCTCGCGCGGCATTTTTCCGCAATCGTTGGCAGCACGCCCGAACGGCCCCGCAAGCCCGCCCCCGACGGCGCACAGCTGGCGCTGGCGGCGCTGGGCGGGACCCGCGCCAATACGCTCTACTGCGGGGATTCGGCGATCGATCTCGCCGCCGCCGAAGCCGCGGGTTTGCGAGTCACACTGGTCGAATACGGTTACGGCATCACCGAAGCGCTCAGGCTCGCTCCGCGGGCTGAAGCCTTCGCAACCATTCCTGCACTTGTCGAAAGTATGCTGGGTCATCGCGATTCAAGTGCCGCTGGATGAGGGGATGCGCGTGCCGAAGATACGGTCCCACAGCATGCCGGTGATCGCGAAATTGCCCTTCGCTTGCAGGAGATGGTGGCGTATGTGGTATGCCTTCAGCGCCCGGCCGAACCGCCCCTTCATAGCAAACTGGTGGCAGGCGTAGTGCACGAGGTCGTAAACCACATAGCCGAGCATGAAGCCCAGCAGGAACCACGTCCCCGCAGGCCCGGCCACCGCAACTGTGACTGCCCATATCAACGCCCCGACCGGAATGCTGACGATTTCGGGCATGAGATTGCGGAGCGGATCGTTCGAATCATCGTGGTGATTGCCATGGATGATGAAGACCGCACGCTGGAACAACACCGAGCGCGGCTCGAAATGGAAGACATAGCGGTGCAACAAGTATTCCGTCAGCGACCAGACCAGCCAGCCCAGGATGACCAGCGCCGGCGCCCAAGAGGTCGGAGCATAAGTCAGCGCCGCGATCGCAATTGCGGGCAACAAGACCGCCCACAGCACGACGAATCTTCGCATCGAGATGACGGTCAATCGTTCGAGTCGGGCGCTGCGGAACAAAGTTGCGCGAGGGCGCGAGGGCGGCAATCCAACAGGCATACATCGACTCTTCTTCCACTGGCCCCCAATGTCAAGGCACTTACGCTGTATTACGCTGAAATTGCGACGGTTTGACTTAAAAAAGGCAATTTGAACGCAGTTCACAAATCTTAACCACGTTCAGTTCAGGCAGTTCAGGCGGAAATCGGTCAGCGCCAATTCTTGACGCCCGGCCAACTCGCTGGCTTGTAGTCAGAATGACGAAAGAAGCACTCTCCACACACTCCCGCATCTTGATCACTGGCGCCTCGGGAGCGCTTGGTCGCGAGCTTGCCTTCAGGCTTGCACGACCCGGGGCGAGTCTGTCGCTGTGGGGCCGTGACGCCGAGCGGCTGGAGGTGGTAGCGGGTGGCTGCCGTGCGCGCGGCGCACATGCGGATGCCCGCTCGCTCGACCTTACCGATCTCGACGCGGCGCTGACAGCGCTGAAACAGGAGGACGCGGCGGCTCCCTTCGATCTCGTGTTCCTTGTCGCGGGACAGGGTGACACCCTCCCGCCAGGTGCCGTGGTCGAGGATCCGGCTCAAGTTGCCCGGCTGTGCCAGGTCAATTTCGTGGCACCGGCAGCAATCGCGGCAGCTATGGCCGGTCGCATGGCGGCGCGCGGCAGAGGGCGAATCGCTTTGGTAGGGACCGCTGCAGCATCGCATTCCCTGCCCATCGCCGCCACCTACGCGGGTAGCAAGGCCGGCCTCGCCCGCTATGCCGATGCGCTGCGCCTATCGGTCAGGGGTCACGGAGTGAGTGTCACCTTGGTCTCGCCGGGCTTTTTCGCCGACATGCAAACCGGCGGCGCGAGACCCTCGCTGCCCGGAGAAATCTCGGCCGGTCGCGTCGCCGAGAAAATGATCCCGGCAGTCCTGGCAGGCCGTGCCGAGCTATCAGTGCCACGGCGGTTCTTGCTGCTACGCTGGTTCGACCGGCTATTGCCGCGCCCCCTGCGCGACAGGATTCTGCTATCGCTCCGCCTCCCCTAGGCGGATGGCATCGAGGATGGCGTGATGGAGCTCTGCCGGGGTAAGGTCGCGCTCTGGACCACTCCCCGGGATCGGCGTCCCATCGCTAGCGAAGCGAACCACTACATAGGGCGTGTGACGCTCCGCACCAGGTTCGCTCGCGCCCGGAATGCTCGGACGGTGATCGCCGAAAAAGCAAAAAGTCGTGGGCCGGCCCAGGCGCGGCAGAGCCTCGAGCAGTTGCGCGAGCATTGCATCGCTGTGCGCGAGAAGCCTGAGGTAGGGGGCGGCGCTGCGCGTGGCGTCCGTCTCGTCGGGAGGCCATGGGCCGTGATTTTCGATCGTTACCGCATAGATAAAGCCGGCGCGCGGACTGTCTTTCGCGATCGCTATGATGCGATCGGCGACCGCCGCATCGGTAACATAGCGCCCCTCGCCCGGTCCCGGTGGAGCAAAGGCTTCTTCGCCGACAAGCCTGTCAAACCCGGCTCGCGGCATGAGGCGATGCCGCCCATAGAAACGCATGTCATGTGGGTGGACCATGCAGGTATCCCATGCTGAACGATCGAGCCGGTTGGGCAGCGCCCAACTGGTCTCGCCATGAGCAGTCAGGAAGGGGTCGAAGCGGCGTGTCCCGAGTGCCTCTTCACCGCGCCCGAACAGCACGCCAAACTCGGTCCGCATAGTATAGGCGCCAAAGCCCGACACTAAGAGCCGCCCGTGCTGCCATGAAAGCTTTCGCGCCGTATCAAGTCCCGAAGCGACCAGCGAGGGGTCGTCAAGCAGTACCGCCGGATCGGTAAAGGATTCGCACTGGACGATCACCACCAACTGGCCGGACCGCCCCGAGATCGTCGACACGTCACAGGGTTCGGGATCGATGGTGCCGCACCACGCGTACCAATGGGCAAGGAGGCTCGCCACCAAACCGTGCTGCATGACATCGGTCCCGGGATCGGGCACGCGGTGCGGCGCGGGCCAGTCAATACACCGAAGCAGCGTTGCCAGCCCTCCCCACGAGCCTAGCCCCAGCACGAGACCAGCCAGCCGCGGCGTCGGATCGTTGCTCGAGAGCAGGGCCAGTGCCGCCAAGAGGCCCGCAACGCCCCCGCCGAGCACCACGACCTGCGCCGGGCGCAGTGCCGTGAGGTAGAACTGCGGGTGCTGGAACACCGCGCCGATCAGTGCGAAGTCGCTGAACACCAGCGGCTCGCCCAACACTCGGCGCTTGATGTTCGAGATCAGCGAGAGAGCCGCAAAAAGAGCCGCGACCACCGCCCCAGACACGAGCAGCGCGCCGGTCAAAACGAGCACAAACCCGAATGCGAGCATCGCGGCGAGCAGGATCACGATTGTCCCGTGATGGCTACGCGGCCGCAAGGAACGACGTCCCTGCGGTGCCGCGAAGGCATCAGCGACGATGGCGAGCATTCCCACCAGGGGGGTCACGATGGCAAGATCGTACCAAATCTCGCTCATCAACTCCTCCTGAGCCTCGTTACCGTGCATCCCTCCCCATGCAGTTCTTCAATCCGATCGTGCGCGCCGCTGGTCATGGCGGTCGGCTAGCCTCGAATTGGACCGGAAAGCAAAAACAAAATGCCGATGCGGCATCGACAAACGGCAATCGGGGCGACTAGGGGACGAGCATACTTTGTGCCGCTCCCCAAATGATCCAGAAAACTACATGACCGCTCAACCGATCCCGTCGTCGATCAATCCGATGATACGTTCAGGAACACCTCGCCGCGTGCTGCTGTTGCAGGGCTTGATGGGACCGTTCTTCTGCAAGCTCGGGCTGGGTCTACGCAAGGCCGGCCACGAAGTATTCAAGGTCAATTTCAATGGCGGCGACCGAGCTTACTGGCGTTTGCCGAACGGAATAGACTATCGTGGCACTTTGTCCGAGTGGCCGGAATCCTTCGCCCACCTTCTACGCCAGCATCAGATAACCGATGTCATGTTATTCGGCGACTGCCGCGATCATCACGTCGGGGCGCTCAAAGAGTGCCGCGTACAGGGCGTGACCACCTGGGTGTTCGAGGAGGGCTACATCCGGCCTGACTGGGTGACGATGGAGAATGGCGGCGTCAACGGTCACAGCCAGCTGTCGAAGGACCCACAATGGTATCGCAACCGCTCCGCCGAACTGGCGCCAGTGCCGCGGCACCACAAGGTACCGTCATCTTTCCGTCAACGGGCGATGCAGGGCCTGTGGTACAATGTTGCCGATGTCCTGACCCGCTGGCGCTATCCCGGCTGGCACACACACCGCCCCTGGCATCCGCTGGTTGAAGGCGCCGGGTGGGCCCGCAAGCTCATGCGGCGCGGGGAACAAAGCCAGCAAGGCGAGGCGCTCCTCGCGCGCTTGCAAAATGGAAACGCTGGCTATTTCCTATTCCCCCTACAACTCGATTCCGACGCGCAGATTCGCCTGCATTCGCCTTTCGCGGGGATGATCGAGGCGATCAAGCTGGTGCTGCAGTCCTTCGCGGAGCATGCGCCGCCCGGGACACGCCTGGTGGTAAAGGAGCATCCGCTCGACAATGGGGTGCGCGACTGGCAGCTCGAAACCTGCGATCTTGCAGAGCGGTTCGGCATCGCCGACCGGGTGGATTATCTCGCATGGGGCGACATCGAGACGATTGCCGAAGGTGCGCTCGGCATGGTGACGGTCAACAGCACCAGCGGCACCCTTGGGCTTGGCCGGGGCGTTCCGGTAGTGGTGCTCGGCAAGGCCGTTTACGATCTGCCCGATCTCACCTTTCAGGGCGGGCTCGACCATTTTTGGACACAGGCAACCCCGCCCGATGCAGCGACTTTTGCCGCGTTCTACCGGGTGCTCATCGATATTTGCCTGATCCCCGGAGGGTTCTTCTCTGACGAGGCGCTCGACAAGGTCGTCACTCATGCGATCGCGCGGTTCGAAGGTTGCCAACTCTTGCCCGATTGATCACGGCCGGATTGGCGAGAATACCGGTTTGATTGACTCAAGCCTATTCAAGCGGGCCGCGGCGGCCACATCTGCTGGATTGCCCCAAGCAACAACATCACAGACCGTTCGTCGTCGCGATCGAGGGGAGGAACCTAGCAAGGTCGTCAGTCGAAGAGGTTCAGAAATCGACCGGCGGCCGGGATCCGCATTCCTTCCAAGGCTGGCCGATGTGCTTTTCGAACCGGTCCCGAAACGCCCAGAGCCAACCGACGCGCCGTTCGGCTATCCCGGGCAGACTGAGCAGGTCTCCTCCCAGCCAAGGAAGGAACGGGTTGCGGCGTGCGTACGACCATATTTCCACCCGCTCCCCCCATTGCTGTGCGGGGCCGCGTGCATGAAATCCCACGGTATCGGCCACTATCAGAGTATTCTCCGGCACCGGCAGGGCCTCAGCCGGGCGAAGATTCATTTGCTCCAGATCCGCCTCACCAATTCGCGGCGAACCACGCGCCGAAAGCCGATCGATCGCCTTGGGATCGGCCAGGCTGCGGCGATGCTCCCATTGGATCCGCTCCGAAGTGAAGCGATGCGATCCGCGAACATAGGTGAAGGGACCTCGGTCCAAGGCAACCGGACGCAGGAAAAGCCAGGACTTCATCGATGCGTGAAAGCTGTCGGCGTGCAGGGTTTCCTGCGGATCAGACTCGTAGCCCGGACAATTGCTCACGATCGTCTGGACATAGTGGAGCGGCGTGGTTCGATACGTGGCGACATAGTGAAACAGCGCCTTGATATCCTTGCGCCCGAGGAATCTCGCCAATGTGGGGATTGCTTTGAGCATCGCGGAATCGATGGCAATGCGCCGCGTGATTGCGTCACCCTGACGCATCTCGCGCGCCTCCCACGCAGCTCCCAGCAAGGCATCGCGCAAACTGGGAAACTCATCGTGCGCGATGGCATTCTCGATCACTACGAAGCCATTGCGCTCGAATTCTTCACGCCATGAAACCGGGACATTGCGGGCAAGTCGGCTGCGCCGCCAACGCGCCAGACCATCCGCAATCTTTACCCGCATGCGGTGCAGCCCCATGCGATTGAGCCTACTCGAACCGATCAGGGGGTTGTCGAGAAAGCTTTTTGCGCCGGTGCCTAGCTGGATGATCCAGACTGGGCTGAGGGCGATCGTCTTGAGGGCGCGGGCTAGAAACATGATAGAAAAGCTGGACAGGATCTGATCCTTGTTTCGATGCCGAAAATCTGGGTCATGGGCACGTCCGAATTATCAAGCCGCAGAGCGTTGGGAGCCGGGAAGAGTGATATCCTTGGGCCCTCGATTGCCAGCGAATAGAGGCGAGCACCGATGAGTGACCGAGCATTAAAAGATCAGATTTCTGCGGCTTACGCAACCATTTGCGAGTGGCGCAGAATGAGAAAATGGTGCCCAGAAGAGGACTCGAACCTCCACGCCATAAGCACTTGAAAACATTAGGCTCGCCCAACCGTGGATGTATCAGTTGAGACACCCGGATGTAGCAGTCATTGGCGACGGCGCAACCCTGAACACTGCGATTTGCTGTTTCGTTTTCGTTGCACATTATGATCGGTTATGGCATTGCGGTTTCGTGCCAAAGGTTACTGCTGACCCTGTGCTGCTGAGCGCCACGCGGATCGCCGTTCGCAAGCATGATAATAATCAGGCCGCAGCGGCGAAGGAACTAGGGGTTAGCAGAGTATTTATGACCCGCTTTCTCAGAGGCGGGCGCGCCCTTCCGGCCTCCAGGGAAAAGCTGCGGCGTGGGTTGCTGGAGCGGGGCTACCTTGCGTCGGAGAGGGCCGACAATCGCGTTTCACTTGATAAGCAAGTGATACCAGATCATGAAATAGTGAAACAAGCGTTACGCTATCTCTTGAATGCGGTAGAAGCCTACGAGGAAGAGGAGGGTAGTCGTGGACTTTGAAGCGCATGACGCACCAGAAATCTACTTACCCCGCTCCCCTGGCCGTATGCGTCAGGGCGTCGGACTCGACCTTTCCGAACAAGCGCAAGGCGAAATCATCGGAGCGGCTCGAAATGAAAGCCCGATCACTGGCCTCACTCATAACTTCTACCGCTACCCAGCTCGATTCTCGCCGATTCTGGTCGGCGCCCTTATCGAAGCCCTGACTGCGCCAGGCGATCTAGTTTTCGATCCCTTTATGGGTGGGGGTACAACCCTGGTGGAAGGGGCAGCGCGGGGGCGTCATGCCATTGGTAGTGACATCAGTACGCTTGCCACATTCGTCTCACGGGTAAAAACCACGGCCTTGGACAGCCGCGCAAAAGTCGCGGTGTGTGAGTGGCTCAAAGCCGTTTCGGTTGAGATTAACATGCAACGGCCGGAGCCAGCATTCGCAACATGGGCGGAGGCAGGTTACTTCAAACATTTGGACAACCCGCGCCGTTGGCGTGTGCGTAAGGCGCTTGCCCAATCCGTTGAAAGCGCGGAGCGCATCGGTCACTTGGATGCCGAGGCCCTGGCACGCTGCATCATTCTGCGAACTGCACAGTGGGCGCTCGATGGTCGCAAGACCTTCCCATCGCTACGGCAGTTTAGAGAGCGGCTTAATGCCTTTGGCCAGACCATGCTTGAGTCCGCTGATGCGTTCACTCGATCAGTTGAGGAACGGGGAGGTTCGGCGCGATGCCTCAATCAAAGCGTCGTTGGGATTGAACACAACGATGCCGTCCGGGACCTATCGCCACCCCGTTTGATCCTTACGTCGCCCCCTTATCCGGGTGTGCATGTCCTATATCACAGGTGGCAAGTCGATGGTGGCAAAGAGACTGGAACTCCCTTCTTCATTGCCAATGCGCTCGACGGTTCGGGAGGCTCTTACTACACCATGGGCGACCGTAAACGCCCCGGATTAGAGAGCTATTTTTCGCAGCTACGGGAAGGGCTGAAATCACTCGTTTGTATCAGCGACGAACGAACGATCTTCGCTCAAGTGGTGGCATTCTCCCAACCACAGTGGCAGCTAAAAGCCTATCTCGACGTGGCTGCGGAGGTCGGCCTGTCGGAGTATTTTCTTCCGACTCTCATGGGATCAGGCGACGGCCGACTTTGGCGACACGTTCCTAACCGCAAATGGTATGCCGACCAAAAGGGACGCACTCCTGGCGCTCAAGAGGTCGTCCTGTTTCATCGACTTGCTGCTCTTTAAGCGGCTTCCCCAGCCGATGCGCTCAGCGATTCCTCATCGTCAGAAAGATTGGACAGGCTTCCGACCATTGGAATCAGGAAAGGGGCCATTGCTGCCGTGAACAGGCTCACTTGGTCGGCGGCATTCCATTCCCGATTCTCGTCTTCGTCCTCGCCCTCAGCGGCGATAGTAGGCCGACCTGACGCCAATGATTGCTGGATTATTGCGAGCGCCAGTATCGTCATGCCCAGCTTAAACTGGCGACGCATTTGGTGTTGCTTCTTCGGTTTCGCTCTGATCGCGGTTGCCAGGTGCACGTTATCCATGTTGATGTAGTAATCGTAAGCGACCTGGCCCTCGGCTGTGTTCGGAGCAGCTTTGATGACCACCGCCGTTGACCGGTCGAACTCGTGTTCTGCCCAGCCCTGTTCGTAGACTTCAGTCGGATTGGGGATGCCCAACAAGCTGCTTTGAGAATGGTCGATGCCTGGTTTTTCGGATGGCGGGGTCGGTAATGGAGTTGGCGTCGGAACGGGAGGCTTATCAACCCGCGCCGGATGGACTACTAACCGGAATGGGCATCGGAAGGGCTCGATCCGACTGGGATCTGTGATGCGGGCTTCATACTCGATTTCATCACCTTCGTTCACATCGGCGGGCAAGCTCAATGTGAAGTTCGCCGTACCCTTAGACAGGGAGGGCGACGCCCAGTTGGTGGCAGGCACGCTTTCGCCCTGACGAATAATCAACAGCTCGAAGGTGCCTGCCTCCTCGTCCCTCGAAAAGTAATCGTCACTAGCGTCAGTTTCCATCGCGAGACGGGCCTGAGCGCCCAGGTTCGCATCCCTCACGAAGCAAGCCCCTGGGGGCACCTTCTTGAAGTGAAATCTCGTGGGAAAGCGTTCGCCCTCCCAGGGACGGTCTTCATTTGCAACGAGCGTCGGCTTGTATGGATTCTTGATCTTAAGGCCAGGTCCTAACAGGCCAGCCAGAGCCGGGTATCGTTTAAGCATGTCCTCCAGGAACTTTCGGAAGCTATCCGAAATCTCTGGGGCTTCGGCTCGCTCGCGAGCGCGTCGTTCCTCGGCTAACTCGGCAAGGCGCCGGTGAGTACGAAGTTTGTCCTCTAGCTCCTTTTCGAGCGCCCTGGTTAGGTCACTTCCCCTCAACCTATCCCGGCCAGGCATGAATAGGCGCTCATGCGCGCGCACCGAAACCGCACTGCAGTCGATGAAGACCAGGAGTGAGTGCCAAAGGTAGTCCTGTTTGACGGACGCTCTGCGGAAAAAGTCCTTTGTGAAGGTTGCGTGCGTTTGACCGTTATAGGTGAAAACGACACCCTCATCTCTGCGGTAGTTGTCGGCTGCCTTTCGATCTTTGAAGACGTAAATGCGGCCGGTTAACCGCTCGCCGTCTACGTCCATCTCGAACCGGTCGAACCATTCTACGTTAGTGCGCTTTTCGTTACGGCGATCATCGTCAAGGGTTGGGATCAGCCCCTTCATGGTCGTGTCGAAACTTCCCGTGTGGCCCCTGAAGCCTTTCCGACATTCATGAAATCGGATTGGCAGGGCGGGTTCGGGTAACATGATGCGTACACGGTGCATCAAGCTGTCCGACAGAATGATGGGTCCCTTTAGCCGGACATCGTATTCATAGAGCTTGAATAACGTGCCCCATGCAGCTTCCCTCACGTACGCCTCCGCGCGTTCAGGAAAGAGCTTCAGGCCCTCCGCCGAGAAATGCAGAAGCCCTGCCCTACCCTCATCGTCTGGTTCGCCAGCCGCAAAGAATGTGAACCGGCTGCCCCGCGCGCGTCCCTGCGGGTCTTCGCGCCGGACGATGGTAAAGCTCCAGTGCAAGTCAGTTTCCGCAGCACCAACCGGCATAAGCGCAGGATTGCGGCGGCTGACGACAAACTGAAGATTGTGTTCCTTGCTGCAGAACTCGAGGACGCCGGTGCCGCCCATGTGAAATCTGCCCTGAACGAACTGCACATTCTTCTTGCTTCCCTTAAGGACGGACAAGATTGTTCGTGGCATTGCAGCGGGCGTCTGACCTTCTCCATCGTCGGCGATACTCAAGCTCATTCGCCCCGGCGCACGGTCGCCAGTTGCCACGACGGTGATCCCCCGCGCGAGCGTATCTGGGTCGCTCCATTGTTCGCCAAAGAAGCGATCGCGGGCTTCCGCCATTGAACTTGGAGCCGCATCGCTTTCGGGGTCTAGGTTGGCAGTTCGTGCAGCAGCCATGAGCTTACTGTCGATAGCGTTGACCAGCTTTTCGACCAGAGCCTGCTCTGCGCGGCTTTGCTGGTTCCCGACCGTTGAGTAGTTCTCTGGCTCATCACCCAGGTCGCGCCAGACCTCGCGATTGTCCCAGATTCCTTCCGCCTTGAGGAGGGAAATCACGTCCTCTTCGCGGTCTAAACGCATGAGAGTTTCGCATAATGCTTTTGGTGAAAGCCCCATCGGTCACTCCTACAGCTTGAAGGTCACAGTTTCCCGGCCACCCTTGGTGAGCATTTGAGCCTTCAGCGACTCAACTTCACGCGACAAGGCGGCGGCAATCTTCTTCACGTCAGCCTCGTCGTAATCATAGTGAGATTTATTCCCGAGTTTGCCGATGACTCGGATCGCCTTGATGGCGTTGACGGTGCGATTCTCCGCTAATCTGGTGAACCTTTCGCGCTTTTCTTGACGCGTGGAAGGGGCGCTTCCCTTACGACTAGACGACATATCCCGAGCCATTTAGCGTCTCCCTGAGCGGAAATACTACGTTAAATGCTTCGTAACTTAGGTCATGTATATTGTCAAATACGGTCTAATATATGGCATATTTAATTCCAGACTCTCCGCATTCGACGATCTAGGATCAACGTGATTACGCGAGCGGACAACTCTGATCGTCTAAGATGCGTGTTCCCCCCATACCCCTGCCCGTCCACCTGAAAATCATACTTCACATTTCAGTCAACGGACGTAGACTGTAATGTGAAGGGAGGGCGTTATGACTAAATATGTGGGGTATCTGAGGGTATCGACCGGGAAGCAGGCAAGCTCTGGCTTAGGTCTGGAAGCGCAGCAGGCGGCTATCGATAGCTTCCTGCAACAAGACGACCGACTGCTAGCCACATACGTGGAGGTCGAAAGCGGCAAGGATGACATTCGACCGGAGTTGGCCAAGGCGCTCCGACATGTCGAGTTGACCGGTGCCAAGCTGTTGGTTGCCAAACTAGACCGACTGTCCCGCGCCGTCTCGTTCATCGCAAAGCTAATGGACAGCAAGGTCGATTTCGTCGCCTGCGATCAGCCGTCCGCTACGCCGCTTACTGTTCATATTTATGCTGCGATGGCGGAGCATGAGCGCAAGATGATTTCCGAACGGACTAAGGCAGCGTTGAAGGCAGCAAAGGCCCGTGGCGTGAAGCTAGGCGGCTTCCGAGGCACCAAGGTAAATCCATCGCTCGGCACCGCTGCAAAGAAGGAGCTAGCCGCAGTGTTCAATATGCGTATCGTTGCCGTCCTGGCTGATTTGCAGAAAGACGAAAAGCTAAGCCTTTCGGAGCTTGCTAGGCGCTTGAACGAACGCGGTATACCTACCAGCCGTGGCGGTGAGTGGGCGGCAACCCAAGTCGCCCGCGCACTGGACAGGACGGAGAGCCGGTAGCTTCCCCGTTGCCGCCCGTGATCGGCATTCCCAACATTCCGCAGCAGCCACGGTGCATTTACTCAAAAAGGAAGCCCTGCGGCTTCCCCAGCGCAAATGCGGAGGCGTTATGCGTAGGACTTCACGAACTCGTCCGGGTCGAGTGCAACACCCTTCGTTACAAGGCTTTCAATCAACAGGTGGATTGCCACGACGCGGCTGGTGCGCCCCATGCGCTGCGCTAACAAAGCGTTTTTGACCAGTTCACGCGTAACGACGTGTCGCGGGAATGCACCAAGGTAATCGGTCCCGGCATTCAGAACGGCGATTGCTCGCACTCGACGATCCACCGGCAGGCTGTCGACGCCCGCGACAGTTTCGCTAGGCTTGAGATGGAGCATCCATTCAATCTCCTCAAACACGGTTGCCATGCGGCTTAGATGCTGCCCCATTTTGAACTGCCTCACGGGTTTGCGCACTAGCAATAACGCTACGAAACCAACCACGAGCCACGCCCACCATTCCATTCGTCATCCCTTTTTTTGACAAATCCGTCCTTAGCGACGGATATTATGGGTCGTAAATACCGTGGCCGAAAATGCAATCTCCAGCGACCTATAATGAGTGGCGAGGGTATCAGGACAGCATGACACGCAAGGGTCGCTAAAGCGACTGGGTGAGGCTGTACGGGCGGCACGGAAGGCAAAGACATTGTCACAGGAAGCATTGGCGGATGCAGCCGGGCTGGACCGCTCCCACATGGGGAAAATAGAGCGAGGCGAGCGGAACGTCACCGTACTCAACATTTCGCGCATTGCTGACGCTCTTGGATGTCGCCCATCAGATTTGCTCACAGCGGCTGGCTTGTAAGTGCAATGACCGGGCGAACGCGCGGGCCGCATCTGTCTCATATCGCGCCGAACCGCCGCCCGCTGATTTGATACCATCAAGAACAAAGGAAGCAACTGGCCCCGGCTTGTTGGCTTTATGACGCTGTGGGAGAGGCCACTTATGGCTAGCGTCACCGGCTGCCCTCACGACCGCTCAGCAACCGACGGTTCAAGGCACCCGGCACTTCCCTGTATCTATTTGACGGCACTAGGCTTGAATGCCTTACCTATTATGGATGCAGGGGAGAGCCGGACTGCTTCACCCCGCTAGCGCACTCTGGTTCATGATGCAGGTGGATAAGAAGGAACGATCCAGTAGGAACAACCATCCTGCAATCTACCTACCACCTCACTCGGTCTGGAAGGCAGGCAACTTAGCAATCTGCTCAGCCAATAAACCAATGGAATGGCTACCATAGGCCCGACTATCATTGGCAGGGGCATGGCCCTGTATGTAGTCAGCAGCAGCCTCTTCCATCCCAACCGTCCGCGAGAGGGACTTGAAGGTATGCCGCCATGAATGGTTGGGCTGGGGGACTTCCGTAACGCCAATCTCACGGACCCAATCCGCCAGCCGATTGGCTACGATCTTGTACGGTGGCCTAGCCTCTGGCCTTAGATTTCCACGCGGCTGATAAAACAATGGGCCATTGCTCTGGGCTACGAATGCAAGAAAACCTTGCTCAATCAAATGCGGGTGCAACGGCACCAACCTAGCCTTATTAGTCTTAATGTCACCGGCCTCTGGAGTGATCCTAAGGGTCCACACCCCCTCAATCTCAGCAACGTCTTGTTTCCGAGCTTGAGTAATCTCCGATACCCGTGCCCCTGTATATGCGCAGAGCCAAGGCACCCAACGACGGGCGGACGCCTTGTAATAACCCAATCTTGCGGACGGCTCTTGGAGGGTAGCCTTAAGGATCGTCTGCTGCTCCGCTAATGTTAGGTTCCGGTCCCTAAGCACCGTTTCCTTTTCGCGACGAAGTGGTTTTAGTCCAGCGGATGGGTCATCCTGAATGATGTCCCTATCAACTGCCCAACTCAGAAGGACCTTCACCGCTGCAAGATAGCTGCCGTTGATTGTCTTAGCTTTTCGAGCCTGACCGTTAGGCATGAGCTCCTTTGCCAAGTGATCTCGCCATTTGCGCAATATGGCCGGTTTGATCGCCAGCGCGTTATCGTGGCCAAGGAAATCAACTAGGTGCAGGATGTGACCGCGCCATTGGCGGGCGGTCGCAACTCTCACACCGATCTCTGAGGCGTACTGATCGAACAAGCCGAGAAGTGACACTGAGGCGTTCCTGCGGTGCTCCGCCAGTGCAGCAGCTATCTCCAGTGCCTCAATGCGCTCCCGTTCAGCCAACCAAGAGTCATACGGGAGGCCATTCTCGTCTTCGCTTGCATAAAGAGCAGCGAAGAACTCCGAACCCTCCAGATCGTGCAGCACTTGCCGATCCAAATCGGCCTGAGAAATGGCATCTGTGCGAACAGTGGCCGCTGGAGTGGAAGGAGCAGCATTTTTCAGCGCCAATCGCATTCGCTCGAACTGAAGATCAAACTTCACGTCAGCCAAACGGTACAACCGCTGGGCTTCCTTGTAGTCTTTGGTCTTGAGGGATTTGCATTTCTCAATGCAGCCCATGGCTTCGCGAAGGTCCATGGGGATCACGCGCCGGATGTAGTAGACGCTACCACGCCGGGGGATACGCTGGGGCATGTTACGGCCTTTTACAGATGTAACACCCATCTGGGATAAGTCCTTAATTTTCAGCAGTTTTCAAAGCATTCAATAGCTTAGAAAGCGATGGTGCCCAGAAGAGGACTCGAACCTCCACGCCCTTGCGAGCGCCAGCACCTGAAGCTGGTGCGTCTACCAATTCCGCCATCTGGGCACCGGAGCGGTTCGGGCTTCGATGCCGGACCGCGGGTAGGAGCGGGCCGATAGCGAAGGCTGGGCCAGTCTGTCAAACGATTCGACGTCGCGCCGCGCGCTTTCGCGTCAATGGTTGCAGCGCGCCCGGGCTTGCGGCAAACTATGTGAGTGCATCCACCGCACACAAGGAGGCAGGGCGTATGGCCACTCCCGATCCGCTCAGGAACTCGCTCATCACCCTGCTGGGAGGCTGCGGCTTTCTGGGCCGCTATGTGGCACAGGAGCTGCTGAGGCGCGGTGCGCGGCTGCGCGTGGCCAGCCGCAATCCCGACCGTGCCCTGGCGCTGAAGCCGCTCGCCAATCTGGGCCAGTTGCAGACCGGTCGCTGCAATATTCTTGATCGACGCGAAGTCGAGGCTGCGATTTCAGGATCGGATGCCGTGGTCAATCTGGTGGGCAGTTTCAGCGGCGACCAGAAGGCGCTGATGGGCGATGCGGCGGGGCAGGTTGCCGAGACGGCGAGAACCGCCGGGGCGCGGGCTCTGGTGCATGTGAGCGCGATCGGGGCAGACGCCAATTCGCCGGCTGCATATGGCCGGGCCAAGGCGCTGGGCGAAGCGCTGGTCTCGCAGCACTTCGCACTGGCAACGATCCTGCGCCCGTCGGTGATCTTCGCCGAGGACGACAATTTCATCAACATGTTCGCCGGATTGATCCAGACGCTGCCGGTTTTACCGGTGTTCGCGCCCGATGCCCGGTTGCAACCCGTTTTCGCCGATGATGTCGCCGAAGCGGTAGCGATCGCGCTGGCCGACCCGGCAAGCCATGGCGGCACGACTTACGAGCTTGGCGGACCGGTGACGATGACCATGATGGAGCTCAACCGCCGCATCGCCGCGGCGCAGCACCGCCGCCGCCGCTTCATCAGCATGCCCGACGCAGCCTCGGCGCTGTTCGCCGCGATGCCGCTGACGCCGATGAGCCGCGATCAGTGGGCACTGCTGAAGCAGGGCAACTGCGTTTCGGGCGAATTTCCCGGCTTCGATGCTCTGGGGATCGCGCCAAGACCGCTCGAACTGTTCCTCGACAAGTGGATGGAGCGCTATCGCCAGCATGGGCGATTTGCCGCCGCCTAGCCCCCCTCGGGGTCGCTGTGATCGGTCAGAGCAGTGTCAGCGCCCGGCCCGGTTTGCTTGTCCACCGGCGCGACCTGCAGGATCGCCCCGTCGCTCCCGGTGATGCGCACGCGCGTTCCCACATCGAGATCGGGCCCGCGGGCGAGCCATTCGCTGTCTCCGTGCCTGATCCGCCCGGTCCCGCCATCGAAGGCCTGCGTGACCGTGGCGGTTTCTCCCACCAACCGGTGCCCGCGCTGGTTCATCAACGGATCGGCGCTCTCGATCGGGGATTCGCGCAGGAAACGGCGCGCACTATAGGCCGCGATCAACGAGATCGAGGAAAAGATGATGACCTGCGAGCCGAACGAGAGACCAAGCCCGAAGGTCAGCGCGCCAGTAATGATCGCGGCGACCGCCAGCCAGATCAGATAGACCCCAGGCACGATCATTTCGAGCGCGGCCAGCACCAACCCGATGCTGGCCCAGATCCAGTACGGTTCGAGGCTGTCGAGCCAGTCCACCGTCAATCCCCCGAGCGCGGCACGCTTGTGCGCGGCCTTGCGACCGCTTCACGGGTCAGGTCGAGCGGCACGGCGACATCGCCCTTTTGCGGGCCAAGCGCATCCTTGACCAACTCGCCGATCCCGCCGAGCGAGCCGATCAGCTGCGTCGCCTCGACGGGGAACAGGATGGTCTTGGCATTGGGGCTGGTGGCGAACTTGGCGACCGCCTTGGTGTACTCCTGCGCGATGAAATAGTTGATCGCGGCGTTGCCGCTGTGGGCGATTGCATCGGACACCATCTGCGTGGCCTTGGCCTCTGCCTCTGCCGCACGCTCGCGCGCCTCGGCATCGCGGAAGGCGGCTTCGCGCTTGCCCTCGGCCGAAAGGATCGCAGACTGCTTCTCGCCCTCGGCGCGCAGGATGCGACTGGCGCGTTCGCCCTCGGCCTCGAGGATTTCGGCGCGTTTCAGTCGCTCGGCCTTCATCTGCCGCGCCATGGCTTCGGAGATGTCGTGCGGCGGGCGGATGTCCTTGATCTCGACACGGGTGATCTTGACCCCCCAGGGCGACGTCGCATGGTCAACCACGCCCAGCAGCCGCGCGTTGATCTCGTCGCGCCGCGACAGCGTTTCATCGAGGTCCATCGAACCCATAACCGTGCGCAGATTGGTGGTAACGATGGCCATGATCGCGGCGTAGAGATTGTGCACCTCGTAAGCGGCCTTGCCGGCATCGAGCACCTGGAAGAACACCACCGCGTCCACGCCCACCATCGCATTGTCGCGGGTGATGATTTCCTGCCCCGGAATGTCGAGCACCTGCTCCATCATGTTGACCTTCTGCCCGACCCGGTCGAGGAAGGGGACGAGGATGTGCAGCCCGGGCTGCGCGGCGGTGACGAACCTGCCCAGCCGCTCGATCGTATAGACATAGCCCTGCTTGACTACCCTGACGGTGGTGAACAGGATGATGAAGATTACCGCCAGTATCAATCCGAAGAAAATCAGTTCCATCAACCCGCACTCCATCCAGGGTCCAGTTCGGGTAGCCTACATGGCAAGGGCACCGGTTCCAAGTGAAACCGGCACGCTGCGAATGTCGATACAGCCTAAAGCGCACCCTTATACAGCGTCAGCAGATCGGCCCAGGCTTTCTCCGCTGCGGCTTCGGCATAGACGGGGCTGTCGGGCACGGTCCAGCCATGATCGCCGGCATAGACTTCGACCTGCGCCTCGATGCCGCTGGCGGCGAATGCCTCGCCCAGCACGGTCTTGTCGCCGGGTGCCTCGGCATCGTCATTCTTGCCGATGGCGACGAGGAAGCGCGCCTTGGTCTTGCCGATCAGCGCGTGCGGGCTCAGCGGTTCGCCCTCGCTCACCAGCCCGCCGCCGTGGAAGCTGGCCACCGCGCGGACACGATCGGGCACCGCCGCCGCCGTCCAGAACGTGAAGGGGCCGCCCATGCAATAACCCTGCGTACCCACGCCGCGCGCGCTATCGACCGCATGCTGCGTGTCGAGCCAGGCAATTGCGGCGGTTGCATCGCGCATGATCGCCTCCGCATCCAGATGGCCGCGCATTTCGCGCGCCCTGGGCCAACCGCCGTTGCCCGCGAAATCGGCGAAGTCCTTCCAGATTTCACCCTTTGCATCGCGGTAATAGGGGTTGGCGACCAGGACCGCATAGCCTTGCCCTGCCAGCCGCCGGGCCATCGTGCGCTTGGCCTCGCGGATGCCGGCGATATCTGGCCACAGCAGCACGGCGGGAAAGGCGCCTTCAGCAGGATGGACAAAGAAGCCGTCCATGGTGCCATCGGGCGTGGCGAAGGAAACCATCGCTTCGGTCAGGGGAACCTGCTTGCCGTTTTCGGCCATTCCCTCGCCCGGATTGCACGCGGCCAGCACCGCCATCCCGCCCAGGGTGCCGAACTGGCGCCGGCTAAGCCCTTCCTTTGCCCAGCGGGTAATCATCGCTTCATCGCACAAGGTATTTCTCCCGATTCGAGTCCTTCCCCATGCCCCGGTCAGGGCATCCCATATCAGGCGGTGTTGGACAAGCATGCTGTCACGCGCCAAACAGCGATGTCATGACAGCTGACGCACCCGATCCGGCGGAGATCCGCAACTGGCAGCGGCGCCCCGATGGCGTTACCACATCGGGCAGGCTCGAGCCGCGGGATCCTGCGCGGCTGGCAGCGATCGGGGTAAAGCACGTCATCAATCTGGCGCTGGACAGCCATCCTGAGGCACTACCCGACGAGCGGGCGTTGTTGGCGCAGCACGGCATCGCCTATACGCATATTCCCGTGCCCTTCGATGCGCCGACACGCGAGCATGCAGAGGCGCTGCGTCAGGCAATCGCGGCTTCGGACGGCCCCATCCACATCCACTGCATCATGAATTACCGGGTCACGGCACTGCTGTACCTGCTCGACATCGAGGCCGGGGTTCCGGCGCAGGCGGCGCATGTGAGAATGGCGGCGATCTGGGACCCGCTGACCAGCGAAGATGCTATCGCGCAGCCGTGGCGGGCGCTGCTGCGGGCAAAGGCCTGAGGCGGGGGGATCGGCCCCCGGATCGAACTTCACCCCGCGTGAATGACCACCCGTTCAGGCTGGTTCGGCCATGCTCACCGCCGCCCCAGCGCCGCTTCGCATTCCGCCATCAGCGTGGCGATGATCTGGGCGACCGGTTCCTCTGCCTTTACCATGCCGACCGATTGGCCCGCCATCAGGCTGCCGCCTTCGACATCGCCGCCGATTACCGCTCGGCGCAGCGCGCCTGCCCAGTAATGCTCGATCTGGAGCTGTGCTTCGTCCATTTCCAGCTCGCCCCGGTCGAGCATCCCCGCCACCTCGATCTGCTTGGCGGTGAATTCCTCGGTGCCCTTGTTCCTGAGAGCGCGCACGGGAATGACGGGCAGCCGCGGATCGACCTGCACGCTGGCCACCGCATCGCGGGCGGAAGCACGGAAAAACGCCTTCTTGAAATCCGGGTGCGCGATACTCTCGGCAGCGCAGGCAAAGCGCGTGCCCAGTTGCACGCCCGCCGCGCCCATTTCCAGATAACCTGCAATCGCTTCACCCCGGCCAATCCCCCCAGCGACGAAGACCAAGTGTTCTTCTGCCAGTTCGGGCAGGATTTCCTGCGCCAGAACGCTCGTCGATACGGGGCCGATGTGGCCGCCCGCCTCCATTCCCTCGATAACCAGTGCATCGGCGCCAGAACGCAGCAGCTTCTTCGCCAGCGCCAACGTGGGCGCAAAGCAGATCACTCTGGCGTCATGCCCGCTCTCGCCCTTGATCGCCTCGATGCTGCCCTTGGGCGGGATACCGCCCGCCAGCACGACATGGCTGACGGCGTGGCGACGGCAAACCTCGATCAGATCGAACAGCTGCGGGTGCATGGTGATGAGGTTGACGCCAAAGGGCCTTGCCGTCAGCGCCTTCGTCGCTGCGATTTCGGCGTCGAGCAGTTCGGGGGTCATCGCACCGCAGGCGATCACCCCGAAGCCGCCTGCGTTGGAAATGGCGGAAACGAGGTTGCGTTCCGACACCCAGCTCATCGCCCCGCACAGGATCGCGGTCTTGCAGCCGAGGAAATCGGTTCCGCGCTGCATCAGCGCCGAAGTTTTGGGATATTGGCTCATGCGCGGCGCTTAATCGCGGCGCATCGCCGGGGCAAGCCATTCGATGGCGAACGGGGATCAGGCGCGAAGGCGGCCCTGCGTCAGGTAATACGGCAAACCCTGCGCCAGTTCGGCGCGCGTACCCCCCGAAGCCTTGGCCAGGATCAGCGCCCGTTCGGCACTGGCCAGTGCCTGGTCGAGCGAACCGTCCAGCACTGCCAGCCCCGCGCTGGCGGTGATCATCGGACCATCCCTGGCGCTTTCATGCGACAGTTCGGCAAAGGTGCGCACGATCTCCTCCGCCTTTTCAAGCGCCGCGAAGCCATCGTCATCGGGCAGGAAGAAGGCGAAACGTGCTCCGCCCAGCCGGGCAAGGCAGCGTTCCTCGGGCAGCATCACCCGCAGGAAATCGGCAAAGGCCGAAATCATCTCGTCGCCCGAAGCCGGGCCAAATCGCAGATTGAGCGCACGGAATGAATCGACGTCGATCAACGCGACGACGCCGCCTGCGCCTGTGGCCAGTTGCCGCGACACCGTGGCAAGATAGGCGCGGCGATTGCCGAGCCCGGTCAGATGATCGGTCAGCGCGCTGGCGAGCAACCGGTCCTCGAGCGGCCGGCGCCCTTCGATCGACCGGAGCATGCCCAGTGCCCCGTCTCCGTTCCCGCCCAGACCGGGCGCACGGCGGAGCCGCAGCGCAAACCATTGCGGCTCGCTGCGCGGCTCCGGCACACCCGCACCTGAGCCAGGGACGAGGCCGGCAGATGCCACTCGCGCCAGCGGAAATTCGACGCAATCCAGCTTCGCCGTGCCGCCGAGCGCGTCGCGGCAATATTGGCGGACGTCGTCTGCAAACCTGAGATCGGCAAGGTCGGCGACATGCGGCGCGATGAGATAGCGTCCGAGATCGACGCCCAACCGGCCAAGCCCGGGAGAGGCGGCTTGCATGAAGCCCTTGCCGTCGGTCCTTAGAATGACGTCACCGGCAATATCGGCCAGCATGCCGAAAAGCGCATTCCCGAAGTCCACGGTCAAACCCGTATTCATAGCCCCCGCATTCATAGCCGTGCCCCCGGCGTTGACGAACCAATCCGCCGATCTGGCTTCCAGCCGAGTCATAAAGCCGTTAACTAACCCATGAACGTCGTAACACTTTTATTTATTAATTTTTATCTATTTTGTATAAAATACCCGAACATTCGTTAGTTTTGTAATATAACTCAACTAAAAATCGAATCAGCGTCAGTTATCATTTACCATAAACCCGAAGTGCCGGAACAAATCTTTTATGGTAATTGCCTGACCCGGGTCACAGATCGAGCATGATGCGGATCTTGTGCGGTTCGACGCCGCAGGCCGAAGCGATGGCCACCCGCGCATCGGCAAGAATATCGGCCCGCACGGCCAGCGCATCGGTTCCGGTCAGTTCGGACGGATCGACGTGCAGCACTTCGGCCAGGCCCGGAATCCGCTCGCCGATGGGGCGCGCCTTGCCCTTTTCCCAGGCCCAGACGGTGGGCTTGCTCACCTCCAGCGCCGCCGCGACATCGGCAAGCGTCAGCCCGCGCGCCTTACGCAGACGCTCGATCTTCCGGCCCAGGCCGGTCCCCGACGTGCCGAGGTTTACGGGGAGGTCCGCACCGGGCTGGGGAAACGGGGTGTCGCTGCGCAACTGCGCCGCGCTCAAGGCAGCCTGGCTTATTTCGCGCTCGAACCGGCATCCAAATAACCGGCCGCTGCTCCATGCCACCACAGCAGTGACCTCTCCCGCCTCGGGAAGGTCCACCTGAAACTCGTCCCCCACCTCGAGCGGCAGCGCGGTTTCGATCAGCAGCCCGCTGGTCGAGCCATTGTGGATGGTGACATTGCCTGTCCCGCCCCCCGGCAGGGCCGCCTGCGCGCGCAGCTGCAAGACCCGGCGCATACTGCGGCGGCTATCCGGCTCCGTCTTCGTATATTCGAGTTGAGCCCATGACGGCATGATGCTGCTCCTTCCGAGCATCACTCGGTCGGGCCGCCGGGTTAAGCGAGACTTAGCAAACATGGTTAAGCGCCGTGCACGCCGCGATTTCACGTTCGTGCCGGATTCGGTCCCTCGGCCGGGTAACCGAAGGCGGGTTTGCGCACTGGTGCCCGGCGGCGCAGGCCCGCGGCGGACGCTTCATTCGGCCCCTTGGAACCAGAAATTTCCGGTGCCTGGAATTAAATGCGGCCGTCTGTTCGTTTCCCACATGACAGGCCGGAAATCCCCGGCCCGCACAAGAAGGGGAATGACATGAAGAACCTTGCACTCATCGCTGGCATCGCCAGCCTGGTCGCGGTCGGCTCGGCCGCATCGGCCACTGCGACGACCCTGTACGAAGAAGCCTATGCCCGCGAACAGGAAAAGCTAATCATCACGGCACCTATCGCAGGGATCCAGAACCGCCTCTGGTTCGACTATCGCATCGACGTGATGGAGGCGCAGAAGGAGCTTTCCAGCGATCTTCGCGGCGCGTCCGACCTCGAAGACCGGCGCGACGCTTGGGAGGAATACGGCCACGAGCTGAGCAAGGAACGCAAGCGCTACATCGAAGGCATGGCTAAGCGCGGGTATCGCATGGGCACCGTGACAGTCGACACCCAATCGTAACCGGAAGGGCAGAACGGGGCGCCTCTCCTCCCCTCCCTCTCCGATCCTGCCCATCCACGAAGGGCCGGTTGCTTACCGGCCCTTCGTTTTGCGCAAGCTCCGGAAACGCCGGGCGAGGCCCGCCTGCCAGCGCTCAGCGCCACCCGGATCTGCGCGCCTGTTCCTCGTCCGTAGCCGACAAGGCAGGACCTGCCGCCATTTCCTGAGCTACCTCGAGGATATCCCCCTCGCTGCCAGCCATGCGAAACTCGGCCTGACCGGATTCACCACCGGAACCGATCGCCTGCCGCCGCCAGCCTTCGCTGTCGCGGCAGGCGATTCCGCTCGATCCCGCCTCGGAATAGGCCCGGCAGAATTCGCCCGCCTGATTGCGAAAGCTCAGCAGGATGCGAGTTTCTGCCCCGGTCGGCTGGCTTGCCACAAGTTGCCGATCGAGCACGCCGGCGAGCCGGGCATTGGCGTATTCGCCAGGCGCATGCCCGCCGTCGATCGAAAAGACGAGGGCCGCGACCAGCGCCGCGGCAATGGCGGCCCCGCCCCAGCCGGGCAACCGGCGCATCATGTGGCGCCGATCGCGCGCGGCGGCGAGATCGATCACCTCGGCCTGGTTCTCCGGCATACCCCCGCCTGCCGTTTCCAGCAGCCTTGCGAGCGCCTCGGGGACAGGCTGGTCCAATATTGGAGCGAAATGCCCGGACAGCCTTGCGGCCAGCCTGCGATGCGCCTCGACCTGGCGCGCAAGCACCGGGTCGGCGGCAACGGCGGCGGCAATGCGCGTCCTGGCATCGCCCTCAAGCTGGCCGTCGGCAAAGGCCGCAATTTCTTCAGGTGTGATCGTCATGCTTCTGCCTCCAGCATTGCGATCAGGGCATCGCGTCCACGCACGAGGCGCGAATTGAGCGTGCCCACGGGGCAGTCGACAATCCGTGCCGCTTCCTTGTAGGAATAGCCTTCAACCATGACCAGCAGCACTGCCTCGCGCTGTTCATCGGGCAGGCGGGCCAGCGCGCGGTCGATGTCGCCAAGCGCAACGCTCGCTTCCTGGCTGCCGTCGGCACCAATCGCAAGGCCCGCTTCCTCGTCGGCGAAAGTTTCCGACCTGCGCGCACGCGCCCGGCTTTCATCGATCCAGATATTGCGCATTATCCGGTACATCCAGCTATCGAGCCGCGTGCCGTCCTGAAACTGGTCCTTGCGGGTCAGCGCGCGCTCTATGGTCATCTGGCAAAGATCGTCACCATCGGCAGGGTGGCCCGCCAACCCGATCGCGAATCGGCGCAATCGGGGCAACAGTTCCAGAATGTCCTGCTCGAAAGATGTGTTCGGCACCTTTGCCTTCCATGGATTAAACGGATGAGGTCGCCCGTTTCATCCATGCTTAATGCAAGATTGTGCAGAGACACCATATGGCTGGACGGACAATTCTCACTTTCCTTGGCCTTGCGATGCTTTCGGCCTCGCTTGCGGCCCCACTTTCGGCCCAATTGGGCTTGCCGCAGGTAAGCCTGCCGCCGACCGGCACGGTCGTCGATCCCGTAACCGGTCAAGTGCTTGACCAGGTGGAGGATCTGGCCGACGGCGCGGTGCGCCGCGCGGCCGGGCTGGCAGACTTGCGCACGAAGCGGCTCGACCGGCTTGTCCGGAATAACCGCGACTCCATCGAATTCGATGTGCAAGGCGCACCGGCCCGCCGCGGCGAATTGTTGCTGATCGACGCAAGCGAGGGGGCGCTTGCCGTGGCCCGATCGATGGGATTCACGATCAGGGACAGCCAGGCCATCGATGGGCTGGGGATTGCCGTGATCAGGATTGCCGTCCCCGCGAAAATGGAGCTTGCGGCGGCGCAGCGGCAGTTGGCGCAGGCATTGCCCGATACCGAAATCGGTGCCGACAACCTTCATTTTCAAAGCGGCGCAGGAAATCCTCTGCCGCTGGTCGTGCGATCTGCAGCAGCGGGCATGACCGCAACACCGGTCGGCATTATCGACGGCGGGGCAGGCGAAGGACTGGCGGCAACGGCGCAGCGCGGCTTTGCCGAGGGTGCGCCGCGCGCCAGCGACCACGCAAGCTCGGTCGTTTCACTGCTCAGGTATGCCGGCGCGAACAATCTTCGCCTCGCCGATGTCTATGGCTCGGACCCGGCAGGCGGCAATGCCCTGGCGATCGCCAGAGCCCTTGGCTGGCTCGCGCAGAGCGGCAGCAAGGTCATCAATATCAGTCTGGTCGGGCCGGCAAACCCGTTGGTGGAAAAGGCCATCGCGCGCGTACAGGAGGCAGGCATCGTGGTGGTGGCCGCAGTCGGGAACGATGGGCCCGCGGCCCCGCCCGCCTACCCCGCCTCGTACGAGGGGGTGCTGGCCGTCACCGCCGTCGACCGGCGCAACCGCCCCCTGATCGAGGCGGGGCGCGCAAGCCATCTCGACTATGCTGCGCCCGGCGCGGACATCTATGGACGCAGCGTCAGGGGCGGCATGATCAGGTTGCGCGGCACATCGTTTTCCGCGCCCCTGGTCACTGCCAGACTTGCGGCGGCGCTCGATCGGGGGGCGGACTGGCGCACCCGGCTCGACGCCGAGGCGCAGGATCTCGGCAAGCTGGGCGCCGATGCTGTGTTCGGACGGGGCCTGCTGTGCGGCTCGTGCCGCCCGGGCAAATGAAATCGTACAGCGATGGATTAAAATCGCCATCGCACTCGTTCCCTTCCTGAGCGGGCGGAAAATCCGCCCGCCAGGGAACGAAAGGAAGTTACGATGAAAAGGTTCATGACAGCAACCGCCGTGTTGACCTTGATCTCGGTTCCGGCGCAGGCGCAACTGCTCGGCACCGGTCCGCTGACCGGTGGACTCGGATCCGCGCTCGACATCAACAGCACGATATCACGCCCCGCCGACACGCTGCGCACCGTCACGCGCGGCACGGTCGAAGGCAGCGCCGCGACCGATGGCAGCCACAGCGTTGACCGCAATTCGGGCCGTGTCGAAGCCCGCCGCAACGCCGACATTACCGGTGCCGCCGCGATCGATCAGCTTGTGACCACGCCGATTGCCCCGGTCGGCGCCAATGCCAACGGCAGCGGCAGTGCATCGGGCAGCGGCAATGCACAGGCACAGTTGATCGGGACCGACGCCATCGGCTCGATCGCCGGTGCCGCCACCGGCCAGACGCACGCCGCCGCAGCCACTGCCCAGTCCGCGTCGGCATCGCTGGTGGGCCAGGTTCGTGGAGCAGCCGGGTCGCTGCCAGGAGCTGTGCCCGCCGCACCCGGAATGGTTGGCGGCTCGGCCTCGGGCGAGGGTTCGGCTGCCGGTGAGGGTTCCGCCAGCCTGATCTCCGCGCCCCTGGCGGTGGCGGGCTCTGCCGCCGGTGCCGCGAGCGGCGCCACCAGCATCGCCCCGGGCATGCCGGTGGTATCGCCCGAGGGCCTGCCGGTTGGCAATGTTCGCGAGATCGTCGCCAATTCGCGCGGCGAAGTGGAGCAGGTGCTGGTGTCCAACGGCGACTTCGAGCAGATGATCCCGGCAGCAAACCTTGGGGCCAGCGGCAGCGCGCTGGTCATGGGCCAGGGTAATGCCGTGGTCGGCGAGCCGGAGGAGGACGCACAGCCCTGATTCCGCAGCGCGGTTCGATCGGTCGGTGCCGAGGGGTCACAGTGACCCTTCGGCACCGTCGCAGTACTCCGGATTGGTCGAAATGCGTTATTCCGCCGCTTCTTCGCTGGCATCCAGGCCATAGGCAGTGTGCAGCACGCGCACCGCCAGTTCGGTTTCGTCCTCGTCGATCATCACGCTGATCTTGATTTCGGAGGTCGAGATCGCCTGGATATTGATACCGCGGTCCGAAAGTGCGCGAAACATGGTGCTGGCCACCCCGGCGTGGCTCTTCATTCCCACGCCCACCACGCTGATCTTGGCGATCTTGCTGTCGGTGATGATGCGGTTGTAGCCGATCACATCGCGCTTGTCCTCGAGCAGCGCCTGCGCCCGGGCAAGGTCGGCCTGCGGCACAGTGAAGGTGACGTCGGTCTCGCCCTTGTCGCGCCCGACGTTCTGGATGATCATGTCGACATTGATGCTGGCGGCAGCGAGCGGCTCGAAGATATTGGCCACCGCGCCGGGCCGGTCGGGCACGCGGGTGAGGATCACCTTGGCCTCGTTCTTGTCATGCGCGATTCCGGTCACGAGCTGGCGTTCCATGTCGCCCTTCTCCACTAATTGGTCCATTTCCTCGTCCGACACGATCAACGTGCCGGGCAATTCATCCGCAGGGATGGCATCGTCGCCCAGAAAGCTCGAAAGCACCTGGATCCGCACGCCTTCCTTCATTGCCAGCCCGACCGAACGGGTCTGGAGCACCTTGGCCCCGACCGAGGCGAGCTCGAGCATTTCCTCGTATGTCACCGCCTTCAGCTTGTGCGCCTTGGCAACAATGCGCGGGTCGGTGGTATAGACGCCATCGACATCGGTATAGATATCGCAGCGATCGGCCTTGATTGCCGCCGCCACCGCGACTGCCGACGTATCCGATCCGCCGCGACCCAGCGTGGTCAGCCGGCCATCATCGGAAATGCCCTGAAATCCGGGAATCACCGCAATCTCGCCGCGTTCGAGCGATGCAATCATCTCGGGCGCGTCGATCCCGGCCACTCGCGCCTTCGCGTGCGCCTCGACGGTTCTGACAGGAAGCTGCCAGCCGAGCCAGCTGCGCGCCTTGCAGCCCATCGATTGCAGGGTCAGCGCCAGCAGCCCGGCGGTCACCTGCTCGCCGCTGGCGACGACAACGTCGTACTCGGCAGGATCGTAAAGCGCATTGGCCTCGCGGCAGAAGCCCACCAACCGGTCGGTCTCGCCCGCCATCGCGCTCACCACCACCGCCACCTCGTGTCCGGCAGCCTGCTGCCTGCGCACGATATTGGCCACGCGACGAATACGCTCGGTCCCCGCCATCGAGGTGCCGCCGAATTTCATCACGATCCGTGCCAAGTTGAAGCCCCCTTTTGCTGGTGCCTTTCGCCTCGGCCTGTTAGGGCCCGCGCATGAGCGATGCAACAACGTCTGCTGCAAACAAATCTTGGGACGGCACAACCATACGCCCACAGGAAGCCGAACACTTCGGCAAACTGGCGCTGGAGTGGTGGAACCCCCGGGGGCCCATGGCCTCGTTGCACCGCCTCAATCCGCTGCGGCTGCGCTTCATCCGGGGGGCGATCGATGCGCACTGGCCGGACGTTGCCGCATCGCTCGCCCCGCTTTCGGGCAAGCGTGCGCTCGATGCAGGTTGCGGCGCGGGCCTTCTGTGCGAGCCGCTGGCAAGGCTGGGGGCAGAGGTCACCGGCGTCGATGCCGCACCCGAAAACGTCGCTGCCGCACGGGCGCATGCGCAAGGCTCTGGCCTCGACATCAGCTACGTCACTGGCGAGCTTGCGTTTCTCGACATTGGCACATTCGATCTCGTCATCAGCATGGAGGTGATCGAGCACGTCGCTGACAAGCGCGCATTCCTCGCCAGCCTCGCAGCTGTGCTGAAGCCGGGCGGGCTGATGGTGCTTTCCACCCCCAACCGCACCCTGGCCAGCCGCCTGCTGCTGGTCGAGGGGGCCGAGCGGCTGGGGATGGTCCCGCGCGGCACGCATGACTGGGACGATTTCGTCACTCCCGACGAACTGCGCGACCTGCTTACAGAAGTGGCTCTCGTGATGGGCGAGCCGCAGGGCATTTCATGGAGCCCGGGCAAGGGGCTCCATTTGTCGAGCGATCTGGCGCTCAACTATCTCGTCACGGTGCGGGCGGCCTGAGCTCGTTCGCAAGCGCGGGGGCATCGGTGAAGACCGCATCAACACCGGCCTTCCGCAGCATCTCGAGCAATTGTGCGGCATTGCCATGCACCGCATCGCCGCCCGGCGATTTGAGCGCGGCGGGCAGGAAGGCATTTTCCGGTCGCACGGTCCAGGCGTGCACTTCGAGCCCTGCCGCCTTCGCATCTGCCACCAGGGTGGTGGGCGTGCCCTCCGCGCCAAGCACCAATCGCACGTCGACCCCGATCGCATCGGCATATCTGGCGATTGCCTTGAGGCCGCTGGGCGCGATCATTTCGGCATAACGCATGCCCGGTTCATCGGCGGGGCCGCCTTCGTGCGCGATCAACTGCGCCAGCCTGACGTCGAGCATCCGGCGAAGCCGCTGCAAGGGCGCGATTTCGAACGACTGGACGATCACGCGGCTACCCGCACCATCGAGCCCGTGCCTGCGCAGCGCCCCGGCCAGGAGATCGACCGTATCGATGCCCGCCTCCTGCAACAGGAAGCCGGGGTGTTTGAGTTCGGGGTAAAGGCCGATCCGCCGCCCGGTTTCGGCCTCCTTCACGCGCACAAGCTGGACGATCTCGTCAAACGTGGCCACCTGATAGAGGCCGTTGTATCGCGCGTTGGCCGGACGGATCGAGGGAATGCGCTCAAGCACGCGCAACATGCGGATTTCAGCCAGGGTGAAATCCTCGGCAAACCAGCCGGCCACGCGCTGCCCGTCGATGGTCTTTTCGCGGCGGCGGCTCTCGAATTCCTCGCGCGAGGCGACATCGGTGGTGTCCGAAAGCTCGTTTTCATGGCGCGAGATCAATACCAGATCGCGCGTGACAACCAGGTCGGGCTCGATGAAATCGGCGCCCTGATCGATCGCCCGTTCATAGGCTGCAAGCGTATGCTCCGGCCGTTCGGCGCTGGCGCCGCGATGCGCGATGATCTGCATGTCCGTCCCCGCAGCCGCAGCCGGTTGAGCGAGGCCAAGACCGATACCGAGGCTGGTTAACATCGCGATCAGAGCCCTGATTAACATTTCGTTAGGCCAAATCGGGCAAAATCGTGCGGCTATGTTCAAGAAGCTTCTCCTGGCGACGCTTATCGTCATGATTGGCCTGTGGGGCGCAGGTTACGATGTAACTGCGATGAAGGACGATATCCAGCACCTGGCCGGCCAGCAGGCCCGGAAGGTCTCCGGCCAGACCGGCCTTGACCATAGCGACTGGGGACCGGACGCCGACTAGAGCCGCCAGCTAGAGAACGGCTTCCCATTCGTCCCCGCTGAACCCCACCAGAATTCCTCCTGCGTGCTCAACGATGGGGCGCTTGATCAACGACGGATGCGCCGCCATCAATGCCAACGCCTTGGCACGGTCGATATCCGCCTTGTCCGCGTCAGGCAGCTTACGAAATGTTGTGCCGCGCCGGTTGAGCAGCGCCTCCCACCCGGCTGCATCCGCCCATGCGGCAAGGCGCGCCGGATCGGCGCCTTCCTTCTTGTAATCGTGGAAGGCGAAGGCATCTCCCCGCGCATCGAGCCAGCTCCGCGCCTTTTTCACCGTGTCGCAATTGGGAATGCCGTAAAGGTGGATCACTCAAACCTCCGTCCGCCCTGACAGATGCGCATCGGCAATCGCCACTGCCAGCGCATCGGCGGCGTCGACGCCTGTGATTGCTGCGCCTGGCAGGAGGATTTTCAGCATCGCCTGGACCTGCGCCTTCTCCGCCGCGCCTGTACCGACCACGGCCTTCTTGACCAGCCGTGCGGCGTGTTCGCGCACTTCCAGTCCTCTGCCATCATAGGCTGCCCCGCAAGCCGCCAGCACCGCGCCGCGCGCCTGAGCCAGCTTCAATGTCGATTGCGGGTTCTTGTTGACGAAGATCTCCTCGGCCGCGGCTCGCCCGGGCGCATACGCGGCGATCACCGCCGCAATTTCCCGGTGAAGCTGCGCCAACCGTTCGGCGATGGGAGCCCTGGCATCGGTCCTGACCTCGCCGTTGGCGACATGCGCGATGCGCGATCCCTCGGCTCGCACGACGCCCCATCCGGTGCAGGACAGCGATGGATCAAGGCCGAGGACGATCAGCCGAGCTTCTCCATGATCTCGTCGGCTATCTCGTAATTGCCCCACACGGTCTGCACGTCGTCATCGTCGTCGAGCGTATCGACCAGCCTCAGCAGTGTGGCCGCTGCACCCTCGTCGATTTCGACCGTAAGGCTGGGCTTCCACGCCAGCTTGACGCTTTCGGCCTCGCCCAGTGCAGCCTCGAGGTTGCCCGCAACCTCGTGCAGGTCTTCTGGCGCGGTCCAGATCTCGTGGCCGTCTTCGGAAGATTCGACGTCCTGCGCACCCGCTTCGATGGCGGCTTCGAGGACCTTGTCCTCGTCGCCCGCTCCGGACGGATATTCGATCAGGCCGAGCCGTTCGAACCCGTGGCTGACCGAGCCTTCGCTGCCCAGGTTGCCGCCATTCTTGCTGAACGCGGTGCGGACATTGGTGGCGGTGCGGTTGCGATTGTCGGTCAGCGCCTCGACGATCAACGCCACCCCGGCCGGACCATATCCTTCGTAGCGGACCTCCATATAGTCCTCGCCGCCCGCAGCGCTGGCCTTGTCGATCGCGCGCTGGATATTGTCCTTGGGCATCGACTGTGCCTTGGCCGCGTTGATCGCCAGCCGCAGGCGCGGGTTCATGTCAGGATCGGACATCCCCATTTTGGCGGCGACGGTAATCTCGCGGCTGAGCTTGGAAAACAGCCCCGAGCGTTTCTTGTCCTGCGCACCCTTGCGGTGCATGATGTTCTTGAATTTGGAATGGCCTGCCATAGTTTTGGTGTCGTCAGCTGGTGTTGGAAACTGCGGCGCGCCCTAGCCGAGAGCGGGCGCTTACACAACCACCGCGGTGCCGCTGGCGCTGACCATCAGCATCGAACCGTTCTGGCCGATCACCTCATAATCGAGATCGACGCCGACCACCGCATTGCCGCCGCGCGTCGCGCATTCGGCCTGCAATTCCTCGATCGCCTGCTCGCGCGCCTCGGCAAGGATGCGCTCATAGCTGCCCGAACGCCCGCCCACGATGTCGCGGATATTGGCGAACAGATCGCGAAAGATATTGGCGCCCACGATCACCTCGCCGGTCACGATCCCCAGATACTGCCGGATCGGCCGACCTTCGATCGTGGGGGTGGTAGTGACGATCACGCCGCGCGCGTCCTTCCAGGGTCCAGCCATGCCTTGCTCCTATGCCTGTTTGCGTGTTGCCCTTGTAATACAGGCAAGGAGTGAATCAACCCAAGCCCAGGGCCGCTTTGTAAACTTCGAGGATGGTCTCCATTTCGTGCCGATCATCGGGCTTCATTTTTCTAAGCCGAACGCACTGACGCATGATCTTGGCATCATAACCCACGGCCTTCCCCTCTGAATAGACATCGCGGATGTCATCGGCGATACCCTTCTTCTCTTCTTCAAGGCGTTCGATGCGCTCGATCAGAAGGCGCAGGCGGTCGTCGGTGGCTTCAGCCATGAGTTGCAGTCTCCATTGCAATAAGAATCACTTGGCGGCGCGATAGCCAGCCGTGCCGCGCGGGTGAAGATCGGCGGGCGATTATTCCTGTGCGTTCTTTGACAGGCTCGCTTCCATCGCGGCGATCTGTTCTGCGGTGGCGGGCGTCTGCCGGGTCGCCTTCCATTCATCCATCGGCATGCCGTGGATCAATGCGCGCGCTTCGGCCTTGTCGCCGTCATATCCGGCATCGCGTATCCAATCGGCCAGGCAATTGCGGCAGAAGCCTGCAAGCCCCATCAGATCGATGTTCTGCGCATCGTGGCGATGGCGCAAATGCCGAACCAGGCGGCGGAACGCGGCAGCGGCGACCGCGTCATCGAGCCGGTCGAGGGGGTCGCCGGTTGTTTCGGGCGCATTCGTATCCATCATCACTATTCCTTGTCTTGCAATACAGCTGTGCCATAGCTTCCCGCCATGTCAAAGCCAGCGCACGATCGGCTCGATCCAAGGGGCCGCAAGGTCAAGATCCTCGCAACCGTCGGCCCGGCCAGCCGCTCGCCGGAGATGCTGGCGCGGCTGCTCAAGGCGGGGGCCGATGCCTTCCGCGTCAACATGAGCCACGGCGATCACGCAGTCCACGGCGAAACCATTGCGGCGATCCGGGCGCTCGAAAAGGAATATGGCCGCCCGATCGCGATCCTGGCGGACCTGCAAGGGCCCAAGCTGCGCGTAGGCACGTTCAAGGACGGGCAGGCGGTGATCCGGCATTCGGGCCACTTCACGCTCGACCGCAATCCCGCACCCGGCGATGAAACGCGCGCCTGCCTGCCGCACCCGGAACTCTTCGGCATTCTCGAAAAGGGCCAGCGGCTGCTGATCAACGATGGCAAGATCCGCCTGCGGGTGATCCGCGCCGGTGCCGATGAAATTCTCTGTTCGGCGGAGGTTGGCGGGGTAATCTCCGATCGCAAGGGCGTGAACGTGCCCGATGCCGAAGTGCCGATCCCCGCGCTGACCGAGAAGGACCGCCGCGATCTTGCCTTTGCCATCGAACAAGGCGTTGACTGGGTGGGCTTGAGCTTCGTGCAGCGCCCCGAAGACCTTGCCGAAGCGCGCAAGCTGATCGGCGGCAGGGCCGCTTTGTGCGCCAAGATCGAAAAGCCGATGGCGGTGCGGCGGCTGGGCGAAATCATCGAACTCAGCGACGGGATCATGGTGGCGCGCGGCGATCTGGGGGTCGAGCTTGAGCCGCAGGAAGTCCCCCCACTGCAGAAACGGATCGTCAATGCCGCGCGCACCGCGGGCAAGCCGGTGATCGTGGCGACGCAGATGCTCGAATCGATGATCGAAAGCCCCACCCCGACGCGCGCCGAAGTCTCCGACGTCGCCAATGCGGTCTATGACGGTGCCGATGCGGTGATGCTGAGCGCCGAGACGGCGGCGGGCGAATGGCCCGAAGAGGCGGTGACGATCATGGACAAGATCGCGGTGCAGGTCGAACAGGACGAAGGTTACAAGGCGCGCGTGCGCTTCCTCGAAACGCGGCCCGATCCGACCACCGCCGATGCGCTGAGCCACGCCTGCATGACCATCGCCGATACGGTTGCGATCAGCGCGATCACCGTGTTCACCTCCTCGGGATCGACCGCGCGGCGCGTGGCACGCGAGCGCCCGGCCACGCCGATGCTGGTGCTCACCCCATCGCTGCGCACCGCGCGGCGCGTCGCATTGCTGTGGGGCGCGCATGCGGTGATGACCAAGGATATTGGCAGTTTTGAGGAAATGATCGGCAAGGGCAAACGCATGGCGCTGCGTCATGGCCTGGGCCAGGCCGGGTCAAAGCTGATTGCCCTGGCAGGCGTTCCCTTCGGGACGCCGGGCAGCACCAACCTGCTGCATGTGGTGACGCTGGCCGGCGACGAGCTGGAGAAGCATGGGGGATAGAATGGCCACTCCTGAATTGGAGCTTAGGTAGCCGCGCGCTCCAACCGTGCCCGCGCCTCGGCGTCGCCGATCAGCGGCAAAAGTTCGGCCATGTCGGGGCCGTGGTCCATGCCGGTGAGCGCCTGGCGCAGCGGCAGGAACAGCGCCTTGCCTTTGCGACCGGTCGCATCCTTGAGCGCACCCGTCAGCGCGTGCCAGGGGTCATCGCCCCACACAAACAGCCGCACAGCTTCAGCGAGATAGGCGCGGTCCTCGCCTGAAAAATCCGGCTGCTCGATCGGGCCGGTGACGTGCCGCCACCATTCGCCCGCTTCCCCGACGTGCGACAGGTTGGGCCGCACTGCGTGCCAGCCGGCCTCGTCCATTCCGCCGGGCAGGCGGTCTTTGACCTCGGCGAATTCGAGCTGGTGAATAATGGCCTTGTTGATCCGTTCGAGCTCGGCATCGTCGAACCTTGCCGGGGCACGGCCGAAGATCGATAGATCGAAGCTCTCGATCAGCGCGGCGCGATCCGCAATCGGCTCGACCGGCAGCGAAGTGCCCAGCCGCGCCAGCAGCGCGACCAGCGCCTGCGGCTCGATCCCCTTGTTGCGAAACGCATCGCAGCCCAGCGCGCCCAGCCGCTTCGACAGCTTGCCCTCGCTCCCCACCAGCAGCGCCTCGTGCGCGAAGTGCGGCAGATTTTGCCGCGCCCCATGCTGCGCAGCAAGTAGTGCGGTAAACATCTGTATTTGCACGGCTGTATTCGAGACATGATCCTCGCCGCGCAGCACATGCGTGACGCCCATATCGATGTCATCGACCGCGCTCGGCAGCATATAGAGCCACGATCCATCGGCACGGCGGATCACCGGATCGGATAGGGCCGCGGGATCGAAATGCTGGTGCCCGCGAATGCCATCCTCCCACTCGATCGGCTCGGCGTGATCGAGCTGGAAGCGCCAGTGCGGGGCAATCCCAGCCGCTTCCTTCGCAGCGCGTTCGGCATCGCTCAGCGCCAGCGCCGCGCGATCATAAATCGGCGGCAGCCCGCGCCCCAGCGCAATCTTGCGCTTGAGATCGAGTTCCTGCCCGCTCTCATAACAAGGATAGACCCGGCCTGCCGCGCGCAAGGCCACGAACGCGGCATCGTAAATCGCCAGCCGCTGCGACTGACGCTCCTCGCCATCAGGCGCCAGCCCCAGCCAGGCGAGGTCGGCGCGGATGGCATCGACAAATTCTTCCCTCGAACGTTCGGCATCGGTATCGTCGATCCGCAGCAGGAAGCGGCCTCCCGACTTCCTCGCGAGCATCCAGTTGTGGAGCGCGGTGCGGATATTGCCGACATGCAATCTGCCGGTTGGAGAGGGCGCAAAACGGGTGGTAATCATGCGATACGCGGTACTCCGCCGCCGTGGTTGCCACAAGCCCGAGCAGCCTCGCAAGCCACCAGTTCGAGCGAAGCCTGCCACAGGTGCTCGATCCGCTCGGGCCGGACCAGTCCGGCGATCTGAGCAGCGAAGTGCGCGCGGTCATGGCTGCGGGTTGCCTCCACCAGTGCGCCAATCGTGACCTCGTCATGGCTGAGCACACCGCAGCAGAAGCGGCGAAGCTGGATGGGCTCGGGCCAGGACCAGCCCAGCGCCTCGGCCAGTTGCAGCGCCTTCACCGCCAGCGCGATGCAGCCGGTCTGCGCCACCAGTTCGGGCACAGGATCGCGGCGCGCGCAGCGGTGTATCGCGATCAACCGCAAATACCGGACGAAGCGCAGGGCGACCGGATCGAGCGTGGCAGCTGCGCGAGGCTGCCCCAGCGCCGCGATCCATGCCTGTCTGCCCTGCGGCGTGCAATTTCCCGGTTCAGCCATTTCGTTCCATCCACGCCTCCACTCATGTCAAGGATGGACTGACTAACTTTATTGCGATCGCCTCGCAATAGCAATTTATGGAATTTCTACTGTGCAAGCAAAAGCCCCGCCGGATCGCTCCAGCGGGGCTCTCACGATTTTCACCCTTGGCATGAAGCGTGGGGCGTAATTATTCGCCCGTTTCGACCGCGCCCATGGCAGCCTTCATCGCTTCTTCCGAAGGAATGGCGTCAGCCTCGGGTTCAGGTTCAACCATAGGCGCCACTTCAGCCGCCGCGCCGGCCGCAACCAGCGCTTCCTGCTGCGCGCGCCAAGTGGCACGCAGCGCTGCATCGCGGCTGGAGGCGGCAACGCGCATCCGGTTCATGCCCGCACCGGTCCCGGCGGGGATCAGGCGGCCGACGATCACGTTCTCCTTGAGCCCGATCAGCGAATCCTTCTTGCCCTCGACCGCCGCCTGCGTGAGCACACGGGTCGTTTCCTGGAACGAAGCCGCCGAAATGAAGCTGCGGGTCTGCAAGCTTGCCTTGGTGATACCAAGCAGGATCGGCGTACCGGTCGCGTGCTGCTTGCCCTTGGCCAGCTTGGCATTGGCCTCGTTCATCTCGTCAAGGTCAACCTGTTCGCCCGGCAGCAGCACGGTGTCGCCGCCATCGGTGATCTCGACCTTCTGCAGCATCTGGCGAACGATCACCTCGATGTGCTTGTCGTTGATCTTCACGCCCTGCAACCGGTAGACTTCCTGGATCTCATCGACGAGATATTCGGCCAGCGCCTCGACGCCGAGCACTTCCAGAATGTCATGCGGGTTGGGCGAGCCGGAGATGAGCGTATCGCCCTTCTTGACGAAGTCGCCTTCCTGCACGTCGATCACCTTGGTCTTGGGGATCAGGTATTCGACTGTATCGCCTTCCTCGGGCACGATCGCGATCTTGCGCTTGGCCTTGTATTCGCGGACGAATTCGATCTTGCCCGAAATCTTGGCGATGACCGAAACGTCCTTGGGCATACGCGCCTCGAACAGCTCCGCCACCCGCGGCAGACCGCCGGTGATGTCGCGCGTCTTGGCGGCCTCGCGCGATGCACGGGCAAGGATGTCGCCCGCTGCGACCTGCTGGCCGTCGTTGACCGAGAGCGTGGTGCCCGGTGCGAGCATGTAGCGCTGCGCCTCGGTTTCCTCACCCTTCTTGCCACCTTCTTCGCCAAGCAGTGTCAGGCGAGGACGCAGGTCTTCGTTCTTCTTGCGGCCAAAGGCGCGGTTCTCGGTCACCACGCGCTGGGCGATACCGGTCGCTTCGTCGACCCGTTCTTCCAGCGTGGTGCCTTCGACGAGATCCTGATACTTCACAATGCCCGATGTCTCGGTGATGATCGGCAGGGTGAAAGGGTCCCACTCGGCCAGGCGGTCGCCCGCCTTAACCTTGGCGCCGACCTCGTGCATCAGCATGGTGCCATAGGGCACCTTGTGGATCTCGCGCTCGCGCCCTTCGGCGTCGATCACCGCCAGTTCGCCATTGCGGGCAAGACTGAGGATGCGGCCACGCTTGTCGGTGATGGTCGGCATATCTCGATACTCGATCCGGCCCGCCGAAATTGCCTCGAGATGCGAGGTTTCGTTGAGCTGTGCCGCACCGCCGATATGGAAGGTACGCATGGTCAGCTGCGTGCCCGGTTCGCCGATCGACTGCGCGGCGATAACGCCCACCGCCTCGCCGATGTTGACCGGTGTACCACGCGCCAGATCGCGGCCATAGCAGGTGCCGCACACGCCCTGTTCGGCTTCGCAGACCAGCGGCGAGCGGATCTTGGCCGATTGCACCTCTGCCGCCTCGATCGCCGCAACCATGGCTTCATCGACCAGAGTGCCCGCCTTGACGATCACCTCGCCGCTCTTGGCATCGATCAGATCCTCGGCAACGGTGCGGCCCAGGATGCGTTCTCCAAGCGACGCGATGACCGAGCCGCCCTGCACGATGGCGCGCATTTCGAGAGCGTTTTCGGTTCCGCAGTCTTCTTCCACGATCACGCAATCCTGCGACACGTCGACCAGACGGCGGGTGAGATAACCCGAGTTCGCCGTCTTGAGCGCGGTGTCGGCCAGCCCCTTGCGGGCGCCGTGGGTGGAGTTGAAGTATTCAAGAACGGTCAGACCTTCCTTGAAGTTCGAGATGATCGGGGTTTCGATGATCTCGCCCGAAGGCTTGGCCATCAGACCGCGCATCCCGGCGAGCTGCTTCATCTGCGCCGGCGAACCGCGCGCGCCCGAATGGCTCATCATGTAGATCGAGTTGATCTGCGATTCCTTGCCGTCTTCGCCGATCGGACGCGCCTTGATCTTGTCCATCATGGCATCGGCCACCTGGTCGCCGCAGCGGCTCCAGGCGTCGATCACCTTGTTATACTTTTCCTGCTGGGTGATCAGGCCGTCCTGGTACTGCTGTTCGTAATCGGCCACCAGCGCCTTGGTCTGTTCGACCAGCTCGATCTTTTCGATGGGGATGATCATGTCGTCCTTGCCGAACGAGATGCCCGCGCGGAAAGCGTGGCGGAAGCCCAGCACCATGATCGCATCGGCGAACAGCACGGTGTCCTTCTGCCCGGTGTGGCGATAGACCTGGTCGATCACGTCGCCGATTTCCTTCTTGGTCAGAAGGCGGTTGACGATATCGAAGGGCACCTTGTGGCTCTTGGGCAGGCACTCGCCGATAAGCATGCGGCCCGGCGTGGTGACGAAGCGCTTCATGCCGACGTTGCCCTGCTCGTCAGCCTGCGGGACGCGGGCGATGATGCGGGTGTGGAGCGTTACCGCCCTGGTTTCGAGCGCCTGGTGCACTTCGGCCATGTCGGAGAAGCGCGGCAGCCTCTCGATCTTCTCGCCGCCCTTTTCCTCGATGTATTCGGGCGTCTTTTCCTGACGTTCCATCGACAGGTAATAGAGACCCAGCACCATGTCCTGCGACGGCACGATGATCGGCTTGCCGTTCGCGGGTGAGAGGATGTTGTTGGTGCTCATCATCAGCACGCGCGCTTCAAGCTGCGCCTCGAGGCTGAGCGGGACGTGCACCGCCATCTGGTCACCGTCGAAGTCGGCGTTGAACGCGGCGCAGACCAGCGGGTGAAGCTGGATCGCCTTGCCTTCGATCAGCACCGGCTCGAAAGCCTGGATGCCGAGACGGTGGAGCGTCGGCGCGCGGTTGAGCAGCACCGGGTGTTCGCGGATCACCTCATCGAGGATGTCCCAGACTTCCTTGCGTTCCTTCTCGACCCATTTCTTGGCCTGCTTCAAGGTCATCGACAGCCCCTTGGCGTCGAGCCGGGCGTAGATGAACGGCTTGAACAGTTCGAGCGCCATCTTCTTGGGCAGCCCGCACTGGTGCAGCTTGAGCTCGGGACCGGTCACGATCACCGAACGACCCGAATAATCGACGCGCTTGCCCAGCAGGTTCTGGCGGAAGCGGCCCTGCTTGCCCTTGAGCATGTCGGAAAGCGACTTCAAGGGGCGCTTGTTGGCACCGGTGATCACCCGGCCGCGGCGGCCGTTGTCGAACAGCGCATCGACAGCTTCCTGCAGCATGCGCTTTTCGTTGCGCACGATGATGTCGGGCGCGCGCAGCTCAATCAGGCGCTTGAGGCGGTTGTTGCGGTTGATCACGCGGCGATAGAGATCGTTGAGATCCGAGGTCGCGAAGCGGCCACCGTCGAGCGGCACCAACGGGCGCAGTTCGGGCGGGATCACCGGAATCACCTCGAGGATCATCCATTCGGGGCGGTTGCCCGAATCGATGAAGCTTTCCACCACCTTCAGGCGCTTGATGATCTTCTTGGGCTTGAGCGCCGACTTGGTGGTCGCAAGATCCTCGAGCAGGTCCTCGCGCTCCTGAACCAGGTCGAGGTCCATCAGCATCTGCTTGACCGCTTCGGCACCGATCCCGGCGCTGAAGGAATCCTCGCCGTACTCGTCCTGGTATTCGAGCAGCTCGTCTTCGGTGAGCAGCTGGTATTTCTCGAGCGGGGTCAGCCCCGGCTCGATCACGATGTAGCTTTCGAAATAGAGCACGCGCTCAAGCTGCTTGAGCTGCATGTCGAGCAGGAGGCCGATGCGGCTGGGAAGCGACTTGAGGAACCAGATGTGCGCGACGGGCGCGGCCAGTTCGATATGGCCCATGCGCTCGCGGCGGACCTTGGTGACGGTCACCTCGACGCCGCACTTCTCGCACACCACGCCCTTGTACTTCATGCGCTTGTACTTGCCGCACAGGCACTCGTAATCCTTCACCGGGCCGAAGATGCGCGCGCAGAACAACCCGTCACGTTCGGGCTTGAACGTGCGGTAGTTGATCGTTTCCGGCTTCTTGATCTCGCCGAACGACCACGAGCGGATGCGCTCTGGAGAAGCGATCCCGATCTGGATCTGGTCGAAGGTTTCCGGCTTGGCCAGCTGGTTGGTGAATTTGCTCAGTTCGTTCATTTTTCGAATTCCCTTACGGGTGAAACATCGATGGGGCGAAATCGGCAGGGGGCATCAGCCCCTTGCCTTCATTCCGCCGCCTGAGGCCATTGGTCCTCATCCTCGTCGCCATCGGTAAGCGACTTCAGCTCGACGTTGAGGCCGAGGCTGCGCATTTCCTTGACCAGCACGTTGAAGCTTTCGGGTATGCCGGCCTCGAAGGTGTCGTCGCCCTTGACGATCGCCTCATAGACCTTGGTGCGGCCGATCACGTCGTCGGACTTGACCGTCAGCATTTCCTGCAAGGTATAGGCCGCGCCGTAAGCCTGAAGCGCCCAGACCTCCATTTCGCCGAAACGCTGGCCGCCGAACTGCGCCTTGCCGCCCAGCGGCTGCTGGGTGACGAGGCTGTAGGGGCCGATCGAACGCGCGTGGATCTTGTCATCGACCAGGTGGTGCAGCTTGAGCATATAGATATAGCCCACCGTCACCTTGCGGTCGAACGCATCGCCGGTGCGCCCGTCATAGAGCGTGACCTGACCCGAGGAATCGAGCCCGGCCTTTTCCAGCATCGCGGTGACATCGCCTTCGCGCGCACCATCGAACACCGGTGTCCCCATCGGCACGCCGTTGGCCAGATTGGCCGCCAACTCGACCACTTCGTCGGTCGAGCGCGCCTCGATCTCCTCATGGTACTGCTCGCCATAGACGTCCTTGAGCCGCTCGACGACCGCCGTGGGCGGCGCAGCGGTTGCCGGATCGGGATTGGCCTCGCGCCACTCGTCGAGCGCGGCAGTGATCTGCTGGCCGAGGCCGCGCGCCGCCATGCCCAGGTGCGTCTCGAAGATCTGCCCCACGTTCATGCGGCTGGGCACGCCCAGCGGGTTGAGCACCACATCGACCGGGGTGCCATCGGCAAGGAACGGCATGTCTTCCATCGGCAGGATGCGGCTGATCACACCCTTGTTGCCGTGACGACCGGCCATCTTGTCGCCCGGTTGCAGCTTGCGCTTCACCGCGACAAAGACCTTGACCATCTTGAGCACGCCCGGAGCCAGTTCGTCGCCGCGTTCGAGCTTTTCCTTGCGGTCCTCGAACTTGTCGTCGATGCTCTTGACGGCTTCGTCGTACTGCGATTTGACGGCTTCGATCTGCGCCTGGCGCTTGTCATCGGCGACCGCGAACTTGAACCATTCGAAGCGCTCGATCTCTTCCAGAAGCTCTTCGGTGATCGTTGCCCCCTTCTTGACACCCTTAGGTGCGGCTGCGGCGGTCTGACCAAGCAGCATGTCGCGCAGGCGGTTGTATGTCGCCCGGTTGAGGATCGCGCGTTCATCCGCCGAGTCCTTGCGCAGCCGCTCGATTTCCTCGTGCTGGATCGCGCGGGTACGGTCATCGATCTCGATGCCGTGGCGGTTGAACACGCGCACTTCCACCACCGTTCCGGCAACGCCGGGCGGCAGGCGGAGCGAGGTATCGCGCACGTCGCTGGCCTTTTCGCCGAAGATTGCGCGCAGCAGCTTTTCTTCCGGGGTCATCGGGCTTTCACCCTTGGGGGTGATCTTGCCCACCAGGATATCGCCCGGATGCACTTCGGCGCCGATATAGACGATGCCCGCTTCGTCGAGGCTGCGCAGCGCCTCCTCGCCGACATTGGGAATGTCGCGGGTGATGTCTTCCGGCCCCAGCTTGGTGTCGCGGGCCATGACCTCGAATTCCTCGATATGGATCGAGGTGAACACATCGTCCTTCACGATACGTTCGGAGATCAGGATGGAGTCCTCGTAGTTGTAGCCGTTCCAGGGCATGAAGGCGACCAGGCTGTTGCGGCCCAGCGCCAGTTCGCCCAGATCGGTCGAGGGACCATCGGCGATGATGTCGCCTTCCTCGATCACGTCACCCACCTTCACCAGCGGGCGCTGGTTGATGCAGGTGTTCTGGTTCGAACGCTGGAACTTTTGCAGCGTGTAGATATCGACGCCCGACTGGCCGGGTTCGACATCGCCGATCGCGCGGATCACGATGCGCGTGGCATCGACCTGATCGACGATCCCGCCGCGTGTGGCGGTGATCGCAGCACCCGAATCGCGCGCCACGGTCTCTTCCATGCCGGTGCCCACGAACGGCGCCTCGGCCTTGACCAGCGGCACCGCCTGGCGCTGCATGTTCGAGCCCATCAGCGCGCGGTTGGCGTCGTCGTTCTCGAGGAAGGGAATGAGCGAAGCGGCAACCGAAACGAGCTGCTTGGGGCTGACATCCATCAAGGTGATCTGGTCGCGCGGAGCCATGAAGTAATCGCCGTTCTGGCGCGCCGAAACCAGCTCCTCGACGAAGTAGCCCTCGGCATCGAGTTCGGCCGAGGCCTGCGCCACGGTGTGCTTCTGTTCTTCCATTGCCGAAAGATAGACCACTTCATCGGTGACGTTGCCGCCCGCGACCTTGCGATAAGGCGTCTCGATGAAGCCGTACTTGTTGACCCGGCTGAAGCTCGCCAGCGAGTTGATCAGGCCGATGTTCGGTCCTTCAGGCGTTTCGATCGGGCAGATACGGCCATAGTGGGTCGGGTGGACGTCGCGAACCTCGAAGCCCGCGCGTTCGCGGGTGAGCCCGCCCGGCCCGAGCGCCGAAACGCGGCGCTTGTGCGTCACTTCGGACAGCGGGTTGGTCTGGTCCATGAACTGCGAAAGCTGCGAGGAACCGAAGAATTCGCGCACTGCGGCCACTGCCGGCTTGGCGTTGATGAGGTCGTTGGGCATGACGGTCGAGACGTCGACGCTCGACATGCGTTCCTTGACCGCGCGCTCCATCCGCAGCAGGCCGATGCGGTACTGGTTTTCGAGCAGCTCGCCAACCGAACGCACGCGGCGGTTGCCGAGGTTGTCGATATCGTCAACCTCGCCCTTGCCGTCCTTGAGCCCGACCAGTTCCTTCACCACGGCCAGGATGTCCTCCTTGCGCAGCGTGGTGATCGTGTCTTCCGCATCGAGACCAAGGCGCATGTTGAGCTTGACCCGCCCGACTGCGGAAAGATCATAGCGCTCGCCATCGAAGAACAGGCCTTCGAACAATGCCTCCGCCGTTTCCTTCGTGGGGGGTTCGCCCGGGCGCATGACCTTGTAGATCGCCTCGAGGCCTTCTTCACGGTTTTCGGCCTTGTCGGCCTTGAGCGTGTTGCGGATCCACGGACCGGTGTTGATCTCGTCGATGTCGAGCAGCGCCAGCCGATCGATTCCGGCCTTGTCGAGCGCTTCCAGGTTCTCGGGCGAAACCTCGTCGCCCGCCTCGATATAGATGCGGCCGGTCGCCTCGTCGATCAGGTCGCAGGCGACATAGCGGCCCAACACTTCCTCGGTCGGAAGCAGCAGGTTTTCGAGTCCGTCCTTGGCAGCCTTGTTGGCCGCGCGCGGGCTGATCTTCTGCCCGGCGGCGAACACTTCCTCGCCGGTCTTGGCGTCGATCAGGGAAAAGGCCGGCTTCTGCCCGCGCCATTGTTCGGCAATGAACGGAATCTTCCAGCCGTCCACGCCGTTCTTGCCCGCGACCCGTTCCCAGATCACCTTGTCATAGAAATAGTCGAGGATCTGCTCGGCATCGAGCCCGAGCGCGTAGATCAGCGCGGTAACCGGCAGCTTGCGCTTGCGGTCGATGCGGACGTTGACGATGTCCTTGGCGTCGAATTCGAAATCGAGCCACGAACCGCGATAGGGGATCACACGCGCGGCGAACAGCAACTTGCCCGAGGAGTGGGTCTTGCCGCGGTCATGATCGAACAGCACACCGGGAGAACGGTGCATCTGGCTGACGATCACGCGTTCGGTCCCGTTGATGATGAAGGTGCCGTTCTCGGTCATGAGCGGCATGTCGCCCATGTAAACGTCCTGTTCCTTGATATCGAGTACCGAGCGGGTCTCGGTTTCGCTGTCGACCTCGAACACGATCAGGCGCAGCGTCACCTTCATCGGCGCCGCATAGGTGATGCCACGCTGGCGGCATTCGGTGGTATCGTACTTGGGATCCTCAAGCACATAATGCACGAAATCGAGCTCGGCTGTGCCGGCGAAATCGCGGATCGGGAAGACCGAGCGCAGCGTCTTTTCAAGACCCGAGACATAGCCGGTGGTCTTGTCCGAACGCAGGAACTGCTCATAGCTTTCGCGCTGAACCTCGATCAGGTTCGGCATCTCAACCACTTCGTGGATATCGCCGAAGATCTTGCGGATCCGCTTTTTCGCCGTGCCCGATACCTTCCGGGGCGCAATGCCCCCGGTGCTTTTCGCCTTGGTAACCATGGAGGAAATTCGCCTCTTTCAATCTGTGCCGCAGCCGAAATGCTCCTGCCGGGCGTCAAAAATGTGCAGTTCGCTCGCGAGAGAGGGCCCACCACTGCGACGCAAACGGGCCGCGGACATGGCACACCCCTTCCGGGCGCCACCGCAGCATTCCGATCCGTCGCGAATATGGGGCCCGCCGCCTCCATCCTGTTGCCGATCCCCGCGCAAGAATCAGCATTGCTCGAAGCGTGCGGAAGGCGCCCTATAGTCAGGGGGCGCAGACCTGTCAATTCAGACGCCGGATCTCCGTTTATCGATCAACGATTTATCGTTTTTCGATATTATCGATTGACAATAAGACGAATCGCCATTATTGATTATCGATATTGACCATCAAGGAGATCGATAAATGACCCATTTTGCCACCCAAACCGCCGCACTCGCCGCGGCGCTCTTCATCGCCATCGCATCGATGGGCGTCATCTCCAACGTTCCGCCTGCCGGAACGGCGCACGTCAGCGCGCCGATTCTCGCCTGAGCCCGGCGGAGAGGGAGGAAACAAACCATGCGCATGATGTTCAAGGACCCGTTGCTCGATGCCGCGCGCATCCTGATCGCCATCTTCATCGCGGTGTGCTGCCTTGCCGCCGTGATGCTGCTCGTCGGCGCCCCGGCGCTGCTGTTTTTCGAGGACCGCTTTCTCGCCGAACTCGCTGAAAAGGGCGTCACCGGCACCGAAGCCGCACTCACAGGCGCGGTGGCCATGGTCATGGTCGGCACCGCCGGCCTGTTGGCGCTGGCGGTGTGGTTCATGCTGGTATTGCTGCGCATCATTGCCAGCGTCGGCGAAGGCGAGCCCTTCACGCGCGAGAACAGCGAGCGCTTGTCGCGCATGGGCTGGATCGCGCTGGGGGGTCAATTGGCCTCTATTCCGGTCGGCGCCCTGGTGCTGTGGATCGCCAGCGAACTGAAGGATCTCGCCGCCGCCCATTCGCTCAGGATCGATGCCGATTTCGGCATCGACGGGGAAGGAATCCTGCTGGTGCTGATCCTGTTCATCCTCGCCCGCGTGTTCCGCCACGGCGCCGCAATGCGCGAAGACCTGGAAGGGACCGTGTGATGTCCGCAGAAGACGAAGGAACCAACATCGTGGTCAAACTCGACGACCTGCTTCATGCGCGCCGCATGACGCTCACCGACCTCAGCGAACGCGTCGGCCTCACGCTCGCCAACCTCTCGATCCTCAAGACCGGCAAGGCGAGGGCGATCCGCTTCTCCACATTGGAGGCGATCTGCCGCGAGCTGGACTGCCAACCCGGCGACGTGCTGGGGTATGAGGTCAATTAGGTCACGCCGCGCAGACGCCGACAGACGGCCCCGCCCACTCCCCCCGGGCCGGGGCCGTCGCTATCGCCGCAGACGAGGCGTCAGTAGATCCGGGGGATCAGCCGCCAGCGGGTCCTGCCCGTGAATTCGCGGTAGCTCTGATCCTGGGACAGCAGCAGCTCCTCGGCATTGAGCCGCAGCAGCTGCGCCCACCAGGCGATGACATAGACCACGAGATTGATCACCGATGGCATCGTCAGGAAAATACCGACGTGAACCGCCAGATAGCCCGCATACATCGGGTGGCGGACGATGCGGTAGGGCCCGCCGATCTTGATGCCCCGGTTGGCGGCACCGATGCCGAAGCTGCGGCGCAGGCAGAACTTGGCCCACAACTGAAAGACATTGCCCAGCAGGATCAGCCCGATCCCCAGCGGCACCGCAGCTTGCCACAGGCTCGGCCCCGGCATGATCAGCAACGGGGCGAGCGTCGCGGTGATCGCCAGCAGCCAATCACCCAGGCGCAGGCTGATCTGGTCGGTCGGGCGGCGGATCAGCACGAAGAACATGATCGCGGTTTCGGAAATCAGCGCCAGCCAGGCGAGGCCATTGGCCGATGCGAACACCCGCCATGCCAGCCACATCCACAGCAGCACGATCACGACCTGTTCGGTCCTGTCGAGCCGTGCCGGGGTCAGCCAGCGGGGCGCGCGCGCTTGCGCCGCTCTGTCAATCGAAGTGCTCATGGCCAAGCGGGATCGCACGGACATGGTTAATTAAAGGTGTGGGGCGGGATGATGACGATGCAGACCTGGCCCGGCTGGGGCAAAAAGGGGCGTCGGATTTCAAACTGACCCACTATCCCCCCCGCCCGCGCAATTTCTTGACACGGCCATCATCCCTGCTAATGGCCCGGCCCGACCGCGTTCGCGTGGTCATCCGTCCGAGACAGTTGGTGACCGGGATTTGCCAGTCTTAATTTCCAGCCTAGACGGGGACAGAGTTTCAGGCGCGGCCACAGCGGCTGCGTCGTTTCGCCTTTCGGCGTGCCTCCTTCCCCATCAACGGACTCGCCCATGCCGCGCCTGCGGCATGGACAAACGTAGCCGGTCGTGTGGGGAGCCATCCCCGCGCGATCATAGTGCCATCGCATGGCTTGTCCATGCGGCGGACAACGAAGGAGTATGGCATGGATCGTTCGCAGAAATCCGATGCGGTCGCCCAGCTCAATGCAGTCTTCGGCGAGGTCGGTGTGGTGGTCGTCACCCGCAACCTCGGCCTGACGGTGGCCCAGTCCACGCAGTTGCGCACGAAGATGCGGGAAGCCGGCGCGTCCTACAAGGTAGCGAAGAACCGCCTTGCCAAGCTCGCCCTGAAAGACACCGATTACGTCGGGCTCGAGGAATTCCTCAACGGCCCGACCGCGCTGGCCTGGTCAACTGACCCGGTCGCGGCTGCCAAGGCCGCTGTCGAATTCGCCAAGACGAACGACAAGCTGGAAATCGTCGGTGGTTCGATGGGCGCGCAGGTTCTCGACGAAGCAGGGGTCAAGGCGCTCGCCTCGATGCCCAGTCTCGACGAACTGCGCGGCAAGCTCGTGGGTCTCATCAACGCCCCGGCGACCAAGATCGCCCAGGTCGTCAATGCCCCGGCTGCCAAGCTGGCCCGTGTCTTCGGTGCTTACGGCGCCAAGGAAGCGGCATAAGGTTCATCGCAAACAGCGATTATTCAAGGGGCCAGGCCATCTGCCGAAACCCCAAACCAGAATCAGGAGTGTTACATCATGGCCGATATTGCCAAACTTGTTGAAGAACTTTCGAAGCTGACCGTCCTCGAGGCGGCCGACCTTGCCAAGGCGCTGGAAGAGGCATGGGGCGTTTCCGCCGCTGCTGCCGTTGCCGTGGCTGCCCCTGCGGGCGGCGGCGCTGCTGCCGAAGCCGCTGAAGAGCAGACCGAATTCGACGTCATCCTGATCGGTGACGGCGGAAAGAAGATCCAGGTGATCAAGGAAGTCCGCGCCATCACCGGCCTGGGCCTCACCGAAGCCAAGACGTTGGTCGAGAGCGCCCCCAAGGCGGTCAAGGAAGCGATCAACAAGGCCGAAGCCGAAGAAATCAAGGCGAAGATCGAAGCTGCCGGCGGTACCGTCGAAATCAAGTAAGCTTCCTTCAGTCGAGGCTGAATTGCGAGGGGCGGTGCCGCAAGGCGCCGCCCCTTTTGCGTAACCCGCGGTTTCCCCCGTCCGATCTGCAACCGCATGTCAATAATCGACGAACTGCCCTTGGCAGCAGATCAAAACTGCGCAAGTTGGCCGCCAGCTACCATTGTGCAGCAATTCCTTGGGGGACGTCAGACATGCATGCAAAGACCCGTTTCATCGCCACCACCGCCATGGCCGTGCTGCTGGGCACCACGCCCGCGCTGGCGCAGCAGGCGCCGATCGTTCAGCCCGGCGCACCGGGAGAGGCATCGCGCACATTGAGCGCCAAGGAAGCGATCGCGGTTGCGGGCACGCGCTTTGCCCCGGGCGACATCGCCTTCATGCGGGACATGATCCCCCATCACCAGCAGGCAGTGGAAATGTCGGAACTGGTCCCTTCACGCACCAACAACGAAGCGATCCTGAAGATCGCCGACCGCATCCTTGCCTCGCAGAAGGATGAAATCACCTTCATGCGCGACTGGTTGGAGCAGGCCGGTGAAGGCGCCGACGCGGCGCCTGCCGGTCACAGCGGCCACGGCGCTCATGGTGACCACACACTGATGCGCGGCATGGCAACACCGGGGCAAATGGCCGAACTGGCCGCTGCCAGCGGAACGGCATTCGACCGGCTGTTCCTCAGCCTGATGATGGAACACCACAAGGGCGCAGTCACCATGGTGGAGGAGCTGCACCGGCAGCCGGGCACCGCCTACGATCCGGCGGTGTTCAAGTTCACCAACGATGTCGTGAGCGACCAGAACGCCGAGATTGCGCGCATGAACGCGGTGCTGGCCGGGCTTTCGAACGATCCGCGCGCAACGCTTGCCGCGGGTTTCCGCGATGCGGGCGAGGCGATCCGCAACCTGCGGCTCGTCACCGCCATGGCCAAGGCACCCGGTTTCTTCGACCCTGAAAACCCGGCGCAGCTCCAGCCCGAAATCGTCGGTAAGAAGGACGCTGCCAAGGATGCGGCAGAAGAGGGCGCCGAAGATAATGGGGTCGATGGCGACGAAGCCGACGCTGCCAAGCGCAAGTTCGGCCAGCGCGGCTCGCTGCTCACCTTCTGGAGCACCGACATGGCGTTCAAGAACGACCTGCTGGTGACCGGCAGCTATCACGGCTTCAACATCTACCGCCTTGGCAAGGACGGGGTGCCCGCGCTGGTCAGCTCGACCGTCTGCCCTGGCGGGCAGGGCGACGTATCGGTGGTGGGCAATCTGCTGATCATGAGCGTCGAGGACAGCCGCGCGCGCACGGATTGCGGGCTGACCGGCGCCGCGGGCAAAGTCAACAAGGACCGCTTCCGCGGTGTGCGCGTGTTCGACATTTCCGATATCAGGCGCCCGCGCCAGGTTGGCCAGGTGCAGACCTGCCGCGGCAGCCATACGCATTCGATCGCCTCTGCCGATGACAAGCGGATCGTGCTCTACAATTCGGGCACGTCCTATGTCCGCGATGAAGAGGAGCTGCCCGGCTGCATTGGCGATGCCGAGGACAGCCGCACCGCGCTGTTCAGCATCGACGTGATCGAGATACCGCTGGCCGATCCTGCCGCTGCGCGGATCGTCGCCAGCCCACGGGTCTTCGCCGATGGCGAGCAGATTGCCGGATTGTGGCGCGGCGGTGACCACGGCGAAGGCACGCAGGACACGCGCCGCACCGACCAGTGCCATGACATCACCGTGTTCCCGTCAAAGAAGATCGCGGCGGGCGCCTGTTCGGGCAACGGCATCGTGCTCGACATTTCCGATCCGCTTCAGCCGCGGCGGATCGCCGACGTCACCGACAAGGGCTTTTCGTACTGGCATTCGGCCACGTTCAACAATGACGGCACCAAGGTGCTGTTCACCGACGAATGGGGCGGCGGTTCGCGCCCGCGCTGCCAGGCGGGCGATCCTACGAACTGGGGGGCCGACGCGTTCTATGCGCTCGAAGGCAGCAAGCTCGAGTTCCGCAGCCTTTACAAACTGGCACCGCCGCAGAGCGACAAGGAAAACTGCGTCGCGCACAATGGCTCGATCATCCCCGTGCCGGGGCGCGATATCTTCGTGCAGGCCTGGTATCAGGGCGGGATCAGCGTGATCGACTTCACCGATGCCGCCAATCCGGTCGAAATCGCCTATTTCGATCGCGGCCCGGTGGACCAGGAGCAGCTGGTCACCGGCGGATACTGGTCGGCCTATTGGTACAACGGCCGCATTTACGCCACCGAGATCTCCCGCGGGCTCGATGTGTTCGCGCTGGAGCCGAGCGAGTTCCTGACGGCTGAGGAAATCGCCGCCGCCAACAAGGCGCAATATCCCGGCAATGCGTTCAACCCGCAAACGCAGACGCAGGTGACCTGGCCCGCCGATGTGCTGGCAACCCTGAAGCAAAGCCGCAAAGGGGGCTGACATCCGGCCGCAGGTGTGGCGCGATAGCCGCGTCGCGGCGATAATGCACCGCAGCTGACACGACAGGCTTGGCCGGATGGGGCAGCGCGCCTATCCGGGCCGGCTGCATGACCCACGATCATACCCTCGAACCCCTGCCGATCGGCACCTCCGGCTGGCGCGAAGAGCTGCGCGAGACGCTGCGCCTCGCGCTGCCGCTGGCGCTCGCAAACCTGCTGCAGATGCTGGTCCACGCGGTCGACGTGATCTTCGTCGCGCGGCTGGGAGAACGGGAGCTGGCGGCGTCCTCGCTGGCGATTTCGCTGTTCGGCCTGCTGATGTGGGCGCTCGCCGGGCTGACCGGAATGGTCGCCGCGCTGATCGCGGAAGAGCTTGGCCGCCGTCGCCACGCCGTGCGCGAAGTGCGCCGGTCGACCCGGATGGGAATGTGGCTGGCGGTGTTCTGCGGCATGATCGGCATGACGCTCTGTTACCAGGGCGAACGGCTAATGCTGCTGGCCGGGCAGGATGCCGAGCTGGCGAAATTGGCAGGCGGCTTTCTGCGGGTGATCATGTGGGCGATGATCCCGATGATTATCGCCAATGTCCTGCGCAGTTTTGTTTCGGCGCTGGGTCGCCCGGTCTTTGCCACCGCCATCACCGCGTCGGCGCTGCTGGTCAGCCTACTGGGCAACTACACGTTCGTATTCGGACACTTTGGCGCCCCGGCGCTGGGGCTGAACGGCTCGGCGCTCGCCAGCGTGACCACCGCGCTCTACATCGTCTTCGCCTATGTCGTGGCGATCGCGCGCGACCGGCGGCTGCGACGGTATCGCATCTTCGGCAAATGGTGGCGGCCGGAATGGTCGCGCCTTCGCCAGCTGGTGCGGCTGGGCTTGCCGGTTTCGGCGACCGTGGTGGCCGAAGCCGGCCTGTTCAGTGCCGCCGCGCTGCTGATGGGACGCATCGGCGCGTCCGAACTGGCGGGGCACGCGGTCGCGCTGCAGATCGCCTCGCTGGCGTTCCAGATCCCCTTTGGCATCGGCCAGGCAACGACGATCCGGGTCGGCTATCACTACGGCGCGGGCAATGTGGCGGCGATTGGCAGGGCGGGTTGGGCCGGCATCGTCATGGGTGGTGGTTTCATGATCAGCACCGCGGCGGCGATGGTCTTCACGCCGGGCCTGCTGCTGCGGATCTATGTCGATCCCGACCTGCCGGGGAATGCGGCGATGGCCGATTTCGCCATCCGCTACATGGTGGTCGCCGCGGCGTTCCAGTTGTTCGACGGAGTCCAGGCGGTTGCCGCCGGTGCCCTGCGCGGGTTGCAGGATACGCGCGTGCCGATGCTGATCGCGATCTTCAGCTATTGGCTGCCCGGATTCGGGATCGCGGCCTGGCTGGGCTTCAACACACCGCTCGAAGGGACCGGCGTGTGGATCGGGCTGGCAACGGGCCTGATCTTTGCCGCAGTCCTGCTTGGCTGGCGCTGGTCGAAACGCGAAACCCTGGGCCTGACGCATAACGCAGCGCTTGCCGAAGGGTGAGCCAAGAGCTTTGGCGCCAAGCAAAATAATTGCCTGACTGACGGTTGACTCGGGTCGGCCGCGACCACATATGCGCCCCGCTGGCACTCTCAGGGCGAGAGTGCCAATCGCGATATTTCAACTTACAGGAAAGGTCATACGACAATGGCATTTCGTCCTCTGCACGACCGCGTAGTGGTCCGTCGCATCGAAGCGGAAGAAAAGACGGCCGGCGGCATCATCATCCCCGACAGCGCCAAGGAAAAGCCCAGCGAAGGCGAGATCATCGCCGTTGGTGAAGGCGCGCGCGACGATGACGGCGATCGCATCCCGCTCGACGTCAAGGTTGGCGACCGCGTGCTGTTCGGCAAGTGGTCGGGCACCGAGATCAAGCTCGACGGCGAAGACCTGCTGATCATGAAGGAAAGCGACATCATGGGGATCATCGGCTGATCGCCGGATCCTGACGCAATCCTCTAGACACATCAAATTCAGGAGAAAACACATGGCTGCCAAGGACGTAAAGTTTGGCCGCGACGCGCGCGAAGGCATCCTGCGCGGGGTCGATATCCTCGCCAATGCGGTAAAGGTAACGCTGGGCCCCAAGGGCCGCAACGTGGTGATCGACAAGAGCTTCGGCGCGCCGCGCATCACCAAGGATGGCGTGACCGTCGCCAAGGAAATCGAGCTCAAGGACAAGTTCGAGAACATGGGCGCGCAGATGCTGCGCGAAGTCGCCTCGAAGACCAACGACATTGCCGGTGACGGCACCACCACCGCCACCGTTCTGGCGCAGGCGATCGTCACCGAAGGCATGAAGTCGGTTGCGGCCGGCATGAACCCGATGGACCTCAAGCGCGGCATCGACCTGGCGGTCGACAAGGTGGTCGAAAACCTCAAGGTCCGTTCAAAGGAAGTGTCCGGATCGGGCGAAATCGCGCAGGTCGGGATCATTTCGGCCAACGGCGACCGCGAAGTCGGCGAGAAGATCGCCGAGGCGATGGAGAAAGTCGGCAAGGAAGGCGTGATCACCGTCGAGGAAGCAAAGGGCCTCGAATTCGAGCTCGATGTGGTCGAAGGCATGCAGTTCGACCGTGGCTATCTCTCGCCCTATTTCATCACCAACCCGGAAAAGATGACGGTCGAACTCGATAACCCCTACATCCTGATCCACGAAAAGAAGCTGTCGAACCTGCAGGCGATGTTGCCGGTGCTCGAGGCGACCGTGCAGAGCGGGCGTCCGCTGCTGATCATCGCCGAGGACATCGAAGGCGAGGCGCTGGCCACGCTGGTGGTCAACAAGCTGCGCGGCGGGCTCAAGGTCGCGGCGGTCAAGGCCCCCGGCTTTGGCGACCGGCGCAAGGCCATGCTGCAGGACATCGCGATCCTGACCAAGGGCGAGATGATCAGCGAGGATCTGGGCATCAAGCTCGAGAACGTCACGCTGGGCATGCTCGGCCAGGCCAAGAAGGTCTCGATCGACAAGGACAACACCACCATCGTCGACGGTGCGGGCGATGCCGACGACATCAAGGCGCGCGTGGGTGAAATCCGCACGCAGATCGATGCCACGACCAGCGACTACGACCGTGAGAAGCTGCAGGAACGCCTCGCCAAGCTGGCCGGCGGCGTGGCCGTGATCAAGGTCGGCGGTGCCACCGAAGTCGAGGTCAAGGAGCGCAAGGACCGCGTTGACGACGCGCTCCACGCTACCCGCGCCGCGGTTGAGGAAGGCATCGTTCCGGGCGGCGGCACCGCGCTGCTCTATGCCACCAAGGTGCTGGCTGACCTGAAGGGCGCCAACGACGACCAGACCAAGGGCATCGACATCGTCCGCAAGGCGATCACCTCCCCGGTCAGGCAGATTGCCGCAAACGCAGGCCACGATGGCGCTGTGGTTGCCGGCAACCTGCTGCGCGAGGATGACGAGACGCAGGGCTTCAACGCTGCGACCGACACCTACGAAAATCTCGTGGCTGCCGGTGTGATCGATCCGACCAAGGTGGTGCGCACCGCACTGCAGGACGCGGCTTCGGTCGCGGGTTTGCTGATCACCACCGAAGCGGCGATCGCCGAAATGCCGGAAGACAAGCCGGCTTCGCCGCCAATGCCCGACATGGGCGGAATGGGCTTCTGAGCCCGGACTTCGGCTAGGCACAACAAAGGCCCGGTGGGAGCAATCCTGCCGGGCCTTTTTGCTTGACCGACGGCAAAATACCGCGTCCATCGCGGTCAGGGCACCTTTCACCGCTGTAACCGCACAAGGTGCTTGCCCGAACGAATCGAGGTCCGTTAATCGTTTGCCAACCATACGGGAGGTAACTTGAGGGCATGATCGGACGACTGGTTGCACCTGTCTGGGCCGCATTCGCCACGGCGATGCTGGCGGCCTCCCCGCTGGCAGCGCAGACCAGCGATCTGGGAGCCGCGTTCGACCGCGCGCTCGGAACCGAGCCGCGCAGCCCGCAGTCCTTCGACGCAGTCTATGAAACCTCGCTTGAGCGGCGCATTGCCCAACTCGCCGATGGCACCCGGGGCCGGATCGGGGTCGCGGCCATCGACCTGTCGACCGGGCGGCAGATCGCCGTGCTCGGCGACCAGCTGTTTCCCATGGCCTCAACCAGCAAGATCGCGGTGGCAGCGACCTATATGGAGATGGTCGAGCAGGGGAAATACTCGCTGACCAGCGAATTTCCGCTGCTTGTTGCGGTGGGTTCGGCCAGGTTCTCCTCAGCTGTCGCGCCCGTGCGCAAGGGCGAGCACATGGCGGCGATCGACCTGATCGAGTTGATGATTACACGCTCGAGCAACCCGGCCACAGATGCGCTGCTCGCGGCGGTGGGCGGCCCCGCCAAGGTAAACGACTGGGTCCGCCGCCAGGGCATCAGGGAATTCAGCATCAACCGCGACATCGCCACTCTGGTGCGCGACGATGGCGAGTTCGATCCGGCGACGCATATCGACCGGCGCGATGCGGCAACGCCCCGCGCCATGGTCGAGCTGCTGCGCGGCCTCTACCAGGGCAAGTATCTCTCGGCCGAAAGCCGCCGCGTGATACTCGGCGCGATGAGCCGGACCAGCACCGGAAAACGCCGCATCCCGGCGCAGATTCCTCTCGGCGCGCAAGTCAGCCACAAGACCGGGTCGTTGAACAACACATCCAGCGATGTCGGCATCATCGAAACGCCTGACGGACGCGCATTCGCGCTGGCTATCTATGTCACCGGGCAGGGCGCGCGCGCCGCGCGCGAAGAGCGGATCGCGGCCATCGCCCGCGCGCTCTATGACGGTTTCAATGCCGATGCCCAGCGGCAGATCCTGACGAACAGCGTCGCTGGCGAGCGCGCGACGCAAACGGGCGGCTGATCGCGTCATCCGCGGCATTGCGTTCGCAGATTTGCGGGGGCGAGCCAAAGAAAAGGGGCGGCACCTTGCGGCACCGCCCCTGGACAAGCGATAAATCGCCTTCGCGAGTAAAATTACTCGGCAGCAGCTTCCGTGGTTTCTTCAACAGCTGCTTCGGCACCTTCGACGGCTTCACCGGTAGCTTCGGTAGCTGCGGTAGCAGCTTCGTCGACAACGGCGGTCGCATCGTCAGCAACGGCGGCGGTGTCAGCAGCAGCGGCATCGGCAGCTTCGGTTGCTTCGTCGGCACCCTGCGAGCAGGCGGCGAGGCCGAGAGCGGCACCGGCAACGGCAGCAGCAAGAATGATCTTACGCATGATATGAATTCCTTGATCAGCGAGTGGGATGCAAGGAGCCACTTGATGCGGTCCCTGCACGAAGCCCGCCGATGCTGGCGGGCTCTGCCAAGGGAAATAATGGCGATTTTAAGGCAAGGCAAGCCGTATTCGCCGATTCCGCCATCATTTTGCCGTATTTGAGCCGCCCTCGAGAGGTGTCAAGCGGCCCCGAAAGCCCTTACCGACCCTCACAGAGGCTGCTAACACGGGCTCCTGATGAGCAACAAGCAGCACCTCTATCTCGTCGATGGGTCGTCCTATATTTTCCGGGCCTATCACCGGCTTCCGCCGCTGACCGATCCGCAGGGCACCCCGGTCGGCGCGGTTTATGGCTACACCACGATGCTGTGGAAGCTGGCCGAGGAACTCGACAAGGCCGAGGGGCCGACGCATCTTGCGGTGATCCTCGACAAGGGTTCGCATACCTTCCGCAACGACATCTATCCGCTGTACAAGGCCAACCGCCCGCGCGCGCCCGAAGATCTGGTGCCGCAATTCCCGCTGATCCGCGATGCCACCCGCGCCTTCAGCCTGCCCTGCATCGAGGAGGAGGGGCTCGAGGCCGATGACCTGATCGCCACATACGCCCGCGCCGCGCAGCGCGAAGGATGGAATGTGACCGTGGTCTCCTCCGACAAGGACCTGATGCAGCTGGTGGGCGAGCACGATGGTGCGCGGATCGACATGCTCGACACGATGAAGAACCAGCGCATCTATATCGACGAGGTGGAGGAGAAGTTCGGCGTCGGGCCGCAGCTGGTCGGTGATGTGCTGGCGCTGATGGGTGACAGCGCCGACAACGTGCCCGGCATCCGCGGTATCGGGCCGAAAACCGCGAGCAAGCTGATTGCCGAGCATGGCTCGCTCACCGCGGCGCTCGATTCGGCGGCTGACATGAAACCCTCCAAGCTTAAGGAACGGCTGATCGAGGGGCGCGGCGAGGCCGAGATGAGCCGCGTCCTGGTGGCGTTGAAGGAAGATTGCGCACTGCCGCAGCCGCTGGAGGAATTCCGGCTCGACGGCGTCCCGCCCGAACCGCTCGCCATATTCCTCGAACGACACGGCTTCACCAGCCTGCTACGGCGCCTCAATGCGGGTAAGGGTAGCCCCGAACGACCGGTAAATCTCAATCCGGCGAAGGCGCAGACGGCGGGCGATACCGGAAATGCCGGGGGCAACCGGCAGGCCATGCCCGAAATGCCCCCGGTCGATCGCAGCGCCTATGAATGCGTCCAGAGCATGGAGCGGCTCGATGACTGGATCGCGCGCGGCTTCGCGGCCCGCCAGATTGCGGTCGATACCGAAACCAGCGCACTCGACGCAGTGCGCGCCGACCTGGTCGGGGTCAGCCTGGCGCTGGGCCCGAACCAGGCCTGCTATATTCCGCTTGGCCACGGCGGCAGCGACATGTTCGCCGAAAAGCCGGTGCAGATTCCTCTTGCTGAAGCCATTGCGGCGCTGAAACCGCTGCTCGAAGACCCGGCGGTGCTCAAGATCGGGCAGAACATCAAATACGACATCAACGTGCTCGCCCGCCACGGCATCGCGCTGGGGCCGATCGATGACACGATGGTGATGAGCTTCGCGCTCGACGCGGGGCGCAGCGAGCAGGGCATCGGTGGCGGACACGGGATGGACGAGCTGTCCGAACGGCATCTGGGCCATACCCCGCTCGCTTTCAAGGATGTCTGCGGCGCAGGCAGGAAGCAGATCTCGTTTGCCGAGGTTCCGCTGGACCGCGCAACCGAATATGCCGCCGAGGATGCCGATGTCACCTGGCGGCTGCACCAGCATCTGAAGCCGCGTCTCGCCGAAGAAGGAAGTACGCGGATCTATCAGCGGGTCGATCGCCCGCTGGTGGCGGTGGTCGCGGCGATGGAGCGCAAGGGGATCAAGGTGGACCGGACCCGCCTTGCCGCACTGTCCGAGGAATTCGCCCGCGAATCGGCACGGCTCGAGGGCGAGATTCATGCCGCTGCCGGGCAGGAATTCACCATCGCCAGCCCGCGCCAGCTTGGCGAAATCCTGTTCGACAAGCTGGGCTACAAAGGCGGCCCCAGGGGCAAGAGCGGGCAGTACTCGACCGACGTGGGCGTGCTCGAACGGCTGGCGGGCGAAGGTGCGCCGATTGCCAGGCTGGTGCTCGAATGGCGCCACCTGGCAAAGCTCAAGTCGACCTATACCGATGCACTTCAGGAGGCGATCAATCCGTCAACGGGGCGCGTCCACACCAGCTATTCGCTGGTCGGCGCGCAGACCGGGCGGCTATCCTCGACCGATCCCAATTTGCAGAACATCCCGGTCCGCACCGCGATCGGGCGGCAGATCCGCGAGGCCTTTGTGGCCGACGAGGGCAACGTGCTGCTCGCGGCGGACTATTCGCAGATCGAGCTCAGGCTGGCGGCGCACATGGCCGACGTGCCGACGCTGAAAGAAGCCTTCGCGCAAGGCGAGGACATCCACGCGCGCACCGCCGACGAGCTGTTCGGCACTGTCAACCGCGACACGCGCGCGCGCGCCAAGACGATCAACTTCGCCATCCTCTACGGCATTTCGCGCTGGGGGCTGGCCGCACGGCTGGAAGTGACGCCCGAAGAGGCGCAGGCGATGATCGACACCTATTTCCAGCGTTTCCCCGGTATCCAGCGCTACATCCACGATACGCTCGTCGCCGTGCGCGAACGCGGCTGGTCGGAAACGCTGTTCGGCCGCAAATGCTGGTTCCCGCGGATCAATTCGAAGCACCAGGCAGAGCGGCAGGGATCGGAACGGGCAGCGATCAATGCGCCGATCCAGGGCAGCAGCGCGGACATCATCAAGCGCGCGATGGCGCGGATGACCCCCGCCCTGCGCGATGCCGGGCTGAACGAGGTGCACATGCTGCTGCAAGTGCATGACGAACTGGTGTTCGAATTGCCGCACGGCGATGTTGAAGCGGCCACGCCGATCATCCGCCGGGTGATGGCCGAAGCTGCCGCACCGGCGGTCACTCTCGACGTGCCGCTGGGCGTCGATATCGGCACCGGCGCGAGCTGGGATGCCGCGCATTGAGCCGCCGGGCTTGCCAGTTTCAGCTCTGCGACATAACCCGCAGATGATGCCGGACTGGTTCAACCCCTCGAGTTGGCCCGCCAACTGGAACATCGCCTGGGATATGGCGCTCTCGGGCACTTTGACCGCGCTTGCGGCGATCGGCGGCGGCTATCTGCTTTATCGCCTCATCCTCGCGGCGATGCGGCGGCTTGCCGCGATGTCGGAAACCGCGCTCGATGACCTGATGGTCGAGCGGGTGGCTCGCCCGCTCAAGTGGGCCGTTATCGTGCTCGGCCTGACGATTGCCGCGCAGGCCGACCAGGGCCTGCTACTGGCCTGGGAGCCGATGGCGCGCTTCCTGCGTCCCGCCATCCTGGGCTGGATCGCCTATTCGCTGGTCAAGGCGCTCACCGCCGCGTTCGAACTGAGGTTCGATGCCTCCGAAGACCCGGTGGCCATGCGCAGCCGCCGCACGCGGCTTGCCATCCTCTCGCGCTCGGCAACGCTGGTGATCGTGACCGTCACCGTCGGCCTGATGCTGATGGCGATACCCGGTGTGCGCAGCATCGGCACCACCCTGCTTGCCTCGGCCGGGCTGGCGGCGCTGGCGGTGGGTGCGGCGGCGCAGCCTGCGCTCAAATCGTTCATCTCGGGATTGCAGATGGCGATGACCGAACCGATCCGTATCGGCGACATGGTCAAGGTCGATGGCTATACCGGGCGGGTTGAGGAAATCCGCATGACCTTCGTCCTGATCCGCAGCTGGGACGAACGGCTGATCGCGGTCCCCACCGGGCGGTTCTTCGAGCAGAGTTTCGAGAACTGGTCGCGCAAGAACGAGCGGCTGACCGGGCCGGTGTTCCTCCATCTCGACCCGGCGACGCCGGTCGCCCCGATCCGCGAAGAATTCCAGCGCTTCGTGTCGGCCCATCCACTGTGGGACCAGCGCACCGCCGACGCGCTGCTCACCGAGGCCTACCCCGAAAGCATCGAGGTGCGCCTGGCGGTGAGCGCCCGCACGATCGGCGATTTGTGGCAACTGCGCTGCGAATTGCGCGAGCACATGCTCGAATGGCTGCGCGACAATATGCCCGATTCGCTGATCCGCCACCGGCTCGAAGTCGATGCCGCCAATGCCAGGGCAAAATCAGATTGAACCACCAAAGAAAAAACCCGGCCACAAGGGCCGGGTTTGAAAGTCTTGGGAGAGGATGCCTAAAAGGCCCCTTCCATATGCGGGGCGGCACATTTTTGTGCAAGTGCGAAAAGGTCATGCTGTGTTGCACCAAACGCAACACGGTTTTTGCAATTACCCGCCAGGCTTCTGAAATTTCATCACAAAGCGGTCGGTCTTGCCGCGCACTTCCTCATCGAAGACATTGTGCGAGTGATCATCTTCGCTGCGCCGCAACATATCGGATCGCTCGGTCAACCTGAAACCTGCACCGGTCATCGCCGCGATGACCGTGTCGGACGCTATGCGGTGCAACCTGCCGGTCACCTCGCGCGGATCGCCTGCAGGGCCCATGTGGTCGACCACGATGACCTGGCCCCCCGGCCTGATTGCGGCGAACCAGTTTGCCAGCACGCCGTCCACGTCCAGCCGGGGAAATTCGTAACGTTCCGATTCCCAGTACAGATCGTGGAATACAAGATGCGCGAAAATCGTGTCCACGCTGCCCGGGGCCAGCTGCATCGCGCGCGGCGGGACTGCCATCGTCCGGATGTTGGTATGTGCGGCCAGCCTTTGCTTCCACACCTCGGGATTGTGGAAGCGTACGGGATTGACCGCATAGACCACCCCTCCCGGTCCAACCAGATCGGCAATCATGGCGGTATAATACCCGTCCCCTGCCATGAAATCGGCCACGGACTGACCGGCCTCGATGCCCGAGAACCTCAGGACTTCGGTCGGTTGGCGGCCCGCATCCAGCGCCCGGTCGGCATCGGTGCGGCTTTCGGCGGCGACTGCATCCTGCGCCTTGTCGGCAAGCAGCGGCGCAGGCTGTATCAGCGCCATTGCCGCAGCCGCGATGCAAAGCTTCGTTCGAATCATTTCATTCCCTCCGTTTCCTCAAACCATGAAATCCGGCCGACCCCATCCGCGGCTGCGCCGCAACTCCGGCCCGATCAACCCTCGCCAATTCTCGACGGAGGGGAGCGGGCGTTTCTGCATTGGCCAATACGGCGGCCAATACAGCGGATGACAGGTATCGGGCGACGCGCTATGCGCCGCACCAACTCCCTTCCTTCCAGCGTGAGGAACCGATGCAGAAACTTTATCCCGATGCCGCCAGTGCTCTTGATGGGTTGCTGCGCGACGACATCCTCATCGCCAGTGGCGGCTTCGGCCTGTGCGGCATCCCCGACCGGTTGCTCGATGCGATCCGCGACAGCGGGGTCAAGGGGCTCACATTCGCCAGCAACAATGCCGGGATCGACAACGAGGGCATCGGCAAGCTGCTGCGCACGCGGCAGGTGAAGAAGATGATCTCCAGCTATGTCGGCGAGAACAAGGAGTTCGAGCGGCAGTATCTCGCCGGAGAGCTTGAGGTCGAATTCTGCCCGCAGGGCACGCTGGCCGAGCGTATGCGCGCAGGCGGTGCGGGTATTCCCGGCTTTTACACCAAAACAGGCGTCGGCACGCTGGTGGCCGAAGGCAAGGAAACGAAAACCTTCAACGGCGAAGAATACATTCTCGAGCGCGGCATCTTCGCCGACCTTTCGATCGTCAAGGCGTGGAAGGCCGATGAAACGGGCAATCTGATGTTCCGCAAGACCGCGCGCAACTTCAACCTGCCCGCCGCCACCTGCGGCAAGGTCTGCGTGGTCGAGGTCGAGGAAGTGGTGCCCGCCGGCAGCCTCGATCCCGATTGCATCCACCTGCCGGGCGTTTACGTCCAGCGGATGATCGTGGGCGCGCCCTGTGACAAGAAGATCGAGTTCCGCACCGTGCGCGCGCGTGAGACGGCGGGAGCAGTAGCATGACGCGCGGTTTGACACTGACGCTCGGCCTGCTTCTCGCTGGCTGCGCGGGAACCGTGCCGCCTGCGGTTGCGCCGCCGCCGGTGCCCCAGGCGGAGGAAACTGCCACACCCGCGCCGCCCACCGCGCTGCAATATCTTTATGGTTCTGCCGAGGCCGCAATCGCGGTGCGCGCGACCTATGCCCGCATCGCCGATTATGCAGCCATGCGTATCATGCAGCGGCCGCAGGACAGCGTCGTCCTGGCCGCTGGCGCCGGTATCGATGCGCCGCGCTTCGAACCTTGCGGCGACAAGCCCTATGCCGCCGTCTTCGATGCCGACGAGACGCTGATCTGGAACCTCGGATCGATGCGCTGGTTTGCGCAGCACGGCATCGGTTTTGATCCCAAGGTCTGGGACCAGTGGGAAAAGACAGGTGCGGGCAAGGCCAGGGCAATGCCCGGCAGCGTCGATCTGGTGAACGGCCTGCGCGCGGCGGGCATCACCGTCATCGCCAACACCAACCGCAGCGCCGCCAACGCCGCGGGCACCGAGGGTACACTGCGCGCCGCCGGGCTGGGCGAGTTCAGGCACGGCGAGACGCTGTTCCTGCTCGGCGACGATGCGGGCGGATCGAGCAAGGATCTGCGCCGCGGCGCCATTGCCGCGCGTTACTGCGTCATCGTCCTCGCCGGTGACCAGCTGGGTGATTTCAGCCAGCAGTTCAACGACAGGGCGCTGCCCCCCTCCGTCCGCATGCAGATGGCGACCGGTGCCGCCGCGAGCGCGCTGTGGGACAATGGCTGGTTCCTGCTCCCCAATCCCGTCTATGGCCCATGGGACCGGCTGGGCTGGGACGATATCTTCTCCACCGACAGCGAATGGGAGCCGCAATGATGGCCGAAGCAACCAGTGGCTGGAGCCGCGACCAGATGGCCGCGCGCGCCGCGCAGGAACTGCGCGATGGCTATTACGTCAACCTCGGCATCGGCATCCCCACGCTGGTCGCCAACAACATCCCGCGCGGGATGACCGTAACGCTCCAGAGCGAGAACGGCATGCTCGGCATCGGCCCCTTCCCCTATGACGACGAGGTCGATCCCGACCTCATCAATGCGGGCAAGCAGACCATCAGCGAACTGCCGCACAGCGCCTATTTCGACAGCGCCGCGAGCTTTGCCATGATCCGCGGCGGACATATCGACCTCACCGTGCTCGGCGCGATGGAAGTGGCCGAGAACGGCGACATCGCCAACTGGATGATCCCGGGCAAGATGATCAAGGGCATGGGCGGCGCGATGGACCTCGTCGCGGGCGTCAAGAAGATCATCGTGGTGATGGAGCACAATGCCAAGGACGGAAGCCCCAAGTTCATCCCAGAATGCACCCTGCCGCTGACGGGCAGGAATGTGATCGACATGGTGATCACCGATCTCGCCGTGTTCCAGCGGGAGGATCATACCAGCCCGTTCCGCCTGATCGAACTGGCACCGGGCGTGACCGCCGATGAAGTCGCGGCGAAGACCACGGCGCACTATGAGGTTGCGCTTCCCAGGTGATTCCGTTTGGCGAGACTCGCGGCGGCATGAGATAATTATTTGTTATGAGTTTCGCTGCCGCCTTTCGCAGCCGCTTTCTCGATGTGCTCGCGTCGATCTACATCTATAACGAACATCGCGGCTATACCTCGCTCGACCGGGTGCTCGAGGCTGTCCGGGCGCGTTGCCCCGGCGATTCCCGGTTCATCGCCGCGGTCGAGAAACACCGCGCCGACGAGGAAAAGCATTATCGCATGTTCCGCCGCTGGTTCGAGCTGAGGGGCGAAATGCCGCTCAAGGTCGATCGCACCTGCGGCCATATCGATCACTTCATCCAGAGCGTGTTCGGCTGCCCGATCGAGGAGCTCGATACTGGCGAGATCGTTACGAATGGCGACGAGTTCGAGAAGCTGTGCCGTGTGATCATGATTACCGAACAGCGCGGCATGAGGCAGGTCGAGGTGCTGCTGAAGAACCGGCATGTGCTGTCGGACCGGGCGATGACCGCGATCTTCAAGGTGGTCGAGAAGGACGAGCCGAGCCACTGGATGCCCTACGACGCCTGGCTGCGCGCGAATGGCCGCCGGCCCAAACCGCGCTGGAGGGAAAAGTGGACCGATTACTGGATCCACAAGTCGCTGATGCTGGCCAAGTTGCCCACGCTGTTTCTCGACCGCCAGGCAACGCGGCTCGTGACCTGGCCGGATGAGGATTCGCGGGTCTACGCCACTTGACCGCAGCCCTGACCGGGCGCAAGCCCACGCGGCATGTGGCTCGATAAACCTCGCAACCCGGATGCTCCGCTGGCCGGGCTGAAGGTCGTCGAGCTCGCGCGCGTGCTGGCAGGGCCGTTCGCGGGCCAGATTCTGGCCGATCTCGGCGCCGATGTGATCAAGGTCGAAAGCCCCGATGGTGACGGGACGCGGAAATGGGGCCCTCCATGGATCGAGCGCGAGGGGCCTGATGGCAAGGTGCAGCGCGAGGCCGCCTATTACCACGCCTGCAACCGCGGCAAACGTTCGGTCGTCGCCGATTTTTGCGATGCGCAGCAATTGGCGCAGGTCAAGGCGCTGATTTCCGGGGCCGATGTGGTGCTGGAAAATTTCAAGACCGGATCGCTGGCGAAATTCGGGCTCGATTACCCCGCGCTCGCCGCCGTCAATCCGCGCCTCGTCTATTGTTCGATCACCGGCTTCGGCCAGGACGGCCCGCGCGCGCATGAGGCGGGGTACGATTTCGTCATCCAGGCGATGAGCGGGTTCATGGCGCTGACCGGCGAGCCGCAAGGCCAGCCGATGAAGATGGGCATCTCGATTTCCGACCTCGTCTGCGGGCTCTATGCCGTGATCGGCATCCAGGCCGCGCTGACCATGCGCGAGCGCACCGGAACAGGCCAGCATGTCGACATGGCGCTGCTCGACTGTTCGGTCGGCCTGCTCGCCAGCCAGGCGCTGCACTATCTCGTCACCGGCACGAACCCGCCGCGCATGGGCAATGCGCATGCCCAGGTGAGCGCCTATGGCGTGTTTCCCGCCGCCGACGGCCCGATCATCCTGTCGCCCGCCAACGACGGCCTGTTCTGCAAGCTGCTGAACATGCTGGGCCGCGATGATCTGCTGGGCGATGCGCGCTTCGCCAGCAACGAGGCGCGGCTCGCCAACCGCGCCGCGCTCGACACGCTGATCGCCGCTGAAACCGCCCGGCACCCCCGCGAATGGCTGCTCGAACAATGCCACGCCCACGGCATCCCGGCGGGGCCGATCCATGAAATCGATCAGGTCTTTGCCGATCCGCAGGTGATCGCACGCGGGATGAAGCTCGATCTGGGCGGACTGCCCACCGTGCGCAGCCCGTTCACCTTCTCAGGTGCCGAGCTGGCGCTCGACGCGCCCTCCCCCATGCTCGGCGAGCATCAGGGGGACTGGATCAGTCCAGCGCGGCCTTGAGGTCGCCGATCAGGTCGGTGCGTTCCCACGGGAAATAGTCACCTTCGGCCTTGCGCCCGAAATGGCCATAGGCCGCGGTCCGGCGATAGATCGGGCGATTGAGCCCCAGATGCATGCGGATGGCGCGCGGGGTCAGCCCGCCCAGCTTCTCGATAGAGAGGATCGCGGCTTCGAGCCGGTCATCGCCGACCGTCCCGGTGCCATGCGTATCGACATAGAGCGCCAATGGCCTGGCGATGCCGATGGCATAGGCCAGCTGAATGGTGCAGCGCCGCGCAAGCCCCGCCGCAACGATATTCTTGGCGAGATAGCGCGCGATATAGGCAGCTGAGCGGTCCACCTTGGTCGGGTCCTTGCCGCTGAAGGCACCGCCGCCATGCGGCGCCGCGCCGCCATAGGTATCGACAATGATCTTGCGCCCCGTCAGCCCGGCATCGCCATCGGGTCCGCCGATCTCGAACGCGCCGGTGGGGTTGATATGCCACACCGTCTCATCGCTCAGCAGCCCCTGCGGCAGCACTTCGCCGACTGCCTTCCTGACATAGGCCTTGAGCTCGGCCTCCTTTTCCCCCTCGTCGTATCCGGGCGCGTGCTGCGTGGAAACGACTACCGCGGTGCAGGCCACCGGCTTGCCGCCGCGATAACGCAGCGTCACCTGGCTCTTGGCATCGGGTTCGAGGAAAGGGGCCGCGCCCGAATGGCGATCAGCCGCCAGCCGTTCGAGGATCTTATGGCTGTAATCGATCGCGGCGGGCATGAGATCGGGGGTCTCATCGCAGGCAAAGCCGAACATGATGCCCTGGTCGCCCGCGCCTTCATCCTTGTTGCCGCTGGCGTCCACGCCCTGCGCGATATGCGCGGATTGGCCGTGGAGGTGGTTCTCGAAGGCGAGCGTCTGCCAATGGAAGCCAGGCTGGGCATAGCCGATCTCGCGCACCGTATTGCGCACGGCGGCCTCGATCTCGTCGAGCGCGCCGGGAGTCCACTGGCCGCCCTCGTAAACGCCCTTGCAGCGGATTTCACCCGCCAGCACGACCTTCTGCGTGGTGGTGAGCGTTTCGCAGGCTACGCGCGCTTCGGGATCCTTCGACAGGAACAGATCGACAATCGCGTCCGAAATCTGGTCGGAAACCTTGTCGGGATGGCCTTCGGAAACGCTTTCCGAAGTGAACAGGTAATCGTCGCGCATGAAGCCTCTTCGAAGAAGGATATAAGGATTTCTTTATGTGTGAATATCCTCTAGCCGCCGCGGCGACGCATGGCAACAAGCGATAGCGCCGCCAGCACAATCGCCCATCCCAGCGGCAGCGCATTGCCCAGCCGGGCGAACAGCGTTGGTGGTTTGGCAGGCGGAATGTAGCCGTCGATCCGGCCCTCGCGCTGTCTGCCGATATGCTGGCGCACCACGCCATCGGCATCGATCACCGCGCTGATCCCGGTGGTGGTGGAGCGCAGCACCGGCAGCCCTTCCTCGATCGCGCGCATCCGCGCCTGCGCCAGATGCTGCGGCGGGCCCCACGCACCGAACCAGCCATCATTGGAAGGGTTGAAGATGTAATCGGGCCGGTTCGCGCGATCGACCACCTCGCCTGAAAACACGATTTCATAGCAGATCTGCATTCCTGCCCGGCCAAATGGCCCAAGGTCGAGCGTCTGCGGGCCGGGGCCGGGGATGAAATCGATCGAGCCCGCAACCAGCCGCGAAGCACCCAGCGGCTCAAGCAGCCAGCGCAGCGCCAGGTATTCGCCATAGGGCACCAGATGCGCCTTGGCATAGCGCCGCCCCAGATTCCCCTCGCCATCGATCGGAGTGATGGCATTGTAGGCGCCCACTGCGCGCAGCTGCCCCTCACGCTCGCCAATCTCCAGATCCACTGCCCCGGTGAGGAGCAGCGACGCGGGGCCGATCACGGCGCCGATCCGCCGCCTCGCAAATGCCGGGTCGGCAGCGACGGTCATCTGGAAATAATAGCGCTGCGGATAACCATCGCGCAGATAGTCAGGCACGCCCGATTCGGGCCACAGCACCAGCCGCCGCGCGTCGTTTCCGGGCATGGTCAGCCGGGCGATGCGGGAGAAATGCTCCTCGAATTTCGATGCGTCGTTGATCTCCACCTGCGGGATCAGCGGCTGGATCAGCACGAACGGCACTGTGCCTTCCGGCCCCCTGTTCGCCGGCCAATGCATCAGTGCCGCCAGCACCGCGCCGCTTGCTGCCAGAACGGCCCAACGGCGCCCCTCAGCCAGCGCCACCAATGCGGTCGCGATCACGATCACCAGCCCGGAAAGCGCATATGTGCCCAGCCACGGCAGCGCGCGGGCAATCCCCGGCGCGTCGAAGCCGCCCAGCAGCATCAGGCCAAGCGGCGGCCAGGGATATCCGGTGAAGACCCAGCTGCGCAGCCATTCGGTGACGATCCAGGCCGCGGCCAGCAGAAACCCGAAGGCCAGGGTGCCGGACTTGCCCACTAACCGGTGCGCAGCGAGCGCGGCAAGCGCGGGATAGATCGCCAGATAGGCGCATACCAATGGAACCGCCAGCCAGCCGAGAAAGGCGGGCATATCGCTCTGATAGGTGAAGGCAGTGGCGATCCAGTTGTTCGCCAGCGTCAGATGCGCCCATCCGAACAGCCAGCCGATCTGTGCCGCCTCTGCCCTGCTCTGCGCGCGGCGCAGCAGCACGATGAAACCGGCAATGGCGGCAAGTCCGAGCGGCCATAGGCCCAGCGGAACGAAAGCGCAGGCACCAACTGCGCCCAGTGCGGCCGCCAGCAACCGTGGTCGGGCCATGACCCGGCGCCGAACGGGGTCAAATGCCTCGATCACGCGCCAGCCCGCCCCCGGTGCCCGGTCAGTCAGCCAACTGCCTGCAAATCATCGTCGCCACTGGTGCTGATCTTGAGGCGGCGGCGCGGGCGCTTTTCTTCGTCGGGTGCCACCGCGTCGCTGCCTGCGCCGATCGACGGAGGAAGGATGGCGGCATCGATACCTGCATCGTTTCCGGCCTCGCCGCGTTCCTTGCGGGCCGGGCGATTGTCGCGGGCCGGGCGGCGAGCGCCGCGGTCCTTTGACCGGCCCTGACGTGGCGCTTCCTCGACCGGGGATTGCTGCGCCTCCACACCGGTTGCCTCGCCTTCCTCGCCGGGCTCTCCCTCGAACCGCGGCGGTTCGCGATCACGATCGCGATCACGCGGACGAGGCGATGTGCGACGCCGGTCGTAATCATCGCGCGCTTCGAAATTCTCGTCATCGTCGTCGTTGGTCGGATCGCGATCGTCCGGGCGCCGCGAGCGTCCCTCGTCCTGACGCGTCTTGTTGTCGGCGATCACGCGGAAGTAGTGATCGGCAAACTGCAGGTAATATTCGGCCTGCACCCTGTCGCCGTTATGCTGCGCATCCTGGGCGAGCTTCTTGTACTTCTCGAGCATCTGCGGCGCATTGCCGCGCGCCCGGCTGTCGATCCGGTTGATCTGGTTGCCGCCGCCCTGACTGCGATTGCCGCGACCGCGACGGCGATTGTTCCTGTTGTTATTCAAGGAGAGTTTTCCTCACTCGCGACCCTGCGCCAGCACACGTTTCCGCGCAGCGGTCAAATGACCTTTGCCATGAGCGCCGCCATCGGGCAGCGCGCCCAATTCCGAGCCAAACGGCGAACCAACACGGCCCGCACCAGCATCAAAACCTGGAACGAGGTACAACGGTCGGCGATGAAATGTCCGCTGACCAGAAGACCTGAAAACTGCGGTAGCGACTGGAAACGCATTTGCCAAGCCATTTTGCGATTTTCCCGCCGGAATTACCGGGTCAGCACCAATGCGCGATTCCGGCCGGCAAGGTCGCGCCGTGCCGCAACCTTGAACCCCGCCTCGTGCGCAATCGCCGCGACCGATTCGGCCTGAGTTGCGCCGATTTCCAGCACCGCGCAGCCATCTGGCAACAAAAGGCTGGACAGCTGCGGGACGATTACGCGGTAGTCGTCAAGCCCGTCCTTCCCCGCAAACAATGCCTGCGCCGGTTCATAATCGCGAACCGACGCATCGAGCGGCGCGTCCGCCTCGACATAGGGCGGGTTGCATAGGATCAGCGCGAAGCGGCCCAGATCATCGGCCCAGCCAGGCTCGCGCCAGTCGCGCCGCAGGATTCGCGCCCTGTCCGCCCAACCCAGCCGCACCGCATTGAGCGCCGCGACCTGCACGGCATCGAACGAGGCATCGATGCCGATACCCTGCATTGCTGGCCGGGCGGCCAGAACGCTCAGCAGCAGCGCGCCCGAACCCGTGCCCAGATCGAGCACCCGCCCCGCTTGCGGGCCCAGATCGAGCACAGCCTCGACCAGCGTTTCGCTGTCGCCGCGCGGGATCAGCACCGCCGGATTGACCGTAAAACTGTGACCGAAGAACTCTGTTTCGCCGACGATATAGGCGACCGGCTCATGCTGCGCGCGGCGCGCGACCAGCGTTTCGAAACCCTCAGGGACCGGATCGTCCATATGGCGCAACAGCAAGTCCGACCGCAAAACGCCCAGCGCGTGCGCCATCAGCAATTCGGCATCGAGCCGCGCCGTATCGCCGTTTGCCGATAGTGTCCGCGCCGCCTGCCTGATGGCATCGGCGACAGTCATTCCGCCATCGCGGCGAGGCGCTTCGCCTCGTCCTCTGCGATCAGCGCATCGATGATCTCGCCAAGGCCCGGCCCGGCCAGCACTTCCTCAAGCTTGTGCAGGGTGAGGCCGATCCGGTGGTCGGTAACGCGCCCTTGCGGGAAATTGTAGGTGCGGATGCGTTCGGAGCGGTCGCCGCTGCCCACCATCGCCTTGCGCGCAGCGGCTTCCTCGCCCTGCGTCTCGTCGCGCATCTTCTCATAGAGCCGCGCGCGCAGCACCTGCATCGCCCTCGCCTTGTTCTTGTGCTGGCTGCGTTCGTCCTGGCAGGTGACGACCAGCCCGCTGGGCAGGTGCGTGATCCGCACCGCCGAATCGGTGGTGTTGACATGCTGCCCGCCCGCGCCCGATGCGCGGTAGATATCGATCTTGAGGTCCTTGTCCTCGATCCTGACGTCGACCTCGTCGGGCTCGGGCAGCACCGCCACGGTCGCGGCGCTGGTGTGGATGCGCCCGCCGCTTTCGGTCACGGGCACGCGCTGCACGCGGTGCACCCCGCTTTCGAACTTGAGCCGGGCGAAAACTCCGGTGCCCTTAATATTGGCGACCACTTCCTTGAAGCCGCCGATGTCGCTGGCACTCATGCTGATCGGCTCGACCTTCCAGCCCTGTTCGGCGGCAAAGCGCTCGTACATCCGGTAAAGGTCGGCGGCGAACAGCGCGGCTTCATCGCCGCCCGTGCCGGCGCGGATTTCGAGCATCGCGGGGCGGACATCGGCGCTGTCGCGCGGCAGCATGGTGAGCGCGAGGCGGTGCTCGGCACCCGGCAGACGCTCGCGGATTGCGGCGAGTTCGTCCTCTGCCATCGCCTTCATTTCGGGATCGGCGCGCATCGCCTCGAGCCCGGCGATTTCCTCGCGCAGGTCCTGCACCGCGCGCGCGGCCGCCGCCACCGGCTCGAGCTCGGCATAGTCGCGGCTGGCCTGGACGAAGGCCTCGCCCTCGAGCGTACCCGAAGCCATCCGCGCCTCAAGCTCGGCAAAGCGATGGGCGATCTGGGCAAGGCGGGCGGCGGGAATTTGCATGTGCGGCTTCTTCTTATCGTCATTCCCGCGAAAGCGGGAATCCGTCTTTCTCGTCATCCCCGCGAAGGCGGGGATCCAGCTCATTTATTATTTCACGCAAAGACGCGAAGACGCAAAGGGGTTGCACGACAGCTTCGCGCCTTTGCGCCTTTGCGCGCAAAAAAAAACGGGCTCCGGAGCAAGTCCGGGGTGACGAAGATGGCTAATGACCCCAAAGAACGTCATGCTGAACTTGTTTCAGCATCCATCGCGCCTCCGGCACCGACGGTGCGTGGGGAGAAATGGACCCTGAACCAAGTTCAGGGTGACGAATATCTTTCATCATTGCCTGAACCGATCCTCGCCGAGGATTTGCATCACCCTTCGGCTCAGCACGATTTCAGCGTCGGTGACGGAAGCAGCCGTAATATTGAATTCGCGACCACTTTCGTCGGGGGCACGCACGTAAAGCAGAGCAAAGGCGCCATCAGTTTGCGCTTTGATTCCACGCTTCTTCGGATTGCCCTTGAACGCAGTCCAACATGGAATTTCTTGTCGACGGAGCATCGCTGCCACTTCGATGGCTCTTCGCTCTTGCGCTTCGGATTCCGGCAGGATGGCAACCGCAGGCGTTGCGAAACTCCGTTCCACCAGCATCGCCAGCCGCTCGATCCCGGCGGCCCAGCCGACAGCAGGCGTGGGCGGGCCGCCCAGCGATTCCATCAACCCGTCATAGCGCCCGCCGCCCAGCACCGTGCTCTGGCTGCCGAGCTTGCCCGCCGCATCGCTCCCCTCGTCGGGCACGAATTCGAACGCGGTGTGGCGGTAATAGTCGAGCCCGCGCACGAGGCTTTCCGCGCGCACCCAATTTACTCCGGCCGCATTCAGCCCGGATTTCACATCATCGAAAAACCGGTTGGCCTCGTCCGAGAGATAGGCGTCGATCTTCGGTGCGCCTGTGACAAAAGCCCGGTCGCGCGGGTCCTTGGAATCAAGAATCCGCAGCGGGTTCTTCTCGAGACGCCCCTGCGAATCCTCGCTAAGTTCGCCCTTCACGGCGCGGAAATATTCGATCAGCGCTGCGCGCCAGGCATCGCGGCTTTGCGCATCGCCCAGCGTATTGAGGTGCAGCGTCACGCCTTCGATCCCCAGCTCCTTCAGCAGCTGGTCGGCCATGGCGAGCAGCTCGACATCGGCCTGCGGTTCGCCCGCGCCGATGATCTCGGCATCGAGCTGGTGGAACTGGCGATAGCGGCCCTTCTGCGGGCGTTCGTAACGGAACAGCGGGCCGTGGGTGGCGACCTTCAAGGGCGCATGCTGCTGCCAGCCGTTGGTGATGTAGGCGCGCGCGATCCCGGCGGTGAATTCGGGCCGCAGCGTGAGCGATTCGTCGCCGCGATCGGTGAAGGAATACATCTCCTTCGCCACCACATCGGTCGTCTCGCCGATCGCGCGGCTGAACACCTCGGTCTTTTCGAACACCGGCATTTCGACGCGGCGGAAGCGGTAGAGCCGCCGCACGCGCTCGAAAGTCTCGACCACATGCACGAAAGCCTCGGCATCGGCGCCGAAAATGTCCTGCGTGCCGCGTATGGGCTTGGGCACGCTTGTGGGTGTATTCCTGCTCATCCTCGCGCGCTTAGCGCGTTAGGTGGAGCGGGGAAAGTCGCTCGTCGATCTACTTCTTGCCTCCATGGCGGCGAGACGGCAAAAGGCGCCCCCATGAGAAAACTCGGATTTGCGGTCGCCCTCCTCGCCACTGTTGCCATTGCCGGACCGGCGCTTTCGCAGGCACCCGCGCGGTCCGCGCCGGTTGCCGAGCGGCTGCGCGATGCGACGCCATTGCCCGCCGATACCCCCTGGCCCGGCGGCACCATAACGCTCGACATCGATGCCAGCGATACCGCGCGCGGCGTCTATCGCGTGACGCAGGTCATCCCGGTTGCACCCGGCACCGGCGAACTGACGCTGCTCTATCCCGAATGGCTGCCGGGCAACCACGCCCCGCGCGGCCCGGTCAACCTCGTCAGCGACATCCGCTTCTTCGCCGACGGCAAGCCGGTGGAATGGCAGCGCAATCCGATCGACGTCTATCAGTTCGACCTGGCGCTGCCCCGGGGGACGCGCGAGGTGACTGCGCGCTTCGTCCACACCTCGCCCGTCACGGGAAGCGAGGGGCGGATCACCATGACGCAGGAAATGCTCAACCTCCAGTGGGAGAAGATGAGCTTCTATCCGGCAGGGCATTACACGCGGCGGATCGCGGTGAAGCCATCGGTGACCATGCCCGAAGGCTGGAGCACCTTTACCGCGCTGGACGGGCAGGTGCAGCAGGGCAACCGGGTAAGCTGGGCCGTGACCGATTACGAAACGCTGGTCGATTCGCCGATTTTCGCGGGCAAATACGCCCGGCAGTGGACCATCGGCGAGAACGTGCGGCTGGATGCGGTGGCCGATGCGCCCAAGTATCTGGAGCTTGCGCCCGAAAACCTCGCCCGGTTCGAGCGGCTGGTGAGCGAGGCCGATGCGCTGTTCGGCGCGCGCCATTTCGACCATTACGACATGCTGCTGGCGATGACCGACAGGATGGGCGGCATCGGGCTGGAGCACCACCGTTCGGCGGAAAACCAGTTCGAGCCTACTGCGCTGATCGACTGGGAGGCGATGGACTGGGATCACAACGTGGTCAGCCACGAACTGGTGCACAGCTGGAACGGCAAGTATCGCCGACCGGCAGACCTGTGGACCCCCGATTACCGCACCCCTATGCAGAACAGCCTGCTGTGGCTCTACGAAGGGCAGACGCAGTTCTGGGGCTGGGTACTGGCGGCGCGGTCGGATATCCAGTCCAAGGATACCATTCTGGGCACCATCGCGCTGGCGGCGGCCAATTATGCCGAGGGCCAGCCGGGCCGCGCCTGGCGCGACGTGCAGGACACCGTCAACGATCCGATCATCAATTCGCGCCGCCCGCTGCCCTATTCCTCGCTGTCGCGCAGCGAGGATTACTATGTCGAGGGCGCGCTGACCTGGCTCGAGGCGGACCAGATCATCCGCGAGGGAACCAAGGGCCGCAAGGGGCTCGACCAATTCGCCAGTGCGTTCTTCGGCAAGACCGATGGCGATTGGGGCCAGCTGACCTATGATTTCGGCGAGATCGTGGACACGCTGAACTCGGTCTATCCGTATGATTGGGCGAACTTTCTCGACACGCGCCTGCGCCAGCCCGGCCAACCCGCGCCGCTCAGGGGCATCGAGATGGCCGGCTATCGCCTGGCGTGGAAGGACGAGCCCAATGGCTACAACGCCGGGCGGATGAAGGGCGGCAAGTTCCTCGACCTGTTCTATTCGCTCGGCATCAACCTCGATCCGCAGGGCAAGGTGATCTCGGCGCTGTGGGACGGCCCGGCGTTTCGCGCAGGGATCGTCAATGGGGCGACCATTGTGGCGGTCAATGGCGAAGCCTATACGCCGGACCTGATCAAGGAGGCCGTCACGGCGGCTAAGGGCGGGACTTCGCCCATCGAGTTGCTGGTACGGCGCGGCGACAGATTCGCCGCCGTCGCGCTCGATTATCATGACGGGCTGCGTTACCCTTGGCTCGAAGCTGCCGGCAGCGGTCCGGCGGGGCTCGACCGGCTGCTCGAACCGCGGGCGAGATGACGCGAAGGGCGTCACCCACGCTCATTGATGTTGCAGCGCAGCAATGGCGGCGCTAGGGCGGGATCATGCGTATCGAGATGATCCCCACCGGCACCAATCCGCCCGACGACCTCAACGTCATCATCGAAGTGCCCACCGGCGGCGAACCGGTGAAGTACGAATTCGACAAGGCATCGGGCGCATTGTTCGTCGACCGCATCCTCCACACGCCGATGCGCTATCCGGCCAATTACGGCTTCATCCCGCACACGCTCAGCCCCGACGGCGACCCGCTCGACGCGCTGGTGATTGCGCGCAGCCCCTTCATTCCCGGCTGCGTGGTGCGCGCCCGCCCGATCGGCGTGCTCAACCTCGAGGACGAGCACGGCGGCGACGAGAAGCTGATCTGCGTGCCGGTGGATACCACCTTTCCCTATTATTCCGATGTCGGCGAACGGCAGGACCTGCCCTCGATCGTGCTCCAGCAGATCGAGCACTTCTTCACCCACTACAAGGATCTGGAAGCCGAAAAATGGGTCCGCATGGGCAGTTGGGGCGATGCCGCGGACGCGCGCCGCATCGTGATGGAAGCGATTGACCGCGCCAAGGCGGCTGGCTGATCCTGGCCCCGGACCCGCTCAGGCGAGCGCCGCGATCCCCTTGAACAGCGCGGTCAGCGCGAAGGGCAGGCCGATGGCGAGGAGCCACAGGCGGATGATGTCAGCACGAAAGGCGTGGTGATAGGCAGGGTCGACCGCCTGCTCGTCAGTCAGGCCGTACCAGCGCTTTTCGAACCAGCGGCAGGCCGGGATGATCCCGGTCACCAGAACTACCAGCGCCAGATAGGGCAGGATGGTGGATGAACCGCCTTCGAGCGCGTGGACGGTGACGAAGATTTGCAGCGCAGTATAGACCAGCAAGGCATAGGCCACATGGTCGCTCATCGCCTTGCGCCAATCGCGGGCGTCAGGCGCATCATCAAGCGAATCGCCGTGCTGTGTGCTCTGCTTCATAGAGATGTCTCCCCCCGGTTCGTCTCCGATTCGCAGTATCACATCGCCAGTGCAAAGATGCAAGCTGGGCGTCGATGGCCGATTTTCGGCCGGCGCTTCCCGCCTGCCATGCATGAATCCTGCCAATTGCCCAACGACGGGGGTTTTCTGCCGGACGCAGCCTGCTAAAGCAGACAGGATGAGCGAAGCCGATACGATCTCCGCAAGCGCTGCACCGGGCGCACCCGTCCATGCCGCAGGCTCACTGCCGAACGGCGGGCTTGAAGTGATCTCGATCGCCAAGAGCTATGACAAGCGCGCGGTGCTGACCGATATCTCGCTGCATGTCGCGAAGGGCGAGGTGCTCGGCCTGCTCGGCCCCAACGGCGCGGGCAAGACCACCTGTTTCTATTCGATCATGGGGCTGGTCCGGCCCGACGCGGGCCGCATCCTGATGGACGGCGAGGACGTGACCAGTCTGCCCATGTATCGCCGCGCGATCCTGGGGCTGGGTTATCTGCCGCAGGAAACCAGCATTTTTCGCGGGATGACCGTGGAACAGAACATCGCCTGCGTGCTGGAGATGGTCGAACCCGATCCTGCGACCCGCGCGCAGGAACTTGAGCGCCTGCTCGATGAATTCGGGCTCGAACGGCTGCGCCATGCGCCCGCGATGGCGCTTTCGGGCGGCGAGCGGAGGCGCTGCGAAATCGCCCGCGCGCTGGCGGCCAAGCCGTCGATCATGCTTCTCGACGAGCCTTTCGCCGGCATCGACCCGCTCTCGATCAACGATATTCGCGAACTGGTGCGCGATCTGAAGCAGCGCGGGATCGGCGTGCTGATTACCGACCACAACGTGCGCGAAACGCTCGACATCGTTGACCGTGCCTGCATCATCTATGGCGGGCAGGTACTGTTTTCCGGCTCGCCGCAGGACCTCGTGGCTGACGAGAACGTGCGGCGGCTCTATCTGGGCGAAGGCTTCACGCTATGACGCGGGAATTCGTCAGGAGCAGCTAGATGGCGCTGGGCCCCCGCCTGGATCTCAGGCAGACCCAATCGCTGGTCATGACGCCGCAATTGCAGCAGGCGATCAGACTGCTCGCCGCGTCCAACCTCGAAATCGAGACATTCATCACCGAAGCGCTCGAAAGCAATCCGCTGCTCGACGCGGAAAGCTTTGGGCGTGACGAGGCTGCGGAAGCCGTGGCCGATGCCGCCCCGCGCGAGGAATTGGCCGCCGACCGGCTGATCGCCGAAGGTCGCGGCGAAGGCGAGCAACCGCTCGATCTCGATCCCGCCGCGCTCGACCGCGATTTCGATACCGGCGATGCCGACTGGCGCCAGGGAGATCAGGGCGATTGGGGCCAAGGAGACTGGGGCGCGGCACAGAGCGGTTCAGGGATGCATGGCGACATGCCCGGGATCGAGGCGCACGGCGGCGGGGATACATCGCTGGCGCAGCATCTCCACCAGCAGATCGGTGTGGCCGCCCCCGATCCGGCCAGCGAGTTTCTTGCCCGTCACCTCATCGGCCTGCTCGACGAGGCGGGCTACCTGGCGTTCGACCTTGCCGCAATCGCGGGCGACCTGGGGGTCACGATCGCCGAAGTCGAGCAGGCACTGGTGCTGGTGCAGTCGCTCGATCCGAGCGGAGTGGGCGCGCGCGGCCTTGCCGAATGTCTCGCAATTCAGGCGCGCGAGGCCGATCGCTACGATCCGTGCATGGCGCGGCTGATCGACAACCTCGATCTGCTCGCGCGCGGCGAGTTCGCCCGGTTGAAGCGCATGTGCGGAGTGGACGACGAGGATTTTGCCGGGATGCTGGCCGAATTGCGCGGTTACGATCCCAAGCCGGGGCTGGCATTCGGCGGATCGGCCGCGCAGGCGGTGGTGCCCGACATTCTGGTTTCGCGCGGCAGCGACGGCAGCTGGCAGATCGCGCTCAACGAGGCGAGCCTGCCCTCGCTGGTGGTCAACCGATCCTACCTTGCGCAGGTGCGCGGCGGGCGGCTCGACCGCGAGACGCAGAGCTGGCTGCGCGAGAAGCTGGCCGATGCCAACTGGCTGATTCGCGCGCTCGACCAGCGCGCCAGAACCATCCTCAGGACCGCGAGCGAGATCGTGCGCCGCCAGGATGGGTTCTTCCGGCGCGGCGTGTCCGAATTGAGGCCGCTGACGCTGCGCGAAGTGGCCGAGGCCATCGACATGCACGAAAGCACGGTGAGCCGCGTCACCAGCAACAAGTATCTCGCCTGCGAGCGCGGCACGTTCGAGCTCAAGTACTTCTTCACCAGCGGGGTGGGCAAGATTGGGGGTTCTGGCGATGGCGAGGGCGCATCGTCGCAGGCGGTCAAGGCGCGGATCAGGGCGCTGACCGATGCCGAAGACCCCAAGGCGATTCTTTCCGACGATACGCTGGTGGAGATACTGAGAACCGAAGGCTTCGACCTCGCCCGCCGCACGGTCGCCAAATACCGCGAGGCGATGGGGATCGGATCGAGCGTGCAGCGCCGCCGGGCGAAGAAGCTGCGCGAGGCGGCCGGATAGCCCGATACGGAGCTTGCGCGGTTCAGACTGCCGAGCTGAAGCGGGTGGCGCTGTCCTGGCGATAGGGATCGAACAGCGCGGCGATCGTGCGGGCATAGGGCAGGCCATCGGCGGCCAGCGTCAGCACATCGGCTTCGAGGCGCGCCAGCCCGCGCGCGATGAACGGCTCCAGCATGGTTGACGCCGCCTGCAACAGCGCCCGGCCAATGCGCGCACGCCCCTGGCACAGTAGCCCCTCGATCACGGCGCCGCGCGCCTGATCGTCATCCGTTCGCCTGATCCCGCGCGTGGTCGCAAGCAACCCCTGCGAGACGAGCATCCGGTAGTGCCCGGAATTCTTCTCGTTCTGCGCGAGAAGCGCGGGAAAGCTGCTGATCGCCGAAGCGCCCAGTCCGATCAGGTTGGGCGCGCCGTCATCGGTAAAGCCCTGGAAATTGCGCCTCAGCGTGCCGTTCTCTGCGGCCAGCGCCAACGGATCGCGCCCGGCAATGGCAAAGTGATCGAAGCCCACCGCGGCATAGCCGTGCGCGGTCAGCCAGTCATGGCCCTGTGCCGCCATGGCAAAGCGCAGGGCCTGATCGGGCATTTCGCCCGCATCCACCGCCCGCTGGCGCGGCACGATGTGCGGGACATGGGCATAACCGAACAGCGCCACCCGGTCCGCCCCCCCCATGGCGTGGGCGCGCCGCAGGCTGTCCTCCAGATCGTCCTGCGTCTGGTAAGGCAGGCCGTACATCAGGTCGAAGTTGAGCGAGGTAACTCCGGCATCGCGCAGCCAGCCCACCGTACGCGCGATCAGCGCCTCGTCCTGCACCCGGCCGATCGCCTGCTGGCAACGCGGCGCGAACGTCTGCACCCCCAGGCTGGCGCGGGCGATCCCGGTCGAACGGATCACCAGCGCCCAGTCCTCGCTCATCGTGCGCGGATCGAGTTCGATCGAAAGCACCGGGTCGGCAAGCCGGAATGACAGCGTGAGCGTGTGGACGAGCCGCACGAAATCGATCGGGCTGATCGCATTGGGGCTGCCCCCGCCGAACGCGATCCGCCGTACACGGACATCGGCGGGCAGCAGCGATCCGACCAGCGCGATTTCACGGTGCAGCGCCGCGAGATAGGATTCGAGCCGCTGCCGCCTCCCCGCCGCGCCGGTGTTGCAGCCGCAATAGAAGCAGATCTGCTCGCAGAAGGGGATGTGCAGGTAGAGCGAGACATCGCCCTGGGCATTGGCGATTGCGTCGGACAGGGCGCGCGGCTTCAACGCGCCGAATTCGGCGGCGGTGGGAAAGCTGGTGTAGCGCGGCACCGGATTTGCCAGCAGGTCTGGGTAGTAGGGCCACATTATGCCGCACATGCGGCCTTGCGGCGGGCGCTTCCTTGCGCTGGATCAAATTTTCACGCGGGCCCTGTTCGATTGCGGGCGGGGTTGCTTTGTCGAATCCTCCCCTTCCGCTTGCGGGAGGGCGCTTGCCCGAAAATCTCCCCTCCCGCTTGCGGGAGGGGTAGGGGGTGGGCATCGCAGGTGCGCGCCGTGCGGAGTGATAGGGCGTACTTGTAGGACAGTCGCGCCGCGAACACCGCTCAGGCGCAATTTGCGGCACCTATCGCTTTGCCGGGTCGATCGCCCAGGGATTATGGTGCTGCTGCTGCGCCGAAGCCTCCGCCTTGGACTGCTCGGTCTGTTCGGGAGACGGGACCGCGCAGTAGGCGGTCAGCAGTATGCCCGATGCCCACAACAACGCGCGCCAGCGGCTGCGAAATATGTTCTGACTGTTCCCGAACATCGCGCAGCCTTAGCGCCGGACCGGTTAATGCGGCGTATGCGGCGGTGGATCGGAATGGGTTGGGTTTTGGAGTATTCGCCCCTCCCGCTTACGGAAGGGGCTGGGGGTGGGCCTCGCTGGACCCAGCCTGTGCCGGAGTAACAGGAAACACATCGCGCGATTGGTTCACGCAAGGGCGCAAAGACGCCAAGGGTATCGAGCATGGCTGTCACGCTTCTTGTCTTGAGTGTCAGTGCGGACTACAGCGCCGTTCCCAATCAAAGGAGGCGACCATGCCAAAGCATCACGATTATGACGCCCTCCCCTGCTTTCGAGCGGACGAGCAAACGCCGTAAGGGATACCCGAGCGAGACGCGCGTAAAACGCGGACTGCGTACGATTAAAAACGGCGAGATCGAACTGCTCGAGAAACTCGGGCGCAACGATCCTTGCCCGTGCGGTTCGGGGATAAGATTTCAAGAGGTGCTGCATGAGCTCGGGCCGGTTTCGACGGGGCCGAGAAGCGGGACTATTGGCGGTGACCTCCCCTCCCGCTTGCGGGAGGGGTTGGGGGTGGGCAGAACGCAATGATGCCCACCTGGAAACCCCGCAACACCCTCCGCGCCCGCACACTCCGCCGCCAGGCCACGCCAGCCGAACGTGCGCTGTGGGAACATCTCGCTCGCAGCCAGCTGGGCGTCCGCTTCAGCCGCCAGATGCCTGTCGGGCAATACTTCGCCGATTTCCTGTGCCGCGAGCTCAAGCTGGTGATCGAGTGTGACGGTGTCTCGCATGATCGCGACCCCGCATCAGACGCGATCCGCGACTGCTGGATGCGCGCCAACGGCTACACCGTGCTGCGCTTCACCAATGCGGAAAGTTTGGGAAATGTCGAAGGGGTGGTGTCGGCCATCCGCGAGGAAGTGGAGCGGCTGCGTAAGACAAGAGCCCACCCCTGACCCCTCCCGCAAGCGGGAGGGGGATTATCAGGTCAAACGTACTCTCCCCTCCCGCTTGCGGGAGGGGCTGGGGGTGGGCAAATTTCAAGATATACTGCCTGCAATTAGGATGCACTGCCGCCTGAAAGTGAACCAATTCGAGGAATTATTTGTAAACTAGGCACGCCTTCTGATCCTGTGGAATCTTGCCTTGTAAGTCCTGTCTCTTGCGGTGAGAAAATACAGGCAGCAGCATGACTTAGCACAATGTCTGAACTCGCCGCATCAGATGTTGCCTCAGCCAGAGCCGTAAATGTCGACAGAGCATTCTGGCGATGGCGATTAACAATCTCGTTATGCCTATGCGAAAGATAATTCTTAGCACTTAAGAGCGTGAGATAGGCCAAAATGCCAAAAATTAGAATCTTACTTACGGCTAAATGGATTGTATGATAGGGATTATCAGTATCTAGTCCCGGAATGTTGTGAATAAAAAGGCTAACTACTGAGTAAACTGTTACTAAGGCGATCGACAAAAGAGTGTATTTCATCCAGTTTTTCGCTTGATCTCGGTGATCGTCTGCCTGAGCTTTGAAGTGTATTGCTTGATTGCCCACTCCCTGTTCGGCAGCGACCGCACGGACTTCTTCCAAAATCCTCTGCCCAGATTCTTTCTGCTTCTCAAACTGATCAATAAGTGCAGTGGATTCGTCCTTAATCGCTTGGGTGGCAGCGCGAGCCTCCTGTTCAAGTCTGGCGAAGTCCTGTGACCTAGCTGTGGCAAAAGAAATAAATGGGAAAAGGACGTTGAAGTGGCTTTGATAAAGCCCCTCTGCCTTCAAGATCAGGGCTTGTTTGGCGTCAGTCGGTGTCGGTTGAGCCCCTTCAATTTCGAAGGAGGCGCATTGTTCTAAGAAGTTATAAAATGCGTTTGCCTGATCGCGGATGGTATTCTGTTGCTGCTCCGGAAAATAGGCTATGTGGGAAGGGGGAATGAGACGAAATAGCCCTTGAACTCGTTCAAGGGGCTGGACCAGTTCCCGCAATGCGTACTTGTTGCCCAGTTCTTTCTCACGAACCAGGTCCTTTAGATCGTAGGATTGCACCCGCCGAAGCGAATCACCTGTCTCGCCTCCCTCGCCGTGTCCTTTGACTTTTCCTTGATCAGACATATATGGTCCTAACTACCTACTCCGCCGCCTGCACCCCGTCGCCCGAACCGTCCCCGAACAGCCCCGGCCCGTCATCCTCGGCAGCGGCGCCCTCGTTCGCGGCCTTGGCCTTCTGGCGCTTGTCGAAGCTCGACCACACCGTGTTCCAGTCGCCCCTTGTGGCGCCCTTCGAATATTCGGTCGCGCGGGTTTCAAAGAAGTTGGCATGCTCGACCCCGTTGAGCAGCGGCGCGAGCCACGGCAGCGGGTGGTCCTCCACCATATAGATCGGCTGGAAGCCCAACTGGCCCAGCCGCCAATCGGCGATGTAACGGATGTAGCGCTTGATTTCCTTGGGGCTCATGCCGGGCACCGGGCCCTGCTCGAACGCGAGATCGATGAACGCATCTTCGAGCCGCACGGTCTTCTGGCAGCAATCGATGATGTCTTCCTTCACCGCCTTGGTCAGGCATTGGCGTTCCGCCGCGAAGGCGTGGAACAGGCGGGTGATGCCTTCGCAGTGCAGGCTTTCATCGCGCACCGACCAGGTGACGATCTGGCCCATGCCCTTCATCTTGTTGAAGCGCGGGAAGTTCATCAGCATGGCGAAGCTGGCGAACAGTTGCAGCCCTTCGGTAAAGCCGCCGAACATGGCGAGCGTGCGCGCGATATCCTCATCGCTGTCAACGCCGAACTGCGCGAGGTAATCGTGCTTGTCGCGCATTTCCTGATATTCAAGGAACATGCCGTATTCGCTTTCGGGCATGCCGATGGTGTCGAGCAGGTGCGAATAGGCGGCGATGTGCACCGTCTCCATGTTGGAGAATGCGGCGAGCATCATCTTCACTTCTGTGGGCTTGAACACGCGGCCGTATTTCTCGTGGTAGCAATCCTGCACCTCGATATCGGCCTGCGTGAAGAAGCGGAAGATCTGCGTGAGCAGGTTGCGCTCATGATCGGAGATGTTCTGCGCCCAGTCGCGGCAATCCTCGCCCAGCGGCACTTCCTCGGGCATCCAGTGGATCTGCTGCTGCCGTTTCCAGAACTCGTAGGCCCAGGGGTATTCAAAGGGTTTGTAGGTCTTGCGGGCTTCGAGCAACGACATGTTGTGCCTCCGGTAATTCTCGCGATGATACTGCCTGCGATTCTGGCCGAACGATCAGCATAGGAAATCGGGACCGAAAAACGAAGGCGAGCATAGCAGATCGGGCGGGGATAAGCTGTGCTTTTTTGCAGGTCAGGCGGGGGCCCAAGAGTGCAGCCGCCGCCCGGTGATCGCGGCAATCACCGCGCGCGCTCCGTGCGCATCGCCGCGCAGCAGCACCTGTGCCGCCTTGGCCAGCGCCCGCAGCCACGCCAGCGGAAGCGCGGCCGGGTTATGGCGGCGCAGATAGCGCATCCGGCTGCGGTGGTTCCAGTAAAGCGAAAGCGGCGATGCGCGGCGATGATGCGTGCCCGATCCGATCGCGCTGCCGCCCCGGTGCGCGGCCAGCGCATCGCCGGCCAGCCGCAGCGGGAGATCGCCCCGGCGCTGCGCCCAGTCAACCTCCTCGTAATAAAGGAAATAGCCCTCATCCATCAGCCCGGCCCGTTCGATGAACGTGCGCGAGGCGAGGCAGTTCGCGCCCGAGACATAATCGAGCGTCGCTGGATCGGACGGCGGCGTTTCGGGATGCGGGCACCCGGCGCCCAGCGAGGTGCACACTCCCGTCCAGCGCGAAACGCGCCCGCCCTCGCTCTGGATCATGCCGGGCGGATCGATATAGAGCGTGCGCCCGCCGATCAGCGCATAGGGGCCCTCGCCCGCGGCGCGCAGATAGGCTGCCGCCGCATGCGGATCGGCGCGGCAATCGGGATTGAGCAACCAGAAATTGCCGATCGCCGGGTCGGCCAGCAGCAATTCGAGCGCGCGGTTGGTGGCGTGAGCAAAGCCGCCGTTCGCGGGCAGATGCAACAGGGTGAGCCAGGCATCGGCGCGCGCGGCCCCGCCTGGCGTGGCCTCCGCGAAATCCTGCGGTGCCAGATGCGCCCGCGCCCAGGCGCGCACCACGGCGCAAGTATCATCGGGGCTGGCATTGTCGGCCAGAACCACGCGCAATTGCGCACCTTGCGAGGCCTTGAGGCTGGAGAGGCAGTCAGCGATCACATCTTCCGAGCGGTAAAGCGCCACGGCGACGCCCAGCACCTCACCGACGGGCATGCTCAGGACTTGCGCTTCTTCTTCGATGAGAACCAGCTCCCCCCGCCGAGCACGGTCACGCCCAGGAAGAAGCCGAAATCATACCAGCCGCCGGTATTGGGCACGGCGTAGACCGCGATGTCAGGATCGAACAGCGATCCGATCCAGGCGAAGGGGAAGACGAAGCCGTGCCACAGCCCCCACCAGAAGCCGGGCACCTGCGTGCCGTGCTCCACCGCTGCGGGCACCTGCGACGCGCACGCGGATAGGGCGAGGAGGGCGAGCGCCGTTGCCGCAAGCAACGCGGCGCCTGGCCCCCGTCTCACTGACACGCGAGGCATTCCTCGTAATCGGTCTGGTCGGCGGCCGTGAGCTCGATCCGCGGCGCATCGGCGGTATTGTCCGCCTCCACCCCGCCGGCGAAGCCCGCGCGCTGGACCGATTTCGAGCGCAGGTAATAGAGCGACTTGATGCCCTTCTCCCACGCCTGGAAATGCAGCATCATCAGATCCCACTTGTCCACGTCTGCCGGAATGAACAGGTTCAGCGACTGCGCCTGATCGATATAGGGCGAGCGGTCCGCCGCGAATTCGAGCAGCCAGCGCTGGTCGATCTCGAAACTGGTCTTGAACACCGCCTTTTCCTCGGGCGTCAGGAAATCGAGGTGCTGGACCGACCCACCCTTTTCGAGGATCGAATTCCACACGTTGTTCGAATCCTTCGACTTCTCGCGCAGCAACTTTTCGAGATAGGGATTCTTGACGATGAAGCTGCCCGACAGCGTCTTGTGCGTATAGATATTGGCCGGGATCGGCTCGATGCAGGCGCTGGTGCCGCCGCAGATGATCGAAATCGACGCGGTGGGCGCGATCGCCATCTTGCAGCTGAACCGCTCCATCACCCCCATATCTTCGGCATCGGGGCAGGCGCCGCGTTCCTGCGCCAGCATCATCGAGGCTTCGGACGCCTTGGCCTGGATGTGCCGGAACATCTTGAGGTTCCACACCTTGGCCATCGGGCTTTCGAAGCCGATCTGCTTGGCCTGGAGGAACGAGTGGAAACCCATCACACCAAGGCCGACCGAACGTTCGCGGCTGGCGGAATACTTGGCGCGCGCCATCTCGTCGGGCGCGCGGTCGATATAGTCCTGGAGCACATTGTCGAGGAAACGCATCACGTCCTCGATGAAGCGCTTGTCGCCTTCCCATTCCTCCCACGTCTCGAGATTGAGCGAGGAGAGGCAGCACACGGCGGTACGATCGTTGCCGAGGTGGTCGATGCCGGTGGGCAGGGTGATTTCGCTGCACAGGTTCGAGGTCGAGACCTTGAGCCCCAGATCGCGGTGATGCCTGGGCATCATCCGGTTCACCGTGTCGGAAAAGACGATGTAGGGCTCGCCCGTGGCAAGCCGCGTTTCGACCAGCTTCTGGAACAGGCTGCGCGCATCGACCTTGCCGCGCACGCTGCCGTCACGCGGGCTCCGAAGCGCGAATTCGCTGCCGCTGCGCACCGCTTCCATGAATTCGTCGGTGACGAGCACGCCGTGATGCAGGTTCAATGCCTTGCGGTTGAAATCGCCCGAGGGTTTGCGAATCTCGAGGAACTCCTCGATCTCGGGGTGCGAGATGTCGATGTAGCAGGCGGCCGAACCGCGCCGCAGCGAGCCTTGGCTGATCGCCAGCGTCAGCGAATCCATCACCCGCACGAAGGGGATGATGCCCGACGTCTTGCCGTTGAGGCCGACCGGCTCGCCGATCCCGCGCACGTTACCCCAATAGGTGCCGATGCCGCCGCCCTTGGAAGCGAGCCAGACGTTCTCGTTCCAGGTCTTGACGATCCCGTCGAGGCTGTCGGCCACCGAATTGAGATAACAGCTGATCGGCAGCCCGCGATTGGTCCCGCCGTTCGACAGCACCGGGGTTGCGGGCATGAACCACAGCCGCGAGATATAGTCATAGAGCCGCTGCGCGTGGTCCTGATCGTCGGCATAGGCATCGGCCACGCGCGCGAACAGGTCCTGGAAGTTTTCTCCCGGCAGCAGATAACGATCGGTCAGCGTTTCCTTGCCGAAATCGGTGAGCAGTGCATCGCGCGCGGGATCGGTGACGACAGCGAAACGGCGGTCGTTGACCTTCTTCGAATCGACCTCCTTCGCCGCCTTGCCCGCCTGCGCCAGCGCATCGGCCAGCGCGGCCCCGGCCTTTTCCGCGACCAGATCGTCAGAACCCTTGTCGGTCTTGTCCATGGTCATCGCCTTGGCGGCCCGGCCCGATGGTGCAGGTCCGCTGCCCGGTTTCGCGGCATTCTCCGAAGCATTCGGTGTATCCGGCCGTGCACCCGAATCGAGACCCATTTCCGCATCGTCCCCAGTCCTCAATTCCATATCATGCCCCACTTGATCCATGCCCCGGTCGCCATCGCCGGATTACAGCGATGTTCTGCTTGTGTTCGAATCGGCAGGACGCCTTCAGTCTAGCAGTTCCCTGCCTGCAAGAGGAAATTTGTTTTCCCGCCTTGCCCACAGATTCCCCGCCGACCTGCGCCCGAAAGACCCGAATCCACCCTGATCGCCAGAGAGTTGCTCTTTGCGACAGATCACAAGGTCTAGTAGGTGCCTACGCGAAACGAACCACTAGATAGTGAATCAGGCGCGCTCGCTGTGCAAGAGGGTTAATCATGTTCTAATGGCCGGCGCGGCGGGTTTGGCCAGGTGTATTACCTTACTGCAACGCAGCGACGCGCGGGAATGCGCGGGTTGCCGGATGCGCAAGCCCAAAAATGAATCTGCGGAAAATTTTTTGCGGGCAAAACTTGTATCAAGGGCTTTGAATCAAACGAATCGGGCGGTGATACAATCGAACGTCCAACCTCCCCCGAAAGGTGCCAGAATGAATCGTGAAGCGCTCAGGATAACGCTTTCCGGCGCGGTGCTCAAACGCTCGCTGGGCGTGGCGGCGGTGATCGGCACGGTGCTGACCGCGATCAACCAGGGCGACACGATCATGGCCGGGCAGATGCCGAATCTGTTCAAGGTCGGCCTGACCTATCTCGTCCCCCTGCTGGTGGCGAGCTACGGCGCCTATTCGGCGCTGGCGACGAGCGACGATGCAACAGGAGCCGATTTGCCAGGCTGATCGTGCCGGTCCATCGCGCGGCGCAGCGCGGGGCCGAAAATCGCCAGCAGCGCCGCCCCGGCCAAGGCGATCCCCGCATTGAGCAGGAAGAACGGCGCCGCGCCGAGCGGTTCGTACCAGCGGGCGATGAACCCTGCGCCGACGCTGGAGACGAAGGCGGTCAGGTAAACGCACGCCATCATCAGCGCGTTGATCCCGGCGGGCGCGCGGCGCGACATCAACGCCAGCATGGTCGGCCAGGTCCACATGAACGCCGCGCCGGTTAGGAAGTACGCCAGCACCGGCCACACGATCGACGCCTTGTTCCCCTCGCCCGACAGCGTTGCGCCAGCGGCCAGCGCCAGCATCGCGCAGGCCATGATGACCGCGCCGATCGCCATCTTGCCCAGATCGCCCGGCTCGCTGCCGCGCCGCGCCTGCCATTGCCACAGGCCGATCAGCACCGGCACCACGACCACCGACGCCAGCGAATCCTCGGCGGCGAACCACGGCACCGGCACGGCCCCGATTGCGGTTTCGAGCCGGACGTGATCGGCCACCCAGATCAGCCCGACGTTGAAGGACTGATCGTAGGCCAGGAACTGGAACGTCATGAACACCATGATCAAGCCGATCAGCCCGATCATGCGCCAATCGCTGCCCGCAAGCGGCGGCGCAGACCCGTCGGCTGGCCTGACGCGGTGATCGGGGAAATGGCGCATTCCGGCGAAATAGACCGCGGCGGCTACCAGCATCATCACCCCGGCCAGGGCAAATCCGTAATGCCAGCCATAGATCTGCGCCAATGTGCCGCAGGCCAGCGGCCCCAGCACCGCGCCGACATTGATCCCGGTCGAAAACAACGTGTAGCCGCGCGTGCGCAGCGCCTCGGCAGCCTTCGGGTAAAGGTGGCCCACCTGCGCCGCGATATTGCCCTTGAGCGCGCCCGATCCGAGCACCAGCAGCAGCAGCGCGATGAGGAAGCTCCAGTCGAACACCATCGCAAAGTGGCCCAGCGTCATCAGCGCGATGCCGATCATCACGGTTTTCTTTGCGCCCAGCCAGCGATCGGCCAGCAGCCCGCCGAACAGCGGGGTGAAATAGACGAAACCGGCATAGAGCCCGAAGGTCCGGCTGGCGAAGGCCTGAGTGCTGAGCGGGCCGAAGATCGCGGTGATCGCCCTGCGATAGGCGTCCATCCCGGCAACGTCGTTGACCCTGTCCGAGATCAGCAGATCCTGCACCATATAGAGGATCAGCAGCCCGCGCATCCCGTAGAAGCTGAAACGCTCCCACATCTCGGTGAAGGCCAGAAAGAACAGGCCCTTGGGATGGCCGAGAATCGTGTTTCCCTGCCGCTGTGCCATATCGCTCATGCGCAATCCCCCCGGACCCGCGCCCCCGACCCGCGCCCCGACCCGCAGAGTGTGTGGGGTTAAAGCGGTATGATGTCAAACCCCTGTGCTGGCCCTTGTGCTGGCCCCAGAACCAGCCCCGGCATGCCCTGCAATCGCATCGGCAATCGGCTCGATCAGCTCCTGGGGCAGATCGTGCCCCCAGCCGGGAATGGTCATGATCCTGGCGCCTGGAATGGCGGCTGCGGTGGCATGGCCGCACTCGACCTTGATCAGCGGGTCACCCTCGCCGTGCAGCACCAACGTGGGCGCGGTGACCGAGCCGAGCCGCCGGGTGCGGTCACCATCATGGATGATCGCCGCAAGCTGACGCACCAGCCCTTCGGGATAGACCGAACGGCGCACCAGCCCGGTCACTCTCTCGCGCAATCTGGCGGGATCGGGGCGGAAACCGGGGCTGCCGATGGCCTGCGCCAGCATCATCCCGTGTTCGATCAGCGCCTCCTCCTCCATCGATGCAGGGCGCTTCGTCAGCGCCTCCAGCGCGTGCTTTTCCGACTTCGGCAAACGGGGATTTCCGGTAGTCGAGAAGATCGAAGTCAGGCTCATCACCCGGTGCCCATGCTCCACCGCGATCAGCTGCGCGATCATCCCGCCCATCGAAGCGCCGACCACATGCGCGCGGTCGATCCCCAGCGCGTCGAGCAGGCCGATCCCGTCGGCCGCCATGTCCGACAGCGTATAGGGAACCCTGGGCCGGAACCCCAGCCGCGCGGCGAGCATCTGCCACACCATGCCCGGCGCCCTCGCCCCGTGGAACTTGTGGCTGAGACCGATATCGCGGTTGTCATAGCGGATCACGCGGAAGCCGCGCGCCGCCAGTTCCTCGACCAGCTCGATCGGCCAAAGCGTCATCTGCGCGCCCAGCCCCATGATCAGCAGCATCGGCGGACCCGCCGGATCGCCGTGTTCCTCGTAGTGGATGGTAATTCCGTTGGCGGTGATTTCGGGCAAGCTAACCTCCTGTGGTTGTGTTGAACAGCCCGCCGACCCCGGCGGTTACGGCCATCGCCAGCGCCCCCCAGAAGACGACGCGCCCGACGGATCGCAGGACGGGGGCACCCCCGGCGCGGCCACCGAGAATTCCGAGCACCGCCAGCGCAGCCAGCGAAGCGGCCACAACCCCGATAATCAGCGCATCTGCGGACAGGAGCAGCACCGCCAGCAGCGGAAGGGCCGCGCCGATCGAGAAAGTCAGCGCTGAAGCGAGTGCCGCCTGGAGCGGGCGCGCGGCGGTCGCTTCGGACAGACCCAGCTCGTCACGCCGGTGGGCCGCCATCGCATCGTGCGTGGTAAGCTGTTCGGCAACCTGCCGCGCAAGGGCCGGTTCGAGCCCGCGCCCGACATAGATGCCCGTCAGCTCGTCCAGCTCCGCCTCGGGCTGTGTTGCCAGTTCGGCGGTTTCGCGGGCGATGTCCGCCGCCTCGGTATCGGCCTGCGAACTGACCGAGACATATTCGCCCGCCGCCATCGACAGTGCGCCGGCGACCAGCCCGGCTATCCCGGCCAGCAACACCTCCTGTCGGCCAGCCGCCGCGGCTGCCACACCGACGATCAGGCTGGCGGTTGAAACGATCCCGTCGTTCGCGCCGAGCACGGCGGCCCGCAGCCAGCCGATCCGTTCGATGTTGTGGCTTTCAACGTGAAGCCTGCTCATGGCGTTCTCCTGCGCATTCCCCTTAGGGCGCCAGCACCGTATCGCGCGCCTCGGCCAGTGTCTCGGGATAATCGAGCGTATAGTGCAGCCCGCGGCTTTCCTTGCGCACCAGCGCGGACTGAACGATCAGCTCGGCCGATTGCAGCAGATTGCGCAGCTCGATCAGATCGGTGGTGACGCGGAAACTGCCGTAATAATCGGCGACTTCCTCCTGAAGCAGCTTGATCCGGTGCGCCGCGCGTTCGAGCCGCTTGGTGGTGCGCACGATCCCGACATAGTTCCACATGAAGCGGCGGATCTCGGTCCAGTTCTGCTTGATGACGACCTCCTCGTCCGAATCGGTGACGCGGCTCGCGTCCCAATCCCTGATCGGCGGCGGCGCATCGAGCGTGTCCCAGCGGGCAAGAATGTCCTTCGCCGCGGCCTCGCCAAACACGAAACATTCGAGCAGGCTGTTCGAAGCCAGGCGATTGGCGCCGTGCAGCCCGCTTTCGCTGCATTCGCCCGCCGCCCATAGCCCCGGCAGGTCGGTGCGCGCATCGAGCCCGATCAGCACCCCGCCGCAGGTGTAATGCTGCGCCGGGACCACCGGGATCGGCTCTTTCGTCATGTCGATGCCGAGGCCCATCAGCTTGTCATGGATGGTGGGGAAATGCTCGCGCACGAATTCGGGCGGCTGGTGGCTGATGTCGAGATGGACATAGTCGAGCCCGAAACGCTTGATCTGGTCATCGATCGCGCGCGCCACCACATCGCGCGGGGCCAGCTCCATCCGCTCCGCGTCGTAATCGGCCATGAAGCGGTGGCCGGTTTCAGGGTGGAGCAGGTGCCCGCCCTCGCCGCGCACCGCCTCGGTAATTAGGAAGTTCTTGACCTCCAGATTGTAAAGGCAGGTGGGGTGGAACTGCATCATCTCCATGTTCGATACGCGTGCGCCCGCGCGCCAGGCCATGGCGATCCCGTCCCCCGTCGCCCCGCGCGGCGCGGTCGAGAACAGATAGCAGCGCCCCGCGCCGCCCGAAGCCAGGATCGTCGCGCGCGCAAGATGCCGCTCGACCTTGCCGCTCGCCTCGTCGAGCGCATAGGCGCCCCACACCCGGCCATCGCCCGAAAAGCGCTCGCCGTGGCGCCCGGTGATGAGATCGATGCAGGCGCGCCCCGGCAGCAGCGTGATATTGGGATTGGCCTCGGCCGCCTTGAGCAGCGCCGCCTGAACCGCCCAGCCGGTCGCGTCATCGACATGGACGATGCGGCGGTGCGAATGCCCGCCCTCGCGGGTGAGGTGGAGGTCATTACCCTGCGGCCCACTGGCACGATTGAACGGCACCCCCAGCTCGATCAGGCGGCCGATGGCGCCAGGCGCATTCTCGATCACAAATTCGACCGTTTCGCGCCGGTTCAGGCCCGCGCCCGCCACCATGGTGTCGCGCACATGGTTCTCGAACGTGTCACCCGCGTCGAGCACCGCGGCGATCCCGCCCTGCGCCCAGGCGGTGCTGCCCGAACGCAGATCGCCCTTGGCCAGCACCAGCACACGCCTGGTTTCCGCCAGCGCCAGCGCGGCGGTGAGCCCGGCCGCGCCGGAACCGATGATCAGAACGTCGTGGGTCACCTGGATCATCGTGCTGTCATGCCGACAAGTCTGGCCGGCGGCAACAGCGCTTTGCATCGGTCGAACGTCGCCACGGCCATGTGCTTGGTGGGTCCTGACCCTAGATCGACAGCGCCAGTACGCGGCTGATTTCGGTCAGGCTTCTCCCCGATTCGTCTGCCCATCGGTCAAAGGCAGCCTGCGCCGCAAGCTGCGCCTTGCGCGATGTCGGAGGACGGTCGAGCACTCCCTCGGCCATGAGGCGGGTGACGACATCCTTCGAAAAGATGAAACCATCGGCGCCCATCGAGCGCAGAAAATACTGCGCCGTCGCGCCGCCAAGGCGCGCTCCGCGTCGGCCCAGCTCCGCCAATAGCTCGACATAGTCGGCACGCGGCCAGCTCACGATCCATCGTCCGAAACCGCCATGTTCCCTGGCAATTTCGTCGATGAACTGGGCATTCGCCTGCACCGCCGCGATCTTGGCCGGATTGCGGACGATCCGCTTGTCGTGGGTCAATGCATCGAAGCTGTCCGGCAGCCGGTTGGCGCATTCGGCAATGTCGAAGCCGCCGAATGCCTCCTCGAAACCGGGCCACTTGTTCTCGATCACCTTCCAGTTGAACCCGGCCTGGAAGATCGCGCGGGTCATACCTGCAAGCCACCGGTCATCGGCGATCACGGACAGCCCTGCGGCCGGAAGCGGCCTCGTCAGCCTGGCCTCGACTGCGGCCTCGCCGCCATGCCGCCGTACCGCTATGTCGTAGATCTCCGCAAAACTCCGCATCGGTGACAACTCCCCTGCGCCGTCGGCGGTGCTATTCCGCGCTGGTCAAACGAACGAACACATCCTCCAGATCAGGTTCGCGCGTGGTCACGTCCTCGATCGTGTAGCCGTGGCTCTGGACCAGCGCCAGCACCTGCCCCGCACTCGCCTTGTCACGATCATAGGTAATTTCGAGCACGCGCGATTCGACCACTTCGGCCTTGACGAAGCCCGCTTCCATGATCGGCCCGGCCAGATCCTTGTCGAGCGAAACGCGCACGATCTTCTCGCGCGCCATTTCCACCAGTTCGCGCGTGGGCTTGTCCGCGATCAGCTCGCCGTGGTTGATGATGGCGATGCGGTCGCACAGCTGTTCGGCCTCTTCGAGGTAGTGCGTGGTCAGCACCACCGTCACCCCCTCGTCGTTGAGCCGGGTGACGAGCTCCCACAGCTGTCGGCGCAATTCGACATCGACGCCTGCGGTCGGCTCGTCGAGCACGAGGATCGGCGGCGAATGGACCATGGCCTTGGCGATCAGCAGGCGGCGCTTCATTCCGCCCGATAGCGTGCGCGAATAGGCGTCATGCTTGTCCGCCAGATGCACCGCTTCGAGCAGTTCCGCGCTGCGCCGCAGCACCTTGGCAACGCCGTAGAAACCGGCCTGGTTCTCCAGCACCTCGAAAGGCGTGAAAAAGGGATCGAACACGATTTCCTGCGGCACGATCCCGATCGCGCGCTTGGCATTGCGCGGCTGGCGGTCGAGGTCGAAGCCCCATATCTCGGCGCTGCCGCTGGTCTTGGTGACGAGGCCGGCGAGAATGTTGATCAGCGTGGATTTGCCCGCGCCGTTGGGGCCCAGCAGGCCGAAGATACCCCCCTGCGGCACATCGAAGCTGACACCCTTCAATGCCAGCTTGCCCTCTCCCCCGCCGCGCGGCGGAGCATAGCGTTTGACCAGGTTTTCGATGCGGATGGCGGACGGAAGGCTCATGCGCGGTGCCTAATCGGTTTTGCGAACGCCTGCAAAGTCCTTGATGCAATCTTGCGAATCCGGGGCCGCTCGCTTATCGGCTTGGCGCATGAACAGCACCCGGTCCGCAACGAACCCCGAAGTGATCATGGTCGAAACCCCGCGCGTGAGCTGCGATGGCGCCAGCGCCATACGCGGCGGGGCCGGTTTCCGTCCCTCGGCGCTGGGCCACCCGCGCGTATTCCTGCAGATCGACGAGCATGGCTATGTCGATTGCGGCTATTGCGACCGGCGGTTCGTGCTGAGGGGCGGGCCCGCCGATGGCGCTGATCACGCGCATCTGCCTGATATTTCCGCTGGCGCAGGCTGAGGTGAGCCGGTGCTTACGCACGTTCGGCTCATCGCCCGTTCAGCATGATGTGATAGCATCGCGTCTTCAATAGAGGGGAAAAACCCCATTCTGAGGAGAGCCGTCATGCCAATGCTTGTTCGTTCCGCCCTGACCGCATCGGCCGCGTTCGGCCTCGTCCTGGCGTCGGGCGCTTTCGCGAATGAGGGGCAGGATCCGCACACCGAAGCGCCTGCCGAAATGACCAAGGGCGAACAAAGGCTCGCCAAACTGCTCGAGGGCCGGGTCGCGGGCGAACCGCAATCGTGCATCACCAACTACCCCTCGTCACGGATGGAGGTGATCGACAAGACCGCCTATGTCTTTGGCCGCGGCCACACCATTTATGTCCAGCGCACGCAGCATCCCGAGACGATCGACGATGATGACGTGCTGATCATGCGGCTTTACGGCTCGCAGCTTTGCCGTCTCGATATCGTGACCACCGTCGATCGCACCAGCCGTTTCTACAACGGCAACGTGTTTATGACCGACTTTATCCCCTATACGAAAGTCAAAGGGTAGCGTTCAGGCTGCCTGCATCGCGTTCAGCCGGGCGATGATCGCTTCGGCCTCGCGCATGATCCTCTCGATCAGTTCCTGGCAGGTCGGGATGTCGTGGATCAGACCGGCAACCATGCCGCAACTCCACGCGCCCTTGTCCATATCGCCTTCCAGCATGATCCTGGGATAGACGCCCGCGACCTGTTCGACGATATCCTCGAACTTGAGGTCGTCGCCCTTTTCCTTCTCGATCCGCAGCAGTTCCTCGACCGCCGCATTGGTCATCACCCGCTCGGTATTGCGCAAGGATCGCATGACAAGCCGCGTATCGAGTTCGCTCGCGGCGACTATCGCCTGCTTCACGTTCTCGTGCACCGGCGCCTCCTTCGTGGCGATGAAGCGCGTGCCCATGTTCATGCCCGCTGCGCCAAACGCGAGGCTGGCGATGAGGCTGCGCCCGTCGGCCATGCCGCCCGATGAGACGAAGGGGATTTCGAGCTCGTCCGCCGCGCGCGGCAGCAGGATGAAATTGGGTACGTCGTCCTCGCCCGGGTGGCCGCCGCATTCGAAACCATCGACCGATACCGCGTCGCAGCCGATCTCCTGCGCCTTGAGGCTGTGGCGCACGCTAGTGCACTTGTGGATCACCTTGATGCCCGCCCCTTTTAGCGCGGGGAGCACCTGCGCCGGGTTGCGCCCGGCGGTTTCGACGACCTTCACCCCGCCATCGATGATCGCCTTGACCAGGCCGGGATAATCGGGCGGCGTCAGGCTGGGCAGGAAGGTGAGGTTAACGCCGAAGGGCTTGTCGGTCATGTTCTTGCAGCGGGCGATCTCATTGGCGAGCTTCTCGGGGGTTCCCTGCGTCAGCCCGGTGATGATGCCCAGCCCGCCCGCGTTGGAAACCGCCGCCGCCAGTTCGGCAAAACCGACGAAATGCATCCCGCCCTGGATGATCGGGTGCTGGATGCCGAACATTTCGGTGATGGCGGTTTTCATGACGAATCTCCCTGCTGAACCAGTCTGATTTTGCGCAAACCTTGCGGAGAAAATCGCACGGCGCAAGCGTCGCTTTTGAGAGGAAGCATACCGTAGTGCCGCCTTCATCAAATCATGTTGAGTTCGCAATTCTCGCTGCTGCGCCGGAATTTCAGCTGACCTGTCTTGAGGGCGCTCGGCCGCAGCCCAAGATCGCTGAAGCAGATGCGCGAAAAGTGCGCGGAATCCGCAAAACCCGCTTCATGTGCAGCCGCAGTTACACTGTAGCCCGATGCAATAAGGTCGATTGCACGGCGCAGCCGCAACCATCGCCGCCAGCTGCGCGGGGGTGCGCCCAATTCATCGGTTACGGCATGGGTGAAACGGCTTTCCGACAGGCCGACACTGTTCGCAGCGGCACCGATTGTCGGCAGGGCTTCGATGGCGTGCATAGCCCTGGTTAACCGCTTGCCTAGCACCCTGGGCGAGAGTTTGCCGATATCCTCCTGCAAGCCATCGATCGAATCCATTGAAGGGGCAAGCTGCGACCACCGATCGGCCAGCGAAGCGGCATCTTCGAGGCGGTAGTGGCGCGCGTCGAGCCAGGCGCAGGCGATCACTTGATTGCGCCCGTCGAAACTGTGCGCTTCGCCTGCGGGGATGATCGCCGGATTGCGGGGGTCAAGCTGCATACCGCCGGATCTGATCGCGCGAACTCCGATTATAACCTTGTGTGCCGCAGTATTGTGAATTGGAGTGATGCCGCCAAAACCGCAAAAAAGCGCGCTCATCGGCGCAAAGGCGATTTTGCCGCGCCATTCGGCGATCCCAGCAGGTACGTTCATGCGGCGCTCCGTGAATGCCGATAACAGACAAGTATGACAGCAAAAGAAACGGGATCAAGGCGACGCAGCGTCGCAGTTTGCGGCGCAACCGGCAGGCAAGGCGGTGTGGTTGCACGGCAATTATTGAACGAAAGTTGGAGCGTGCGCGCGCTCACCCGAAATCCAGACGGGAAAGAGGCGCAGGCTCTCGCCGAACTTGGCGCCGAAGTGACCTATGCCGACTTGCTCGACGCGCAATCGCTGAACCGTGCGACTGCGGGGGTGCATGGCGTTTTCGGTGTGACAGACTTCTGGGAGCACGGGTTTGACGGTGAAGTGCAGATGGGCACGAATCTGATCGAAGCCGCCAGAAAGAACAATGTCCGGCATTTTGTCTTCAGCTCTGTCGGCGGGACGGAGCGTACCGCCGGATTGGGCATCACGCACTTCGATTCTAAACGGGTGATCGAGGAAAACTTGCGTAGCTCGGGCCTTGATTGGACCATCCTGCGCCCGGTCACTTTCATGGAGAACTTCGTTTCACACCGGTATCGCAAGGCCATCTGCGAACGCGGCCTGCTCCGCTTTGCCTTCGACCTCGATCACAGGTTCCAGATGGTCGCCATGGCTGATCTCGCCGTGTTTGCGGCCAAGGCATTTGACAATGACGCGCGTGTCAAAGGCCAAGCAACAGAAATCGCCAGCGACGCTTTTACTATGGAAGAATGGGCCGCGGCCCTTGCCAATCATCTTGGCAGGCCGGTCAAATACAAGGTGATCGGCAAACCGGCGCTGCATGTGGTTGATCTATTCGTAACCCTCACGCGCAGCCAGGGACACTTCAAGGTCGGTCGGTCGCTGATCAACCAGTTCGCGTGGAATAACGGCACAAAAGTGGGCGGTTGGGACGCGGATATCGATCATCTCAGGTCGATCCATCCCGACCTCATGACGCTGGAAGAGTGGATCCGCACCCTCGATTGGCGCGAGGGACTTTAGGGCTTATGCGACTTGCTCCCCGTCCGGCGGTCTTCGCGCGCAAAGCAGTTCGCGCAGACGGGCGCGCACGTGGCAGCAGGATGAAATTTGGCACGTCGTCCTCGCCCGGATGGCCGCCCGCGTTGGAAACCGCCGCCGCCAGTTCGGCAAAACCGACGAAATGCATCCCGCCCTGGATGATCGGGTGCTGGATGCCGAACATTTCGGTGATGGCGGTTTTCATCAATACTCTCCCTTTCGCCTCGCTGATGCCCAAGCGATTGCGGAGAATGCGCGGCCTTGCAAGCCTGCTTCAGCTGGGCAACGCCGATTTGATATCGGTTGCGGCGAAATCCTCGCCTTTGAACAGCAGCGGGAGATCGCGGGATCTGGCGAGCGCGTAGCTGAACAGGTCGCCGAAATTGAGCTGCGCGGGGTGGCCATTGCCCTTGCCGAATTGCATGAAAGCCTGATGGGCGATATCGGCCTGCGCCTGATCGATCGGGACGATTTCGACACGATAAGCATCGAGCAGCCTGGCAATGTCTTCCGCCACCGCACCCCCGGCCTTGCGGTGAAAGACCATTCTGACTTCCACCAGCGATCCACTGCTCATGAAAGCGCGTTCCGCCGTGTAAAGGATTTCGTCAAAGGCCGCGCATTCAGGCTCATCGAAAAGGATGGCCAAAATCGCCGACGTATCGACGCAGATCATATCGGCAGGCCGTTCTCATCCCACTCGAGATCGGAGGGACCATCCTTGAGCGGGATCTTGTGAACCTGCTCCAGAATTTCATCGATCTTCCTGCGCCGCGCCTCGCGGTCTTCCGTCTTGGCCTCGGCAACCGGGATCAACCTGACCTGCGGCTTGCCGTCATTGTCGATCACCACTTCCTCGCCGCGGAGCGAAGCGGAAATGAGCTTGGAGAGATTGGCCTTGGCCTTGCCGATGTTGACATGGATGGTCATGGGCCGATTATGCCTTGACCAAGGGGGTTGGTCAAGCAATCCGGGGCGTATCCAGCCTATCCCGGGAACCGGCACATTTTCCCGGCTGCGCCCTCACTCCCACTCGATCGTCCCCGGGGGCTTCGAAGTATAGTCATAGACCACGCGGTTGATGCCCTGCACCTCGTTGATGATGCGCGTGGCGACGCGGCTGAGGAAGGCGGCGTCGAAGGGGTAGATATCCGCCGTCATCCCGTCGGTGCTGGTGACGGCGCGCAGGGCGCAGACATTGTCATAGGTGCGGTAATCGCCCATGACGCCCACGGTCTTGACCGGCAGCAGCACGGCGAAGGCCTGCCAGATCGCGTCATAGAGCCCCGCATTCCGGATTTCCTCGAGATAGATCGCATCGGCCTTGCGCAGGATATCGCAGCGCTCCTTCGTCACCTCGCCCGGGATGCGGATTGCGAGGCCGGGGCCGGGGAATGGATGACGGCCGACGAACTGCTCGCCCAGGCCCAGCTCGCGGCCGAGCGCGCGCACTTCGTCCTTGAACAATTCGCGCAGCGGCTCGACCAGCTTCATGTTCATGCGTTCGGGCAGTCCGCCGACATTGTGGTGGCTCTTGATCGTCACCGATGGCCCGCCGGTGAAGGAGACCGATTCGATCACATCGGGATAGAGCGTGCCCTGCGCCAGAAAATCCGCCCCGCCCAGCCGTCGCGCCTCTTCCTCGAACACCGCGATGAACTCGGCGCCGATGAACTTGCGCTTGGCCTCGGGGTCGGTCACCCCGGCCAGGCCCGCCATGAAGCGCTCCTCGGCATCGACCACCACCAGCGGGATATTGTAATGATCGCGGAACATGGTCTCGACCTGTTCACGCTCGCCCAGCCGAAGCAGGCCATGGTCAACGAACACGCAGGTAAGCTGATCGGCTCCTGAATCCTTGAGCGCCTCGTGGATCAGGATGGCAGCGACCGAGGAATCGACCCCGCCCGAAAGCCCGCAGATCACCCGGCCCCCATGCTCGCCAACGCCGACCTGCGCACGGATATCGGCGATCTTGCTTTCGCGATAGGCGGCCATGGTCCAGTCACCGGCAAGCCCGCACACCCGGTGGACGAAATTTGCCAGCAGTCTCGCCCCGTCGGGCGTGTGGGCCACTTCGGGGTGAAACTGCGTACCGTAATAGCGGCGCGCCTCGTCGGCGATCACCGCAAACGGCGCGCCGTCGCTGGTGGCGACGATTTCGAAGCCTGGGGCGAACTTGGTCACCTTGTCGCCGTGGCTCATCCACACCTGGTGGCGCTCGCCGACCTGCCACAGCCCGTCGAACAGCGCGCAATCCTTCGTGACCGTCAGGAAGGCGCGGCCAAATTCGCCGCCTTCGCCCGTTTCATGCCCGGGGCGGACCTCGCCGCCCAGCTGGTGGCTCATCACCTGCTGGCCGTAGCAGATGCCCAGGATCGGCAGGCCGCTGTCAAACAGCAATTGCGGCGCGCGCGGGCTACCCTCTTCGGGCACGCCGGCTGGCGAGCCGGACAGGATGATGCCCTTGGGCGCCAGCCGGTGGAAAGCCGCCTCCGCCTGTGTGAAGGGGGCGATCTCGCAATAGACCCCCGCCTCGCGCACGCGGCGCGCAATCAGCTGGGTCACCTGGCTGCCGAAATCGACGATGAGGATGGAATCGGAGTGCTGGACCGTCATGCGCCGCCGATAAGGAGGTGCGCGCGCAGTGTCCAGCCGCACGCGGCACTTGCCCGCAAGGCCGCGCGCACCAGCGCCCCCATGTTGCAAAACATGCAACATATCTGGCGGTAATCGCATTTGAGTTGTGTGTAGGGCGAGGGTATTTCATCACTCGCGCTTCGGACGGCTCCCTCTCCCCCGTTAGCAGCGCTCGGGATGCGGTTCCGCCTCGTTCCGGCCTTTCCTGTCCCGGGAACGTCTTGTGCGTTCCAATGCTCGGTCGGTGCCCCCCAATCACCCGGCTTTGAGCCTTCGGGGCAGGAAATAAAGGCAGCGAAAGAGACGCGGCCCCCTCCAGTTCTTCCCCCCTCCCAAGACTGGTCGCCGCGTCTCGATCGCGCCGCGGTGCGTTTCACCGCCATCCATCGAAAAATTTTCGCCAGGAAAATTCGCGGCCCTGTAACCGCAGGTGCGCGCGCAGCGAAAGAGCACATGAAACCGGACCTTAAGTGAGCCTGCCAGGCAAAAAATTGTACGCAAGGCGCAGGCACCGCTCTTCCCCCTGCCAGTCAGCGGCAAGAATGTGTTCCACCGGTATCGCCTGGGCTCCCCTGAACTCAGGCTGACGAGGCGCGGCCACCACCACCCCATCCCCAATGGTGGCCGCGCCTCAAATTTTTCCCTCCGCCCAGTCGGTCGCGCCGGTTCATTGGACCCGGCACCGACTTGCTCTCGAGCATCATGCAGCCTGCTCTCCCTTATCCGTTGCAGCGGGGTGTCCATCCATGGCATCCCGCAATCCAAAGCCAGGGAGATTGACGACCATGCGCATTTTGTTTGCAGCCGCCGCGCTGATTGCGCTCGCCGCTCCCGCGCAGGCGCAGGAGGAGGGGAACCTGCGCGTAATGGCGGTGTTCGCCCATCCCGATGACGAGGTGGTGGTCGCGCCATTGCTCGCACGGCTGGCGCGCGAGGGAGCCGAAGTGCACATCCTCTATGCCACCAGCGGCGACAGGGGCACGGGTTTCAGCGGGCTCGAACCAGGCGATACGCTGGCTGCGCTGCGCGAGGGTGAGGCGCGCTGCGCCGCGCGCGAACTGGGAATTGCCGATCCGGTTTTCCTGCGGCTTGGCGATGCCATGCTGGGCGTGCGCGCGCACGATGCCGACAGCCCGGGGGAACGCTTCATCACCGCATTGCGCGGAGCCATCGCGGAGCAGAGACCCGATCTCGTGCTCACCTGGGGGCCCGATGGCGGCTATGGCCACGCCGACCACCGCATGGTCAGCGCGCTGACGAGCGAAGTGGTGCAGGCCATGGGCGAAGGCCGGCCGCGACTGCTCTATCCCGGTATTCGCGCAGGAACGCTGCCCGACCGGCCCGAAATGGCGAGCTGGGCGGTGACCGCACCCGAACTGCTGCCCATCGCCGAACCTTACGAGGCCAGCGACCGCGAGGCTGCGCACCGCGCGGTGGGGTGCCATCAAAGCCAGTTCGATGCGGAGACGCGCGCCGGGCTGGTGCCTTTGTTCGACGCCGCCATCTGGCAGGGTGCGGTGCATCTGCGCCCCGCATTTGCCGGTGCGCCCGCCCAGGCCGCGCTCGCCGGGAATTAGCGCGATTTTGCAACGCCGTGGAAAACCCGCTGCACCAGGGGGCAAATGCTTGGGATTCTGCCCCCCCGCGCCTATATCATCGCCATGTCGCAAACGAACGAGAACGCCCCGGCAAACGGCCAGATAACGGGCGAATATGACGCCGCATCGATCAAGGTCCTGAAAGGCCTCGACGCGGTGCGCAAACGCCCGGGAATGTACATCGGCGATACCGACGATGGCTCAGGCCTGCACCACATGGTGTTCGAGGTATCGGACAATGCCATCGACGAGGCATTGGCCGGGCATTGCGACCTCGTGCTGATCGAACTCAATCCCGATGGCTCTGTGTCTGTGGAGGACAATGGCCGCGGCATCCCGGTGGACATGCACAAGGAAGAAGGCGTTTCCGCCGCCGAAGTGATCATGACCCAGCTGCACGCCGGCGGCAAGTTCGAGAACACTTCGGACGACAATGCCTACAAAGTCTCAGGCGGGCTCCACGGCGTGGGTGTTTCGGTGGTCAACGCGCTCAGCGAATGGCTCGAGCTGACCGTCTGGCGCGGCGGCAAGGAATACTGGATGCGCTTCGAGCATGGCGACGCCGTAGTGCCGCTGGCGGTCAAGGGCGAGGCTCCTGCCGACAAGAAGGGCACGCGCGTCACCTTCAAGGCGTCGCATGAGACCTTCAAGAACGTCACCGAGTATGATTTCGACAAGCTCGAACATCGCTATCGCGAACTGGCCTTTCTCAATTCGGGCGTGCGTATCCTGCTGCGCGACCGGCGGCACGAGGAAGTGCTGGAGCACGACCTGTTTTATCAGGGCGGGATTGGCGCCTTCGTGAGCTGGCTCGACCGCAACAAGCAGCCGCTGCTGCCCGATCCGATAACGATTGCGGCGGAGAAGGACGGAATCGGCATCGAAGTCGCGCTCGAATGGAACGATTCCTATTACGAAAACGTGCTGTGCTTCACCAACAACATCCCGCAGCGCGATGGCGGCACGCACCTGGCCGCATTCCGCGCGGCGCTGACCCGCACGCTCAACAATTATGCCGATCGTTCGGGCATCGCCAAAAAGGAGAAGGTCAGCCTTTCGGGCGAGGACATGCGCGAAGGGCTGACCGCGATCGTCAGTGTCAAGCTGCCCGATCCCAAGTTCGGGTCGCAAACCAAGGACAAGCTGGTTTCCTCCGAAGTGCGCCAGCCATTGGAATCCTTGATGGGTGACAAGATGAACGACTGGCTGGAAGAGAACCCGGCGTTGGCGCGCGAGGTGATCCAGAAGATCATCGACGCCGCCGCCGCGCGCGAGGCGGCGCGCAAGGCCCGCGAGATGAGCCGCAAGGGCGCGATGAGCATCGCCAGCCTGCCCGGCAAACTGGCCGATTGCCAGGAACGTGACCCGGCCAAGTCCGAACTGTTCCTGGTCGAGGGCGATTCGGCGGGCGGCAGTGCCAAGCAGGGGCGCGATCGCAAGACGCAGGCAATCCTGCCGCTGAAGGGCAAGATCCTCAATGTCGAGCGCGCCCGGTTCGACCGGATCATCTCATCGAAGGAGGTCGGCACGCTGATCCAGGCGATGGGCACCGGCATCCGCGACGAATTCAACATCGACAAGCTGCGCTATCACAAGGTCGTGATCATGACCGACGCCGATGTCGATGGCGCGCATATCCGCACGTTGCTGCTCACCTTCTTCCACCGGCAGATGCCCGAGATCATCAGGCGCGGGCACCTGTTCATCGCGCAGCCGCCGCTTTACAAGGTTAGCAAGGGCCGCAGCGAGGTCTATCTCAAGGACCAGGCCGCGCTCGATCGCTACCTCGTCGATGCCGGTTTGCAGGGCCGGGTGCTCGAAACCGCACAGGGTGCACGCGCCGAGCGTGACTTGCGCGCGCTGGTCGATCATGCGCTGCGGCTCAAATACCTGATGGGGTTCGTTCCGCGCCGCTATGACGAACAGGTGATCGAGCAGATGGCGCTGTCAGGCTCGCTCGAGCCGCGGCTCGACCGCGCCACGCGCGCGCAGGCGCTGACCTATGCCGCCCAGCGGCTGAGCATGGGCGATCCCGAAGCGCGCTGGACGGCGCAGCTCGGCGAAGATGGCACTGTCCGCTTCGAGCGGTTGTGGCGCGGCGTCACCGATGTCCACGAAATCGACGCACGTTTTCTCACCAGTACCGAAGCGCACAAGCTGCACGGGATTGCCAGCGAGATGGCCGAATCCTATGCCCGCATGGCCCGGCTGGTCAAAGCGGGCGGCGCGGAGCCGGAACCCGTGCCGGAGGATGATGCAGAGGGTGACGATCTGCCCGTTGCAGCGACGGGCGATGCCATCTCGCGGCCGACCGAGCTGCTCGACGCCGTGCTCGCCGCAGGCCGCAAGGGCCTGTCGATCCAGCGTTACAAGGGACTGGGCGAGATGAACGCCGAACAGCTGTGGGAAACCACGCTCGATCCGGATAACCGCGCGCTGCTCCAGGTGAAGGTCGAGGATGCCGACGTCACCGACGAGATCTTCACCCGGCTGATGGGCGACGTGGTCGAACCGCGGCGCGAATTCATCCAGGACAATGCGCTCAACGTGGCGAATCTCGATGTCTGAGCGGGACGGGAAGGAGGGCGGATGACCGATCAGGGTATCGTCATCAACCAAGGGGGTTTCCTGCTGTTCCTTGGCGCGATCACGCTGGCGCTGGTCTATGTAGTCTGGCCATTTGCCGCGCCGCTGCTGTGGGCGACGCTGGCCGCGATCATGTTCCAGCCGCTCTACAAGTGGTTTCTTGGGCGATGGGGCAACGGGCCCAATCGTGCCGCGATCGCCAGCCTGCTCGTCATCACGCTGTCGGTACTGGTGCCAGGCTTCATCATCGGCGGGCTGATCGTCGACGAGGCAGCGCAAATCGTACTGGCATTCCAGAGCGGCGAGATCGATCTTCTCGCCTGGTCCGGCCAGATCTACAACACCCTTCCCGAAAGCGCCCAGCAGGCGCTCGACCGGGCGGGCTTCGGCGGCTTCGCGGAGGTGCAGGCGCGCATCCAGGATTTCCTGAGCGAAAGCGCCGGGTTGATCGCGCAGCAGGCGATCGCGATCGGCGGCGGCGTCTTCAGCTTCGCGCTCTCGCTCGCGGTGGGGCTTTATGTGACCTATTTTCTGCTGCGCGACGGCGAACGGATTGCCACCCGTCTGCTGCACGACCTGCCGCTCGAAACCGCCGTCGCCGTGCAACTGGCCGGAAAATTCCTGTCTATCGTGCGCGCCACGATCAAGGGATCGGTGGTGGTCGGGCTGGTGCAGGGCACGCTGGGGGCAATCACCTTCTGGATCGCGGGCCTGCCTTCGGTGGTGCTGTTCGGCATGGTCATGGCGATATTCTCGATGATCCCGGCGGTGGGCACCGGGCTGGTATGGATCCCGGCTGCGGCATGGCTGCTGGCAACCGGCGCGACCTGGCAGGGGCTGTTCGTCATTTTCTCCGGTGTCGTCATCATCGGCATGGCGGACAATGTGCTGCGCCCGATCCTGGTCGGCCGCGACACCGGGATCCCCGACTGGATCGTGCTGATCACCACGCTGGGCGGCATTGCCAAGCTGGGCCTTTCCGGTGTGGTCCTGGGACCGCTGGTGGCCGGGCTGTTCATGGCGGGATGGTCGATCATCCAGCGGCAACGCGGGCCCGATACCGTGCCGCTGCCCGGTGATGGCGCCCCGACTTGAGATTTGCGCATTGCGGCGGCATGGGCGCGGGATGATGAACAGAGTTCTTCCACTGTCGGCGGCGCTCGCGCTGGCTGCCTGCGCCACCACAACGCCGCCTGTGACTGGCAGCGCGACGGCAATTCCGGTCAGAATCGTCGGCATCAACGATTTTCATGGCAACCTCGAACCGATCCGGCGGCTCTACACCTACACGCACGGTGACGGCAGCGCCGAACAGGTGCAGGTGGGAGGAGTGGCGGCACTGGCGTCGTTGGTCGGCAATCTGCGCGGGGACAGCCCCTACAGCCTGGTTGTTTCCGCAGGCGACCTGATCAGCGCCAGTCCGCTTGTGTCCTCGCTGTTCCTCGACGAGCCGACCGTGACGGCGATGGGCCGCCTGGGGTTGGAGTTCAGCGCGGTCGGCAACCATGAATTCGATCGAGGCTGGCGCGAATTGAAACGCATGCAGGATGGCGGCTGCGAGCAATTGACCATGCGCGCGCCGTGCCAGGTCGAGCAATTCGCGGGTGCGAGCTTCACAATGTTATCGGCCAACGTCGCCTTTGCCGAAGGCGGAGAAACGCTGTTCCCGGCAGCGGGATTGAAGCGTATCGAGGGCCCGGAGGGCGAAGTTGCGGTGGGGGTGATCGGCCTGACGCTGAAAGACACGCCCACCCTGGTCACACCCGGCGGGGTCGAAGGTCTGATCTTTTCGGGTGAGGCGCAGGCCATCAACCGGCAGGTGCAGCCACTGGTGGACCAGGGCGCCGATGCGATCGTGGTGGCAATACACCAGGGGCTCTACAGCGACCTTCCCCCCGATGCTCCCGGCTGCGAGGGAATCAGGGGGCCGTTGCTCGAAATCCTGGCCGAGATCGATCCGCGGGTCGATCTGGTGGTTTCGGGACATACTCACCAGACCTATATCTGCGATTATTCCACTATCGACCCCGCGCGCCGCTTCCTCGTCACCAGCGCAGGCTATGGCGGAACCTTCGTCACCGACATCGTGCTGACGATCGACCCGACGCGGGGTGAAGTGATCGCGTCGACCGCACGCAACGTCCTGGTCCGTTCCGACGGCGCGAGCGCGGGGGCAATCGACCAAGATCTCGCAGCCTACGTCGCGCGCCATGCCGCCGCCGCGCGCGAGGTTTCTGAAAGACCGGTCGGGCGGATCGCCGGGGAGGGGAGCAAGCCCGGCCCGGCGACCGAGGAAACCTCGCTGGGCAATGCAATCGCCGATGCGCAGCTCTTTGCCACGCGCGATGCCGGGGCACGAATCGCCTTCATGAACAATTCGGGGATCAGGGCCGGACTTGTGCCGGGCGCTGACGGAACCGTGACATTCGGCGACATCTTTACCGTCCAGCCGTTCGGCAACCAGCTGATCACACGCACCTATTCGGGCGCGCAGCTGCTCGCGCTGCTCGAACAGCAGTTCGACGACGAAGGCTTTGTCCAGACCTTCTCGGCCTCGCAAGGCTTCGCCCTCACCTATGACATGGGCCGCGCGGCGGGTGCGCGCGTGGTCGGCGCATCGCTCGATGGCCAGTCGATCGATCCATCCGCAAGTTACCGGGTGACGATGAACAGCTTCCTTGCCGCGGGCGGCGACAGTTTCACCGTGTTCACGCAAGGGGAAGGCAGCGTGGTCGGGCCGGTCGATCTCGACGCGTTCGAACTGTGGCTGAAACAGGAACCCGTGCGCGCGCTGCCGCCAACGGGCCGGATCACCGACGCCACGCGGCGTTAAAAATGCAGCGTTAAATTCAGTTTGCAATCCTGAGCCGGTTGACCCCGCGCGCACCGCCGTCCTCGCCCGAAAGACCGATGAAGATCGCATCGATGATCCGCGCCAGCTTTTCCTCGGTCAGCCTGTCGCCGATGTAGAGGTGCGCTTCGGGCATGGTGTAGCTCGAAACCATCTGATTGATCAGCGACAGCGCCTCGTCGATTTCCAGTTCGGCAAGAAACCCGTCGGCCTGCGCCTGTGCGATCACTTCGCACAGATAATGGTCCGCAAGATCGACATAGGAGCGGACACGCTCGAACCGCGCCGCCCCCTGTTCGCAGATCATGGCAAAGTATGCTGGATCGGCGAGGTACCGTTCGCGGGTAACGCGGAAACGGCGCAGGAAGAATTCGTACATCTTGCGGTTCGGTGGAAGCTCGCTGGCGATCACGTCCTCCATGATGGCTATGTGATCCTCAAACCACAGCGCCGCCATTGCGTCGAACAGCTCGTCGTCATCCGCGAACAGTTGCTCGAGCCTGCGGCGTGCGAGCCCCGCCTCGGCGGAAAGAATGCCCAGCGTCACTTCCTCGCCGCGCTGCTTGGTCAGATCCACTGCCATTTCGGCAATGCGCCTGCGTTCGGCGTCCCTCGGGTCGGGGGCGATGGCCATGACGAATCCTCCTGCAGAACCTCATGCGACAATCTAGGGAGTTGCGCGCCCGACTTAAACCCGCAGCGCGGACCTATTTAACGGCGCCCCGTGTGGCCAGCCCGGTTCAACGGCGCGGAGGAAGCGGAAAGAACGCCGAAGTGCGCCGCTTGTAATCGGCGTATCTGTCACCCCTGGACTTGCCGAGACCGCGTTCGAGCAGCGCCGCGCCCGACCACTTCGTCAAGGTGAAGGTCAGGAACAGCGGCCCGATCAACGTGTAAAGCGCATAGTCCCAGCCCGCCCCGGCGCAAGCAAGCCATATGCCCCACCACGCGCAGGCATCGCCGAAATAGTTGGGGTGGCGGGTATAGCGCCACAGCCCGGTATCGAGCACCAGGCCATGATTCGCCGGATCGGCCTTGAACCGGGATAGCTGCCAGTCGCCGATCCACTCGAAGGACACGCCGATGGTCCACAGCACCAGCCCGGCCAGCGCGAGCGGCGTGATCGGCGCAGGCGCGGCGCCGGCGATGACACCGACTTGCGCTGGGCTCGACACCATGAACAACAAGATAGCCTGCATCAGCCACACCTTGGTCAGCGCGGCAATCGCGAAATTGCCCTTCTCGCGATCCTTCTTGAGGATCATCTTGTAGCGCTTGTCCTCGCCTTCGCGCTGCCAGCGCAAGAACAGGTAGAGCCCGAGGCGAAAGCCCCATGCGCAAGTCATCAGCAGGATCAGCAGCGATAGCGCGCCGGGCTCGGCCAGCTGGTGATAGCTTGTCACCGCCAGTACGCCCATGCCCGCGCCCCAGAAAGCATCGATGAAGGAAACGTCGCCAATCCTGACCGAGATCAGCCACAGGATCAGCACCAGCGCGATCAGGATCGCGGCATTGGACAGCAGGACATCAAGCATCGCCATTCTCCTCGATGATCTTCAGCGCCTGCGCTTCGAGCACCTTGAAGCGTTCGTAATCGGGCAGCTTCGAGAGCATGAAGCGGGCAATCTTGAGCAGGTCCGCGCCGTAATTTCCGCTGGGCCATAACGGCTGCCCGAAGCCCAGCACCATGCGCTCGTTGCACACCCATGCCGGCACGATCGGCACATTGGCCGCGCGCGCAATGTTGTAGAAGCCCGACTTCCAGCTCCCGTCCGTGCCGCGCGTACCCTCGGCCGCGATCACCAGCGCCAGCCGCTCGCGCCGGGCGAATTCCTCGGCCACCTGTTCGACCACATTGCTGCGCTTTGTGCGGTCGATTGGGATGCCGCCCATGTCGAACATGAAGCGGCGCATCACCCCCTTGAACAGCGTGTGCTTGCCCATGAAATTCGGCTCGACTCCCTCCTCGGCGGTGGCGCCGATGAAGAACACGAAATCCCAGTTCGAGGTGTGCGGCGCGCCCGCGATGACATATTTGGGAAGGTCGGGCAGGTGCCCGTCAAGCTTCCACCCCTTCCACCTGTAAAGCGCCATGATGATGCGCCGCACCACGCGCGAGAGGATGGTGCGCTGGCGGGTCATGAATCCTCCCCGGAACGGGGAGGGGGACCGCCCAAGGCCCTGGCCGCAGGATGGTGGAGGGGCCGAAGACTAACCGCCAATGCAACAATCGAGGAGGCGCACTGCGCCACACCGGCCAGCACATCCTTCGCCAGGATTCGAACCACCCGCCAACCCTTGTCCGCCAGCAGCGCATCGCGCTTCGCGTCCTCCATTGGTCGCTCGCTCGTTTCGTGCACAATCCCGTCAATCTCGATCAGCAGCCGCACCTCCACACAGGCGAAATCCGCGACATAGCCATGCACCGGAAATTGTCGGCGGAACTTCATACCAAGCGGTTTGCCCTTAAGCTCTCGCCACAGCAACACCTCAGGCAATGACATCTCGCCGCGCAACTTGCGCGCAAATGCGACATTCCTGTCCGATGCCCCAACCGTGCGATGACGCCCACGACCCAAATCCTCCCCGGAACGGGGAGGTGCCCCATCGGGGCGGAGGGGTCGAGTGCTTTCCGCACTCACATCGTTCGATCCGCAGAGCCTTCGGCCCCTCCGTCAGCCCGGCGGGCTGCCACCTCCCCGTTCCGGGGAGGATTGGAGAGGGGAGCTGGTCTCGGCTTCATGCCCATCTACCTCCTCCCTTGAATTACATCCTGAACACGCCGAATGCCGAGCGCTCGGCAATGGGAGCCTCGAGGCAGGCGGCGAAGGCCAGCCCCAGCACGTCGCGGGTCTGGACCGGATCGATCACCCCGTCATCCCACAGCCGCGCGGTGGCGTAGTAGGGATTGCCCTCGTCCTCGTATTTCTGGCGAATCGGCGCCTTGAACGCCTCGGCCTCGCGTTCGTCCCACTTGTCGGCATCGCGGTGGACGGTGGCGAGCACGCTCGCGGCCTGCTCACCGCCCATCACGCTGATCCGCGCATTGGGCCAGGTGAACAGGAAGCGCGGGCCGAAGGCGCGCCCGCACATGCCGTAATTGCCCGCGCCGAAACTGCCGCCGATCACCACGGTGACCTTTGGCACGGTGGCGGTGGCAACCGCCGTCACCAGCTTTGCACCATGCTTGGCGATGCCCTCCGCCTCGTACTTCCCGCCGACCATGAAGCCCGAGATGTTCTGGAGGAACAGCAGCGGAATGCGCCGTTGGCAGGCGAGCTCGATGAAATGCGCGCCCTTCACCGCGCTTTCGGAAAACAGCACGCCGTTGTTGGCGAGGATCGCCACCGGCATGCCCCACACATGCGCAAAGCCGGTGACCAGCGTCGAACCGTAATGCTGCTTGAACTCGTGGAATTCACTGCCGTCGACCAGCCGCGCGATCACCTCGTGCACGTCATAAGGCGCGCGGACATCATCGGGGATGAGCGCGTAGAGATCATCGGCATCGAATTTGGGCGGGCGTGGGTCCTTTTGCGCCACATCCTGCGCTGCGCCGGTATTCGCCCCTAGATGGCTGACGATATCGCGCACAATGGTGAGCGCATGCTCGTCATTCTCGGCAAGGTGATCGACCACGCCCGATTTCCGCGCATGCAAATCGCCGCCGCCAAGGTCTTCGGCGCTGATCTCTTCGCCCGTCGCGGCCTTGACCAGCGGCGGCCCGGCGAGGAAGATCGTGCCCTGTTCGCGCACGATCACGCTCTCGTCGCTCATCGCCGGGACGTAGGCTCCGCCCGCGGTGCAGCTGCCCATCACGCAGGCGATCTGCGGGATGCCGAGCGCGCTCATGTTCGCCTGGTTGAAGAAGATCCGGCCAAAGTGATCGCGGTCGGGGAAGACCTCGCTCTGATGCGGCAGGTTCGCCCCGCCAGAATCTACGAGGTAGATGCACGGCAAGCGGTTTTCCTGTGCGATTTCCTGCGCGCGCAGGTGCTTCTTCACCGTCATCGGGTAATAGGTGCCGCCCTTCACGGTCGGATCGTTGCACACGATCATCACCTGCCGGCCACTGACGCGGCCGACGCCCGCGATCATCGATGCGCCGTTGACGTCGCCTCCTCCTTCTGAATCGGCGTACATTCCGTTCGCGGCCAGTTGCCCCACTTCGAGGAACGGCGAGCCCGGATCGAGCAGGCGTTCGACGCGCTCCCTCGGGAGTAGCTTACCTCTGCTGACATGCCGCTCGCGGTGCTTTTTGGGGCCGCCCAGGGCGGCTTCGGCCACGCGGGCGCGCAGTTCGGTGGCAAGCGCCTTGTTGTGCGCGAACCGCGCCCTGGCCTCGGGGCTTTCGCGGTCGAGCTTCGAGGTGAGAACGGGTGCGGTCATGCCAAGGCTCCGATCAATGCGAATGCTCCGCCCGCTGATAGCGTCGGCCAACCAGGATGCTTGCCGCGCGATTTCACCAGAATGGCAAGGCCTAGCGCCAGCCAAACTGCGCCAATGGCAACAAGCACGCCTTTGGGAGTGCCCGGCCACGCCACCACCAATGCAAGCAGCGCCATGAACAGGCTGGTGAGGTGCCACGCGCCGCGCATGATTCCCGAAAGCTGCGGACCCAGGGCTTTGGTGGCACCGGAATTCAGGAGCGGTCCGACCAACCGCTTTTCACCCGCGATCGAATGAATGAAAGCGGTGGCAACCATTGCCGCGGCAGAGAGCCAGAGCCAGATCACCCCGCCGCCCCAATCAATTCACGGCCGATCAGCATCCGGCGGATCTCGTTGGTGCCCGCACCGATATCGAGCAGCTTGGCGTCGCGCAGATAGCGCTCGACCGGCCAGTCCTTAGTATAGCCCGCACCGCCCAGCGCCTGCACGCTTTCCCCCGCAACGCGGAAGGCGTTCTCGCTCGCCAGCAGGATCGCGCCCGCCGCGTCGAACCGGGTGGTCTGCCCGGCGTCACAGGCCTTGGCCACCGCATAGGTGTAGGCGCGGGCGGATTGCAGCGCGACATACATGTCCGCCACCTTGGCCTGCATCAACTGGAACGAGCCGATGGGTTTGCCGAACTGCTTGCGCTCGCGCAGATAGGGGATGACGGTATCGAGGCACGCCTGCATGATGCCGAGCTGCAATCCGGCGAGCACCACGCGCTCGTAATCGAGCCCGCTCATCAGCACGCCGACCCCGCCATTGACCGGCCCCATCACGTTTTCTTCGGGAACCTCGCAATTGTCGAACACCAGTTCTGCGGTGGGCGAACCGCGCATCCCCATCTTGTCGATCTTCTGCCCGATACCGAAGCCGGGCATATCCTTCTCGATCAGGAAGGCGGTGATCCCGCGCGACCCGGCGTGGCCATCGGTCCGGGCATAGACCACCAGCATATCGGCGCAGGTGGCGTTGGTGATCCAGAACTTGGTGCCATTGAGCACATATCCGCCCTGCACCTGCTCCGCCTTCAGTTTCATCGAGACGACGTCTGACCCTGCCCCCGCTTCGCTCATGGCGAGCGAGCCGACATGCTCGCCGCTGATCAGTTTGGGCAGATATTTCGCCTTCTGCTCGTCATTGCCCCAGCGGCGGATCTGGTTGACGCAAAGATTGGAGTGCGCACCATAGGAAAGCCCGATCGAGGCGCTTGCGCGGCTCACTTCCTCGACCGCGATCACATGTTCGAGATAGCCCAGGCCGAGCCCGCCCCATTCCTCCTCAACCGTGATCCCGTGGAGGCCGAGTGCGCCCATCGCCTGCCACAGCTCATCACGCGGAAACCAGTCATCGCGGTCAGCCTGTGCGGCGAGCGGCGCGATTTGCTCGTCGGCAAAGCGGCCCGCTGCCTCACGGATCATTTCGGCACTTTCGCCCAGCTGGAAATCGAATTGGGGGGTGGCGCGCATGGAAACTCCTTCTCCGTGACAGCGCATAGCAAGGCTGGCCCGCCGCGCAAACCGGTTGCTTGCGCGCACTGCGTTCAGGCGGGGAAACCGGCGCCATCCGGCCAGCCGGGCGCGGCCAGCCCCATGACCTTGAACAGCTGCCCCATCTGGTCATCGGCGACGAGCCGTTCGCGCTGGCGCGCCAGGACTTGGGCCATGTCGGGCGCTGCGCGGGCCAGCGCCTCTGTTCGAGCGTCTATCCCCAGCGCGCGCAGCCATGCGCCCTGCTCCTCGATCCCCAGCAATCTTGCGCCCTGCTCGTGCGCGGCGGCGGCCAGCGCGGCGAAATCGACATGCGCAGTGAGATCGGCCTCGCCCGGCGCATCGAAGATGCCCAGCTTGCGGTGCGCGCGCAGCGCCTGCACGGTTTCGCCCGGCTGTAGGCTCCGCGCGCCATAGTCGACCACCAGCGCAGCTCCGCCTTGCGCGGCAATCAGCCGGGCAATCTCGCGCATAATCGCGGCAGCGGCGGGGCAGGTTTCGATCACGGTGCCTTCGGCCGCATCGCGCAATTCGGCGGGCAGCGCCGCATCCATCGGCTGCGCGCCGGACACATAGACCAGATCATCGCGATCAAGCCCGACCATCCGTTCGCGCCAGCCATCCCCGGTGCGCACCAGCTGGCGGATAGGCAACGCATCGAAAAACTCGTTGGCGGCGAACAGGATCGGGCCATCGCCGGGCAGGCCCGACAGATCGTGGTGGTGCACAGCGCCGGGCACGGCCTGCTGCTGCACCCGCCGCAGCGCCTGCGATCCTTCGACGAAATGGACCTGCGGCCTCAGCCCGAAGCGCGCTGCGCTGCGCAATGCGTCAACCGCCAACGTTCCGCGACCGGGGCCAAGTTCGACATAATGGACTGGATCGGGCCTGCCCGCGCGGGTCCAGATATCCGCCAGCCACACGCCGATCAGCTCGCCGAAGATCTGGCTCACCTCGGGCGCGGTGATGAAGTCTCCGGCATCTTCGCGCGAACTGGCGCCCAGCGGATCGCGCGTGTTGTAATAATGCGCGTTGCTCTCGCCCATATAGCGCGCGAGCGAGATCGGCCCCGTCTGGCGGATCAACCGGCGGAAACGCTCTGCCAGCGCGCCGCGAGGCTCATCGCTCATACGTCTGCCGGCTTGCCCGCACCTGTGCCCGAGGATTTACGCAAGCCTGCGTACACGGTCACCGCCAGACCCACCAGGATCAGCGGTATCGAAAGCCACTGGCCCATCGAAAGCCCGGTCTCTCGTGCGAACTCGGCCAGTTGCGCATCCGGTTCGCGGAAGAATTCGTTGATGAAGCGGGCCAGCGCAATGCCCAGCGTGAACACGCCGACCAACAGGCCCGGGCGATAGCGTGCGCGCGTTTTCCAGAACAGCAGCAGCATCACGACCAGCAGCAGCGCGCCTTCCAGCCCTGCCTGGTAAAGCTGGCTGGGATGGCGCGGCAGATCGCCCCCGCCGGGAAACACCATCGCCCATGAGACATCGCTCACCCGGCCCCACAGCTCGCCATTGTTGAAATTGGCGAGCCGCCCCAGCAGCATCCCCATCGGCACGTTGACCGCGATGTAATCGCAGACGCGCAGGAAGGAGAGCTGCCCGCGCCGCGAAACCCAGGTGATCGCCGCCAGCACGCCCAGCACGCCGCCGTGGAAGCTCATCCCGCCGTCCCACAGCCGCAGGAGGTTCCAGCTGACGAAGCCCTCACCATCGAACGTGGTGAACAGCGCTGGCTGATAGAACAGCGCGTATCCCAGCCGCCCGCCCAAAATAACACCCAGTGTGCAGTAAAAGAACAGATCGTCGGCATGGCGCTGCGCCATGGGTGCGCCCGGTGCCTTGATCATCTTCGAGAGGTGCCAATAGGCGAAGATCACCCCGATCAGATAGGCCAGCGAATAGAAGCGCAGCTGGAACGAACCGATCTCAAACAGATAGGGGCGCATGCCCAGTTCCGACCATAGAATCGGGTCTGAGCCCCCGGTTGCAGCGAGTAGTGACAGCAAGTGGTGAACCCCCTAAAGGATTGGAAAGGCCGCGCACGGCAATAGTGTGCACGGCTTTTGGCATAGCAGGCGTTCTGGGGGAAGTCTGCGTTTGCATCAAACCGTGAGCAGGGCCTTCCCGGTCACTGCAAAACAAGTATTTGATGGGAGAGGAAAACGCATGCCCACAGAGCTGGACAAGGCCCTGGACACAATCATCGGCGAGTTGACACAGCCGGGACAGACCTTCGCAACCACCCCCTTTCAGCGCTTTGACGTCGAATTGCCCTCATTCCTGAACGCCCCGCCCAGTCTGGCGCACTATTTCGCGTATTTCTGCAACGAGCACCGCGATGCGACCTTTCTGGTAGATGGCGAGTGCCGCCTGACATTTGGCGAATGTTGGCAAGCGGCAACGCACGTCGCGGCCGGGCTGGCACAGCAACACGGCATCGGGAAGGGCGACCGGGTGGGGATCGCCGCGCGCAATTCCGCAAGCTGGATGATTGCCTATATGGGGATCATCATGGCGGGCGGCTGCGCGACCCTGCTCAACGGCTTCTGGTCTGGCGATGAACTGGCCTTTGGCGTGCGCCTGGCCGAATGCAACCTGGTGCTGGCCGACGCGGGCCGCGCCCGGCGGCTGGAGGGGACCGACCATTCGGCAAAGATCGTGCTGATCGAACACGATTGCGACCCGCAGCAAGGGCTGGCCAGCGTATGGGGCGAAGGCGATACCGCCACGGCGATGCTGGGGCAGCTCGGCCCCGACGATCTCGCCACCATCCTCTACACCTCGGGTTCGACCGGCCAGTCGAAAGGCGCGTGGTCCGATCATCGCGGGGTCGTGCAGGCGATCATGAACTACATCGCGCAGAGCGTCATGGCCAAGACCCTGCTCGAGCGCCGGGGCGAAGCCAGCGCCGATCAGCCCAGCGCGCTGGTAGCGGTGCCGCTGTTCCATGTGACGGGTGAGGTGCCGTTGTTCCTGCAAAGCTTCGGCATCGCCCGCAAGCTGGTACTGATGCCCAAGTGGGATGCGCTCGAAGCGCTGCGACTCATGGAAAAGGAAAAGGTAACCTACTTCGTCGGCGTGCCGTTGATGAGCTACGAAATGGCAACGCACCCTGACAGGGACAAATACGATCTTTCTGCCTGCAAGAGCTTTGCCGCGGGCGGTGCGCCGCGCCCGGTCGATCATGTCACCAAGATCAGGCAGGCATTTCCCGAAGGCTTTCCCCTGCTTGGCTATGGCCTTACCGAAACCAACGCGGTGGGCTGCGGCAATTTCAACGAGAACTACCTGGCCAAGCCCGGATCGACCGGCCGCGCCAGCCGCCCGCTGGTCGACCTGCAGATCCTCGACAATGACGGCAGGCCGCGTGCGCAGGGCGAAGTCGATGAGATCTGCATCCGCACCGTGGCGAATTTCCGTGGCTACTGGAACAACGACGAGGCGACGGATCAGGCATTCACCCGCGACGGGTTCTTCCGTACCGGCGATCTGGGCTACCTCGACGAGGACGGCTATCTCTTCATCGTCGACAGAAAGAAGGACATCATCATTCGCGGCGGCGAGAACATCTCGTGCATCGAGGTCGAAGACGCGATCTACGGACACGAAGCGGTGACCGAATGTTCGGTATTCGGGCTGCCCGACGAACGGTTTGGCGAGGTTCCGGCGGCGGTCTATCATCTCAAGCCCGGCACCGTGCTGACGCCGGGCGAACTGCGCGATTTTCTGCTGTCGAGGATTGCGCCGTTCAAGGTGCCGCTGGTGCAAAACATCTGGCAGTCCGACAGCACGTTGCCGCGGCTGGGTACGCAGAAGATCGACAAGCGGGCCGTGCGCGCACGCTATGCGGACTAGGCCGTATCGACGATCACCGCATGGCCGTGGCTTGAGCCGGAATTGTTCAGGGCACGGAGTGAGCGAAGGAGAATAGTGGTGCTATTGGCCGAGCGAGCGACAAAGCCCTGGGCAATTCCGGCCAAGCCGCATAGCGGTGGCCGTTTGCGGGTGAACTGCATCGTCGAACCGCTCATCCGGGGCATCTACCCCGCATTTCGCGGTTCTCCTCGCATTTCATCCCGCAAACGAGCCACCACGGCTCTTGCGGTGAATGTCGATACGGCCTTGAGCGTCTGAAGGCAAAACCGTCACCTTGAGCGGACCACGCATCCCCAATCAGCGCGCCGTCATCGACCGGCGCAAACTGGCCGAAACGATCGACCGGCTGGCCCTCACCGATGGTGAGAAGGCCCGCGGGGCAATCGTCGCCGCGCTGCGCGAGGCGCTCGAGCATGGGCGTGCGGAGCTGGCGCGGCGGCTGGAGGAAACGCCTTCGGCGGGCCATGCCTGCGTCCATGGGCACGCCTTCCTGATGGATCAACTGGTCCGCGTGATCCACGATCATGTCATCGTCCATGTCTATCCGGTCGGCAATCGCAGCGCCGCCGAACGCCTCACCGTGGTCGCGGTCGGCGGATATGGCCGCGCCGAGATGTGCCCGCATTCGGATGTCGACATTGCCTTCATCACGCCCATCCGCCGCGCCCCATGGTGCGAGCAGGTGATCGAGGCCATGCTCTATTTCCTGTGGGACCTGGGGCTCAAGGTCGGCCATTCGAGCCGCACCATCGATGACACCATACGAATGGCCGGCGAAGACCTGACGATCTGCACCGCGCTGCTCGAAGGGCGCTATGTCTGGGGCGATCAGCAGCTCTACGAGGAAGTGCGCGACCGGTTCTGGCGCGACGTGGTCAGTGGCAGCGAGCAGCGGTTCGTCAGCCAGAAGCTGGAGGAACGCAACCAGCGGCACAAGCGCATGGGCGACAGCCGCTATGTGGTCGAACCCAATGTCAAGGATGGCAAAGGGGGCCTGCGCGACCTTCAGACGCTCTACTGGATCGGCAAGTACATCCACCGCGTGCGCAATGCCGCGCAACTGGTCGATGTCGGGCTGCTGACGGCAGCCGAATATCGCGGGTTCCGCCGCGCCGAGGGGTTTCTGCTGGCCGTCAGAAGCCACATGCATATGCTGACGGGCCGGGCCGAGGACCGGCTGACATTCGACCTCCAGCGCCGCATTGCCGAACGCATGAACTTTGCCGATCGCCCGGGGCAGAGCGCGGTCGAGCGGTTCATGCAGTACTATTTCCTGCAAGCAACCCGGGTCGGCAGCCTGACCGGCGTGTTCCTCTCGCATATCGACGAGGATTTCGCGCGCAAGCGCACGCGGCGCGGGTTCTTTGCCGGATGGCGGCAGAAGGCGCGGGTGCTCAAGGGTTATCAGGTCTTCGGCGGGCGGATCGCCGCGCCGTCGGACGACTGGTTCAAGGGCGATCCGGTACGGCTTGTCGAAATCTTCCAATTGGCCGAATCCGAAGGCCTCGAGATCCATCCCGAAACGATGCGCCGGGCAAGCCGCGACGCGGGCCTGATCAAGGCCGGGGTGCGGGGCGATCCCAGGGCCAATGCGATCTTCCTCGACCTCCTGTGTGGTCGCAACGATTCCGAAATGGTGCTGCGCTGGATGAACGAGACGGGCGTGTTCGGTCGCTTCGTGCCCGACTTCGGCCGGGTCAATGCGCAGATGCAGTTCGACATGTATCATCATTACACGGTCGACGAGCATACGATCCGTGCGATCGGGCTGCTCAACCGGATCGAAAAGGGCGAGCTGAAAGAGGACCATCCGCGCTCGACCCGCCTGATTCACCAGGTCGGATCGCGGCGCGCGCAATATGTCGCGGTGCTGCTGCACGATATCGCCAAGGGGCGCGGCGGCGATCATTCGGTGCTGGGGGCCGAGGTGGCGCTCGAGCTGTGCCCGCGTCTGGGGCTTGACGAGAACGAGACGCAGCTGGTCGCGTGGCTGGTGCGCCAGCACCTGCTGATGAGCGCGACCGCGTTCAAGCGCGACCTGACCGATCCCAAGACGATCGAGGATTTCGTGACCGAGGTGCAGAGCCTCGAGCGACTGCAACACCTGTTGATCCTGACCGCGGTGGACATTCGCGCGGTTGGGCCGGGGACGTGGAACAGCTGGAAACGCCAGCTTCTGGGCGAACTCTATGACGCGGCGCACGAGCGCCTGCGCCTTGGCCACATGCGCCATGGCCGCAAGCAGCGCATCGAGGCCAAGCAGCACGGCGTGGCAGAACTGCTGGGCAGGGACGCAGACGCGCCGAGCGAAGCAGGCGCACAGTTCGACGACGCATACTGGATTGCCGAACCCGATGACGTGATCGCGCTCAACCTGCCGCAGTTCGAACAGACGCTCGAGGCCGGGGACCGGCTTTCGATCCGCTGCCATTACTACGAGGCCCGCGGAGCCACGCTGGTGAGCGTGATCGCGGCCGATCACCCGGGCCTGTTCTACCGCATCGCGGGCGGCATCCACCTGGCGGGAGCGAACATCATCGATGCGCGCATCCACACCACGCGCAACGGCTGGGCAGTGGACAATTTCCTGGTGCAGGACCCGCTGGGCAGCCCCTTCCGGGAGGAAGCCCAGCTCGACCGGCTCAAGAAATCGATCGAGGACGCGCTGGTGGGCCGCATCAAACTGGTGCCCAAGCTGGCCAGGCGTCCGTTGGCGCACAGCCGTGCCGAGGCCTTCGAAGTCGCCCCGCGCGTAACCTTCGACAACAATGCTTCCGGCCGCTTCACCGTGATCGAGGTCAACGCGCGCGACCGCCCGGCGCTGCTCAACCGGCTGGCACGGGCCATGTTCGAGAGCAAGCTGGTGGTGCAGTCGGCACACGTCACCAATTACGGTGAGCGGGCGGCGGATACCTTCTACGTCACCGACCTGACCGGTGCCAAGGTGACCCCCCGGCACCGGCTGGCGGCGATCGAGAAGGCGCTGCTCGATGCCGCGGGCGACCGGTTGCAGAAACAACTGGAAGAGGCATGAATGCAACAGGTGCTACAAGAACGGCGACCACAGGCGGGTTCGCATCCGCCAAAACGGGGAGGCCCGTTGCAATCCGATACTGACGGTATAAGATCGCAAAAAAATTCAGGAGAGGAGACAGACATGATCAACAGGTTCAGTTCGCTTACCGCGCTCGCGATGCTCGGCGCAGGCATGGCCTTGGCCGCACCGGCTGCAATGGCGCAGGACAGCGCAGGCGCCGCGCAGGATCAGGGCGACGAGGACCTCAGCACGCTCGACGCGCTAAACGTCATCGTCGTGACGGGCACAAAAACGCAAAATGCCGAGAATGTGCAGGACGTCCCGATTGCTGTTACGGCATTCAATGCGGCCAGCCTTGAGGCGCTCAAAGTTCGCGACATCCAGTCGCTGACATACAGCGCCCCCAATGTATCGCTCGACCAGATTGGGACCAGCCGCGGCACGGCTAATTTTTCGATTCGTGGACTTGGCATCAACAGTTCCATCCCCTCGATCGACCCGACGGTGGGCGTCTTCGTCGATGGCGTCTATCTCGGCTTCAATGGAGGTGTCGTATTCGACCTGTTCGATATTGACAGCGTCGAGATCCTGCGCGGGCCGCAAGGTGTGCTGTTCGGTCGGAACGTGACCGGCGGCGCAGTGCTGATCAACACTGGCAACCCGACAAATTATTTTAGCGGCAAGTTCCGTGCAGCGGTTGATGGACCCTTTGTTGACGGCGGTCGAGGCAGCGCCAATTATACCGTTTCTGGCGTTGTGTCGGGTCCGATCGTGGAAGACACGCTCCTTTTCAAGTTGGGTGCCTATTATAACAAGGACGATGGCTACTTCACCAATCTGTTCGATGGTTCGAACCACGGCGAGGCGGATACCAAGATCCTGCGCGGCGCGCTGGAAGGTCGCTTTAGCGACCTAATGATTCGAGGCAAACTAGATTATTTTACCAGCGATGGTGACGGACCTAGCGCGCAGAATCGAGGTATTTTTGATCGCAACAGCTTTGATTTCTCGATCAATAACCCTGGCAACTACGACAATGAGATCTGGACCGGATCGATCACGACCGAACTCGACATCGGCCCCGGCACACTGACCAACATCTTCGGCTATCGCAGCTATTCGGCGACCACGGATGGCGATATCGACTCCACCTCGCTCACACTCTTCCATTCGAACACCGAAACCGAGCAGGAGCAGTTCTCGAACGAACTGCGTTATGCCGTGTCAACGGCCGCGTTCGACCTTACAGTCGGCGGTTTCTGGTTCGATCAGGACATAGCATATACCGAGGTGCGCAATCTCCCAACCGTTACACCGCTGGGCTTTTTCGGCGGCGGCAGGCAGGATCACCAGGTGCTCGGCGTTTTTGTCAACGGTCAATTCCACCTGACCGATGCGCTGTCCGTAATCGCCGGAGTCCGCTGGAGCCGCGAGGAAAAGGACGCTGGCGTGACCTATGTCCGTCCTCGCCTGACCCCCTGTTCCGTGGTCCAGGGCACTTGCCCGACTACTGGAACCAATCCGGTTCCATTTTCTACCGGCATCGAAAACAACGGGTTTGAAGACAAGAACAGCTGGTCTAATTTGTCGCCAAAGGTGGGCCTGCAATACGAATTCGAATCTGGTCAAATCTATACCCACTGGACCCGGGGTTACCGCAGCGGTGGATACAATTTCCGCATAACGAATGCGCAGGTATTCGAAACTACCGTGGTCCCGGCCACTGGCGGCAATTTCTTTTTCGACGAGGAAAAGGTCGACAATTACGAGTTGGGCGGCAAGTTCCAGACCTTGGATAGCAGCTTCACGTTGAACGTGGCGGCATATGTGACCAAGGTGAACAACATGCAGCGTGAAGTGAACCAGAGCTCGCCCACAGCAGGTGTTTCGCAGTTCATTCTCAATACCGCTGACGCGACGATCAAGGGGGTCGAGGCCGAAGCGCGAATGCGCGTTTCGCCGAACCTAGTTATCACTGCAAATATCGGTCTGATTGATGCAGAATATGACGAGATCCTGTTCGACATTTCAGGAGATGGTGTAGTCAGCGATACCGACCTGGCGTTGGCGCTTCCGCGCGTGCCTGACGTGACTTGGGGCATGGGAGTGATCCACGAGTGGGATTTGGGAGAGAGTGAGATACTGACGCGAGTTAATTTCCAATATCGAGATGAGTTTGCCTATACTGACAGTAACTTTGGCTGGATACAGGATGCGAGCAACCTTGAGGCCAATATTACATGGAATACGCCGATCAACGGGTTGAGTCTGTCGGTCTATGGCAAGAACCTTCTCGATCAGGTTCAAGCCGGAGGCGATACACAGGTGCCCTTCGGGGGGCCATTGTCAAACGGGGTGAATCGCCCGTTCGACCCATTCCCGGCGGCAGGTACTTTCTCGCCGCTGAGTAAGGGCAGGCAGGTCGGAGTCGAGGCAACCTTCGATTTCTGATCGAACGTGAAAACGAAGGGGCGCCCCGCATCGGGCGCCCCTTTTTTTATGGCCTGCGGCCAAGCCCTACTTACGGCCCGTAGGGCCGCAAGGGCGAACGCCCGCCCGCAGCGAATGTCGGCTTGCCGACCAGTAGCGAGGATAGCCAAGGCTGCGGACGCAGCCGCTGGCGCTTGAAGCGAATCAAAGACGCTCCCCGAACAGTGCGCTGCCCACCCGCACGTGCGTCGCCCCCAGCATCACCGCCGTCTCGAAATCGCCGCTCATCCCCATGCTGAGGCCGGAAAGGCCGTTATCCGCCGCCAGCTTGGCCAGCAGCGCGAAAAACGGGGCGGGCTCGATACCGGCAGGGGGAATGCACATCAGCCCGGCGACGGGAATGTCCGCCTGCCGCGCCTCGGCCAGGAGCGCAGGCAGATCGGCAATCGCGCAGCCGGCCTTTTGCGGCTCACCCCCGATATTGACCTGAATGAAGCAAGGCACCTGCCTGCCCCTCTGCTCCATCGCGCGCGCCAGTGCGGCGACGAGGCTGGGGCGGTCGAGCGAATGGATGCAGTCGAACAGCGCCACCGCCTCTGCCGCCTTGTTCGATTGCAGCTGGCCGATCAGGTGCAGTTCCACATCAAGATAACGCTCGCGCAGCGCAGGCCATTTCGCCTGCGCCTCCTGCACCCGGTTTTCGCCGAACACGCGCTGACCCTGTTCGATCAGCGGCAGGATCGCCTCAGCCGGATGCGTCTTGCTGACCGCGATCAGCGTCACGTCTTCGCTCGCGCGGCGCGCGTACTTGCAGGTCGCAGCGATGCGCGCGCGCACGTCTTCTAGCGGGGTAGTGGCTGGGCTTTCCATCGCGAGCGGCTATAGCGTGTGCGTGCCCCATGACCAGACCCTCCCGCTGCTTTGGCTGCTCTCGGACCAGCGCAACGACGCGAGGCTCGAGGCGGCGCTGGCAGGCCTGCCCAGGCGCAGCGGGTTCGTGTTCCGGCACTATCACCTGGCAGACGCACTGCGCCGCAAGCGGTTCGATGCCTTGGCGGCTCTCGCCCGTGCGCGCGATCATCTTGTCGTGCTCTCGGGCGACGCCGAACTGGCCGCCGAGTGGGGCGCGGACGGTGTCTATGGCCCGCCAGCTCTGCTGGAGAAGCGCACCGGGCTGTTGCGGCTCGCCACCGCGCACGATGCCGGCGAAGTGGCCGCGGCCAATCGCTGCCGCGCCGATGCGGTGCTGATCTCTCCCGTATTCGCCACCGCCTCGCATCCCGACGCCAAGCCGCTCGACCCGCTGCGCTTCCGCGAACTCGCCGCGCAGGCGCAAATGCCGGTGATCGCGCTCGGCGGGATGAATGTAGAGCGTGCAAGAGACCTCGACTGGCCGCGCTGGGCGGCGATCGACGGGTTTTCCTGAGCCCCACGCTTTACCGCACCGCGCTTGACCGCGACTCTCCAAGGATTCATGGTGTGTTCCGACAGGAGGCAAGGCGATGGCAACCCGCGTAACGAGCAAGACCGGCGGTGCCGACTGGCGCGCTGCGTGGCGGCGTTCGATGCGGCGTGCCGCGCAAATCGGCGGTGCGGCGGGTTCGTTCGCGCTGCTGGCCTTCCTCGCGCTGGCGCTGGCAAGCTATGCCCAGACCGACCCCAGCGGCTCGACCGCGGCATCATCAGACGAGATCGCCAACTGGATGGGCGCGCCCGGCGCCTGGGCGGCCGAGCGGGTGCTGCTGGTGTTCGGCTTTTCCGGCCTGCTGCTGCTGCCACTGCTCTATGTCACCGCGCGCAAGCTGTGGCGCGGCTATGAGGACGACGAGAACGCGGAGCCGACGCGCTGGTGGGCGCCCTTCGGAATGCTGCTGCTGGCCATGGTGCTGCTCTCTACCATGCTGTCGCTGGCCGTCGATGCGCCAGCCGGGCCGCTGCCCGCGCATGTGGGCGGGCTGGTCGGGCTGCTCGGCGGAACGGGGGTTGAAGCGGTCGCGGCACGCTTCGGCGGACAATTGCACGGCTGGGTGATCCTGGGGCTGGCGCTGGCCTGCCTCGTTGGCGGGGTGGCACTGCTGACCAGGGTATTCGCGATCGACTGGCGCAGCCTTCTGACCCTGCCCGATTTTCTCCGGCGCGGCCACAAGATCGAAGGCGGCGACGGGCTGGAACTCGCCCGCCCCGCAAGCCGCGCGAGGCGCGCCGCCGAACCGCGCCCGGAGCCCGAGCCGCGCCGCGCACCCGAGATTTCCGATCCTTCCGCCCCGCCGCGCAAAGCCGCACCGGAACGGGCACCCCAGCGCGACATGTTCGCCGCATTCAACCTGCCCAGCCTTGACCTGCTCGCCGATCCGCCCAAGGACAAGGCGCCAAAGCTCGACAAGCTGGCGCTCGAGCGCAATGCCAGGCTGCTCGAAAACGTGCTCGACGATTTCAACGTCAAGGGCGAGATCACCGCAGTGCGAACCGGGCCGGTGGTGACCATGTACGAGCTGGAGCCGGCACCCGGGATCAAGGCGAGCCGGGTGATCGGGCTTGCCGAGGATATCGCGCGCAACATGTCGGCCATTTCGGCGCGCGTGTCGCCCATTCCGGGCCGGACGGTGATGGGAATCGAACTGCCCAATGCCGACCGGCAGACGGTGGCGCTCAAGGAGCTTGCCGCCTGCGAAGCCTTTGCCGAGGCCAAGGGCGGCCTGCCGATCATCCTGGGCAAGGATATCGCGGGCGAACCGGTGGTGGTCGATCTGGCGGCGATGCCGCATCTGCTGGTGGCGGGCACCACCGGGGCGGGCAAGTCGGTCGGGCTCAACTGCATCCTCTTGAGCCTGCTCTATCGCTTCACGCCCACCGAATGCCGTTTGATCCTGATCGATCCCAAGGTGCTCGAACTCAAGAGCTATGACGATATCCCGCATCTGCTTTCCCCCGTGGTGACCGAACCGCACAAATCGGTGCGCGCGCTCAAATGGGCGGTCGAGGAGATGGAGCGGCGCTACCGGATGATGAGCAGCATCAACTCGCGCAACATCAGCTCGTTCAACGAAAGGGTCAGTGCCGCCGCCGCCAAGGGCAGGCCGCTGGGGCGGCGCGTGCAGACCGGCTTCGATCCCGATACGGGCGAGGAGCTCTACGAGGAGCAGCAGCTCGATTACCAGCCGCTGCCGCTGATCGTGCTGATCGTCGACGAACTGGCCGATCTGATGGTGACGGTGGGCAAGGAGATCGAGGTGCTGATCCAGCGGCTGAGCCAGAAGTCGCGCGCGGCGGGCATCCATCTGATCATGGCGACGCAGCGCCCCTCGGTCGATGTCATCACCGGTGTGATCAAGGCCAACCTGCCCACCCGGATCAGCTTCAAGGTCACCAGCCGGATCGACAGCCGCACTATCCTGGGCGAACAAGGTGCTGAACAGCTGCTGGGCAAGGGCGACATGCTCTACAAACCCAATACCGGCGCGATCGTGCGCGTGCACGGCCCGTTCGTATCGGACGAGGAGGTGGAGCGGGTGGCCGATTTCTGGCGCGCGCAGGGCAAGCCCGAATACGTCGATGCCGTGACCGAAGAGCCCGAGGATGGCTTCGGCATGAGTTTCGAGGATGAGTTCACCGCCTCCGACAATCCCGAGGAGCGCAAGTATCGCCAGGCCTGCCAGATTGTGATCGAGAACCAGAAGGCTTCGGGATCATGGCTCCAGCGCCAGATGGGGGTAGGATACAACACCGCCGCCAAATGGATCGAACGGATGGAAGGCGATGGGCTGGTCGGCCCGGCCAATCATGTCGGACGGCGCGAGATCTACCGCGACCAGGACGGCAATCCGCTTTAGGGCTCGGGCGTGATTTCGATCGGCGGGGCCGCACCTGCGCCCACCTGCTCGCGCGCCTGCGCACTTGCCTGTTCGCGGGCCGCGCGTTCCTCGGCCGTCAGCGGGCGGAATCTGATCTCCTGCGGGGTGATCAGCCCATCATCGCGCTGACGGACGCGGACGATGCCGCGCAGGTCCCGATCGGCCAGCTTTTTCTGCAGTTCGCTTGAGCGGGTTTGCGCGATGTACAGCCGACCGCGCCGCAGCCCCTCGAGACCATAGATGTCGCTGCCGCTGGCGCGCGCAGGATGAGCGCAGGCGGCAAGATCTTCCGTAGGCACGATCCGTTCGATCACGGGCGCTGCGCCCTCGATACAGAACTGCGCGAGGTAGGCATCGCTCTCGTCGATTTCGCCCGGCCAGTCGTAGGTGAATTCGACATAGTGCCCGCGCAGCAGGTCGCGCGGATCATAACCCTGCACCGGCACGTCCCAATCGGTGCCCTGACGGCTCTTGTAATCGCTCCAGCCCCACAGAACCGAGAGGCCGGCAAGCGGTAACGCAAGGGCCGCGATGTGCCATGGCTTGCCCGTCACTTCGCTTCTCCCGAAGTGGGCGCATAATGCCTGGAAATCCGTAGTGCGCCCCAAGCAATGCCCAGGATCAGCAGCCCGGCGAGGATAAGGCCGAAGCCGCTGGTCAGCAGGTCGCTCGCCAGTTCGAAACTCAGGATGATCAGCCGCAGCGCCACTATTGCCACCGAGATCTGGAACACCCCGCGCCAACCGGCGTGCAGTGCCGCCGCCGCGATGCCGATCCACAGCGCCATCAACAACAATCCACCCGCCAGTGCCTCACCCGACACGGGATAGGCGATCAGGCACAGGATACCCGACCCGGCTATGACCGCCGCGCTCGCCTCACCCGAGGCATTGCGCCGCGTCAGATACACAAGCGAAGCCGCAGCAAGTGCCAGCGCCGCGCGGACCGATTGGGAATCGAGCGCCATGATGTTTTCGCGGAATTCCTCGATCCCTGCCGCAATCGCCACCAAAGATGCGCCGCCCACGCCATAGGTCAGGCCCAACTGCTCGAGCCGCCGCCAGAAGGATTCGCGCGCACCGCCGCGCATCCATGCGCCCAGCGGAGCCGCCAGAAGCGGCAGCGCGGTAACCAGCGCCAGCCAGCTGTCGGGAAGTTGCTGTTCCGCGCCGAAATACCGATCGTATGCGAAGGCATAATCCCAGCACGCATAGACAAGCGTACCCATGACCAGCACGGCCAGCAGCCAGCTTTGGCCGCGCATCAGCATGAGCGGCGCAAACAGCACCAGCCAGATGGCGAGCGGTTGCCACAAGGGTGATCCCGTCTGATAGACCTGCCCCAGATGACCGAAGAAGGCCAGGCCCAGCACGCCGAGCAGGAACAGCGTCACCTCCAACCCCCAGGGTTGGTCGCGCCCGATCCGCTCACCGCGCAGCAGGATGAACCCCGCGAGCGCTCCGATAAGCGCCAGGTGGATCGCCAGCCGCACTTGCCCTGGCACGTCCTCCCAATTGGCGGCGATTACCGAGATCACGCCCAGCCCGATCGCCAGCGCGCCAATGCCAAACGCCGCCCACAGCGCCAGCGGGCGCGCATGTTCGGCCTCATGCGCACGGATACGGTCGGCGGTTGCCGCGTCGATCAGTCCCGCCTCGATCCAGTCATTGAGCTTGCGCACACCCATCGCGGCGCAGACTAACCTATTGTGGCGGGGTGGCAAGCGATGCTGCGGAAAACTCTCGCCAAAATGCGAAACGCCGCCCCGTCGCGTGACGAGGCGGCGCTTTCGCGTAAGGGGCAAGCGTGCCGAGCTTACTTCAGGCCCTCGCCCGTCATGCTGGGGAACTCGCTGGCAGCCTTGGCGTTGGCGGCCAGTTTGTCATCGGGCATGGTCACCAGCCCGATACTGGCGAGCGCCCCGCCCTTGCCCCAGTTGGCGGCCCATTCGGCAACGAATTGCCTGAGGCCCGGGATCACGTCGAGGTGCGCCTTCTTGACGTAGATGAACATCTCGCGCGCGCCGGGATAGCTGCCGCTGACGATATTGTCATAAGTCGGCGCGACCCCGCCCAGGGCAATACCCTTGAGCCTGGAGGCGTTCTCTTCAAGGTAGGAATAGCCGAACACGCCCACCGCATCGCCGTTGCTGACGAGTTTCTGCACGATCAGGTTGTCCTGCTCGCCCTGATCGACATAGGCGCCGTCGCTACGGACTTGCGAGCAGATCTCGTCGAACTTGTCCTCGTCACTGTCCTTGAGTGCCTTCATCGCCGGGTCTTCCTTGCACCCGGACTGAAGGATCAGTTCTTCGAAGCTGTCGCGTGTACCCGAGGTCGAGGGCGGGCCATAGACCAGGATCGGCTTGGCAGGCAGCGAAGGATCGACATCCGACCACAGCTTTGCAGTCTGCGGCTTGCCATAGGGATTGGCGGCGAGCGCCTCGTAAACCAGCTTGGGCGACAGCTCGAGCTCGATACCGCCCATAGCCGAAGCGAGCGCCAGCCCGTCAAGCCCGATTTGCAGTTCGGTGATCTCGGTCACGCCGTTCTTCTGGCAGGTCTCGAATTCAGACTTCTTCATCCGACGCGAGGCGTTGGTGATGTCGGGCTTGTCCGCGCCCACGCCCTGGCAGAACAGGTTCATACCGCCTCCCGTGCCGGTCGATTCGATCAGCGGCGACTTGAATTCGGGATTGTTGCTGGCAAACCTTTCGGAAACCGCCTTGGCAAAGGGAAAGACGGTGGACGAACCGACCGCGCGGATCGAATCGCGCGCGCCGGAAGTGCCGCTCTGGCCGCAGGCGGCCAGGGCCAGGGTGGAAAGTGCCAGGAGGCACGCAGTCTTTACGCGGTTCATGAAAAAACCCTTTTCAGTTTTGAACTTCACACCGCGCTTAGGCACGGGGAATGACAGGATTGTGACAACAGGAAATCCCTGCCCGGTCACACTCAGAAATCGATCTGGGCACGCAGCGCGAACACGTCTGCGGCGTAATTTCGGTCGCCGTTCGCCTCCGCATGCACGGCATCGGAATACTCGAGCCTGCCGTAATTGGCGAGCAGCATGGTGTAATCGGTGGGCTTCCACACCAGCGACGCATAGTAACCGTTCTGCGTGCCGCCCACGATTCCCGCATCGCTGAGGTCGAGCCGGTCATAGCGCAGGTTGAACTGGAGCGACCCCATCCCGCCTGCGTCAACGGGATTCTTCGGCTTGGTACGGTCGAACTTGCCATCCTTGTAGCCGCGCGTATCGCCCGATGTCAGAAAATAACCCACTTCGGCATAGCCCCCGAAGAAGGTCGGATCAGCCATGCCGGCGGGCATGTCGACCTGCTGCCAGAACCCCTCTGCCGCAGCATGGAAAGGCCCCGCGATCAACGCACTTTCAAGCCCGAAGCCAAGCTCGCCCTGCGCAGCCAATGTTCCGGTATTGACGAAGCGTTCGTCGGTGAAGTGGACCAGCGGCCGTTGGCGATAGCGGACCGCAGAGCCCGCCTCGAGATCGGCATAATGGACCGACGCGCCCAGGTGCAGCTTTGCCGAACCTATGTCGGGCATCGCCACCACGCGCGCATCCGCGCCCCAGTTCTGGTTGGACTGATCGTTCACATTGTCTGTGAACAGCCCGGCCTGAACCAGCATGTGTTTGCCCTTGAACTGCGCCGCCGCGCCCAAGCGGCGCTCAAAACCGAAGGCATCGGTAAAGGCCGCGCGTTCGATGAACGAGGTGTTGAGCGAACTGGTCAGCTCCTCGAGCGACTGGAAATTGTTGAACTGGCCGACAGTGAATTCGGAAGCGCCCGCCCGATATGTGACCAGGGCATCGGTGACGTTGACCTCGTTCCCGGCAAAATCGACCTCGAATTTGTAGCCGATGCCGCCGGGCATATCGCCCGATACGCCCAGCCTGGCACGGCGCACTTCGCTGCCGAAGCCGTCCGCGCGCCCGGTTGAGGAAGGGACGGAGACAAACCCGGCATCGTATTGCAGCCGTCCGTGCGGTTTGAAGCGCCAGCCGCCTTCACCCTTGAACTCGGGCGCGCCCTTGAATGCAACCGTCGGGCCTTTGGCCGCGTCGGCTGCAACGGTTGCAGCTGCGGCTGTGGCGGCTGTAGCGGCAGCGGCGGCTTCTCCTGCCCTGGCGCTTGCCGCGTCGGCCCTTGCCTCGGTTTCCGCAAGCTCGGCCTCCAGTGTATCGATGCGCGCCGCCATTGCCGCCATCGCCTCGCGCATTGCTGCGATTTCCTCACGCATTTGCGCATCGTCCTGCGCGAACGCTGGAGATGACAGGCAGAGGCCGAGGGCAAGTGTGGAAAGGGGAATTGCACGCATCACATCGTTACTTTCGGTTGCGTTTCGGTTTCAGCGACATGACGCCGATAAGATATCTTTACGACAGTTTGGTGACAGCCGGGTTTGCGGGCGGCGCACAATCGCGGAAGTTTTCCAGTCATCTGATTCCATTCGCCAATCCGCAAGCCTGCCGTCCGGCGGTCAGGTTTGCTTCGCTGCCTGCCGCGCCGGACGGGGCCAGCCTTTGACCTTGCCATGGCCACGGGAATACATGGTTAAGAATGCGGGTATTCCCTGGTCCGAAATGGAGAGATTTTTAACGTCCTATCAAGAGTTTCCTGTCAGAAACCCGCCATGGGAAGGGCGGTTTATATTGCAGCGGCCTTGTTGACCGCGCTGGCTGCGCTGATCGTCAGCCTCGGGCCTGCGCCCATGCGTCAGGGCTCGCCCGCCGCCTGCGTCATCAAGAACGATACCCCCATTGCTCCGGAACTGCTGCCGGAGGGCGGTGCGCACTGGACCTGCCGCGACGCGGCGGACTCGAACCCCGCCCACCAGCATGGATTTGCCCGGTTCGACCTCGCATCGGACGGGGCGCGTCCGCCCCGATACATGGTCAGCAGGATAGGGCCATTCGACAGACTGGTGCTGACCGTGGCCGACCGCGACGGAGCCGTGCGCAGCCGCAGCTATGGCCCCGATCAGGCGCGGTTGATTTCGGGTGCGCCGCTGTTCCAGCTCGAACTGCCCGAAGTCACCCCGCGATCGCATGCGGTCTTCATGCAGATCGAAGGCATGCGCCACGACATGACGCTGACGCACGCCGCGCTGTTCGCAGAGAGCCCCGGCCACACGATCGGTCATTATCGCGAGATGATGTTCCTCAGCCTGTTGCTGGGCATGATGCTGGCTCCCGTCCTGTTCGACATGTCGGCCTGGAGCGCGCTTCGCCTGCCCTTCATCCGCTGGCATGCCTCGCTGGTGATCGCATTTTCGATGCTGGTGTTCGTGCAATCGGGCCTCGTCACCGAGTTCGTCGACCTGACCATGGCCGAAATGCGCGTGTTGCTGATCATGGCGCTGGGCATTGCGGCGTTTACCGCATGCATGTTCACACACAATTTCATCGAAGACGACCGCATGGACCGGCGGCTGCGCCGCATGCTGCCCTGGGCCGGAGCCTGGGCGCTGGCCGCGTCAGCCATTCACTCGCTGAATTTCGATTTTGTGGCGCCGCTGGGCGCAGCCTTTCATTCCTACGCCATGGCCCCCGTACTCCTGGTAATGATGCTGGCGATGCTCGATGCCTATCGCAAGGGATCGCGCGCAATCCGCTTCCAGATCATCGGCTGGATCCCGCTGTTCGCCGCATTCACAACGCAGCTGCTGTCCTATCTCACACCCATGGATCTGCCTACAGACGCACTGGCGATGCTCTATCTTGGGGTCATGAGCGAAACGGCAATTACCGCGCTGGGCGTGGCCGACCGCTTCTATATCCTGCGGCGTGAGCGCGACATCGCGCTGTCGCAGGCGCACGCGCTCGGCGAACTGACCGAACGCGACCCGCTCACCGGGCTGCTCAATCGCCGCGCGATCGACTCGCGGTTCGAGGAACTGCACGCCGAAGGCTATGAAACCTTTGCGCTGTTCGATCTCGATCATTTCAAGCACGTCAACGACACTGCCGGCCACGCGATGGGCGACAGGGTGCTGCAGATCGTCGCCAGGGTCCTCGATGAAGACCCCGGCAGCATCGCGATCCGCATGGGCGGCGAGGAGTTTCTGCTGCTGATGCGCGGGGACGATGCCGAACAGCGGCTCGAGCGGTTGCGTGCGCAGATTCCGATTCGTGTGGCGCATGAGGTGCCGCAACTCGAAAGCCTCGTCACCGCCAGCGTGGGCATGGTGATCGCGCCGCAGCGGGCCGTTCCCAGGGCCGGTTTCGCCCTGCTTTACAACCATGCCGACCGGTTGCTCTATGATGCGAAATCGCGTGGTCGCAACCGCATTGCCTGCGAAAAGTTGTGCGGGTTCGAGCGGCGCAAGGGCGACCGTCGGTGCCAGGAGCGGCAGGGCGCGGCGGCCTGACTCAGGCCCGGTCGGGGCCAAGAAACGGCGCGATTACATCCGCGCGCACGCGCACCAGCCGCTGCGTTCCGCGGTCGAGCATGGCCCAGGTCGTGCGCGCCGAGACGATTACCTTGCCTGCTGCATCGCGAAATTCGACCCGGCGAACCGAGGTTGCGCCCTGCGCCGGGCCGTCGATCCAGGTTTCGCCTGTAACGCGTTCGCCCTCGGCAATGTTGCCGCGATAGTCGATCTCGTGCCGCACCACGACCCAGAAGAACGCCGCCCGATCCTGGGCCCGTGCGGCAGCATCCCAGTGCGCGATGGCGATTTCCTGCACCCAGCCGACCCACACCGCATTGTTGACATGCCCCAGCTCGTCGATGTGCTGCGGTTCGGCAGTGAACTGGCGGGTGAAGCGTGCCGTCACTCCTTCGCCAGCCCCATCTGCCACAGGATAAAGGCGTATTCCTCCGCCACTTCGTAAAGCGAATTCCACCGGCCCGACTTGCCGCCGTGGCCCGCGCCCATGTTGGTCTTGAGCAGTAGCTCGTTGCCGTCGGTCTTCACATCGCGCAGCTTGGCGACCCATTTGGCCGGTTCCCAATAGGTCACGCGCGGGTCGTTGAGCCCAGCGGTGACCAGCAACGGCGGATAATCCTTTGCCACCACCTGATCGTAAGGCGAATAGCTGAGCATATAGGCAAAGGCTTCCTTGTCGGTGATGGGGTTGCCCCATTCCTGCCATTCGCCCGGGGTCAGCGGCAGGCTCTCATCGAGCATGGTATTGACCACATCGACGAAGGGCACATGCGCCGCCACCGCGCCAAACAGTTCGGGCGCCTGGTTGATCACCGCACCCATCAGCTCGCCCCCCGCCGAGCCCCCGCTGGCCGTGATCTTGCCCTTTGCGGTATAGCCCTGCTCGATCAGGCCCTTCGCCGCATCGACGAAATCGTTGAAGGTGTTGCGCCGCTCGAACGCCTTGCCTTGCAGATACCAGCGCCGCCCCAGATCATCGCCGCCGCGAATATGCGCGATGGCAAAGGCGAAACCGCGATCGACCAGGCTGAGGCGGCTGGTCGAAAACCCCGGCGGCACGGCATAGCCATAGGCGCCATAGGCATAGAGGTGGAGCGGCCCGCCCGGCTTGCGGTCCTTGCGCATCACCACGCTGACGGGCACCTGTGTGCCGTCGCGCGCGGTCACCGTCAGGCGCTCGGTCTTGTAGAGCGTGGGATCGTAGCCGCTGGGGATTTCCTGCTGCTTGAGCAGTTCGAGCGTGGCGCCCGCCAGATGGTAGTCATAGACCGAATCGGGCGTGACCATGCTTTCATAGCCAAGGCGTAGCTTGCTGACGTCATATTCGGGATTGTTCGAAAGCCCCGCGACATAGCTCGCCTCGGGGAAGGCGATCGGCGTTACCTTGGCCGGATCGGCATAGCTGCGCAGCTGGATCTGGTCGAGACCGTCCAGCCGCCCTTCGGTGACGAAGAAATCCTTGAACAGGTCGAATCCGGTCAGATAAAACTCGTCGGAACCGGCGATCAGCGTTTCCCATTCGCCCGGATTGTCGAGATTGGCCCTGGCAAGCCGGAAATTGACGTGATCGTCGTTGGTGTGGACATAGAGAACGTCGTCGCGCACATCGACAGCGTATTCGACACCCTTGCGGCGCGGCTTGACCAGGATCTGCTCCCCGGTCGGATCGTCGGCGCGCACCAGCCGCACTTCGCTCGTCTCGTTGTCGCCCGCGCCGATGATCAGCCAGTCTTCTTGCGCGGAAAGGCCCGCGCCCACGCCGAAGCTTTCGTCGTCTTCCTTGTAGAGCGTGACGTCCGCATCGACCGGCGTGCCGATAACGTGCAGCTTTGCCTCGAGCGTGCGCCATTCCTCGGTCGAAGGGCCGTAAACCAGCGCGCCGTCCTGTGCGACCCAGGTCAGGCCCCCGCGCAGATTGGTCAGCTCGTCGGGCAGCAGTTCACCCGTCTCGAGGTCCTTGATCCGCGCGGTGAAGCGTTCGGAGCCGTTGGTGTCGGTCGAATAGGCGAGATAGCGCCCGCTCCTGCTCACCGAAGCTGCGCCGAGCCGGAAATAGTCATGCCCTTCGGCCAGCTGGTTCTCGTCAAGGATCAGTACCGGATCACCGCCGGCCACAGGCTTGCGGTAATGCTTGCGGTATTGCGCGCCTTCCTCGAATTCGGACCAGTAGATCCAGTCGCCGTCCTTCTGCGGAACGGTGCTGTCATCCTCCTTGATACGGCCACGCATCTCGGCAAACAGCGCCTCGGTCAGGTCCTTGTTCTGCGCCATGCGCGCTTCGAACCAGGCGTTTTCCGCCTCGAGATATTCGAGCACGTCCTTGTCATCGACCGTGGGATAGGACTGGTCGCGCAGCCAGTTCCAGGGATCCGAAACGGTCACGCCGTGACGGGTGTAGCTATAGTCGCGCTTGCCTGCCACGGGCGGGGCCACGGGCGGAGATGTGGGAACCTGTGTCGTCACGCTGTCGTTGTCCTTGTGTTCGGCGTCCTTCTTATCCGCCGCCGATGCCGTAAATGGCGCGAGCGACAGGGAGGCAGCCAGCGCCAGCGACGCGAAATCCCGAAGTTTCATCGATCATGATCCCTTGCAATTGCGTGAACTGGCTGGAAAGCCGCCCCGGTGGAGCCTATGTTGCCCGCCATAGTAAGTTACGCCCCTTCGCCGCAAGTGCCGTGCAAGGGAAAGCCGGGAATCGACCAGATGCTGATGCAGACCCACGAATCGCGCCTCAAGGCGCTCAGGCAGCAATTGAAGGGCCAGGGGCTCGACGGATTCGTCGTCCCGATCAGCGACGAGCATATGAGCGAATATGTCGGCGGCTATGCCCAGCGCCTCGCCTGGCTGACCGGGTTTGGCGGCTCTGCGGGCAATGCGGCAGTGCTCGCAAGCAAGGCCGCGATCTTCGTCGATGGCCGCTATACCGTACAGGTGCGCGAGCAGGTGGACGGCAGGCTGTTCGAATATCGCTCGGTCCCCAAGGACAGCATTGGCGGCTGGCTGGCCGACAATGCGCCGGCGGGCGCGCGGATCGGCTATGACCCCTGGCTCCACACGCGCAAATGGGTGGACATGGTGCAGGCACGGCTGGTCAAGGCGGGCGTTACTCTGGTGCCGGTGACCAGCAATCCGGTCGATCGGGTCTGGCAGGACCAGCCCGAGCCTTCGCCCGCGCAGGCAGTGGTGCATGACAGCGTACATGCGGGCCAGACTTCCAGCGAAAAGCGCGCGAGGATTGCCGAATGGCTCAAGGCCGAAGGGCACGATGCGGCGGTCATCTCGGCGCTCGATTCGATTGCCTGGCTGCTCAACATTCGCGGGTCCGATGTCGATCACACACCGGTGGCGCTGTCGTTCCTCATCGCGCACGCCGATGGAACGGCCGAGCTGTTCATCGCGCCCGAGAAGGTCACTGCCGAACTGGCACAGCACCTGGGCAATGCGGTGACGGTCCGCGACCGGGGCGAGTTTGCCGCTGCGCTGGGCACCTATGCGGGCAAGCGTGTTTCGCTCGATCCCGATTACGGCGTCGCCGCGATCGCGCAGCTGCTCGAGGCGGGCGGCGCCAGCGTCGCCTTTGGCCGCGATCCCACGATCCTGCCCAAGGCGATCAAGAACCCGGTCGAACGGCAGGGGCACCGCGACGCGCAGGCGCGCGACGGGGCGGCGGTGGCGCGCTTCCTCCATTGGCTTGAGCGCGAGGCGCCTTCGGGTAAGATCGATGAGCTCGGGGCAGCGGCGCGGCTGGCCGCGTTTCGCGCCGATACCGGGGCGCTGCGCGATCTGTCGTTCGACACCATTTCGGCCGCCGGGCCGCACGCGGCGCTGCCGCATTACAAGGTGGACGAGGACAGCAACATTCCCATCCCGCCATCGAGCATCTTCCTGGTCGATTCGGGCGGGCAATATGCCGATGGCACCACCGATATCACCCGCACCGTGTGGATTGGAACGCCAGACGGTTCAGGAGTGCCGACTGCGGAGATGAAGGACCGCTTCACCCGCGTGCTCAAGGGGCATATCGCCATCGACCGCGCGGTGTTTCCGCAAGGAACCGTGGGCAGCCAGCTCGATACGCTGGCGCGGCAACACCTGTGGCAGGCGGGGGTCGATTACGCGCACGGCACCGGGCACGGGGTGGGCAGCTTCCTGGCGGTGCACGAAGGGCCGCAGCGCATCGCCAAATCGTCGGGCGGGCAGGCCGGGACCGATCAGGAACTGTTCGGCGGCATGATCCTGTCGAACGAGCCGGGTTACTACAGGCAGGGCGCATTCGGCATCCGCATCGAGAACCTGGTGCTGGTCGAAAAGCGCGAAATCGATGGCGCGGAAGGCGAATATCTGGGCTTCGAAACGCTCACTTTCGTCCCGATCGACCGGCGGCTGGTCGATACCGGCCTGCTGACGGGGCACGAGGCCGCCTGGTGGGACGCCTATCACGCGCGCGTGTTCGAAGTGCTTGCCCCGCAGCTCGATGGCGCGGATCTGGAATGGCTGAAGCGTCAGTGCGCGCCGCTGTGATGGCGCTTGCGGGAATAATTTTGTTCGCTTAATGTTCCGCGTCTGCGAGTCGCTCAGGGCCCGCGTGGTAGGAGACATGCAATGATCGGTTATGTGACGCTGGGGACCAACGATCTCCAGAAGAATGCGCCCTTTTATGATGCCATTGCCAAGGAAATGGGCATTGGCCGGATGATGGAATTCGACAGCTTCATTGCCTGGGGTGAGATGGGCGGCGGCGCGGGCCTCGGTCTGACCAAGCCTTTCGACGGGCAGGCGGCGACGGTGGGCAACGGGGTGATGGTGGCGCTCGCGGCCAAGGATGCCGGGCAGGTGCACCGCATTCACGAAATCGCGCTTGCCAATGGCGGCAGCGATGAAGGCGCGCCCGGCCCGCGCGGCGAGCCGGACGAGCACGGCAACACCTTCTACGCGGGCTATTTCCGCGATCCTGAGGGCAACAAGCTCAATGCGTTCTGTATGGTAAAATCCTGATCTGCGGGCTTGCGCCGTGATGAACGCAGGCGCAGCCGCGATACACATTGTGACAATTCCCCGCATCTGCGGCATAATCCTGCGACAGTGCCGGATTATACGGCAATGACTGGAGTGGCAGAGGCGCCGCGATCTGATCGACCCCCCTCGTTCCCGCGGCGCGCTGCCTCTCCTTCACTAAGGATGCGAGGAATTTATGATGAAGAGATCTGTCTTTGGGCTGTCCGTCGCGGCGCTTGCGCTCGGCGCTTCGGCCGTCGTGTTCGCCCAGCACCGTGGCGGCGACAAGAGCCCCGACGCCGATGGCGACGGCACGATTACGCTGGCTGAAACGAAGGCGCACAGCGGCACGATGTTCGACCGCATGGATGCCGACGACAACGGCGTGATCGACGCGGCTGACCGCGAAGCCCGCAAGGAAGGCCACTTTGCCCGGATCGATGCCGACGGCAATGGCGAGGTATCGAAGGCCGAGATGCAGGCCGCGCACGAAGCTCGCCGCGCCGATATGGCTGAACGCGGCGAGAAGCGGCACGATGCCATGTTTGCCAGGCTTGATACCGACAAGAGCGGCACCTTGAGCGAAAGCGAGTTCGCCGCCATGCACGGTGCGCGCGAAGGGCGCGGCAAGATGGAAGGCAGGATGCACGGCGGCCACGGTGAAGGGCGCGGCATGCACATGCTCAAGATGGCTGACAGCAACGGCGATGGCAGCGTAACCCGCGCCGAGTTCGATGCTTCGGTTGCGGCGCATTTTGCAAAAATGGACAAGGATGGTTCGGGCAGCCTTTCCAGCGAGGAACATGCAGCCGCCCGTGCTGCCATGCGCGAACAGCACGGTCAGTAAGCCCTGTCTGACGACGCGAGCGGCGATGCGGTTGTGCCAGCCGACTGGCTGCGGCAGAAGCCAACAATGAGCGACGAAACGCCCATATCGCTGCTGCTTGTCGATGACGAAGCGACATTGCGCGAACCCCTGGCCCAGTATCTTGCTGGCCAGGGGTTTCGTGTGCGCGAGGCCGAGCGCGCGGCATTGGCCCGTTCACGCATCGCAGAAGATCGCCCCGACCTGGTGCTGCTCGACATCATGATGCCGGGCGAAGACGGGCTTTCGCTGTGCCGCCACCTGATGGAAACGCAGCAGATTCCCGTGATCCTGCTGACCGCACGCGGCGAGGCGACCGATCGCATCGTCGGGCTCGAAATGGGTGCCGACGATTATATCGTAAAGCCGTTCGAACCGCGCGAACTTGTGGCGCGAATCCGCTCGGTCATGCGCCGTGCGAGGCGCGGTGAGCCCGAAGCGCCCGACAAAGACGGCCACGTCTATGCCTTTGAAGGCTGGACGCTCGATCCTCTCAAGCGAAAATTGCGCGATCCGGGCGGCGTCACCGTCCCGATCTCCACCGCCGAATTTCGCCTGCTGTGCGCCTTCCTCGACCATCCGCGCATGGTGCTCGATCGCGACCGGCTGCTCGACATGGTGCAGGGCCGCACCGCGCACATGTTCGACCGCGCGGTCGACAACCAGATCAGTCGCCTGCGCCGCAAGATCGAGGCCGACAGCCGGAACCCGCACTTCATCCAGACCGTGCGCGGAGGCGGCTATTGCTTCGCGGCGCATGTCAGCCGCATCGCGCGGGGGGGCGCCGCGTGATCCGCAGCCTGTTCCCGCGCGGCCTGCCCCCGCGAAGCTTGCTGGGCCAGGTGATGCTGGCGCTCGCGATCGGCCTGATTGCGGCGCAGGCGATCTCGGCGGTGCTGCTCTACCGCGCCGCCGAACAACGGCGCGAGACCGCGCTGGTCAACGCCATCGCGCTGCAACTGGTGATGTCCGAACATCACGAAACAATGGAAATGCTTGACCCGCGGGGCCACGCCAGGCTGCGCGAAGCGCGCCGGTCCGATTCCATCGCACGCGCGCAGATCGACCCCCAGGTCAGGATGCGGATCGAGGAAACTGCGCGCAATCCGCTGCGGCAGGGCGAAGAGCGCATGGCGCACTTCGAGCACGATCTGCAGGAAGTGCTCGAATCGCAGGGCGTGCCCACGCACGAAATCATGGTGACGGAGCGGCTGGCGAGTGCCGACGCCTACATCACATCGCGGCCCAGGCTACAGGCCCGCATCGATGACGGCCGCTGGCGGGAACGCAAGGTAATCGTCGCCGCGATCCAGGGCGAGGCGGGCGGCAGCTGGCAGGTCGTGCGTGTGCCCCACCCGCGCGCGCCGGCACGGATATTCACCACCATCGCCCTGCAAACGCTGGTCACCTTCACCGTGCTGTTCCTGCTGCTGTTCCTGCTGTTGCGCCGGATCACCCGGCCGCTGGCACAGCTTACCAGACGGGTCGATCATTTCGCCCGCCAGCCCGGTGAGGTGATCGCCATGGAGCCGAGCGGACCGCAGGATATCCACCTGCTGATCGAGGCGCATAATGCGATGGCGGCACGGATCGGCGCAATGCTCAATGAGAAGGACGTGATGCTGGGCGCGATCGGCCACGATCTCAAGACCCCGCTCGCCGCTCTGCGCGTGCGGATCGAAAGCGTCGAGGATGCCGATCAGCGCGCCCGAATGGCGCAGGGGATCGAGGATATCACCGCGACGCTCGACGATATTCTGTCGCTGGCGCGCGTCGGCAGGCCCAGCGACCCGCTCGAGCCGACCGAGCTGAGCGCGCTGGTGGCAGGCGTGGTCGAGGAATTTGAAGACATGGGCGAGGATGTCGTGGTGCGATCGAGCCACAGGACCGCGCTGCCGCTGCGCGCCACATGGGTCAGGCGCGCGCTGCGCAACCTCATCGGCAATGCGCTGCGTTATGGCGAGCGCGCCCGGGTTGACGTGGTGCAGGAGGGCGGGTTTGCCGTGGTCCGGATCGAAGATGACGGTCAAGGGATACCCGACGCATTGATCGAATCGATGATGGAGCCGTTCCAGCGCGGCGAGGCATCGCGCAACCGCGCAACCGGCGGCGCAGGTCTGGGCCTCACGCTGGCGCGCGCGATTGCCCAGCAGCACGGCGGAAGACTGGAGCTTGCAAATCGGCGTGATGCGGCAGGCGCAGTGGCGGGACTGACCGCCACACTCGCCTTGCCGACTAGTCCGATTAGCTGATTTTCGCCAGCTCCGCTGAAATCTCGTTCCCGCGGGCGTCCTTCAACACGCCGCACGAGCGGACCCGTTCGATCGTGCGTTCGAGCTCGAGCGCGCCGGTTTTCGCCTCGAACTCGGGCCGCAGGAACGAAGCTATCTCATCGGCCATGGCGACCGAACAGAAACCGCCGACCATGCCCGGCAGGCGCGAGGTGAAGAAGATACCGCCGCCGCCAGCAGTCAGTTCTGAAAAATTGGCCCTGAGCCAGGCAAAGCCCATTTCGCGCGTGCCCTTGCTGGCGACCGCACCGCGGATCATGCCCAGCCGCTCGCTCTGGCGCAGGCGCGGATCGCTGAAGTCGTCAAGTACCCAGCGGGCGATCTCTTCCTTGCCCGATCCGCCGATTACACCCAGTGCCGCCGGGCGAAACAGCGGATCCTGCGAACCAAGCGCCGCATCCGCCAATTGCCGGGCAACGTCGAGCCCGCCATCCTCGACCAGCACATCGAAGGCGGTTCGATACCACGCTGCATCAAGCGCGCCCTTGTCTCCCGCCAGATAGGCGCGCGCCGCATCGCCAAGCTGCGTGCGCAGCTCTGGATCGCGCGCTGTCCCGGCAATCATCGCCACGGCCTGCGCCCGCTTTTGCGAAACTTCGGGGTCCTCGCCGGCATAGGCCCCGGCGCGCGGGTCAAAGCCCATCGCCTTAAGGCGCGGGGCGTATGCCTGCCGGATCAGTTGATGATAGCCCGCCTCGCCCGCTGCATCGAGCATCCCGGCGCGGTCGAACCAATCAAGGCTGCCGAACCCGGCCTCGCTGGCGTAGCTGTCAGGATTGGCGGACAGCCTGATCGCGCCTGCAACCATCTGCGCCGCGCTGGCCCGCCCGGCCAGGAAGCTGGCGAACAGCGAATCGTCGAGCGCCAGCGCTTCCCCGCCCGGCAGAGTGTCAGCGAGTGCGATCAGCGCATCCCAATCTTCGGCGGGCAGTTCGAAACGGTAATAGCCGGTGCCACCGGCATTGGGCACGATCGCGCCCGTGCCCTTCGCCTTCATGGCCCCGCTCGTCTGGTCCAGCAGCTGGCACTGCTGTTCACCCGCGCCGCGCCGCACGCACAGCGGAATACCCCATAGCGTCGCCGGGGCCTGCGCGCCCAAACGGGCATAGCGGCTCTGGCTGACCGAATAACCGCCCTTGCCGTCAGGGCTGAATGTGACCAGCGGCACGCCCTGCTGATCGGTGAAGCTTTGCATGGCGGGCAGGATCCGCGCATCGCCCGATGCCTCTGCCATGGCCCCGAAGAAATCGGCGCTGGTGGCGTTGCCATATTCATGCAGCTTCATGTAGCGGCGAACGCCGTCGCGGAACCGGGTGTCGCCCATATAACCGGCGATCATCGCCACGACATGCCCGCCCTTGCCATAGGTGATCGAATCGAAGGCATCGTCGATCTGGGCATTGGTCTCGATCGGCTGGTGGATCGCCCGCCCGGCGACAAGCGCGTCGGTGTTCATCGCGCCAAAACCTTCGGCCAGCGCCCCGGCGCCGATGTTCAGGTCCGGCCGCCATTCGTGCCCGATGCGGAAACCCATCCAGTTGGCGAAGCTTTCATTGAGCCAGATATCATCCCACCATGCAGGCGTGACGAGATCGCCGAACCACTGGTGCGCCAGCTCGTGCGAAACGACCATGCCGAAGGCGCGTTTCTGCCCGGTCGTGGCCCGATCGTCGAGGATCAGCAGCGGATCGGCATAGAGGTCCGCCCCGGCATTCTCCATCGCGCCGGGCATGATCGGCGAGGTGATCTGGTCAAGCTTGGGATAGGGGAAGGCCCGGCCGAAGTAGTCTTCCAGATGCGCGACAATACCCTTGGTGCCCTGCAGGGCAAAATCCATCTTGGGGGCATTGGGCCTGGTCGTGACGATGCGCACGGGCAGCGGATGCGCGCGCTGCGGACCGGGTTCCACCGCGTTTTCAGCCGCAGAGAACGGCCCGACCATGAAGGCCATCAGGTAAGTTGGCAGCGGCAGCGTCGGGGCGAAGCGATGGACGTCCATGCCGTTCTCGAGCGTGGTCGAAACCTCGGGCGCATTGCTGATGGCCATGTGCCCGGGCCGGGTCCGCAGCGTAACCGTGAACGGCACCTTGAAACCGGGTTCGTCGAAAGACGGGAAGGCAGCGCGCGCGTCGATCGATTCGAACTGGCTCCAGCTGTACCAGTCGTCCCCAACCTTGACGCGGAACATGCCCGCAGGGCCGCTGTTGAACGGCGCGCTGTAATCGAACGACAAGGTGACGGGTCCGGCGGGCAGCGTTTCGTCAAAGGTCAGGCGCGCAACCCCGGTCGGATCGAGCTCGAAATAGCGTGCGGGATAACGCTTGCCGTTCACCACCGCGACCGCGCTGCCCATCTCCAGATCGCGCCCGTGCAGATCGATGAAACGGCTATCGCGCTTCAGCACCGTGTCGATCTCGACCTTGCCGGTGAAACGCTCCTGGTCGGGATCGACGGTCAGATCGATGCGGTAGGTGAGCGGTTGCACGGCACCTGTCAGACGGCCCGGCGGCACCGGAGCGAGCGCCCGGGCAGCCTGGGATGCCGGTTCTTCGGACTGGGCGTTGACGGGAGCGGTGGCGGCGAAGGCCAGGGCAAAGGCGGAAGCAGTAAGAAGAAGGGTGCGCATGGATACTCCGGGTGGACCTCATTCCCGCCTCAGTGCCGGGTCGCGCGCGATTGGCACCCCGTCATTCGACCAAGGGCCTTGCCGGGCCGACCAGCGTCGATCCGGCAAACCGCCGATCTGACTGGACAATTGTTCCCGACAATCGCCTGACAGGCCTGGTTCGCTGATCTATCCTGCCCGGCGAATCAGGAGACAGCACTTGCCCCACACGCTCTATGCCGCCCCGCTTTCGCTCTATTCGGGCAAGGCCCGCGCCTACCTCGACTGGAAGGGTGTGGACTATGAAGAGGTGCTTTCCACGCCCGATGTCTATCGCGACGTGATCATGCCCAACGTCGGCCGCCCCGTCATCCCGGTGCTGCGGACCGAAGATGGCGCGATCATCCAGGATACTACCTGCATCATCGATTATTTCGAGGCGCATGCATCGGGCCCTTCGGTCTATCCTGAAACCCCGCGCCAGCGGCTCGCCGCGCTGCTGATCGAGTGTTTCGGCGATGAGTGGCTGGTGATCCCGGCGATGCATTACCGGTGGCACTACAACGAGGAGTGGGTTTACGGCGAGTTCGGCAAGGTCGCGCTGCCGGGCGGCACGCACGAAGAACAATATGCGGCAGGCAGGGCGCGCGCCGCGCCGTTCCGCGGGTCGGTGCCGCTGCTGGGCATCACTCCCCATACGATTCCCGCGATCGAGGCCAGCTATGAGGCGCTGCTGGCCGATCTCGATGCTCATTTCGCGGACTATCCATACCTGCTGGGAACCCGCCCCTCGATCGGCGATTACGGGCTGATCGGCCCGCTCTATGCGCATCTCTACCGCGACCCGGCATCGCGCGAGATCATGGAGCGGATCGCGCCGCGCGTCACCGAATGGGTGCTGCGCATGGTCTATGTCGCAAAGCCGCAATCGGGCGAGTTCCTGGCGGGTGACGAGGTCCCGGAAACGCTCGAGCCGGTCCTGCGCCGCATGATGGCGGAGCAAATTCCACACCTTCAACGGGTTGCAGAGATGCTGGGCGAATGGGCCGATGCGAATGACGCGGCCGAGCCGCCACGCGCGCTGGGCATGGCCCCGTTCACCATCGGGGGAGCGCAGGGCGAGGGGGTGGAGGGGCAGCGGCTTGCCTTCCCCTTCAGCCTGTGGATGCTCCAGCGCGGGCTCGATCACCTCGCCGCGCAGGGCGGCGAGGACCGCGCGGTGTGCGAGGAATTGCTGCGCAAGGTCGGCGGCGAGGCGCTCGCCTCATTCAGGATGCCGGTGCGGCTCACATTCGAGCAGCACCGGGTCAGGATAGCCGGGCGAAATTAGCGCATCAGCCCGCCGATCAGATTGCGCACGAAACGTCCCGCAAGGCCGCCGCCGAACTCGGTGGCGATTGCCCCGGCAGCCGAGGTCGCAGCCGACCGCACCGGATTGGCGCGCGATTTCTTGCCCAGCACCGCTGCTGCCGCCATCGAGGCCGCGCTGCCCGCTGCCGCCCCCATCGCCGCCTTGCTCGCCTTTTCCCAGACCGAAGTGGTCTTGCGGCTGCGCGCGCGCACCGCCGCTTCGCCCTGCTCGGCGACTTCGAGCGCGGTTGCAGCGGCATCGGCGGCCTTGATCGCCAGAGCCTCTGCGGCGCTCTCACGGTCGATCCGCCGATCGTACTTGCCATCGAGCGGGCTGACCGACTGGATTATCGCGCGTTCCTTTGGCGAAACCGGGCCCAGGCGGCTGCGCGGCGGCACGATCAGCGTGCGCTGCACCACCGATGGCGCGCCATCCTCCATCAGCGTCGAAACCAGCGCCTCGCCCACGCGCAGTTCGGTAATCGCCTCGGCCACGTCGAGCCCCGGATTGATGCGGAAGGTTTCCGCAGCCGCCTTGATGGCGCGCTGATCGCGCGGGGTGAAGGCGCGCAGCGCGTGCTGCACCCGGTTGCCCAGCTGGCCGGCCACTTCCTCGGGGATGTCGATCGGGTTCTGCGTGACGAAGAACACGCCTACCCCCTTGGAGCGGATCAGGCGCACGACCTGCTCGATCTTGTCCTGAAGCGCGGTGGGAGCATCATCGAACAGCAGGTGCGCCTCGTCGAAGAAGAACACCAGTTTCGGCTTTTCCGGGTCGCCCACTTCGGGCAGGCTCTCGAACAGTTCGGCCAGCAGCCACAGCAGAAAGGTCGCATAGAGCTTGGGGCTGCGCATCAGCCGGTCGGCGGCAAGCACGTTGATGTAACCGCGCGCCCGATCGTCCACCTTGAGAAGATCGTCGATCTCGAGCGCGGGCTCGCCGAAGAAATTGCCCGCCCCCTGCGCCTCGAAGCTGAGCAGCTGGCGCTGGATCGTGCCCACGCTCTGCCTGGTGACATTGCCGTATTTGCCTGAAAGATCGGCTGCATTGTCCTGCGCCCAGGCGAGCACGGCCTGCAAATCCTCGAAATCGAGCAGCAGCCAGCCGTTGTCATCGGCGTGGCGAAACACGATCTGCAGGACGCCTTCCTGCGTTTCGTTGAGATCGAGCAAACGGGCAAGCAGCAGCGGCCCCATTTCCGAGATGGTGGTGCGGACTGGATGCCCCTGTTCGCCGTAGAGATCCCAGAAGATTACCGGATTGTCGGCATATGCGTAATCTTCCAGGCCCAGTTCGCGCGCACGCGCCTCCAGCTTGTCGGCATGCTTGAAGGCGGGCGAACCGGGCATGGCAATGCCCGATAGATCGCCCTTCACATCGGCCACGAACACGGGCACACCGTTGGCGGAAAAGCTTTCTGCCAGGCCCTGGAGCGTCACTGTCTTGCCAGTACCGGTCGCGCCCGCAATAAGCCCATGGCGATTGGCCCGCGCGAGATTGAGCGACTGCCTTTCGCCGCCTGCCGCCAGACCCAGAAAGATTTCACCCATAACGCCGCTCGCCCCATTCCCGATTCCCGATTTCCTGTTTGGCGCAGTGGCTTTGCTGCGGTCAAGTTCTCGACTTGTGCGCACGACAGGCTAAGGCAGGAGCGATGGTTCAGACAAAGCCTTTCGTCCTGCTTGATGACGCGCGCGCAGAAGGCGCGGCAGCGGCGCACCTGTTCGAGAATCCGGTCCGGATATTCGTCGCGCGGCGCGCTGAGGAAGTGACCGAAGTGCTCGAAGCGGCGGACAAGGCGCGGCACGAAACCGGCGGCATGCTGGCGGGCTATATCGCCTACGAGGCGGGGCTGGCGCTGGAGCAGCGGCTGTACCCGCTGGCCGATCAGCGCAGCGGAGCGATGGGGCCGCTGGTATGGCTGGGCCTGTTCGAGGGCGCGAGCGAGATTGCAGCCGCCGATGTCCCGGCCTGGCTCGAGGCGCGGACGGATGTGAGAATGGGCGGCGGCGAAGCTTCGCTTGGGCCCCTGGTGCCGCTGCTGTCGGTCGCCGGGTACGAAAGCGCCTTTGCCCGGTTGCAGGAAGCGATCCGCGCGGGCGACATCTACCAGGTCAACCTCACCTATCCGCTGGCCGGTTCCTGGCGCGGCGATCCCGCGGCGCTTTATGCCCGGCTGCGCCCGGCTGCGCAGGCCGGGTACGGCGGGCTATTGTACGACGGTGCCCATTGGTTGCTCAGCCTCTCACCCGAGCTGTTCGTCTCGCTGAAACAGGGCACAGCCAAGGTCAAACCGATGAAGGGCACCCGCCCGCGCGGCAGCGATGCGGCAGCCGATGCGGCGCTGGCGCGCGAGCTGGCGCTGTCGCCCAAGGACAAGGCCGAAAACCTGATGATCGTCGATCTCCTGCGCAACGATCTTTCGCGCGTGGCCGAGCCCGGCACCGTCAAGGTCGATGCGCCGTTTGCGGTCGAAAGCTATCCCACGGTGCACCAGATGGTTTCGACGATCCGCGCACAGCTTGCGCCCGGCGAGGGCGCGATCCAGCTGGTGCGGGCGATGTTTCCCTGCGGATCGGTGACAGGGGCGCCCAAGATCCGCGCGATGGAACTGATCCACGAGGTCGAGCGCGACGCGCGCGGCCCCTATTGCGGGGCGATCGGGTGGATCGACAGCGCCAAGGATGGTCATGGCGGCGATGCCGCGTTCAACGTCGCCATCCGCACGCTGCGGCTGACGCCGATCGAGAACGGGCAAGGCAGCGCCGTGCTGGGCGTCGGCTCGGCGATCGTGGCTGACAGCGATGCCATGGACGAGCGGCGCGAGTGCGAGATCAAGGCGGGATTTGCCCGGGCCAGCTCGCCCACGCTTACCGCCCCCGCGTTCGACCTGATCGAGAGCATGCTGTTCGAGCCGGACAGCGGCATCGCGCTGCTCGAGCTGCACCTCGAAAGGATCAGGGCCAGCGCCGCCGAGCTGGGGTTTGCGTTCGATCGCCACGGCGCGCGCAACACGATTCAGGCACTGTGCTTCAACCTCGACCAGCGCTGCAAGCTGCGGCTCATGGCCTCGCGCGCGGGTATTATCGCGCTCGAGACACAGGCGCTTCCCGCGCCGGAACCGCGCGGCCTGAGCTGCATTGCCCTGCCGCTGCCGGTCGATCCGGGCGACTGGCGGCTGCGGCACAAGACCAGCGACCGCGCGTTCTACGAAGAAGCGCTGGCCGCAGCACGGGCCATGGGCGCTGACGAGGCGCTGCTGGTGCGGTCTGACGGACTGGTGACCGAGGGCAGCTTCACCAATGTTTTTGTCGAGGGAGAAGACGGCATCCTGCTCACCCCGCCCGCCGCATTGGGCCTGCTGCCCGGCGTGCTGCGCCGCTCGCTGATCGAAGCGGGCCGCGCGCGCGAGGCCGAACTGCGACTCGATGATCTGGAGCGCGGCTTCCTGCTGGGCAATGCGGTGCGCGGACTTTTCCCGGCGAGGCTGCTGCCATGATCGACATACTGTTCGAGGACGGCGAGGCGCTGGTGATCGACAAGCCCGGCGGGCTGCCGATCGAACGGCCACGCCGGGGCGGACCTTCGCTGGAAGATCACCTCGACCAGTTGAAGCTGGGCTTCCAGCGGCCGCCCGTGCCCGTCCACCGGCTCGACACCGATACTTCGGGCTGCCTGCTGCTGGCGCGCAACCCCAAGGCACTGGCGCGCTTGTCCCGCGCGTTCGAGGACCGTGCGGTTTCGAAAAGCTATCTTGGCCTGGTGGCGGGCGAGCTCAGCGAGAAGGAAGGCCGGATCGAGCTGGCGCTGTCCAAGATCAGCTCGAAGGAGGCCGGCTGGCGAATGATCCCGGCAAAAAAGGGCAAGCCTTCGATCACCGATTGGCACCGGCTGTGGGTGAGCGAGGGATTCTCGCTGGTCCAGTTCCGCCCGGTTACTGGCCGCACGCACCAGATCCGCGTTCATGCCGCGGCCGGGCTGGGCTTCCCGCTGGTGGGCGATCCGGTTTACGGCAAGCCCGACCCGCGCTGCCGCCGTACCATGCTGCACGCCTCTTCGCTGGTGGTGCAGCGGGGCGCAAAACCGCCGATCATCGCTACCAGCCCGATCCCGGCGGATTTCTCCGCCTTCGGCATTGCCCCGATGGAACAATGGACAATCCCGGCCTGATCGACCGTGCATTCGCGCTGGCCGAGGAAAGCTTCCTCGCCGGGAGCGGGCCGGGCGGGCAGAACGCCAACAAGGTCGCGACCGAGGTGCAGCTGCGCGTCAATGTCTATGCGCTGGGCCTTGCCCCGCCCGTGTTCGAACGGCTGCGCAGTCTGGCGGGCAGCAAGCTGACGGCGGCAGGCGACCTGATGATCACCGCGCGGAGGCACCGCACGCAGGAGGCCAACCGCGCCGAGGCACGCCGCAAGCTGGCGGACCTGCTCGAAGCTGCAGAGCGCGAACCGGCCAAGCGCGCCCGCTCGCGGCTCAACCGGTTGGGCAAGGTGCAAAGGCTCAAGACCAAGAAGGCCCGCAGCGAAGTGAAGGCCGGGCGCGGCAAGGTCGATTGGTAAGGGCATGGCTGCGGCTCGCCGCGCTTGACTTTGGGCCCGGAATCGCCCAATGGCCCGCCCGATAGCGGCGGTGCGCACGGCGTGCCGCCTGAATTATTTCGGCTGAAGACCGGCCCGCAGAAAACTAGGATACCGCCATGGCGAAACCCGCAACCGTGAAGATCAAGCTGGTCTCGACTGCCGACACCGGCTTCTATTATGTGACCAAGAAGAACCCGCGCAACACCACCGAGAAGATGAGCTTCCGCAAATATGACCCGGTCGTGCGCAAGCATGTCGAGTTCAAGGAAGCCAAGATCAAGTGATCCGGCCGGACCTCGGGCCTTCCCGAAGTTCACTGCCCGTTCAAGCCCGCGCGGCCAGGAACGGAGTATGAAAATCCTTCGATCCATTCGAATTTCACCGGCGGTTGCCGCGTTTTCATGCGTGCTGGCCGCCGCGCTCCCGCTCGGCATGATGGCCGCGCCTGCATATTCGCAGACCGCAGCCAGCGGCGATCTCGATCGCGCGGTTGCCGCGCTGCGCGGCATTTCCACCATGCGCGCCGATTTTACCCAGACCGACCGTCAGGGCCAGGTTGCCGGCGGCGTGATGACGCTCAAGCGCCCCGGCAAGATCCGCTTCCAGTATGAAAAAAGCGTGCCGATGCTGGTGGTGTCGAACGGGCGATCGCTGTTCCTCGTCGATTACGAGGTCAAGCAGGTCCAGCGCTGGCCGATCAGCAAGTCGCCGCTGGGCGCGCTGCTCGATCCCAATCGCGACGTCAAACGCTATGGCAAGCTGATTCCCACGGGCAACAGCGACGTGGTGAGCATCGAGGTGCGCGATACCGAACGCCCCGAATTCGGGGTGATCACGCTCATCTTCGTGCGCAACGATACCGCGCCGGGCGGATTGCAGCTGACCAACTGGGTCGCGCTCGATTCGCAGAATCACCGCACCACCGTGCGCCTGCGCAATCACCGCTATGGCATGGCGGTCGCTGACAGCGCGTTCACCTTCAAGGATCCGCGCCGCGCAACTCGCCGCCCGGGCTGAACGGCTCGGCCCGGCGACGTTGTAGGAATGCGACAGGACGTTCCGGTCCGTTCATTTACGCGAAAGCCGCCGGGGTCTATCTAAGGTGCTCAAGGACATCGAAGGCGGGTTCCCCCCTGTTGCCCAAACCTTCGTTGCGGTGCCTTGAATTGGCGTGACGAACGCTTGAAAATGAACCCTCGTCCCAATGCCCCCGGGACGAGGGTTTTTTCATGACTCGCGCGCCGCGCGTGCAAGCCGCCACTGGACCATGGGCGGTGCGCGCCCTAAGGCGGGCGCATGGCTTCGCAGACACTTTCCATCGCCACCTGGAACATCAATTCGGTCCGCCTGCGCATCGACCAGGTCGTGCGGATGCTGTCCGAGCAGGCGCCCGACGTCCTGTGCCTGCAAGAGATAAAGTGCCAGGAGTCCCAGTTTCCGGCCGAAACGCTGGCGCAGCTCGGCTATGTCCATCAGGCGGTGCACGGTCAGAAAGGCTATCACGGCGTGGCCACGGTCAGCCGCCTTCCGATGCGCGAGATTTCGCGGCACGACTGGCAGGACAATGGCGAGGCGCGCCATGTCGGCGTCGAGCTGCTCGGGCCCAAAGCAGGCGCGTGTCAGGGTATGGTGCTGGAGAATGTCTATATCCCGGCGGGCGGCGACGTGCCCGACCGCGAGATGAACCCCAAGTTCGGGCAGAAGCTCGACTTTATGGGCCGCATGACCCGCTGGGCCGAGAAGGTCGAGCAGCCCACGCTGATCGTGGGCGATTTCAACGTCGCCCCGCTCGAGTGCGACGTCTATGACCACAAGGCGCTGCTCAAGGTGGTCAGCCATACGCCGATCGAGGTCGAAACGCTCGAACGCTTCCGGCAGGCGCACGGCTGGGTCGATCTCGGCCGGCAGTTCATTCCCGCGCCGCAGCGCAATTATTCGTGGTGGTCCTATCGCAGCTATTGGCGGCAGAAGGACCAGGGCCGGCGCCTGGACCATATGTGGGCCAGCCCCGCGCTTGCCCCACAGGCGGTCGGTCACCGCTTCGTCGAAGAAACCCGCAGGTGGGAATCGCCCAGCGACCATGTCCCGCTGATAACGGAGTTTGCGCTCTGAGTAAGCCTGGCCCTTCGCCCGAGCGGCGCCTCGCGCAGGCGGTCGACGCGCTGCGCCACGGCTGGCCGCTGGCGCTTCAAGGCGGGCCGGTCCTGTTGCCGGTCGAGACCGCGATTGCCGCCGATGCGCGCGCGGACCGCATGCTCATCTCGGCGGCGCGCGCGGCCACGCTCAAGCTTGCCAATCAGCGCGAGGCGGCTGTCCCGCACGCCCCGGTGCTGATCCGTGGCGGCGAGGACTTTGACCTTGCTGCGGCCCAGGCAATCGCCGACCCGGCGCTCGATCTCGCCAATCCGCTCAAGGGGCCGTTCCAGGCGCTCATGCTCGATTGGGAGCCTGCCGCCGGCGCCGCGCTGGAACTGGCGCGGATCGCCGGAATCCTGCCCGCCTTTCTGGTCGATCCGGCCCATGCGGGCGAGCCGCAACCGGTATCTCCGGGTGATCTTGCCCAGTGGGCGGACCCAAGCCGCCTCACCATCGCGGTGCGCGCGCATCTGCCCATCGCGGCGAGCGAGACGGCGGAAATCGCGGTCTTCCGCAGCGCGGACGATCTGCGCGAGCATGTCGCGCTGGTGATCGGCGAGCAATGCGGGGACAAGATCCCGCTGGTGCGGCTGCATTCCGAATGCCTGACGGGCGATATCCTGGGCAGTCTCAAATGCGACTGCGGGCCGCAGCTCGATGCCGCGCTGGACGCCATGGCGGGCGAGGCGGCCACCGGCGGCTGGGGCGTGCTGCTCTATCTGCGGCAGGAAGGGCGCGGGATCGGCCTGATCAACAAATTGCGCGCCTATCGCCTGCAGGATCAGGGGTTTGACACACTCGAGGCCAACCAGCGCCTGGGCCTGCCCGACGAGGCGCGCGATTTCCCCGTGGCGGCGCGGATGCTCGAACTGCTCGGCATCCGATCGATCCGCCTGATGACCAACAACCCGGCCAAGGTCGCGGCGCTGGAGGCCGCGGGCATAGCCGTGACGCAGCGCGTGCCGCATCAACTTCCCAAAAACCCGCACAATGCCCGCTATCTGGCCACCAAGCGCGACCGGGCCGGGCATCTGCTGATATGAGCGCCGGGGCTTTCGGCACAATCGATGCCCTATTGCCCCGCAGCGGATTTGGCCGCTATGCCTTGGGCGTCCCCGCGAAATCTTCCAGCGGGTCCGGATTTTTCAGGAGAACCCATATGAAAAGAATTTCCAGCTTCGTGTTCGCCGGTGCCGCTGCCATGGCGCTCAGCGCATGCGGCAGTGCGGATGACGCATCGGCCGATGCTGAAGCCGATACCGTCGAAATGCCCGCCGATGCCGCGCTCGCAGGGGTAAGCGAGGAACCTGTCGAAGACGCCGGAGCCGAGGATGAGGCCGCCGCAGGTGACGAGGCCGCCGCCGCAGGCGATGCCGGGGCCGATGTCGCCGCCGCCGCCGAAGCCGCACTGGGTGAGGCCGAGGAAGCGACTGACGCTGCCGCTGAATAGCCCGCATGCGGCCTGACTGAATGCGTGCGGGGCGGGCAGCAGTGCCTTGCCCTCCCCGCCTGCGGCCCGGCACAGCGAGAGGATGTTTCGAGATGCACAATCCCGGCATGGATGAGGAAAGCTTCGAGCAGTTCATCGACCAGCTCGACCGCTATGTCCGCGAACGGCTGATCCCGGCCGAACGCGAGATGATCGCGCAGGACCGCGTCCCCGATGATATCCTTGCCGAGATGAAGCAGATGGGCCTGTTCGGCCTCTCCATCCCCGAGGAATACGGCGGGGCGGGGCTCAACACCAGCCAGTATGCCCGCACCGTGCGATCGATGAGCTATGCCGCGCCCGCATATCGCTCGATCTTCTCGATCAACATCGGCATGTTCAATTCGGCGATCAAGAACGGCGGGACAGAGGCGCAGAAGGCCGAATGGTGGCCGCGGCTGGCCGCTGGAGAAATCGCCTGTTTCGGGCTGACCGAGCCGGGTTCGGGCAGCGACAGCGCCGCGATGCAGACCACCGCCCGGCCCGACCCCGATGGCAACGGCTGGATCATCAATGGCACCAAGCGGTACATCACCAATGCCCCGCATGCAGACGTGGGCCTGATCATGGCGCGCACGCAGAAGGATGCGCTGCCCAGGAACGCGCATGTCAGCGCCTTCATCGTCCCGATGAACGCGCCGGGCGTTTCGGTCGGCAGCCCCGACAGGAAGATGGGCCAGGCCGGGGCGCATATCGCCGACATCGTGCTCGAGGACGTGCATGTATCTGGCGAGGCGCTGCTCGGCGGCGAGACCGGCAAGGGCTTCGTCTTTGCGATGAAGAGCCTCGACAACGGGCGCATATCGGTGGGCGCGGCGAGCTGCGGCTATGCCCGGCGTGCGCTCGATTCGGCGCTGCGCTATGCCACCGAACGCAAGGCCTTCGGCGAGCCGATCGCCAATTTCCAGCTGATCCAGCAGATGCTCGCCGAAAGCGAGACCGAGATCTACGCCGCCGAATGCATGATGGCCGATGTGACCGCGCGCGCCGACCGCGGCGAGAACATCCTGCGCAAGGCCGCCGCTTTCAAGGTCTTCGCCTCCGAAATGTGCGGGCGCGTGGTCGACCGCGTGGTGCAGATCTATGGCGGGGCGGGATACCTCGCCGAATATGACGCCGAACGCTTCTTCCGCGATGCGCGCATCTACCGCATCTATGAAGGGACGACGCAGATTCTCCAGCTCCAGATCGCCAAGCACATGCTGCGCGATTTTGCGGCTGGAGCGGCGAGTTGACGATCCTCCCCCTCCGGGGGAGGTGGCAGCGCCGCCAAGTCTCGCTCCCCTCCCGCCTGCGGGAGGGGTTGGGGGTGGGCCCCGAACGATATGTATAACCTCCTCTCAGGCCTCTCGATCATCGAAGTGTCGAGCTTCGTCGCCTCGCCCACCGCCGGGCTTTACTGCGCGCAGATGGGGGCCGAGGTGATCCGCATCGATCACAAGACGGGCGGGCTCGATTACCGGCGTTACATGCTCACGCGCGAGGGCCGCAGCCTCGCCTGGGAAAACCTCAACCGCGCCAAGAAGAGCGTCGCGCTCGATCTGCAATCGGATGCGGGGCGCGAACTGTGCGTCGAACTCGCGGCGCGTACCGGGCAGTGCGTGACCAATCTGCCCGAGGAGAGCTTCCTCAGCCACGGCGCGATGGCGGCGCGGCGCGCCGACATGGTCAGCCTGCGCATCATGGGCTGGCATGACGGGCGCCAGGCGATGGACTTCACGGTCAATGCCGCCAGCGGCTATCCGCTGATGACCGGGCCGCAGGAATGGGATCAGCAGACCGCCCCGCCGGTCAACCAGATCATGCCCGCGTGGGATTTCATCACCGGCGCCTACTGCGCCTTCGCGCTGCTCGCCGCGCTGCGACACCGCGAAGCGAGCGGCGAGGGCAGCGAGTTGCGCGTGCCCCTTGGCGATGTGGCGATCGGTACGCTGGCCAATTCGGGCGCCATGGCCGAAATGCTCTATCGCGGGGGCGACCGCGAGCGGTTGGGCAATGCCATCTGGGGCGCGTTCGGGCGCGATTTCATGAGCCGCGACGGTATCCGCTTCATGGTCGCGGCGCTCACGCCCAAGCAGTGGTCGGGTCTGGTCAGCGCCTTCGGTCTGGAGCGGCAGATCGCCGCGCTCGAGGCCGAACTGGGCGTGCGCTTTGCCGGCGGCGATACGCCGCGCTTCGAGCATCGACACCGCCTGTTTGCGCTGTTCGAGAAAGCGGCGGGCGAGCGCGATTATGCCGAAATCGCCCGGCGCCTGAGCGAGCACGGCTGCACGTTCGAGCGATACCGCACCGCATACGAAGCCACGCAGGACCCGGCACTGGTGGGCGAAAACCCGCTATTCGGCCCCTCGCCCGCCAACCCTTCGGGATTTGCCTATCCCGCAGCGCGCAGTTTTGCCAATATCCCCGGACTCGCGCCGGGCGATCCGCTCCCCGCACCCTACCTAGGCGAACACAGCGAGGAAGTGCTGGCCGAACGGCTGGGGCTTTCTTCGGGTGAAATCGGCAGGCTGGTCGATGCGGGGACCGTTGGCCTGTCAGACAAGGGAACGCCATGACCCATAAACGCCGCGCCGCCATCGTTTCGCCGCTCCGCACCCCGGTGGGCAAGTTCGGTGGCGCGCTCGCGCCGCTCGGTGCCGGGCAATTGGGCGCGGTGATCCTCAAGGCGCTGATCGAGCGCACGAAGATCGATCCATCGCGCGTCGATGATGTGGTGTTCGCCCAGGGCTATGGCAGCGGCGAGGCACCCGCGATCGGCCACTGGTCATGGCTCGCCGCCGGTCTGCCGATCGAGGTGCCCGGCTTCCAGCTTGACCGGCGCTGCGGATCGGGCCTTCAGGCGGTCGCCACAGCGGCGATGATGGTCCAGACCGGAATGGCCGATGTGGTGGTCGCAGGCGGGTGCGAAAGCATGTCGAATGTCGAACATTACACCACCCAGCTGCGCGGCGGGGTGCGCATGGGCGACATGGTGCTGCACGACCGGCTGACACGCGGGCGGGTGATGAGCCAGCCGGTCGAACGCTTCGGCGTGATCACCGGGATGATCGAGACGGCGGAAAACCTCGCAAAGGATTACGGCATTACGCGCGAGGAGGCCGATGCCTTTGCGGTCCGCTCACACCGCAACGCGGCGAAGGCGTGGGCCGAAGGCAAGTTCGACGCGCAGCTTGTGCCGGTGGCCATCCCCCAGCGGAAGGGCGATCCGGTGAGGTTCGCACACGACGAAGGCTACCGCGCCGATGCCACGCTCGAAACGCTCGGCGCACTGAAACCGATCGACGGCGCGCGCGACGCGCAAGCCATCGTCACCGCGGGCAATGCCAGCCAGCAGAACGATGCGGCGGCGGCCTGCCTGGTGGTGGGCGAGGACATGCTCGACGAACTCGGGCTCGAGCCAATGCTGTGGTTCGGCGGCTGGGCGGCGGCGGGCTGCGACCCATCGCGCATGGGGATCGGCCCGGTTCCGGCAGTCAAGCGGCTGTTCGCGCGCACCGGTATCGGCTGGGACGATATCGGCATGGTCGAGCTCAACGAGGCGTTCGCGCCGCAGGTGCTCGCGGTGCTCAAGGGTTGGGGCTGGTCGGATGATGACAGCCGCCGCGACATGCTCAACGTCAACGGCTCGGGCATTTCGCTCGGGCATCCGATCGGCGCGACCGGCGGGCGCATTCTGGCCGACATGGCGCATGAGATGCACCGGCGCGGGGTGCGTTACGGCCTCGAGACGATGTGCATCGGCGGCGGGCAGGGCATCGCCGCAGTGTTCGAGCGGGCCGCCTGATGGGGACGAGCGAAATCCTCCCCCTGTGGGGGAGGGGGAGGATATTATGAGTGCCTGGGACGCCTGGATCGGGCGCGCGGCTGCGCAGAGCGACACGCTCGATCCGGCGCTGGCGCGGCGCTGGTGCGCGGCATTCGATCTTGACGCGCCCGTGGGCGGCGTGATGCCGCAGGGCATCCATTTCTGCCTGTGCACGCCGGAGGCCGCTCAAGCAGCGCTGGGCGAGGATGGCCATCCTGCCCGCGATGACAGCGCCGCCAGCTTTTTCCCGCCTATCCCACTGCCGCGCCGAATGTGGGCGGCAAGCGATATTACTTTTCTTTCCCCGCTTGCCATCGGTGTGCGGATCGAGCGGATCAGCCGGATTGTCTCGATCGCTGAGAAGGACGGCAGCAGTGGCAGGCTCGGGTTTGTCGAGGTCGAGCATGTGACGCGCGCCGACGATGTCGAGGCGGTGCGCGAGGTGCAGACGCTGGTCTATCGCGCCGCCCTGCCTGCCGACGCGCCGCTCAGCCCGCCGGCGCCGGGCGAAGGCGGCTTCGATCCCGCGCATTGGGATGCGCACCGGTGCATTACCCCCGATCCGCGCCTGCTATTCCGCTTTTCGGCGCTGACCTTCAACACCCACCGCATCCACTACGATGCGCCCTATGCCCGCGATGTGGAGCGCTATCGCGGGATCGTTGTCCACGGCCCGCTGATGGCGAGCCTGCTGCTGCAAATGGCGGCGCGCGAACTGGGCGAGAACACGCTGACGCGCCTTGCCTTCCGCGCGATCAGCCCGGCGATCGCGGGTGAGCCGCTCCACCTGGTCATGCGGCGAGGCGAAGGCGGTATCGAGATGGGCGCCTTCGCCAGCGACGGACGCCAGACTCTCAAAGCCGATGCGGCCACGTCGCCTGGTTGAACGGCCCCTGGCTGAACGGCCCCTGATTGAACGGCCCCTGATTGAACGGCCCCTGATTGAACGGCAGTCCCGCGCGTGATATGGTTGCACCTGTAACCATGGCCACACTCGCTCACCCCATGCAGGATTTCACCGTCCTGCCCGAATTGCCGGCGGATGTGTTTACCGCACCGCTGAAGAAGCCCGCGCATCTGGGCGATGACTGGGTCGAGCCGGTGCAGACCGATTACACCCTTGAAGATCACGCGATCTGGGACGATCTGTTCGCCCGCCAGATGAAGGTGCTGCCCGGACGCGCCGCGAGCGCCTTCATGGCCGGGCTGGAAAAGCTCGACCTTGGGCGCGGCGGCGTTCCCGAATTCGGCAAGCTTTCGGAAGAGCTTGGCGCGCTCACCGGCTGGAGCGTGGTGCCTGTTCCTATGCTGATCCCCGATCATGTGTTCTTCTGGCACCTGGCCAACCGCCGTTTCCCGGCGGGCAATTTCATCCGCACGCGCGAAACATTCGAATATATCCAGGAACCCGACGTGTTCCACGACGTGTTCGGCCATGTCCCCATGCTGACCGATCCGGTGTTCGCCGATTACATGCAGGAGTATGGCCGGGCGGGCTGGAAGGCGATGCGTTACAACCGGCTCAAGGCGCTCGGGGCGCTCTATTGGTACACGGTCGAATTCGGCCTGATCGAGGAAGCACCGGGCGATATCCGCGCCTATGGCGCCGGGATCCTGTCAGGGCCAACCGAAGTGGTTTACGCGACCAGCGCCGATAGCCCCAACCGGATCATGCTCAATGTCGACCGGGTGATGCGAACCGATTACGTTATCAGCGACCTGCAACCGACCTATTTCGTGATCGAGAGCTTTGCCGATCTCTACCGGCAGACGGTGGAGCGTGATTTCGACCGGCTCTATCGCAGTCTTGCCCCCGGCTTCACTTATGCCAATTCGGCGGTGATCGATGTCGATTATGTGCTCAATCGCGGCACGCAGGAGTATCTGCTGCGCGGCGGGCGCGGCAGCATGGCCAAGCCGGTCTGAAGCGCTCCGTCAGCCTTTGATACGGCGCTTGCGCCAGGCGTAGAGCGCACCAAGCGCAATCGCGGCACCCGCAATCGCCGCCGCGAGCGCCGCCAGCCGCAGGCTTCCCAGCATTGAGTAGTTGTTGAAGTGCAGTCCGGCCAGCAGCGCGCCTGCAAGACCGGCTGCAATATCTTCGAGCACGGGGCGCTTGTCCCCGGTGCGCATCAGAACGGAAGCCAGCCAACCCATGGCCGCGCCCAGTACAAGCAACAGGATCAGCGCCATTTCCCAGTCCCCCTCACACTCTGTGCCGCAAGCGGTCGCCTACCGCGCCGAAAGCCACGCCAGCGCAGCCGCGCCCAGCACGATACGATACCAGGCAAATGGCGCAAAGCCGCGGCGACTGACATAGGCGACGAAGGCGCGGATCACCACCAGCGCGACGACAAAGCTGACGGCGAAGCCGATGGCGATTTCCTCCCATCCAGCCGCGCCGCCGACCGCGCTGAGTTCTTCGCGGCGCGTTGCCAGTTCCAGGGTGGTCGCGCCCAGCATGGTCGGCACCGCGAGAAAGAACGAGAATTCGGCTGCCGTCTTGCGGTTCACCCCCATGGCGAGCGCACCCATGATCGTCGCACCCGAGCGGCTGACACCCGGGATCATCGACAGGCATTGGGCAAGGCCCACGCCGATCACCTGTTTCAGCGGCAGGTCTGCGACCCCGGCATCCCCCCTGGGGTCGGCGATCTTCTCGATCCCGATAATGGCGATCCCGCCCACGATCAGCGCCCAGGCGACGATCATCGGGCTGCCCAGCATTATGTCGATCTGGTCCTTGAGCGCCAGGCCAAGAACAGCGGAAGGAAGGAACGCCAGCAGGAGATTGCGAATGAACCTCAGCCCCTCCCCCTCCAGCCTGAGCGCGCTCATCGCCGCGTTCCAGAAGGTGCCCCAGTATTGATAGACCACCGCCAGGATCGCGCCGAGCTGGATCACCACGTTGAACATCGCCCATTCGGCGGCGTCGTAACCGAACAACTCGGCCGCCAGGATCAGGTGCCCGGTCGAGGACACCGGGATGAATTCGGTCAGACCTTCGACGATGCCGAGCAGGATGGCGGTGAGCGTTTCGTTCATGGGGCGCTGTCATGAAGAAAGGGCGGGACAAGTCAAGCGACCTGCCCCGCCCCGCAATCGATTGGCGTGCAGCAGCCTACCAGATGCGCACGCGCTGTTCGGGCGGCAGGTAGAGATCGTCGTCCTCGGTTATGCCAAAGGCTTCGTACCAGGCGTCGAGATTGCGCACCGCGCCATTGGCCCGGTATTCTTCCGGGCTGTGCGGATCGGTCCGCAGCCGTTGGCGCGCGGCATCCTCGCGCTGCGCCGAACGCCACACCTGCGCCCAGGCGAGGAAGAAGCGCTGATCGCCGGTAAAGCCGTCGATCACCGGAACGTCCTTGCCCGCTGTCGCGAGCTTGTAGGCGCGCCAGGCCATGCTGAGGCCGCCGACATCGCCGATGTTCTCGCCCAGCGTCAGCCGTCCGTTGACGCAGGTCTTGCCTTCGTCGAGCGGGCAGAAGGCGTTGTATTGCGCGACCAGCGCATCGGCGCGCTCTTCAAATGCCTTGCGATCGGCGTCGCTCCACCAGTTGCTCAGCTTACCCGTGGCATCCGATTTCGAGCCCTGATCGTCGAAGCCGTGACCCATCTCGTGCCCGATCACCCCGCCAATCGCACCGTAATTGACCGCCGGGTCGGCGCTGATACCAAAGAACGGCTGCTGCAGGATCGCCGCCGGGAACACGATCTCGTTCTTGGTCGGGTTGTAATAGGCATTGACCGTCTGCGGCAGCATGAACCATTCGGTGCGGTCGATCGGCTGACCCAGCTTGGCCGAATTGTCCGCCAGCCCCCAGGCTTCGGCGGCGATCTCGTTGGCGAGCGGATTGCCCGCGCTGATCGCAAGACCCTCGTAGATTTCCAGATTGTCACGGTAGCCGATCTTGGGATCGAAGCTCGCCAGCTTGGCCAGGGCCTGCTGCCGGGTTTCCTCTCCCATCCAGTCGATCCCCTCGATCGACTGGCCCAGGGCGAGGCGCAGATTGGCGACCAGTTCTTCCATCGCCTCCTTGTTTTCCGGCGGGAAATAGCGCGCGACATAGCTCTTGCCGACCAGTTCGCCCAGCGCCCCCTCGGTGGCATCGACCGCGCGTTTCCACCGCGGGCGCTGTTCGGGCACGCCGTTCAACGTCTTGCTGTAGAAGTCGAACCGCGCGTCGTCGAACCGGCTGGGCAAGACATCGGCATGGCCCGACAGGAACGACTTTATCATCCATGCCTGCAAGGTCGCCAGCGGGGTTTCGTTGATCAGTTCGAGCATGCCGGGCAGGCCCTTGCCGATCTTGGCGAGAATTTCCGGGGTAAGCCCCAGTTCCTTGGCGCGTTCGGCGCTGGGCGGGATCGAGCCGACCACGAAAACCGGCGACTGCGTCCAGCCCAGCTTTTCGAGCATCGCCGCCATCGGCAGATCGCCCGCCATCGCGGCGAGTTCGTCCACGCTTAGCGCATTGTAGGTGAGATCGCGGTTGCGCTGCACGTCGCGCGCCCATGACACTTCGCGCGCAATCCGGTCCTCGAAGGCATAGACCGCCACCGCCGCAGCGGCAGGATCGGCATAGCCCGCCTCACCGAACAGGAAGGCGAGGTAATCGCGGTATTTGGCCTGGATTTCGCGGCCCTTCTCGGTCTCGTCGAGGTAATAATCGCGATCGGGAAGGCCGAGCCCGCCATGGCCAAGGTAGGTGACATAGCGATCGGGCTGCTTGGCATCGACGTTGACGGATCCGCCGATCGGGCCCGGGTATCCCGGCGTCGCCCACAGCATCGCCAGATCGGCAAGCGTCTGTGCGCCGATGATCCGATCGAGGTAAGGGCGTGCGGGCGCAAGGTCCGCGGCATCGATCGCGGCGACATCGAGATAAGCATTGTAGGCATCGACAATGCGCTTCTCGTCCGCGCTCAGCGACGCCGCATCCTTGGCCACCAGATCGTCGATCAGCACCTTGACGTCGCTGGTCGATTTCTCGCGCAGCAGGTTGAATGCGCCGAACCGGCTGAATTCGGGCGGCAGCGGATTGGCATCCAGCCACTTCTTGTTGACGTAGGCGAAAAAGTCGTCGCCCGGGTCGATGCTGTCATCGAGCGAAGCGGGATCGACCCCCCATTCGCCAAAGCTCATGGTCGGCAGCGCGGCGGGCGCTTCCTGCGGTGCCTGCTCCGCCTGGGCCAGTGCTGGCGCGGCGAGCGTAAGGGCCAAAAGGCTGGCCCCGATGGTCAATGCTGTTCTGGTCATTTAAGGAGTCCCTCTTCCTTGAATTGCCCCGCAATTCCAGCCTGCGGGCAAAAATCGCGCTTTGCCATAGCCGTATTGCAAAGCAAATGGTGCCGTTTGTCGGTTACATTTGCGGTTTGATCGATTGCCGCGCGCCAGGGCGATGCGATCACGCGGGTTCGTGCGCGGCAAATTGCAGCTTGGCGAGCCGCGAATAGAGCCCCTTTACTTGCGACAGTTCGCGGTGCGTCCCTTGCTCGACTATCCGCCCGCCATCGAGCACCACGATCCGGTCTGCCGCGCGCACGGTGGCGAGGCGATGCGCGATGACCAGCGTCGTGCGCCCCTTCATCAGCTCGTCGAGCGCCTGCTGCACCAGCAACTCGCTCTCGGCATCGAGTGCGCTGGTCGCCTCGTCGAGCAGCAGCACCGGGGCGTTGCGCAGCAGCGCGCGGGCGATCGCAAGGCGTTGCTGCTGCCCGCCCGACAGGCGCGTTCCATCTTCACCGAGATAGGTGTCGAGCCCCTGCGGCAGGGCCTTGAGGAAGCTTTCCGCATTGGCGGCGCGGGCCGCGTCCCAGATTTCCTCATCGCTCGCGTCCCACCGGCCATAGCGCAGGTTGTCGCGCGCATTGGCGCTGAACAGCACACCGTCCTGCGGCACGAATGCGATGCGCTGGCGGATATCGGCCGGGTCGGCCCGGGTCAGCGGAACGCCGTCGAGCCGGATCGTGCCCGCCTGCGGATCGTAGAACCGTTCGACCAGCTGGAAGATGGTCGATTTGCCCGCGCCCGACGGCCCGACGATCGCCACCGTCTCGCCAGGTTCGACCTCCAGCGTGAAGTCCTTGATCGCCGCGGTTTCGGGCCGGGTGGGATAACGGAAGGTGACATTGCGGAAGGAAAGGCTGCCGCGCGGCGGATCGGGCAGCTTCTCCGGCTTCTCGGGCGGGCTGATAGCGGGCCGGGCGTGGAGCAATTCGGCAAGGCGGCTGGCCGCGCCCGCGCCGCGCAGCAGATCGCCGTAAACCTCGGTCAGCGCGCCGAACGATCCCGCCACCAGGCCGCCGGTTATGACGAAGGCGGCAATCGTGCCGCCCGAGATCGTCCCTTCGGAAACCGCTATCGCGCCGCGCCACATCAGCATGGTCACCGAACCGAAGATCAACATGATGATCACCGTTGTCATCGCGGCGCGGATCAGGATCCGGCGCTTGGCAGTGGTGAAGGTGCTTTCCACCGCATCGCCGAAGCGCGCCTGCTCGCGCCCTTCCTGGTTGAAGGCCTGGACGATCTTCATCGCCGAAAGCACTTCGGTCACCATCGCGCCGACATCGGCCACCCGGTCCTGGCTGGTGCGCGAGACATTGCGCAGGCGCCGCCCGAAATAGGTGATCGGCAGAATCACCAACGGTATGCCCAGAACCAGCCCCAGCGTGAGCTGCGGGGCGAGATAGAACAGGTAAACCGTGCCCCCGATCGCCATCAGCGTGTTGCGCAGCGCGATCGAAACCGTGGTGCCCACCACCTGCTCGATCACCGCCGTATCCGAAGTCATCCGGCTCGAGATTTCCTTTGGGCTGTTTTCCTCGTAAAAGCCGGGCGCCAGCCGCAACAGGTTGCGCTGCACCTTGAGGCGGATGTCGGCCACCACGCGCTCGCCCAGCCAGCTGACGAAATAGAACCGCAGCGCGGTGCCCGCCCCCAGCACACCCACCACGATCATCAACAGGGTGAAGGCGTGGTCGATCGCAGCGCGGTCGCCATTGCCCGAAAATCCGGTATCGACGATCAGCTTGAAGTATGCGGGAATCGCCAGCGTCGCCGCCGCAGTTACCAGCAGCGCGAAGAAAGCCAGCATGACCTGCCGCGGATATTGCGCCGCAGCGCCGAATACCATGCGCAGCGGCCCCAATGATTTCGCCCGTGGTTCATCGCCCCGGCTTTCCTGCCTGGAAAACAGGCCGCCTCGGCCCTTGGGCACCGCATCGCTGTCGGGAGTTTCGCTCATCGCAGCGGCGGTAGCGCCAGAGCTCCGCAAAATCCACCGATTGCCCCGCTCTGCCCGCCTTTTTTCTTTTGTGCATTGCACAATCGCGCTTTTGCCGCCACTCTGGCGGCCCAAGGCTCCCGAAAGAGGTGCCCTGCACATGCGTCGCGTCGGGGGAATATCTTGCTCTATCATGCGTATGAACTGCACCGCTCGTTCCTGAATGGTGCCAGCGCCTGGGCCACAGTGGCCGCTGAAGTGCTCACCAATCCGGCCAATCCGCTGGGATATCTCGGCATGGGCCCGGTCGCGGCGAGTGCGCTCGAGGTTTTTGCCCACGCCACCGCGCCGCGCGGCAAGCCCGTCTTCGGAATCGACAAGGTTGCGGTGGGCGGCAAGGATTGGCCGGTAAGCGAGACGACTGTGCTGCCGAAACCTTTCGGCGATCTCAAGCGCTTCCACCATGCCGGGCTGCCCGCAAACGCGCCCAGATTGCTGATCGTTGCGCCGATGAGCGGACATTACGCCACGCTGCTGCGCGGAACGGTGGAGCGGATGCTCGAAAGCTGCGAGGTGTTCATCACCGACTGGCACGATGCGAGGCTGGTCCCGTTGGCGGACGGTCGCTTCGACCTCGACGATTATATCGACTATCTGATCGAATTTCTTGAGCATATCGGGGCCCATGAAAATGGAGCGGCCGCGCACATGATGGCGGTGTGCCAGCCATCGGTCCCCGCATTTGCCGCCGCGGCCATCATGAACCGGAACAGGCATCCGGCTGCTCCGCTGACGCTGACCATGATGGGCGGCCCGATCGATACGCGCTGTTCCCCCACCACGGTCAACGACCTTGCCATGGAACGCCCGATCGAATGGTTCCGCAACAGCGTGATCGTGAGCGTTCCGATGAGCTATCGCGGGGCGGGCAGGCGGGTTTACCCGGGCTTCCTTCAGCTGGCCGGTTTCATGAGCATGAACCTGGGCAGCCACATGATCAGCCATTACGAGATGTTCAAGCATCTCACCATTGGCGATGACGACAGTGCGCAACCGACCAAGGATTTTTACGAGGAATATCGCAGCGTCTGCGACATGACCGCCGAATTCTATCTCCAGACGGTGGAGGAAGTGTTCCAGAAGCATTCGATCCCCAACGGGGAATTCCGGCATCGCGGCGAATTGGTCGACCCGGGGGCGATCACCGGCACCGCGCTGCTGGCGATCGAGGGCGAGAGGGACGATATTTCAGGAATCGGCCAGACCCGGGCCGCGCTCGATCTGGCGCCGGGGCTCGCGCCCGAAAAGAAGCGCTATTACCTGGCCGAGGGCGCGGGGCATTACGGCATCTTCAACGGCAGCAAATGGCGCACGAAGGTCGCCCCCGTGGTCGAGGAATTTATCGCTGCGCACGCGGGGTAAGGCGGCGGCGCTGCAAGGGCAGGTTTGGCGGGTTGGGTGAGAAATGCCGCCGTTCTGCTAACGGCCCCGTTGCGGACCTTCGCTCGTGCCTGCATAGTAACGCGATATACCCGTCGGAGAAATTGGATGCGCAGGCCCGCACTGTTCTTTTCATCTCTGCTTTTTCTTCATTCATCATCTCTTGCACAGGCCGTCCCGGAAGGATTGCATAGTGAAGTCAGGGGCCCGTCCGACGTCTGCGGCGTAAGTGGTGAAAGCGCGCTTGGCATTAGAGCATCGCTGAGATCTGATCCGACCATCACAGAGAAACCCTCAGGATCGGAGCGCTTCGAGACATACTTTTCTTCGACAGAAGATAAACAGTGGACGGTCACGACCCAAGCAGACGCGGCCTATCCAGCGGTAACGTGCGTGCATCTCTTCACCTCTGAAGGAGGCACCGACATGCTGCGGCAAATGCGTTGCGATGCAAGCCGGGAAGCCTGCGATGCTCTTTATCTCGAGTTCCGCGCGCACGACGAACAGATTCGGAGGCAATTAAGGGGGCTGTAACAACTGGTGCCCGCGTCCCACGGCATCCCGAATATTGAAGACCCACGGCGCATTCTCCCGAAGCGGGCGGCCCGGCTCCGAGCGTTTCATTTCGCCTGCGCGCAAACGCAAACGACGCGGGAGTTGCCACCCGCGCCGCCTTGCATCCAATCACGAGGCCCTGCCCTCAGAACACCTCGAACATGCCGGCTGCGCCCTGGCCGCCGCCGATGCACATGGTGACCACGACATATTTCGCGCCGCGGCGCTTGCCCTCGATCAGCGCGTGGCCGGTGCAACGCGCGCCGGTCATGCCGTATGGATGCCCGATCGAGATCGAGCCGCCGCTGACGTTGAGCAGATCGTTGTCGATGCCCAACGTATCGCGGCAATAAAGCACCTGCACCGCGAATGCTTCGTTGAGTTCCCACAGCCCGACATCTTGAAGCTTGACGCCCGTGCGCTCGAGCAGCTTGGGTATCGCGAACACCGGGCCAATGCCCATTTCATCGGGCTCGGTCCCGGCAACCGCCATGCCGACATAACGGCCGAGCGGCTGGAACCCCCGCTTCTCGGCAAGTTTCGCCTCCATCAGAACGCAGGCGGATGAACCATCGGAAAGCTGGCTGGCGTTGCCCGCCGTAATCACCGCGTCCGGGCCCAGAACCGGATTGAGCGCTTGCAGCCCCTCGAGCGTGGTCGAGGGGCGATTGCCCTCATCCTTGGCGATGGTCACTTCCTGCTCGGAAACCTCGCCCGTCTCCTTGTTAGCGACCTTCATCGTCGCGGTGACGGGCACGATCTCCGCGTCGAAGCGGCCGGCGGCCTGCGCGGCGGCAGTGCGCTGCTGGCTCTGGAGCGCGTATTCGTCCTGACGCTCACGGCTGATGCCATAACGGCTGGCCACGATCTCGGCGGTTTGCAGCATGGGCATGTACACGTCCTTGTGCATCGCCATCAGCGACCGGTCGGGCGCCACGCGCATCTCGGGCGTCTGGACCATGCTGATCGAATCCTGCCCGCCAGCCGCAACCACGTCCATATTGTCGATCACGATCTGCTTGGCGGCGGTCGAAATCGCCATCAGGCCCGAAGAGCACTGGCGATCGATCGTCTGCGCCGGAACCGTGACCGGGCAGCCAGCGCGCAGTGCAACCTGGCGGGCGATATTGCCCGACTGGGTGCCCTGCGTGAGCACGCAGCCCCACACCACATCGGCGATCTCGCCCGCATCGATACCGGCGCGTTCGATCGCGGGCGCCAGCGAATAGGAGCCGAGCGTCGCGCCCGGCGTGGCGTTGAAGGCGCCCTTGTAAGCCCGACCTATCGGGGTGCGGGCGGTGGAAACGATGACTGCGTCGCGCATGGCGTTACCTTTCAATAAATTGCATATTCGGCCTGGATCGATCCAGGCGATCAATCCGGGATCAGACGAAGAACTGCGTCATCCATTCGCAGATCAGCGCGGGCTTGTCCTCGCCCTCGATCTCGATCGTGATTTCGACGGTCTGCTGCCACTGGCCGGGCCGCTTCTCGGCCATTTCGAGCAGCTTCCAGTGGCCGCGGATGCGCTTGCCCGAACGAACGGGCGCGATGAACCGGGTCTTGTTGCCGCCGTAATTGACCGCCATCTTGATCCCGCTGACGCGCGGAATATCGCTGTTGGCCGAAAGCCACGGAATCATCGACAGCGTGAGAAAACCATGCGCGATGGTGCCGCCGAACGGCGTCATTTTCGCCTTGTCGGGATCGACATGGATGAACTGGTGATCGCCGGTCGCATCGGCAAACTTGTTGATCCGGTCCTGGCTCATCTCGGCCCATTCGCTTGTGCCGAGCTGCTGGCCGGTCATGGCGGCGATTTCTTGCGGGGTCATGCGCCCTCTCCTCGTATTTTGACGACTCTGGTCGGTTTTGCCCGCAATACATGGCGCAAGCCAGGTGCTTGTGCAATGCACCATGCGGTGCCGCTACGGCATGGCGGAAGCGGACAATGCCGTAAGCCTTACAGGGCGAATGCGATGCAGCCGACTGGACGCGAATCGGGGGTCATGCAGCGATTCAGACATGCGGCGCCGAACAACGGCTAAAGGTGAGCTATTGCGGCGGCAATCGAATGCACTTGCCTTCGCAGTTGCAAAAACATTTTCCTTTCGTCAAAGGGAGCATTCGCGACATTTTCGAATCCCGGCTTGCCGCGGTAAATCGCGCTTGATTGCCCGGCGTGCGTTAGCATAGTCCGGCACGCAACACGATGGAGTGAGAATGGAATATCCGGTGCCGGGCCTTCCCCTTGGGCAGGGCCTATACGATCCACGCAACGAGCACGATGCCTGCGGCGTCGGGTTTCTCGCCCATATCAAGGGCGAGAAATCGCACGCGATCGTCAGGCAGGCACTGGGAATCCTCGCCAATCTCGATCACCGCGGGGCGGTTGGCGCCGATCCGCTGCTCGGCGACGGCGCGGGCATCCTGCTTCAGATACCCGACCCGTTGCTTCGCCGCTGGGCCGAAGCGCAGCACCTCGATCTGCCGCAGCCGGGCGACTATGCCGTGGCCATGTGCTTCATGCCGCAGGATGCGGCGGCGCGCGCATTCGTCACCGAACAGTTCGAGAAGTTCACCGCCAAGGAAGGGCAGGTGCTGATCGGCTGGCGCGATGTCCCGGTCTCGCTCGACGGGCTGGGCCAGGCAGTCATCGCCTCGCAGCCGGTGATCCAGCAGGCGATCATCGGACGCGGCCCCAATTGCCCCGACCAGGACGCCTTCGAGCGCAAGCTGATCGTGATTCGCAAGCAGGTCCAGAACCCGCTGAAGCGGCTTGAGCAGAAGTACGATCTGCCGGGCCTGTCCGAGCTATACATCCCCAGCTTCTCCAGCCGGACGATCGTTTACAAGGGGCTGCTGCTGGCAAACCAGGTCGGCAGTTTCTATGACGATCTGCGCGATCCCGATTGCGTTTCGGCGCTCGGCCTCGTCCACCAGCGTTTCAGCACGAATACCTTCCCCAGCTGGCGGCTCGCCCATCCCTACCGATTCACGGCGCACAATGGCGAGATCAACACCGTGCGCGGCAACGTCAACTGGATGAACGCACGCCGCCGGACGATGGAATCGCCGTTGCTGGGCGCGGATCTCGACAAGCTGTGGCCGATCGTACCGCACGGCCAGTCGGACACCGCCTGCCTCGACAATGCGCTCGAACTGCTGATGCTGGGCGGTTACAGCCTGCCGCACGCGATGATGATGCTGGTGCCCGAGGCATGGGGCAAGAATGACCTGATGGACCCGGGCCTGCGCGCCTTCTACGAATATCATGCCGCGCTGATGGAGCCGTGGGACGGGCCGGCCGCGGTGGCCTTCACCGATGGCCGCCAGATCGGCGCCACGCTCGACCGCAACGGCCTCAGGCCCGCACGTTTCTGCGTCACGCGCGACGATCTGGTGTGCATGGCTTCCGAAAGCGGGGTGCTGCCCTTTGCGGAGGAGGACATCATCCGCAAGTGGCGCCTCCAGCCCGGCAAGATGCTGCTGATCGACCTCGATCAGGGCCGCATCATCGAGGACGGGGAACTCAAGGCCGAGCTTTCGGGCGCGCAGCCCTATGCCGCATGGCTCGACAAGGCGCAGTACAAGCTCGAGGACCTCGACCACATCGAACCCGAGCTGAGCGCGGTGCCGCAGCATGCCACCAGCCCGCTCCAGCGCCAGCAGGCCTTCGGCTACACGCAGGAGGACATTGCCCGGTTCCTCGAACCGATGATGCTGGCGGGTGAGGAGCCGATCGGATCGATGGGCACCGATACGCCAATTGCGGTTCTGTCAAACCGCGCGCGGCTGCTCTACGATTATTTCAAGCAAAATTTTGCCCAGGTCACCAATCCGCCGATCGATCCGATCCGTGAGGAACTGGTGATGAGCCTGCTGTCGATGATCGGCCCGCGCCCCAACTTGCTGGGCCGCGATGCGGGCACGCACAAGCGGCTGGAAATCGCGCAGCCGATCCTCACCAACCAGGATCTGGCCAAGATCCGCTCGGTCGAGGCTGTGCTCGACGGCGCCTTTCGCACCGCCACCATCGACGTGACCTGGGATGCCGCCAACGGCGCCGAGGGGATCGAGCTGGCGCTCAAGGAAATGTGCTGGGCCGCGACCGAGGCGGTGCTGGGCGATGCCAATATCCTGATCCTCAGCGACCGCGCGCAGGGGCCGGACCGCGTGCCGATGCCTGCGTTGCTGGCGACCGCCGCGGTGCATCACCAGCTCGTCCGCCAGGGACTGCGTATGCAGACCGGCCTCGTCGTCGAAACCGGCGAGGCGCGCGAGGTCCATCATTTCTGCGTACTGGCGGGCTATGGCGCCGAGGCGATCAACCCCTACGTCGCCTTCGAAACGCTGGAGGAACTGCGCGCCGCCCGTCACCCTGAAATGGATGCCGGGGAGGCGCGCAAGAACTACGTCAAGGCGGTCGGCAAGGGCATTCTCAAGGTCATGTCCAAGATGGGCATTTCGACCTACCAGTCCTATTGCGGTGCGCAGATCTTCGATGCGATCGGCCTCAATTCCGAATTCATAGAGCGCTATTTCACCGGCACCGCGACCACGATAGAAGGCGTGGGCCTGAAGGAAGTGGCCGAGGAAACCGTGCGCCGCCACGCGCAGGCCTATGGCGACAATCCGCTCTATGCCTCGATGCTCGACGCAGGCGGGATCTATCAATATCGCCTGCGCGGCGAGGATCACGCCTGGACCCCGTCCAACGTGGCGCATCTCCAGCATGCCGTGCGCGGCAATGATCCGAAGAATTACGAAGAGTTTGCCCGCTCGATCAACGAACAGTCGGAGCGGCTGCTGACGATCCGCGGGCTGATGGAACTGAAAAAGGCCGAACAGCCGATCCCGCTCGAGCAGGTCGAACCCGCCAGCGAAATCGTCAGGCGGTTCAGCACCGGGGCGATGAGCTTCGGTTCGATCAGCCACGAGGCGCATTCGACGTTGGCGATTGCGATGAACCGCATCGGCGGGCGCTCCAATACGGGTGAAGGCGGCGAAGAGCCGGAGCGCTTCATCCCGCTGCCGGGTGGCGATTCGATGCGCAGCCGGATCAAGCAGGTTGCCAGTGGCCGGTTCGGCGTGACCACCGAATACCTCGTCAATTCGGACGATATCCAGATCAAGATGGCGCAGGGCGCCAAGCCGGGCGAAGGCGGGCAGTTGCCCGGCCACAAGGTTGACAAGCGGATCGGGGCGGTGCGCCATTCGACGCCCGGCGTGGGGTTGATCTCGCCCCCGCCGCACCATGACATCTATTCGATCGAGGATCTGGCGCAGCTGATCCATGACCTCAAGAATGTGCAGCCAACGGCACGCATTTCGGTCAAGCTGGTCAGCGAAGTGGGCGTGGGCACCGTTGCGGCGGGCGTTTCCAAGGCGCGCGCCGACCATGTCACCATTTCGGGCTATGAGGGCGGCACCGGCGCATCGCCGCTGACCAGCCTCACCCATGCGGGCAGCCCGTGGGAAACCGGGCTTGCCGAAACGCAGCAGACCTTGCTGCTCAACGATCTGCGCAGCCGCATCGCGGTGCAGGTCGATGGCGGCCTGCGCACCGGGCGCGATGTCGCCATCGGCGCGCTTCTGGGCGCGGACGAGTTCGGATTTGCCACCGCACCGCTGATCGCGGCAGGCTGCATCATGATGCGCAAGTGCCATCTCAACACTTGCCCCGTGGGGGTCGCGACGCAGGACCCGGTGCTGCGCGCGCGCTTCACCGGCCAGCCCGAACACGTCATCAATTATTTCTTCTTCGTCGCCGAAGAGCTGCGGCAGATCATGGCCGAGATGGGCTTCCGTACCGTCGAGGAGATGATTGGCCGGGTTGACCGGATCGACACACGCCGCGCCCTGCGCCACTGGAAAGCGCACGGGATCGACCTTTCGCGCCTGCTTCACACGGTCGATCTGCCCGCCGGTGCACCGCTGCACCAGACGCAGGTGCAGGACCACGGCCTTGCAGGCGCGCTCGACAACGAACTGATCGAGGCCTGCAAAACGGCGATCGAAAACGCTACGCCGGTTCAGCTCGATCGGACGATCCGCAATGTCAATCGCACCGTCGGCGCCATGCTTTCAGGCGAGATCGCACGGCGATATGGCCATGCCGGGCTGCCGTCCGATACGATCCGGATCAATTTCACGGGCGTAGCCGGGCAGAGCTTCGGCGCATGGTTGGCCCACGGGGTCGCGCTCGACCTCGTTGGCGATGCCAACGATTACGTCGGCAAGGGCCTTTCGGGCGGGCGGATCGTCGTTCGCCAGCCGCAAGCCGCCAACCGCGATCCCACGCGCAACATCATCGTCGGCAACACCGTGCTCTACGGCGCGATCGCGGGGGAGGCCTATTTCAACGGCGTTGCCGGTGAACGGTTTGCCGTGCGCAATTCGGGCGCGATTGCCGTGGTCGAAGGCGCGGGCGATCACGCCTGCGAATACATGACCGGCGGCGTCGTGGTGGTGCTGGGCGAGACGGGCCGCAATTTTGCCGCGGGAATGAGCGGCGGCGTGGCCTATGTCTATGACCCCGAAGGCAAATTCGCGCAGCTGGTCAATCCGGCGCAGGTCGACCTCGAGCCGGTTTCCGCCGCACCCGATGCCGATGCCGGAACGGGTCGCCCCAGCCAGCGCCCGCATTCGGTGCATGACTTCGGCATGGGCGACATGCTGCGCCACGATGCCGAGCGGCTGCGCATCCTGATCGAGCGGCACAAGCTCCACACCGGCAGCGCCCGCGCGGAAGAACTGCTGAACGACTGGGACAATGCGCTGGGGAAATTCGTAAAGGTCATGCCGCGCGATTACCGGCGCGCGCTTGAGGCGCTCGATGCCGAACGGATCGAGGCGGAAATGGAAGCGGCGGAATAAGCGATGGGCAAGGAAACAGGCTTCCTCGAACTCGATCGGCACGAGCGCGATTACCTCGCGCCCTCCGAACGGGTGAAGAATTACCGCGAATTCGTGATCCAGCCGAGTGACGACACGCTCCAGGCGCAGGCATCGCGCTGCATGAACTGCGGCATACCCTATTGTCACAACGGCTGCCCGGTGAACAACGTCATCCCCGACTGGAACAATCTGGTCTATGAGGGTGACTGGCGGCGCGCGCTCGACGTGCTGCATTCGACCAACAATTTCCCCGAATTCACCGGCCGGGTCTGCCCTGCCCCGTGCGAGGCCAGCTGCACGCTCAACATCACCGACCAACCGGTCACCATCAAGTCGATCGAATGCGCGATCGTCGATCGCGGCTGGAAGGAAGGCTGGGTCACACCGCAGGTTCCGCAAAAGCGGACCGGCAAGGCAGTGGCGGTGGTCGGTTCGGGCCCGGCCGGGCTCGCCTGCGCGCAGCAACTGGCGCGTGCGGGACATGCGGTGACCGTGCTCGAGAAGAACGACCGGATCGGCGGGCTGCTGCGCTATGGCATCCCCGATTTCAAGATGGAAAAGCACCTCATCAACCGGCGCTGCGTGCAGATGGAAGCCGAAGGTGTGACGTTCAAGACCTCGAAGGAAGTCGGGGTCGATGTGTCGTTCAACAGCCTGGCGGAGAATTTCGATGCGATCGTGCTGGCGGGCGGCGCCGAAGAGGCGCGGCCGCTGCTGATCCCCGGCGCGGAAATGCCCGGCGTGCGGCTGGCGATGGAGTTCCTCGCCCAGCAGAACAAGCGCAATGCCGGCGATGACGAGGTCCGCGCCGCGCCGCGCGGTTCGTTGCTGGCAACGGGCAAGAAGGTGGTGGTGATCGGCGGCGGTGACACCGGATCGGACTGCGTGGGCACTTCCAACCGGCAGGGCGCGGCGAGTGTGGTCCAGCTCGAAATCATGCCCCGGCCCCCGGAACATGAAGACAAGGCGCTGACCTGGCCCGACTGGCCGCTGAAGCTGCGCACCTCGTCGAGCCACCAGGAGGGTGCGGAGCGCGACTGGGCGGTGCTGGCCAGGCGCGTGATCGGCGACGGCGAAAGCGTGACCGGGCTCGAATGCGTGCGTGTCGACTGGAGCGATGGCCGCATGCGCGAGATCCCCGGCAGCGAATTCACCATCGAGGCGGACCTCGTCCTGCTCGCCATGGGCTTTACCGGGCCGATAAAGGCCGGACTGCTCGATCAGGCAGGCGTGGCGCTCGACGCGCGCGGCAATGTCGCGGCGGATACTCTCGGTTACGCCACCAGCGTGGACAAGGTCTATGCTTGCGGCGACATGCGGCGCGGCCAATCGCTGGTGGTCTGGGCGATCCGCGAAGGGCGCCAGTGCGCGCGCGCCGTGGACGAGGCGCTGATGGGGATAACCGAACTGCCGCGCTGAATTTAGCGCGGTTTGCGGTATATCTGATCTGCCGTGATTGCCCCCGCAATGGAAAGCCGGGGCTTGCGCGATATCGCCTATTGACCGCACGGGAAGGGGCTGCTTCGGTGCAAATTTCTGATTGCAAACAGAAAAGAAGTTCCGCCTGACGAAGCCGGTCAAGCTGGTGGGAGAGAACATGGGGGCCGCACGACAGAACAGCCAAAGGCGCAAATGCCTGCCCGGCGCGCTCGGTCTCGCGGCGTTGCTCCTCGCCGGCAGCATGTCCTCGCCCGCAGCGGCGCAGGAGACCGCCGGCCAGCAGCCCTCCCCTCCCACTGCGGCCGCCCCGCCCCAATTGCCGGCATCGCCCCCAGCGCAACCGGTCAAGACCCGCGTGCTGTTTTCGCAATTCGTGGACCTGCCGGTGTCCGGGGACGCCGACGATACGCTGCGATATGGCGGCAAGTTTGACGCCTATTTCGACATCAATGGTAGCGCGCTGGGGGTCGATGACAGTATCTCGGTCCACATCCATCCCGAATTCAAATATGGCGAGAGTGCCGATGGGCGGATCGGGCTGATCCCCACCAACACGCTGCTGTTCTACCCCGATGACGGCGAAAGCTTCGATCTCAATGTCAATGTGACCAAGCGCTGGCAGTCGGGCACCAGCCTGACGGTCGGCAAGGTCAATGTGCTCGATCTGGCGGCGCAGCTGCCGGTCGTGGGCGGCGGCGGGCACGAAGGCTTCATGAACCTGGCGATGGCGCTGCCTCCCAGCGCGATCATCCCCGAATCGATCACCGGCGCGCTGCTCACCGTCCCGACCAAGGGGGCGCTCTACCGCCTGTGGGTGTTCGATCCCGATATCCAGTCCGAGCGAACCGGTTTTGAAACTGCGTTCGGGAGCGGGGTGGCGTTCCTCGGTTCGGTTACGGTACCTGTGAAGATCGGCGGAAGGCAGGGCTATTACGCGCTCAAGCTGGCGGGTTCGACGCGCAGCGAAATTGCCGCAGAATCGCTTCCGCCGGTGCTGGTGCCCGCGCCCGGTTCTGGCTTTGGTGACCGCAAGGGCGAATTCAGCGCAGTCCTGGCGGCTTATCAGTTCATCGAACAATATGCCGAGGCGCCGGGCAAGGGCTGGGGCATCTTCGGGCAGGTCTATCTTTCGAACGGCGATCCCACATTCCTCGACCGTAGCGGCCTGATCGGCATTTCGGGCAACCCGCGCGCACGCCCGCAGGACCGGTTTGGCATTGCATGGTTCCGCTATTCGCTGAGCGATGGCCTGGTCGATACGCTCGCCGCCCGCCTCGCGCTCGAGGACGAGCAGGGGGTGGAAGCGTTCTACACGCTGGGCCTGAGCCGCAATTTCCGGCTGACCTTCGATGTGCAGGTCATCGACAGCGCGGTCAGCGCACGCTCGACCGGGGTGATCACCGGTCTGCGGCTGACCACCAGCTTCTGAGCTCTGGAGATCGGCGCGCGCGCCCTGCGATCAGAGCGGCCGCCTGAAAGGCGTATATTGGCCGAAGCGTTCGAACGCCACCATGTTCCCGTCCCGGTCGCGGATGAAGCTCACCACATCGCGCTCCTCGCCGCGCGCCTCGACGACCAGGAAACGGTCGCGCCCGAGCGGCTTGAGCCGGACGAGATTCTTCCCCGGTTCGGGTTCGCTGGCAGTGACGATCGCCAATCCTCCGGCCCACTCGACAATTGCCGATTCCCGGTCCCACGGCTGCGGATCGTAATAGCCGGTATATTGGCCTAGATCGAGGATCTCGCCAGCGGGCGGGTCGAACGGTTCGGCGTTTCTACGCGCGGCAATCAATCCCTCGAGCTGCTGCGCCAGATCGCGCGCGCTCTCCATCGTGTTCATCGCCAGCGCAATGGCAAAGTCGTTCACCGGATCGACCAGCAACTGGCTGCGATAACCCGGGCACGAGCCGCCATGCCCGACGAACTCGCGCCCGTCGGCGACGTAATTGGCAAAACCCAGCCCCCAGCTGGTTCGCCGATCCGGCGAGAGATATTGCACGCGCTGCATCTCGCGCAGCGTCGAGGCGCGCAGAACTTCGGCCTCGCCAGTGCGCAGCAACCGCAATTGCCATGCGGCAAACCGCGCCAGATCGTTGACGCTCGAGCTGAACCCCGCGGCAGGCGTAATCCCCTTGGCGTCGAACGGCTTGACCGGCGGCCTTGTGCCGTCGGGCAGCAACGCGCCCCAGCCCACCGCCAGATCCTTGCCCAGCCGCTCCGCCGGGATTGCGGGCCTGGTATCGCTCATACCCAGCGGAGCCAGGATTTCGCTGGTGACATAATCCGCGTACGGGCGGCGCGTGACCGCCGCAACCGTCTCGCCCACCAGCGTGAGCCCCAGATTTGAGTACTGGAACGTGCGCGAGGCGGGATAGAGCGGCACCTGCCTGGAAATCCGCGCGCGAATCTCCTCCGTCGTCGGGAACGGGAAGTTCGGACCGGTCCAGTAGGGATGGGCGGATTCGCGCGGCAGCCCGCCCGAATGCGTCAGCAGCGTGCGCATGGTGATCGGCACGCTGTCGCGCCCGTCCGGGGCGAACGTGGCCCAAGGCAGATAGGTTGTCACCGGTTCGTCGAGCCGTACCGTGCCCGCTTCCCATTGCTGCATGAATGCGACGGCGGTGAACAGCTTGGAAATCGAACAGACCGAATAGATCGTGTCCGCCGTCGCGGGCCGTTTGCCCTTGGCGTCGATCGTGCCATAGCCCTTCGACCAGACCATGCGGTCGCCATCGACCAGGGCAACCGAAAGCGCGGGAATGTGCGCATATTGGCGCGTCTGCTCGAGCCAGATGTCCGCCAGCGCGATCGCCTCGCGCATCGCGGCCAGCTTGCGGTCCTGCTCGCTCGAGGTGCCGGCCTGGCCGGCAACCCGCACGACGTCGCCCGCGTCCGCCGCTGCCTGAAGCGGCCCGGCCATGATCGTGCCCGCCAATGCCAGAGCCAGTGCCCGCTTGCCCCTCAAGTATTTTCTCCCGGCATGAACGCGCGATGTGGCAGGATTTTTTGCCCCGGCCAAGAGTTTCACCACTCTATGACGCCGCGCCCGTGCCGCTCAAGAAAGTCATTGGCCTTGCTGAACGGGCGCGAGCCGAAAAAGCCCGAGTGCGCCGAAAGCGGGCTTGGATGAGGGCTGGTCAGCACCAGATGATGGTCGCCCTGCCCCAGCCCCGGCACGCGCTCCGCCTTCTTGCGTGCATGGCTGCCCCACAGGATGAAGACCGTGGGCAGGCCCTGATCGACCACCGCAGCCACGCAGGCATCGGTGATCGCATCCCAGCCGCGCCCGGCATGACTGCCGGCCTGCCCGGCCGCGACCGTCAGCGTGTTGTTGAGCAGCAGCACGCCCTGCGCGGCCCAGCGATCGAGGCTGCCGCTGCCGGTTCGCACCACGCCAAGGTCGGCCTCGAGCTCCTTGTAGATATTGACCAGCGAGGGCGGCGGCCTGACCCCATCGGGCACCGAAAACGCCAGCCCGTGCGCCTGCCCCGGCCCGTGGTAGGGGTCCTGCCCCAGGATCACCACCCGAACCTTGTCGAGCGGGGTCATCGCGAGCGCGGCGAGCCTTTGCCCGCGCGGAGGATAGATCACCGCACCGGCCTGCTCCTGCGCGTTCAGCCAGCCGCCCAGCCTGCGCGCCTCGGGCGAGGCGAGCGCCGGGGCGAGCGCCGTGCGCCAGCTTTCGGGAACGGCCGGTTCGTTCATGCGGGCAGAAATACCGCGCATCGCCGCGATCGGCCACCACCCCTTTCCCTCTGTCCCCAATCGTCCTAAAGCGCCTTCACGATGGCTGTATATTTTCACGAGGAAGACCTCCCCGAAGGCGTGCTGGGCGATGGCCCGATCGCGGTGGACACCGAAACAATGGGGCTGATCACGCACCGCGACCGGTTGTGCCTGGTGCAGATCAGCGACGGAAAGGGTGACGAGCATCTGGTGCGTTTCTCACCCGGCAGCAAGTATGACGCGCCCAACCTCAAGGCGGTGCTGGGCGACCCGGCGCGGCTCAAGCTCTATCATTTCGCCCGCTTCGATCTGGCAGCGATCGAACATTATCTGGGTGTCACGGCAGCGCCGGTGTTCTGCACCAAGATCGCCAGCAAGTTGACGCGCACCTATTCGGATCGCCACGGGCTCAAGAACCTGGTCGAGGAGCTGCTGGGCGAGAATATCTCTAAGCAGCAGCAATTGAGCGACTGGGGCGGGCCGCTGATCAACGATGCGCAGCGCGACTATGCCGCCAGCGACGTTCGCCACCTGCACCGCCTGCGCGAAGTGCTGATTCCCCGGCTCGAGCGCGAGGGGCGGCTGGCAATCGCGCAGGCCTGTTTCGACTTCCTGCCCACGCGCGCGCGGCTCGATCTTGCCGGGTGGGCGAGTCACGACATATTCAGCCACGAATGATGATTCTGCGGGCTGGACCGGGCTGATGACCTTATCGCAGCAGATCGAAACCCCCCGCGCGCTGGCGCTGCGCGACCGGCGCCAGCACTTCGCCGCGCCCGGCGGATCGCACGATCGGCTGGTGCAGTTCCTGGCACGGGCGCTGCCCATGGGCGTCGGGGTCGTGGTGGCACTGCTGGTCGTCACTCCGCTGTCGCCGCGCGGCGAGGTGAGCTTTCTGCTCGACCGCAACAAGGTGGCGATGATCAATGAGCGGCTGAGCGTCGACAATGCCATGTATCGCGGACAGGACGAACGCGGGCGCCCCTTCACGCTGACCGCAGGCGAGGCGGTGCAGAAGTCAAGCAACGAGGGTATCGTGCGCATGCGCAACCTGGTTGCCAGCCTGTTGCTCAATGATGGCCCGGCGCGGCTCTCTGCCAGCGAGGGCAGTTATGATATCGACAACGAGCGCGTAACGATCCCCGGCACGATCCGCCTCGAGGCGCGGGACGGATACGCGCTGCTCGCCCGCAACGTGACGGTCGATCTCGAAACGAAACGATTGGAAGGAGCGGGCGGAGTTTCAGGAGCGGTGCCCGCGGGAACGTTCTCCGCCGACCGGCTCAGGGCCGATCTGAGCGCGAGGACGATCACGCTCGAGGGCAATGCCCACCTTTCGATGACACCTGGCCAGCTTCGTCTGCCCGGACAATTGAGGACCGACCGATGAACGATCACGCTTCCGCCGCAGACCCCCGGCCGCTTGCCCGCGTCGCGGCGCGTTGGGCGCTCGGCGGATTGCTCATGACCGGCGCCGCACTGGGCGGCATGCAGTTGCACGCGCAGGCGATTGCGCGGCATGATTCGCGCGCGCCGGTCGATTACGCTGCCGACCGGATCGAATTGCAGGATCGGCAGAACCGCGTGGTCCTCTCCGGCAACGTCGTGATCAGCCAGGCCGGGCTGACCGTCCGTTCGGCGCGCACGCTGGTCAATTACAGCGATGGCAAGGAGCTTGGCATCGAGCGGATCACCGCGACCGGCGGAGTCACCGTTACGCGCGGCAGCGAATCGGCGCGCGGTGAGGTTGCGGTTTACGATTTCGGCCGCCGGATCATTACCATGACGGGCAATGTCCGGCTCAACCGCAGCGGCGACACCCTCAACGGTGCAAGGCTGGTGATCGATCTGACGAGCGGCATCTCAAGCGTGGATGGGCGCGCCACCGGCACTGCAACGCCGGGCGATCCGGCATCGGAGAAGGGCCGCGTCAGCGGGCGCTTTACCGTTCCGCAGGACTGACCTGCTCTAATCATCGCCGCGCGGCAAAGCGCGCAATCTCGACCAGTCCGTGTGCCAGCAACAGTTCGGCGGCCTGGCTGTTCGCCATCAGCGCGCGGTGCAGTTCGACCAGCTTCGGGCCGAGACGGTCGAGCTTGCGGACCGGCCATTTCCTGAGCTGCGCCCTGATCTCGCGTTCCTCGCGAAAGAAGATGCCGAGCATCGCCTTGCGGCCCTTGTCAAGGCTGTCGAACGAACCGCGCGGGCCGATCTGGGCAGTGATCTGCGCCAGCAATGCCGCGCGCCGCTCGACCGCGAGCAGGACCGCAACCGGGTTGAACCCGAGCACCCGCATGCGCCGCAATTCGGCCTCGATCCGCTCCAGCTCGCCCCCCAGCACCGTATTGACCAGCGGCATGAAGCCATCTTCCTCGCTGGTCGCTCCGATCGCATCGAGGTCTTCCGCGCTGACAATCCTGGGTGATTGGGGTGAGGCGTCGCAATAGGTGGCGAGCTTGGTCACTTCCGATTGCGCCAGCCGCACGTCGAGGCCCGCGCCGCGCGCAATGCGTTCGGCGAGGTCGCCGCCAAGCCGCAGGCCCGCGCTGTCCGCCATGGCGCGCACCGCGGCGGTGACCGATCCCAGATCGGGCGGCCAGAACATCGCCACAAGCGCATCGCCGCGCGTCTCGAGCAATTTGGCACTGCGCGACTTGTCGGTGGCACCGACCGCGATCACCACCACCGGCGCGGCTTCTCCAGACCCCGCATCGCCCGTTTCGATAAGCAGCTTGAGCGCGTCATGCGCGTCATCGCCATTCGCACGCACCACGATGTGGCGCTGGTCGCCGAACAACGAGGACGAACGCGCCTCGTCGCCAAGCAGAACCGGATCCTTGCGCAGATCGCCGCCTGACAGCTCGACCCGCTCACCGGCCTGCGGCATCATTGCGATCAGGCTGGCGGCTGCCGCAGAAGCGCCAGCTTCGTCGGGACCGCAAAAGAAGAAAATCGAACAGGCCCGTGCCGCGCGCGGGGCGACTTGCCCGAAGTCGCGCTGGGTCGCCTTCACCGCCGCGCGCTTCCCGGCCCGGTCATTGCGCGCTCGCGGCCTCTTGCCCCGATTCGCGAAGGGTCAGCGCGACACGCTGCACCATGCGATCGGCAAGATCGCGGGCGAGATTTTCGAGCGCCGTCTGCTCTGCCGCGATGGTCGCATATTCGCTCGAAACCACGTCGATCCCGGCATCGCTGGCCGCGGTCGCATCGAGCAGGATATCGCCGGTGGAATTATCGACCAGTTGATAGCGCGCGCGCAGGATGCGCCTCTCGCGGCTGATCGTATCGTCGTTGAGCACGCCGAGCGCCTGGAGCGAATCGTCGATCCGCACATCGAGCCGGTATCGGCTCGCCGCGTCGCCCGCCACGCCAAGCCGGTCGTTGAGGGCATTGCGCAGCAGCCAGCCCGCGCGTCCCTCGATCGCGGGCACTTCCACCCCGGCAAGCCCCTGGGCGACGGCAGAATCGCCGCCGCCTGCATACATCGGCTGCAAACCGCAGGAAGAAAGCGTCATACAGGCACCGAGGAGGAGCAGAGCGCGCATCAGCTGACAATATTCACCAAACGGTCGGGCACTACAATGATCTTGCGGACCGGCGCATCGCCGAGCGAGCGCCGCACCTTCTCCGATGCCAGCGCCAACGCCTCGAGTTCGTCCTTCGAGGCACCTTTGCGCGCGGTCACCGTGTCGCGCAGCTTGCCCATGTGCTGGACCGCGATGGTCACCTCGTCCTCGACCAGAAGTGCCGGATCGAACTCGGGCCATGGCGCATCTGCGATCAATCCTTCGAAGCCATTGGCATGCCAGGCCTCTTCGGCGAGATGCGGCATCATCGGCGCACAGAGCAGCATCAACGCGGCGATCGCCTCGCTGCGGGCGGCCGTGGGCGCGGCCTTTTCGGCGGCACTGGTCAGCTCGTAAATGCGCGCGACCGCCTTGTTGAACGACAGCGCCTCGATATCCGCCGCCACCGCGGCAATCGTCTGGTGCATCTTGCGCGTCAGCGCCTGATCGCGGCCCTGCGCATCGGCATCGTATTGGCCGAACAGCCGCCACAGCCGCTGGGTGAAACGCGCACAGCCCTCGATGCCGCTTTCCGACCACGGCAGGTCGCGCTCAGGCGGGCTGTCCGAAAGCATGAACCAGCGCACCGCATCGGCGCCGAAGCGTTCGATGATGTCGTCGGGATCGACAACGTTCTTCTTCGACTTCGACATCTTGATGACGCGGCCGATTTCGAGCGGTGCGCCATCGGCAGCGAGCACGGCACTTTCGGATCTGCGCTCGACTTCATCGGGGCTGTAGAAGACTTCGCGCCCGTCCTCACGCCGCGAATACGTCTCGTGCGTCACCATGCCCTGCGTGAACAGGCTGGCGAACGGTTCGGCGAAATCGATCTTGCCGATCCGCTGGAGCGCGCGGGTCCAGAACCGGGCATAGAGCAGGTGCAGGATCGCGTGTTCGATCCCGCCGATATATTGTTCGACCGGCAGCCATTTGGCGACTTCTTCGGGGTCGAACGGCCTGTCGGCGGGCTGGCTGGCGAAGCGCAGGAAATACCAGCTTGAATCGACGAACGTGTCGAGCGTGTCGGTCTCGCGCTCCGCCTTGCTGCCGCACTGCGGGCATTGCGTGTGCTTCCATGTCGGGTGGCGCAGCAGCGGATTGCCGGGAACCTCGAAACTCACATCCTCGGGCAGGGTGACGGGAAGCTGGTCCTTGGGCACCGGCACCACGCCGCATGCCGGGCAGTGGATGAAGGGGATCGGCGTGCCCCAATAACGCTGGCGCGAAACGCCCCAGTCGCGCAGCCGCCACACGGTCTTGCCCTCGCCCCAGCCCTCGTTTTCGGCGCGGGCGATGACCATGGCCTTGGCGTCATCCACGCGCATTCCATCGAGAAATTGCGAATTGACGCAGACGCCCCCATCGTCTTTGGCGCCCGGTTCCGCCTCGCCCGCCAGCGGCAGGCCGGCCTGCTCGATACTGCCTGCGATAACGCGCGGAATCGGCAGGCCGTATTTGCTGGCGAAGTCATAATCGCGCTGGTCGTGCCCCGGCACCGCCATGATCGCGCCGGTGCCGTAATCCATCAGCACGAAATTGGCGATGAAGACGGGCAGGTATTCGCCGGTGAAGGGGTGGCGCGCGCCGATCCCGGTATCGAACCCCAGCTTTTCCGCCGTCTCCAGCTCGGCTGCGGTGGTGCCGCCGCGCTTGCACAGTTCGATGAACTTTGCCGCATCGCAATTGTTCATGGCCACGCCTTGCGCGACCGGATGATCGGGCGCGACCGCGACGAAGCTGGCGCCGAAGATCGTGTCAGGGCGCGTGGTATAGACCGGCAACCGCTCGCCATTGCTCAGCTCGAAGCGGAATTCCAGGCCGGTGCTCTTGCCGATCCAGTTTTCCTGCATCAGCCGCACCCTTTCGGGCCAGCTTTCGAGCTTGCCCAGCCCGTCCAGCAGTTCTTCGGCAAAATCGGTGATCTTGAGGAACCACTGGTCGAGCTTTCGCCGTTCGACCATGGCACCGCTGCGCCAACCGCGTCCGTCGATCACCTGTTCGTTGGCGAGCACGGTCATGTCCACCGGGTCCCAGTTGACCTCGCTCTGGCGGCGATAGACCAGCCCCGCCTCGTAAAGATCGAGGAACAGCGCCTGTTCGTGCCCGTAGTACTCCGGATCGCAGGTGGCGATTTCGCGCGACCAGTCGAGCGCGAAGCCGATCCGCTTCAATTGCGCCTTCATCGCCGCGATATTCTGCCGGGTCCAGCCGCCGGGATGGACGCCCTTTTCCATTGCCGCGTTTTCCGCAGGCATGCCGAATGCGTCCCAGCCCATCGGGTGCAGCACTTCAAAGCCCTGCATCCGTTTGTAGCGCGCCAGCACGTCGCCCATCGTATAATTGCGGACGTGGCCGATGTGGATGCGCCCCGATGGATAGGGAAACATCTCAAGCACATAGCTCTTGGGCCTGGGGCTGTTGCTGTCAGCGGTGAAGGTGCCCGCCTCGTCCCAGGCGCGTTGCCAGCGGGCATCGGCCTGCCCGGGATCGAAACGGGCATCCGGCTGCGTGTCAGTCATGTCAAATCCGTAGGGGGAAAGGGGTTGCGCCCATTCCGGGCAGTCTGGTTCAGGATGCCACGGCCTTGCGGCGCAGATCGCGGGCCTTGGTGAGGATGATGTCCTCCAGCTTCTGCACCGTTGCCGCCTGCACCGGCGCATCGACCCAGGTTCCGCCCTGCGCCACCTGCCGGCTGGCCGCAACGCGCAGCGCATCGGCGCGCAGGTCCTGGTCGAGGATGGTGATCGACATCTTCACCCGCTCATCCGGATTGGCCGGATTGGCATACCAATCGGTCACGATCACGCCCCCGGCGCTGTCAACCTGAAGCAGAGGGGCAAAGCTGACCGCATCGAGCGCCGCGCGCCAGAGATAGGAATTGACCCCGATCGTGCTGATCTGCGCGGCAGCCAGATCGGCCTTCGGCCTGTCGCGGCCCCCGCCGCATGCCGAAAGCGCCGCCAGTGCGGTACAGGCGAGCAGGATGCCGGTGCGGCGGGTGGTCGGCAATGCAGTTGGTGATACGGGCGCGCTCATGGTCGGATCATGTCCTGATGCTGTGTGTTACAGGCTCTATAGCCACCCGTGCGGTGGCGGCAAGGGCCAAGGGCAAGGCCCGCACCAATCGCACAGGTTCCGCTTTACCCATGCTGAATGCGGATCGGGCCATGGCCGGTCCTGTGGAGAGTTTGCCACAGTCTGAAAGCAAGCTCGTGCGGATGGACCTGAAACGTTTGCGCGCACTGCCGATTCGATTCTACAAGATGGCTTCGTGACGCGCGACTGCGCTCGATTCCTTAAGGCTGGTCAACCTTGCACGGTCAGCCTATGTTAAGCACCTGCTCCACAAGTTGGGCGGTGCGCGAATCGCAGCTTTGCGTGTGTATGATGGAGGACGTTCGAAGTGGCCAAGGCCGTGGCAGTCCCAGGCAGGAAAGGCGCGAAGCCCGCGCTGCCGTTGGTGCTGGCCGCAATGGGCCTGGCATTCGGCCTTCCCAGTGCAAGCCTTGCGGTTGCTGCCATTACCGGCAAGGTCAACCAGGGCGTTGGTATTTTCACGCCTGCTTCGGTCGAACCGGCGCTTGCCCTGGCCATTGCCGAGCGTGCGGCGGGCGACAAGCCGTTTCGTTTCACCCCTGCCGGGAAATCGGGCAAGCGGGACCGGCCGGTGACGGTTGCGGTGCGGGTGGATAGCGATATCGCGCAGGCGATCAGCGTGCGTTCCGCGATCGATGCAGCAGGCGGCGCAGGCACCGGCATTTCGGCGATCTCCTCCAGCCGTTACGATCTCGGCGCCGCGCGCGGCTACAAGAGCTTTGCCCGGACGGCCATACTCCCCGATAATATCCGTCGGGTCGAAATGCCCGACCTCGCAAGCTTCAAGCCTGCGGTTCGGGCCGGGGATGAGCCGGACCGCTTCCGGGCGCGCATCGCGCTGGAGGGCAAGGGCAAGGCAGGGCGTTCCGAAGGGACTTTCGAAGCGCTTGGCTCGCAGACGGTCGATCTGGGCGGCGCCTACAGCCTTTCGCGCAATCTCGATGTGACAGCGGGTGTCCGCCTGTCGCAGGAGCGGGACCGGCTGGCCCCGTTGACCGATTCGGTGCAGGACAGCCAGGCCGTTTACGTCGGCACGCAGCTGCGGTTCTGATTTTCCGCCTCCGAAAATTCGTATTCGCATGACCCGCTTCGGCGGGTTTTTTGTTTCCCTTCCCTTACGTCACCGCTAGCTTCGCCGGAAACAGGGGTCAGAACCCTAAATTTGGTGGAGAGGTTTATGCGGCGAGTAGCGATAGTGACCGGGGGCACCCGCGGCATCGGACGGGCAATTTGCGAGCGGCTGAAAGCGGACGGCTTTACCGTAATCGCCAATTATGCCGGCAATGATGCCGCCGCCAATCAGCTCAAGGCCGATACCGGTATCGCCAGCTATAAATGGGATGTGGGCGACCACGAAGCGACGCTGGCGGGCTGTACCCGCGTGGCGCAAGAGGTCGGCCCGATCGACGTTGTGGTCAACAACGCCGGCATCACGCGCGACGGCACGCTGCACCGGATGAGCTATGACGACTGGAACGAGGTGATGCGGATCAACCTTGGCGGCTGCTTCAACATGGCCAAGGCCTGCTTTCCCGGAATGCGCGAGCGCGGCTGGGGCCGGATCGTCAACATCGGCAGCATCAACGGGCAGGCGGGGCAATATGGCCAGGTCAATTATGCCGCCGCCAAATCGGGCATCCACGGCTTCACCAAAGCGCTGGCGCAGGAAGGGGCCAAGTTCGGCGTCACCGTCAACGCCATCGCGCCCGGCTATATCGATACCGACATGGTCGCCGCCGTACCCCCGCCGGTGCTGGAGAAGATCGTCGCCAAGATTCCGGTCGGACGGCTTGGCCAGGCGCATGAAATCGCGCGCGGCGTCGCCTTCCTGTGCAGCGAAGACGCCGGCTTCGTCACCGGCTCGACGATGAGCATCAACGGCGGCCAGCATATGTATTGAGGGGGTGGCGGAATTTCAGCTTGCGACCCAGTTGCGGACCTTCGCCTTCGATTATGGTCAATCGTCTATCGTCCAGACAAACTTGGTTCGCAGATCACACCCCGATGGCTCCTCACCTTCCTGAAACAAGCTAACTCGCGCAATTGCCGCACGCTGTAGTTTGGTGAAGCGGGAGTTAGATTTGAAATAGGCTGCCCCTTGCCGACCATTCCAAATTGCTATGACATACTCTCCGTCTTGTTTTCGCTGAGCAAAACGTCCGGGGTTTCCGTTCGTCGGTCCTTCTACCAAACGCCCCTTAGGGCGACTTGCCCAACCAATTCCTGAAACTTCAAGCGAGCCAAAAGCCCCATCCCACTGAAAACTCCCTCCATGGATTCCCCCATGAAGAAGTGTGATTGTCTCGTCTGGAAGTAGATCGATGATTGGTGAATACCCACAAAACCGCGCAGGTCCCTCAAGATCATGGGCAGATGCTGTCGAGAATGTTGCAGTCCAAATGGCGGCAGCGATGGCAATGAGTCTAATCATTGGAGCTTCCCGCTAGGTAAGGACGTGGCTTTGCTTCTATCTAGTCGAGAGTCCGTTTTCCACCCTATTTCCCGCCATTGCCCGCCCTTTCACCATTTCCTGAAAGCTGACGTTGCGGATCATGCCTGCTATGCTCGAAAAATGAGCTCGCCTCCTCCCTACCACCCGCCGGTCAAACGCTCCGTCGAAATCGCCGGGCACAAGACCTCGATCAGTCTCGAGCCCGTGTTCTGGGACATGCTGCGCGCGGCGGCAGAGGCGGAAGGGCTGCCGATCAATGCGCTGGTCGCGCGGATCGATGCCGAACGGATCGGGGCGCAAACGCCGCCGGGGCTGGCGAGCGCGGTCAGGGTGTGGCTGGTGGCGAATCTATAGAATTCGTCATTGCGAGCCGCCAAAGGCGGCGCGGCAATCCACCGGGCCAAGCTGGATTGCTTCGTCGCTTGCGCTCCTCGCAATGACGAAGGAACGAACCTAGTCGTCCCCCACGCGCTCGATGTCCGCGCCGACGAGTTGCAGCTTCTCCTCCAGCCGTTCGTATCCGCGATCGAGGTGGTAGAGACGGCGCACCACCGTTTCGCCCTCGGCAGCGAGCCCCGCGATCACCAGGCTGAACGAAGCGCGCAGATCGGTCGCCATCACCTCCGCGCCGGTCATCCGTTCGACCCCGCGCACGATCGCGGTGCGGCCCTCGGTCTCGATATCCGCCCCCATGCGCCGCAGTTCGGGCACATGCATGTAGCGGTTTTCGAAGATCGTTTCCTTGAGCACGCTGGTCCCCTCAGCCCGGCACAGCAGCGCCATCATCTGCGCCTGCATGTCGGTGGCGAAGCCGGGGTAGGGCGCGGTTGTCAGGTTGGTCGCCTTGAGCGCGCCGTCGGCGCGCACCGTGATCCCCTTCTTGTCCTCGCCGATTTCCACCCCGATCGCGCGCAGCGCATGGATCGTGGCCAGCATCTCCTCGGCCCGCGCACCCTCCAGCCGCACATCGCCGCCGGTGATCGCCGCGGCGCAGGCATAGGAGCCCGCCTCGATCCGGTCGGCCATCACGCGGTAGGTCGCGCCGTGGAGCCGCTTGACCCCGTGAATGGTGAGATCGGACGTGCCGATCCCCTCGATCTCGGCCCCCATGGCGGTGAGCAGGTTGCACAAGTCGACGATTTCCGGCTCGCGCGCGGCGTTGAACAGGCGGCAAGTTCCGCTGGCGAGCACCGCGGCCATCACCGCATTTTCGGTCGCGCCCACCGAAACCACCGGAAAATCGAACTCACCGCCGGGCAAGCCGCCATCGGGCGCCGCGGCCCTGACATAACCCTGCGCCAGCTCGATCCGCGCGCCGAACGCTTCGAGCGCCTTCAAATGCAAGTCGATCGGGCGATTGCCGATCGCGCAGCCGCCGGGCATCGAAACCGTCGCCTCACCCATGCGCGCCAGCATCGGCCCCAGCACCAGGATCGAGGCGCGCATCTTGCGCACCAGATCATAAGGAGCGACCGACGAGGTTATCCGCGTCGCCTCCAGGCTCATCACCCGCCCGAAATCTTCCGGGCGCGTGCCCTGGATCACCGTTGTGACGCCGAACTGGTTCATCAGGTGCTGGAAGCCGTCGATATCAGCCAGCCGCGGCAGATTGCGCAGCGTCACCGGCTCTTCGGTGAGCAGCGCGCAGGGAATCAGGGTGAGCGCGGCGTTCTTGGCCCCGGAGATGGGAATCGTCCCTTCCAGCCGGTTGCCGCCGCGAATTACGAGTTTGTCCATCGGCAACGCTCTAGCCAATCTGGCCCGTCTGTGAAATGTCAGAATGGCATCGCATCGAATTGCGTTGTTGACCGCGCCGCCAAGCCCCTCCAAATCACCGGTCATGACGACGCGCAAACCCATCAGAAAGGCCGTTTTCCCCGTCGCCGGCCTTGGCACGCGCTTCCTGCCCGCGACCAAGGCGATCCCGAAGGAAATGCTCCCGGTGATCGACCGCCCGCTGATCCAGTATGCGGTGGACGAGGCGCGCGAGGCGGGGATCGAACAGCTGATCTTCGTCACCGGGCGCGGCAAGACCGCGATCGTCGAACATTTCGATATCGCCTACGAGCTTGAGGCGACGATGAACGAGCGCGGCAAGGACATGGGCGTGCTCGATCCGACGCGGGCGACGCCGGGCGATATTATCACCGTGCGGCAGCAGGTTCCGCTCGGCCTCGGCCATGCGATCTGGTGCGCGCGCGCGATCGTCGGCGAAGAGCCTTTCGCGATCTTCCTGCCCGACGAACTGATGATCGCCAGGAAAGACGGCGGCACCGGCTGCATGCGCCAGATGGTCGATGCCTATCAGCGGCTGGGCGGCAATCTGGTCAGTGTGCTCGAAGTCCCGCATGACGAGGTTTCAAGCTACGGCGTGATCGATCCGGGGGCCGGCGACGGCGCGATTACGGAGATCAGGGGGCTGGTCGAAAAACCCCGGCTGGACGAGGCGCCATCGAACAAGATCATTTCGGGCCGCTATATCCTCCAGCCCGAAGTGATGCGCGTGCTCGAAGCGCAGGAACAGGGCGCGGGCGGCGAAATCCAGCTGACCGACGCAATGGCGAGGATGATCGGCACACAGCCGTTCCACGCCGTGACTTTCGATGGCCGCCGGTTCGATTGCGGTAGCAAGACCGGCTTTGTCGAAGCCACGCTGGCGCTGGCACTGGAGCGCGAGGACATGGGGGCCGAAGTCCGCCGGATCGCCCAGCGGTTGCTGGCGCAGTAATCGCCGCGATCGCCTGCCCTCAGCCGCCGGTTTCCTGCGCCTTTGCCCTCACCGCATATTCGTCGCGCAGTTCGCGCTTGTAGAGCTTGCCATTGGCCTCGCGCGGCAGCTCTGCGCGAAAATCGAACAGGCGGGGAATCTTGATCCTGGCGAGCTGCGGCAGGAGGAATTCGCGCAGTTCGTGCTCCAGCGCAGGTCCGGCATCGCGCATGTCGGCAGGCTGGACCACCGCCACCACCTGCTCGCCCAGATCGGGGTCGGGCGCGCCGATCACGGCGGCGTCCATCACCTTGGCATGGCTGATCAGCAGGTTCTCGATCTCCTGCGGATAGATGTTGACCCCGCCCGAAATGATCATGTGGCTCTTGCGGTCGGTCAGATAGAGGAACCCGTCCGCATCCAGATGGCCGATATCGCCCAGCGTCATCCACCCTTGCGGGTGCATGGCATCGGCGGTCTTGGCCGGATCGTTGTGATAGGTGGGCAGGATAGCGTTCTCGAAATAGACCAGCCCGTCCTCGCCCGCGGGCAGTTCGTCATCGCCAGGGCCGCAAATGTGCAGCTTGCCGAAGATCGCCCGGCCCACCGATCCTGGATGCGCCAACCAGTCGGCGCTGCCGATCATGGTCATGCCGATGCCTTCGGACCCGGCGTAATATTCGATCAGGACCGGCCCCCACCATTCGATCATCGCGCGCTTGATCGGCACCGGGCAGGGGGCGGCGGCGTGGATCGCGCGCTGGTGGCTGGAAAGGTCGTATTTGCCGCGCGTTTCGTCATCAAGCCGCAGCATCCGCACGAAATGGGTGGGCACCCACTGGCTGTCGGTCACGCGGTATTTCTCGATCGCGCGCAGCGCCGCTTCGGGATCGAACTTCTCCATCATCACGATGGTCCCGCCCAGCCTGTGCACGGTCGAACACCAGCCGATCGGAGCCGCGTGATAGAGCGGCGCGGGCGAGAGATAGACCATGCTGCCGTCGGCGGGCATGCCCGCGCCCATCACCGCCAGCCCCATCAGCGGAACGCTCGCCTGCGGATCGGGATCGGCGGGCGGTGCGGGCCTGATCCCCTTGGGCCGCCCGGTGGTGCCCGAACTGTAGAGCATGACCATGCCTGCACGCGGATCGGCGATGGGCGCTGCCGGTTGCGCGGCGAGCGCGCCGGCGAAATCTTCCTCGCCGTTGCCGTCCATCACCAGCACGGGCAGATCGGGAACCTCGCTGCGAAGGTTCTCGAGCACCGGCCCGAAGGCGGTCGAGGTAATCAGCAGCTTTGCCCCGCTGTCGCGCAGGATATAGGCGATCTCGGGCGCGGTGAGCCGGGTCGATACCGGCACCAGCATGGTGCCTGCGCGCTGCGATCCCCAGATCAGCGTGAAGTATTCGATACGGTTTTCGAGCAGCACGGCAAAGGCGTTGTCAGGCGTGAGGCCCGCCATGCGCAGCAAGTGGGCGAAGCGGTTCGCAGCTTGATCCATCTGCGCGAAGGTGATGGCCTCGCCGCTCCCCGCCATGATCACCGCGGGATGATCGGGGCGGGTTCTTGCGTGATCGATCGGATGCAGGTTCAACGCTCTCTCCCAGGCCGGAAAGCCGGTCTTTTCCGGCAACCTAACCGATCCTGAAGGGGCGACAATAAAAAAGAGGCGGCGGGATTACCCGCCGCCCATGATCGGACATCCTCTCCAATGTCCTCACCCGCTTCCAGGCGGGATAGCGTTAGTTTCAGTCGCCGCCCTGCGCCAGCTGCGCTTCCTGCCCGGCGAGCCGGACCGCTTCGGCCGCGCCCGTCATGTAGGGCAGCGGGTCCACGGCAAGATCGCCGATCCGCACTTCATAGTGCAGGTGCGGCCCGGTCGAGCGCCCGGTCGATCCGACATACCCGATCACGTCGCCCTTGCGCACCCGCTCCCCCGGAGCGACCGCCAGGCGCGACATGTGGGCATAACGGGTTTCAAGCTGGGCGCCGTGCGCAATCTCGACATAGAGGCCATAGGTCGAATACCACTGCGCCTTGCCCACGATGCCATCGGCGGTGGCATAGATCGGCGTTCCGGTGGGGGCGGCGAGATCGATCCCCTTGTGCTGGCGGCGACCGCCCAGCACGGGGTGCGTGCGCATGCCGAAGCCGCTGGTCAGCGCCAGCCCGTCGAGCGGGAGACGCGAAGGGATAGAGACGCTGGGGCGCAGCGTGGAACCGTGCGGCCCCGCAGCATCGAGTGCTTGCCAGCTTGCGAAAAGCTGCTGGAACTTCTCGTCACCCGCCAGGGCACCGCCCTGCTGCTGGCGCAGCGGCTCGATGATGTCGGCATTGGCGTTGGCGGAAGAATTGGCGAGCGCAGGGCCGGCCATGAACGAAAGGCAACCGAGCAATGCGGCAGATGCGGTCTTGAAGAACAGGCGCAGTTTCTGCGATCCAGCCAAGAGTTCCGACCATCCGCGCTGCATCGAGGCAGCGCCCTTTCTGTTGCGAGACCCGAAGAGACCCCGCAGGAGCGCTCATCGTAATCCTGAAATGTGCCGCGAAGGAAACCCCTCCCTTGCGTTGACCCGGTTATGAAGGCGCAGGTTCGGCACGCAACCCCCGCACCCGAGTCAAGCGACCAACCGCCGCCGGGACGGGTTGAGTCGTTGAACCGTGGCCGGAATTCGCCCCTGGGTCACGCCTGCGCCTGCTGCGAACGGGTGTTCCGGCGTCGAATCACGGTGCTGTGGCGGCGGCCAGCACTTCGGCGGCGTGGCCCTTGACCCTGACCTTGCGCCAGACGCGCTCGATCACGCCGTCGGCTCCAACCAGATAGGTGGTGCGCACCATGCCCAGGTAGGTGCGGCCATAATTCTGCTTCTCGGTCCAGATGCCCAACGCATCGGACAGGCCGCCGTCTGCGGCATCGCTGGCGAGAGGCACCGTCAAACCATGTTTGGCAATAAAGCGCTGATGCTTCTGCGGCGAGTCCTTGCTGACCCCCAGCAGCGCCGCGCCCGCCCGGTCGAATTCGGCCTTCAATGCAGTGAAGTCCTTCGCCTCGATGGTGCAGCCGGGCGTATCGTCCTTGGGATAGAAGAAGATGACGAGCCTTTGCCCGCGGTAGCCCGATGGCTTCACCGTCCCGCCATCCGGGGTTTCGAGGGGCAGATCGGGCATCGGGTCGCCCACATCGGGTAAATCGCTCACGTCTCAACCTCCAATTGCTCGCCGAAAACATCGTTCCAGGCCCGCGCCACCTGTTGCCGTGCCAATGCCAGTTCGTGCATCAGTCCGCCAAGGCTTTCCTGCCTGCAAGCGCGGGCCAACGCCAGCGCGGCGGCATGCGGCGGCAGCGCCAGATCGGGCGCTAGCAGCCGGCCCGAAACCAGCAGCCGCGTCATCAGATCATGCGCGTCCCGCAGTTCGCCCGCAATCAGCCCCGCCCCTGCCAGCGCATCGATCGCCGCGCCCAGATCGGGCGTCAGTCCCACGTGATCGCGCAATTGCAGATAGTGCACGATGAACTCGAGATCGACCAGCCCGCCGCGCAGCAGCTTGGCATCGAGCACGCCCTTGGGCGGCTTGTGCTGCGCGATCTCGCCGCGCATCTTGAGCAGATCGGCGCGCAGCACGGCTTCGTCGCGCTCCTGCCCCAGCACCTCACCAATAATCCGGCCCAATTCCTCGCGCACCGGCGGCGAACCGACCAGCACCCGGGCGCGGGTGAGCGCCATGTGCTCCCAGGTCCATGCTGCCTCGCGCTGGTATTTGGCGAAGCTTTCGCAAGTGACGGCCAGCGGCCCCTGTGCGCCCTGCGGGCGCAGCCGCGTATCGACTTCGTACAACGCGCCCTGCGCCGTGGGTACGCTCAAGGCCGCGCTCAATCGCTGGGCAAGACGGTTGTAATAGAGCGTTCCGCCCAGCGGCCTCGCGCCGTCCGATTCGGCGCCCGTCTCGCCGGTAAAGAGATAGATCAGATCGAGGTCGGAAGCGTGGGTAAGCGCGCCGCCGCCCAGCCGCCCGAGGCCCAGCACCACCAGTTCGCTGCCCGCGATGCGCCCGTGCTTGCGCGCGAACTCTTCGGTCGTGGCCCGGTGCGCGACCGCCAGCGCGGCCTCCGCAGCGCGTGACAGCGCGGCGGCAATGTCGAGCGGATCGTGCACCGCCTCGATCAGTTGCAGACCCAGGGCAAAGCGCAATTCGCCCGTGACCAGCCGGATGCGGTCGAGCAGATATTCGTAGTCGGGTTCGGCGCCGATCCCCGTCATGCGCGCGGCCAGCGCATCGACGCTGCCAGGCAGGTCGAGCGCGCTGTGATCGATGAGCGTATCGAGCAGTTCGGGCCGCCTCCCCAGTTCCTCGGCGAGAACGGGCGCGAGCGTGAGGATCGCCAGCAGCCGCCCGAACAGCGCGGGCCGGGCCGCGAGCAGGCGGAACAGGTTGATCGCCGACGAAGCGCTGGCCAGGAGCCCTTCCCAGCGCAGCAAGGCAGCCTCTGGGTCATCGACATTGGCCAGCGCCTCGACCAGCGCGGGCAGCATGGCGTCAAACGCGCTGAGCGCGCCGCTGCTGCGTAGCGAGCGATAGCGCCCATCGCGCCAGCCTGCGATCCTTGCCGCGATCTGATCCGGCGCCTCGAAACCGAGCGTGTCCAGGCGCTCGGCCATTTGCGGCGCGCTGACCATCACCTGCCGATCGGCCACGGAATCTGGAATCAGCCTGTCATAAGCGCGGGCAACTCGATCGGTGACCATGCGCAATTCGGCAAGCAGCGCTGCGCCGTCCTTGAGCCCGTCGAGCCGCGCGATACTATCAAGCGCTGCGCCCGTGGGCAGGCTGTGCGTCTGGCGATCGTGCACCATCTGGAGCCGGTGCTCGATCACACGCAGCCGGTCATAGGATTCGCCCAGCATCCGTGCATCATCGGCGTCAATGTGCCCCGCCGCTGACAGCGCATCGAGCGCCGCGCGAGTACCGCGCAGCCGCAGCGACGGATCGCGCCCGCCATGGATCAGCTGATGCGTCTGGGCGAAGAATTCGATCTCGCGGATGCCGCCGCGCCCGTGCTTGAGATTGTAGCCCGGCCCCGGATCGATCGGGCCGCTATAATTGGAGCGGATGCGCGCGGTCAGGCGGCGGATCTCGTCGATCGCCCCGAAATCGAGGCTGCTGCGCCATACGAACGGCTGCACCGTGCGCAGAAACGCCTCGCCCGCCGCAACGTCGCCTGCGGCAGCGCGCGCGCGGATATAGGCAGCACGTTCCCACGCCAATGCCGAGCTTTCGTAATGCGTCAGCGCCGCTTCGGTCGAGATCGCAAGCGGGCTGACTTCAGAGGCCGGACGCAGCCGCAGATCGACGCGGAAGACATAGCCCTCGTCGGTGTTTTCGCTGAGCGTGCGCACGAGTTCGCGTGCATAGCGCTGCGCCGCCTCGCCCGGTTCGTCACGCTCGAGCCGCGCCAGATGCGCGGGATCGTAAAGCAGGATCGGGTCGATATCCGAACTGTAATTGAGCTCTTGCGCACCATGCTTGCCCAGCGCGAGCATGATCATGCCCCGGCAGGTCCGCTCGCCGGTGCGCCGCGCGATCGCCTCGGCCATGGCCTGCTCGAGCGCGCGATCAGCCAGCGCGGAAAGCTCGGCCATCACGCGCGCTAGCGGGAACGCTCCGGCCAGATCGCCGATCGCCAGCGCGGTCGCCAGCGCGAGCCGCTCGCGCCGCAGCGCCGCCTCCAGCGTTGGGGCGCCTTCCCCCGCTGCCTTGGCGAAAGCGAGCGCAGCCTCGCCTGCGCCGCCTTGCAGCAAGTCGGCAAGCTCCGGCTGCCGACCCAGCGCGCCCGCCAGAAAAGGCGCTTCCGCCCGCGCCCGCGCCAGTGCCCTGCTCCAGTCGTGGCTCCAGTCGTTGCCCATTTGCATTCACTGCCCGCGCGCCGCCCATGGTGCAAGCTTGCGCCGCTTGCACTGATCGCCAAGCTCTGCAAGACACGGCCCGCTTATCCCCGGAGAGGACTACAATACATGTTCAGGACAACCATCATCGCGGCCGCCGCGCTGGCGCTGGGCGCCTGCGGAGGCATCAAGGGCGAGGCGGGGCTCGACATTCCCGAGGTCGCTGCCGGCGACATTTCCGAAGCGACGATGAAGGATGTCACGCGCATCCTCTCGTCCGACGAATTCGAGGGAAGGATGCCGGGGAGCGCGGGCGAGGACAAGACCGTCGCCCTGCTGATCGAGCGGTTCAAGGCAGCGGGGCTGGAGCCGGGTAACAAGGGATCGTGGGTGCAGGATGTGCCGCTGGTCGAGATCACCGGCAGGGATTACGCCCCGCTGTCGATCACCGGTGGCAAGACGCCGCTCAATTATACCTATGGCAGGGACTGGGTGGGCGTGACCTACCGCGAGGATGCCGCGACCGCGATCGAAGGCAGCGATCTGGTATTCGTGGGCTATGGCATCAATGCGCCCGAAAAAGGCTGGAACGATTACGCGGGCGTGGACGTCAAGGGCAAGACCGTGGTCATTCTGGTCAACGATCCCGATTACCAGGCCATGGGGCTGGAAGGCCCCTTCAACGGGCGGGCGATGACCTATTACGGGCGCTGGACCTACAAGTTCGAGGAAGCCGCGCGGCAGGGCGCGGCGGGCGCGCTGATCGTGCATGATACCGGGCCGGCCAGCTATGGCTGGAACGTGGTCGAATCGAGCTGGACCGGCCCGCAGGCCTATGCCCAGCGCGGCAAGAACGCTCCGCCGCTCACACAGATGAACGGCTGGGTGCAGAAGGAGGCTGCGCGCGCAATCCTGGCGGCGGCAGGCCAGGATCTCGACACGCTCAGCGCCGCAGCCGCGAAGAAAGGGTTCAAGCCGGTCGCCTTGGGCCTCAAGGCTTCGGTCAACTTCAGCAGCGATATCCGCAAGTTCGCCTCGAAGAACGTGATCGGCGTGCTGCCGGGCAGCGAGGCTCCGGGCGAATACGTCATCCACACCGCGCATTGGGACCATCTGGGCCGCTGCACGCCAGCGCCCGATGGCGACGATATCTGCAACGGCGCGGTCGACAATGCCACCGGCACGGCGGCGCTGGTGGCGCTCGCCGAAGCGCAGGCCAAGGCGGGCCCGGCGCGGCGCAGCATGGTGTTCCTGGCGGTGACGGGCGAGGAATCGGGCCTGCTCGGCGCGGATTACTATGCCGCCAATCCGGTGTTTCCGCTGGCGCAGACGGTGGGCGGGGTCAACATGGACGCATTACTGATCGCCGGGCCCGCGAAAGACGTGACCGTGGTTGGCCCGGGCAAGTCGCAGCTCGACAAGTTTCTCGAGGCGGCGCTGGCGGCTGACGGGCGCGTTATCACCCACGATCCCAGCCCGGAGGCAGGCTATTACTACCGGTCCGACCATTTCGCCTTCGCCAAGCGCGGGGTGCCGATGCTCTATGTCGATGGCGGCGAGGATCTGGTCGATGGCGGACGCGAAGCTGGCGCCGCGCTGGCCGAGGAATATCGCGCCAACCGCTATCACGGGCCCAAGGACGAGTTCAGCGAGGACTGGGACTGGTCGGGGGTGATGGCCGATCTGCAACTCTATTACCGGCTCGGCCGGATGATGGCCGACAGCACAAGCTGGCCCAACTGGAACGAGGGCGACGAGTTCCGCGCGACCCGCGATGCCGATTGCAAGGCATCTGGGGCGGGCTGCTGACCTTCTGAACCACGAGCCTGAGGCGGGACCTTGACGACCACGATGCCACCCGAATGGGCGCCGCAGCGCTGGCTGTGGATCGGCTTTCCGCATCTGGCGGATGAATGGCCGGGCTATCTTGCCGAGGCGCAGGAGGAGATCGCCGCATTTGCCAATGCCGTGGCCGAAAGCGGGCAGGAGGTGCGCCTGCTGGTGCGCGATGCGGCCAACGAGGCGCGCGCGCACGCGCTCGTTTCGGCGAAGGTCACACTCGAGCGCCGCGCCTATGGCGATATCTGGCTGCGTGACACGGGGCCGCTGGTGCGCGGCGATGGCACGGCGCTGCGCTGCCGCTTCAACGGCTGGGGCGGCAAGTATCTGATGGAGGGCGATCAGACGATCGGGGCCGAACTGGCGCGCGATGCGGGGCTGGAGGTGATCGAATCCGACTGGATACTCGAGGGTGGGGCGGTCGACGGCGATGGAACCGGGCTGTGCCTTACCACCGAGCAATGTCTGCTTGGCCCCAACCGCAACCCGCAGCTATCGCGTCATGATATCGAGGCGCGGCTGGCGCGCGACCTAGGCTTCACCCGCGTGATCTGGCTCGGCGATGGCCTCGTCAATGACCACACCGATGGCCATGTCGACAATCTCGCGCGGTTCGTTGCGCTGGGCGAAGTGGCCCTGCCGCGAGCAACCGGCAGCGATGATCCCAATGCGGCGATCTATGCCGATGCAAGGTCGCGCATCCTTGAGGCGGGGCTCGTCTGCCACGAAATTCCCACGCCCGGGCTGATTACCCGCGATGCCCGGGTCGAACCGGCGAGTTATGCCAATTTCGCGGTGACCTCGCATCTGGTGGTGGTGCCGACATTCGGTTCGCCGCATGACGCGGACGGCGTCGCCGCCATCGCCGCGCTGTTCCCCGACCGCGAAACGATCGGCCTGCCCGCCGGTGCAGTGCTCGCTGGCGGCGGCGGATTCCACTGCGCCAGCCAGCAAATGCCGCACCTTCCGCCGGATTAACCTTTCGCTATCAATTGGGGCGGACAATGGCGGCATGGCCCAGGCGTTAGTTTTTGCCCGCACGCATATCACCCCGATCCGGCTGATTGATGCCGCACGCGCGCTGATCGTGTCGGGTTGCTGCCTTGCGCTGGTCCTCGCGGGACCGGCGCTACCTTTCTGAATTTCCTCCCGCCACCGCAGTAACCTGCGGCCAGTTCATGCCGAACAGCGGTACGAAGGAGTACTGCCGATGAAGCTCGTGTCCGCCGCGCTTGCCGCCACCGTGGTCGGGACTGCCTTGACGTTCTTCATGCAGGGCGGCTCGCCTGCCGCCGCTGCGGTCGAAGGTCCGGCCCGCCCGGTCCTGCTCGAACTCTTCACCAGCCAGGGTTGCAGCAGCTGCCCACCTGCCGATCGCCTTGCCGAAAAGCTCGCGCGCGAAGACGGCCTCGTCGTGATCTCGCGCCCGGTCACCTATTGGGACCGCCTCGGCTGGAAGGACACGCTTGCACGCGAGGACAACACCCGGCTCCAGCGCGCCTATGCCATGCGCGGGCTGGCCGGCGAGAACGGCGTCTATACCCCGCAGGTCGTGATCGATGGCCGTCGCGGGACAGTGGGTTCGAATGAGGCGAGCATTCGCAGGATGATCGCGCGGGAAGCATCGGGCCCTGCCGCGATATCGGCAAGGCGCCTTGGCGATGGCGGGTTGGCGGTGGGGTTGGCGGGCGAGGCCCCGGCCAGGGCGGAGCTGATGCTGATCGCGCTCAAGCGGCACGTCAACGTGCGGATCGTCGCCGGGGAGAATGGCAATCGGGCAATCGGCTATACTAACGTCGTGGTGGGCGAGCGCGCCATCGCCGAATGGAACGGCGGCGAACAGAGCGTGCGGGTCACGCCGGCGCAGCTGGCGGCCCCCGGGGCCGACGCCTATGCGCTGGTCCTGCGCGGCAAGGGTGCCGGTCCGGTACTGGCAGCGCGGCTTGTAAGCTAGGCCGCGCCGCCACCAGCTCCCGCGATCAGCGCAGGTCTGGCGGAGTGGCCGCTTCGGTCAGCATCGCGATCGCTTCGTCGAGGCTCATCACATTCTGCTGCTGTTCGCCCAAGGTGCGGATCGCGACGGTGCCTTCCTCGGCCTCGCGCTTGCCCACCACCAGCAGGTGCGGGACCTTGGCCAGTGAGTGCTCGCGCACCTTGTAATTGATCTTCTCGTTCCTGAGATCGGTTTCGGCACGGATTCCGGTCGCCTTCAATTGCGCAGCGACATCGCGGGCATAGTCATCGGCTTCCGAAACGATAGTCGCCACCACCGCCTGCACCGGGGCGAGCCACACGGGCAGACGGCCCGCGAAATGCTCGATCAGGATGCCGATGAAGCGCTCGTACGAACCGAAGATCGCGCGGTGCAACATGACCGGGCGGTGCCGATCGCCATCCTCGCCGATGTAGCTGGCGTCGAGCCGTTCGGGCAGCACGCGGTCGGACTGGATCGTGCCGACCTGCCAGGTGCGCCCGATCGCGTCGGTCAGATGCCATTCGAGCTTGGGCGCGTAAAACGCCCCTTCGCCGGGCAGTTCTTCCCAGCCGAACTCCTCCGTCGCCATGCCCGCTTCGACAACCGCGCGGCGCAGTTCGGCCTCGGCCTTGTCCCAATCCTCGTCCGAGCCGTAACGCTGCTCGGGCCGCAGCGCGAGCTTGACCGAATAGGTGAAGCCGAAGTCCTTGTAGATCCTGTCGGCCAGCTGGCAGAAGGCCTGCACTTCGGAAACGATCTGGTCTTCGGTGCAGAAGATATGCGCATCGTCCTGCGTGAACTGGCGCACGCGCATGAGGCCGTGCAGCGCGCCGTGCGGCTCGTTGCGGTGACAGCAGCCGTTCTCATAGATGCGCAGCGGCAGGTCGCGGTAGCTGGTGATGCCCTGTTTGAAGATCAGCACATGTGCCGGGCAGTTCATCGGCTTGATCGCCATCCAGTTCACAGCGTCCGAAACCAGCGGGCCTTCGTCCTCGGTATTGGGCACCTCGTCGGGCACGACGAACATGTTTTCGCGGTATTTGCCCCAGTGCCCCGATTTCTCCCACTGGCGCGCATCCATCACCTGCGGAGTCTTGACCTCCTGATAGCCCGCGCCGTCGATCGCGCGGCGCATATAGGCCTCGAGCGCGCGCCAGATCATATAGCCGTTGGGATGCCAGAACACGCTGCCATGCGCCTCTTCCTGCAGGTGGAACAGGTCCATTTCGCGGCCCAGCTTGCGGTGGTCGCGCTTGGCGGCCTCTTCCAGGCGGTGAAGGTGCGCGTCGAGCTGCTTCTTGTTCAGCCAGCCGGTGCCATAGATGCGCGTGAGCTGCGCATTGTTCTGGTCGCCGCGCCAGTAGGCGCCTGCCACGCGCATCAGCTTGAACGCATCGGGCGCGAGCTTGCCGGTGCTGGGAAGGTGCGGCCCGCGGCACATGTCGAGCCAGTCGTCACCCGACCAGTAGACCGTCAGCTCCTCGTTTTCGGGCAGTTCGCGCGCCCATTCGGCCTTGAAGCTCTCGCCATCCGCCTGCCACTTGGCGATCAGGTCTTCCCGGCTCCACACTTCGCGGCGCAGCGGCTTGTCGGCGCGGATGATCCGCCGCATTTCTTCCTCGATCGCGGGCAGATCGTCCATGGAGAAGGGTTCGCGCGATGCAGGGGCCATGACGTCGTAATAGAAGCCGTCATCGGTCGCCGGACCGAAGGTGATCTGCGTGCCGGGCCACAGCGCCTGCACCGCTTCGGCGAGGACATGGGCATAGTCATGCCGGGCGAGCTCGAGCGCGTCGGCTTCGTCGCGCGCGGTGACCAATGCCAGCTCGGCATCGCCGTCGAACGGGCGGGCAAGGTCGCGCAGTTCACCATCCACGCGTGCGGCCAGCGCGGCCTTGGCGAGGCCGGGGCCGATCGCGGCGGCGATATCGGCAGGGGTGCTGCCGCGCGGCACTTCGCGCACCGATCCATCGGGCAGGCTGATCTTGAGCAGTTCACTCATTGTGTGTCGTCCGTATCCTTTGACGCGCCCATGGCACAATGAAGCGCGCGCATGAAGAGCGGCGTGAGGGTTATTTTCCGATTTCAGGAGGACACCGCGCCGCCCGAAACCGGGGGCGGCGGCTGGCAGCGGTGCTTAAGCCACGACCATCCACCCCCGGCGAACCGAGGTAGTGGTAGTCGTGGTGGTCAGCAGTTTGGCCATGCGGCGGCATATAGCGGCACTATCTTGCGATGTCATTACCGGAGCCGGCTTGGAAAGGTCATGATACATTATGGAAAGCAAGCTTGACAAGTACACGAATCTATGACAAGTCTCCTTTCCATAACATCAAAGGAACTTGACCAATGACGCGAACTGCACGCGCAATACTGGTGGCATCGGCGATCCTCGCCACCGGGCTCCTGGCGATATTCGACGTGATTCCCGAGCAGGCGGCGCAATTCAGCCCGATCGCCTGGTTGGTGCTGCTGCCCTGGGTGCAGGGCGGGCGCTGCGCCCCCTGCCTGCCCGTGCGCGGTGGAGCCTGAGCAATGGCTGGCGGCAATCCGGCGCTCCGGCGCTATCGCATGCGCTCGATCGCGTTCTCCATCGCCTATCTGGCAAGCATCGCATTGGCCACCTGGATCATTCCCGACGATGCCCCGGCCGACCTGCTGACCGTTGCGCTGGCGATCCTGCCCGGCCTGGCGGTGATCGGGTGGATCTGGGCGATGGGCCGGGTGCTGGTTGAACTGGATGACGAGTATCTGCGGATGCTCGATGTCCGCAGGATGATGGTGGCGACGGGGATCACGTTGGCGCTCACCAGCGTTTGGGGCATTCTCGAGCTCTATTCGCCCCAGATTCCGCGAATGCCGGTGTTCTTCGTATTTCCAATGTGGTGCCTGGGTCTTGCAGTGGGTTCGTTGTACAACAAACTGACGCTTGGCGATGCCGGAACCTGCACGTGAAGAACCGCCTCAAGGTGCTGCGCGCAATGCGCGACTGGAGCCAGCAGGATCTCGCCGAACGTCTCGGCGTCAGCCGCCAAAGCGTCAACGCGGTCGAGACAGGGCGCTACGATCCCTCGCTGCCGCTTGCATTCCGCATTGCCGATGTCTTTTCGCTCCCGATCGAGGAAATCTTCGAGCGCGACGAATAACCCCAAATCCCAAGAGGAAATCCGATGAAAAACCCGCTTGCCGCCTTTGCCGCGGCCCTTGCCCTGCTTGCTCTTTCCGCCGCGGTTGCCCCGCCGCTCCTGGCCGGCGAGGCGACCCAAACCGCCCGTTTCGACGTCGAGATCATCGGCAACGGCCCTGACGTGGTGTTGATCCCGGGCCTCAATTCCACCCGCGAAGTCTGGCGGCCCACGGCTGAGGCGCTTGCTTCCGATCACAGGGTCCACCTCGTCCAGCTTGCCGGGTTCGGCTCGGCCGCAAGGGCCAATGCGCAAGGGCCGATCCTCGATCCGCTGGTCGACGAGCTTGCATCATACCTGAAGGCGCAAGGCATCGAATCGCCAGCGATCATCGGCCATTCGCTGGGCGGTTTCGCCGCGCTGCGCCTGGCGCTGCGGCATCCGGATGCCGTCGGGCGAATCGTTGTGGTCGATTCGCTGCCGTTCTTCAGCGTGCTGTTCGATCCCGCAGCCACGGCTGAAAGCGCCGCGCCGCAAGCAGCTCAGTTCAAGGCCATGACGCTGGCCAAGGGACGGCAGGCGGAACCGGCCGATTGCGACCAAGTGAGCCCGGCTTTTGCGCGCATGTCGAACACGCGCGAGGGCCGCTGCAAGGTAGCGCATTGGGCGGCTGAGGCCGATCCCGCGGTCAGCGCGCAGCTCGTGTTCGAGCTGATGACGAGTGACATGAGGCAAGCGATCGGCGCGCTTGGCGTTCCCACAGCGGTGCTCTACGCCCGCGATCCTGCGATGGGGCCGACCGAGACGGTCGACGCACTGTGGCAGGCAAACTATGCGGCGGCCCCGGCTACGGCGCTGATCCCGATCGACGGCAGCCTGCATTTCACCATGCTCGACAACTTCGATGCGACACTGGCCGCGATCAGGCGCGCACTCCAGGCCGATTAGATCTGCAAGGCGTTTGAACCGACCGCGCTGGTGATCCGCTTGACGTCCGCCAGCGCGGTCGAACGCGCCCTGACCGTCTGGACAAAGCGGTATTCGGCGCACGCTGCCTCCTTCGTCAGTTCAACCAGCGCATAGCCGCGCTGCGAAGTATCCGCGAATTTCAGGCCCGGGTTGTGGCTCACCAGCGAGCCTGAAAGGTTAGCTGGGGCGATCGAACCGAGATAGGTCTCGAGCCCGGGCGAGCTGACCGAATGCACCCCGAACTCGACCCCCGCTTTCACGCCCTGATGGTCGAGCTCGAACGCCCAGCCATTGTGCGAATCGCCTGCCAGCACCAGCAGGTTGGCGTCGGCATCGAGCGCGGAGGCGAGCAGCCGTTCGCGCGCCGCCGGATAGCCGTCCCATGCGTCCATGTTTGCCGGAAGGCCCGCCTTGCTCGCCATCGCCGCAGCGCGCAGCCGCCGGCGGGCATAATCGGGCACGCCGTCACCCAGCTTGTCGATCAGTTCGGGCGGGGTCGCCAGCTTCCCCATCACCACCTGCTGGACCAGCACCTGCCAGACCTTGCCCTGGCCGCGCGAACGCCTGAGCCCCGACCCCAGCCATGCCTCCTGGGCAGCGCCGAGCAGCTGGCGCTGCGGATCGGCCCATGCGCCATCGCGAAAAGCTGCGAGCGCAGCCGAGGCCGCTTCGGGCGACTGCTTGCCTGCCATGACCTTGCCGAGGTTGAACTGCTCCTCGCGCCCCTCGACCCGCGTGTCGAGCCGGAACAGCGTGGCAAGATCGCCCACCTCGTAAGCGGAATAGGCGTCTTCCGAAACCGGCAGCCATTCCAGCCGTGCGCGCCGGGCGGCGGCCTTGCGCACTTCCCACTCGCCCTCGGTGTCGCTCTGATGGTTTTCCGCTCCGCTGCGCCAGGCGTCGTTGGCGATTTCATGATCGTCCCAGATGCAGATCATTGGCAACAGCTGGTGAATTCGCCTGAGATCGGGGTCGGAGCGATAGGTGGCATAGCGCAGGCGATAATCGGCCAGCGCGACGATTTCGGATTCGGGCCACAGCATGCGTTGCGGGTGCGCCTCCCCCGCCGAAGGATAGGTGCCGCGGCCATATTCATAGATGTAATCGCCCAGATGCAGCGCCAGATCGGCATCGTCGGCCTGCGCCGCATGAGCATAGGCGTTGAAATGACCAAAGCCGTAATTGGAGCATGAAAACACCGCCAGCCTGAACCTGTCGATCCCGCCTTCGGGCAGCGTGCGCGTGCGCCCCACGTCCGACTTCGAGCCGTTGGGCGCGATGAAGCGGTAGTAATACCATTGCCCCGGCTCCAGACCCTCGGCCACCGCCTTGGCGCAGTGATCTCTGTCGGCGCTGGCGACGACCTCGCCGCTCGCGACCGGGCGCGCGAAATCGGCGTCTTTTGCGATCACCCAATCGAGCCTGTCGGCATCGCCCCGCCCGACATATCGCGTCCACAGGAGTACGCTGCCCTGCGATGGCTCGCCGCTCGCCACGCCGTGCGTGAATCCGCTGCCAAAACCGCGCGCGGCCAGCGGTGCAGCGGCGAGCGCGGCTGTAGAGGCGACCAGTCCGAACATGCTGCGGCGGGTGATGGATGCGACCGGCGGATGGGCGACCATAATTGCTGGATTCCTTGGGTATGTTTGGTGCCTACCCTGCGTCAGTGGCAGGGTGATGACAAGCGGCTTGTGCTGGCGGCAGGCATGGGCATGATAGGAACCATGGCACAGTTGCAGTTTCACACTATGCCCGATGGCCGGCGCATCGCCTATCGCCATGCAGAGGGGCGCGGGCCGCCGATCGTATTCCTGCCCGGATACATGAGCGACATGGAAGGCAGCAAGGCGAGCGCCATTTTCGCGCGCGCCGAGGCCGAGGGGAACGCCTGCCTACTGCTCGATTATTCGGGCTGCGGCCAAAGCGCGGGAAAAGACAGGGGCGGCGAATTCGCCGATGGCACGCTGACACGCTGGTGCGAGGAAGTGCTGGCGCTGATCGACCGGTTCACCCCGGGGCCGGTCATGCTGGTCGGTTCGTCGATGGGCGGCTGGCTCGCGCTCGTGGTGGGGCTTGCGCTAGGTGAACGGCTGGCAGGAATGGTCGGGATAGCCGCTGCGCCGGATTTTTCCGAATGGGGCTATTCAGGCGAGCAGAAGGCGCAGCTCGCCGCAGGCGAAAGCGTGTTCGAGGACAATCCCTATGGCCCCGAGCCGACCCCCACGCATCCGCTCTTCTGGCAGGACGCACAGCGCCAACTGCTGCTCGATGGCCCGATTGCGATCACCTGCCCGGTACGGCTGCTCCATGGCCAGTGCGACGCCGATGTGCCGTGGGAGACTTCACTGCGGCTCGCCGAACGGTTGCGTTCGGACGATATACAGGTCACGCTCGTCAAACATGGCGATCACCGCCTGTCGCGGGATGATGACATCGCGCTCATCCTGCGGCAAGTGTGGAGCCTGCTCGAAGGGGAAGCCTGAACCATGATGCCACTTGCCACCGCGCTTGCCCTGCTGCTTCAGGTCGGCCCCGATCCTACCTCCGGCGCGATTCCCGACTACTCGGCGGAAATCCAGGACCGCCCCCCGCGCGATGCACAGGCGGCCCAGCCCCCGGCCAGCTGGCTTTCGGAGTGTTTCGAGCTGATCGACAGCGACCCGGCGCGCGCGCATGTCCTGGCGCAAATGCGGCGCGATGGAACCAGCGGCGACGAGCGTATCCTGGCCAACCATTGTCTGGGCCTTGCGGCGACCGGTCTGGAGCGCTGGGATGAGGCCTTTGCCGCGTTCCTCGCAGCGCGCGATGAGGTGCCACGCGAGGATCCGCGCATGAGGGCGCGGCTGGGGGCGATGGCGGCGAACGCGCGGCTCGCCGCCGGCGATACGCAGGGTGCGCTGGTGCTGCTCGACGAAGCGATTGCCGATGCCCGTGCCGGCTCCGCTGGTGACATTGCCGCATTTGCCCTGATCGACCGCGCGCGCGCGCTGGTGACGCTGGGCGACCTGGCGGCGGCCGAGGCCGCACTTGCCGAGGCGCGCGTGCTGCGCCCTGACGACGGCGAGGCGCGGCTGCTTTCGGCCGCCTTGCTGCGCCGCCTTGGCCGCCTTGCCGAAGCGCAGGAACAGATCGCCGAGGCGGCCCGCGTTGCCCCCGGCGACCCGCAAGTGGCGCTGGAGGCGGGGGTGATCGCGGCACTTGGCGGCCGTGACGAAGCGGCGCGGGCAAGCTGGCAATCGGTGCTGGCGATCGCGCCGGAGAGCAGCGAAGCCGAAAGCGCACGCGCCTATCTGCGGCAGCTCGGTCCGGCCCCGGATGCACCGTGACGCGGCGGCGGTGCGCGATCAGGATCGGTCTCGCCCAAGCGGAAATCCAGACTTGCGGGCGCGGCCCGGCAGGACTATCGGCGAATTATTGCTATAGCACGGCATAATATTATTGCCGGACACAGGTGGAGCGGCTCCGTGGCGTCCAGAACCGTCGTCAACAATCCCGGATCACAGTCGGAAGACAACGCCAGGACGGCAGCAGGCAGCGATGCCATGCTCAAGCGCCTCGAGCGCCACATGCGCGACTCGATCCTGCCGGGCGAGGCGCCGCTTGCGGGCAAGGCCAGCAGCGAAGCGGCGGACTTTCTGCTGGATACGGCCCGGCGGCGCGATGCGGGCCGCTCGGCGCTGGCGCTGATTTCGGTGAGCGAGGAGCGCCGCTTTCTGCGGATCGCGATCGTCAATGACGACATGCCGTTCCTGGTCGATTCGATCGCCGCGACGATCGCCGCGCATGGCATCGCGATCGACCGGCTGGTCCATCCCGTGATCTGCGTGAGCCGCGATGCCGACGGCGAACTGACCCGGCTGGGAAGCGCCGCCGACAAGGGCCGCGAATCGATGATCTACATCGAAACCGAACGGGTCGATGCGCGGCAGCGGCGTGCGCTGAAAGCCGCGCTGCGTGCGGCCCTGGGCGATGTTCGCGCGGCGGTGGCCGATTGGCCTGCCTTGCAGGCGCGCATGATCGAGGATTCGGGGCGTCTTTCTTCGCCGGAAAACGCGCTGCTGCTGCGCTGGCTCAACGACGGCATGTTGACCCAGCTCGGGCACCTGACCCGCAGGCGCGACGGCGTGCAATCGGACGTTCTGGGGGTCTGCCGCAAGAGTGCGCGGCAGCTGCTGGCCGACGCCTCGTTCGAGCGGGCGTTCGCCTGGTTCGACGCCCAGGCGGGGCGCGACCTGCTGATCGTCAAGTCCAACCTCATTGCCAATGTCCACCGCCGGGTTCCGCTCGACCTGTTCATCGTTCCGATCCGCACCCGCGGCAAGGTGAGCGCGCTGTCGGTTCACGCCGGGGTCTGGACCAGCGCCGCGCTCGCAAGCCCGCCGCAGTCGGTGCCCAGACTGCGCCAGGCGCTCCAGACTCTGGGCGAGCGGCTGGGGTTCACGCATGGCGGCCATGCCAGCAAGGCGCTGGTCCACGCGCTCACTGCGCTGCCGCACGATCTCCTGATCGGTTTCGACGAAGCCAGTGTCGAGCGCGTTTCCACCGCGATGATGAGCCTGGTCGACCGCCCGCGTCCGCGGCTGGTCATGGTCGAGGCACCGCTGGCGCGGCACATGTTCGTGTTCGTCTGGTTCCCGCGCGACCTGCTGGCGACGCAGGTGAGGTTGCAGGTCCAGGCGATGCTGGAGGAGCACGACGGGGTCGAGGTGCTCGACTGGGGGCTCGAGGTCGAGGGTGGCAACCTTGCCATGCTGCGTTTCGTGCTCGACATCCGCAATGCTGCGGCGCCGCTCGACGAGGAGAAGCTCGAGGCGCGGCTGCAGGACATGCTGCGCGGCTGGGGCGAGGCAGTCGAAAGGCAACTGGGCCAGCTGGAAGACGCTTCGCGGGCGGCGGCACTGACCGCGCGCTATGCCCACGCCTTCCCGCAGAGCTACCGCATCGAGCATGGCCCGGCCGAGGCGGCGGCCGATATCCTGCGGTTGCGCAGCCTGGCAGGCGACGAGGCGAGGGACCGCGATGCGCGGCTCTATCGCCTGGCGGGCGACCGCGCCGATTGCCTGCGAATGAAGATCTACCAGCAGCAGGGCGCCCTGCCGCTGTCCGATGCCGTCCCGGCGCTGGAAAATTTCGGCTTTCGCGTGCTGACCGAGGTGCCGACCTCGCTCGATCAGGGGCGGCTGGGGACGATCCACGACTTTACCCTGGCGCTGCCCGAAGGCGATATGGGCGACGCGCTGTTCGCCCGCGCGGATACAATCGAAAGCGCGATCGCTTGCGTGCTCAACGGGCTGAGCGAGGACGATCCGTTCAACCGCCTGATCGCGGGGACCGGACTGACCGCGCAGCAGGCCGACTGGCTGCGCGCCTTCTATCGCTATCTGCGCCAGACCGGCCTCGGCTTCACCATCTACACCGTGGTCGACGCGCTGCGCGCCGCGCCGCAAGTGACGCGGGCGCTGGTCGACCTGTTCATCGCCCGCCACGACCCCGCGTTCGCCGGCAATCGCGAAGCTGCCGCCGCCGAGGCAACACAGGCGCTGCGCCGCGGCCTCGGCCATGTCGCCGCGATCAACGATGACCGGCTGCTGCGGCTCTATCATGCACTGATCAAGGCGATCCTGCGCACCAACGCCTTTGCTCCCGCCGGTCACGAAGCGCTGGCCTTCAAGATCGATTCGGCACTGGTGCCGGGCCTGCCCAAGCCGGTGCCGTGGCGCGAGATCTGGGTCTATTCACGCCGGGTCGAGGGCATTCACCTGCGCGCAGGCCCGGTCGCGCGGGGGGGGCTGCGCTGGTCAGACCGGCGCGACGATTTCCGCACCGAAATCCTCGGGCTGATGAAGGCGCAGCGGGTCAAGAACGCGGTAATCGTGCCCACCGGGGCCAAGGGCGGCTTCTATCCCAAGCAGCTCCCCTCGCCCGTGCGTGACCGCGACGGCTGGGCCGCCGAAGGGCAGGCGAGCTATGAACTGTTCATCCGCACGCTGCTGTCACTCACCGACAATATTGTCGATGGCAAGGTCGTGCATCCGCAGGACGTGGTGATCCACGACGGCGAGGACCCCTACTTCGTGGTCGCCGCCGACAAGGGTACAGCGCGCTTTTCCGATGTCGCCAACGGTATCGCGCAAAAGGCCGATTTCTGGCTTGGCGATGCCTTCGCCAGCGGCGGCTCGAACGGCTATGACCACAAGGCCATGGGCATCACCGCGCGCGGGGCATGGCTGTCGGTCCAGCGGCATTTCCTTGAAATGGGCGTCGATGTGCAGAAGGACCCGGTGCGCGTGGCCGGTTGCGGCGACATGTCGGGCGACGTGTTCGGCAACGGGATGTTGCTGTCGAAGTCTCTTCTGCTGGTCGCCGCCTTCGACCATCGCCACATCTTCATCGATCCCGATCCCGATCCGGCGAAGAGCTGGGCCGAACGCAAGCGGCTTTACGATCTGCCGCGTTCGAGCTGGGAGGACTATGATCCATCGCTCATTTCGAAGGGCGGCGGGGTATGGTCGCGCGATGCGAAGACGATCAAGCTCTCGAAGCGCGCCTGCGATGCGCTGGGACTGGACGGGACGGTGCATGAGCCCGATGCCTTGATCAGCGCGATCCTGAAAAGCCCGGTCGACCTGATCTGGTTCGGCGGGATCGGCACCTACATCAAGAGCGAGGCCGAGAACAATGTCCAGGTGGGCGACCCGGCCAACGACGTGCTGCGCGTCAGTGCGGACGAACTGCGCGCCAAGGTGATCGGCGAAGGCGCCAATCTGGGCGTGACGCAGGCGGGCCGGATTGCCTTTGCCCTGCGTGGCGGGCGGGTCAATACCGATTTCATCGACAATTCGGCCGGCGTCGATTGCTCGGACAACGAGGTAAACATCAAGATCGCGCTGGCGGCGGCAACCCGTTCGGGCCAGCTTTCGGAGAAGCGGCGCAGCGCATTGCTGGTCGAAATGACCGATGAGGTTGCCGGAATCGTGCTCGAGGACAACCGTCTCCAGGCGCTCGCACTGTCGATCGCCGAGGCCGGCGGAGCACGGACGGCAGCCGCACACATGCGGCTGATCGAAAAGCTGGAAGAAACCGGGAACCTCGATCGCCGCACAGAAGGGCTGGCCGATCACGAAACCTATGCCCGCCGCGCCAGCGAAGGCCTGGGGCTCACCCGCCCCGAACTCGCCGTGCTGCTGTCTTCGGCCAAGCTGGCACTGCAGGATTCCATCGAGAAGAGCGATCTCGTGCTCGACAGCGCGCTCGAACCGCTGCTGATCGGCGGCTTCCCGCAGCCGATGCGCAAGGCCTTCCACAAGCAGTTGGCCAGCCACCAGCTGCGCGGAGAGATTATCGCCACCAGGCTGGCCAATCGCGTGGTCAACCGGCTGGGGCTGATCCATCCCTTCGAACTGGCCGAGGAAGAGGCGGTGGGACTGGCGCAGATCGCCTCTGCCTACGTCGCCGTCGAACGGCTGCTCGATCTGGAAGACCTGTGGCAGGCGATCGAGAGCACAAGGATGCCCGAAAAGGCGCGCCTGCTCCTGCTCGATCGCGCCGCCGCGGCAATCAGCTCGCACATGGCGGATATCCTGCGTCAGAGCGGCGGAACACTCGCCCCCGGCGATGCGATTGCGACGCTCGCACCCGCCGTGGGCGAGCTTTCGGGTGCGGCCGACAAGCTGCTCTCGGCCCCGGTTCGCGCCCGCTTTGCCCGGCTCGAGGCGCAGTTCGTCGAGGCGGGAGCGCCTGCGGCCCTGGCCGCCAGAGTGGTGCACCTGTTCGAAATCGACGGTTCGATCGGGCTCGCCGGGCTCGCGCGTGAAAGCGGGATGAAGTCCGAACTGATCGCGGCCGCCTTCATCGATCTGGGCGCACGGCTGGGGCTGGACTGGGCGCAGCAGACCGCCGAAGGCATGGCGCCATCCGATCCGTGGGAACGGCTGCTGGTCAACGGTCTGGCACGCGATTTCCAGCACATGCGGATCGAGTTCCTGCGCCGCTGCTGCAACCGCGAGGCGACCTTGATCGCCTCGGTCGAGCAATGGGCCGGTCAGCAAGCGGCGGCTGTGTCGCAGTTTGCTGCGACGATCGCACGGGCACAGGCGCAGACCCCGGCGGCCCCGGCCATGCTGGCGCAGATCGCAATCCAGGCGAGGAACCTGCTCGAACGCTGACCGACTACCGTCAGTCCCGCTCGCTGCGGCGCGACGCGCTTGACGCATGCGCTTTTTGCGGCAACCCATGCGCGCCATGGATAATGCAGATATCGTGATCGTCGGGACAGGCCATGCCGCTGCGCAGGCCGCCATTGCCTTGCGTCAGCTGGGGCACGAAAGCTCGATCATGATGGTGGGCCGCGACAGCGAGCCGCCGTATGAGCGCCCGCCGCTGTCCAAGGAATATCTGGCGGGCGAGAAACCGTTCGAGCGGATTCTGATCCGCCCCGCGCAGTTCTGGGCCGAGCGCAACGTCGATTTGAGGCTGGGCTGCACAGTCTCAGCGCTCGACAGCGAAGCGCACCAGGTCACGCTTACCAGCGGCGAACATGTCACCTATCGCAAGCTGATCTGGGCAGGCGGGGGGGATCCGCGCCGCCTGTCATGCCCCGGCGCAAATCTCGCCGGGGTCCATGCGGTGCGCGACAAGAGCGATGTCGATGCCATCATCGCCGAGCTCGAGCGCGGCGCCAGCAGCGTTGCGGTGATCGGGGGCGGCTATATCGGGCTTGAAGCTGCCGCCGTACTGCGCAAGCTGGGCTGCGAGGTTACGGTAATCGAGGCTCTGCCGCGCGTGCTTGCCCGCGTGGCCGGTGAAGAGCTGTCGTCATTCTATCAGGACGAGCATCGCCGGCACGGGGTCGATATCCGCCTCGATTGCGAAGTCGAAGCGATCGAGGAAGGCAATGGCCGCGCCACCGGCGTGCGGCTGGCCAGTGGCGAGATCATTGCCTGCGACATGGTGATCGTGGGGATCGGCATCATTCCATCGGTGGGTCCGCTGATCGCGGCCGGGGCAGCGGGAAGCAACGGGGTCGATGTCGACATCCACTGCCGCACCACGCTCGACGATATCTATGCCATTGGTGACTGCGCTGTTCACGCCAATCCGTTTGCCGATTCCGCGGTGATCCGGCTCGAATCGGTACAGAACGCCAATGACATGGCCACCGTCGCCGCGCGCGCGATCATGGGCGATTTCCAGCCCTATCACGCGCTGCCGTGGTTCTGGTCGAACCAGTATGACCTGAAGCTACAGACTGCGGGCCTTTCGCTCGGTTACGATGAAACCGTGCTGCGCGGCGATCCGGCCACGCGCAAGTTCACGGTTGTCTATCTCAAGCAGGGGCGGCCGATCGCGTTCGACTGCGTCAACAATGTGAAGGATTACGTCCAGGGCCGCAAGCTGCTCGAACACGGAATCGGTGCGGTTGACCGGGCCTTGCTGGCCGATCCCGAGGCTCCGCTCAAGGATTTGATCTAGGGTCAGGACTCATTAAGCCGCGCCAGCGCCCATCGAGCAGCTTCGGCCACCACCGGATCGGGATCGCTCAAGAGCGCCGCAACCGGCGCTGACAGCCGCGAATCGCCGCTGTTGCCCGCCGCGATCAGGCAGTTGCGGATGAACCGGTCACGCCCGATCCGCTTGACCGGCGAGCCTGCGAAAAGCTGGCGGAACGCCGCATCGTCAAGCATGAGCAAATCGCCCAGCGCTGGCGAAACCAGTTCCGCCCTGGGCAAAAAGTCGCGGTGGCTGGCGGCGGCGGCGGCGAACTTGTTCCACGGGCACACGGCCAGGCAATCGTCGCAACCATAGATGCGGTTGCCGATGCTCTCGCGGAATTCCTCGGGTATCGGGCCCTTGTGCTCGATGGTGAGATAGGAAATGCAGCGCCGCGCATCGAGCCGATACGGCGCGGGGAAGGCATCGGTGGGGCAGGCCCGCTGGCACGCATCGCACGAACCGCAGCGATCGCGGTGCGGCGCATCGGGGGGTAGCGCCAGCGTGGTATAGATCGAGCCGAGGAACAGCCAGCTGCCATGTTCGCGGCTGACCAGATTGGTGTGTTTGCCCTGCCAACCGATTCCCGATGCCTCCCCCAACGGCTTCTCCATGACAGGTGCGGTATCGACGAACAGCTTGAGTTCGGATTCCGGCTCGGCCGCGATCAGCCAGCGTGCCAGCGCCTTGAGCCTTTTCTTCAGCGTATCGTGATAATCCTTGCCCTGCGCATAGACCGAGATGCGTGCCCTTGACGGGTAGCGCCCCAGCGCCCGTGGATCATGCCCGGGCGCATAGCTCATGCCCAGCACGATCACGCTTTGCGCCGCGGGCCAGAGCGATTGCGGGCCGCGCCGCTGGTTCGCGCGCGCCGCCATCCATTCCATCGAACCGTGATGGCCCTCGCCCAGCCATTGCTCCAAACGGCGCGCCCGCAGCGGATCGTCGGCAGCAGAACAGATGCCGAAAGCGACGAAGCCAAGCCGTTCAGCTTCTGCCTTCAGCCTTTCGCGCAGGTGATCGCTTTTTCCGGCATTAACCACGCTTGGGGTTGCTCCCGTTCAGCCATGAGGGTTAATCCCCGGCCATGAACACGGCGCTAGGCGATCCATCGAAGGCAGGCAATCCCGCGGCGGCCCGCGCCTTGGCGATCGAGGCGCGTGGCCTCGTCAAACGGTTCGACGGCACGTTGGCGGTCGATGGGGTCGACATTGCGGTCGAGGAAGGCGCGATTTACGGCATTCTGGGGCCCAATGGCGCGGGCAAGACCACGACCTTGCGCATGCTGCTGGGGATCATCGATCCCGACGAAGGGGTGCGCCGCGTGTTCGGCCATGACCGGCCGCATGAAATTGCCCGGCTGATCGGCTACCTGCCCGAAGAGCGCGGGCTCTATCCGGCGATGAAGGCGATCGAGGCGATTGCCTTCATGGGCGCGCTGCGCGGGCTGCCGCTTGCCGAGGGGCGCAGGCGCGGGCTTGAACTGCTCGAGCAGCATGACCTGGCCTATGCCGCACAGCGCCAGATCAGGCAGCTGTCCAAGGGCATGGCGCAAACCGTGCAATTGCTGGGCACACTGGTGCACAGCCCGCGTCTAGTGGTGCTCGACGAGCCTTTCAGCGGGCTCGACGCGATCAATCAGGGCAAGCTCGAGGCGATGATCCGCCGCCTGGCGCACGAAGGCACCACGGTAATCTTTTCGACCCATGTGATTCACCATGCTGAGCGGCTGTGCGAAAGCGTGGCGATCATCGCCGCAGGCAAGGTTCCCTATGCCGGATCGGTCGGTGCCGCGCGCGACCGTATCCCCGCGCAGGTCAGGCTGGAGACCCGTGCCCGCGAAGGGGCATGGCTGGCCGCGCTGCCGCCCGACGCCCGGCGCGAAGGCGATCTCTTCATGTTCTCGCTTCCCGAAACCGGGGTCGAGCCGCTGCTCAGGCAGTTGATCGAGGGCAACGCCGGGATTCTTTCGCTCTCGATCGAACGTGCGGGCCTGCACGATGCCTTCGTCCACATCGCGGGCGAGGCGGCGGCGCGTGCGCTGGCCAGCGATGCAGCGGGGGAGGCGAAATGATGCGCGAAGCCATGCCCGCGCCGTCCACGCCCGATTCCCGGCTTTCGCTTGCAAACGCGGCCTGGGTGGTGGCGCGGCGCGATTTCCTGGCGGTCCTGTTCAGCCGCGCATTCCTGTTCTTCCTGCTCGGCCCACTGTTCCCGGTCATAGTCGGCGCGCTGGCAGGCGGGATCAGCGGCCAGGTCCAGCGCGAGGCGACCAGCAGCGAAATCGCGCTGGCAATGGACGGCGCCGACAACGCCGCCATGGTCGCGGCTGGCGAAACCCTGCGACCGCAGCTCGGTTCGATGCTGCCACATCTCGCGCCGCTTGCGCAGGCGGAGGATGCAACGTTCGACGCCCGCGCCTTTCTCGAGCAGAAGCGCGGCAACTATGCCGCGATCGCCCAGGGCACGCTGGCGCACCCGGAGCTGGTGGGCACCCGGGAACAGGTCGAACGCTGGCAAGGCACGATCGGCCTGATCGCCGCGACCGCTGCCCAAACAAGCCCGGGCGCCTTCCCGCCCGTGCAGGCCGAACTGGTCGCGACCAGCGCTTCTGCCGAACGCGGCAACCGGATCAGGACGGCGCAGGCCGCGCAAATGCTGCTGTTCCTCCTGACCATGCTTCTTGCGGGAATGGTGCTGTCCAACCTCGTCGAGGAGAAGGCCAACAAGATCATCGAGATTCTGGCGGCGGCCATTCCGATGGACGCGGTGTTTATGGGCAAGCTCGTCGCCATGCTGGGCGTGTCGTTTGTCGGCCTGGCAGTGTGGGGCGGGACCGGGCTGGCATTCTGGGCCGTCGCCGGCGAGGCCATCGTCCAGCAAACCGGGTTCAATCCGGCGGCGCTGCCTGCTCCGGCGGTCGGCTGGCCGTGGTTCCTGGCGCTCGGCGTGCTCTATTTCGCCATGGCCTATCTGCTGCTGGGATCGCTGTTCCTCACCATCGGGGCGATGGCGGCCACGGTTCGCGAAGTGCAGACGCTGTCGATGCCGGTCACGATGATGCAGCTGATGGTGTTCTTCATCGCCGCCTATACCATCACCCAGCCGGGCACCGCGCTCGAGTTGCTGGCGATCGCTTTCCCCCTGAGCTCGCCCTTCGCGATGATGGCGCGCGCGGCCTTGCAGGAGGCGCTGTGGCCGCATGCGCTGGCGCTCGTGTGGCAGGCGCTTGCGGTGCTGTTGATCGTGCGCGGCGGTTCGCGGCTGTTCCGCACAAGGGTGATGAAATCGGGCAAGGCAGGGCGGGACAAGCCGCGCCGCAGGTGGTTCAGGCGCGTGCAGGCCGGGTGACGGAGCCGCCCAGCACAGATCGGTCGCAAATCGAAACCTTCTATTGACATTCCTGTCAATAGAAGCAGGATGGCCGCATCAGGATGAGCGACCGCCAGAGTCGCCAGGCATGTCGCCAGGCATGTCGCCGAGCACGGAGAGAGAGATGGCCACAATCGCCCCCGAACGCCCACAAGCCCGCACTTCACCCAAGGCGCATGAGGCCTTGCGCGAACATCTGGAGCACCATCCCGATGACCGGCTGGTGCACCCGAACAAATGGGATGTGAGCCGGTCCGACATCTATTACGAGGACCGCTGGCAGCCGATCTTCAAGGAAATGCGCGAGGCGGGGCCACTGCATTACATCCCCGAAAGCCCGTTCGGCCCTTATTGGGCGGTGGTCCAGCACAAGGCGATCCAGCATATCGAGGCGCTGCCCGAACTGTTCTCGTCGAGCTGGGAATATGGTGGGATCACCATTCTTGAGCGCCCAACCGATGCGCAGCTGGCCGAGACGGGGCGCGAACGCAACGAACTGCCGATGTTCATCGCCATGGACCGGCCCAAGCACACCGGCCAGCGCCGCACCGTCGCCTCCAAATTCACTCCGGGCGAAATCACCAAGATGGAAGCCGAGGTGCGCCAGCGCACAAGCGAACTGCTCGACAGTCTGCCCAGGGGCGAGGTGTTCGATTGGGTCGACAAGGTTTCGATCGAACTGACCACCGGCATGCTCGCCATCCTGTTCGGCTTCCCCTGGGAAGACCGGCGCCTGCTGACGTTCTGGTCGGACTGGTCGGGCGATACCGAACTGGCCACCGTGCGCGAGCTGGACGAGATGCGCTGGGAAATCCTCCACGAAATGGCGGCCTATTTCCAGTCACTGTGGATGGAAAAGGCGCAAGGCGAAGGCGGCGACGACCTCATCTCGATGATGATCCATTCTGAAGCGATGAGCCAGATGAGCCCGCAGGAATTCATGGGCAATCTGGTGCTGCTGATCGTGGGCGGCAATGATACCACGCGCAACACCATGTCGGGCATCATTCATTCCTTCGACAAGTTCCCCGACCAGCGCAAATTGTTCGAGGAGAACCCCGATCTGATCCCCAATGCGGTGCAGGAATGCATCCGTTACCAGACCCCGCTGGCGCATATGCGGCGCACCGCTACCCAAGACACCGAGGTGTTCGGCCAGCAGGTGAAGAAGGGCGACAAGCTGATCCTGTGGTATCTATCCGCCAATCGCGACGAGGAAGTGTTCGACAATCCCGACAAGCTCGACATCACGCGCGAGAATGCCCGGCGGCACATTTCCTTCGGCTATGGCATTCACCGCTGCGTGGGTGCGCGGCTGGCCGAGCTTCAGCTGCGCATACTGCTGGAAGAAATGCACAAGCGGCGCATGCGGGTGCATGTGGCGGGCGATGTCGAGCGCGTGCGCGCCAATTTCGTGCATGGCTTCCGCAAGCTCGAAGTCGAAATCACCAGTTTCTGAGCCGGACGTAGCGCTTCAGCGCCTTCGCACCTGCCAGACCTTCAGCTGCGGCGGTCCGCCGATTTCGACCGGGGCGAGTTTCCTGACGGCGATCACCGGCGCGGCAGGCATCACTACGGCGAAGAGCGCGAGCATGCCGACAAGGCGGCCTCCCCACCCGCGCGCATTGCGGACCGAGCGCGCGATTCGCCCGGCCAGCCACCCCAGCGCAATCGCGCCGATCACTGCCGCGAAGGCCATCGATCCGGGTTTCATCACCCCGGCGACGATCGCGGCGGCCAGCAGCAGCGAATATTCGAGCCACCAGTGTTTCAGCCAGTCCTTGCTGCGCATCGTCAGGACAATGCCGACCGCGAGCGCAATCAGCCCCTGAAACAGCGCCGGGACCGCCAGCACGGCATCCTGCTGCCAGACCGGCAGGCCCGGCCAGTCACGAGGCATCGCCAGGCATTGCCCGCCCGTCAGCGCGACAAAGCCCAGTGCCAGCGCCCCGGCCAGGCAAAACAGCGCAACCAGCATCGGCCGCGTCAGCTGCGGCAGCGCGGCGATGGCCCCGGTGCCCAGGGCGGCAACCAGGAAAAACCCGAGTTGTGGGGGCGAGATCACATGGCAATGGGCCTCAAGGTCGGCCACGCCGCGGGTCACGGCAAAGAGCGCCACCATGCCAAGTGCCATGACCTGCATGTAGGCGACCAGCCACCCGCGCAGTTGCGGTTCGCGCAGCCAGCGCAGCGCCAGCACGCCGCCAAATGCCGCCGTCAACGGCAACATCTCGAGCGAGATCATCGTGCCTGCGGCCATGGCAAAGCCCGCGGCCGCGCCGCCCATCATCGGCGAACGCCACGCGATCGCCCACAGTGCCAGTGCCGCCGCGAGTATCTGGTACGGGTAGTGATCGATCCTGAGCGGTTGAACCTGCTCGATTATCGCAGGCGCAAACCCGACCGCGAGGCAGGCGAAGACGGCGGATTCGACGCCGTGCAGACGCCAGGCCAGCCGCCCTACCGCAGCCAGGATCAGCCCCATGACCAGCAGCGGAACGGCGATCATCGTCACCTGTTCGGCCATCGGCTGCCCCATGAACGGCGTGAGCAGCGTGATCGAGAGCAACAGCGGCGCGTCGACCAGCCGCGACAGATCCATCGATGCGGCCTTGCCCGGGGCAATGCGATACTGATGCAGATCGAACCAGCCCTGCCCGGCAATCAGATCGCGGACCTGTGCCAGACGCAGCATCGAGTCGGCACCGGGCACGCGGCCCTGCGCGATGTCGTTTCCCGCCATCGCCAGCAGCAGCACGCACAGGCCCGCCCAGACCAGGAAAATCGCGCCACCCGGCCTGTCCCCTCGTCGGGCACGGCGATAGAACGTGGTCATTTCGCAGTACTGGCCAAGACCCGATCCCCTCGCAGCAGACGGTTCAGGCTGAAACCGGCCAAAACCCAGCCGACCCCGTCATGCCGAGAGGTAGTTGAGGCAGCCGGCGCAGCCCGCGCCGTGCGTCAGTCTGCCAGAAGCTGGGGACACTGCAAGCGCGCAGCGAGCAGCGCAAGGTCGTGGAGCGAAAGCGTATCGTCGAACACCACCCCGTACTGGCTGCCGCTGCGCCAACGGACCTTGGCCCTGTTTTCGCGCAGCCCGCCGCCCTCCAGCCTGACCGACTGATCGATCGCCAGCAAGTTATTGCACTCGATCCTGGCGCCCTGCTGCGACAGATTTTCCGCAAAGGCATCTCTTCGGCCCGCCAGCGTGATGACCGTCAGTGGGAACTGGATGCCGAGCCTGATGCTGCGTTTGGGGAAATCGCCCACTTCCGATACCAGCCGGTCGACATCGACTGATCCGACGAATTCGAAGCCGGCCTCGCGCCCTCTGATCCAGCGACATTCCATCTCGAACCGGTCGCCGCATTGCAGCTCAAGTTCGACCCGCTTGCAATCGGGCAAGGCGTGAAACAGCTTCACACTCACGCCGGTTGCCGAAACATCGCGCAGGACGCAGACGAATTCGCCATAGGAGGTGATCAGTTTGGCAGCGCGGATAAGCAGCCGGAACCGCGGCGCACGGCGCAGTTCGTCCGCATCGCTGCAGGCTGTATTCCCATCCGGCCGGAATCCCACATGGTCCATCGGAGCAAATCCCATGTCGAGCAGGCGGCATCCGCTGCCCGAGAATCTCAGTGTAGCATCGGCTAACACTCAGCATTGTAAGGCCAAAAGGGTTAAAGCAGAGATAATGAAGATGAGGGTTGCACCCGGACGGCCTGGCGCGGAAGCGCCCCGTGCATTCGCCAACGCCGCGCCGGCGGTTTGTGCTGCCTCGCACCCCTTCGTTTGGACTGGGGAGTTTCGAACCGAATCATACTTGAAGGAATTTCCCCGAACCCCACCGGGTTCGCAAGGCCGAACGGCCGCCCGCAGCGACGCGAGCAAAGCGAGCGTGAGCGAGGAAATCGCGAGCGCGGAAGCGCTTGCGAAAAACAAGAAACCAAAATCGCAGATTTTGGTGCGGGTGCCGGGACTCGAACCCGGACGTCCAAAGGACAGGGGATTTTAAGTCCCCGGCGTCTACCGTTCCGCCACACCCGCACTGCGGGCACGGTCTAGACCTTGTTCGATTTTGATTGAAACAAAATCTAGGTCCAGTTTCTTGTTTTGCCGTGATTTCCGGGTCGTGAAATGGAACATTTCACTCGAAATCACTCTAGCCAAGCAGGCAGACGCGGGCAATCACTGGTCGTTGAGCCGGCGCCGTATTTCCTTGCCGGCCTTGAAGAACGGGACCCGCTTCGAGGGGACATCGACCGTCGCCCCTGTACGCGGGTTCCGACCCTGGCGGGATTCGCGGGCGCGAGTCGAAAAGGCGCCGAAGCCGCGCAATTCCACCCGTCCGCCTTCGGCAAGGCGGCCTGCGATTTCGCCGAAGAAGATATCGGCCACCTGCTCGATTTCGTCGGCGCGCAAATCAGGATTGTCCTTGTGGAGCGCCTGCAAAAGCTCGGATCTGATCATGTCAATCTCCCGATCGCCTCCGGCACCTTGGATGCCCGAGGGCGCGACCGCCAGCGGGGTTGCCCCCAGTTCACGCATGCGGCGCCGCGACCCGACCGCCGATTGAGGTGCCATAATGTCAGAGCAGCCGCCCAATCGCAAGCTTTTGCAATGAAAATTGCCGTTATCAGCTCGGGAAAGTGCCCAGCCCGCCCCAGAGTCAGCCGTTCTCGAGCAATTCTTCGGGGACAATGCCCAGCCGCCGCATCCGCGCGCGGATTTCAGGCCACTCAGAGCGCAGGAAATCGGCCTTTTCACGCTGTCGCAAGCGCTCGGCCGCCCCTTTCACGACATACATGCCCACCCCGCGCTGGACCTCGACCAGCCCATCGGTCTGGAATTGCTGATAGGCCTTGGCGACGGTGAGCGGATTGGCCCCCTGTTCGGCGGCCAGCACGCGCACCGAGGGCAGCATGCCGCCTTCGGCATACTTGCCTTCGATGATCGCCGCGGCGATCCGGTCGCGCAGCTTGAGATAGACGGGGCGGCCCTGGTTCATGGAATATCTCGCATGGTGCATCAGTGCCATAATACAGCTATGCGCGTCAAGTTCCGCGGGTAATTCACCCAATTCCGGTTGCGGCTGAAACTAAGGCTTCACAGCGGCGATTGAGGCGTTAGGTTGCACGCCAAGGCCTCTGAGGGCCAAAAATCGATTTCAGCGGAGAGGCTTGCATGAAGGAACTGGCGCTTTGGAACGAGGGTGACTGGATCGCCGTGATCACGGTGGTCGTTCTTGCCGTTTTCCTGACAATAGGCGCGAAGATCGCCGTCCAGCGCGAACCGGAGTTCGCCGGGCACCCCAAAGGCCTCTACATGCTGTTCTTTGCCGAGATGTGGGAGCGGTTCTCCTACTACGGCATGCGCGCGCTGCTGATCTTCTATCTGACCCAGCACTGGCTGTTCAGCGACAGCAAATCGACCCTCATCTACGGCGCCTATACATCGCTGGTTTACATCACCCCGGTGCTGGGCGGCTATCTCGCCGACCGTTATCTTGGGCAGCGCAAGGCGGTGGTGTTCGGCGGCGTACTGCTGGCAGTGGGCCACAGCCTGATGGCGGTCGAAGGGGTCGGCGGGCAGGACGATCCGACCATCAACGTATTCTGGGCCGCGCTGGCGTTCATCATCGTCGGGTCGGGTTTCCTCAAGGCCAATATCTCGGTGATGGTCGGCCAGCTCTACAAGCTCACCGATATCCGCCGCGACGGTGCCTACACCATCTTCTACATGGGGATTAATGTCGGCGCCGCGATCGGCACGATCATGGTAGGTTATCTGGGCCAGACAATTGGCTGGGGTTTCGGTTTCGGCCTGGCCGGGATCGGCATGCTGGCGGGCCTCGTCGTCTTCGTTCTCGGCAAGAAGGCCTTGCGCGGTGCAGGCGAGCCCCCGGCGCCGATTTCGAGGCACAAGGAACTGACGCTTTACGCCACGGGAATTGCCGCGGTCGCAGTGATCTGGGCGCTCGTCCAGTATCAGGACGTGATTCAGACTTTGCTGGCCATTTCGGGATTCGCCCTGCTCGGCTATGTCCTTTACGAGAGTTTCAAGCTGCCCAAGGAGCCGCGCGAGCGCATGTTCGCGATCCTGTTCCTGATCAGCTTGAATCCGCTGTTCTGGGGTCTGTTCGAGCAAGCCGGCGGTTCCATGAACCTGTTTACGGATCGCTTCGTCGATATCGGCGGGGTGCCGGCTTCGATCTTCCAGTCGATCAATCCCATCTACATCATAATTTTCGCGCCGGTATTCGCGGCCCTGTGGCAATATCTGGGCAAGCGCGGCAAGGAGCCTTCGGCCCCCGCCAAGTTCGGTCTGGCATTGGTGCAGATGGGGCTTGCCAATCTGGTACTGGTCTGGGGCGCCGAAGCCTTTGGCATGGCCGCCATGACGCCTGTGATCTTCGTGTTCCTGTATTACCTGCTGGCGACAACTGGGGAACTTTGCCTCTCGCCGGTCGGGCTCAGCGCGATGAACCGGTTGGCCCCGACCCATCTCGCCTCGCTGATCATGGGCGCATGGTTCTACATGACCGCAGTCGGCAATTTCGTCGCGGGCAAGATCGGAGAGGCGACCGGCGGTCATGACGGAGAATTGAGCAAGCAGGGCCTGCTCGATATCTACGAAATGTTCGGCTGGATCTCGATCGGTGCGGCGGTTGCAGTGTTGCTGGTCAGCCCGGTCGTGAAGCGGTGGATGCACCTCGATACGCTGCGCGACGACGCTGCGCCGGGCGCGCAATAGCCTGGCCGGACGCAACGACAGGAACCGCCGCATTCGATCACTTCGGGAAGCACAAGGGTAGCATATGGTGAACGTCACTCGCGTTTTCGCAGGGCTGGGCAGCGCGCTGGCGCTCGCCGCCTGTTCATCGACCACCGGCGGCGCTGGCGAGGCAAACAGCGCATCGGCGGGCGCTGCGGCGGCAGAGGCGGGAGACGAAACCGCGAAAGACCCGCCCTTCCCATCGACCTACAAGCCATATCCGGGCGAACCCGTCGCGCTGGTTGGCGCGACCGTATTCGACGGCGCGGGCGGGCGGATCGACAACGGCACGGTGCTGCTGCGCGACGGCAAGGTGGTTGCCGCGGGCGCGGGCCTTGCCACCGATGGTTACCGCGTGATCGATGGCTCGGGCAAGTTCGTCACGCCCGGCGTGATCGACATCCATTCACATCTGGGCGATTATCCCACCCCCAGCGTCGAGGCGCATTCGGACGGCAACGAGGCGACCAGCCCGACCACTCCCGAAGTCTGGGCCGAACATTCGGTCTGGCCGCAGGACCCCGGCTTCACCCGTGCGCTGGCCAATGGCGGCGTCACTTCGCTGCAAATCCTGCCCGGCTCGGCCAACCTCATGGGCGGCAGGTCGGTGACGCTCAAGAACGTGCCCGCGCGCACGGTGCAGGGCATGAAGTTCCCCGGCGCGCCCTACGGCTTCAAGATGGCTTGCGGCGAAAATCCCAAGCGCGTCTATGGCGGCAAGGGGCGTGCGCCCTCCACCCGCATGGGCAATTTCGCGGCCAACCGGCAGGCATGGCTCGACGCCCTGGCCTATATGAAGGACGAGAAACGCAAGCGCGATCTGGGCAAGGAAACGCTGGCGGGCGTGCTCGAAGGCGATATCCTGGTGCACAACCATTGCTACCGCGCCGACGAGATGGCGCTGGTGATCGATATGGCCAAGGAGATGGGTTACCGCGTCAGTGCCTTCCATCATGCCGTGGAAAGCTACAAGATCGGCGATCTGCTCAAGGAAAACGACGTGTGTTCGGCCGTCTGGGCGGACTGGTACGGCTTCAAGATGGAAAGCTATGACGGCATTCCCGAAAACGCCGCGCTGATCCACAACCAGGGTGCCTGCGTCATCATCCATTCCGACAGCGATCAGGGCATTCAGCGCCTGAATCAGGAAGCCGCCAAGGCGCAGGCTGCCGGACGGCGCATGGGGATCGACATTCCCGATGCCGAAGTGGTGCGCTGGTTCACTCTCAACCCGGCCAAGGCCATGGGGATCGATGGGATGACCGGCAGCCTCGAGGCAGGCAAGATGGCCGATGTGGTGCTGTGGAACGGTAGCCCGCTTTCGGTCTATTCGCGGCCCGAGAAGGTGTGGATCGACGGTGCGCTGATGTATGATGCGCTCGACCCGAAGCGCCGCCCGGTGAGCGACTTCGAACTGGGCCAGCCCGGCGAAGGAGACGTGAAATGAGGCGTCTGTTCAACTGCGCCGCCGCGCTACTCGCACTCGCCGCCAACCAGGCCTCCGCGCAGGACATGGAGATCGTCAATGCGACGGTTGCGACAGGCGACGGGAGCGAGCCGATCATGGACGGCGTTGTGGTGATCGAGGGCGGCAAAGTCGTCTATGCCGGGCCGCAAGCAGGGGCCGGCAACTTCGAGTCCGGCACAGCGATCGACGCCGGGGGCAAATGGGTGACGCCGGGAATGGTCGCCGCAGTCACCAACCTGGGCCTGCTGGATGTCGGCGCGGTCGATCCCAGCAACGATGCGGGTGCGGCAAAGGCGCGCTTCAACGCCGCGCTCGACATTGCGACCGCGATCAACCCGGCATCGCAACATGTGCTGGTCGGACGCGCGCGCGGGATCACCCGTGCGGTGGTGACCGGCAATCCGGGCGGCTCGATCTTCGCCGGGCAGGGCGCGGTGATCGATACCGGTGCCGATCCGCAGCCGATCACCCGTGCCCGCGCCTTCCAGTTTGTCACGCTTTCGGAAAATGGCGCGCAGATTGCGGGCGGCAGCCGCAGTGCCAGCCATGTCGAACTTCGCAATGCGCTGCGTGAGGCGCGCGATTTCGCGGCGGGCAGATGGCAGGGTGACGACAACCTGCTCACCCGCGCCGATGCCGAGGCGCTCGGCCCGGTCGTCACGGGCAAGCAGAAGCTGTTCGTAGAGGCGCATCGCGCTTCCGACCTGCGCGCGGTGCTGGCGCTCAAGCGCGAGTTTGCCGCGCTCGACTTGGTGCTGGTGGGTGCCACCGAGGGTTGGCTGGTGGCGGATGAAATCGCCGCCGCAAAGGTGCCGGTGATCGCCGAAAGCCTTCAGGACCTGCCCCAAAGCTTCGAACAGCTTGCCGCGACACAGAGCAACATCGGCCGCATGCGCAGTGCCGGCGTGATCGTGGCGGTCAACGCCGCGACGATCGAGAACATGCACCATCTGGCGCAGCATGCGGGCAATCTGGTGGCGCTGGGCAGGATTCCGGGGGCCACGGGCCTGAGCTGGGGCGAGGCGCTGGCGGCGATAACCTCCGTTCCGGCGCGAATTGCCGGTTTCGGCGGCAAGCTGGGCGTGCTGGCGCCCGGTGCGGCGGGCGATGTGGTGATGTGGGACGGCGATCCGCTCGAGGTCTCCTCGGCCCCGGTGCAGGTCTTCATCGACGGGATCGAGCAACCGCTCGACAGTCACCAGAGCCGGCTGCGCGATCGCTATCGCGATCTTGACGAAAGCGACCTGCCCAAGGCCTACGACCGGTAGGCGGGGTGCTGCGACCATGCGTGCTTTCCGTGTGCGCTTGCCATGCCGCGCACTTTGTGGCCTGTTGCCCGGGAGGGAGGGACTTACGCCATGATTGAACCGCTGGCACAGCTTGTCGCCGCCAATCTCGCCTTCGTCGGGCTGCACTTCGCGCTGTCTCACCCGCTGCGCGCGCCAATGGTGCGCTCGCTTGGAGAGCGCGGTTTCCAGGCGGTCTATTCGCTCGTCAGCCTTGCCGCGTTTGTCTGGGTGATTGTGGCATACCAGGCCGCGCCAACTGCCGATCTGGCAGGTCCGGGCGACGCGGCATGGATCCTTTCCACGATCATCACGCTCCCGGCGCTGGTGCTGCTTGCGGGATCGTTCGCGGGCAATCCGGCACTGCCCATGCCCGGGGCGAAAGCATTGGCCGCAGCGCAGCCGCGCGGGGTCTTTCGCGTCACCCGCCACCCGATGATGTGGGCGTTCGGCCTGTGGGCGCTTTCGCACATCGTTCTCATGTGGAGCTGGCGCAGCGTGATCACCGCGGCCGCCATGGGTCTGCTCGCGCTCGTGGGCGCGCACCTGCAAGACCGCAAGAAGCGCGCGCTGATGGGCAATGCCTGGGTACAGTGGGAGGCCTGCACCCGTTATTGGCCACGGTTCGGCCAATTGGTAAAGGTCGGCCCACTGTGCTGGGCACTGGGCCTGATGCTGTGGGTGCTGATCAGCTGGGCACATTGGCCGCTTGCGGGCGTTCCCGCCGGGATATGGCGCTGGTTCTGAACCGGTTCACATTCACGATTGCAGAGTATGGCCCCGAGAAATCATAACCTTTTGTTTGTATCGCGTGCCAATAACATGCAGACATCGGCTGATGGGGGTGCCAAGGGCCTGAAATGAACCTGACGCTGCTTACCGCCGCCCTGCTATCGACTTCCTCTCCCGATGCGATTCTGGCCGATCCGCAGCTTGACGGCGGACAGGCGGCTGCGCCGTTGGGGCAGAGCGCGCCCGAAGAAGAAGCGACCGGCGCGCAGCAAGCCCCGCCGCAGGCCGTGCCTCCTGCGCCCGATACGGAACCACCGCCAACCGAGGGCGAGCCTGCTGGTGCCGAAGCGCCTGAAGGCAGTGCGATCGTTGTCACCGGGACTGCCGAGGCGCCTCACGGCGATCCGCTGGCGAACATCAACGCCACCAGCTTCGAGATCACCCAGAGCGTCGACCGCGCCGTGGTCGAGCCCATCGCTGAGGTCTATCGCGACGATTTCCCGCCGCCGCTGCGCAAGGGCCTGAAGAACTTCTTCCGCAACCTGCTCGAACCGGTCGTATTCCTCAATTACCTGCTACAGCTCAAGCCGGGCAAGGCATTCGAGACGCTGGGCCGCTTTGCCATCAATTCCACCATCGGCATTGCAGGGCTGGTCGATGTGGCCAAGAAAGAGCCTTTCAACCTGCCCTATCGGCGTAACGGTCTTGCCAATACGCTGGGCTATTACGGCGTGGGAACGGGGCCATTTCTGGTGCTGCCGTTGGTGGGGGCGACAACGCTGCGCGATTTTCTGGGCGGCCTGGCCGACGTGTCGGTGCTGCCGACTGCGGTTGGCAAGCCGTTCAGCTCGCTGAAATATGGCATCCCCGCCTATACGGTCAATTCGCTCGAATTCCGGATCGAGTTCGACGAACGGCTCAAGGCGATCAACGCCGCCGACGATCCCTATACCGCGATGCGCGAAATCTATCTGTGCCAGCGCGAGGCGGACATCGCCGCACTCAAGAACCGGCCTCCGGCGCGCGATTGCAGCCCTGAGGCGCTGTTTGCCATCGATGACGCCGAACTGGATGAAGGCGTGCCTGAGGGGATCGAGCCGCAGCCGGATATCGACACTGCATCGCAGGCGGATGTCGTCACGCCTCCGCTCGAAACTGCCCCGGTCGAACAAGACGAGGAAGCAGCCGCCCCGGCCAGCGAAGAAGCACTCGCTACTCCGCAGTGAAGCGAGGCGCGCGCTTTTCGATCAGCGCATTGACGCCTTCCATGTGATCTTCGGTCAGATGCAGCAGCGCCTGCGTGTTTGCGGCCATTTCGAGTGCGGTGTCATAGCTGGTCGAACGCCCCTGCCGTATCAGGTTCTTGGTGTGGCGCAGCGCGTGCGGCGGCATCGCCGCAATCCTTGAGGCCAGCGCCCGCGCCGTTTCCATCAGCGCTTCGGGTGCGACCACGCGGCTGACCAGTCCCCAGGCGAGCGCGGTCTGCGCATCGATCACATCACCGGTATAGAACAGCTCCGCCGCGCGCGCCTCGCCAATCACGCGCGGCAGAATCCACGCGCCGCCATCGCCCGGCGCGATCCCCAGCTTGAGGAAAGTCACGCCGAAGCGGGCATTGTCGCTGGCGATGCGGATATCGGCGAGGCAGGCGAGATCGCAGCCCAGCCCGACCGCCGGGCCATTGACCGCCGCGATCAGCGGCACGCGCAGGCCATGGAGCGCACGCAGCAGCTTGTGAATGTTATCGCGGTAGCCGTCCGAAATGTCCGGCGGGGTGCCGCCGAACATGCCGCCGCGCTGCTGCATCGCCTTGATGTCGCCGCCCGCGCTGAAGGCTCGCCCCGCACCCGTCAGGATCACGCAGCGCACGCCCAGGTCGGCGTTGATCGCGTCGCAGGCAGCGGCAAAGGCCTCGCCGTCGCCGCTTGCGCCGAGCGAGTTCATCGAATCGGGGCGGTTCAGGGTGAGGGTGGTGATATGGCCGGCGGTATCGACTTTGAGGAGAGGCATGGAGAGCGGTCCTTGCGGAATTCGGGAAAATGTCATACATGTATGACAAGGAGTATCAATCATGCTTGCCGTCCGACTCGATCCCGATCTTGAGGCCCGCCTGACCGTCATGGCCAAGCGTTCCGGTCGCAGCAAGAGCGACTTCGTCCGCCGCGCGATCGAGGACCGGATCGATGAGATGGAGTGCATCGCCCTGCTTGAAGAGGCGATGCGCGATCCCGATGCGGGCAAGACCATTTCCCACGAACAGATGATCCGCGAACTTGGCCTGGACGCTTGAGTACGAAGCGTCGGCGCGCAAGGCCTTGCGCAAACTCCCCCGCGATGTTGGTCTGCGAATCGTAACCACTCTGGGAAAGGTCGCGGATGCGGAAAACCCGCGCGACCGGGGCAAGGCGATGGCGGGCGAGTGGGCGGGCCACTGGCGCTACCGCGTGGGCGATTACCGCGTTATCGCCCGGATCGAGGATGGCCAGATGGTGATCGTAGCCATTGCCGTGGGCCACCGGCGCGAGGTCTATCGCTAGCGCGGGCACCCGTTCAGGCGACCGGACCCATCTGGCTCAGCGCTAGGCCCGCGCCTCTTCCACACCCGCCGAATTGTGGCGCAGCGCTTTCAGCACCGTGTCGACGATTCCGGCGGCGTTGAGCCCCGCCGCATCGTACTGCCTGACCGGATCGTCATGATCCTGGAACGCATCGGGCAGGCGCATGGTGCGCACTTTCAGCCCCGCATCGGTCAGCCCCTCGTCGCTGGCGAAAGTCAGCACATGCGCGCCGAGCCCGCCGATGGAGCCTTCTTCCACCGTCACGATGACTTCGTGCGTGCGCATCAGCTTCTCGATCAGCTGCGTATCGAGCGGCTTGGCGAAGCGCATGTCGGCCACCGTCGTCGACAGCCCCCTGGCCTCGAGCTGATCGGCGGCCTTCATGGCCTCGGCCAGCCGGGTGCCGAGCGAGAGGATCGCGACCTTGTTTCCTTCGCGGACCACGCGGCCCCTGCCGATCTCAAGCCTCTGCGGAACCTCGGGCAGCGCCGCGCCGGTGCCGCTCCCGCGCGGATAGCGAAACGCGATCGGCCCCCCGTCATGTTCGGCAGCGGTATAGGTCATGTGGACCAGCTCGGCCTCGTCCGCCGCCGCCATCACCACCATGTTGGGCAGGGTGCAAAGATAGGTGAGGTCGAAACTTCCCGCATGCGTCGCGCCGTCGGCGCCGACCAGCCCCGCGCGGTCGATGGCAAAGCGCACCGGCAGGTTCTGGATCGCGACATCGTGCACCACCTGGTCGAAGGCGCGCTGGAGGAAGGTGGAATAGATCGCGGCAAACGGCCTCAGTCCCTGCGCCGCCAGCCCGGCGGCGAAGGTAACCGCGTGCTGTTCTGCAATCCCCACGTCGAAGGCGCGGTCCGGATGCGCCCTGGCAAAGCGGTCAACCCCTGTGCCCGATGGCATGGCTGCGGTAATCGCGCAGATACGCGGATCGGTTTGCGCCAGCTTGGCCAGCGTATCGCCGAACACGTCCTGGTAATTGGGCGCGCCAACCGCGGATTTGGCCTTCTCGCCTGTCACCACATCGAATTTGGGGACGCCGTGATACTTGTCGGCGCTGTTTTCCGCCGGGGCATAGCCCTTGCCCTTCTGCGTCACCACATGGACAAGGCACGGGCCCTCTGCTGCATCGCGCACGTTCTCGAGCACCGGGACCAGTTGCTCGAGATCGTGCCCGTCGATCGGCCCGACGTAGTAGAACCCCAGCTCCTCGAACAGCGTACCGCCCATCGCCATGCCGCGCGCGAATTCGTCGGTCTTCTTCGCCGCGCGGTGCAGCGGCTCGGGCAGCTTGCGGGCGAATTTGCGCGCCAGTTCGCGCAGGCCGAGGAAGCGCGCGGAAGTGACCAGCCGCGCCAGATAGCCCGATAGGCCGCCCACCGGCGGCGCGATCGACATGTCGTTGTCATTGAGAATCACGATCAGCCGGTTACCGGCCTGTTCGGCATTGTTCATCGCCTCGTAGGCCATGCCCGCGCTCATCGCGCCGTCGCCGATCACCGCGATGCCGCGCCCCGGCTCGCCCTTGAGCTTGGCTGCGACCGCAAACCCCAGCGCCGCCGAGATCGAGGTGGACGAATGCGCCGCGCCGAACGGATCGTATTCGCTTTCACTGCGCCGGGTGAAGCCCGACAGACCGCCGCCCTGCCGCAGCGTCCGGATCCGGTCGCGCCTGCCGGTGATGATCTTGTGCGGATAGGCCTGATGGCCGACGTCCCACACCAACCGGTCACGGGGCGTGTCGAAGACATAGTGGACCGCCACCGTCAGCTCGACCACGCCCAGCCCCGATCCCAGGTGCCCACCGGTGGAGCCGACCGCATCGATCATTTCGGCACGCAGTTCATCGGCGAGCTGGCGCAGCTGCGACCTTTCGAGTTTGCGCAGGTCCGCCGGGAACGCGACCTGGTCCAGCAGCGATGTTAGGGGACGATTGCTCATGTCAGCGATCTACACACGATAAGCGGCACTGTCGATGAACCCGTTATCGCCCCGGGTCAGCCGGCGCATCCCTGGCAAAGTCCGCGCACCTCGATCACCGGGCGTTCGGGCTTGAAGCCGTGCGACTGCGCAATCTTGCGGATCATCTCCGCGATCTCGTCATCATCGACATGCGTCGCCTCGCCGCATTCATCGCAGACCAGGAAGATGCAATCATGCTCGCAGCCGGGATGGCTGTTGGCGAGAAAGGCATTGGCGCTTTCGACCCTGAGCGCAAGATTGTTGGCCACGAACAGGTCGAGGATGCGATAGACACTGTTGGGTGCCACTCGCCTGCCGCGCAGCCGCGAGAGGTTGTCGGCAATGTCGTAGGCGGAGGCCGGACGGTCGTGCCGCGCCAGTTCCGCAAACACCGCCTCGCGCATGCCGGTCCATTGCTCGCCCGCTGCCGTCAATGAAGCGCGGGCGGCACCGATCAGGCCGGTGCCCGAATGTTCGCGGTGAGCATGTTCATGGCAGGTCATACGCCCATATAAGCGCTTGTGGGTCGCTGCGCCAAGAGCCGGATAGATCGCGCGTCGCGCCTTCGCGCCCGCAGGGAGCTATTCGCCTATGGTTTGCCCGGTGGTTTGCCCCGCGGTTTGCCCCGTGGTTTGCAATGCGTCGGGGGAAGTCGCGGCCTGCGCCGGATCGGCCAGATCGCCATCCCAGTGCGGAACGCTGATCATTGTAATCAACGCGACCCCGAGCGCGAAACCGATCGCGAGGCTGCGATAAAGATCTGGCTTGAAGAGGTTCATGCAATGCGTTCCATGCGTTCAGATTCCGGCAGGTTCCGGCAATTTACGGGCTTACAGCGCCCTGTGGCCGTTCCACTTGCCACTTGGTGAACGCGGCGCCCTTGTCAGCCTGTTCGCGCGACGGACCGTGATGGTTACACGATGAAGCGATCAAGGTGTGCCGCAAGCAAGGCAGGCGGCTGGCCGAATCACCCGATCATCAATGCCGGAAATGGCGCATCCCGGTGAACACCATCGCCAGCCCGGCCTTGTTGGCCGCTTCGATGACTTCGTCGTCACGGATCGATCCGCCAGGCTGGATCACTGCGGTCGCCCCGGCCTCGGCAGCGGCAAGCAGCCCGTCGGCGAAGGGGAAGAAAGCGTCCGAGGCAACCGCGCTGCCCACGGTGCGCGATTGCTCCCAGCCATATTTTTCGGCAGCTTCGGCGGCCTTCATGGCGGCGATGCGGCTCGAATCGCGCCGGTTCATCTGCCCGGCGCCAATGCCTGCGGTCGCCCCGTCCCTGGCATAGACGATCGCGTTCGATTTGACGTGGCGCGCCACGGTCCAGGCGAACAGGCAATCCTTGAGCTCCTGCTCACTGGGCGCACGGTCCGTCACCACCTTCAGATCGTCTGCAGAAATCGCGCCGTTATCGCGCGTTTGCACCAGCAGCCCTCCGGTAATCAGCTTGATCGTCAGCCCGCCGCGGCGCGGATCGGGCAATTCGCCGGTGACGAGCAGACGCAGGTTTTTCTTGCGCGCAAAGACCTCGCGCGCCGCATCGCTCACCGACGGGGCGATCACCACTTCGGTAAAGATCTCGCAGATCGCCCCTGCGGTCGCACCATCCAGTTCGGTGTTGACGCAAACGATCCCGCCGAATGCCGATACGCTGTCGCATTGCAGCGCGGCCTCCCAGGCTTCGATCAGGCTGCCCGCCTGCGCCACGCCGCAAGGGTTTGCGTGCTTGACGATCACAACGGCCGGATCGCCCCCGCGAAACTCGGCGCACAGTTCCAGCGCAGCATCGGCATCATTGTAATTGTTGTACGAAAGTTCCTTGCCCTGGAGCTGGCTTGCCTGGGCAATGCCTGCGCGATGCGGCCCCGCCGGCGTATAGAGCGCGGCCTGCTGATGTGGATTCTCGCCATAGCGCAGGACCACCGGGGCCTTGCCGTTGATCGCCAGCATGTCGGGGAACAGCTGCTGCTGATCGGCAAAGGCGAACCACTGGCTGATCATGCTGTCATAGGTGGCGGTGGCGGCAAAGGCCTTGGCCGCCATGGATTTGCGAAAGGCCAATGACGTTGCCCCACCGCGCGCGCTCAATTCCCCCAGCAGCGCGCCGTAATCGGACGGATCGGTGAGGATGGTGACGAAGGCGTGATTCTTGGCGGCAGAGCGCACCATGGCCGGGCCGCCGATGTCGATATTTTCGATGATCTCGTCGCGCGGTGCCCCGCGCATCACCGTCGCCTCGAACGGATAGAGGTTGACCACCACCAGATCGATCGGTGCAATTGCATGCGCTTCCATCGCCGCGACGTGCGCCGGATCGTCACGCACTGCCAGCAGGGCGCCGTGTACCTTGGGGTGGAGCGTCTTGACCCGGCCATCCATCATTTCAGGAAAGCCGGTCAGGTCGGCAACATCGCTCACATCGAGGCCCGCGTCGCGCAGCGCCGAGGCAGTACCGCCGGTCGAAACCAGTTCGATGCCGTATCCCGCCAGCGCACGGCCCAGTTCGACAAGTCCGGTCTTGTCGGACACCGAAAGCAGTGCCCGCCCGATTTTCACATCGTTCACCTTGAAATTCACCCCATTTTCTTGAGCAGCCACGAGAAATGGCCCCCGCTGCGCGAGGTCATCCCTTCTATCACCACCTGACTGGTGGCATGCGGGCGGCCTTCGCTGTCGACCCAGATACTATCTTCCAGGATCGCCTGCGAGTTACATTCGCCCCCGGCCATGCGCAACTGCCAGTAACTGCCGTCCGGCATCAGCAGCCCCGCACCCCGGCGATCATCGCCCAGCCGCGGCTCGACCCCGGGGGCGAGATGGAAGCGGATTGCAAAGCCGATCTTGCCCCGCTTGCCGCTGCGGCCTTCAGGGACGAGTATATCCTCGCCGCGCAGTTCCCGGCCGTCTCCGCGCAGCATCAGGATACGGCGGTGCGTCAGGCCGAAGCGGGCGACGTAACCGTCATGACTGGCTTCGAGCTGCAATGCCTGCCCGCCCCGGCTCTTGACCGTGCGCCGGGCAAGTTCGACCTTCTCCACGCCCTTGCCCAGCTTGCCGCCGAGCAGCACCGCCGTGGAATTGGCATTGTCGAGCACCAGCGTCGAATGCGCGGCGCTCGCCCGCAGGCCCTGTTCGATACGGCACGGCACCAGCCCGCCTGCAAGCGCCGATCCGCCGCAGTTGACGATCAGCCGGTGCGGACCGTCGGACATTTCGAACGCCAGCGTCGAGGCACAGCCCCAGCGCGCATGGCGCGGTTTGGGCGGCGGCGCGGCATCGAACTGCACGATCGTCTTGCCCGCGCTCAGCCGGTGGAAGCCCCAGCCGCGCGGTTCCTTGAGCGGGCGCGTGCGCACCCCGCTGGCATCGACCAGCGCCGCCACGCGCTCGGCACCCGCCGCCCCGGCGCCGTGCCAGCTCCCCAGCCCGCCATCGCCGTGGCGCAGCGCCAACAGCGGCGGCACCAGCAGTTCGAGCATCACTGCCAGTGCCTGCGGCGCAGCGCGGCCAGCCGCCTTGTAGCAGGACAGAAGGTCGGTCAGCAGCGCGATCGCCTCCATCTGCGCCAGCGGGCTGCGCGACAGAACGCCGCCGTCATCGCCCACCAGCTCGCCCAGCGCGCGGATCAGCCCGGCTTCGCCATAGAGACGGCGCGGCCTGCCCTGCGGCATCAGCAGGCCAGCTGCCGTGACCGCGGCCCATCCGGCGACATCGCCCAGCCCGTCGCCGCTCTTGCCGACTCGCCGGTCGAGCCAGCGCGCGGTCGTCTCCATTGCCTCGAGCATCCGGCGGCGCCAGCGATCATCGCGGCCCGAGAGGATCAGCGGCGCGTGCACCAGCCAGGCCAGCAGGCGGTGCCCAGCGTGTTCGACCTGCCAGGCGGCGCCCTTGGCGGGCTGCGGATTGGCATCGAGCCAGATGCGGCACACGCGCTCTGCGGTTTCGGCGCATTGCTCGCGCGCGCCCGACGCCGCGAGGTCGGCCAGCCACGAAAATCCGTGCACCACCCGCTCGACCGGCGGAGCCAGCCGGGTGGATGAGGCCATATCCATTTGCCCGATCGCCGTCCTGACGCCGTGGATCAGGAAGAAACCGGCCCTCAGCGCCACGCCCGCCGCCCGGTCTCCCGTTGGCGGGCTCGCCACGGTGGCCAGCAGGCGCGGCATCGCGGGCCTGCGAAAGGGCGCGCTCAAGGTCGCCCCGGAAATTCCCATACGATAGGCCAACCGGATCAGCCTTTCGCCCGCACCCGCGGATGGCGGCACGAAATCGCTGAGCGCCAGCGCGCGCGATGCGGCGAGCGGCGCGACCTCTGCCGGCGCTCCGGTGCCCGGCTCCTCGACCTTCCGGGCAAGTGGCTGATCATCCTTCCTTGCCAGCGGAATGGCGCGCGGCGGCGGCGCGATATCGAGATCGTCGAACAGAAGTTGCTGATCGCCCCGATCACCGAACAGCGTATCCATTACGTCCCGCCGCGCCTGAGTGCCGCAATGTTGGCGGCATAGTTATCGGCGCCGCCGCTGAAAACGGCAGAACCTGCGACCAGCACGTCGGCCCCCGCCTCGGCACACTGCCGCGCGATCTGCGGATTGACACCGCCGTCGACCTCGAGGTGGATCGCCCTGCCGCTGGCATCGATGCGCTTGCGGATCGCACGAATCTTGTCGAGCTGCGATGCGATGAAGCTCTGTCCGCCAAATCCTGGGTTGACACTCATCACCAGAACCAGATCGATGTCGTCGATCAGATAGTCGAGCACCTCGACCGGAGTCGCGGGATTGAGCGAAATTCCCGCCTTCCTGCCCAGCGCCTTGATCGCCTGCACGGTGCGGTGCGCATGCGGCCCGGCCTCGGGATGGAAGGTAATGATGTCGGCCCCCGCATCGGCAAAAGCCGCGAGATACGGATCGACCGGCGCAATCATCAGGTGCACGTCGAAGGGTTTGGCGCTGTGCGGACGCAGCGCCTTCACCACCATTGGCCCGATCGTGAGATTGGGCACGAAGTGCCCGTCCATCACATCGACATGGATCCAGTCGGCCCCGGCGGCGTCGATCGCGCGCACTTCATCGCCCAGCCGGGCGAAGTCGGCTGAGAGGATCGAAGGTGAAATGAGCGGCTGCGCCATGGGTTTTCCGTATTCTGGAAGAACCTGGGGATTACGTCCCGCCGCGCGCGCTCACAAGCGCGGCGCGCCCCTTTTCCCCAAGCCTCCGCTGCATCGGGCATCGGCGGCGCCATTGCCGGCAATTCAGCCGCAATTCAGGGCCCGAACGCCATTGCGCCCACCATATGTATTGAAATTTCGCCCGCAAATGCGAATGGGCGGCCCGGACTGCGGATGATGATGACGAAATTGAAACAGCGACTTGTACAGATTTTCCCGGGCCTGGCGCTCGCGGCGGGCCTTGCCGCGGCCGTTGTTGCGCCAGCGATGGCGCAGGATCCCGATCGCCAGACGATCGCCAACAATCTGGCCCGTTGCGGCAACGGGGCGGGGCCCGCCGTAGAGGTGACGGTGAACGGAATCAGAAGCTCGAAGGGCATGGTGCGCGTGCAGAGCTACCGCGCGACTGCGTCCGAATGGCTGGAAAAGGGCCAGTGGATCAACCGCATCGAAGTCCCCGCGCGGGCCGGAACGATGACCTTTTGCGTGCCGCTACCCGAACCGGGCAGCTACGGCATTGCGGTGCGGCATGACATCAACGGCAATGGCAAGACCGATCTGCGCGAGGATGGCGGCGGAATGTCGAACAACCCGCCGATCAATATCTTCAATCTGGGCAAGCCCAGTTACAAGAAGACCGCGCTGAGTGTTGGCACGGCCGTGCGCTCGATCAGCATCGCTATGAGATATTGGTAAGCCGGTAGAGCCTTTCACCGCCGCGCTCGCCACACCGCGAACAGCACAAGGGGCGCGGCCATGACCGGGTGCCGCTCGCGCCACGGCGTCAGTTCCACCTTCACTCCGGTGTGCCGTTCGATCTTCCATGCGGCATAGCGCGCGGCGCCTTCGAACGTGGTGCTCGCCTTCACGAGGCGCAGGATGTTGAGCGCCTTGCCCATGCGGCGGCAGCGCGCCCACCAGCGCAGCAACTGCCTACGTCTGGCGGATGGCAGGTGCGGCACGATGACGTCACCGCTACGCCTGAATGCGATCCCCTGCGCCTCCAGCGCGGGCGCGAGCAACCCCTCGAAATGCTCCGCATTGACGGCGAGGATCGAATCCTCGCGCCCGCTCGGCTCAACCCGGAACTCTGCCGCGTAGGTGGCGCGAAACAGCGCGCGCCAGTAATCCTGCACCGCGCCCTGCGGCGGACCCAGCGCCGCCGCCAACCGCGCAGCGGTTTGCGCGGCCTCGGCCACGGCCCGCATGATCGCCTGCCCGGCCTGCGCGTCGCGCTGCCAGACCAGCGCGCTCGGCTGCACGAAACGCGCCCAGATCGTGCTGTCGATGCGTTCGCCGCGCGCGGCGCTGGCGAAAGTTTCAAGCGACATCGCGGCGATCTTGGCGCGCAGCAATTCACCCTCGAACTCCCACTCGCGGTAGCTTACGCGCGGCCAGATCCGCTCGCGCTGCGGCCCGGGCAGCAGCACATAGAAATCGAGCACGCCCTCACGCAGGCCGGTGCGCAGATTGGAACCGTAGAACAGCACCCCCAGTGCTTCTTCCGTCCCAGCCAGATGGACGGCCAATGCGGTAACGGCAGGATCGACCGGGGTGGCAAGGCCCGACGCCAGGCGCCGCTCAAGCGCTGTCATCATCCGGCCTCATGGTGCAACGAATTCGAGCTCCGGCCCGGTTTCGATCCGATAACGCCCGGCGGGAAAGGCTTCGCCATCGAGGATGATCTGGTCGTCGATCTCGAGTTCGAACATGCCCAGGCTGACCTGATGAATGCCCCTTTCACGCTGGTTGCGGACCTTGCGCCCCATGATGATCGCAGGCAGCAACGCCATGGTCGTGCGGCGCGTCTGGTCGAGAACCGCCAGCTTCAGGCCCGGGCCGTGCGCGCCGAATGGCCTCATCCCGGCGGGGAACCGTTCGAGCGTGGAGGCAAGCAGGAACCGGCGATAGGCGGGGTCGCCGACGCCGCTGTGTTCGAACGGGGCAAGTGCGGGGCCCACGAACAGGTCCATTCGTGCGCCGCGCCGCCAGGGATTGCGATTGGTGGCGAAGACTGCCTGAAGCACGGTCCACGTCGTGGTCACGGCCACCGCCAGGCTGTTGAACGCGCCAAGCCGGTGCGCGCTCTGCCCGGCCCGCGTCGCCAGCGTGAATGCACCGGCGCCGAGAACGAACCCCAGAACGCCCGCACCGGGCACTAGCGGCGAAGAGATGCGAATCGGCCGGCGGCGGATGCGGCGACCATGCTCGAATGCGTGGATCGCGCCCTGCAGCGACCAGTCCGAAGGTGCCTCGAGGTCTACGGTCACGGCATTGGTCTTGCCCTTGGGCAGCACTGCAAGGACCGGCCAGTCATCGCCGAAGATGCCGGCACCGCAGGTCAGCACGTCGCGCACCGTGCCGTCGCCGCCGTTGATGACCAGCAGGTCGATCCCGCGCCGTGCAAAATCGGCCAGCGCCAAAGTGATATGTTCCCGGTCCCCCGGCTGTGCGACGAAGATCTGCGGAGAGGAATCGCAGTCGAGATCCTGTCCCTTGTTGCGATGGCTGCGCGGATTGTAGATCACCCCCACCTTGGGCGCGGCCACGCCGCCTTTTGCCGCGCGCGTGCGGTGCAGTCCATCGAAGGGCACGACCTTCGGCATCTGTGCAAATTCTTTCAGCGAGCGCGTCATCGCGGATCGGCTTAGCCCCAAACAAGATCACTTCACAGGGATTTTATTGAGCACTTGCTGGCATTGAACCCGAACTCTACACCCCGCTTTATGCCGACAAGTGACCTGCTCGAAACCGCCCGCGGACTTTCCGCAAGTATCGTGAGCCTGCGCCGCGCGATCCACGCCGAGCCGGAACTGGGCCTCAACACCCCGGAAACGCTGGCCAAGGTGCGCGATGCGCTGGCCGACCTGCCGCTTACCTGGCGCGAGGGGACTTCGTGCACCGGGGCGGTGGCCACGCTGGAGGGCGCAAGGCCCGGACGCCGGGTGCTGCTGCGCGGCGACATGGACGCGCTGCCGATGGAGGAGAAGACCGGGCTCGACTTTGCCTCCACCATTTCCGGGCGGATGCATGCCTGCGGGCACGACACGCACACCGCGATGCTGGCGGGTGCAGCGCGGCTGCTGTGCGGCATGAGCGGCGAATTTGCCGGAACGGTCGATTTCATGTTCCAGCCGGGCGAGGAAGGGCATCACGGCGCGCGGTTCATGATCGGTGACGGCCTGCTCGATCCGCTGCCCGATGCCGCCTTTGCCCTGCACGTCATGCCCAACGCCCCGTTCGGCGTACTGGCGGGCCGGGCCGGGCCGCTGATGGCGGCAGCGGACCAGTTCACCATCACCGTCAGGGGGCGCGGCGGCCACGCTTCGATGCCGCACGATTGCGCCGATCCGGTGCCCGCCGCAGCCGCAATCGTCGGCGCGATCCAGGCCATGGTCACGCGCCGCTTCAACCCCGCTTCGGCGGTAGTGGTCACAGTGACGCAGCTTGCCGGAGGCGCGGCGCACAATGTCATCCCCGATGTCGCGAGCCTGGGCGGCACCATCCGCACGCTGACGGCGGAGAACCGGGCGCGGGTGGGCGAATTGATCGCCGATGTGGCGGCGCAGACCGCCCGTGCCTATGGGGCCGAGGCGGATTGCCTGATCGAGCAGGGGTTCCCCGTCACGGTGTGCGATGCGCGCGCTGTTGCTCTGGGCAAGTCAGTCGCCACCGGGCTGGGCGGAGAGCACGATTGGCGCGATCTCGCCGATCCGATCATGGGGGCGGAAGATTTCGCCTATGTGCTGGAGAAAGTGCCGGGCGCGATGTTCTTCCTGGGCGTCGCGGGTGATGGCGAAGACTGGCGGCAATGCTGCGGCATCCATTCACCGCGCATGGTGGTAGACGAGAATGCGCTGCCCACGGGCACCGCCACGCTGGCCGGCTGCGCGCTCGAATTTCTTGAGCGCGGGTGGGGTTGATCCCCCGCGCTCAAGTGGTGAAGCGGTAGCGCGGATAACTACGCGGGCCGTCTGGCGAACACTCCGAACCCGGCGATGATGGCATAGCACAGCGCGGGCAGCGTCAGTGCCATGGCCAGCCCGACCTGGTCGGCGAGCGCCCCATAGATCGCCGGGATCACCGCGCCACCTGCAATCGCGACGTTGATGATGCCCGAACCATCGGCTGCACGCGGCCCCAGCTTCTCGCAGGCGAGTGAGAATATGGTCGGGAACATGATTGAATTCATCAGCCCGACCGCGAGCAGCGAGTAGCCTGCAACGGTGCCGGTGGAGTTGGCCGAGATCGCGATCAGCGTGATCGCACCTGTCGCCACCGTCGCCAGCAGCAGTCCGGGGCTGACCATGCGCAGCAGACCCGATCCGATAAAGCGTCCAACCAGCGCGCCGCCCCAATAAAGCGAGATCAGCTTGCCTGCCTCTTGTTCGGGGATGGCCAGCACATGCGCCTGCATCAGGTAATTGACGATGAAGCTGCCGATCGAGACCTCGGCTCCGACATAGAGGAAGATACAGGCAGCGCCATAGCCGAAGCGGGTCCGCTTGAGCAGCGCCAGCCCTTCGGCAAGGCTGGTCGCCTCGTGCTTTTCGCCCTTCAGGCGGTTACGGAACATCCAGACCATCGCCGCCACTACCGCAAGTGCTGCGGCAAGACCGAGATAGCCATTGACGATCGCCTGGCTCTCCGCCGTGCGATAGGCGTCGAGTTCGAGGCCCGAAAGCTGGTCGGCGGTTACGGCGGCAAGGCTGCCCAGGATCAGGATCGATCCGAAATAGGGAAAGATCGTCGTGCCCAGCGAATTGAACGCCTGGGCAAAAGTCAGCCGGCTGTGCGTCGTCTTGGCCGGCCCAAGCAGGCTGATCAGCGGGTTGGCGACGATCTGGACCAGCACCACGCCGGTCGCGAGGATGAAGTAGGCGAACAGGAAAACGCCGAACACCGCAGACTGGCTGGCCGGAATGAACAGCAGGCAGCCCGCCATCATCGTCAACAGGCCCGCGACCGCGCCGCGCATGTATCCGATCCGTTTGACCAGCCGCGCGCCGGGAATGCCCACCACCGCGTAGGCGATGAAGAAGCAGAACTGGACCAAAGAAGCCTCGAAATAGGAGAGTGTGAACAGCTCTTTCAGCTTGGGGATGATCACATCGTTGAGCGAGGTGATCCCGCCGAAGATGAAGAACAACCCGAAGACGAAATAGTTGAGGCCTGGCGCATCGATGGGCGTGCCGTGCTCCTCGACCGGATAGGGGTCGGTGCTCGAAGCAATGTCGGGTGCCAGTGCCATATCAGAAATCCTCCCTTGGCGATGGCGATCAATCTTGCGCCGCCTATCCGCACTGTGCCTGTCTAACACCCGAATTTCCTGCGTCCATGGGCATATGTATGCGCGCCGAAAACGCCGTCAGAAAGAGCACCCGGACGCCTCGGCCAGGTCCTCGCGCACGATCGCGGCGATGCTCAGCCGCAGCGCGCCCTGCGAGGTGAACACCAGCCGGTCGGCGCCATCGGGCAGGCAGGCCCGGCTCAGCACCATGTCGCGCCAGCCCTTGCCTTCGGCGACTGCGAGCGCGTGGGTGAGGTCGATGCTGGACCCTGCCGCACCGAGCGTGACGGGGCCCGCCGGACGCTGGTCGACGGCATAGGTGATCCGCAGTCCCCCATGGCCCTGCGGCCCTTCGATCACCAGGCTTGCCCCTGGCTGGAAACTGATCGTGCGCGCATCTTCCTGCGCATTACGATCGATCCCGCGCGCGGTGATGCCGTTGGCGTTGCCTTTGAAATCGGGGAGCGGCGCGTCGGCGGCAAACACGCGCACGCCGTCGGCCAGGCGGCCCGCCTCAAACCAGCGGGCGCCGGGCTGCACCTCGAGCGCGCCGCAAGCCTCGGTGAGCGGGGGCACGGGAGAATGGTCTTCAATTCCGCGGCCATAGCCAAAGGCGAAAAGCGCTCCACCGGGTCCGTTGACCGGGCCTCCTTCGCAGTGCGCGGGCCAGCTGAATGACAGGCGCCCGCTGGCGGGCTTGGTGCCGTAGAGAACATCGGCAACCCCGCCACCCTCGCTGCCCGGCAACCACGCTGCCACGAAAGCGTCAGCGGCGTTGAGCTCGCGGTTCATCCACAGCGGGCGGCCCGAAAGCAGCACCGCGACCGTAGGGATCCCCTGCGCCTTCATCCGGCGCAGCAGCTCCAGCCCTTCGCTGTCGCGCAGCGCCAGATCCTTGCGATCGCCGACGAATTCGGCATAGGGCTGCTCACCGAATACCACCACGGCCACATCCGGGCGTTGCTCAAAGCTGCCGCCTGGTGACAGCACGGCGCTTCCGCCTGCCGCGCGCGACGCTTCCTCCAACCCCCGCCAGATCGAGGTGGCGCCGGGAAAGTGCGCATTGGTCAACTCGCCGCCGCCCTGCCAGGTCAGCGTCCAGCCGCCGTTCTGCTGTGCGATATTGTCAGCCGCGCTGCCTGCCACCAGGATCCTGGCGCCCGCCTTCAGCGGCAGCACGCCGTTGTTCTTGAGCAGAACGAGCGATTTGGCGACCGCTTCGCGTGCGAGTGCGCGATGTTCGGGCTTCCCCAGAATGTCCCACATGCCGGCATTGGGCCGCGCCGATGGTTTGACACCATCGAGGATGCCCGCACGCTGCTTGAGGCGCAGCACGCGCATTACCGCCTCGTCAACACGCGCCATCGGGATCGTACCGTCGCGCACCTGCGCCACCAGGCTTTCGTGAAGCGCCTTCCAGTCTTCGGGCACCATGTAGATGTCGAGGCCGGCCAGCAGTGCCTGCGGGCAATCGGAATTGGTGCATCCATCGATCTGGCCGTGACCGTTCCAATCGCCCACCACCACGCCATCGAAGCCCAGTTCTTCTCGCAGAAGCCCGGTCAGCAACGCGCCGTTGCCGTGCATCTTGCGGCCATTGATCGAATTGAAGCTGGCCATCACCCCTTCGACGCCCTGCGCGATCGCGGCCGGATAAGGCACGACGTGGATCGCCTTGAGCGCCTCCAGGTCACCATTGACATCGCCCTGGTCCACGCCGCCTTCGGTGCCGCCGTCCCCGAAGAAGTGCTTGGCCGTTGCGATGACGCGGCCTGGACCCAGATAGCCGTCATCGTCGCGCTTGCCTTGCAAGCCTTCGACCATCGCCGCGCCCAATTGCGCCACCAGCTGTGGATCTTCGGAATAGCTTTCGTAGGCACGGCCCCACCGCAGATCGCGGGCCACCGCCACCGTCGGAGCGAAGGTCCAGTCGAGCCCAGTGACCTCGATCTCCAGCGCGGTCGCCGCGCCGATCCTGCGGACAAGGTCGGGATCGCGCGCGGCGCCCAATGCGACATTGTGCGGAAACAGCGTAGCGCCGATGATGTTGCTATGCCCGTGCATGGCATCGGCGGCCCAGAGCGCGGGAATCGCCGGTTCGCCGCCCGGCAACGGAGCGCTCGAAGCCTCCCAGAAGGCATCGGCCAGTGCCAGCCATTCGTGTGCGGGGGCAAGATCGTTGCCACCTGGGCCCGAATTGCCGCCGTTGAGGACGGAGCCGAACCGGTATTCGCGCACGTCAGCGGGCGTGATCGAGCCGATGTCGGGCTGGATCAGTTGCGCAACCTTGCGCTCGAGGCTCATCCGCCCGAGCAGCGCAGCAAGATCGCCGGACTGCGGCTGCCCTTTGGGCGGTGCAGCGACCGGCGTGACCGCCTCGCCCCCGATAGCCGGGGCGCAGCCGACAAGGCCAAGCGCACCGATGATGGCGATTGCCCGCAAGCGCATATCAGGTATCCCCTCCGTCTTTCGACAAGCGTATATGTGAACGTTCTCAATTTGGCTTTGCATGCCCGAAGGCAAAAATCAAGGACCGAGGTTCGGGGCTCTGCGATTGGGCTTGGAGGCTTCGGACGTACAGGCCGGGCCGGGATTGCCGCGTCCCGCGAGGGTCTCGCGGCTTGCCGCAAGGCCGCCGAACCGATCCGGCGGTGCGATTTACCTGGAGAGATGCCGGGCGGGCAGGCCGCAATCCGGGTCAGACGCCGCTCCACGATTGCGGCGTACCAATGTGGTAGCCGACCGCTGTTCGCGCTTTCTTTTCCTTCCTCTTCCAGAGCGCCCCTTCGGCCAGTCTGCTTGGTCGCGGGCTGGCCGCTTTTATCTGAAATTTCGCATTATTGTGCTCACCCTGATCGGTGAGGCCTTGCGCGATTGCGGCATTCCCCCCGGAGAGCCGGTCCGCCATGATGCCCGAGCCAACGACGACATTGCGGACATTCGGTCTTGGTTCGGTTTGGATCAATCTAGGACATTGAATCAAACCCGTTGGTCCAGTGCAGAGCGAATGAAGCGCGCCAATTCCACTTTACGGTAAGGCTTGCTGAGTAACGGACCTTGCGCCTCTCCGTAGAGGTTCTGTGTTGCGCCCAAGGCCGTGTAACCGGAGGTAAACGCGACCTTGAGGTCAGGGCGTATTTCACGCGCGAGCGCAGCCAATTCGTAACCTGACATGCCATCGGGCATCACGACGTCTGTGAACAGCAATTCCAAAGCCAACGTCGATCGCAGATAACTCAATGCTTCCGGGCCGTTGGAGACGGTATGAACGTCATATCCAAGTTCAGCCAATTGCCGCTGGACCAAGCGGCGAATATCGTCATTGTCCTCCACCACGAGGAGTCTTTCGGTACCTCTGGGCGGTAAACCGTCATCGGTCTGCTCGGGTGCCATAATGCGGGCTGTCGGCAAGGATCTTGGCAGGTATAGCTTGACGGTGGTTCCGTGGCCCAACTCGCTGTAAATGCTGACGTGCCCACCAGATTGTTTCACGAACCCATAGACTTGACTCAATCCGAGGCCTGTTCCCATTCCCGCCGGTTTGGTCGTGAAGAAAGGCTCCAGCGCCCTTGCCGCCAGATCCGGTGACATGCCGGTTCCTGTGTCGGTAACAGCCAGCATTACGTATTCACCGCTGTTCAGCTCGATATGGTCCTGCGCGTAGGCGTCGTCCAAAAATACGTTGGACGTCTCAATAGTCAGCACCCCGCCTGAAGGCATTGCGTCGCGTGCGTTGATGGACAGATTCACGATCGCGTCATCGACCTGGTTCGGATCGGCAAGCGCATCCCAAAGATCGGCGTCGGCACAAATCTGGATCTTGATGGATTCGCCAATGGTCCTACCAAGCATCTGCACTATTTCAGGTAACCGCTCATTCAAGTTCAAGGCGCGCGGCTCGAGCCGCTGCTTTCGGGCAAAGGCGAGTAATCGGCGGACTAGTTCGGCTCCGCGTTCGCTCGCCCCCATCGCTTCCTGCGCATAATTTCTGAGTTTTTCGTTTGCTTCCGGCGCGTCCAGAACTAGCTCGAGATTCCCAAGGATGATCGCCAGCAGATTATTAAAATCATGGGCAATACCACCTGTCAGCTGACCAATGGCCTCCAGGCGCTGCGATCTTTGCAATCGCTCTTCGGTTTCCCGCGTTACGGTCAGGTCGCTCAAGATGCCGACAAAGATCGACTCGCCCTCCTGAAACGCTTCTCCAACCGATAAGCGCACTGGAAAAGTGGTTCCGTCCTTCCGTTGAGCAAACACTTCCCGGCCGATGCCGATAATCCTTGCCTCGCCCGTTTCCTTGTAATTATTGAGGTAACGATCGTGTTCGTTCGCGTAGTTGGGCGGCATCAGCATTTTGACGTTGCGCCCGATAACTTCCTCCGACTGGAAGCCGAACAGCCGCACGCATGCTGGATTGAAGGTTATGATCGAGCCGTTGGCGTCCATGATGACGATGCCGTCCACTGCAGTATCGAGCAGGGCGCGCAAGCGGATGCCATGGAAGCCATCCTCTTCCATATTTGTCAGCCCCCTTAATGACACCGGCGTATGTGAATCGGCAAACACCGCGGGATTTTTCACGCCAATTCAATGGAAACTGCATGATCTGCTTCGGCTTGTCAACGCCCGGTTCCCGCCCATATGGGAAGTTTCGTAGGCCTTCCTAAGAGCTCGAAAGCGGGCTTGTTCGGAAAGAGGTCGGGGGAAATCCGCCTCTACCCCTCTCTACCCCCGACAGGAAATGGCGTCCCATAATCCCATTTAAGTCATTGAAATATTGGCGCACCCGACAGGATTCGAACCTGTGACCTCTGCCTTCGGAGGGCAGCGCTCTATCCAGCTGAGCTACGGGTGCATGGCGCCATCGGCGGCAATCGAGGCGCGCGCTTAGCAAAGCCTGCCCGATGTCGCCAGATGAAAATCGTTCGCGCCCGGCCCACAGGCAATGGTTTCCCGCGCATTAGGGAATTGGCAAGAACACGCCGCATACAACTCCGCCCGTCATGGCAACATCGAACCCGCCCGCTGCCGGTACGGCGCAGGAACTGGCCCGCGGCCCCGCACGCGGGACGACCACGGCGGGCGAGATCGACCGCCTCTGGCGCAAGCTTCACGACCGGGGCGAGGCGATTGCCGCCATGGCGGCACTCGCGCGCGAGCCCTTTGCCGGGGCGCTGGCCGAATTCCCGCTGGCGATTCGTGCGCATGGGCCCGCGCAGCTCGCGCTCGCCACTACCACGCTCGACGATCTGCTGGAGATAACCGCGCCCGGGCTCGCCGCGCTCGAAAACATTGCCGCACGCGGGCAGGATACTACCGCCCCGGCACTGGCACTGTGGCGAGAGTTTCATGCCGCGCGCGCCGCGCTTCTGGCGCTGGCCTTTGCCGGGCATGACGAAGGCTGACCGGGCTGCATTATCCAGCGAAGTACTGTCCGGGGCAGCAAACCTCTTGACCATGTTCCATGTATGTTCCAACCTGCCGCCATGGCAGAGCACGCACCGGCACCGCGCGATTCGGACATGGACGCTCCCGGCAGGCTGACCGCACCCGATGTCGCACGCGGAATCGGGCGGTTGTTCGCGCGCAACGGCATCTGGTGCCTGCCCGAAATGCCGCTGCGAAACGGCCGCCGCGCCGACCTGATGGGGGTCGACGAGCGCGGCCGGATCGTCATCGTCGAAATCAAGGTCGCCCGGGCGGACCTGCTGGGCGACAGCAAGTGGCCGGACTATCTCGATTTCTGCGACCGCTTCTTCTGGGGGCTGGCGGCCGGGCTGGACCGCGCCCCGCTCGAAAGCGCCGATTACCGGCCCGATTGCTGCGGCGTGATCGTGGCCGATGGCTATGATGCGGAGATTCTGCGCCCGGCCCCGCTGCAACCGCTCGCCGCCGCAAGGCGCAAGGTCGAGATCGAGCGACTGGCGCGCGCGGCAATGCGCCGTCATGCGCTCGTGCTCGACCCGCCGCTCGCCGGCCTCGCTCCGATCGGGCAATAGCTTCTTTTGCGCTGTTCGACGGGCGTGCGGGTGCGCATGGTGCTCTCCGGCCCCGAGCGCGGCCTGTGAGCCCCCGCCCCCCGCGCGCGCCGGTCTGCACGGCGATCTGACGCCTCACCGCCGTGCAGGATTGGCCACAAATCGCGGCCGCGCCACTTAACGGTATGTTTACTACGATAGGGCAGAACATCCCCCTGACAGTCTAATCGGGGGTTCTACCGGTCATGGATACATTGCGCGGCAATTTCGGCTCTTCCGAATTCCCCGAGGATTCGGTCGATTTCGATCTTGGCGAGGAAGAGAGCCTGCGCGATCTCCCGCCCGCAGCCATTGGCCAGGACGAGCGCCGCATGCAGGTGCGCGCATACAACCACTGGGCCAGCATGCTGGGCGAGCGTAATTTCCCCGCGGTCGAGGAACTCGACCCGGACAACCTGCCCGATTTCGGCCCCTACAGCGTGCTGCTCGATTTCTCGATGGGGATCGAGGATCCGGCGGTGCAGTATCTGGGCGACAAGCTGGCGGCGGAATGCGATGCAGAAGGCGTGATCAACCGGCTGTCGGACGTTCCCAGTCGCTCGCTCCTCAGCCGCATTACCGACCACTACATGCAGATCCTGGCCAATCAGGCCCCGATCGGATTCGAGGCCGAATTCATCAACCAGCGCGATGTGACGATCCTTTATCGCGGAATTCTGCTGCCGTTTTCAAGCGACAACGAGACTATCGATTTCATCTACGGCGTGATCAACTGGAAGGAAATGGCGGGCGCCGGGGAGGCGGATGAACTGCTGCTCGAAATCGACCAGGCGCTCGACCCTGACGAGACCGGTGCGGACCTGCTTGACCAGGGTGCTGACGCACCATCTCCGGCGGTCTGGAACGACGATACGATCGCCTCCTTCGAAGCCGCGCGGGACGCGACTGCCAACGATGACTTCGATCTGCCCCTACCCGCCTTTGGCAGCTATTCGGCCGAAGACGAATACGAGGACGAGGAGCCCGATGAGGAGGATGAGGCAAACTACAGCTTCGCCTCGCTGACCGATCATGTCGACCTTCCCGTCGGCAAGTCGAAGGCGCTCGATCTCGACGAGCTCGGTGCCCTCATGGAACCCGACGGCACTGCCTGGCAGTTTGCCGGGGACGAGGATCCGTTCGCCGGGGTGGCCGATACGGCACCGGACGCCTTCGCGCCGCTGGATCCGCTCGTCCCTGACCAAGTGTTCGAAGCGGGCGCCGACGACCTTGACGACGACCTTGACGCGCAGTTCGATGGTCTGCCTGCCGAGACAGACCTCGATTCGGCTGCGGACGAGCCGGACGACGAGGATTTCGATCTCCCGGCCCTCTCCTCGCTGCCGCAGGAGGCCGGGCTTTACGATTATCTCGCTTCGGCGCGCGACCTGGCGATGGCGGCCCGCCAAAGCGAGGACCGCAGCCACAGCGCGCTCTATGCCGCGATCGGCCGCGCTTTCGATGTGTCGCTCGCGGCTGAATCCGCACCGGCAGAATACGCCGAACTGCTGGCCGAAAACGGCCTGGTGGCGCAGGAACGGGCGCCGATGACGCCGGTGGTCAAGCTGGTCTTCGGGGCCGATCACGACAAGACCCGCCTCACCGAATATGCCGCCGCGCTGGGCCATGCCCGCCGCATCGGGCTGGGCCAGGGTGAACTGGCCGGATTCCTGCACAAGGCAGAGGGCGGGCTCAAGGGTGTGGTCAGGACGGAGCGCAAGCTGCGCCGCGAAGAGGCGGGCAAGGAAGCCCGGCCCACGGACGCGGTTCGCGATGCTCTGGCGGACAAGCTGCGCGGGATCGAACCCGTCGATTTCTCCGCGATTTCCGGCAGCGGCGGCGAGTTCGCGCTCGTCATGATCCGCCGCACGGCTGCAGGCGAAGTCCTGGTGCTGGGCGAGGTGGACGAGGATATCGCGCTGATCGAGCGGGCGGCGCGCAAGCTCGTCGGCTGACCGGTGCGGCCAGGCACCCGCTGGCCCGGGGCCGACGGCCCCTGCGCGAAATGACCGAAACAGCCCTTTCGGCGAAGGCTTCAGTTCCAGTTCATGGCAAAACACGCTAGCACACCGTCATGAGGTTGCTTTGCCAATGTCTTGCCGTGCTGGTGGCCATCGCGCTGGCGAGCGCGGACGCATCCGCGCAATCGATTCTGCGCGATGCCGAAACCGAGGCGCTGCTGGCCGAAATGGCCGCTCCGCTGGTGGAGGCGGCGGGCCTCCAGCCGGGCAATGTTGATATCGTGCTGATCAACGATTCCTCGATCAATGCCTTCGTCGCGGGCGGGCAGGCGGTCTATATCCACAGCGGACTGATCAACGCTGCCGATACTGCCAACGAAGTCCAGGGCGTGATCGCACACGAGCTGGGCCACATCACTGGCGGCCATATCGTCCGCTTCGACGAAGGGGTCAGCCAGGCCACCAACATCTCTATTCTCAGCCTGATCCTGGGCGTGGGCGCGGCGCTGGCAGGCGGGGGCGAGGCAGCCGTAGGCGTCATCGCCGCGGGCCAGCGCGCGGCGCTGGGCAAGTTCCTGGCCTTCAGCCGGGTGCAGGAATCCTCGGCCGACGCTGCCGGGGCCGATTTCCTGTCCAAGGCGGGAATTTCCGGGCGCGGCTCGCTCGCGTTCTTCGGCAAGCTGCGCAACCAGGAATTCCGCTATGGCTACAGCCAGGATGACGAGGCGGCGTTTACCCGCACCCACCCGCTGTCGGGTGATCGCATCGCGCGGCTGCGCGAAGTCTATACGATCGACCCGGCGTGGGAGGCGCCCGACGATGCGCGGCTGCAGGCGCGGTTCGTAAGGGTCAAGGCCAAGCTCTACGGCTACCTGTCCGAGCCGCAGCGGACCATGAATGCCTTCCCCGAACACGACCAGAGCATTCCCGCCCGCTATGCCCGCGCCTATGCCTGGCACAAGAATGCGCTTGTCGGCCAGGCGCTCGCCGAAACGGACGCGCTGCTGGAAACCAGCCCCGACGATCCCTATTTCCTCGAACTCAAAGGGCAGGTCCTGCTCGAATCGGGCAAGCCGGAGGAGGCGCTGGAGCCCTTGCGCCGGGCGACCGCGCTATCGGGCAACCAGCCGCTGATCGCATCGATGTTCGGCCATGCACTGATCGCAACCGAGGAGCCCGCCAATTACCCTGAAGCCGAGCGCGTGCTGCGAACCGCGGTGGGGCGCGATCGTTTCAATCCCTTCGCATGGTACCAGCTGGGCGTGGTCTATGCGGCGCAGGGCGATGAGCCGCGCGCTCGGCTGGCGAGCGCCGAGCAGCAGGTCATGCAGGGCAACTATCCCCAGGCCCTGCGCAGCGCACAGGCGGCAATGACCGGCCTGCGCGAAAGTACGCCCGACTGGATCCGCGCGCAGGATATTTCGTTCGAGGCGCGCGCAGCGCTCGAGCAAATTCGTGACAGGAAGTAAATGCGAATCGGGGCGGAAATCATGCAAATCACCACCAGGAACCTTCTGCTTACCGCCGTGTTGGCGCTCGTCTTCGGCTTTGCCGGCGCGGCCTTGTGGTCGCTCGCCGGGCTCGCCGATGCGCGCACCAAAAGCTACCTGCTCGACAACCCGCAACTGCTGCCCGAAATGGCCGAGGCCTGGCAGGCGAAGCAATCGGCCGATCGGCTGGCGGGAATTTCGCAGGATGTCCTTTCGCCGTTCGACGGCGCGATCCTGGGCAATCCGGGCGGCTCGAAGGTGCTGGTCGAATTCACCGACTACAATTGCCCCTATTGCAAGATGAGCCAGGCCGACCTGGCGCGGCTGATCGAATCCGATCCCGATCTCAAGGTCGTCATCCGCGAGTGGCCGATCTTCCAGGGAAGCGACGAGGCCGCGCGCATGGCGCTGGCCGCAGCCATGCAGGGACGCTACGCCGCGTTCCACGAGGCGCTGTTCAACCTGAGCCCGGCCACGCCCGAAGCGATTGCCGAGGCAGCCCGCGTTGCCGGGCTCGACATGGAGCGCGCGCGCACCGACGCAGCTTCAGAAGCGGTCGAGCTGGAGCTGCGTCGCAACATGGCGCTGGCCAGCCAGATCGGCTTTACCGGCACGCCCAGCTGGGTGGCTGGCGACCGCGCGTTCGAAGGGGCCGTGGGCTTTCAGGCGCTCAAGGACGCGGTGGAACCGGACACGAACTGATACCGCGAGGGGCGGCGCCATCAGGCCGCCGCGTTCAGTCGTCCTCGACGACCCCGGCGTAGAGCGAATTGATCGGCCGTTCCATGACCCGCCGGACCATCGGTTCGAAGAAGGCGAGCGGCGCCGATTCGTATGCGGGATCGAAGGCCGCCTGGTCATACTTTTCGCAGAAATGGGCGCAGACCTCGTAATACGGGTGCCCGCGATATTGTTCGCGGACATTGCGGTCCATGCCCAGGTGATGGAAATAGAAATAGCCCTGGAAGGCGCCATGCTTCTCGCAGATCCAGTGGTATTCCTCCGGCACGAAGGGCTTGATGATCGCGGCGGCCACATCGGGATGGTTGTAGGTGCCCAGCGTGTCGCCGATATCGTGCAGCAGCGCCATCACCACATAGCGCTCGTCGCGCCCGTCACGGTGCGCGCGGGTTGCAGTTTGCAGCGAATGTTCGAGCCGGCATATGGGAAAGCCACCGAAGTCCCCGTCGAGCAGTCTGAGATGGTCGAGCACCCGATCAGCCACGCCGCCGGCAAATTCGCGGTAGTGGCGGGCGATGATCGCCCAATCCTCAGGCGTGCCTTCGGTCATCGCGGTGAAACGCGCGCGTTCCGCGGCCTCCCCCTTGCGGATGGTGGTGGTGTCCATGACTCGATCTCCTCGGACAGAAGGTGTACCGCGCGCGGCGGGCGGGCGCAAAACAAACTGCACCTGCGCTGCCAAATCGGCTAAGGGGGAATACCATGGCCGTCTTGCCGTTCCGCCCAACGCCCTTCTTCGCCAACAAGAACAGGGCTTTCTGGAACCTCCAGCTGATCGGCTGGGGATCGGCATTCCTCCTGCGCGCGCTTTCGGCGCTGGCCAACGACCAGCCGCTCGATCTGCTGGCGGTGATCCTGGTGACGACGATCACCGGTTTTTCGATCAGCCTGATCCTGGCGGTCATCTACCGCAAGCTGATCAACCAGCAGCCGGTGGTGACCTGGGGCATGAGCGTGGTGGTGCTGCTGGTCGCGGTGGTGATCCATGCCACGATCGACGCCTGGGTCCAGGGTATCTACTATGCGGGTACGCGCGAGACCACGTTCGCCCAGCGTTTCATCGGGCTCAGCTATATCCCGCTGACGCTGCTGGGCGGGTGGAGCGCGCTCTATTACGCGATCAACTTCTTCCTCACGGTGGAGGAACAGGCGGACCGGCTCGAACGGCTCGAGGCGCAGGCGACAAGCGCGCAGCTCGCCATGCTGCGCTATCAGCTCAACCCGCATTTCCTGTTCAATACGCTGAACTCGATCAGCACGCTGGTCCTGCTCAAGCAGACCGAGCCCGCCAATGCCATGCTCACACGGCTGTCGGGCTTCCTGCGCCACACGCTGGTCGCCGAACCGGGCGCGCAGGTGACGCTGGCGCAGGAGATCGAGACGCTCAAGCTCTATCTCGATATCGAGCGCATGCGGTTCGAGCGGCGGCTGCGCACGCAGTTCCGCATAGAGGAGCGGGCCACGCGGGCGCTGCTCCCCTCGATGCTGCTCCAGCCGCTGGTCGAAAACGCGATCAAGTACGCGGTTTCTCCGCAGGAAGAAGGCGCACGAATCACCTTGAGCGCCCGGGTGATCGGCGAAACGCTGCGGATCACGGTCGAGGATACCGGGCCGGGGTTGCAGGGGCCGCAGCAAAGCGGCCTGCGCGAACTTGCGCGCCGCATGGGCGGACAGAGCGCGTCGACCGGCGTCGGCCTCGCCAACATCCGTGGCCGTCTGCGCCAGGCCTATGGCGACAACCATCGCTTCGAAACCCGCTCGATCCCGGGCGGCGGCTTTACCGTCCTCATCGAAATTCCCTTTGAAACTGCTGCGGCCGGGCGCGAAAACGCAGCCGGCAACTCCGCAGCGCAGTCCCCAACACGCCCAGGCGCCGATCCGGTCGGCGGCGGGCAGAGAATTGGATCGAATGCATGACTATCCGCACCATTGTGGTCGATGACGAAAAACTGGCCGTCCAGGGCCTTGAACTGAGGCTGGCGGCGTTCGAGGACGTCGAGATCATCGGCACCTGCGCCAACGGGCGCGAGGCGATCCGCAAGATCAAGACCGAGAAGCCCGATCTGGTCTTCCTCGACATCCAGATGCCCGGGTTTGACGGCTTCAGCGTGGTCAAGGGGGTGATGGAGATCGAACCGCCGCTGTTCGTCTTCGTCACCGCCTATGAGGAACACGCGATCCGCGCGTTCGAGGCCAATGCGGTCAATTATCTGATGAAGCCGGTCGATGCCGACAAGCTGGCCGATACGATCGAGCGCGTGCGCACGCGGCTGGCCGAAAGGAAATCCGCCGAGGAAGCCGAAAAGCTGATGAATGTGCTGTCCGAGGTCGCACCCGAAATGGCTGAGGAGCTGGCTGAAAGCGACACAGAAGCGACCGAACGCTTCGAAAGGCTCATCAACATCAAGGATCGCGGGCAGATTTTCCGCGTCGAGGTCGACACGATCGAGCACATCGAGGCGGCGGGCGATTACATGTGCATCTATACCGGCGACAATTCGCTGATCCTGCGCGAAACCATGAAGGACCTCGAGCGCAGGCTCGATCCGCGCAAGTTCCAGCGCGTGCACCGCAGCACAATCGTCAATCTCGATCTGGTGCGGCAGGTGCGCCCGCATACCAACGGCGAATGCTTCCTGGTGCTGGAGAGTGGGGCGGAGGTGAAGGTTTCGCGCAGCTACCGGGATGTGGTTGCGCGGTTCGTGCATTGATTCTTGATTTCCGCACGCCCGTCCGGGCGCGCGATTTCCTCGCTCACGCGACCTGAAGGTCGCATCGCTGCGGGCGGCCGGTCGGCCTTGCGGACCCTGCGGGTCCGATTATGGAGAGAGCATGGCATTTGAACTCCCCGGCTTCGATCTGGACGCATTCGTGCGCGAAACGCTGGCCGAAGACCTGGGCGAGGGGCTGCCCGGCGGCGGGCATGACGTCACATCGCAAAGCGTGATTCCCGCCGATGCACGTTTCGCCGGCGTGATGAGCAGCCGCGATGCGATCGTGGTCGCCGGGCTCCCCGTGGCCGGGGCCTTCTTTCGCGCGCTCGACCCCGGGATGGAGATCGAATTGCTGGTGGACGAAGGCGCAGAGGTGGCTCCCGGCACCGACCTCATGCGCCTCAGCGGCAATGCCCGCGCCATGCTCACGGCGGAACGCAGCGCACTCAACACCGTGCAGCACCTCTCCGGCATCGCCACGCTGACCCGCGCCTATGTTGTTGCGATGGACAATCCCGCCTGCACCCTGCTCGACACGCGCAAGACCATCCCGCGCCTCAGGCGCCTCGAGAAATATGCCGTGCGCATGGCCGGGGGGCAGAACCACCGCATGGGGCTGTGGGATGCGGCGATGATCAAGGACAACCATGTGCTGGTTGCCGGGAATGTCGGCGAGGCGGTGCGCCGCGCGCGCGCCGCCGGGGTGCGCGAGATCATCTGCGAGGTTGACCGGATAGACCAGATCGAACCGGCATTGGCGGCGGGGGCCACCCGGCTGCTGCTCGACAATATGGTGCCTGAAATGCTGCGCGAGGCTGTCGGTATCGTCGCGGGCCGCGTTCCGACAGAGGCCAGCGGCGGGATCAGCCTGCAAACCATCAAGGCCAAGGCGGCAACGGGCGTGGACTACGTTTCAGTTGGGCGACTCACGCAAAGCGCACCCGCAGCCGATATCGGGCTGGACTTCACGGAAATATGATTGGCTTCCCTCGTCACCCTGAGGGACGTAGTCCCGCAGCGATCCATCACCCGGGTTCCCGGCCTTGAGGATCGGTCGATGGATTGCCGCGTCGCTTGCGCTCCTCGCAATGACGAACGGGTCAACCATCGCGTCGGCCCAGGCCTACCAATGCCGGATACCGCAGACGGTCGCCGTACCCGCAATAGCGCCCGATGGGCCGCGGCACATCACGCCGGTCACCGGCTATACGCTGGCGCTGAGCTGGAGCCCTGAGTTCTGCAAGGGACGTGAGACGCGCGGCGCCGACCGGGTGCAATGCTCTGGCAGGAACGGTCGCTTCGGCTTCGTCGTCCACGGCCTCTGGCCCGAAGGGCGCAGCGGCTGGCCGCAATGGTGCGCCAATCCGCAGATTCCAGCGCCCGCCGAAGTGCGCCGCAATCTGTGCATGATACCATCGGTCGACCAGATTGCCCGGCAGTGGGCCAAACACGGCAGCTGCATGGCGAAACGGCCGGAATCCTACTTCAAGGCCACCCGCATCTTGTGGGGTGCCTTGCGCATTCCCGATTACGACCGGCTATCGCGAAATGCAGGACTGACCGCAGGCGATATCCGCAGCGCCTTCGCCGATGCCAACCGCGGGATCGAGCCCGAATATGTGGGCGTGAAGCTGAGCCCGCGCGGCTGGCTGGAGGAGCTAAGGCTTTGCTATGGCAAGGACTTCATGCCGAAGCGCTGCGACCGGCAAACCTTTGGCGCGAAGGATGCGGCGCCTGCCAAAATCTGGCGCGGCCTTTGATTCATCGCCGCTCCCTGAAGAACTCGCGCAGCAGCTCTGCCGCCTCGGCCTCGCCCATACCCGAATAGACTTCGGGCCGGTGCAGGCATTGCACCTGTTCGAACACGCGCGCGCCATGTTCGACCGCGCCGCCCTTGGGATCGGGCGCGGCGTAATAGAGACGGGCAATGCGCGCGTGGCTGATCGCGCCCGCGCACATGGCACAGGGTTCGAGCGTGACGTAGAGATCGCATTCGCTCAGCCGTTCGCTGCCCAGCTTTTCCGCCGCCATGCGCAGCGCGCGCATCTCGGCATGGCCGGTGGGATCGGGCGGAATGCGCGTGCGATTGGCGGCACTGGCCACTACCTTCTCGCCGCGCATCACAACCGCGCCGACCGGCACCTCGCCGAGGCTGGCGGCATCGCGCGCGGCATCGAGCGCCAGCTGCATTGCATGGGGGATCGGCCAGCGGGACATTGCCAGGCGCTAGCCGCTCGCGCGCCGGGCTGCAACTCGGCTTGACGATTCGCCCGCCCACCGCTATGCGCCCCGCTTTCCGGGATGCCTGGACGGATATGGCCGATTTTGGACGGCCAGCGATTCGTTCGGCCCCGCAACCGCAAACGAATGAGAGTTACCATGTCGCGCATCTGCGAATTGTCGGGCAAGGGTCGTCAGATCGGCCACAATGTGAGCCACGCCAACAACAAGACCAAGCGGGTGTTCCTGCCCAATCTGCAGAACGTCACGCTGCTGAGCGAAAAGCTGGGCCGCAGCTTCAAGTTCCGCGTGTCGGCGCATGCGCTGCGTTCGGTCGAGCATGTCGGCGGGCTCGACAACTGGCTGCTCAAGACCAATGACGAGCAGCTTTCGGACAATGCCCGCAAGGTCAAGCGCGAGCTGAAGAAGGCGGCCCCAGTCGCCGCCTGATCGCTCCCCGTCCCGCAGGGCCGGAATCGGAATTAGGGAGGCGCGCGGGGAAACCTGCGCGTCTTTTGATTCGTTTGCGCTATTCGACAAACAACAGCGGATCGAGCCGGGCGCCCCGCCATGTAATGCCCCAGTGGAGATGCGGCCCGGTGGCCCGGCCGCTGGCGCCGATATTGCCGATGTGCTGGCCCTGCCGCACCGCGTCACCCGCGCTCACAACCAGCCTTGAAGCGTGCAGAAAGGCACTTGAAAGCCCCTGACCGTGATCGAGGATCAGCAGATTGCCTTCGAGCGAGAAACCCTGGACCGCCAGCACGACCACACCGTCTGCGGGCGCCACAAAAGGTGTGCCGCTTTCCCCGGTAGTGATGTCCATTCCCGAATGATAACTGCCCGGTTCACCGCGATAGACCCGCTGCGAGCCGAACCGCCCCGAAATGCGTCCCCGGACCGGCCAGATGAAGTCCTGCATCCAGCCTTGCGCGTCCGTCTGCATTGAGCGGGCGGCGGCGATGGCGGCGAGTTCGCCTTCGCGCCGCTTGAGGAAATCCGCGCTCGGCCCGCCTGGGCGGCGCGGCGCGTCGATGTGTTCGATCTGCCAGTTCCGCGGCGAAACCGCCAGTTGACGGGTCACCATGCTGCCATCGGCCAGCTGCGCCGACAGTTCGGCGGAGGGCGCGGCATCGCGGTCGAACCCGACCAGGAAACGCCCCTGCGCATCGTGCGCGATCTCGCGCCCATCGAGCGTGAGGCCGATCGTCCCCGGCGGCACCGTGCCGACGATCCAGCCCCCTTGCGTCAATTCCCCGCGAAAGGCGATCGAGCGATCCGCCGCCTCATCGGCATGAGCCAGCGTCAGGATCGGTATAAGCATCGGCATCTGCGACGAGATCGGCTCGCGTTCGGTGTCGTCGCAGCCAGCCGCGCAAAGCATCGCAATCGCCGCAAAGGCGCGCTTCATGCCTGGCCCAGCAGGCGCCTGGTCGCGATTTCCGCCGAGGCATAGGCCTCCTGATGCTCGGCGCTCCAGTAACGCAATTCCTCGAGCGGAATCGTCTCGCCCGTCACCGCGCAGACGACGTGATTGCCGGGCCGCAGCACCCGGAAAGAGGATGGACCATAAAGCAGCTTGGCCGCGTTATCGCTTGTAGTCATCAACATCATGAAATCCTGGCAACTGGTGTTTATCCGAACAAATCATCCTGGTGCGGCGGCGCTTTACCGCCGCTCCCGGCGTGCTTGCCGCGCGGCGCAGCGGCTCCTGCGCGCGCAATATCGAGCGTGCCATCGGCAAATTGCAGCTTAAGCGCGTGATGCTTGCTGGCAGCTGACTTGCTGGTCAGCGCGTGGCCATCGGGCGCGCGGACAATGGCATAACCGCGCTGCAATGGCCTTTCGGGATGAAGCTGGCCGGCGAGCCGCGCCAGAGCGCTCAGCGCTTCGCGCTTGCGCGCCAGCGGCTGCTGGAGAAGCCTGGGCGAGAGCCGCGCGGAAATCCCCGCGAGCTTTTCGCGGCCCAGCCCCGTCCGGTCCATCAATCCGCGCCGCAGCCGTTCGCCCAGTTCGTCGAGCCGCTGCGCCTGCACCTGGAGCAGCTGCTCGGGCCGGGGCAGACGCCGCAGCCGCGCCTCGAGCCGCTCGCGCCCGAGTTCGAGCGGGCGATGAACGGCGCGCGCCTGCCGGCCCGCAAGATCGGCGATCGAGGCTGCCAGATCGGCACGCACCGGCACCGCCATTTCCGCCGCTGCGGTGGGGGTTGGCGCGCGCCGGTCCGCAGCAAAATCCGCCAGCGTGGTATCGGTTTCATGCCCCACGGCAGAAATAACCGGAATGGTACATTCTGCGATGGCGCGAACCACGATCTCCTCGTTGAAGGCCCACAGATCCTCGATCGAGCCGCCGCCGCGCGCTACGATCACCAGATCGGGGCGCGGCACCGGATCGCCCGCGCCCAGCTCTGAGAAGCCGCGCACCGCCGCCGCCACCTGCTCGGCGGCGCCCTGCCCCTGCACCAGCACCGGCCACACCAGCACATGGCTGGGAAAACGGTCAGCCAGCCGGTGGAGGATATCGCGGATCACCGATCCCGTCGGCGATGTGACCACGCCGATCACGCGCGGCAGATAGGGCAAGTCCCGCTTGCGCTCGGCCGCAAACAGCCCTTCCGCGTCGAGCCGCCGCCGGGTCTTTTCGAGCAGCGCCAACAACGCGCCTTCCCCCGCGATCTCCATGCTTTCGATCACGATCTGGTATTTCGAGCGCCCGGCATAAGTGGTGATCTTGCCGCTCGCGATCACTTCCAGCCCGTCCTCGGGCACGAACGCCAGCCGCTGCGCGCTGCCGCGCCACATGACCCCGTCGATCACCGCTGCATCGTCCTTGAGCGCGCAATAGAGATGGCCCGATGCGGCACGCTTGACCCCGGAAAGCTCGCCGCGCAGGCGGACAAAGCCAAAGCGATCCTCCACCACGCGCTTGAGCATGGCAGATATTTCGCTGATTGTGAGCGGCTCGGCGTTGTCGCCTGCCACCGGGCGCGCTACCAGCCCGCCATTGCTGCTGGACATGTCATCATCGGAGGGCGGGCAGGCCATGAATATCCTCTTGCTGGGCGCGGGCGGGCGCGAACATGCTCTAGCATGGAAGCTGGCGCAATCCCGCTTGCTCGCATCGGGTGAGGACAAGCTGTTCGCCGCGCCGGGCAATCCCGGGATCGCGCAGCATGCGATCTGCGTCGCGCTCGACGTAACCGACCACGGCGCGGTCACCGAATTCTGCGCCGGGAACGCCATCGGCCTGGTGGTGATCGGCCCCGAAGCGCCGCTGGTTGACGGACTGGCTGACACACTGCGCGCGGCGGGCGCGGCGGTGTTCGGGCCCTCTAGGGCCGCCGCGCAGCTTGAAGGGAGCAAGGGCTTCACCAAGGATCTGTGCCAGCGCGCCAATATCCCCACCGCGGGATATGTACGCTGCTCCGCGCTGGCCGATGCGCTGGCCGCACTTGGCCGTTTCGCCGCGCCCTATGTGCTCAAGGCTGACGGGCTCGCCGCGGGCAAGGGCGTGGTGATCGCCGAAACGCGCGCAGAGGCCGAGGAAGCGCTGGCCGACATGCTCGGCGGCCAGTTCGGGGCAGCGGGCGCCGAGGTGGTGATCGAGGAGTTCCTCGAGGGCGAGGAGGTGAGCCTGTTCGCGCTGACCGATGGCGAGACCATCATCCCCTTCGGCAGTGCACAGGATCACAAGCGCGTGGGCGAGGGCGACACCGGCCCCAATACCGGCGGCATGGGGGCCTATTCGCCCGCCCGGGTGCTGACGCGCGAGTTGCAGGCGCGGGCGATGGCGGAGATTATCGAGCCGACCGTGCGCACGATGCGTGAGGAAGGCATGCCCTATTCGGGTGTGCTTTTCGCCGGGCTGATGCTGACCGCGCAGGGGCCCAGGCTGATTGAATACAACTGCCGTTTCGGCGATCCCGAATGTCAGGTGCTGATGATGCGGCTCGAAAGCGATCTGGGTGAAGTGCTGCTCGCCTGTGCGCAAGCGCGGCTGGATGGATGCGAGGCGCGATTTGCCGATGAGACCGCGCTCACCGTGGTGATGGCGGCCAAGGGATATCCCGGCACGCCTGAGAAAGGCGGCGCGATTCGCGGGATTGACGCCGCCGAGGCAAAGGGCGCGAAAGTGTTCCACGCGGGCACCGCAATGCACGGCGCACAGCTCATCGCCAATGGCGGGCGCGTGCTCAACGTCACCGCGATGGGCGCAAGTGTCGCCGAGGCAAAGGCTTGCGCCTATGCCGCAGTCGATGCGATAGATTTCCCTGCCGGTTTCTGCCGCCGCGATATCGGCTACAGGGAAGTTGCAAGGGAGAACGCCGATGCGCAATGACGGATGGACCGCACTGCTTGCAGTGTTGGCGGCATCGTGTGCCCACGCGCCGCCTGAAGCCGCAAGCCCCATCGCTTCCCCCGATCACGACCGCCTGGCATTCGTTCAGGCGGCCTGCGGAGGCTGCCATGCGGTCGAGGGCGAGGCGATCTCGCCCAACCCGCTGTCGCCAACCTTTGCTGCAATCGCCAACCGGCCCGGATTGAATGCCGGTACACTTTCAAGCTGGCTGCGCGACGCGCACAACTATCCCGAAGTCATGGATTTCGATCTTTCGGACGAGCAGATCGACATGATTGCGGCGCATATGACGACGTTGCAGGATCCCCAATGGCGCCCGCTGCCCGATTAGGGTGAGGCACCTGTGGCCGTGCCCCTAAAGCTTTTGCGCCATCAGTTCCTTGAGATCGCATTCGGGGCGAGGGCCGTAATGGCTGATCACTTCGGCGGCGGCGATCGCCCCGCGCCTCAGGCAGCGTTCGAGCGGCTCGCCGCGAACAAGGCCTGACAGGAAGCCGGCGGCGAACTGATCGCCCGCGCCGGTGGTATCGACCACGCGCGCAATCGGCTCGGCGGCAACCTGCGCACGCACGCCGTGCGCGATGGCGATCGCGCCCTTTTCGCTTCGCGTGGCGACCAGAACCGGCACCCTGGGGGCGATCTCGGCCACACCTGCCTCGAAATCATCGAGCCCGGTCAGAGTCGCAAGCTCACTCTCATTGACGAACAATATGTCGATCACGCCGTCTTCCAGCATGTCGCGGAAATCGTCGCCATGCCGCTCGATCACAAAGCTTTCGCTGGCGGTAAAGGCGATCTTGCGGCCAGCCTCGCGCGCGACCTCGATCGCGCGGCGCATGGCCCGGCGCGGCTCTTCCGGATCCCACAGATAGCCTTCGAGATAGAGGATCGCGCCGGACGCAATCAGTCCCTCGTCGAGCGCGCTGGCGGGCAGGTATTGGCCCGCGCCAAGGAAGGTGTTCATGGTCCGCTCGCCATCGGGGGTGACGAAGATCAGCACGCGGCCGGTCGCCGGTTCGCCGCTGCGCACCGGAGTGTCGAAATCGATGCCCGTGGCGCGGATATCATGCGTGAAAACCTCGCCCAGCTGGTCGTCGGCGACCTGCCCGATGAAGGCGCATTGCAGCCCCAGTGTCGAAAGGCCCGCCAGCGTGTTGGCCGCCGAGCCGCCCGAAACCTCGCGCGCCGGACCCATCGAGGCATAGAGCTCGTCCGCCCGCGCTTCATCGATCAGCGTCATGCCGCCGCGATTGAGCTGCAACTCGTCGATCAGCGCATTGTCGCAGGAGGCAATAATATCGACCACGGCATTGCCGATGGCGATCACGTCATAACGCGGCTGGGGCACACAAATTCTCGCACCTGATGAAAGTCGTGGCAGCGCCTAGCCGGTCCGCCCGGCTTAGCCAAGGGGCGACAGGGCCAAGACCGGTTGACTTGCGCGCGGTGCGCAGGGAAAGGCCGGAAATGGGTCCGGAAATGAGCATGGCGGAGACAGGATGATGGCGGGCGGATACCGGACTGCGCTGGTCGCGGCCTCGATCATCGCCCTGGGTGGCTGCGTTTCCGGTTCGGCTGCGCCGCCGCCGCCGCAGCAGCCGTCAAGAACGGCGGCGCCGTCAGCCCTGCCCGCTCCCGCGGTCCGCACGCCCGAAGTGATCCTGCCTCGGGCTGGCTTCATCGCGCCGCAAGTCATGCGCATGCCGGGGCTCGAGAACGTGATCGGGCGCGACGCAGGCCAGTTGCAGCAGCAATTGGGCCGCGCGCGGCTCGACATTGCCGAAGGCGATGCGCGCAAGCTGCAATTTTCGGGCGAGCCGTGCGTGCTCGATATCTGGCTCTATCCGCTGCGACCCGGCGCGGTGCCGGTCGCCACCCATGTCGAGGCACGGCGCGCCAGCGACGGGCGCGATGTCGACCGGGCGCAATGCGTGGCCGCGCTCGAACGGGTCAGACGGTAAAGCTCTCGCCGCAGCCGCAGGCGCCCTTGGCGTTGGGGTTTGCGAACACGAAACCGGCGGCGAAATCATCCTCCACCCAGTCCATCGTACTGCCCACCAGATAGAGCACGCTCGCGCCATCGATGTAGAAAGTCCCGCCCGGCGTTACGATTTTCTCGTCGAACTTCGCCTCTTCGGTGACGTAATCGACCGAATAGGCGAGGCCCGAACAGCCGCGCCTCGGGGTCGAGAGTTTGACCCCGATGGCATCGGCCGGAGCCTTGGCCATCAGCTCGGCAATCCGCACCTCGGCGGCGGGGGTCAGGGTGACTGCGGCGGGAATCATGCGGGTTTTCGTGCCTGTCATAACATTCCAAGCTCCAGCCGCGCCTCGTCGCTCATCTGTTCTGGGCCCCATGGCGGGTCCCACACCAGATTGACCTCGGCATCGCGCACCCCGGGCACCGATCCTGCGCGCAGTTCCACCTCGCCGGGCATCGATTCGGCCACCGGGCAATGCGGCGTGGTCAGCGTCATGGTGATGGCGACATCGCCGTCCCCGCTGACATCGACGCCATAGATCAGGCCAAGGTCATAGATATTGACCGGAATTTCCGGATCGTAAATCTCCTTGAGCGCGGCCACGACCGCGTCATAGAGTTCGCCGCCCGGTTCACCTGGCGCAAGGGGCGCGGGCTTCTGGCTGAGAAACCCTTCGAGATAGTCGCGCTTGCGCTCAAGTTTCGCGGCAGACGTTTCCTCGACCGCATCCTCCACCCGTGCCCGGCGCGGGGGCTTGACCGCATCGACCTGTTCGACGGTGAATTTCGCTTCCTCGTTCATCCGAAGATCCTCCGGGCGCGCTCGATCCCGCGTACCAGCGCGGCGATATCGCCCTCGTCGTTGTAGAGTCCGAAGCTGGCGCGCGCGGTGGCGGCAACGCCCAGATGGTCCATCAGCGGCTGCGCACAGTGGTGCCCCGCGCGGATCGCCACGCCCTCCTCGTCGAGGATGGTCGCAAGATCGTGCGGATGCACGCCGTCCATGACGAAGCTGACGATCCCGGCGCTGTCGGCAGGGCCAAGCAGCATGACGTCATTCATTGCGCCCAGCGCCGCGCGCAGCCGCCGAGCCAGCGTGGCCTCGTGCCCGTGGACCCGGTCGAGCCCGATGGCATCGACATAATCGAGCGCCGCGGCCAGCCCCAATGCCTCGGTGATCGCCGGCGTTCCCGCCTCGAAGCGTTGCGGCGGCGGGGCATAGGTGGTTCTGGCGAAGGTAACGCGGTCGATCATCGAGCCGCCGCCCTGGTATGGCGGCATTGCCTCGAGCAGCTCGGCCCGCGCCCACAGCACGCCGATCCCGGTCGGGCCATAGAGCTTGTGCGCGGAGAAGACGTAGAAATCGCAGCCCAGCGCGGCGACATCTACGCCCAGGCGAGGCACAGCCTGGCAGCCGTCGAGCAGCAGCTTCGCGCCTACCGAATGCGCCAGATCGGCGGCGCGGGCGCAATCGAGGACCGAGCCGAGCACGTTCGAAACATGCGCAAATGCAACCAGCTTGTGGTGCTGCGTCAACATGACTTCGGCTGCGTCGAGATCGATCCGGCCATCGTGCGTCAGCGGGCAGACGTCGATCTGCGCGCCGGTGCGCGCGGCGATCATCTGCCACGGCACGATGTTGGAGTGATGTTCGAGCTGCGAGAGGAGTATCCGGTCGCCCGGCCCCAGATTTTCCGCGCCCCAGCTCTGCGCGACCAGGTTGATCGCCTCGGTCGCGCCGCGAGTGAAAACCACCTCGTCTTCGCGCCCGCCGATGAACTCCGCCACGCGCCGCCGCGCAGCCTCATAGGCTAGCGTCATCTCGGCCGAACGGGCATAGACCCCGCGGTGCACCGTGGCGTAATCCTCGCCCAGCGCGCGCGCCACAGCATCGATCACCGCCTGCGGCTTCTGCGCGGTCGCGGCAGTATCGAGATAGTGCCAGGGATCGCCGGCGGGCGTCAGCATGCCGGGAAAGTCTGCCCGCGCCCGATCGAGCTGCGTGATGGTGGCGGCATCGTTCACAGCAATGCCCCCAGTGCAGCCTGCGCCGCCTGTTCAATCTGCGCGACATCGTGATGGCCCTCGCGGTGGCCCTCGCCCGCGACAAAGGCGTCGGCGATGAAGGCCTGGAGCATCAACCGCCGCGCCTCTGACGGCGGCAGGCCGCGCGCGGCGAGATAGAACAGCGCCTGCCGGTCAAGCTCGCCCACGGTGGCACCGTGCGCGCATTTGACGTCATCGGCGAGTATTTCGAGCTCGGGCTTGGCGTTGGCGCTCGCCCCTGGGCCGAGCAGCATGGCGCGGATCGACTGTTCTGCATCGCTTTTCTGCGCATCGCGCGCCACGCGCACGCGGTTGAGCGCGCTGCCCGTGGCCGTGCCCGCCAGCACCGATCGCACCACCTGATTGCTCGTCGCCCCGGGCGCGGCATGATGCACATCGCTGACGATCTCGAGCGTCTGGCTGCCGCTGCCCAGGATCACGCCGCCGAGTTCGAAATGCGCCCCCTCCATCAGTTCGACCTTCACGCTGAGCCGCGCGTAATCCGCGCCGTGGACCAGTGCGAACAGTTCAAAACGCGCATGCGGCCACAGCTTGATCTCGATCTCGCGCAGCGCCGCTCCATCCACGGGCTCAAGCGCGGCGATAACCATGCGATCGGCGTCGCCCGCGCGCACCGAAATCCGCTCCGGCTCGTCCTTGCGCGGCCACACGCGCGCCAGCGCATCGATATCGGCATAGCGCCAATCCTCGAGTTTGCGCGTGGGAAGGGCGGCGACGGAGGTCATGCCAGCGCCTCGTAACCCTGATCTTCGAGCTGGACTGCGAGTTCGGGTCCGCCGCTGCGCACGATCCGGCCCTGGCTGAGCACATGGACGAAATCGGGCCGCACATGATCGAGCAGGCGCTGGTAATGCGTGATCAGCAGCACGCCCTTGTGCGGAGCCCGCATGATCGCATTGATGCCGTCGCCAACGACGCGCAGCGCATCGATGTCGAGGCCGCTGTCGGTCTCGTCGAGCACGGCGAAAGCCGGGTCGAGAATACCCATCTGCACCATTTCGGCGCGCTTCTTCTCGCCGCCCGAAAAGCCGAGATTTACCGGGCGCTTGAGCATCTCCATGTCGAGCTTGAGCAGCGCGGCCTTCTCGCGCGCCAGCTTGAGGAAATCGCCGCCCGACAGTGGCTCTAGCCCACGCGCCTTGCGCTGCGCGTTCAAGGCTTCGCGCAGGAACTGGACGAACGAGACGCCCGGTATCTCGACCGGGTACTGGAAGCCGAGGAACAGCCCGGCTGCGGCGCGCTCGTGGGGGGCGAGGGATAGCAGATCAACGTCCGCTCGTCCTGAGCCTGTCGAAGGACCGGGTGCAGCGCCCGATGCTTCGACAAGCTCAGCATGAGCGGGGGGAGTGAACCGAATAGAGCCCCCCGTCACCACATACCCCGGCCTGCCGCCCAGCACATAGGCGAGCGTCGATTTGCCGGCACCATTGGGCCCCATGATCGCATGCACCTCACCCGCCTTCACGGTGAGTGAAAGGCCCTTGAGGATCGGCTTGCCGTCGATTTCGGCGTGGAGGTCAGTGATTGTCAGCATGGGATTTCCTGGGCCGCGAATAATGCTGGTTCGGATTGGCCTCGCGGTGAGCGCGCGCGGCCTCTTTCTTGTCGGCCATGCGCAGCCGCATTCCGGCGGTGATCCGCGCGAGCACCGCATCCATGTTTTCGAGAATGTCGGCGGCCTTGATCCGCATCACGCGGATGCCGACCGATTCGAGGCTCTTGTCGCGGCGTTTGGCGAGCGCTTCGTTCGCGCCGTCCTCGTCGATGGCGATCGCCATGCCGAGGTTGTGGCAGTTGAAATCGACGATCGCGCTGCCAACCACCGCGTGGCGGGTGAACTTGTAGCGCCCCAGATCGGCCTTGGCGAAACGCGCGAGGAGCGCCTTGTGCGCCTCGGACGAATGGCGGCGCAGCTCGCGCGCCTGCTCGTGCAGCACATCGAGCCGCGATTCGGAAATTTCCCACCCGCGGCCCTTCTTCTTGAGCGCGGGGGCAGCGTCGGTATCCGACGCGGGGTTCAGGGCGAGAGTTTTACGGTTGGTCATCAAAACTGAGTTTCAGGAAAGGGAGTGAAGGGCATACGGCGACATTGCGCTGCGACAATTAGTCGCTCCAGCGTGATTCCATTTAAATATTCAATGCTCAGCTCTCCGGTGCGACGATCCAGAACTCGTTTGTCTCGAACAGGAGACAAGGTGCCGCGCCCCACGTCAACGTCAATCAGTGTAATCCGGAGACTGTCAATCGCATGGAACTCGCTTATCCCCTCACAGGTGTTGATGCAGTATTCCGACTTTGCCAAATCAATGTGATAAGTCGCCGCGAACGGTTCAGTTCTCATTGCAGGTGCGCGGTAGACCTTCTGCTCGCCAACACACTCTAGATCGAATTGGTGTTCATTAGCGAGCGTCGTGCCAGGCAGTAAGGCAATGCCAAGAAAGAGAGCTTTTCTCATTGCCCTACACTCCCTTCCAACGAAATCGCCCCTTCGTCATTCCAGCGAAGGCCGGAATCCAGCGAGGCATAGTACGGCGCTTGATTGCCATGGACCCCGGCCTGCGCCGGGGTGACGCTTATGCTGGTGGCGGATTTTCTCATCCCACGTTCCTCTCGAGCGAGATCACCTCTTCGACCCCTCACCTGGAAGCGAAGCTGATCCGAAGGATCAACGGGAGGGGTTTGAGTGCGCCATGCCGTGTCGGTTGGTGACAAATTCACCCCACACTCCCTTCCAGCGAAATGGCCAGCAGCTTCTGCGCTTCGACCGCGAATTCCATCGGCAGTTCCTTCAAAACCTCTTTGGCAAAGCCGTTGACGATCAGCGCAACCGCCTCTTCCTGCGGCAGGCCGCGCTGCATCGCGTAGAACAGCTGGTCGTCGCTGATCTTCGAAGTGGTCGCCTCGTGCTCGATCTGCGCGCTGGGGTTCTTGACCTCGATGTAGGGCACGGTGTGCGCGCCGCACCGGTCGCCCAGCAGCAACGAATCGCACTGGGTGAAATTGCGCACACCGTCCGCATTCGGGCCAACGCGGACCAGCCCGCGATAGGTGTTGGACGACTTGCCCGCCGAAATCCCCTTCGAGATGATCGTCGAGCGGCTGCCGCGCCCGTTGTGGATCATCTTGGTGCCGGTATCGGCCTGCTGGTAATTGTTGGTCACCGCGACCGAATAGAACTCGCCCACGCTGTCTTCGCCGTTGAGCACGCAGCTGGGATATTTCCACGTCACCGCGCTGCCGGTCTCGACCTGCGTCCAGCTGATCTTGGAGCGCGCGCCCTGGCACAGCCCGCGCTTGGTGACGAAATTGTAGATCCCGCCCTTGCCGTTTGCATCGCCTGGATACCAGTTCTGCACGGTCGAATACTTGATCTCGGCATCTTCCATCGCGACCAGTTCCACCACCGCGGCGTGGAGCTGGTTCTCGTCGCGCATCGGCGCGGTGCAGCCTTCAAGGTAACTGACGTAGCTGCCTTTTTCGGCAATGATCAGCGTGCGTTCGAACTGGCCGGTATTTTCGGCATTGATGCGGAAATAGGTGCTGAGCTCCATCGGGCAGCGCGTGTTTTCTGGCACATAGACGAAGGTCCCGTCGGAAAAGACCGCGCAGTTGAGCGCCGCGAAGAAATTGTCATGCTGCGGCACGACGCGCCCCAGCCACTTCTTCACGAGGTCAGGGTATTCGCGGATCGCCTCGCTGATCGAGAGGAAGATCACCCCGGCGCGTTTCAGTTCCTCTCGAAACGTAGTGGCGACCGAAACGCTGTCAAACACCGCATCGACCGCAACCTTGCGCGCGCCGCCCGAACGATCGATCACCCCCGCGAGCACTTCCTGCTCCGCCAGCGGAATGCCGAGCTTGTCATAGACGGCCTTGATCTCGGGATCGAGTTCGTCGAGCGATTCGAGCTGCGGCTTCTTCCTGGGCGCGGCGTAGTAATAGGCATCCTGATAGTCGATCGACGGGATGTTGAGCTTCGCCCAATCGGGCATGGGCATGGTCTGCCACAGTCGGAACGCCTTCAATCGCCAGTCGAGCATCCATTCGGGCTCGCCCTTTTTTGCGCTGATGAAGCGGACGGTATCCTCGTCGAGCCCCTTGGGCGCGAATTCGGTATCGATTTCAGCCGACCAGCCGTGCTCATAGTCGGCCGCGCGCGCCGCCGCATCGCGTGCTTCCTTGTCCTGAATGTCCACGTCCTCGCTCACGCCACTTCTCTTTGCGCGGTCAGCCGTGTGAGCGGAATCTCCGCCAGCGCGCCGCGCAATGCATTGTTGATCAGCGGCCAGTGCGGCCTGACCGTGCAGCCCGATTCATAGTCGCAGCAATTGGCATCGAGGCAGTGCGTCAGCGCGATCGGCCCCTCGACCGCCTCGACGATGTCGGCAACCGTGATCGCCGCCGCCGGGCGCGCCAATTGCAGGCCCCCACCAGCCCCGCGCACCGAGCGCAGCAGGCCAGCGGCAGTCAGCTTGCTGACCAGCTTCTGCACCGTTGGCGTGGGCAGCCCGGTTTCCGCCGCGAGTTCGCACGCGCTGGTCCTGCCCCCGCCGCAATGACGGGCTGCCGCGCTCATGGTGACGACGGCATAATCGGCGAGATTGGACAGGCGCATGGCTCGTTTCGCTCAAATAAGACTGATTCGTTCTTATTTCAGTTAAGGGCGCAGCGACCACATTTCAACGCCATTCGCCCTGCCACAAGAAAATGACGTGGAATGACCGTTCAAGACTGGCTTCGTTGCCCGATTCGGCGAATCGCCGCAATTCTGATGTCGCAGACCTGAGGAAGCCGCTTGCGAATCGATCGGGCAGAGTAAAATCGCTGGTCGACAAACGAGGTCAACCAGGCTTTGGCAATGCTCGGCGCATATCAGTAACATACTGGACATATTTGATAATATTATGCGCGCTTCGGTCAATTCAGGCCGATTGCCGGCGCAAAAAAAGGGGCGGCCCCTGAAGTTCAGAAGCCGCCCATCCAAGTCGAGGAACTCTTCGCATTACTGCTCCGAGCCCTTCGGGTCGCAAGGGTCTGATACCCCAACACGATGAACAGGGATTGTATGCAAGCGACAAATCCCGCCCGATTCGTGCGATTGGCACCTTCATGAAATTGAAATAATTAAACTATTGCCTCGGCTGCGCGTGACTCGACAGTGGCGCCGACGCTTGCCATAGCGCGGGGCAATGCTTTTCCGCCTGCTACGCCCCGCCCTGTTCGCGTTCGATCCCGAAACCGGGCACCGCCTTGCAATCGAGGCATTGCGCGCGCTTCCTGCACGCAGGCCACCGCGCCCCGGCAGGCTGGCGATCGAGGTTGCCGGAATCGCGTTTCCCAATCCTCTTGGCCTTGCCGCGGGTTTCGACAAGGATGCCGAAGTTCCTGACGCGGTCCTGGGGCTGGGCTTCGGATTTGCCGAGGTCGGCTCGATCACGCCGCTGCCCCAGCCGGGCAATCCGCGTCCGCGGCTGTTCCGGCTCGCCGAAGATCGGGCCGTCATCAACCGCATGGGCTTCAACAATGCCGGGGCCGAGGCCGCTCTGGCGCGGCTCGATCGGCGCAAGGGGCGCACGGGCGCGCCCGGCGGCGTCCTCGGAATCAACATCGGCGCCAACAAGGATTCGGCCGACCGGATCGCCGATTATGCCGCCATGACCCGGCTGATGGCGCCCCATGCCAGCTATTTGGCGGTCAATGTGTCGAGCCCCAACACCCCGGGCCTGCGCGCGCTGCAGGACGAAGGCGCGCTCGCCGCGCTGCTCGAGGCGGTGATCGAGGCGCGCGCCGAAGCCATGGCCGGGCCCGCTCCGCCGCCGATCTTTCTCAAGGTCGCGCCCGATCTTGAGCCCGCCGATATCGACGCAATTGCCCGCATAGCCATCGACCAGGCGCTGGGTGCGCTGATCGTCTCCAACACCACGATCTCGCGCCCGCCGCTGCGCTCGCGCCACCGGAAAGAGATGGGCGGGCTATCGGGCGCCCCGCTGGGGCCGCTGGCGCTTGAACGGCTGCGCGATTTCCGCAAGGCGACGGGCGGGGCAATACCGCTGGTGGGCGTGGGCGGTATTGCCAGCGCCGAGGACGCGTGGGAGCGCATCCGGGCGGGGGCCAGCCTGATCCAGCTTTACAGCGCGCTGGTCTATGAAGGCCTGGGCCTGGCCGCGCGGATCGTGCGCGGGATCGAAACGCTGATGCAGCGAGACGGTTTTTCCAGCATTGCCGAAGCGGTTGGAAGCGAATAGCGAAGCGGCCATGCTGCGCAAGTTTGCCATTCCCTTCGCCGTCGCCTTCGCCCTTGGCGGATGCGCGACCCTTCCCGCCGCAGAAAAGGTCGCCGAAACGACTGCGCTGGCGCCGACCTTTATCGGCACGGTCAGCGCCGCCGATCCACGCGCCGAGGCGGCGGGCCTCGAAATGCTTCGCCGCGGCGGCAGCGCTACCGATGCGGCGATTGCGACAATGCTGGCGCTGACCGTGGTCGAGCCGCAGAGTTCGGGAATTGGCGGCGGCGGCTTCATGGTGCGCGGCACTGCCGATGGGCAGGTCACGGCCCTGGACGGGCGCGAAACGGCACCTTCGGGGGCCACGCCGGAATGGTTCCTTGGACCCGACGGCACGTTGCCTCCCTTCGCCGAATCGGTCCGCAGCGGGCTCAGCGTGGGGGTTCCGGGCAACATCGCGCTCGCCGCAATGGCCCATGCGCGGCATGGCAGGCTTGACTGGGCAACGCTGTTCGAACCGGCCATCCGCCTCGCCCGTGAAGGTTTCCAGATCAACCCGCGGCTGCAAGGTTCGCTCTCATCTGCTGGCGACCGGGCGGCGTTTACCGAAACCGGCCGCGCGCTGTTCCGCGATGCCGAAGGCAATCCGTTTCCGGTCGGGCACCTTGTCGTGAACGAGGAGCTGGCGCGCACTTTCGAAGCGATTGCCGCTGGCGGGCCGCAGGTATTCTATCGCGGCGAGCGGGCCGAAGCACTGGCAGAAACGGTCGCCGCCGCCACTCCGCGTAACGGTGCGATGTCGGCCGAAGATGTGGCCGCGTATACCGCCAAGCCGCGCGATGCGATCTGCGGCAGCTATCGTGGCTACCGCGTATGCGGCATGGGCCCGCCGACATCGGGCGGAGTGGCCGTGCTGCAGATGCTGGCGATGCTCGAACGCTTCGACCTTGCCTCGCTGGGGGCGGAAAACCCCGTCACCTGGCACCTTTTCCTCGAAGCGCAGCGGCTCGCCTATGCCGACCGCGAGCTTTATCTCGCCGATCCCGATTTCGTGACCGTGCCCACCCCTGGCCTGCTCGATCCTGCATATCTGGCGCGGCGCAGCGCGTTGATCGATCCGGGCAAGGCCATGGCGAGTGCCGAGCCGGGTATTCCGGCGGGTGCGCCCCCGGCACCGGGTGACGGCGATGAGCCGCCAGAACAGGGCACCACCCATTTCGCCGTGGTCGATGCCAACCAGACCATGGTCAGCTATACCTCCACGATCGAGGGGCCGTTCGGCTCCGGATTGATGACCGGCGGTTTCTTCCTCAATAACGAACTGACCGATTTCAGCCGTGCGCCGGTGGTGGACGGCAGGCCGGTCGCCAACCGGGTGGAAGGGGGCAAGCGGCCGCGCAGCTCAATGGCGCCAATGGTGGTGTGGGCGCCGGATGGACGCCCGCTGCTGGCGGTGGGCGCGGCAGGCGGCGGCACGATCCCGGTGCAAACCGCACGCAGCATCATCGGAGTGATCGATTTCGGCCTCGATGCCGGACCGGCCCTGGGCCTGCCATTCATTATGTCCTTCGGTGATCGCGTGCTGGTGGAGCAGGGCACATGGCTGGAGGGGGCAATCACGGCCTTTGTCGCGCTGGGTCATGCCGACCTCTTTGCGCGGCCCGCTCCGGTCAAGGCCAATGCCGTATTGCGGCGCGATGGCGCATGGCAAAGCGCGCGCGATCCACGCCTTGAAAGCCAGCTGGAACTTCCCTGAGCGGGTCTTGGCAAGATGAATACGGGCGCTTATTGCGTGCGGGGGGGCAGGAGCGAGCTAGTGCAGCTTTCGGAAATCGATAACGCAAACAATCTGGTCGAACTGTTTCTCAGGCGCGCGGACGAAAAGGGCGACGCACCTTTCCTGGGTCACAATCAGGACGGTGAGTGGGTCACGCAAAGCTGGCGCGAAGTTGCCGGCAAGGTCTGCCTGCTGGCGGAAAATCTGCGCACGCTGGGCCTCGAAGATGGCGACCGGGTGGCGCTGGTTTCGGAAAACCGGCCCGAATGGTGCATTGCCGACCTCGCGATCATGGCGGCGGGCTGCGTGACCGTGCCAGCCTATGTCACCAATACCGAGCGCGACCATGTCCACATTCTCGACAATTCGGGCGCGCGCGCAGTGTTCGTCTCGGGCGAAAAGCTGCTCAGGCCGCTCCATCCGGCGATCCAGGTAACCGGCATTGTCGAACATGTGATCGGGATCGAAAACCTCAACCGGCAACAGTCCGGCAGCTTCGAATTCCACAGCTGGGAGAAGATGCTCACAGGTGACGCCAGGGCTGCGCGCCTGGCGGTGGACGCGCGCATTGCCGGTATCGCGCGCGCGAGGACCGCCTGCATCATCTACACCAGCGGAACCGGCGGTGCTCCGCGCGGGGTGATGCAGCACCACGGCTCGATCCTGTGCAATGTGGCGGGCGCGGCAGAGGTGTTGATCGACGATTTCGGCATCACCGACGAACGCTTCCTTTCGTTCCTGCCGCTCAGCCACGCCTACGAACACACCGGCGGACAATATCTCCCGATCGCGGTGGGCGCGGAGATTTACTATGCCGAGGGGCTGGAGAAGCTCGCTGGCAATATCGAGGAGGTGCGCCCCACGATCATGGTGGTGGTGCCGCGGCTGTTCGAGGTGTTGCGCGCGCGGATCATGAAGCAGGTCGAAAAGCAGGGCCGCTTCGCCAATTACCTGATGGACCGCGCCCTGACGATCAGCGAGAACGCCGTCGAAGGGCAAAAGCGCAGGCGCGACCGGCCGATGAATTTCCTGCTCGAACGCACGCTGCGCCCCAAGATCCGCAAGCGCTTCGGCGGGCGGATCAAGGCCATGGTATCGGGCGGTGCGCCGCTCAATCCCGATGTCGGTACTTTCTTCGAGGCGATGGGACTCACCATGCTGCAGGGCTATGGCCAGACCGAGGCGGGTCCGGTGATCAGCTGCAACAGGCCAAAGGCGGGGCTCAAGATGGATACCGTCGGCCCGCCGCTGCGCGGGGTCGAGGTGCGGATAGCCGAGGATGGCGAAATCCTGTGCCGCGGCGAACTGGTGATGCACGGCTATTGGCGCAACAAGGTGGAAACCGACCGCGCACTCAGGCCCGAGCCGGGCGACCCGTCGGGCGCCATCTGGCTCCACACCGGCGATATCGGCCATATCGACGCGAAGGGCCGGATCGTCATCACCGATCGCAAGAAGGACATGATCATCAACGACAAGGGGGACAATGTCGCCCCGCAGAAGGTCGAGGGCATGCTCACGCTCCAGGGCGAAATCGCGCAGGCCATGGTGAGCGGCGACAAGCGCCCCTATGTCGTCGCGCTGATCGTGCCCGATGCCGAATGGGCGCTCGAGTGGGCGCGCGCCAATGACGAGAAGTTCGACCTGAAGGCGCTGCAGGGCCTGCCTGCATTCAGGAGCGCGGTGCGCGCCGCGATCGACCGGGTGAACAAGGATCTGTCGGTGGTGGAAAAGATCCGCCAGTTCGCCTTTGCCGACGAGCCCTTCACCATCGAGAACGAGGAAATGACGCCGAGCATGAAGATCAGGCGGCACAAGATCCGCGAGCGCTATCAGGAACGGATCGACGGGCTCTATCGGGGGTAGGGACTGTTCGCTTCCGGCCTACGCCCGCCCCGCCAGTTCACTCTTGCCCAGCGCACTCTTGCAAAGCCCGCCCGCCGCTGTAAGTTCTTTCGCACGCAGTTACAGGGGGATAGGCGTAATGGCCAAGGGTGCGATCGGGCATGCCGTGATCTTTTGCATGTGTGCGTTGGCGTGGCTGGCGCCGGCTCGGGCCGATACGGGTCCACCGCCGATCGACGCCTACGGCGAACTCCCGGCGATGGAAGAGCTGGTCATTTCCCCCAGCGGAGAGCGGATTGCCACGCTCGCAACGATTTCAGGCCAGCGGCGCCTGTTGATCGTGGATCAGGATATGAAGGTGCTCCGGTCCTTTGCGATGGATGGGCTGAAGATCCGGAGTTTCGATTTCGTCACCGATGACCACCTGCTGCTGCGCCACAGCTCGACCCAGGATCTCGGTTTCGGCTTCTCGCAGGACAAGTTCGAATTCTTCCAGTCCATCATCATTCCCGTGGGAGGCGGCGAACCGGAAGCCGTGTTCGGTAACCGCCGCGACCTGGTCGGCGCTACATTCGGTTATTACGGCACACGCATGGTGAATGGGCGCCCGGCGGCGTTCTTCGGGGCAATCGAGCTGGAGCGCGAAACGACAGGGAACCGCACAGGGTACCGGTTCAACCATGGCAGGCCTGCGCTCTACTCAGTCGATATCCAGACCAACGCCGCCAAGCGGGTCGACGGATCGCCCAATGAAAACATGCAGCGCGACTGGCTGATCGGCCACGACGGGGCCATTCTCGCGCGCCTCGATCTTTCGCAGACCAACGGCGCGTGGCAGATCCGCGGCACTTCGGGCGTAATCGCGAAAGGGGTCGACCCGTTGGGAGACGTCTATCTCGTCGCCATCGGCGCGGACGGTTCGACGATCATCTATAGTGCCCGTGACGAAACCAGCGGCACGACGCACTGGTACGAAGTTGCCGTGGGCGGCGGCGGCACCCCGGCGGAAGTGTTTGGCGACGACGATATCGACCGCATTTTCACCGATCGCCTCAATGGCCAGTTGATCGGCTATCTGCGCGAGGAGAGCGAGATCGAGCCGATCTTCTTCGACCCCGGGATGACGGCAAAGGTCAAGCTGATCCGCAAGGCTTTTGCAAAACTGAACAACCGCATGATCGACTGGACGCGCGATTTCAGCCACGCGATCGTGCGCACCGACGGCGATGGCGACAGCGGCTCTTACTTCAAGGTCGACATCGCCCGGCTCAAGGCGGACGCCATCGGATACGAACGGCCCGCCATTGCCCCCGTGCAGGTCGGACCGGTCTCGACCGTTGAATATACCGCGTCCGACGGGCTCGAAATGAACGGCATCCTTACCCTCCCACCGGGGCGCGAGGCCAAGGGCCTGCCGCTGATCATGCTGCCGCACGGCGGGCCGCACAGCCATGACGAGGAAGGCTTCGACTGGTGGGCGCAGGCCTTCGCCTCGCGCGGCTATGCGGTGTTCCAGCCGAACTTTCGCGGCTCGACAAACCGGTCTGAAAGTTTCGCACAGGCAGGGTACGGACAATGGGGTCGCAAGATGCAGTCCGACATTTCCGACGGCCTGGCGATGCTGGCCGAAAAGGGCATAGTCGATCCACGGCGCGCCTGCATCGTCGGGGCGAGCTATGGCGGCTATGCCGCGCTCGCCGGCGTTACCTTGCAGCAGGGCCTCTATCGCTGCGCGGTATCGGTCGCCGGTGTGGCCGATCTCGGCCTGATGACACGGATCGAGAGGCGCGAAAGCGGCAGCAAGCTGCGCGAGCGCTCGCTCGAGGAAGAACTGGGTCCGCGCTCCGGCTTCAGAGAGGTGTCGCCGCGTTACAATGCTGCCCGCGCCGACGCGCCGATCATGCTGATCCATGGCCGTGACGATACGGTGGTGCATTACGAACACAGCCTGAAAATGGCCGATGCGCTAAAGGACGCCGGGAAACCTTACGAGTTCGTCGAGCTCAAGGGCGAGGACCACTGGTTGTCGCTGCGCGAAACGCGGGTCGCCATGCTCGAGGCGGCCATGGCGTTTGTCATGAAACATAACCCGCCCGACTGACGCCTCGCTCAGGCTCTGGAGCGGCAGCTTGCGCCTCTCCGCGCGGTCCGTCTTGGGCTGTCAGGCGTCATCAGGGTTAGGACTTGCGTAGTTTGTTGTGTTCGATCGGATCGGCAAGCAGGTTCCTGACGTGATCGCAGATCGACCGGCTGTCATTACTTGCTTGCCGCAGCAGTTCCTTGCGTTCTTCCAGCGACCAGACGCGGTCCGGCGTGACATCTTCTGCATCACGCGGAAGATGACGGGTCACGACAAAAGGTTGGCTCATGGAATCAAAAAGGACGGTGATGGTTGCATGAGCGAGCAGGTGACGGAACGGTCGGTTCTTGCGCCATCGAGCAATTCGCTGCTCCAGCGCTTTCGCCTTGCGGCTTTCTGCCATACGCAAGCGATTGCGCAGCTCGTTTAGCGAGCCGAGAGAACCGTTGGCAATCGGCAAGTCTAGCGCAAGCGACAAGCGTCCAAGTGCCTGCTCACCGCGCGCGAAATGGTCGAGCACCAGGCCAAGCCAAGCGTGTGGTTCAAGTTCTGTCGAGGCCTGGGCCTCTACCACCGACATTTCAGTCATTTCCTCAAGCCGCCTCGGCCTGCTCGACATATTCGGGATAGAAGCACGGTTCGCGGTCGGACCAGCCAGGCGCGGTGGCAGCCGCTTCGCTTAAGGATTGGAGCAGCATCTTGCGGCGTTCCGGGCGGATCTGCGGCAGCGATGCCGCCGCGCAGAATGCGGATGGCAGCCACGGGCGTACTTCGGCGCCCAGCAGCCGTTCATAGAGGAACCGGAAGGCGGAAAAGCAGGTGATGCGTTCCTGCGCCAGATCGAATGCGGCGACGCGCGTGAGCTTGCCGATAAAGCCCTCGATCAGGCTCAGGCTCGAATCGCAAGGGATCATCCGGCGCAGCGATTTCAGCTCCTGATAGGCGACATACTGGCTGCGGATCGCAGCATTTTCGCCCTCGTCGCGCGCCCACAGCCTGAATGCATCCTGGCGCCCCAACCCGATATCGAGGCTGCGCTTGATATACCGCTGCTCGCACGGCTCGAAACTGGCGAACTCGCGCATTTCGTTGATCGTCATCGATGCACTGCCTGCGACGGCCATGATGCGCTCCTTGTTGCGCTGCTTGCTGTGGCCGCAACATCGCGCATCAAGGTTAATTACAGGTAACCATGCCCTCGCATTTTCACTTGGCGCGGCGCCTTTCAGATCAACCCGGCCAGCGGCGAACTCGGATCGGCATACATGCGCCGCCCCATGCGCCCGGCGAGGTATGCCTCGCGCCCGGCCTCGACGCTGAGCTTCATCGCGCGCGCCATGCGGATGGGGTCTTTCGCCTCGGCGATGGCGGTGTTCATCAGCACCCCGTCGCAGCCCAGTTCCATCGCCACCGCCGCATCGCTGGCAGTGCCCACGCCCGCATCGACCAGCACCGGCACCCTGGCGCCCTCGACGATCAGGCGGATCGTGACGCGGTTCTGGATCCCGAGGCCCGAGCCGATCGGCGCGCCCAGCGGCATCACCGCCACCGCGCCCGCGTCTTCCAGCTGCTTCGCCGCAATCGGATCGTCCACGCAATAGACCATCGGCAGAAAGCCTTCGCCTGCGAGCACTTCAGTCGCCTTGAGAGTCTCGCGCATATCGGGGTAGAGCGTGCGCGCCTCGCCCAACACTTCGAGCTTGACCAGGTCCCAGCCGCCCGCCTCGCGCGCCAGCCGCAGCGTGCGGATCGCCTCATCGGCGGTGAAACAGCCGGCGGTGTTGGGCAGGTATGTAATCTTTTTCGGATCGATATAGTCGGTCAGCATCGGCGCATTGGGATCGCTGACATTGACGCGCCTCACCGCGACGGTGACGATTTGAGCGCCGGACGCCGCGACCGCCGCCGCGTTCTGTTCAAAATCCTTGTATTTGCCCGTGCCGACAATCAGCCGCGAATGGAATGTCCGCCCGGCCACGCTCCAGGTGTCGGCATGATCGCCTCCGCCCACGAAATGAACGATCTCGAGCACGTCGCCATCGGCCAGCATCGCTTCCCCCAAGGTCGATCGCGGTATGATCGTGCCATTGCGCTCGACCGCGACCTTGGCCGGATCGAGCCCCAGCTCGGCGGCGAGCGCGGCTATGGTGGGGGCGGCGGTGCGGCGCGCATCGCCGTTCAGCGTGATCTGTATCTCAGGCGTCATGCAATGGGCAAATAGACCTCAACGCGCCCCAGACAAGTGCTCACGCAAGTTGAGCACGTGCCCCAGCGAAACCAGCGCCACTCCGATGATCGTCAGAATCGCCTCTTTCGGACCGTGCGGCACCGCCAGCGCCCCGCCCATGAACGACAGGCCCATCATGGCGGTAACGAAAGGCTCTGCACGGCGATGCCTGAGCGCGCTCCCACCGATCGCGACCGCGGCAACTATCAGCGCCAGCAGCAGGCCGAAGCGGTGGATTTCGGGGGAGAGAAGCAATTGCCCGCCCAGCCCCAGCGCCGAAACGACCAGGATCGTCGCCAGGCAATGTACCAGGCACAGCCCACCCAGAACTATGCCGGTGAGGTCGAGATGTCGGCGAATCGATAGGAGCAGTTCGGGCATGACCGCACCGCATGTATGTTATGTTGTATCATTTGACAAGCGGGGGCGGTCCATCTCTGCAATTTGGCCCGGAATTTGACTTGCACTTTCGCCGCGTCGCCCGCAGGTATCGCGCGCCATGCATGCTGCCCGCGCCGTCCCGTCCGCCCGTCCATCGGCGCTCGCCGCCTGGCTGCTGGTCGTTGCCGCGATGGTGGTGCTGATCGTGATGGTGGGCGGGATCACCCGGCTTACCGAAAGCGGGCTGTCCATCACCCGATGGCAACCGGTCAGTGGGATCCTGCCTCCCCTGTCGGAAGCGGCATGGCAGGCCGAGTTTGCCCGCTATCGCCAGACCGGCGAGTTCATCCGCGAGGCTGGACCTGCCGGGATGCAACTGGCCGATTTCAAGTTCATCTTCTTCTGGGAATGGTCGCACCGGCTGCTCGGCAGGCTGATCGGGCTCGCCTTCGCACTGCCGCTGGCGTGGTTCTGGATCAGGCGCGCGATCCCCGCGGGTTACAAGCCGCGGCTGCTGGCGCTGCTGGCGCTGGGCGGACTGCAAGGCGTGTTCGGGTGGCTGATGGTGCGATCGGGCCTCGGCACCGCGATGACCGATGTCAGCCATTTCTGGCTTTCGGTCCACCTGCTTACGGCACTCATAACACTGGCTGCGCTGGTGTGGACCGCGCTCGATCTGCGCGCGCTGGCGCGCGATCCGGCTGCGCGGCCCGCACGGCCGACCGGCTTTGCCGCTGCGGTTGCGCTCGTCGTGCTCGTGCAGTTGCTGCTCGGTGCCTGGGTGGCGGGTCTCAACGCCGGGCATGCCTCGCACGGCTGGCCGCTGATGCAGGGGCGGCTCGTCCCCGATTTCGACCTTGCGCGCGGCTGGCCCTGGGCGCTGACGCATGATCCTTTCCTGCTCCATTTCCTCCATCGCTGGTGGGCATGGGTGGCGGCAGCGGCACTGGTCTGGCTGGCAAGGAAGGTTCGCGGCCGGCAGCGCGCTGCCTCGATCGCCATCCACAGCGCGTTCGGCACGCAGATCATTCTCGGCATTGCCACGGTACTGAGCGGAATTTCGCTGTGGTTGGCGGTGGCGCACCAGGTGGTGGGCGCGCTGCTGGTCGCCGCGACCGCATGGGGCATGCATGTGGCGGGACGGCGGACGGGGCGACAGGGTGGGCCGCGCAAATGACGGCGCTGATCTATTGCCCCTTTCCCGATTCCGATACGGCGCGCAAGGTCGCAGCGACGCTGATCGATGAGCGCAAGGTCGCCTGCGCCAATATCCTGGGCCCGGTCGAGTCACTCTATGTGTGGCAGGGTGTCCGCGGCGAGGCGGAGGAAATCGGTGTCCTGTTCAAGACCGATGTCTCTGTGCTGGAGGACGCGGTCGCACGGCTGGGGGCGCTGCACCCCTATGATACCCCGGCAATAACCGGCTGGCGCTGCGACGCGGCCCATCCGGCAACGGCACAGTGGTTGGGTTCTGAACTGGCGCCGGGGAGGGCGGAGCCTGACCGGAATTGACCGCGCCCGGCAGGGCTCATGAATATAGCGGTATTATTTTACCTCTCTTGAAACCCGCACATTTGCTTGACTTTCGCGTGCCGCCGCGACAAATGCCGCGCGCCCAGGCGCTCAATCACTGATCTGAGACATTTCTGATCGGAGACGAGGCCGGGCACGCGATTCGCGGCGGCCCAAGGCTGCGGCACATCATTTAGGAAGTCGAAACCCATGAAGGCGCTTACCAAGCAGACCCGGTCGATCAAACCGGCCGAGGTCGAAAAGAATTGGCACCTGATCGACGCCGAAGGGCTGGTCGTTGGCCGCCTCGCGGTGATCGTGGCCAACCGGCTGCGCGGCAAGCACAAGCCCAGCTTCACCCCGCACGTCGATTGCGGCGACCACGTTGTCGTCATCAATGTCGAGAAGGTCAGGTTCACCGGCCGCAAGACGCAGGACAAGCGGTATTACAAGCACACCGGCCACCCCGGCGGCATCAAGGAAACCTCGCCCGCCAAGGTGCTGGAGGACCGCTTCCCCGAACGTGTGCTCGAAAAGGCGGTTGAGCGGATGGTTCCGCGCGGCCCGCTTGGTCGCCAGCAGATGAAGGCGCTGCACCTCTATGCCGGCACCGAGCATCCGCACGACGGGCAGAACCCCGAAGTGCTCGATGTCGCTTCCCTGAATCGCAAGAACAAGGTCACCGCATGATGGCTGACGAAATCAAGAACGAATCCGCGCCGGAAGCCACACCGGAAACCGCGCCGGAAACGATCACCGATCTGGCTGATCTGAAGGAAATCGCGGGCGACGCGCCGCAGGGCGATGCCGTCATCATCGCTGCCCGGGCCGAAGTGCCGCTGCGCCAGCAGGAGCTCGATGCGCAGGGCCGCGCCTATGCCACCGGCCGCCGCAAGGATGCCGTGGCGCGCGTGTGGCTCAAGCCGGGCACCGGCAAGGTCGTGGTCAACGGCCGCGAGCAGGACGTCTATTTCGCGCGTCCCACGCTGCGCCTGATCATCAACCAGCCGTTTGCGATCACCGAGCGCGAAGGCCAGTATGACGTTATCGCCACCGTTCGCGGCGGCGGGCTGTCCGGCCAGGCCGGTGCGGTCAAGCACGGCGTTGCCCAGGCGCTCACCAAATACGAGCCCAAGCTCCGCACCACGGTGAAGGCAGCAGGCTTCCTCACCCGCGACAGCCGCGTGGTCGAACGCAAGAAGTATGGCCGTGCCAAAGCGCGCAAGAGCTTCCAGTTCTCGAAGCGCTGATCGAAATCATATCGATTGCAACAAGGGCGGCCCTTCGGGGTCGCCCTTTTTCGTTCAGGCCCCGGCGAAATCGCGGCGTTCCAGCGCGATCGCTCCGTCCGCGCCGATCCGCAGCACGTTATAGCTGGGCGCCGCGCCGCGCAGCCTGGTCGAAAGCGTGCCCGCGCCGATCATCCGCATGGCGTGATTGGCGCAAGAGCGCTGCTGGTCGAACGGCTGGTGGATATGGCCCGACAATACCGCAGCGGCCCCCGCAGCGGCCAGCTCGGCAAACGCGACGTCACCGCGAATGGTGGGGTTCCTGCGCCCGTCCTGCGCCGGAAGCAGCGGGTGATGGCAGGCCACCAGCTTGACCCGCGGATCGCCCGCGAGCGCGCGGAGCCGCGCCAGCGCGGCATCGAGCCTTGGCCGCGTCACCACCCCGTCCGACCATGGCCAGCGCGGCTGGGCGGGCACATTGGTGTCGAACGGTATCACAACGGCTTGAGAAAGCTTCAATTCGGCTCCCACCGCCGCCTCAAGCGCGCCGAACCGCGCATAGGGGCGCGCAAACCGTTCCCACAGGTTATAATAGGGCATGTCGTGATTGCCCGGCTGGAGCATCACGGGCACCCCCAGCGCGGCGAACCATGCGCGCGCCTGCGCATATTGATGGTGGGTGGCGCGCTGGGTCAGATCGCCGGTGCAGACCACCGCATCGGGCCGTTCGTCATGAACCGCAGCGGTGAACCACGCAGTGGCCTCGCGGTCCTCCACCCCGAAATGGGTGTCGCTGACATGAAACAAGGTCGTTTGTGCGGACGTCATGGAATGATGCCTAGCATATCCCATCGAAACCGGAACTGACTCCAGCTACGTCAGACGCGCCCGCCCAGGATCAGCCAGGCAGCCAGTGCATTGAGCGCACTGTAGCCGATATAGAACCACACTATTGCGGTCCAGCCGTTGGCCGCGAGCAGCATTGCCGCAAGGAGCACAGCGAATTCGAGCAGAAGCGATCCGCTCCCCCGTCGACCCATGGCAAGCCGGGGCATCCGGTGCAGCAACGGATGGCCGCTTTCGAGCACCGCCTTGTGCAGTGCGAAATTGCCAATTCCCAAAACAAACAGAATTGCGATCATCATTGTTACAAAATTTCTTAAACGCTGGTCCGGCTGCAACAGCCGTTCGTCGTGCAGGCAACGAAGTTGGTCCGCAACCCATAGCACCGATCGACAGACCACGCCCAATTATCGAGCGCGGCGCGCATCAATGCGAAGGAGCCTCTATCTCTCTCATTGCGGATGGTGCTCACCCCCCCTTCTTGAAGCCATCCGCAAATGGAGGAAATTATGATCAATCGGATTTTCGCGGCGGCGGCAATCGGCGCCATGCTGATTTCGGCCCCGGTGCTTGCGGACGAGGCGGACGGGGCTGATGCGCCCAAGATGTCCGTCGAATATAGCGATCTCGACCTGACCACCGAAAAGGGCCAGTCAGCGCTTGAACGCAGGGTTCTGGCCGCAGCGCGCAAGGTTTGCCGTACCGGCTATGTCGCCACCGGAACGCGCGTTATTTCGCCCGAACAGAAGCATTGCCTTGATGAAGCAACAACCAGTGCCAAGCGCCAGGTTGCCGCGATCATCGAGGCCGCAAACCGCGGCGGCTGAGCAACAAGTTTCCGCATGGAGATATGCGGATTGCGACCCGGGTCCATTCCAGTCCCAAGGCCCGGGTCGCAAGCTAGATCAATCGCAAGCTAGATCATCGGCCGGCCATCGCCTTGACGCCGGGCAGGTAGGTCCGCCCGATCCGCAATGCCTCGCCATTCTCGAGTTCTGCCGACCAGACCCCCAGACCATCGTGGCGCAGGCCGCGTATCCGGTCCTTCCTCAGTATAGTCGAACGGTGGATGCGGATGAACTGCGATGGGTCGAGCCGCGATTCGAGCCCGGCAATGGTCTGCAGCAACAGGTAGGAGCGGCTGCCGTCCTTGCCCTGCTCCACATGCAACCTGACGTAGTCGCGCTCGGCATCGATCCTGTGCACCTCGCGCACGGCAATACGCAGCAGCTCGGAACGATGCGGCACCCACAACTCGTCGAGCCATTCGCTGCTGTTTGCCCGCCTTTCGCCGCGGCGCGCGACCGCGCGCTCGATCGCACGTTCCAGCCGGTCGGAGGCAACCGGTTTCAGGACATAGTCGATCGCTTCGAGATCGAAGGCCTCGACCGCAAAATCGTCATGCGCGGTCACGAAGATCACGGCCGGAGCATCGTCCCTTTCGGCCAGCAGGCGCGCCACTCCCAGCCCGTCAAGTTCGGGCATGGTCATGTCGAGCAGGACCAGATCGGGTGAGAGCGCATCGGTGAGGCGCAATGCCGCCGCGCCATCGCTGGCAGTGCCGACCACCGCAACCGCGGCGATTCCCGCGCAGATCACCTGCGCGCGCTCGACCGCCAGCGGCTCGTCATCGACGATCAGTGTGCGCAGGGGTGAGCGGGTTGTTTCGTCGTCAGCCATTGCGGGTCAGTGGAATGCGGATTTCGCTCTTATATCCGCCTGGCACCGAACCGGAAGCCAAAACCACATCGTTGCCAAAACGCGCCTCGAGCCGGTCCCGCACATTGGCCAGGCCAATCCCGAAACCATGCTCGCCGCCCGTGGGCGTACCCGGCCCGTCATCGCTGACAGTGATCACCAGCCGGTCGAACTCCTCGCGCGCGCTGATGGTGATGGTGACGGGGCGGTTGACCGCCGAAACCGCATATTTGACCGAATTTTCGACCAACGGTTGCAGAATCATGCCCGGCACTCGCGCCTCGGCCAGATCTTCGGGCAGATCGAACACGCAGCGCAGCCGTTCGGGAAAACGCACCGTCTCGATATCGAGATAGAGCCGCTGGAGATCGAATTCCTGCTCGAGCGCGACATCGCCCGTGGGATCGTCTGCCAGGCTGCGGCGATAGAAGTTCGAGATGGTCTGGATCATCTGTTCGGCACGCGCAGGCTTGTTCGTCAGCACCAGTGCCGAGAGCGAGTTCAATGTATTGAACAGGAAATGCGGATTGACCTGATAACGCAGCGATCGCAGTTCGGCGGCCTTGGCGGCATTACGGAACTGTTGTTCGCGCCGCTCCGCCAGCCGCACCTGTCCCACCGCCACCAGCGCGAAATAGAGCGAGCACCATGCCAGCATCAGAAAATAATGGCTGAACGCCAGCAGCGCGATCCGTTCGAGATAGGCCGCCTCGTCCGCCTTTGCGCCTTCGATGCCCGCGTCACTCGGGTCAGCCGCGCTGTCCTTGGCATTCCCATCCCCCGGCAGTTCGGTGAACAGACCATCGGATCCCCGTTCCCCGACCGACAGGTTATTATTGAGCGTTTCCTGCATCCCCGAAAACACCATCATATTGGTCTGCGCCAGCAAGATTGCCGCGGGCATTGAAAGCAGGATGGCCGCGATAGCCTTGATCCAGATCGCGCGGGCATCGAAAAGCCGTAGCAGCAACCAAAGGACCAGGGTCACGAAGATTCCGACCACTGTGACCGCAGTGCGCGGCGCAAGCATCTCGATCGAATAGCCGTAATCCATCACCCCCCACCGCAAGGTGGCGAGCAGGAAATAGGTGGCCCACAATCCCATTACCGACAGGATCACCGTGCGGAGGGGCACGCCGGGCACGGTCTGCGGATCCGAATTCGTTGTCATCGGCCCGCGTTACCTGCTTGGCCGCGGTAAGGCGAATCCGTCGTCGGGCACGATCTACCGTTCATCGAAAGTTCATCGGGCAAAACCGCCAAAACGGGCCCCTGCGCGGAACGCTTCAGAGCAATTTCTCCCGCGCGATCCGTTCCTTCCACTGCGCGGGCGCCAGCGTGTGGACGTTGGTGCCCATGCTGTCCACCGCCACCGTCACGGGCATGTCCTTGACGGTGAATTCGTAGATCGCCTCCATCCCCAGATCCTCGAAAGCGACCACTTTCGCCTCCTTGATCGCACGGCTGACGAGGTAGGCGGCGCCGCCCACCGCCATCAGATAGGCCACCTTGAAACGGCTGATCACCTCGACCGCATCGTGCCCGCGCTCCGCCTTGCCGATCATGGCGAGCAGGCCGAGGTCGAGCATCATTTCGGTGAACTTGTCCATCCGCGTGGCCGTGGTGGGGCCTGCCGGGCCGACGACCTCGCCCATCACCGGATCGACCGGGCCGACATAGTAGATTGCGCGGCCCCGGAAATCGACCGGCAGCTCCTCGCCTTTCGCCAGCATGTCCTGGATCCGTTTGTGCGCTGCGTCGCGCCCGGTCAGCATGCCTCCGCTCAGCAGCAGCCGGTCACCCGCCTGCCAGCTCGCCACTTCCTCAGCCGTGAGATGATCGAGATCGACATGCCGCGCGGCGGCATCGGGCTGCCATTCGACATCGGGCCACAGCGAGAGATCGGGCGGATCGATATAGGCCGGACCCGAACCGTCCATCACCACATGCGCATGGCGCGTGGCGGCGCAGTTGGGGATCATCGCCACCGGCTTGCCTGCGGCATGGCAGGGCCAGTCGAGGATCTTGACGTCGAGCACGGTCGAAAGCCCGCCCAGCCCCTGCGCCCCCACGCCCATGGCATTGACCGCATCGAAAATGTCGATCCGCAGCTGCTCGACGTCGCTCTGCGCCCCGCGCGCCTTCAACTGCGCCATGTCGATCGGTTCCATCAGGCTCAATTTGGCCAGCTTCATGCAATGTTCCGCCGTGCCGCCGATCCCGATGCCGAGCATGCCCGGCGGGCACCAGCCCGCACCCATCGCAGGGATCTGTTCGACCACCCAATCGACGATGTTGTCCGAAGGGTTGAGCATCTTGAAGCGCGACTTGTTCTCGCTGCCGCCGCCCTTGGCCGCGACGTCGATGCCGACCGTGTTGCCGGGAACCATCTCCACCGAGAGCACGCACGGGGTGTTGTCGCGCGTGTTGCGGCGGGTGAAGGCCGGATCGGCCAGCACCGAGGCGCGCAGCTTGTTTTCGGGATGGTTGTAGGCGCGCCGCACCCCTTCATCGACCACTTCTTGCAGGCTCCTGCCGGACTCGAGCCGGCAGTTCTGGCCCCATTCGAGGAAGACATTGACGATCCCAGTATCCTGGCAGATCGGACGGTGCCCTTCGGCACACATCCGGCTGTTGGTCAGGATCTGCGCGATCGCATCCCTGGCCGCCGGGCCCTGTTCCGCCTTGTAGGCCTCGCCCAGCGCCGTGATGTAATCGAGCGGGTGGTAATACGAGATATACTGGAGCGCATCGGCCACGGTCTCGATCAGGTCGTCTTCGCGGATAATCGTCATGTCGCTCATCGAAGGGGGGCTCCTGTCGGTCGATTGAATCGACGCATTATCGCTCTGCCCCCCTAGCGTCAAAGCAGCAATGGCCAATCGCGCTGCCGCAAAGCGCTTGGCGGCTTGCCCGGCAATCGGTAAGGGAGAATTGACGAACTGTATTGTAAGTGTAATACAGCAGGCAGGACCGACCATGAGCGAGTACGAGATGAACCCCGCCCGCAAGGCAATGATTGACAGCCAGCTGCGCACCAGCGGGGTGAACGAGGAATTCGTGCTCGCCCGCATGGCCGCCGTCCCGCGCGAGGACTTCGTCCCTGCCGAAGCGCGCCCAGTCGCCTATATGGACCGCGCGATTGCGCTGGGGGAAGGGCACTTCCTGGCCGCCCCGCTGTTCCATGGCCGGATGCTGGCGCATGCGCAGCCCACGGCCGAGGACAAGGTTCTGGTCGTCGAGGGCGGATCATCCTATTTGGCCGAACTGGTGCGGCCGCTGGTCGCCGCCTGCGATACCGTGAGCGCCGACGATGCGGCGAACGGCATTGGCAAGCGCAAGAGCTATTCGCTGATCCTGGTCGACGGCGCAGTCGAACAATTCCCCGAGGCGCTGGAAAAGCGGCTGGCAGAGGGCGGCAGGGTCGTTTGCGGACTTGCGTCGCGCAACGTGACGCGGCTCGCCGGGGGCCGCAAGATCGCGGGCACGCTGGCGCTGCAAGCTCTCGCCGAGATCGGAATTCCCGTGCTGCACCAGTTCGACAAGCCCCGGCAATGGAGCTTCTGAGCGTGTCCCGTCCCGGCCGGAGAACGCGGCAGTACGTCGCCGCGCTGCTTTTCGGCACGGTGTTGGCGGCTGGGCTGGCGGGGCTGGCAGCGGCCCCCGCGCGGGCCGATACCCTGCGCGAGGCGCTGGTCGATGCCTATCTCACGAACCCCTCGCTCCAGGCGGCGCGGGCGCAGCAGCGCGCCACCGACGAAGACGTGCCGATCCAGCGCGCGCAAGGGCTGCCGAACGCCAGTGCCACTGCAACCCACATCGAGTTCCTGCGTACATCCTCGAACAGTTTCACCGCGCCGGAACGGCAGCTCCAGATCGGTCCCGACTTGCGCGTCCCGGTCTATTCGGGCGGCTCGGTGCGCAACGGCATCAAGGCAGCGAAGGAGCGCGTTCAGGCCGGTCAGGCGGACCTGTTCGGCACCGAGAGCGAGATCTTCAGCCAGGTCGTTGCTGCCTATATGGACGTGCTGCGCAACGAAGCGCTGGTCGAGCTTTCGTCCAACCAGGTCAAGGTGCTCGCGGTCAATCTTCAGGCGACGTCGGATCGCTTCGAGATCGGCGATCTCACCCGTACCGATGTCGCGCAGTCGCAGTCGCGGCTGGCGGTGGCCGAGGGCGATCTGCGCAATGCACGCGCGAATCTGATCGCCGCGCGCGAGGATTACATCGCGTTGGTGGGCAAGGCGCCAGACAGTCTCGAGCCGCCGCCGCCGCTGCCCGGACTGCCCGAAACGGTGGGCGAGGCGGTGGTCGCCGCGCTCGAGGACAATCCCGATCTCATCGCCGCGCGCCAGCGGGCAAAGGCCGCGGGCTTCGATTCGGAAGTCGCCGGGGCGGGCAGGCTCCCCACCGTCGGGCTGTTCGCCGGGCTCGACTACACCAATTTCTACGGCACGCTGGGCGGTCCGATCGCCTCCAATTTCACCCAGAAGGAAACCACCGCGAATGCGGGGGTCCAGGTGACGATCCCGATATTCCAGGGCGGGCTGCCCGCCGCGCGCCAGCGGCAAGCCTTTGCGCGTGAAAGCGCCGCGCTCGAACAGGCGATCGCGGCCGAACGCAATATCATTTCGCAGGTCCGCTCCGCCTATTCGAGCTGGCAGGCGGCAAATGCGGTGATCGTAAGCTCGCAGTCGGCGGTGGACGCCGCCGAGCTGAGCCTGGAGGGCGTGCGGGCGGAAAATTCGATCGGCAACCGCACCATCCTCGACGTGCTCAACGCCGAACAGGAGCTGCTTTCGGCCAGGGCACAGCTGATTACCGCAAGGCGCAACGCCTATGTCGCGGGCTTCAGCGTGCTCGCGGCGATGGGACGGGCGGAGGCGCGCGACCTCAATCTCGAGACCGGCGGGCCGCTTTACGACCCGCAGGTGAATTACGAACGGGTGCGCGGCAAGCTCCTCGACTGGGACCGTGACGAGGAACCGGCGGCCCTGTCCACGCGGACCGTTGACATTGCGGCCCCGGATGCAGAAGTTGCGGCCCAGCAGGATTCGGCGGGCGAAACTGGCAACTAGGCAGTTTTTTCGGTCGTTTTCGTACCGTTGGGGATAGGCATGGCGCAGCACGGCGAAGCATCGGTCGAAGAGATTCTCGAGTCGATCAAGAAGGTGATGGCGCGCGACAGCGCACCCTTGCGCGGCGATGGAGCCGCTGGCCGGAAGGCCGCCAATGCGCTCGACGCCAATGTGCTCGACGCCAATGTGCTCGATCTTGCCGAGATGGAACTTGGCGCCGACGACAAGCCTGACCCCGATGATGACCTGCCGCTGACCACCGATGCAATCCGCTCGGGCATGCGCGAGAATTTTGCCGCGCTGGCGATGCTGGCCGAACCCGGTGCCAGGCCGCAGATCGTGCGATCGGGCGAGACCTCGCTCGAAGGGCTGGTGCGCGACATGCTGCGCCCGATGCTGGCCGAATGGCTCGACGCCAATCTGCCGGGTATGGTCGAACGGATGGTGCAGGCCGAAATCGCCAGGATCGCGGGCAAGCGCGCCTGAATGGCTTGATGGCGGAGCGATCGGATCTGGAAGCCGCCGCGATTGCCCTTGGCAGGATCGGCGGCGAGACGGTCGGGCGGCACATCTTCCTCTGCGCCACGAGCGAGAAGCAGAACTGCTGCTCACGCGAGCAGGGGGAAAGATCGTGGAAATTCCTCAAACGGCGGCTCACCGAACTGAACCTCGTCGGCCCGCCCAGTATCGACCCGAGCGGAAAACCGCGCGGCGGCGTCCAGCGAACCAAGGCCGATTGCCTGCAAATCTGCGCGCATGGGCCGATCGCCGTGGTCTGGCCCGACCGCGTCTGGTACCATTCCTGCACCGAGGACGCGCTCGAACGGATTATCCAGCGGCATCTGATCGGCGGTGAGCCTGTGGAGGAATTGAGGCTGCGCGCGGGTGGGCCGCAATAGGTTTAGAGCGGTGTGCGGTATATCTGACCCGCCGGGACGGAGCCTATTTTGGCCGAGCACGAGGAGAGAGGAGGGAGCCATGTCAATGCATAGTGACCGACGATCGACGCTGCGATCGGCCAAAAGCGGCCCGCCCCTGAGGGGTTGACACAGGAAGCCCCTCGGACAGCGTCGCCATGCTGGGACGGGCAACCGGCCCGCCCTGCGCAAGGCTCCTTGCCGAGAAGCTTCCTGCGGCAATCACGGCGGGTCAGATATACCGCACACCGCTCTAGCCTTCGCGATCTCGCGGATTCGCGTTTTTCGCGAAATGGTGGCATTCTCCAGCCCGGTTGGAGGTGATGTGCGATGGATATTGCGAGGATTATTGCCAATCGGGCAGGCACGGAGATCATTTCCTGCGATGTTTCGGCCAGTGTGGGCGAGGCCGTGTCGCTGCTGGCGAACAGGCGAATCGGCGCGCTGCCGGTGCTCCAGAATGGCGCAGTGGTGGGAATATTCTCCGAACGCGATGTCATCTACCGCCTCGCCGAAGAAGGCGCGCTGTGCCTTTCGCGCTGCGTTGGCGACGTGATGACCGCGCCGCCGATCACGGTCGAGGCGGGGACGCGCGTGGACGAGGCGCTGGAGCTGATGACGCGGCGCCGGATCAGGCACCTTCCCGTGGTCGAACAGGGGCGCATGTGCGGCTTCATTTCGATTGGCGATCTGGTCAAGAGCCGGATCGACGAGGTCGAATGCGAGGCCCAGGCCATGCGCAACTACATCCAGACCGCCTGAGCCAGAGCCTTGAGCATCGCGCCTGCGCACCCTACATTGGCCGGGTGATGATCGAAGTCCCGACCCTGACGCCTGCTGCGGCCAAACGCATCGCCGCAATCGCTGCGAAGCAATCGCGGCCCGCAGTCCTGCGGCTTTCGGTCGAGGGGGGCGGATGTTCGGGCTTCCAGTACCGGTTCGATCTGGCCGATGACGCCGAAGCGGATGACCGGGTAAGCGAAACCGACAGCGTAAGGCTGCTGGTCGATCCGGTCAGCCTCGAACTGGTTGCCGGTGGAGTGGTGGATTTCGTCGAATCGCTGGGTGGCTCGGCCTTTCGCGTGGAGAACCCCAACGCCGTTGCAGGCTGCGGCTGCGGATCGAGCTTCGGGATTTAGGTTAGACCTTGGCGACGACTTCGGGCACTAACCCCGCATGAAGATCGCCACATTCAACATCAACGGGATCAAGGCGCGGCTGCCGCGGCTCAGCGAATGGCTCGCCGAAACGCAGCCCGACGTCGCCTGCCTGCAGGAAATCAAGTGCCAGGACGATGGCTTCCCCGCCGACGAGTTTGCCGAACTTGGCTACCGGGCGATCTGGCACGGCCAGAAAAGCTTCAACGGGGTGGCGATCCTGGCGCGCGATGCGCAGCCGGTCGAGGTCAGGCGCGGCCTGCCCGGCGATGCGGATGACGAACAGGCGCGCTATCTCGAAGCCGATGTTGGCGGCGTGCGGATCGTGTGCATCTATCTGCCCAACGGCAATCCGCAGCCCGGGCCCAAGTTCGACTACAAGCTTGCCTGGATGGAGCGGCTGCGCACGCGCCTGGAGGCACTGTGGGCGCAGGAAATTCCCTGCGCCGTGCTCGGCGATTTCAACGTCATCCCCGAAGACAACGACATCTGGGCGCCCGCAGCCATGGCGGACGATGCACTGATGCAGCCGCAATCGCGCGCAGCCTGGTCACGCCTGTTGGCTGCGGGATGGACCGACGCGGTGCGCACGCTGAACCCGCGCGGCGGAGTGTGGACCTACTGGGATTACCAGGCCGGCGCATGGCAGCGCGACCACGGCTTCCGGATCGACCACGTCCTGCTCTCGCCCGAACTGGCCGACCGGCTCGAAGCGGTCGGGATCGACCGCGAACACAGGGCGCGCGAGAAAGCCAGCGATCACGCGCCGGTCTGGGCAAGGTTGCGCGATGCGCAGCCCGCGCTGGAGCGGGCCGCATCCGGTCAACGATAGAAGACGTGGCGGCTGATCGTCGCCCGGGCAATCTTCCTGCTGCTCCAGCTCGGGCGTACATACCGGGCGTGGAAATAGAGCGAATCGCCCGCTTCCGATTCCCACAATCCCTCATGCGCGATCCGCGCGATGGCGGCGGCGCGCTGCCAGGCCGGCGATTCGGTCCTGATGCGCGGCATCGCGCCATTGCTGACGAACGAAAATTGCCCGCGCTGGTGGACAACGCCGCAATAGCTCTGGGGGAAACGCCCGGAATCGGCGCGATTGATCACGACCTGCGCCACTGCCAGCTGACCCGCCAGCGGCTCGCCGCGCGATTCGAAATAGACCGCACCCGCCAGGCATCGCATCTGTTCGGAAAGGCCTGAACCGGCCTCGGTCCGCGCTACAAGTTCCGCCAGCGAACCAGCCGCATCGCCCTGCGATTCCGGCTCCGATGCCGGAATCGGCTGGACCACCTCGCGTGAGATGAAGATCGGGGCAACTTGCTCATCGCCGCCGGGAAGCGGCCGGGCTGCCATATCGATCGTTGTGTCGCCCGGGTCCAGAGACTGGGCGAATGCGCCGGACATATCGGCACCGGTAAAAGTCAAACTCAATGTCGCTGCAACAGCGACAGCACCATACTTATGGGCCTTGAAACGCATTATTCCGTCATTTTTGGGCGGTTGACGAACCTGATGCAGGCCGGGACCCCAATGCGCACCACGCGCTTGTTTCCGGGTCCGGAACTATGTGGCCTGCCGGCCGTCCCCCGTCTGCGTGCCTGCCCGGCAACCTTGCTGTTGCCCTGGGCCGCCTGCGCACCTGGAAGCTGCGCGGCCAAATAGGCGCGAACGCCGCGGGGTCAAGTTAATGCGGCAAAGTTGCGATGAAGCGTTCCGGATCCGCGATATCTGCCTCGATAACCCACAAATCGGGGTCCTGACGCTTTCGTTTCTCGATATAATCCAGAATTTCACGCGGATTCTCATCATTTTGCCGCTTTGCAGCAATATATGGTCGCGATCCGTCCAGTTGGGGCATTCTTTCGTAAAGCACAGCCCCTTCACCGCGATACATGGTTAAGATGAGCACGGTTCCGGCGTCCCGTTCGCCCCTGGCCAGGACGCTGGCAAAGCCGCCCGCTGCCTCGACCATGCGGATCAGGCCGCCGATCTCGAGATGCGCGGGGAGCCGGCCTTCCATGGTCAGCCCCGCCTTGCCCGCGCGGTCAACCCCGCGGGCCGCCCGCAATCATGCCGCATCGCGTTCGAGCTGGTTGCTGAGCAGGGCGTAGAGCGCTTCGGCATCCTGAGCATCGATCAGCGCCTGATGCATCGTTTCATCGCGCACCAGCCGCGACAGCGCCGCCAGCGCGTGCAGATGCGTCGCGCCTGCGTTTTCAGGCGAAAGCAGGCCAAACACCAGATCGACCGGCATGCCGTCCGCCGCAGCGAATTCGACCGGCTCCTGCAACCTCAGCAGGACCACGGCCGGCCGGTTGATCGCGCCGCAGCGCGCGTGGGGAATGGCAACGCCCCGGCCAAAGCCGGTCGAGCCGAGCCTTTCGCGTTCCTCGAGCCGGTCGAGCACCGTCGCAGGATCAAGGCCGTATGCGCCGCCGAACATGCGGGCGATGTATGCGAGCACGTCCTGCCTCGAGGAGAGTCGGGCAGTAGCCACTGCCTCGGGCACAATGTTGAAATTGACGTTCATGACGAGAAAATCAGGACACCCATGTTCATTCTTTTACCGTGGCCATGTCCGTACTTACGACCGGATTTTTCCCCATGGCAGCCAATTGTGGTCAACGAAAGGCAGCCGTCAAAAGAATGCGGCGACAGCTTCAGCGAGGCTCGACCCACCCTATCGACCCGTCGTTGCGGCGATAGACCATGTTGTGCCTGCCGGTCCGGGCATTCTTGAAGAACAGTGCATTGGTGTTGCGCAGATCGAGCAGCATGACCGCATCGGCCACGCTCGATTCGGGAATGTCCACGCTGGTTTCGGCGATGATCGGCGGCGCATCGACCACGATTTCCTCGTCGGTATCGTCGCTGGCGAAGATGACATAGGCCGCCTCTTCCTCGCGCAGCGCATGCGCGGATTGTTCGTGACGGTCCTTGATCCGCCGTTTGTAGCGGCGAAGCTGCTTTTCGATCTTTTCGGCGGCTCCCTCGAATGCCATGTGGGCATTCTGCGCATCGGCCTGGCTCTTGAGAATCAGGCCCTGCATCACATGCATCACGATGTCGCAGCCGAAAGCTCCGGCGGGGGCCTTGCCGAAGGTGACGTGCGAGGCGATCGCCCGGTCGAAGTACTTTTCGACAATTCCTGCCAGCCGTTCCTCGACATGGTCCTGCAAGGCGGAACCGGTGTCGATCTGATGTCCCGAGACGCGAATATCCATTGGGGCAAAATCTCCTTCTTTCCGACGTGGGCCTTGCGGACCCGGACTTCAACCGGTCCACAACGGTGAATTGATCTTCTCCAGAAATGCGCGATGGCGCTCAAGTTCCTCCGGGCTCGCCGAGTGGGGCCGCGGTTGGCGCATGTCGCCGTCCGCGCGCCCCGATACGCGCGTGACCGGGCCATGGGCCTGCGCAGCCATTTCGGCCCGGGCGGTTGCCAGCTCGAGCCCGATCTGCCGCCCGCCCGTCAACTCGACATAGACCTGCGCCAGCAGCTCGGCATCGAGCAGGGCGCCGTGCTTCACCCTGTGGCTGCGATCGATGCCGTAGCGTGTGCACAGCGCATCGAGCGACAGTTTGGCACCGGGATGGCGCCTGCGCGCAAGCGCAATCGTATCGATCATGCGCGAAGTGCAGATCGGCGCAAGATCCGTGCGCGCCAGTTCGGCGTTGAGAAACCCGAAGTCGAAGCCGGCGTTGTGCGCAACCAGCGGTGCCTCGCCCAGAAAATCGAGCAATTCGCTCGCGGTTTCGGCGAACAGCGGCTTGCTTTCGAGGAAACCGATCGACAGCCCATGCACCGCCTCGGCACCGGCCGGCATGTCACGCTGGGGATTGAAGTAGGCGTGAAACACCGCGCCCGTGGTCACTCTGTTGACCAGCTCGACACAGCCGATTTCAACCATCCGGTCCCCGCTAGCAGGGTCAAGCCCGGTCGTTTCAGTGTCGAAAACGATTTCCCGCATCAGTCTCCATATTGACCTTGCAGGCCCCCGTGGCAAGCTTTTCCGGGAGTTTCACGCGCGCTCAATGCGCGGCGGCGAGCCGTGAAACCAGATCGGCTACCGCGCGGCCGGTTTCCTCCAGCGCGCCGCCCGTGTCGATCACATGATCGGCCCGCGCGCGCTTTTCGGCATCGGGCACCTGCAACGCCAGTATCCGGGCGAATTTTTCGGGCGTCATGCCAGGCCTCGCCAGGACCCTGGCGCGTTGAACCTCGGCGGGTGCCGACACCACCACCACCTTGTCGACCTGGCGATCGCCGCCCTTTTCGAACAGCAGCGGGATATCGAACACCGCCATCGGCGCGCCCGAATGCTCGATCAGAAAGGCCTGACGCCTGGCCGCAACCGCAGGATGCACGATGGCTTCAAGCCTTGCGAGCGCTTCCTTGTCATCGAACACCATCGCCCCGAGTTTTTCGCGGTCCACCCCCTGCGCGCCGGTTGATCCGGGAAATTCACGCTCGATCGCTCCCAGCAATGCACCGCCCGGCCCCTGCATTGCCCGCACCTCGGCATCGGCGTCGAACACCGGCACGCCCAGCCGCTGGAACATCGCGGCGACGGTCGACTTGCCCATCCCGATCGAGCCGGTGAGGCCGATGATGAGGGGTCTGGTCATGCGCCGAGAATCGCACGCAATTCGGTATCGTGCTCGCGCGGGGCAGGCTGGCCGAAGAACAGTTCGAACGCCAGCGCCGCCTGCCCGATCAGCATGGAAAGCCCGTCGATCGTGCGGTGCCCGGCTGCGCTTGCCGCCGCGAGGAACGACGTATCGAGCGGATCGGTGACGATGTCGTAGGCGATCGCGCCCGGCGGGGCATGGCTCCAGTCGAACGGCAATGGTGGCTGGCCGCGCATACCCAAGGGCGAGGCATTGACCACCAGATCGAGGCAGCCTTCGCGGTCGTCGAAGGCGAAGTCGGTTGGGTCGGCGAAGTGCGCTAGGTCGACCGCGTGATGCTCGCCTGCGGGCACGAGTTCGTCGAGCAGCGCGCGCGCCTTCTTGGGATCGCGCCCGGCAAGCACGATGACCATGTGCTCTCGCGCGAGGGCGACAACGATCGCCCTGGCCGCTCCTCCGGTGCCGATCACGCGCGCCATCCGAAACAGATGCTTGGGCTTGAGAAAGGGCCGCAGCGGCTCGAGGAATCCCTCGACGTCCGTGTTGTAGCCAGTCAAGGAACCGGTCGACTCGCGAAGGATAGTGTTCACGGCACCAACTTCAGCCGCGAGCGGATCGAGACGGCCTAGGTGTGGAATGACCGCCTGCTTGTGCGGCATCGTCACGTTGCAGCCGCGCCAGCCGGGATCGGCGCGGCGCGCGGCCAGGTAATCGGGCAGACCGCCCGCTGTAATGCGGGTCGCGCGATATTCGGCATCGATCCCCAGCTTGCCCAGCCAGAAATTGTGGATCGCCGGACTCTTGGACTGCGCGATCGGGTCGCCGATCACCTCGGCATAGGCCTGTCCTGAGCCTGGTCGAAGGGATCTGGTCACGATTCCAGTTCCCCCAGATCGCGCAGCGCGCCCAGCACAGCCAGCAGCGGCATGCCGAGCACTGTGAAGTGATCGCCCTCGATTTCCTTGAACAATTGCACCCCCGGCCCCTCTATACGGAAGCACCCGACGCAATGGCCGATGGCCGGCCATTCGGCATCGAGATAGTGCTCGATGAAAGCATCGGACAACTCTCGCACCTGGAGCCGCGCCAGCGCGGCGTAGCTCCACACCACTTCGCCCGATCGCGCCAGCGCCGCCGCCGAATGAAGCTCCATGGTCTGCCCCGAAAAGCCGCGCAAATGGCGTGCGGCGTCTTCGCGGCTGGCAGGTTTGTCGAACCGCAGCCCATCGACCATGACCAGCGAATCGCTACCGAGCACTAGTGCGCCCCTTGCCTCAACCGCCTGTGCCTTCGCCTCGGCCAGAGCGCGGGCCACATCGGCGGCAGTTGGGGCGGCAGGGTGACCGGCCAGCCCGGCCTCCACCATGCGTTCGTCGATCGCTGCCGGGCATACTGTGAAGGCGACCCCCGCGGCTTCCAGCATGGCGCGGCGCGAGGCGCTGGCCGAGGCGAGGATCAGCGTCATATCGGCTTCGCGCCCTGGAGCAGCGGCACCTCCTCGCCCGAACGGTGCGTAAGCAGCCTGATCGCGGCGGCGGCGGTTTCCTCGATCGATCGTCTTGTCACGTCGATGACCGGCCAGCCATTGTCGGCAAACATCCGGCGCGCGAACTTCAGCTCCTCGCGCACGCGCTCGTCATCGACGTAGGAGGTTTGCGTATCCTCGTGCAGGCTGAGTAGACGGCTGCGGCGGATCTGGACCAGCCGGTCGGGCGCGGTGGTAAGGCCGATCACCAGCGGGCGCCTGAGCGAGAACAGCGCAGCAGGCGGCGGACTTTCGACCACGATCGGAATGTTCGCCGTCTTGTAGCCGCGGTTGGCGAGATAGATGCTGGTCGGGGTCTTGGAGGTGCGCGAAACACCGGCCAGGACAATATCGGCCTGCTCCCAGTTTTGCCACCCGATCCCGTCATCGTGGGCGATGGTGAACTGGATCGCCTCGACCCGGCGGAAATAGGCTTCATCCATGGCGTGCTGGCGGCCAGGGCGGCCATGGGCAACCTCGCCCAGCTCGCTCTCGAGCGCTTCGGTCACCGCATCGAGCACCGGAACCGCGGGCAGCCCGAGCCGGCGGCAGTGCTGCTCGAGCTGCCGCCGCGTTTCGGGATTGACCAGCGTGAACAGCACCAGCCCCGGATTGTCCGCCAGATCGGGCACGATCCGGTCGAGATGCTGGCGCGAGCGCACCATGGGCCAGAAGTGTCTGATCACCTCGGGATCGTCGAACTGCGCCAACGCCGCCTTGGCGATCATTTCCAGCGTTTCGCCGGTGGAATCGGAGACAAGGTGAAGATGGAGGCGGTGCATGGTCCTGATCCGGTTTACCTTGTTTCGCGTTGGGCCCACATGATTGCGCTGCTGCGCCATGTGGACAAGCACCGGCATAAAACACGGCACAGGTCTGGCGACAAGCCGGGGGATCGAATTGCTGCCCGCTACCGGCGTTTCTCTCCCGGCGTTTCGCGACAGGCGCGGATGTCCTTCTACAGGCTGGGGATAGTGCGCAAAACATTCGATTGACGCGCGAATCACGCGAGTCGCCGCCAATTCCCGGCTGTTCATCGCTGGAGAATTCGGGCAGGGCCGCGCTATCCCCGGTTTCCACAGGGCCAACAAAAGACATAATCCTTATAATATATATTATTATTGTTGAATGGACCGATCCGATGCCCGGAATCCTCCTCGAAACGCTACGCGGCAAGCGCTGTGACAAGGTGCCCGTCTGGCTGATGCGGCAGGCGGGGCGCTATCTGCCCGAATATCGCGCCCTGCGTTCGGCAAAAGGTGGCTTTCTCGATCTGGTCTATGACAGCGAAGCGGCGGCCGAAATTACTTTGCAGCCGGTCCGCAGATTTGGCCTCGACGGGGCAATCCTGTTTTCCGATATCCTGATCGTTCCCCATGCCATGGGTCAGGGGTTGGAGTTTCTCGCCGGGGAAGGCCCTCGGCTGTCGCCGAGGTTGCTCGATGCGGCGCTGGAGAGCTTCACGGCGCAGCCACAGCGGTTCGAACCGGTTTATGAAACGCTGCGCCTGTGCCGCAAGGCGCTAGGCCCGCAGGTCACCATGCTCGGCTTTGCCGGCAGTCCGTGGACCGTCGCGACCTACATGGTTGCGGGCGAGGGGAGCCGCGACCAGCATGAGACACGCAGCCTGGCCTACCGCGATCCGGCGCTGTTCCAGGCAATCGTGGATGCTATTGCGGGTGTCACGGTGACCTATCTGCGCGGACAGATCGATTCCGGGGCTGAGGCGGTGCAGCTGTTCGACAGTTGGGCCGGGAGCCTCGCGCCCGACCAGTTCGAGCGCTGGGTGATCGCGCCGACTGCCCGGATCGTCGCCGCGCTGCACGATAGTCACCCCGATTGCCCGGTGATCGGTTTTCCCAAGGGCGCGGGCGAAAAGCTGGCTGCCTACGCGCGCGAAACGGGGGTCAATGCCATGGGACTTGATGAAACCATCGACCCTGCATGGGCGCACCTTGCATTGCCGCCCGATATGCCGGTTCAGGGCAATCTCGATCCGCTGCTGCTCGAAGCCGGGGGAGAGAACGTGAAGCGGCGGGCCGGGGAAATCCTCGATGCCCTTCGCGAGCGGCCGCACGTCTTCAATCTGGGCCACGGGATCGGCCAGTACACCCCGATCGCGCATGTCGAACACCTGATCGATACCATACGCGGCTGGAAGGGATGACGACGCGTGCCCGATGACCTATCTGGCAACCGATGCAGGAAATTCTCGCCATGATCTATCTCTGGCTGAAGGCCGGTCACATCCTGTTCGTGATCTTCTGGATGGCGGGGCTGTTCATGCTGCCGCGCCTGTTCGTCTATCACCAGGAAGCCGATGAAGGTTCGCCCGAGGCGGCGCGATATGCAGAGCGTGAGCGGCGACTGATCCGGATCATCATGACCCCGTCGATCGTGGTGGTGTGGGTGCTCGGTCTGGCGCTCGCCTGGACGACGGGGGCGTTCACGCACGGCTGGTTTCACGCCAAGCTGGTAATCGTGATCGCGCTTTCGGGCTATCACGGATGGCTCTGCGCCTATGCCCGGCGGCTGGCGGCGGGCGAGCGGCTGTTGCCGGGGAAGACCTTGCGCATGCTCAACGAGGTGCCTGGCCTTGCCGCGGTGCTGATCGTGGTACTGGTGGTGGTGCGCCCATTCTGAGCCCTCGTCCTGAGGGCGCACGCGGCGTGCGCGCCCGATCGATCGCCGATTGACGAGACGCGGCCCAGCGCCTATTTCACCCACTGTCTATCGGCTATGGGCCGCGCATCCTGTGCGGCCGGGTCTGCTTTCTCCAAGCCCATGTCCCCGAAACCAACGGGGCACTGACTCGTCGGCCAAGCAAAACGGAAATTCGAAATGCATCTCAAGGAACTCAAACAGAAGACTTCGGTCGAACTGGTCAGCATGGCGGAGGAGCTGGAAATCGAAGGCGCATCGACCATGCGCCGGCAGGACCTGATGTTCTGCGTCCTGCGCGAACTGGCCGAGGACGAGGATTATACCGACAAGATCATGGGGGTCGGCACGATCGAGGTGTTGCAGGACGGTTTCGGCTTCCTGCGCAGCCCCGAGGCGAACTATCTCGCCGGGCCGGACGATATCTATGTCTCGCCCAACCAGGTCCGCAAGTGGGGCCTTCGCACCGGCGACACGGTGGAAGGCGAGATTCGCGCCCCGCGCGACGGCGAGCGCTACTTTGCGCTGACGAGCCTCACCTCGGTCAATTTCGACGATCCCGATGCGGTGCGCCACCGCACCAATTTCGACAATCTCACTCCGCTCTATCCCGACGAGAAGCTCAATCTCGACACCTCCGATCCCACGGTGAAGGACAAGAGCGCCCGGATCATCGACATCATCGCGCCGCAGGGCAAGGGGCAGCGCGCACTGATCGTCGCCCCGCCGCGCACCGGCAAGACCGTGCTGCTCCAGAACATCGCCAAGGCGATCACCGACAATCACCCGGAGGTGTTCCTGCTGGTGCTGTTGGTCGATGAGCGGCCCGAGGAAGTGACCGATATGCAGCGCAGCGTGAAGGGCGAGGTGATTTCCTCGACCTTCGACGAGCCTGCCAGCCGCCATGTCCAGGTCGCCGAAATGGTAATCGAGAAGGCCAAGCGCCTGGTCGAACACAAGAAGGACGTCGTGATCCTGCTCGATTCGATCACCCGGCTTGGCCGCGCCTACAACACCGTGGTCCCCAGTTCGGGCAAGGTGCTGACGGGCGGTGTCGATGCCAACGCGCTGCAGCGGCCCAAGCGCTTCTTCGGCGCCGCGCGCAATATCGAGGAAGGCGGCAGCCTGTCGATCATCGCCACCGCGCTGATCGATACCGGCAGCCGCATGGACGAGGTGATCTTCGAAGAGTTCAAGGGCACCGGCAACAGCGAAATCGTGCTCGATCGCAAGGTTTCGGACAAGCGCATCTTCCCCGCGCTCGATGTCGGCAAGTCCGGCACCCGCAAGGAAGAATTGCTGGTGTCGAAGGACATCATGTCGAAGATGTGGGTCCTGCGCCGCATCCTGATGCAGATGGGCACGATCGATGCCATGGAATTCCTGCTCGACAAGATGAAGGATTCGAAGACCAACGAGGATTTCTTCGCCACGATGAATCAGTAGGGGCGTTAATGCTCAGGCATCGACGGGAAGTTCGAGTTCGAATTGCCCGCCGGGTCGCATGATGAACGTTCCTTTGGTCAGGATGTCGCGGCCAATAATGACCTCGAACCAGTTGTTGTCTGGTATCTCGACCGCCAGCAGCGGCTCGTCGAGCACGAACGGCGGTGCGTTCTCGTCTGCAAAAAAGCCGAGATGGAGACCCCATGTGCGGTGGTAATTCTGTCCGCCGATACCAACCACCTGCATCTTCCCGTAAGGCGTCAGTTTCGCGGCCATGGCCACCGACTTGCAGACCGAGGTTCCATCGGCGCCCGTATCGAGCAGCGCGCGGCATTCCAGCATCTCGAGCCTTGATGGTAGGGACAACGGGGCAACTTCGTCCGGGCGCGGAAGCGCAGGGATCAATGCTACTCGGATTATCGGCTTGTCGCCGCCAGCATTACCGCGGATCAGCGGCATGCGAATAGAAGCCGAGGTCTACGGGCTTGTCGGTGATCTCCTGGATCGAGAACAATCCGTCATTGAACCTGGCCTGAGCGACTTGCAAAGCTTCGCTCAAGCGCGCGTAGATGCCGACAATCTCTTGCTGACGAAGGACGGCGTATTCACCACGATGTTCGGTCAACAACTGTGGGATTCGGGAAAGGAACGCGAACAGGTTTCGTTCGATCTCCACTTCCAGCTTGTCGTTCATAGCCCTTATCCCTCCAATGCATACCCTACCAGACCTGGCAAATGATTCCATTTCAAAGTTCGAATCTTTCTGATTCGAATCACGAAATTTTCTAACGTCCGCTGCCGACAATCACGCAACCGACTTGCTGCATTCCACCGAATGCCTAGACTGCCACGCCGGGAGAGGAGTCGAGCCATGAAGCGATCGTCCGTTTTCGCTGCGGTACTACTGGCCGTAGGGTCGGCGTGCAGCCAGGCCCAAACAGCCGGGGAGGCCACCACGACCACCCCCACGGGTTTGCAGACCAGGATCTTCCAGCTCCCCGCGGGTTCGCATCCGCATGATGTGGCACCGGGGCCGCAGGGTCAGATCTGGTACACCGGGCAGCGCCGCGGCACGCTGGGCATTATCGATATTGCGACGGGCGAGGTGCGCGAAATCCCGCTCGGCGAAGGATCGGCCCCGCACGGGGTGGTCCAGGGGCCCGACGGCAAGGCCTACATCACCGACAGCGGGCAGAACGCCATCGTCCGCTATGATCCTGCCAGCGGCGCGATCGATGTATGGAAGCTGCCCGAGGACAGCGGTTATGCCAATCTCAACACGGGTGCCTTCGATGGCGACGGGGTGCACTGGTTCACCGGGCAGAACGGCATCTATGGCCGGGTCGATCCGGCGGACGGGATCGTCACGGTGTTCAAGGACCCGAAGGGGCGCGGGCCTTATGGAATCGCCGGAACGCCCGATGGCGACGTGTGGTACTCGTCGCTCGCGGGCAGCCATCTGGGCCAGATCGACCGCAGCGATGGTTCGGTCACGCTGATCGAGCCGCCCGATGCGGGCGCGGGCCTGCGCCGCGTATGGGCCGATTCGAAGGGCGATCTGTGGGTCAGCGGGTGGAATTCGGGCAAGCTCTATCGTTATCATCCGGGTAGCGGCGAGTGGGACCAGTGGATGCTGCCGGGCGCAGGCGCGAAGAACTATGCGATCTATGTCGATGAGCGCGACTGGGTGTGGATGAGCGATTTCACCAGCAACACCGCGCTGGTGTTCGATCCGGTGAGCGAGACATTCCGCGCCGTCCCCGGCAGCGGACCCGATGCCGCCGTTCGCCAGATTCTGGGGCGCGGGCAGGAGATATACCTCCCCGAATCGGGTCTCGATCGGGTGATGCTGGTCAGAATCGAGGACTGATCGTTGGGGCAATTTGCGCGCCTGTGGCCGTTGGCCCTTGCCATCATGCTTGGCGGGTTGTTCGTCTGGGGGCAATCCGGCGCGCGCGCCGCCGCCCCTTCGCCGGGAGAGCGGGCCTACCAGAAATGTTACGCGTGCCATTCGCTCGAAGGGCCCGACCCGGATTTGCAGGGACCATCGCTTAAGGGAATTGTCGGGCGTAAGGTCGCATCGGAGCCCGGGTTTGCCTATTCACCGGCAATGCGTGGTTTCGCCGCGAAACAGACAAGATGGGACCGCAAGGCGCTCGATGCCTTCATCACCGATCCGCAAGCATTGGTGCCGGGCAACAGGATGGGCTTTTTCGGAATCCGCGATGCCGGGGAGCGCCAGGCGCTGATCGCCTACCTAGCCTCCGCCAGCCCCGGGGATTGAGGATGATAGCAGCCGCGCACCGGCAATATGTGCTGACCGGCGCGCCGGGAGGGGGCAAGAGCACGTTGATCGACGAGGCGCGCAGGCGCGGCATTGCGACTTCTCCCGAAGTCGCCCGTGCAATACTCAGCCAGCCGAGCGGCATGGGCCTGCGCCGCGATGACCCGCTCGGGTTTGCCGAGGCCATGCTCGAGGCTCATCGCCGCGAGTGGGAGCGGCACTCTGAAACCGGCATTCCGGTGATCTTCGACCGCGGCTTTCCCGATGTCGTCGGGTTCCTCGAGGTTTCGGGCCTCAAGGTTACACCGGAAATCGACAGGGTTTGCCGAACCTTGCGCTATTCCGGCCCGATCCTGCGCGCTCCGGCCTGGCGCGAAATCTATTGCCAGGACGCGCAGCGGATCCAGAGCTGGGAGGAGGCAGTGGCGAGCGACGAGGCGGTGACTGCGGCATGGCGGCGCTATGGCTACGAGGTCAGCGACCTGCCGTTCGCCACGATCGCGGAAAGGCTGCGCTTTCTCGAGCGGACCTGACTCATGCGCTGCCGGCTGCCAATTGTGCCGCCATCATTTCCCAGACCTTGTTCACCGCCTTCAACGGCCGCACCATGACCTTGAAGTCCTTTATCATGCCGGCATTATCGAAGGTGATGATGTCGATCCCGTTGACATGGGTGTCATCGAGTTCGGTAGTGAATTCGAGCACGGCGGTGTCGCCATCGACGACTTCGCGCACATAGGTGAAACTGTCATTGCCGAGCGTCTTCCCCGCCGCCGCAAGGTAGGCGACCACGATCGCGCGCCCCGCCTGCGGGGTGTGCACCACGGGCGAGTGAAACACGGCATCCTCGTGGATGATCGCGGCCAGCGCCGCGGGGCTGCTCCCACCTTCGATCACTGCGTGCCATCGTTTCAGTCCTGCCTCAGCACTCATCAGCTATTCCCTTCAGCAAAGATGCTCTGCGAAAAACGATTCGGTTCGCGCGTCGGCCAGTTGTGCGCCCGCTTCGTTGCGGCGTTTTCCCGTCTCGGTGGCGAAGCCATGATCGAGCCCGGCATAATCATGCAGCGTGACCTTGGGGTGCGGATCGAGCGCCTCATGGATGGCTTTCTGCGCTTCGGGGCCGACAAAATGGTCCGCAGTGGGAATGTGCAACATCATCGGGCGGGCGATTGCGTGCATTTCGCCCAGCATCCGGTCGATCATCACGCCGTAATAGCCCACCGAAGCATCGATATCGGTGCGGGTCGCCGCCATATAGGCGAGCCTGCCGCCAAGGCAGTATCCCACGCAGCCAACCTTCCCTACCCCTGCCTCGCGGCGGATCCAGTGAATGGTCGCCTCGATGTCCTTGACCCCGTCATCGGGGCTGTATTGCGAGAAATAGCCCAGCGCCTCGTTGAATTGCGTCCCGATATCGGGATCGAGTTCGATCCCCGGCTTCATCCGAAAGAACAGATCGGGCGCCAGCGCCAGATAGCCCAGCTGCGCCCAGGAATCGCACTTGCGGCGGATACCGGGATTGATCCCGAATATCTCCTGAATCACGATGATCGCCGCCTTGGGCGCCTGTGCGGGCCGGGCGACATAGGCATTGAAGGCGGCGGCATCGCGTTTCGGGCCATCGAGCGTCGGAATCGTCACATATTCGGCCATTGTCACGCTGGCTCCTTTGTGTTCATCGCCAAAGCCGCTTATCGATTGTTCGGCGCGATTGCCAAACGCAATCGTGGCATAAGGATTCGTCAAACCGGGTCCGCGCGAAGGAGGAGTATCAGCGATGAAGGTCAATATCGAGATCGATTGTACCCCCGAAGAGGCGCGGGCCTTCATGGGCCTGCCCGATGTGTCCAAAGCGAACGAGATGTACGTCGACGCGGTGGCCAAGGCGATGAAGGGGGTCAGCAGCCCCGATCAGCTGCAGGAATACGCGCGCCAACTGGCGCCCATGGGGCAGGCGGGGCTCAAGCTGTTCCAGAGCTTCATGGAGGGCGGAATGGGCGGATCATCCTCATCGCGCAAGTCCGCAAAGGATGCGCCTGGGGCCTGAGGCCGCTTGTGAACCAGGCCAATCATGCCAGCCCCGTCATGACTGACACGATCTTCGCATTGTCGAGCGGTACGCCGCCCGCCGCGATCGGGGTGATCCGCATCAGCGGGCCGGCGGCGGGCGAGGCCCTGCGGCGGCTGGCCGGGCGCGATTTCGCGCCGCGGCGGGCGAGCCTGGCGCGATTGCGCAGCGAGGACGGCGAAGCGCTTGATCGGGCGCTGGTGCTATGGTTTCCGGGGCCTGACACGGCAACGGGCGAGGATCTGGCCGAGCTGCACTGCCATGGCGGACGCGCGGTTGTCGCGGCGCTCGAGGCGGCACTGTCGCTGATTCCCGGATTGCGCGCGGCAGAGCCGGGCGAGTTCACCCGCCGCGCCTTCGCCAATGGCCGGATCGACCTGGCCGAGGCGGAGGGCCTGGCAGATCTCCTCGCGGCGGAAACCGAGCTACAGCGCAGCGCCGCGTTGGCGATGGCGGGCGGGGCGTTTTCGGCCATGGTCGAGCGCTGGCGTGAGCAGTTGCTCGCCTTGTCGGCTGAGGTCGAATCGCTGCTCGATTTCTCCGATGAAGACGACGCCGGGGCGGTTTCGCCGGATTTCAGCGCGCGGCTGGAAGCTTTCGGGCGCGAGCTATCCGAGTGGGCCATGCGTCCGCGTGCCGAACGGTTGGGCGAGGGCTTCAGGGTCGTGCTCGCTGGGCCGCCGAATTCAGGTAAATCTACACTTTTCAATATGTTGATTGAGAGTGAGGCAGCCATTACCTCGCCGATTGCCGGGACAACGCGCGATGTCATCGAGCGTTCGGTGGCGCTGGCAGGTATCCCCTTCACCTTCGTTGATACCGCCGGACTGCGCGAGGAAGGCGGAGATGCGATCGAGGAGATCGGCATTGCCCGCGCCCGTGCGCAGCTGGGGCGGGCCGACCTCGTCCTGTGGCTTGGGCCCGAGGGCGAGGGCGGTGAAGGTGCGTGGGAGGTCGAGGCGATGATCGATCTGGCCCACCACGTTCCCAAGGCGGCGGCGCGGTTTCGCGTCTCGGCGCTGACGGGGGCCAATATCGACGCCTTGAAGTCGGCTTTGGTCGATTATGCACGCGGCTGCATGCCCAGACCAGGCGAGGCGGCGCTCAACGCGCGCCAGCATGCGCTGGTGATCGAGGCGCGCGATAGCCTGCGCGAGGCGGCGGGGCACTGCGACCAGTTGCTGGTGGCGGAGAATCTGCGCCGCGCGCGGCTTGCGTTCGACCGGCTGATCGGGCGGGCGACGACAGAGGACATGCTCGATGCCCTGTTCGCGCGCTTCTGCATCGGGAAATGATCGCGCGCCGCTGTTTCACGTGAAACACCGAACTTTTGACGTGCGGCGCCGTGTCGATTATCGCGCGCGGCATGCGAAGCTATGACATTCTGGTAATCGGCGGCGGACATGCGGGGGTCGAGGCGGCCTGCGCCTCGGCCCGCATGGGCGCGCGCACCGCCTTGGTCAGCTTCGATCCCGGCATGATTGGCGCGATGAGCTGCAACCCGGCGATCGGCGGGCTCGGCAAGGGGCACCTGGTCTGCGAAGTCGATGCGCTCGACGGCGTGATCGCACGCGCGGCCGATGCGGGCGCGATCCATTACCGCATGCTCAACCGCTCCAAGGGCAGCGCAGTCTGGGGGCCGCGCGTTCAGGCCGATCGCCGGTTGTTCAAGGCAGCCGTGCAGCAGGCGGTGCGCGATCAGCAGGGGCTGGAGGTGGTCGCGGGCGAGGCAGCGGCGCTGCGGCTGGCTGGCGGGCGTGTTTGCGGGATTGAGCTGGCCGATGGCAGCGCGATTGCGGCGCAGGCGGTAATCCTGTGCACAGGGACGTTTCTGGGCGGCACGCTGTTTCGCGGCGAGGAGCGTTTCGAAGGCGGGAGAATCGGCGAAGCATCGGCGCAGCGCCTGGCGCAGCAATTGCGCAGCGCCGACCTTCCCATGGCGCGGCTCAAGACCGGAACTCCGCCGCGCCTCGACGGGAGGACGATCGACTGGGCCGCGCTCGAGGAGCAGCCCTCGGACAGTGAGGCGTGGACCATGTCCGCGCTCACCGGTGCCAGGCGAAACCCCCCGGTCTTTTGCGCAATCACCCGCACCAATGCGGCCTCGCACGAGGTGATTCGTGCCAACCTCCACCGTTCTCCGTTGTTCAGCGGCGCGATCGATGCCCGGGGGCCGCGTTATTGCCCCTCCATCGAGGACAAAATTCACCGATTTGGTGAACGGGACGGCCATCAGGTGTTCCTTGAGCCCGAGGGGCTTGCGACGCATCTGGTCTATCCCAACGGGATCAGCACGTCGCTTCCGGCTGAGGTGCAGTTGGCGATGCTACGCACCATGCCCGGGCTTGGGCGCGTAAAGATGGAAGTGGCCGGTTATGCGGTGGAATACGATCATATCGATCCGCGCGCGTTGGGCGGCGACCTTCAACTGAGGGCGATTCCCGGGCTCTACTGCGCAGGGCAGATCAACGGTACCACCGGCTATGAGGAAGCCGCGGCACAGGGGCTGGTCGCGGGCCTCAATGCAACCGCATTGGTTCTCGGCCGGGATCCGCCGCGGCTCGACCGGGCCAATTCGTATATAGCGGTGATGATCGACGATCTGACGCTGCACGGGGTGAGCGAACCCTATCGCATGCTCACGGCGCGCGCCGAATACCGGCTGCGGCTGCGCGCCAGCAATGCCGCGAGCAGGCTGACCCCGCGCGGAATCGAGGCGGGCTGTATCGCCCCTGAGCGTGCGGAATGGTTCATGCGCCGCGAACAGCGCCGGGCGGCCATCGGGCCGGCCTTTGGCGAACGCCTTGCTGCGCGTGAACTTGCCGATGCGGGCCTGCTGGTGCGTCGCGATGGCGGTGACAAGAGCGTGGCCGAATGGTTGCGGCACGAGGGTATCGGCGTGCCGGAGCTGGCGCCCTGGGTGGGCCGGGTGCTCGATCCCGGCGATCCACTGGTGCAGGAAATGGCCGAAGATGCCGCCTACACCCCATACCTTGAGCGGCAGGAGGCGGAACTGCGCGATTTGCGCGCGAGCGAGGCGCTGGAACTCGGCGTGCATTTTCCGTTCTGCGATGTGCCGGGGCTGTCGCTCGAGATGATCGAACGGCTGGAGGCTTCCAGGCCCGCCACGCTGGCGGCTGCGGGCAGGCTTGCCGGGATCACGCCTGCCGCGCTCGCGGCGCTGCTGGTGCATGCCCGTCGGCGTGAGCGCGCGGCATGATCGGGGACGAGGCCGCCGCGCGGCACTACGTTGCCGGAATGGCCGATAGTGCCGCGATGGACCGGCTCGACCGGCTTGCCGCCGCGTTGCTCAAAGAGAATCAGCGGCAGAACCTCATTTCGCGCCCTTCCGAAGCCGCAATATGGCTGCGCCACATTGCCGACAGCGCGCAGTTGCTGCGGTTTGTTCCACGTGAAACATCCGACGTATGGCTCGATCTTGGCACGGGCGCGGGTTTTCCCGGCCTTGTCATCGCGGTTCTGCGGCCCGCGCACCCCGTAGTGCTGGTCGAATCGCGCCCGCTTCGCGCCCGGTGGCTATCGCAAATGGCCCGCGAACTGGCGCTCGATCACTGCCGGGTCGAGGCGTGCAGGATCGAGAACGTCGAAACATTTGCCGCGCGCGTCATTTCGGCGCGGGCTTTCGCTCCGCTGCCAAAGCTTCTCGACCTGTCCGCAAGATTTTCCACAGCCGAAACCAGCTTTGTGTTGCCCAAGGGGCGTTCCGCAGCGCAAGAACTGTCTGAATTGCCTGACGGGACTCGCAAGTTGTTCCACGTGGAACAATCGTTGACCGATCGCGACGCAGGCATCATCGTTAGCACCCGGGCGGTGCGCAGAGCGAGGATTCTGGATCAATGATCACGATTGCAATCGCCAACCAGAAGGGCGGTGTGGGCAAGACCACGACGGCGATCAACATCGCGACCGCCATGGCTGCGACCGGCTGGCGCACGCTGCTGATCGATCTCGATCCGCAGGGCAATGCCTCGACCGGCATGGGAATCGCCAACAGTTCGCGCGAGGCCTCGAGCTACGAGGTGCTGGTTGACGGGATGCCGCTGCGCGACGCGATCCTTGCCAGCTCGATCCCGGGGCTCGACATCGTGCCCGCCAAGGTCGATCTGAGCGGCGCCGAAATCGAGCTGGTGACGGTCGAGGAACGCACCTCGCGGCTGACTAGGGCGCTGCACAATCATCGCGGACACGATATCTGCTTCATCGATTGCCCACCCTCGCTCGGGCTGCTCACGCTCAACGCCTTGTGCGCGGCCGATTCGCTGCTGGTTCCGCTCCAGTGCGAATTTTTCGCCCTCGAGGGCCTCAGCCAGTTGCTTCAGACGGTCGAACGGGTGCAGCAGGCATTCAATCCCGGGCTCGGCATCATCGGGGTCGCGCTGACGATGTTCGACCGGCGCAACCGGTTGACCGACCAGGTTTCCGACGATGTACGCGAATGCCTGGGCAACCTTGTTTTCGAGGCGGTAATTCCGCGCAATGTGCGCCTGTCGGAGGCTCCGAGCCATGGCCTGCCTGCACTGGTCTATGACCACGCCTGCCAGGGCAGCCGCGCCTATATCGCGCTGGCACGCGAGTTGATCGGGCGCCTGCCGCGCGAAAGGAAGGCAGCATGAGCAATCCGAACGATCCGATCCGCTTTTCGGTGCCGTCTTCGGGGATGCCCGATCGCAGCAGGAAGCTGGGGCGCGGTCTTGGTGCCTTGTTGGGCGAGACGCGCCGCGAAGAGCCGTTGGTGCGCGGCGGCGTGCGTGATTCAGGAGAATCGGAAAGATCAGGATATACAGAAGGTTATGCCAGTTCCGGACTGGCAAACCTGCCGATTGGGGCGATCGAGCCGCTACCCGGGCAACCGCGCAGGCGCTTTGACGAAGCATCGCTGCACGAACTTGCGACATCGATTGCCGCGCGCGGGGTGATCCAGCCCATCATCGTGCGCAGACTGGCGGAGGACCGTTTTCAGCTCGTCGCCGGCGAACGCCGGTGGCGGGCAGCGCAAAAGGCGAAGCTGCACGAAATTCCCGCGCTGGTTCGCGATCTCGACGATCGTGACGCGATGGCGCTGGCGTTGATCGAGAACCTCCAGCGCGAGGATCTCAATCCGGTAGAGGAGGCACGCGCCTATCAGCGATTGATCGAGGGCGAGGGGCTGACGCAGGCCGAGATCGCCAGCATGGTCGACAAGTCGCGCAGCCATGTCGCCAATCTCCTGCGGCTGTTGGGGCTTCCCACGGGCGTGCTCGATCTGGTCGAATCGGGTGCGCTGTCGATGGGCCACGCCCGCGCGCTCATCGGGCATGACGATGCCGCTGCGCTTGCCCGGCGAGCGGTTGACGAGAATCTGTCGGTGCGCGAGGTCGAACGGCTGGCCCGCCGACCGGGGGGGCGAAACGATGCACGAAGGCCTGCCTCGCCCCGCCGCGATCCCACCGCCGATGCCGATATCGAAGCGGTGCAGAACCATCTCGAGGATTTTCTCGGCATGACGGTGCGGATCAAGATCGACGCCGATCCGCGTTCGGGCGCGGTGACGATCCGTTATCGCACGCTCGATCAGCTCGATCTGATCTGCCAGAAGCTGACCGGCGCGGAAATCTGATCTGGGCAAGTCGCGCCGCGCGACTTTCGGCACTATATTCGCGCGCTCAGCAATTCCGCGAGCCGTTTCAGCCCTTTGGCATCCTCGTCGTCAAAACGGGCGGGCAAGGGGCTGTCGAGGTCGATCACCGCGATCACCGCGCCGCCCCGCAGCACCGGCACCACAAGTTCGGATCGGCTGGCCGCATCGCAAGGGATGTGCCCGGGGAATTGATGAACATCTTCAACAAGTTGCGTCTCGCCCGATTGCGCCGCCGTGCCGCAGACGCCGCGTCCCAGGGCAATCCTGATGCAGGCAGGGCGGCCGATGAACGGGCCAAGCACCAGTTCGCGCGCATCACCTTCCGCGATCATACGATAGAACCCCGCCCAGTTGAGGTCGGGCAGGAATTCCCACAAGAGCGCGGCGACATTGGCCATGTTGGCCACGGGGTCGCGCTCGCCCTGCGTCAGCGCGTCTGCCGCCTCGGTGAGCTGCTGCCACCGCTCTGCGGTCGAAACTTCGGGGCCGGGGCGAAAATCGAACATGATTATCGCCAAGTAGCGCCTCCGCACAGCATCGCAAGTCCTCGCATCAAAGCAATTGCCCGGTCCCCTCGGCTCGCCTATCTCTTGCAGCCATGAGCATATTTCGCAAAATTCTCGTCGCCCTGCTCGTCATCCTGATTGCGCTGGGCATCGCCATCTTCTTTATTGTTCGCGGCGAGAGCGCCGAGGTGCCGCTGGATCAGGTGACCGGCACCGATCCGCTGGTCGAGGAGGCGGAGGGGAGTATGATCCCGACCGTGCGCATCGCCAGGCCGGTCGGCTGGCCCGATGGCGCGGTTCCCGCGGCTGCCGAAGGGCTGGCGGTGGGCCGCTTTGCCGAGGGTCTCGATCACCCGCGCGTTCTTTATACCCTGCCCAACGGCGATGTGCTGGCGGCCCTCACCCGCGAACCCCGCAAGGAGGTGAAGGGGTTCATGGGCTGGATCGAGCACTGGCTGATGACGCGCGCGGGCGCGACGGGGGTTTCGGCCAACCGGATCGTGCTGCTGCGCGACGGCGATGGCGACGGCGTGGCGGAGCAGCGCAAGGTGATGCTGGGCGATCTCGATTCGCCATCGGGAATGGCCTGGCATAACGGGACGCTCTATATCGCCAACCACAACGCGCTGCTGGCATTTCCCTATGCACTGGGCGCCGACAAGGTTACGGGCGCGGCGAAAAAGCTGATGGACCTTCCCGCGGGTGGAAACCACTGGATGCGCAACATCGCGCTGAGCCCCGATGGCTCGCGAATCTATGTCGCGGTCGGATCGTCCTCGAACATCGGCGAGCGCGGGATGGAGGCCGAGCAGGGCCGGGCGATGATTTGGGAATATGATCTCGCCACGGCGCGGCAGCGCCCCTTCGCGTTGGGCCTGCGCAACCCCAACGGGCTCGACTGGAGCCCGTGGACCGGCGAGTTGTGGACCACCGTCAACGAACGCGACCTGATGGGCCCCGATCTGGTGCCCGACTATCTCACCAATGTGCCCGTAGGTGCGCAGTACGGCTGGCCCTGGGTTTACTGGAAGGACAAGTTCGACCGGCGGGTGGAGGCACCACGGCCGGCCTACCTCACCGAATATGCGCGCAGGCCCGAATATGCGCTGGGTCCGCACGTTGCGGCGCTCGGGCTGGCGTTCACCGCCGGAGGGCACCGTATGGGCGATAAATTCGCCAGCGGGGCGTTCATTGCGCGGCATGGATCGTGGAACCGCAAGCCGCCTTCGGGATATGACGTGGTCTATGTCGCATTCGACGCGCGCGGCAACCCCACCGGCCAGCCGGTCCCGGTTCTGGCAAGTTTTCTCAATGACGATGGCACCACCAAGGGGCGGCCAACCTGGGTCGAATGGGCGGGGGACGGCGCGTTGCTGGTGAGCGACGATACCGGCGGGATCATCTGGCGCGTCTTTGCACCAGGTGCGGAGCCGGGCGCGGGGATTGCGTCGATCAAGGGAAAGTCACTGCGTCCACAGCGCGAATTGCGCGGCGATCCGCGCGCCAGCTTCGGCGAAGCGGATTACGCACGGATCGAACCCAAGCAGTAAGCGCCTACAAGGCCTTCCCCGCGCGCCCGGCCAGTTCGACCACGAACTGCCAGGCTGAGCGGCCCGATCGCTGTCCGCGCGCGATGGCCCAGGCGAGCGCCTCCTCCTCGTCGAAGTCGAGCCCGAGTGGCGCGGCATAGCCCGTCACGATTTCGAGATAGGCCTCCTTGCCGCACGGGTGGAAACCCAGCGACAGCCCGAAACGATCGGCCAGCGCCAGCCTGTCATCCAGTGCGTCGCGATCATTGAGCGGCCCCTCACCGCCGGCAGTGTCCTGCTCGTGCGCCTGACGCGCAATTACCGCGCGCCGGTTGGAGGTCACGGCCAGCCGGGTATTGGCGGGGCGCGCTTCGACCCCGCCCTCGAGCCAGCTGCGCAAACGCCGCGGGCCGAGCGTATCGTCATCGGCGAAGCCCAGATCGTCAATAAAGATGACGAAGTGCCGCCGCAGCGAAGCGAGCGCGTGAAACAGATCGGGCAGGCGCCCGAGCGCGTCGGCCGCAACCTGCACCAGGCCAAGCGCTGCCGGATCGCCCGCCTGCACCTCCTTCACTGCGGCGCGCAGCAGTGCCGATTTGCCCATCCCGCGCGCGCCCCACAGCAGCATGTCATGTGCCGCATGGCCCAGCGCCAGCCGCGCGATGTTGTCGCAAAGCGCGCTCTTCTGCCTGTCGATACCGCGCAATTGCGCCAGTGCGGGAGCATCGATTGCGCGCAGTTCGCGCACCTCCTCGCCGCTCCAGACATAAGCGGGATGGGCCATCCAGTCGGCAGGCAGAGCAGTCGGCGGGCCCAACTGCTCGATCGCGGCGGCAATGCGGGCCAGATTGTCGTCCGTCTCGCTCATCAGGCTCTAGCCTCCCAGCGCTCCGGTCGGCAAGGCGTAGAGCAGGTCGGCCCCCGCCATGGCCGAAGCCTTGAGCCCGCGCGCCTCGGGCACGATATGATCGAGGAACAGGCGCACGGTAACCGGCTTGGTGAACGCCAGTTCGGGTGCCGCGCCAGAGGCAACCGCGCGCACCTGATGCAACAATTGCCAGGCCGCCACCGCCACCGCCAGCATGGTGCAGAAAGGCACGCTTCCCGCCAGCCGGTCGTCGAGACTGGCCTGGTCCTGCATCCACCGGGCGACATCGGCGCATTCGCGCGCAAGTGCCTGTAATTCAGGTGCTTCGCCTGCATCGCGGGCAATATCGGTGAGTAGCGCCATGACGGCATTTCCGCCATCCAGCCCCAGCTTACGCGTTACGAGGTCGGCCGCCTGGATCCCGTTGGTCCCTTCATAGATCGGGGCGATCCGCGCATCGCGCCAATGCTGCGCCGCGCCGGTTTCCTCGATAAACCCCATGCCGCCATGGACCTGTATGCCCAGCCCAGCGACCTCGACCCCGATATCGGTGCCCCAGGCCTTGAGTAGCGGCACCAGCACTTCGGCGCGCTGCCCCGCCGCTTCGTCGCCCAGCGTGCCGCGATCGACCTGGCCGGCGCAGTAATAGAGCAGTGCGCGCGCGCCTTCGGTCAGCGCTTTCATGCGCAGCAGCATGCGCCGCACATCGGGGTGTTCGACGATCGCAACCGGGGCCCTGTCGGGCGAGCCCGCACGCGCCGACTGGACCCGCTCCTTGGCGAAGGCCATAGCCTGCTGCGTTGCACGCTCGCCGATCTGCACGCCCTGATTGCCGACGTTTATGCGCGCATTGTTCATCATGGTGAACATGGCCGCGAGCCCGCGATGCGGCTCGCCCACCATTTCGCCGATACACCCGTCGTTATCGCCATAGCTCATCACGCAGGTGGGCGAGGCGTTAATGCCCAGCTTGTGTTCGAGGCTCACGCAGCGCAGGTCGTTCCTTGGGCCCAGCGATCCATCGTCGTTGACGTGATATTTGGGAACCAGGAACAGCGAGATGCCGCGGCTGCCCCCGGGTGCATCGGGCAGGCGCGCGAGCACCAGATGGATGATGTTCTCGGCAAGGTCATGCTCGCCCCAGGTGATGAAGATCTTCTGGCCGCGAATGCGGAACTTGCCCGCGTGCTCGCCTTCTTCGATGGGCGCGGCGCTGGCCCGCAACGCCCCCAGATCGCTGCCCGCCTGCGGTTCGGTGAGGTTCATCGTGCCCGACCATGCGCCGCTCACCAGTTGCGGAAGGTACTTTGCCTTCTGCGCGGCGCTGCCGTGGTGCTCGATCGCCTCGATCGCGCCCACCGATAGCATCGGCAACAGGTTGAAGGCCATGTTGGCGGTGCCCAGGTTTTCGAGCACGTTGCAGGCCAGCGTGAAGGGCAGGCCCTGCCCGCCGTGCTCGACAGGGCTGGCGATGGCGTTCCAGCCCTGCTCGACATAGGCGCGGTAGGCTTCGGCATAACCCTGGGGCAGGCGGACCACCCCGTTTTCGAGAACCGCGCCTTCAAGATCGCCGACACGGTTGAGCGGCGCGAATTCGCCCGCGGCAAATTGGCCGACGCCCGCGACAATGGCCTCAACCAGATCTGGTTCGGCAGCGGCGAAGCGCTCGCTCGCGGCCAGTTCCTCGATCCCGGCGTTGACGCGGATGGCCAGCAACTGATCCTGCGTGGGCGGAGAATAGTCGGTCACTTTTCGCTGGTCCTTGTCGCTAGTGTCTTGGCATTGCCCCTCTCCCCCTATAGCGCAGCGCCATGGGCGGCAAGAACGCTACGGAACGGATCGCTGCCGACGCGGCGGGAATCGCACGCGCGGCGCGCCTGCTCGAATCGGGCGGGCTGGTCGCTGTTCCGACCGAGACGGTCTATGGCCTTGCCGCACGCGCCGATGAGCGTGAGGCGGTGGCGAGGATTTACGCGGCCAAGGGCAGGCCGGATTTCAACCCGCTGATCGTGCATGTGCGCGATCTCGATCAGGCGGGCAGATATGCCCTTGTCGGCGATGACGCGGCGGCGCTGGCGGCGCGGTTCTGGCCGGGGCCGCTGACCATGGTTCTGCCGCTGCGCGCCGATGCAGACCTTGCCCCTGCGGTCACCGCCGGGCTCGATACGGTGGCGCTGCGCGCACCCGCGCACCCGGTGATGCGCGCGCTGCTCGATGCGGTGGCTTTTCCGCTGGCCGCCCCGTCGGCCAACCGCAGCGGCTTTATCAGCCCGACTTCGCCCGCGCATGTGCTGGCATCGCTCGGCGGACGGATCGACGCGGTGCTGGACGGCGGGGCGGCGCAGTGCGGGATCGAATCGACCATAGTCGCGCCGCGCGACTTTCCCGGCGGCGAGCGCTGGGCCATGCTGCGGCCCGGCCCAGTGACGCAGGAGGAGATAGCGGCTGTGCTCGGCCCGGCGGGCAAACCGGTGGGGAGCAGCGCCAACGAGCGGATCGAGGCGCCCGGCCAACTCGCGCAGCACTATTCGCCGGGCAAGTCGATGCGGCTGGGCGCGCTGGAGGCCGATGCGGACGAATTCCTGATCGGCTTTGGCGCGGTCGCGGGGGATTGCACGCTTTCGGCGAGCGGCGATCCCGATGAGGCGGCTTCGCGCCTCTATGATTGTCTGCACCTGGCCCGGGCGAGTGCGATGCACAAGATTGCGGTGGCTCCCGTTCCCGATACGGGCCTGGGCGCTGCCATCAACGACAGGTTGCGCCGCGCGGCGGCGTGAACTGAATCAGTGACGGCGCGGTTCTGGTTCGACCGGGATCGACGACATCATGACCTGCATTTCGCCGTAAGTAGCGCGCGAAGCGTTGCAGGCATTGCGGTCACCATCTGCGCATTTTGCGGCCTCTTTTTCGTAGCGGCGCTGGAGTTTGCCGAGCCTTTCCTCGCGCAGGCGGATCTCGCGGCCACGCTTCTCATCGGCTTCGGACTGGCTGGTGGTCGCCATGTCGACCGCCTTGCCGGTAGCCTTCACCGGTGCGGTCACCACATCGACCGCGGTTCTGGCAATGCATCCTGACAACACCAGCGGGGTAACGGCAAGCGCAAGGAAAGATATGCCGCGCATGAAAGAACTCCTTCCACGCGCGGCATAGCAGGCCAAAGTGGCTGGCGTGTGAACCGCCTGCGCCAGGCGGCGGGCTGGGTCTATTCGGCGGTTTCGGTTTCCGCCGGCGCCTTGCAGGTCAGCGATCCTGAACCCAATGCGCTGACGGTGCATTTGGCGCGTCCGGTGACAATTACGTCGCCCGAACCGGCAATGCTCGCATCGACCACGCCGTCCGAAGCGAAGCGGACATCGCCCGATCCCGCGATGGCGATTTCGGCGCGTTCAGCCTTGAGCGCGTCAAGCCGGACATTGCCCGATCCGCCGATCGACACCTCGAGACGTTCCGCGCTTCCCGCGCCAGTGACCTTGCCCGACCCACCGATGTTGACCTCAAGCTGTTCGGAAGAGAAATTGGCAACATCGACGGATCCCGATCCGCCGATGCTGATTTCTGCCCTGTTTGCCATTGTGGGTGTCTCGATCCGGCCACTCCCTGCCATCGCCAGTTCTTCCGGCGCAGGCATGGTCACGCGGATTGTGGCCCTGCCCTTCAGGTCCCAGGCCTCAGGATCGCGCATGATGCCAAGGCCGCCGTCCTCGAGCGTGAAGCGCAGCGCCTCGACCACGTCGTTATCGCCCTCTGCCTTGATGGCGAGCGCATCGCCTTCGCTGATGATGACCGTGTCGGGCCCCATCATCGCCAGGCTGGTGGGCGGATCGCCCGACATGTCGAGCTCGGGCAGCGGTACGCCATCGGATTCGCCCATCCTGACCTTCACTTCGTTGCAACCGGCCAGCCCCGCGCTCAGGGCCATAACCGCAATCGGCGCCATGCGCCGGAAAAACCTGTTCAGCATCGTATCACCTCCAGCAATCTGTGTTGCTGACATAATACACTATGCGAGGGACTGCAATCGCCAAAGAAAAAGGGCCGCCCGTTGGGGCAGCCCTTGATCGATTGCAGTAAGCCGCCTGTCGATCAGGCGTCAACGGCGCTTTCGTAATATTGCGGCGCGTGTTCGCGCAGGACGTCGAGAATCTTGCCGAGCGCGGCAGGCTCGTCGGTCTTTTCCATCGCGGCCAGTTCGCGCGCGAGCCGGCTCGATGCGGCTTCGAAGATCTGCCGTTCGGAATAGCTCTGCTCGGGCTGATCCTCGGGACGGAACAGGTCGCGCGTCACTTCCGCGATCGAAACCAGATCGCCCGAATTGATCTTCGCTTCGTATTCCTGCGCCCGGCGCGACCACATGGTACGTTTGACCCGGGGCTTGCCCTTGAGCGTCTCCATTGCTTCCTTCAGCGTCTTGTCGCTCGAAAGTTTGCGCATCCCGATCGATTCGACCTTGTTGATCGGCACGCGCAGCGTCATGCGCTCCTTCTCGAAACGCAGCACATAGAGTTCCAGCTGCATGCCAGCGATCTCTTCGTTCTGCAGTTCGATCACCCGGCCAACCCCGTGCTTGGGGTAAACGACATAATCACCCACATCGAAAGCGGGGGCATTGCTTGCCATGCAAAATCCTTTCATCGGGTTGTGGCCAGCGCTATCGGTCAAAACCCCCAGGCGGTCCCTTGAAACAGGCACCGCAAGAGCTAGTCCGATTGTGCGTTACTGGTCCAAAATCCTTGTGCTGCGCCTGACGCGCCATGACCAGACGGCGCGGTTGATCGATTATATAACACACCCGTAACAAAATTGCGAGTCATGCCTTCGATCATGCCCGGCGGGTGCCGCCGCGCGCAAGCTTACGCTAGGGCCGGGCCGGGTTCAGGGCAGAAATCAGTCGCCTTCGCCGGGATCGGGGGAGAAATACTTCTCGAACTTGCCCTCTTCGCCCTTGTGCTCATCGGCATCCTCGGGCGGATTCTTCTGGCTCGTGATATTGGGCCATTCGGCCGAATATTTGGCGTTGAGCTCCAGCCATTGTTCGAGCCCGCTCTCGGTATCGGGCAGGATCGCTTCGGCAGGGCATTCCGGCTCGCACACACCGCAATCGATGCATTCCGAGGGGTTGATGACCAGCATCGTCTCGCCTTCATAGAAGCAGTCCACCGGGCAGACTTCGACGCAGTCGGTATATTTGCATTTGATGCAGGCGTCGGTGACGACATAGGTCATGGTGAAGGCTTTCTCTCTTGCTGGCGTGCCTGGAATCGCAGCTATGTCGCTTTGGGCCTGCGGTCAAGATGGCGAAAGTTAGGGCGAAGGTGGGGGCGTGTTGGGGAACCTCAGCCAAGCAATCCCGCCAGCGCGTCGAACGCCCCGCTGCCGCGTGCCGGACCCCGCGGCCCGGCGTGCCGCGCGCTTTGCCCGCCCTTCCGCTTCGCACCGCGATTCACGTGATGGTTGCCGTCCGCGCCGAGCGATTTCGGCCTTGGCCGCCAATGCCAGAGGTCGGGCGCGGGCGGGCCGAATGCCCGTTCGGCAAGCGTGCGGGCAGGCCGGAAGCTGAATCCCGCGCTGCCCAGCAGGCGGCGATAATTTCCCTCCTCCAGTCCGATCGAGATTGCCAGCGCAGGATCGAGCGCGAACGGCTTGCCGGGCCGCCGTTCGCCTGCCCTCGCCCGCGCGTCGAAGGCCTGCCGCAGCAGCTTTTCGGCGAGGTCGATGCGGATTGCCTGCCCTCCCGCCAGGCGATAGCCCGCGGGCAGCGGGCGCCGCGCGGCAATGACCGGCAGCATGGCGGGTTCGAGCGCCCTCCTGTCCAGCCCAAGATCGTGCAGCACGCGGCGCGGGGCGGGCTTGAGCAGCGCGGGCACGAAGATGTCGAGCGCACCAAAGGTGACGCCGAGCCGGCGCAGGACGGGGCGCAGCTCCTTGGGCAGGTGTTCGAGGCCGGCGTCCTCGCGGCTGACCACGCCATGCCCGGCAACGAGCGTGTGGAGCAGCGCGCGCGCCTGCGATTCCACCTGCGAATCGCGCGTTGCCTGCGCCAGGATGCGCAGCGGCGCCAATGGTTCGAGCCGCGCCTCGAGCCAGGCCCTGAGCCCCTGTTCGAGCGCAGTGCGCGCCGGTTCTGCCAGGATTCCGGTCTCGCGTGCCATTGCGATCTGCGGTGCGGAAAAATCGGGAGGGATCGATACGCTGGCGATCGGGCGCGATTCCCACTCGATCGCGCCGTCACGCAGCGCCAGTTCGCCCATGCCCTCGCCGAGCAGCCGTTCGGCGCGCTGCGCCAGCAGTGCTGGCAGCACCCGCTCGCCCGCTGCCAACAGCATGCGGCGATCGGCGTGGCCGGCCCCGGGATCTACCGCAAATCGGAACCCCTCGATCCGGCCCACCACCTCACCCTCCACGGTCAGCGAACCGTCGTCCCCCAGTGCGACAGGCAATGCGGCCCCGTCCTGACCCAGTGATTTCATCAAGATCGCCGTCCTCCGGTTTACAAATCGCTCGGTCAGTCGCGCATGCAGCGCGTCCGACAGTTTCGCCTCGACCGCGCGGGCGCGCGCGGCCATCTCGTCGCGCGCCAGCACCCAGTCGGGCCGCTGGCAGATATAGGCCCAACTGCGGATCGCCGCTATCCTGCCCTGCAACGTGTCGATGTCGCCTTGCGTACGGTCAAGCTCTGCGATCCGCGCCGCGATATAATCCGCGCCCAGATAGCCCTGGCCAAGATCCTGCCACAGCCGCGCCACGAAGCGCGCGTGATTGTCCGCACCCAATTGGCGGAAATCGGGCAGCGAGCAGGCCTCCCACAAACGCCGCACCTGCCCAGCGCCGCGTATCGATCCCGCCAGCGGCTCGGCAGCCAGCCGCTTGAGCACGGCCAGGTCCAGGGCAAGGGGGGCGGCGCGAAGCTGCGGACTTTCGGGTGCGCGCTCGAGATCGGCGATCAGGCTTTCGATCGAGTCGAAATCGGGCGCGGACTCGCGCCAGAACAGGTGGGTGAGCGGGGCGAAGCGATGCTCCTCGATCGCGTATATCTCTTCATCGGTAAACTGCGGCGGTGCACCGAATTCGCCCCGTCCATTTGCCAGCCCATGCGCCAGCGTGCCAAAGGTGCCGTCGCGCTGATGCCGGCCCGCCCGCCCGGCAATCTGCGCCATTTCTGCGGGGGTCAGCCGCCGCTTGCGCGTGCCGTCGAATTTGGCGAGCGCGGCAAACGCGACATGGTCCAGGTCGAGGTTGAGCCCCATGCCAATGGCATCGGTGGCGACAATGTGATTGACCTCACCAGACTGGAACAATTCCACCTGCCGATTGCGCGTTTCCGGTGAAAGTGCGCCTGTCACCACCGCAGCACCGCCGCGAAACCGGCGCAGCATCTCGGCCATGGCATAGACCTGGCCGGTGGTGAACGCGACCACCGCACTGCGGTGCGGGAGGCGCGACAGCTTGAGGCTTCCCGCATGCGACAGCGTGGAAAAGCGCGGCCTTGCGACCATTTCCGCCTCGGGCACCAGTGCGCGCACCATCGGTTCGAGCGTTGCCGACCCCAGCAGCAGCGTTTCCTCGCGGCCGCGCGCATTGAGCAGGCGATCGGTGAAGATATGGCCGCGTTCCGGGTCGGCGCCCAGTTGCGCCTCGTCGAGCGCGACGAAGGCGGGCGGGCTGACCCCGCCGCCCAGCACAGGCATCGCCTCCACCGTGCAGCAGAAATAGCGCGCATGCGGCGGTTCGATCCGTTCTTCGCCGGTGATCAGCGCCACCGATTTCTCGCCCTTGATCCGGCATACGCGGTCATAGACCTCGCGTGCCAGCAGGCGCAGCGGGAACCCCATCATGCCGCTCGAGTGCGCGCACATCCGCTCGATCGCGAGGTGCGTCTTGCCGGTGTTGGTCGGCCCCAGGACCGCCTTGATCCGGTCTTCGTCGTTCCCTGCTTTCACCCCGTCCTTCTGGCATCGGTGCGGGGCAGGGGCAAGAACGCCCGTCGCGCGCCCGTTGCATTGGCGCATTCCGTCGCGCCTGCGAGTCGCTTGACCGCGATTTCACGCGATGTTTACTTTGTTGTGAGGGAAAATCCCGTAAACAGGCGGCTCGCGGCGAGATGCGTGGATGCGCTCGCCGCCAGGGAGAAGGCTTTGGGCAGCACAGGGGACTTGGTGGCCGTACCGGGAGCGAGCGGGCAGATGCTTGGCCTTGCCCGCAGGCAGTGGGCGCACTTCCTCGGCCGCTATGAAGCCTGGCGGCACCATGCCTCGCACCGGTTCGAGCGGCTCGACCTAGCCCCGGACCTGGCGCGGGACATTGGCAGCAGGCGCTGGTTTCGCGGATTCGGCACCATGCTCTGCCTGAGCGCGGTGGCGCTGGCCTTCTGGCCCGATTTCTCCCCGCTCGAAGCGCGCAGCGCGATGACGATCGATGCCCAGGCGCGGGACGAATTCCGCAGCCGGATGATCATGCCGTTGGCGCTGGGCAGCGACAGCGGGCACCATGTGGGCGCCGGGCCCGCGGTCATTGCGCTCGCGAGCGCGCCCGAACGCCCCCAGATCGAGCTCATCGCGACCTTCAACCGCGGCGAAAGTTTCACCAGCACGCTGCTGCGCGCCGGGGTCGGCGCGGGCGAGGCGGCGCGGATCAGCGAGCTGGTTACGGGCGCGGTGACCCTGGCGGAGATTGAATCCGGCACCAAGCTCGACATCGTTCTGGGCCGCCGCCCGGCGCCAGGGGCTTCTCGCCCGCTCGATGCGCTGAGCCTGCGCGCCAGGTTCGACCTTCAGCTCGAGATCGCGCGCGAGGGGGGCAATCTCGCGCTGATCCGCAAACCGATCCGGGTCGATGACACGCCCTTGCGGATTCGCGGCACCGTTGGCCAGAGCCTCTACCGTTCGGCGCGAGCGGCGGGTGCCCCGGCGAGCGCGGCGCAGGAATTCATCAAGGCGATCGACAACCAGATGGACATGAGTCGCTCGATCGGCGCTGGCGACGAATTCGACCTGATCCTCTCCTATCGTCGTGCGGCGACCGGCGAGAGGCAGGCGGGTCAGTTGCTTTACGCCGGGATCGAGCGCGGCGGAAAGCCCAGGGCGCAGCTGATGCGCTGGGGCAGGGACGGAATTTTCTACGAGGCTTCGGGAGTGGGCGAGCAGCGCAGCGGGCTGGTGTCGCCGGTGCCGGGCAGGATTACTTCGGGCTACGGCATGCGCCGCCACCCGATCCTGGGCTATCGCCGGATGCATTCGGGGGTCGATTTTCGCGCCCGATATGGCACGCCGATCGTGGCGGTTACCGATGGGCGCGTGACCAGTGCGGGCCGCACGGGGGGCTGCGGCAATGCGGTGCGGATCTCGCACGCGGGGGGCCTTTCCACCCGATATTGCCACATGAGCCGGACTGCGGTGAACGGCGGCCAGAATGTCAGGCGCGGGCAGGTGATCGGCTATGTCGGCTCGACCGGGCTTTCGACCGGCGCGCACCTCCATTACGAGATGTATCGCGGCGGGCGAGCGATCGATCCGCGCGGGGTCAGCTTCGTCACCCGGGCGCAGCTCGAGGGCCGCGAACTTATGGAGTTCCGCGCCAGGCTCGCCGAACTCAAGAACGTTGCGCCCGGTGCGGCGCTGGCCGACCTCGAGAAGCTGCCGGCTGAAGTCGAAACCCCCAAGCGGGAGATCGAGCGGCTCGACCTGCGGCGGGAGATCGGCTGAAGCATCGCGCAATTGCGCCGGCTACCGATTTGCGGCAACAGGCGCAGCATGACCGCCAGTTATCCCAACCTGCGCATGCGGCGCACGCGCGCGACGGCCTGGAGCAGGGCGCTCCACCGCGAAAACGTGCTCACGCCCGCCGATCTCATCTGGCCGCTGTTCGTGACAGAGGGCAGCGCCGTTGAAGACCCGATTGCGACGCTGCCCGGCGTATCGCGCTGGTCGGTCGACGGAATCGCGGCACGCGCGAAGGAAGCGTCAGCGCTGGGCATTCCCTGCATTGCGCTGTTCCCCAATACGCCCACCGACAAGCGCAGCGATGATGGGGCCGAAGCGCTCAATCCCGACAATCTGATGTGCCGCGCGATCCGCGCGATCCGCGATGCCTGCGGCGGCGATATCGGCATTCTCACCGATGTCGCGCTCGATCCCTATACCAGCCATGGCCAGGACGGGCTGGTCGATGCCGCTGGCTATGTCGTCAACGACGACACGGCGGCGGTGCTGGTCGATCAGGCGCTCAATCAGGCGGCAGCGGGCGCGGACATCATCGCCCCGTCCGACATGATGGACGGGCGCGTGCGCGCGATCCGCGTGGCGCTGGAGATGAACGGGCACCCCAATGTCCAGATCATGAGCTATGCCGCAAAGTATGCCAGCGCGTTCTACGGACCGTTCCGCGACGCTGTGGGCAGCCGTGGGCTGCTGAAAGGCGACAAGAAGACCTACCAGATGGACCCCGCCAACGGCGAAGAGGCGCTGCGCGAGGTGGCGCTCGACCTGGCCGAAGGTGCCGACAGCGTGATGGTCAAGCCAGGTCTGCCCTATCTCGACATCGTGCGGCGGGTGAAGGAGCGCTTCGAGGTGCCGGTGTTCGCCTATCAGGTGAGCGGCGAATACGCGATGATCGAGGCGGCGGTCGCTGCGGGCGCGGGGGAGCGCAATGCGTTGGTGCTCGAAACTCTGATGGCTTTCAAGCGCGCGGGTTGCTCGGGCGTGCTGACCTATCATGCCGCGCATGCCGCGCGGCTGATGGGATAGGAATGGTATGGAAATTATACAATATCCATGCTACGATTCCCATGTTTGAATATGATCCTGGCAAGAGTTCCGCAAATCTTGCCAAGCACGGGATCGATTTCGATGGCGCGCAGGCGGTGTGGAGTGATCCGCTTGCCCTCATGGTCCCGGCGCGAAGCGAAACCGAACCGAGGTTCGCCGTGGTCGGGGTTGTTGGCGGCAGGCACTGGACGGTCTTCGCGACAATGCGGGGTGAAGCGATCAGGATTATTTCAGCCCGGCGATCAAGGACGGCAGAGGTTGCATACTATGAACGGCAAGAAACTTCCCGCTGACCGGCTCGATGAGCTTTTCGACGAAGGCGCGGATGAAATCGACAGCTATCTCAATTGGGGCAAGGCGGTCAGGATCAATCAGCCGGCCAAGCGGGTCAATGTCGATTTCCCTCAGTGGATGGTGGCACGGCTCGATCGCGAGGCGGCGCGGCGCGGCGTCACTCGCCAGGCGCTCATCAAGATGTGGCTGGCCGACCGGCTGGATGCGGCGGCCTGATTGTTCGGTGCGGGCGGCTTCCTGGTCGAGACCGAACGGCTGATCCTGCGTGACTGGCGCGGCGATGCCGACTGGGCGGAGTTCTTCCGCGGCACCAACACGCCGGCGGTGATGCAATGGCTGGGCGGGGTGCTCGACGATGAGGGCATGGGCAAGCAGCGCGCCCGCGTCGAAAGTTGCGCCGCACGACTTGGGCATTGCTTTTGGGTGGTCGAGCGCAAGGTGGGCGGTGAAATCCTTGGCTTCTGCGGGCTCAAGCGCGCTGACGCGCCCGGGTCCAGCGTCACCGGCGCGATCGAAATCGGTTGGCGGCTGCGTGAGGATGCCTGGGGGCAGGGCTATGCCAGGGAAGCCGCGACTGCCGCGCTCGATGCTGCATTCGACCGGTTCGGCGCGCAGGAGGTCGTCGCGTTGACCGTCATCGGCAATACCGGCAGCTGGGGGCTGATGAAGCGGCTCGGAATGCACCGCCGCGAAGACCTTGACTATCCCGACGAGCGTTACGGCCCCCCCTGGCGCGACACTATCGTCTATTCGATCTCGCGCGAGGAATGGCAGGCGGGCCGTGGCTGACATCATCGCCGAAACCGCCCGGCTGGTGCTGCGCACGATCGAGGACGGCGATGCCGCGCTGCAATTCCGCCTGCTCAACACGCCAACGGTCATGGCCCGGCTGGGCGGGGTCAAGGAACTGCACGAAATCGAGGCCAAGCACGCCAGGGCGCAGGCGCTCTATGCGCAGGAGGGTTTCAGCTTCCTGTTCATGATCGAGAAGGCGACCGGCGAGATGGTCGGCCATTGCGGTATCAAGCGGGTCGATAATCCGCTGGCGAAGAATGTCGGCGATCACGAGGTCGGCTGGCTGGTGCGCGAGGACCGCTGGCGGCTTGGGCTTGCCGAAGAGGCGATGCGTTCGGTGCTGGATTGGGCCTTCGGGCAGGTCGGCGCGCCGCATGTCGTCGCGCTCACCAGCCAGCTCAACGAACCGAGCTGGAAGCTGATGGAAAAACTCGGGATGGTGCGGCGGCGCGATCTCGATTTCGACGATCCGGCCTATCCGCCCGAGGATCGTACTACCATCCTCTACAGCATTACCGCCGCGCAGTGGCAGGAGCATAAGCGATGAGCGTTCAGCGCCCGGGCGTGAACATCATTCCCATCCACGGCAAAGTCCCGCGGATTCACGACAGCACCTTCATCGCGCCCGGCTGCACGATCATTGGCGATGTCGAGATCGGGGCCGATAGTTCGATCTGGTACAATTGCGTGCTGCGCGCCGATGTCAGCCGCATTGTCATCGGGGCGCGCAGCAATGTGCAGGACGGCAGCGTGCTGCACTGCGACCCGCCACGTCCCGACGATCCCGATGGATCACCGCTGATCATCGGAGATGACGTGCTGATCGGGCACATGGCGATGGTTCACGGCTGTACCATCCACGATCGCGGTTTCGTGGGACTGGGGGCAATCGCAATGAACAAGGCGGTGATCGGTTCGGACGCGATGCTCGCTGCGGGCGCGATGCTGACCGAGGGCAAGGTGATCGAGCCGCGCATGCTGTGGGCAGGTCGCCCGGCGAGGCCCGTGCGCGAACTTTCGGATGCGGCGATCGCGGGAATGCGCGCGGGAGTTGCCCATTATGCCGAGAACGCCCGGCATCACGCGGCGGCAGTGGCAGAGGCGTTCACCGGTGGCGCGCCCAAAGGCTGACCTGCCGCCGCACGGGGCGATCCGCGCGTTGGCCGATGCCGACGGACGGCTTGCGGTCCGCGTCACGCCTGGTGCGCGCAGCGAATCGATCGAGATCGCGTCAGGGAAGCTGCTGGTGAAGGTGCGCTGCAAGCCGCAGGAAGGCGCGGCCAACGATGCCGTGTTGCGGCTGCTGGCTCAGGCGCTGGGTCTCGCTCCCTCGCGCATTACCTTGCTGCACGGGGCAACATCGCGCGAGAAGTTGTTTCAGATCGGCGGCTGAGCAGTATCGATCACCATCGCCCGGGCCATTATGTCGAGCCTCTCAGCCATGGCCTTGCCGAGCGCGCGGTCGGGCGGCCCGCATTCGGCAATCGCGCGCGCCATGGCATCGGCCCACTGATCGGCGGCCTCCCGGCCAACGCCAATGCTGCGGTGCAGGCTCATCATGCACTTACCCGGGTTCTGCTCGAACCAGTCCCCAGGCCCGCCCGCCCAGGCGCAAAGCCAGCCCGCCAGCGACTGGCGCATCGGCGTAAGGTCTGCCGAGTGCATTGCGCGAAGCTCCGCAAAGGCGGGATCGCTCTCGATCAGATCATAGAAACGGTTGACGATACGTTCGATCATCGCCCTGCCGCCCAACGCCTCATAAGGCGTGCGCGGTTGCACGGTTTCGGTGTTCATCGGGACGTCTAGCTCTTGTCGCCCTTGCCGCCAGACGCTTCGGGCTGAGTGGAGGAAGATTTCGGGGCTTTTGGCTTGCCGCCCGCCTTTGCCTTGCGCGCCGGCCCCGAACTCTTATGGCCCTTTGGCGGGGCGGGGGTGAGTTCGAACGCAGGCTTGCCATCCCTGATGCTGACATGCACCTCGCCGCCATCGGCCAGCTTGCCGAACAGCAGTTCCTCGGCCAGCGGCTGCTTGATCCGCTCCTGCAGCAGGCGGCTCATCGGGCGCGCGCCGTAGAGCTTGTCATAGCCTTTGTCGCCCAGCCAGGCGCGGGCATCCTTGTCGAACTGGATATGGACGTTCTGTTCGGCAAGTTGCAGTTCGAGCTGGAGGATGAACTTGTCGACCACACGGCCGACGGTTTCCCTGCCGAGGTAGGAGAACGGTACGATCGCGTCGAGCCGGTTGCGGAATTCCGGGGTGAACATCTTCCTCACCGCCTCCTCGCCCGCATCCTCCTTGCTGACATCCCCAAAACCGATGCCCTGGCGCGCCATGTCCGATGCACCGGCATTGGTGGTCATGATCAGCACGACGTTGCGGAAATCGACCGTCTTGCCGTGGTGGTCGGTCAGGCGGCCATTGTCCATCACCTGCAGCAGGATGTTGAACAGGTCGGGGTGCGCCTTTTCGATCTCGTCGAGCAGCAGCACGCAATGCGGGTTCTGGTCGACCGCATCGGTGAGCAGACCGCCCTGGTCATAGCCGACATAGCCCGGGGGCGCGCCGATCAGCCGCGAAACGCTGTGCCGCTCCATATATTCCGACATATCGAAGCGCTTGAGCTCGATCCCCATGATCGAGGCGAGCTGGCGAGCAACCTCGGTCTTGCCGACGCCGGTCGGCCCGCTGAACAGGAAGCTGCCGATCGGCTTGTCTGGATCGCGCAGGCCCGCGCGCGACAGCTTCATCGCGGTGGCGAGCCGGTGGATCGCCTCGTCCTGCCCGAACACGACGTGCTTGAGGTCCCGCTCGAGGTTTTCGAGCGCCTTGCGATCGTCATGGCTCACCGACCTGGGCGGAATGCGGGCGATGGTGGCGACCACTGCCTCGATCTCGCGCGGGGTGATCTTCTTCTTGCGGCGGCTGGGCGGAACCAGCATCTGCATCGCGCCGACCTCGTCGATCACGTCGATCGCCTTGTCGGGCAGCTTGCGGTCGTTGATGTAGCGCGCCGAAAGCTCGACCGCGGTCCGCAGCGCCTCGGGCGTATAGGTGACCTTGTGATGCGCCTCGAACGCGCTCTTGAGCCCGCGCAGGATCTTGACGGTATCCTCGACCGTCGGTTCGTTGACGTCGATCTTCTGGAACCGGCGCAGCAGTGCGCGGTCCTTCTCGAAATGGTTGCGGAATTCCTTGTAGGTGGTCGAACCGATGCAGCGGATGGTTCCGCCAGAGAGCGCGGGCTTGAGCAGGTTGGACGCATCCATGGCCCCGCCACTGGTCGCCCCGGCCCCTATAACTGTATGAATTTCATCGATAAAAAGTATCGCCTCGGGCATCTGCTCGAGTTCCGACACGACCTGCTTCAGTCGTTCCTCGAAATCGCCACGGTACCGTGTGCCCGCCAGCAGCGCGCCCATGTCGAGCGAATAGATCACGGCGTCCTGCAACACTTCGGGGACGTCGCCCTCCACGATCTTTCGCGCCAGCCCTTCGGCAATCGCGGTCTTGCCCACACCCGGCTCGCCGACATAGAGCGGGTTGTTCTTGCTGCGGCGGCACAGGATCTGGATCGTGCGGTCAACCTCTGGCCCGCGTCCGATCAGCGGATCGACCTTGCCCGCCTTGGCCTTGACATTGAGATTGACGGTGTACTGGCCGAGCGCGGTTTCTTTCTGCTTGCCATCCTTGGCCGCCTCGCCTTCGGCGGGGCCAGCTTCGGCCGCGCCCTGCGGCGTCCGTGCCTCGATCTGGCGACCGCCCTTGCCAACCCCGTGGCTGATATAGCTGACCGCGTCGAGCCGGCTCATATCCTGCTGCTGGAGGAAATAGACCGCGTAGGAATCGCGTTCCGAAAACAGCGCCACGAGCACGTTCGCACCCGTAACCGTGTCCTTGCCCGATGACTGGACGTGCAGGATGGCGCGCTGGATCACCCGCTGGAATCCCGCTGTCGGCTGCGGGTCGGCCCCGTCCTCGGTCTTCAGCGATTGGTATTCCTGGTCGAGATACTGCTTCACCACCTCGCCCAGTTCGGCCAGATCGACCCCGCAGGCGGCCATCACCTGCGCCGCATCCTCGTCATCGATCAGCGCCAGCAGCAGATGCTCGAGCGTGGCATATTCATGCCTGCGTTCCGACGCATTGCCGAGCGCGTTGTGCAGGGTGCGTTCAAGGTTCTGGGCAAAGCTTGGCATGGGTCAGGTCTCTATCGCGATTCTGCCTGGGAACAATATGGCAGGGCAAGGTTAACTCCACCTATATGGATGGCCTCCGCGAAAATGCGAATCCCTATAGGTGGTGCGGCGCTCAAGTGCCCGGTTTCCTGAACAGGGCATCCGCCGCGCTGAGGTGCGCCGAGGCGCGTGCACGGTGCGCCTCGACCCGAGCGATCTCTGCCTCGAGCAGCGCGATCCTTCCCGCAAGCTCGGCCAGCGAATAGGGCGCAAGGTCCTCGCCCGCCAGCAGCGCGGCAGCGTCCCCCTTCGGGCGCGGGCGATCGTCATTCTCCATCACCCCATGATCGCAAGCGAGACGGCTTGCTGTCAATGCAAGCTGTAGCTACTTGCCCGGTTGATGAAATTTGCGTGCAGAAGCGGGCAGATGGACCAAAAGGGCAAAATTAGGGGGGCGCAGAACATGGTCGAGGCAATCCCGCCGATGATGCGGGCAATCGGATTTGTCGAACCCGGCGGGCCGCAAGTGCTCGTGCCTGAGCAAGTTCCGGTGCCGCAAGCCGGGGCGGAGGACGTGCTGATCCGCGTCTCCCACGCCGGGGTCAACCGGCCCGATTGCATCCAGCGCCAAGGGCTCTACCCCGCCCCGCCCGGCGCTTCGCCGATCCTGGGGCTCGAAGTGGCGGGGACGATCGTTGCCGGGGGCGGCAACGTCCCCCCCGCCATGATCGGCCAGCACGTCGCCGCGCTCACCCCCGGCGGCGGGTATGCCGAATACTGCCTGGCACCCTGGCGCCACTGTCTGCCGGTTCCAGAATCCATGCCGCTGGCGGAGGCTGCCGCCTTGCCCGAAACGCTGTTCACCGTGTGGCACAACCTGTTCGAGCGCGGATTTGCCCGCGATGGCGAGCGCGTGCTGGTGCATGGCGGCACCAGCGGCATCGGCACCATGGCGATAATGCTGGGCAAGGCCTTTGGCCTCGAAATGATCGTGACCTGCGGCGACGCGCACAAATGCGCCGCGGCGCTGCAACTGGGCGCGGACCTGGCGATCAATTACCGCGATGAGGATTTTGTCGAGGCAGTGCACAGTCACACCGACGGCAAGGGGGTAAACATCGTGCTCGACATGATTTCGGGCGATTATGTGCCGCGCAACCTCAAATGTTTGGCCGAAGACGGGCGGCATGTTACCATCGCGGTGCTGGGCGGGGTCAAGGCCGAGCTCAACATGGCGCTGGTGATGAGCCGCCGCCTGACGCTCACCGGTTCGACGCTGCGGCCGCGCTCGGATGATTTCAAGGCCGCGCTGGCTGACGAGATTGCGGAAAACGTCTGGCCGCTGTTCGCGTCGGGCGAGCTACGCTCGGTGATCGATCGCAGTTTCCCGCTGGCCGAGGCGGCGTCGGCGCACGCCCGGATGGAGGCGGGCGAACACGTCGGCAAGATCGTGCTGGAGGTGGCAGGTGACTGAGATACCCATTCTTCACGAGGATCCGCGCAGCGGCAATTGCTACAAGATAAAGCTGGTCGCCGCGCTGCTCGATATCAGGCTCGAGACGCGGCAGTACGACATCATGCGCGGCGAAACGCGCGCCCGCGAATTTCTCGCACAGGTCAATTCGAACGGACGCATCCCGGTGCTGCAACTGGGCAATCGCTTCCTGCCCGAAAGCAACGCCGCCTGCTGGTATCTTGCCAGCGGCAGCGCGCTTGTCCCTGACGAACGCTTTGCCCAGGCTGACACGCTGCGCTGGATGTTCTTCGAGCAATACAACCATGAACCCAATATCGCGACGCTGCGGTTCTGGCTGCGCTTCGTGGGCGAGGCGCATCTGACCGAGCAGCAGCGCGCGCAGATTCCGGCCAAGCGCATTGCCGGGGAGGACGCCCTGGCGTTGATGGAGGCGCACCTGAAGTCGCGCGGCTTCATGCTTGGCAGCACCGTCACGCTCGCCGATATTTCGCTGTTCGCCTATACCCATGTCGCCGAAGAGGGCGGTTTCGGGCTGGAAAACTATCCGGCGGTCTGCGCGTGGATCAAGCGGATCATGGCGCTGCCCGGTTTCATTGCAATGGAGTGACGGCCCTGCGCATCTTGACGCGCAAGTTTCATCGTCCGGTGCATCCCCTGTAACAATCGGCTGCCATGGCTGCGAGGCGAAGTATTGCATCGCAGGAGCCGCCCCTTGGCCGACCGATTTCGTTCCGCCTTTCCGTTCGACCGGGCAGAACCCGGTAATGTCGCGGACTTTCGAGATTGCACCAACATGCCCGCGCGGCAGCCCGGTGCAAGGCGCAAGTACCGCACGATATGGATCAGCGACATCCACCTTGGCACCAGGGGGTGCAATGCGCGGATGCTGATCGATTTCCTCGATCATACCGACAGCGAAACGATGTACCTCGTCGGCGATATCATCGACGGTTGGCGGCTCAGGAAGAAGTTTTACTGGCCCAGCGAACACAACGACGTGGTGCGCCGCATCCTGAAGCGCGCGCGGCGCGGGACGCGGATCATCTTTATCCCCGGCAACCACGACGAGATGTTCCGCCAGTTCACCGGGCTCAATTTCGGCGGGGTCGAGATCCGCCGCGTCGCCTTCCACGACACGGCCGACGGGCGGCGGCTGATGGTGCTGCACGGCGACGAGTTCGACGCGGTCATGCTGGCGCACCGGTGGCTCGCCTTTGTCGGCGACGCGCTCTACCACCTGATGATGGGGCTCAACCAGTGGGTCAACCGGGCGCGGCGCGGCCTTGGCCTGCCCTACTGGTCGCTGTCCAGAATGGCCAAGCACAAGGTCAAGAACGCGGTCGAATTCATCGGCCGTTACGAAGAAGTCGTGGCCCGCGCCGCTGCGGAACGCGGGATCGACGGTGTGGTCTGCGGGCATATCCACACCGCCGAATTCCGCCGGTTCGGCGATATCGAATACTGGAACGACGGCGATTGGGTCGAAGGCTGCAACGCGCTGGTCGAACATTTCGACGGACGGATGGAGATCCTCCATTGGCCCGAGGAAATCGCGCAGCGCGAACGCGCGCAGGCGGCCAGTGACCGGCAGGTGGTCGCGCAATCCAGAAAGGAGGCTGCATGACCGGCCTTCGCTCGGCGGCGGTTGCCCCGCTCGCCATCGCCCCTCTAACCCCCGCCCCTCTCACCCCCGCCCCTCTCACCCCCGCCCCTCTCAGCATCGTCATCGTCACCGATGCCTGGCATCCGCAGACCAACGGCGTGGTGCGCACATTGTCGACCACGTTGGAGGTGCTGCGGCGCTGGGGCCACCAGGTCGAGGTGATCTCGCCGCGGGACTATGCCTCCGTCCCGTGCCCGACCTATCCTGAAATCCGCCTTGCGCTGGCCCCGCCGGGGGCAGTGGGGCGCAGGCTGGCCGCGCTGGCGCCAGACGCGGTGCACATTGCCACCGAAGGGCCGCTGGGGCTGGCCGCGCGCCGCCATTGCCTCCGTCGGAAGCTCCCGTTCACCACCGCCTACCATACGCAGTTCCCCGAATATCTTGCGCGCCGCACCGGGATGAGCCCGGCCGCGTTCCGGCCCTACATCCGCTGGTTTCACCGACCGGCGCGCGCGATCATGGTTGCAACCCGGAGCATTGCCGACGAGCTGCGCGCGCAGGGACTGACGCAGCTGCACCACTGGGGCCGGGGCGTCGATCTCGACTGCTTTTCGCCCGATGCTCCCCCGCCCCCCGAATATGCCGCTCTGCCGCGCCCGATCCTGCTTTATGCCGGCCGCGTATCGGTGGAAAAGAACATCGAGGCGTTTCTGGAATGCGATTATCCCGGGACCAGAGTGGTGGTGGGCGACGGACCCGCCCGCGGGGTGCTGGAGAAACGGTTCCCCGCCGCGCACTTCCTCGGGCTGCGCCGGGGGCGCGAGCTGGCAGGCTGCTATGCGGGCGCCGACGTGCTTGTCTTCCCCAGCCGCACCGACACCTTCGGGCTGGTGATGATCGAGGCGCTGGCCTGCGGCCTTCCGGTGGCCGCGTTCCCGGTGGCGGGCCCGATCGATATCGTGACCGAGAGGACGGGCGCGCTGTCTGGGCAGATCGAACGTGCGATCGACGCCGCGCTCTACTGCGACAGCAGGGATTGCGCTGCCTACGGGGCGAGCTTCAGCTGGGAGGTGGCCACACGTCAGTTCCTGGCGGGGCTGGTCACCCGCGAAGCCGTATATGGCACCAATCTGGCCGCACTTCCCGCCTGAGGCTTGCCGTCAGGCGTACAATCGCCTATCAGGACCGGGCAACGGCCGCTCCGCAAGGGGCGGCCCTTCTATTTTCACGCCTGCTATTTTCATGGGAGTTTCCATCATGGCCCAGCCCAAGCCGCTGATGCCGCACGCCACCGCCACCTGGCTGGTTGACAACACTGCGCTGTCGTTCGAACAGATCGCCGATTTCTGCGGCCTGCACATCCTCGAGGTGCAAGCCATGGCCGACGATCTGGCGGGCAGCAAATATACCGGGCGCGATCCGCTTCATTCGGGCGAACTGACGCAGGCAGAGATCGAGCGCGGGCAGGCCGACCCGGCCTACCGGCTCGAGATGCAGCAGGCCCCGGTAGAGGTCACGCGGACCAAGGGCCCGCGCTATACCCCGGTGTCGAAGCGGCAGGACAAGCCCGACGGCATCGCCTGGATCCTGCGCAACCATCCGGAAATGTCCGATGCGCAGATTTCGCGCCTGATCGGCACCACGCGCAATACCATCACCGCGATTCGCGAGCGATCGCACTGGAATATCCAGAATATCCAGGCCAAGGATCCGGTAACGCTGGGCCTGTGCTCGCAGCGCGAGCTCGATGCGATCGTGGCCAAGGCGGCCCGCCGGGCCGGCATCGAAGACGACGCGGGAGCCCGTGCGGACAGCCGCAGCGACAAGGAGAAGCTGATCGAGGAGCTGCGTGCCGAGCGCGAGGCCGCGGGCAAGGCGGCGAGCGAGGCGGCGCAGGAGGCTGAGGCAGAAGCCTGGCTGGCGGCGCGGCAGACGGCGCGGCAGGCGGCAGGGGACGACGAGAACTCCGCCTGATCCCCAGGCGCCCGCAGCGGCGTTTCACCGCGATATCAACGGGCCTTAGACCCTGTTCGATTTTGATTGAATCAAAATCCGGGTCTAGATTCCTGTTTTACCGTGATTTCCGAGTCGTGAAATGTTCCATTTCACTCGAAATCACTCTAACCTGCGATCGAAAGCTTCGGCTCGTCGGGTGCGGCGGGCCTGTTGCCAGCCGCATCGGGGCGCGTGCCCTGGGCAGGCCTGGGCTGGGCCTGTGCAGGCGCCCCGCCAAGTGCGAACCGCCCTTCGACCTGCGCGCCCTGCTCGATCGTCAGCGCATCGTACTGGACATCGCCTTCGATGTGCGCGGTGCGCAGGATTACGAGCTCGCGCGCGCGGATCGATCCCGTCACATGACCGGCCAGCCGCGCGCTTTGCGCCTCGATACCGCCGACGATATGGCTCGATTCGCCCTGCACCAGCGAGGCGCAGGCAATGTCTCCCTCGACCTTTCCGTCGACGTGGAGGTCGGCCGAGGCCGCTACATCGCCCTTGATGGTGACGTCCGTTCCGATCACGGAAAAAGTGGAGCTTGGAGCTTGCGCCATGGGCCTAGCTGCTGCGGGCTTGCCGCGTTCCGCGGGCTTCTTTGAGAACATCGGGAGCGGTCTCCAGGATCGGGCGCGGATTGACCGCGCGATTGTTGATGTGCACTTCGAAATGGAGGTGCGGTCCGGTCGAGCGCCCGGTACTGCCGATCGCGCCGATCACGTCTCCGGCCTCGACCTCCTGGCCAAGGCGCGCGGCAAAACGTGACATATGTGCATAGCGGGTCAGCATGCCGTTGCCGTGACGGATTTCCACCACGTTGCCATAGCCGTGCCTGCGGCCGACAAAGCTTACCCGGCCCATGGCCGCGGCATAGATCGGCGCGCCCGTCGGACCCTTGAAATCGAGCCCGCGATGCATCGCCCCGCGCCGGGTGAAAGGATCGCGGCGATAGCCGTAGCCCGAGGAGATGCTGGTCAGCCTGCGGTTGGTGGGCGAAACCTGCGGAATGCCCTCGAGCCCGCGTTCGAGCGCGGCCATCCGCGCCAGGCTGAGGCCGAGGCGCTCGAAGCGAGGATCGACCTCGCCGCTGGACGACGTCTCGAGCACTTCCAGCGGGCCGCCCATCGCGCCCCGTTCCGCATTGCGGATCATCGCGCGCGGATCGAGCCCCATCTTGCGGATCGCCAGTTCGGTGCGCTTCGCGCGCATGTCGGCAAAGCGCGTCAGCCGCTCGACAAAGGCCAGTTGCCGCGCCTCGATGCGGGCCAGTTCGGCAGCTTCGGGGATCGAGGCCGATACCTTGTCGACCGTTTCGCTGGCTTCACCCGTCGAATCGGTCACGGTGTCGCTGGGCAAGACGTCGGCGGGCAGCGCCTCGGTCATCTGCTCGAGAAACTCCTGGCGCTTGACCAGGTCCTGCGTCACGGCGCCCAGGTCATCACGGTAAGCCTCGACCCGTTCGGTGGCGGTGGCGACCCTGGCCTCACGCTCGAGCAGGGAAAGCCGGTCGGCCTCGGCGCGGTACTGCGTCCAGGCGGCGGCGCCCATCGATAACGCCCAGGCCAGTGCCAGGACGAGCGCAGTTCCCGCAGCGGCCATCTGCAGGCGGGCGGATATTCTGATGAAGCGGACCTGGCCCTGCGATCGCATGAAAAACTCGCGATCCGGAAACCAGTCTCGCAATCGGCGTACCAATCCGCCGGTGGCAAGCTCTCTCGACAAGGCGACCCCCCTTTATTTTTACGTTCCGACTGTCGAACCCTCTGGGCGTGTGGGGTAACGCGCGGGACCGGCAGCGTCGAATCAATTTTCGACTCCCGGGGCGAATCGAACCGCTGGCGCGACGAATCGTTCATTTCAGCGCAAGGCATGAACATTGCCCGGCGGCGCATTAACCAGGGAATGTGATCGGGGCGCGAATCCACGGCGGAATCGGCAACTGACAAGCGGGCGCGGGGCTGCTATCGCCACCGGCATGGCAACCCTGGCTGAACCGACAGAAATCGATCCGCAGGCATTGGTGGAGCGGATGGCACGCGCCGGGCGCGCGGCGCAGCGCAGCCTGGCGTCGATGCGCAGTGACGCCAAGGCGGCAGCGCTCGATCTGGCCGCCGCCGCGATCCGCGAGGATGCGGACGCGATCCTTGCCGCCAATGCGCGCGACATCGAAGGGGCCAAGGCGCGCGGGCTCAGCGATGCCATGCTCGACCGCCTGCGGCTCGATCCCGTCAGGCTCGAGGCGATGGCGGCGGGGGTCGAGGCAGTGGCGCGGCTGCCCGATCCGGTCGGCACGGTGATCGATAGCACTGCAAGGCCCAATGGCTTGCAGCTCAGCCGGGTGCGGGTGCCGATCGGGCTGATCGGCATCATCTACGAAAGCCGCCCCAATGTTACCGCGGATGCCGCCGCGCTGTGCGTGCGGGCCGGCAATGCGGTGCTTCTGCGTGGAGGCAGCGAGGCGGCAGCGTCGAACCGCGCCATCCATGCCGCGCTGGTTCGCGGACTGGCGCAAGGCGGGGTGCCGCAGGCTTCGGTGCAATTGATCCCGACGCAGGACCGCGCGGCGGTTGGCGCCATGCTGACGGCAAGCGGCCTGATCGACATGATCGTCCCGCGAGGCGGCAAGGGGCTGGTGGCGCGGGTGCAGGCCGATGCCCGCGTTCCCGTGCTCGCACACCTCGACGGGATCTGTCACACCTACGTCCATTCCGCAGCCGATCCCGCCATGGCCGAGGCGTTGGCGATCAACGCCAAGATGCGGCGCACCGGCATCTGCGGGGCGATGGAGACGCTGCTGATCGATTCCGCCTATGGCCAACCGGCGGCGCTCTTGGCTGGGCTGCTCGATTCGGGCTGCGAACTGCGCGGCGATGCGCGCTGCCAGGCGCTCGATTCGCGGATCGTTCCTGCCGAGGGCAACGACTGGGACACCGAATATCTCGATGCCATCCTCTCGGTTGCGATGGTCGACGGACTCGACCAGGCGCTGGCGCATATTGCGCGGCATTCCTCCAATCATACCGATGCGATCGTCACCGCCGATGCAGCCGTGGCGGAAAGATTCCTGAACGAAGTCGATTCGGCCATCGTGATGCACAACGCCTCCTCGCAATTTGCCGACGGCGGCGAGTTCGGGCTGGGCGCGGAGATCGGGATTGCGACCGGGCGGTTGCACGCGCGCGGGCCTGTCGCGCTCGAAGGGCTCACCACGTACAAATGGCTGGTGCGCGGCAGCGGGCAGGCGAGACCCTGAACCGCCGGGTGGGCCATCCCGTTCGTACCGGCCTTCTGGGCGGCAGTTTCAACCCCGCGCACAGCGGGCACCGGCGCATTTCCCTGCGCGCGATGGCGGCGCTGGGGCTGGACGAAGTGTGGTGGCTGGTTTCGCCGGGCAATCCGCTCAAACCGGATGCGGGCATGGCGCCGCTTGCGGCAAGGCTGCGCTCCGCACAGCGTCAGGCGCGCCGGGCGCCGATTATCGCCAGCGCGATCGAGCGCGACCTGGGCACGCGCTTCACCGTCGATACGCTGCGCGCGCTGGTGCGCCGCTATCCAGGCCGCGAATTCGTGTGGCTGATGGGGGCCGACAATCTCGCCCAGTTTCATCGCTGGCGCGATTGGCGAAAGTTGGCCCGCACAATGCCGATTGCGGTAATCGCCCGGCCCGGCTATGATGGCCGCGCCATGGCCAGCCCTGCCATGGCCTGGTTCAGGCGCTATTCCGTGCCTGCCGCCAGCTTCGCAGCAATGGGCAGATGGAGCGCACCGGCACTGGTGTTCTTGCGGTTCGATGCTGATTTCCATTCGGCCACGGCCATCCGCCGCGCCGATCCGGATTGGGCATTGCGATATGCCGGGGCACGCCCAAGGGATGCAGTGACACATCGCATCGTTGGAGGCCGGGGCATCGTTCGCACCCAGGGGGAGCAATGAGGCGCACATACCGGTGCATCACCCTGTCCGGCCCGGTCGGCCCAGCCTTCTTCCACACATTCAGGAGACGAAATACCGCCTATGATTGAGGCGCATTCCCTGTCGGCGTCTGCCGACACTGCAACCGCCGGGGCCAGGGCCCTGGCCCGTTCCGACAACTCTTCCGACGCGCTGCACGCCCTGGTGCTGGCGCAACTCGAAGACGATCAGGCAATTGAGGTCGTATCGATCCCGCTCGAGGGAAAATCCTCGATTGCCGATTTCATGGTGATCGCCTCGGGGCGTTCGACCAGGCAGGTCGGGGCAATGGCCCAGAAGCTCGCCGAGCGGATCAAGCACGAAGGCTTCGGCAACGCCCGGATCGAGGGGCTGCCCGCTGCCGACTGGGTGCTGATCGACGCGGGCGACGTGGTGGTTCACCTGTTCCGCCCCGAAGTACGCAGCTTCTACAACCTCGAGCGCATGTGGGCCTTTGGCGAAGCGCCCGCGGCGACCGGGACCGCCTGACGCCTGCGCTGACGCGCAGACCCGGGCGCCGGACAGATCGTGCTGCTTCATGTCATTGCGCGCGGCAAGATCGGCCGCTCGCCCGAGGCGGAACTGGTCACACGCTACCAGAAGCGGCTGCAATGGCCACTCAAGGTCACCGAATTGCCCGAAACCGGCGGGCGTATCCCCGATGCGCTGGCTCCGCTCAGAACCGTTCTACTCGACGAGCGCGGCGGGCAGCTTGGCTCTGGAGAGTTCGCCGCGCTGCTCGGCAGCTGGCGTGACGAAGGCGTGCGTGAGGCGCGTTTCCTGATCGGCGCGGCTGATGGCCATGACGAAGGCGAACGGGCCGCCGCCGATCTTCTGCTGGCCTTCGGTAAGGCCACCTGGCCGCATCTTTTGGCGCGCGCGATGTTGCTGGAGCAGTTGTACCGCGCCACCACAATCCTTGCCGGGCACCCCTATCATCGGGCATGAGGCGGCCATGCGCGGCCTTCTTGTACCTTTGATGCTGTTGATCGCCGGACTCTCGGTGATGGCGGCATCTGGGGCCGGGGCCGGGGTCGGGCCGGTATCTGGGGCGGGCGATGCGGCGCTGCTCGGCGCGGCGCACTCGCAGGCGGAGCTGGACCGCACCCAGCGCGCGATGCGCGCAGCCGAGGCGCGGGCAAAGGCGCTGGGCAGAGAGGCCGAGGCGGCAAAGGAAGCGGTTGACCGGACGCAGCGGCAGGCGGCTGCGCTCGCCGCCCGGATCCAGCAGGCCGAAGCCGCGATTACCGCAGGCGAGGCGCGTCTCGATGCGGCGCGGCAGGAACGTGCGGTGCTCGATGCGCGGCTGGCAGTGCGCGAACAGCCGCTGGTGAGGCTGACCGCGGCCCTGCAAACGCTGGCGCGCCGTCCGTTGGCACTGTCGGCGCTTCAGCCGGCTTCGCTGCGGGAAACCGTTTATCTGCGCGCGGTCCTCGCCTCGACGCTTCCGCGCATTCGTGCGCAGACCGCTGGCCTGCGCAGTGCACTCGACCGCCGCCGCGCGATCGAAGACGAGGCGCGCCTCGCGCTCGGCCTGCTGCGCGACAGCGAACAGCAGCTTGCGAGGCATCGCCGCGAACTGACCGCGATCGAGGGACGCCAGCGGATAGCGCTGCGCGACGCCAGCCAAACCGCCGCGCGCGAGCGGGTTCGCGCACTGGCGCTGGCGGAGAGTGCGCGCGATCTCGACGATCTGGTCGGGGAGCTTGAGCGTGCTGCGGCGCTGCGGCAGGAACTGGCCGCCCTGCCGGGTCCGCTTGCCCGCCCCTCCCGCCCCAACCAGGCGCGCCAATCGCCTCCATCTCGGTCATCGTCCGCTTCTGCAGCGCGAACGGCTGCTCCGCGGCTGATGCCGCCCGTCGAGGGGCGCACACTGACCGGATTCGGCGAACCGGGATCGGGGGGGCTGCGCTCGCGCGGGCTCACGCTGGCTCCGCGTCCTTCGGCGCAGGTAGTCTCTCCGGCAGCAGGAAGGGTCGCCTTTTCGGGGCCCTATCGCGGATTCGGGCGGATCGTCATCATCGAGCACGGCAATGGCTGGACCAGCCTGGTGACCGGGCTCGCTCGCAGCACCGTCGAGGTTGGTTCGTCGCTCGTCGCGGGCAGCCCGCTGGGAATCGCTGCGGGCAGGAATCCGGCGATCACGCTCGAACTCAGGCATCGGGGAAATCCGGTCAACCCGCTGCGATACATGTGAAAACCGGCGCGATGAATGTCGATGCAGCTCTCATCTGGCGTTCATCGCCAATGCCCGATAGAATGGCTGCGAAACGATTGGCCGCGAAACGATGGAGCGTACAGGACCCATGAAGATTGCTGCTTTGCTGCGAAGCGCCGCGCTGGTTACCGCCGTGGCGCTGATCCCGGTCACTACCGCCGGCATGGCGCAGGTTGACGGGCGCGCCGGCCCCGAATTTGCCAAGCTGTTCGCGGTATTCCAGCGGATCAAGGCCAATTATGTCGAGCCGGTCGAGGATGAAGTGCTCATCCGCGGCGCGATCGACGGCATGCTGGCCGCGCTCGATCCGCATTCGGCCTATCTCGACGGGTCCGATTTCAGCCGGATCGAAACCATGATCGACGGCAATTATTCGGGCCTGGGCCTGTCGGTGATAATGGAAGACGGCGCGGTCAAGGTCATATCGCCCTTCCGCGGCAGCCCCGCCGAACAGGCCGGGATCAAGGCAGGCGACTATATCACCCACCTCGATGGCGAGCTGATCTACGGCACCGATATCGATACGGCGGTCTCGCGGATGCGCGGGAAGGCCGGAACCCCGATCGCGCTGACCATCTTCCGTGTGGGCCGCGAAGAACCCTTCGAAGTCAGCGTGACGCGCGGCGTGATCGAGCTGGAGCCGGTGACGCACAAGCTCGAGAAGGGCAATATCGGCGTCATTTCGGTCAATGAATTCTCGCGCGATGTCGGCCGCGATGTCTTTGCCGCCTGGGGCAAGTTGCAGGAAGAGGCAATCGGGCGGATGAACGGGCTGGTGCTCGACCTGCGCTCCAACCCGGGCGGCTCGCTCGACGAGGCGATCGCGCTGTCCGACCTGTTTCTCGACAAGGGGCGAATCGTCTCACAACGGGGCCGAGCGCGCGGTGAAACCGCCAATTACGATGCCGAAACGGCCTTTCGCGGTGCAATTGCCCGCGATCTGCCGATCATCGTGCTGATCGATGCGGGGTCCGCCTCGGCCTCCGAAATCGTCGCGGGCGCCTTGCAGGATCATCGCCGGGCGCTGGTGATGGGCGATCGCAGCTTCGGCAAGGGCAGCGTGCAGACGCTTCTGCCATTGAGCCGCGACAGCGCGCTCAAACTCACCACCGCGCGGTACTATACACCGTCAGGGCACTCGGTTCAGGAAGGCGGGATCAAGCCCGATATCGCCGTGCCGCAGCTCTCCGATCCCGATGCGGAAAAGCGCAGCAAATACTCGCTGCGCGAATCGGATCTGCGCGGGCACCTGATCAACGAGGCCGGGCTCGACGATGCCGCTGTCGAAGGCGACAAGCTGGCCGATCCGCGCTTCAAGCTGACCGCCAGCGAGCTGAAGGAGCAAGGGATCGAGGACTTCCAGCTGCATTACGCACTCGAAACGCTGCGGCGCACCACCCCCAGCGCCATCGCCCTGCGCAAATAGACCGGGAGCCGATCCGATGAACGCGAATCCGCGCGCCGCCGCGCCGACAAGGGCATCCTGGTTGGCGTTGGCGATTCCCGCGGCTCTGCTGGGCGGGGCATATGTGGCGCAATACGGCTTCGGCCTGTACCCTTGCGAGATGTGCTGGTGGCAGCGCTACCCGCATTTTGCCGCGCTGGGCCTGGCGGCGGCTGGGTTCTTCGTGCCGCCTTACCGGCTGTGGACGGCATTGGCGGCGCTGGCGATCCTGGCTTCGGGCCTGATCGGCGGCTTCCACGCGGGCGTCGAATACGGCTGGTGGGAAGGGATCACCCGCTGCGCCATCTCTGTCGAGGCGGGGGGCGATCCGCTTGCGGCGATCATGTCGGCGCCGCTGGTGCGCTGCGACACCGCGCCGTGGAGCCTGCTGGGTATCTCGCTGGCGGGCTGGAACTTCATCGTCTCGACCTTGGGCGCGCTCGCCATATTCGCCCTGCTGGCGCGGAGGCGACCGGCATGAGCGGTGCATTGTCCCGCCGCGAAATCCACGCGATGATCCGGGTCGATCAGGCCGGCGAGTTCGGCGCGACCAGGATCTACCGCGGGCAGTTGGCGGTGATGGGCGACCGCGCTCCGCACTCGCGGGAAATCGCGCACATGGCCGATCAGGAGGAAGGGCACCGCGCCCGCTTCGATGCGGTGATGGCTGCCAGAGGCGCACGCCCCACCGCGCTGCAACCGTTCTGGTCGGCAGCGGGCTATGCGCTGGGTGCGGCAACTGCATTGCTCGGCCCCGAGGCTGCGATGGCCTGCACTGCGGCGGTCGAGGAGGAGATCGACCGGCATTACACGCGGCAGCTCGATCGGCTGCACGAGACCGGGGCGGAGCCCGAACTGGCCGCGATGATCGCCGAGTTCCGCGAGGATGAGCGCGCCCACCGCGATGCCGCGCTTGCCGCCGGGGCCGAACGTGCGCCCGCCTATCCGCTGCTGTCGGGCGCAATCCGGTTGGGCTGCCGCGCCGCGATCAAGCTGGCTGAACGTGTATGATCGTGCAACATGCGCACAGCCGCCTGCTTCATATGTTATTCAACCGCAATGTTGTTCAATCACTCCCGATCGAGCGTCCTGGCCAAGGAATTGACATGATCTTTCGCACCCTTCCCCTCGCAGCCGCAATCGCGGCAATCGCCGCTGCCCCTGCCGCCGCGCAGGAAGATGCAGGCGACAAGGTCAATATGGTGATCGTCTATGGCGATGATGTTTGCCCCGAGCCTTTGTCGGGCGAAATTACCGTTTGCGCGCGCAAGGCCGAAAACGAACGTTACCGCATTCCGGAAGACCTGCGCCTCAGCGACAGCCCCCAGAACACGGCCTGGACGCAGCGTGTCGAAAGTTACGAGCTGGTCGGCGCTTTCGGCACCCTGTCGTGCGATCCGGCGGGGGCGGGCGGCTTTACCGGCTGCACCCAGCAGATGATCAGCGCCGCCTACAAGGACCGCGCGGAAGCATCGGCGGTGCGCTTCAGCCAGCTGATCGAGGCGGCGCGGGCGGAGCGCCTGTCCACCATCGATGCTGACGCCGCGGCGCAGCAGGCGCGCGTGGAGCAAATCGAGCGCGAGTATCTCGAGCGGCTCGAACGCGAACGCAGCGAGCCGTTGCCCGGGGAGGACACCGGCCCCGCGACGACGGACGAGAGCGCTGGCGAAAGCGAAACCGAGGCTGCGCCCGCACCGCAATGACGCCGCCGCCCGCCTGCGGCAGGTCTGGTAACGCGAAATTAAGGATGATTACATAGAGCCGTCCTCGCAGGGGACTGGCTGCCTCGCATCCTGGCCGATCGGCGCAAGGGGTGGAGGCCGGCAGAATCCGGGGGTCGTAGATGAACGCGCCGAGACGCGTCGTTATTCGGGGGGCAGGACAAGATGGCCAGCGGCGCGGGGGCGATTGACCGCCCCGTACTGCCCCTATCCCCCGGACGCGGGGAAGGCCGCGCGGGACGCAGGGCAGCAGCTCGGCCCGGCGGCAGCACCGATTTCCCACCAGCGCTAAGCGGGCCCGCGGCGCCGCAGCGGCGCAATGCGCGCGCACGCAGGCTATGGCAAATTCTTGCGCGCGAGGCGGTTGGCGCGTGGCTCGGCCCCGTGCTGCTGGCGGCCGCACTGTCCGCGCTGCACCTGGCCGGTGCCTTCACGCTTGCCGACGGGCTCCTGTTCGATGCGGTCACGACCCGTGAAAGAGGCCTTTCGCCCAGGGTGGTCCTGATCGAGCAGTCGCCGCAGGGCGCGGCGCGGCAAGCGGTGCTCGAGCGCAGGCTGGCGCAGCTCGGGGTCAGGCGCATCGGATATCTCACGCCGCGCGCCACGTCCGATGCGTCCCTCCCTTCCGCAGCACGCCGACCTGCCGGGCCGACGGTCATTCACGCATTCGGCGCCAGGCCGATTCCGGCGAGCGACAAATGGCAACTGGCGGGTACCGCCCCATTTGGGGCGGAAGCGGCAGCAAGGATCGCCCCGCTATCCGAATACGGGATTTACCGCGGACACCGCTCCGCCATACCCGGCCGCGCGGGCGCGATCCCGACCTTCGAGGCCATGCTTGCCGGACGCAAGGCCGGGCCGGGCGATTTCCTCATTCGCATGCCGCGCGGCCAGAACATCCCCACATTCGGTGCCGATCAGCTGATCGGCGGGCAATTGCGGCGCGGCGAGCTCAGCGGGTTGGTCGCGATCGTCGCTTCGCCCGATGCGCTCGTCCCCCGTTACACGACGCCGCTGACGCCCGGCGGACAGGGAATGAGCGAGGCCCGCCTGCGCGCATTTGCCGTACAGAACCTGGTCACCGGGCACGAGGTGCGTCGCTCCTCGCCATGGGAAGCAGGCCTGCTGTTGTTGATTGCGGCGCTGGTTCCGGCTCTCGGCTATAGCCGGGTCGATCCCAAGCGCTTTGCCGTGGCGCTGCCGCTCATGGCGAGCGTGCTGGTCCTGGCGGGCGGCCTGGCCGCGGTTCAGCTTGCGAACAAGTTGCCGCCTGTGACCGCGCTCCTGCTGGTGCCGTGGATCGTCACCTACCAGCGCGTTCTGCTGCGCGAGGCGAAACAGGATCGCCGTCTGGAAAGTGCCGCGGCGCGTGCGATGCAACACTCGTTCGTCCGCTCGGCGCTGCGCGAAGGCGCGCGGCTGCCCGAATATCTCGGCACTGCCTCGCGCATCGCGGGGATAGGGCAGAGCCTGCTGATCGAGCAGCTTCCCGGCGGCAGAATCGCGGAGTTGCATGCCCAGTCGGCCTCGCTAGGCGATCTCGATGCGGACCCGCGCAGTCTGGCACATGCGTTCGACCGGCTGCGCGGCAGTTCGCTGTCGATTGCCGCCCAGCAGTTTGTCCCCGGCTGGGGGTGTGCCGCGCGGATGAGCTGGCTGGGCACCGCCAAGGGCGACCTGTTCTGGATTCATGGGGTTCCGCAGACGCAGTTCCTGCGCAAGTCGCAGCGGCTCGTGCGCGCGATGACAACGTCGTTTCGCGAACTGTTCCGCTGGCGGGCCGACCTCAACGCCCGCGCGCGCCACGACGAGCGCCATGCACCGATCGACGACCGCGTGGCGAGCGCGATCGCGCTGATCTCACGCGAGTCGGAGCAGGTGCACCACGGGATCGATGCGCTGGACACGGCGGTTGCGATCTTCCACCTGATCGGCTCGCCGCTTCACGCCAATGCCCGGATGCGCGAGATCTTCCGTGCCGCAGGGCTGGGGATGGGGGAGGCCGACCTGCCGCTGGCGCTGCTGTATCTCACCGGTCTGGACGAGGCGCAGATAGATGCCGCGATCCAGAATCTGCTGCTCAATGGCGGCGAGATGCGTATCCCCATGCGCGATCTGGACCACAGCGAACGCATGATCCGGCTGGCCGTGCCCGAACGGCTGGGCAAGCGCGAGGGCCGGGTGCTGGTGATCGAGGCGATCGACGTCGCCAGCCTCAACCGCGCCGCCGACCTGCGCCAGGCGGTGGCCACCTATATCGATGCGCAGCTACGCAACGATCTGGAGGCCATCCTGCTCGGTGCCGATCTGGCGATGGACCCCAGGATCAAGGGCGAGCAGATAAAGCCCCTAGTCGGGCGCATCGCCGAAATCGCCCGCCGCGGCACCGGCCGGCTGGACGAAGTCACAGGGCTTACCCGCGCCAGCAATTCGCAGTCCGCCGAAGCCTGCTATCCGCTCGATGCACGCAGGCTGGTCCTTGATGCCCGGAACCAGGTAGCCGAATTTGCCCAGGACCTGGCGGTCGGGATCGATGCCGACATTCCCGGCATCAGCGGCTTCACCATGGCCGAGCCGCGTGCGCTTGGCGAAATGCTTGGCGCCATGCTGCGCGTCGTCCTGGCCGACACGCCGCGCGGCGAAGCGGTCGTGCTCAGGCTCGAGGAGCTCGAAGGACGCACGCGGATCCGCATCGCTGGCGGTTTCGGCATGGCCTTCGAGCGGCTGGTCGACCTGCTTTCGGGAGGCCCTGACGAGGCCGTGGGCGATTTCAAACTGGTTGCGGAAGGAATGGCCAGGGCGTTGCAATGGGATGCGTCGGTGTCCTACTGGGGACGTGAAGCGGACGGGTTCGGCTTCACAGTGGATTTGCGGCGGATCGGATGAACCAGCGCCAGATACTGATCGTCGACGATGACGAATTGTTGAGCGAAATGCTCAGGCTCACGCTCGAGCTTGAAGGCTTTGCAGTGACCACCGCGCTCAATGGCGCCGAGGGGCTCGAGCAGCTCCGCTCGCGCGCGTTCGATCTTGTGATCCTCGATCTGGTCATGCCCAGGATGGACGGGGTCAAGTTCTTGCGGATCTTCAATGACACGGTGGAGCGCCGCCCCCCTGTTCTGGTCATTTCGGCCTCGGCAGGCAATCAGCTGGGCGATCAGCACCGCGCGCTGGGCGTGGTCGGCGTGGCGCGCAAGCCGCTCGATCCCGGCGGGCTGGTCCAACGTGTCAGGGCGGCGCTGGGCGAACAGAACCGGGCGTGATGGGGATATTCCCGCTGCCACTCTTTCCCGAAGGCGGTCTCGCCAGTTCCGTCATCACCACCGTGTGGGTCGGGGTGTTCGTGCTGTGCTTCTTCAACCTGCGCTTCGGCTGGGTGCTGTCGGGGCTGGTGGTGCCCGGCTATCTGGTGCCGCTGCTGATCGTGAAGCCGCTGGCGGCAGCGGTGATCCTGGTCGAGGCGATCCTGACCTATCTGCTGGTCTGGCTGTTTTCGGAAAAGCTCAGCCGCGGGCGCTATCCCGGCCTGTTCGGGCGCGACCGCTTCATGGGGCTGATCCTAGCCAGCATCCTGGTGCGGTTGGTCATGGACGGCCTTGTCCTGCCCGAAGCGGCCGGATGGCTGGAGCAGAACTTCGACCGGCGGTTCGACTGGCAGGACAATCTCCAGAGCTTCGGTCTGGTGATCATCTCGCTGCTGGCCAACCAGTTCTGGAAACCGGGCCTGGGGCGCGGGTTGGGCGCTGCGGCGGTCACGATCGGGCTGACCTTCCTGATCGTCCGTTACGGCCTGATGGAGATGACCAATTTCCGCATGAGCGGGGTCTCCTATCTCTATGAAGGGCTCGCCAGCTCGATCCTCGCCAGCCCCAAGGCCTACATCATCCTCGTCCTCACCGCGATGTTGGCCAGCCATATGAACGTCCGGTATGGCTGGGACTTCTCGGGCATCCTGATCCCGGCGCTGATCGCGCTGCAATGGTATCAGCCGACCAAGATCGTGACTTCATTTGCCGAAGCGATCGTGATCTACTGCGTGGCGCGGCTGATCCTCAAACTGCCGGTCATGGCCAATGTCACGCTCGAGGGCGCGCGCAAGCTGCTGTTGTTCTTCAATATCAGCTTTGCCTGGAAGATGGCGCTGGGCTGGTTCGTGGTGTGGCAGGGGCTGGAGGTCAAGACCACCGACTTCTACGGCTTCGGCTATCTGCTTTCGACGCTGATCGCGATCAAGGCGCATGACAAGGACATCTTCCCGCGGCTGGCACGCTCGACGCTCCAGGTCAGCCTGATGGGCGCAGTTGCGGGCAACATCGCCGGCTTTTCACTGTCGGCGGCAACCGCGCAGGGCACGGCGTTTCTTGCAGGAACGCAGCGGGCCCCGGAAACGGACGATCGATGGCAGGCGGAACGCCTGGTGGTTGCGGCGGTGGGCGACGCGCATGTCCGCAAGGCTCGCGATGAGACCCGGCCGCTTTCGGCGGAAGCGGCGCGCATGCTGGGCGATGCAGTCGAACTGTTCGAAGCCGGGCTGCCTGCCACCGGCCCGGTGTTCGATTTAGCGGCAAACGGCTGGCGCGTGCAGCGGCTCGAGGACGGTCTGATCGCCATCGCCCGCAGCGACGGTGCGGGGCACGAACTGCTGCTGTTCGATCCGCTTGCCTCGCGCGATCTGGCGATAGTCCTGCCCGATCCCACCGCAGCCCCCGGACTGGCGGCGGCGGGGCTCGAACTGCGGCGCATCGAGCGTGCCCGCTGGCTGGTGATTGCGGCCCCGCAGCCGCTCGCCGCGATACCCGATGACGACGTCGTGCAGATCTTCGACCGGGCGAGCCATTCGGCGCAGCTGTTCGTGGGCCCCACCGAAGGGGACGGGGCTGCGCATATCGACCTCGCCAACCGTTCGGGCATGGCCGCCGGCATCTCGCGGCTTCGCAGGGCCATTCCGGGTCTTGAGGTCGGCATCGAGAGCGGGACCGACGCGCAAGGCATCGATCGCGCCACGCTGCTGCTCGACCGCGCGGGTCTTGCCGCGCTCGCCCGGCTGGCGGCCCCGGTTCCAACCGGCCCGGGCAATGCCCCCTGCCGCCTGCCGGGGGCGGGAGAACCGGCGCGGGGCGGCAAGACGCTTGCCGACCTGTCCTATCTACGCTTCGAAGTGGCCGCGCCGCTGATCGCCGGACTGGGCGATGGCGGCAATCCCGACACGGTGCGCGCTGCGGCGCGGCTGGCCGGCTTCGATGTCGAGCGCTGCATGCTTGGCGGCAGGGCGCACTGGAATCTCTTCGCTTCGCGCAGGGGGGAGGGGCACTATCTGTTTGCCACTGGCACAACACCGGCGCGGGCCGTGATCGGCTTTCGCGTGGACGCGTGGCTGGTGCCCGCCCGCATCGCCGCCGGCATCCATACCCGGTGGCAGGGCGGCGCCTTGCTGATCGCACCGCATATCGAGGACTTCGCGCGTTCGCCGCGCAGCAGCTTCGACGTGGTCTGGCAGGAATGGGTCCGCGCCCGGTCCGCTGGCGACGGCACGCCGACGGTGTTCCAGCTGCGGGCGCGTCCCGACGGCGTCCGGGCGGTGCCGCGCAGTGCCGACATCGTGCTCGCCAGCGAGCGGATCGGGCAGCGGATCGGACAGCGGATCGGACAAGGTGACGCGGAAACTGACAGGCTCGTCTCGGCCATCCGCGCAGCAGGCCTGCGTCCGCAGATGGCAGCCACGGACCGGCGCTTTGCCGGGTACGAGGCGCGGCCCAGCACGACTTCGCGCTATCTCTCGCAGGCCGCGCAGGCGCATTATACGGTGGGCTGGCTGGTGACGGGGCAAGCACGGGCGGTGGCGCAGTGAGCCTTACGTTCGTGACCCGGCTGCTGCTGTTTCTGCTGCTCGCCACACCAGCGGCGGTTGCGGGCGGGCACTATGGCCCGCAGCTGGCGGACTATCTTTTGCAGGCCAGGTTCTCGACCGCGCAAGAGGCCCGTTTCGAAAGCCGGGCGATCGTCTATCGGCTGGAGCGCGACCGGGCGATATCCTTTGCCTTTTCGCAGCCGGTCGAGATGTTCAAGCTCATCGTCCATCCCACGGTCGGCGCGGCGGACCGGGCGCGGGCGGAAGGCTTCGTCTATGGCTTTCGCGCCCGCCTGTTCGACGGCGACGGCGAGCGGCTGGCGCAGCACGACATCCATTTTCACGCCAAATCGCCCGATGAAGTCTTCGCATCGGGGACACGTTGGCGCTTCTTCCGCAACCGCAGCGAGCTGATCGCGGCGCAGGATTCGATCGAGATCGCGAGCGAGCGGCGCATTGCCAGGATCGAACTTGCTGCGCTCCGATCGGATCGCGCCGTGAACGGCATCGATGTGCGGGTCTATGAACGGCGCCCCATTCTCGGCCAGCAGGCGATTGCCAATTTTCGCCGGCTGAGCAAGGAAGAGCAGCAGGCGCTGGCCGGAGCGAATGCGTTTCCACCCGACATGTTGACCGACGGCGAGATGAACAGCATCGCCCTCAACCAGTGGCGGCCCGTGGGGCCGGTGGGGATCGCCGGAAGCGATTATGTCCTCCATGTGGTCTATGAAGGATTGCGGCCCGCAGCCGAAGGGGAGCAAGGTGAGTGAGCGCACGGCCATACTCGTCCGGGGACTGGCGCTGATGGCGCTGGCCGCCGGTCTTGCCGCGCTGCTGTGTCCGCCGCTGCGCCAGGCGGTCGGGATCGAGCGGCCCGACCGGGCGCGCTTTGCAGAGGCGCAGCAACTGTTCGCTGCGGCGCTGGCTGGCGGCCCTTCGTCCCGGTTGCAAGGCCGCGCCGCGGCGGTGGGCCTGATCGCCTCCAGTGCCTCGCGCGAATGGCACGGCGCGGTGCTGAGGGAAGCTGGCGACGACTGCAAGGGGCGCGGGACCTATCTGGTCCGCGAAGGCGGCGATGTGCTGCCGCTCGCCGTGACTGCCCCGCACCGCGGCGCAGACCGGCATACGGGCACGCTGGCAGCCAGCCTGTTCCTCGAATCGCGCGCGGCCGCGGCCGCATGGAATTCCGCGCCGCGCAATCCGCAGGCGGACTGTCCGCACGCGCTCGATCTTGCGCGCGAGCGGCACCATCCCTTCACCGCCTTCGCACTGGCGTTCGCGCGGCATTATCCCGAAGGGCTGGTGGTCCAGCTCCATGGCTTTGACCGGGAGCTACGCCGGGAGGCGGCGGCGCGCAGTGCAGGGATGATCCTGAGCAATGGCACCCGCGCGCCCGATGCGCGTCTGCTCGATCTGGCCGACTGCCTCAGCCTTTCGCTGGCGCCGTATAGCGCCAGCGTCTTCCCGGTTGAGACGGGCGAACTGGGCGCTCTCGCCAATGCGCAGGGCCAGGCGCTGCGCGGGGCGGGCTTCGCCGGGTTCGTCCATCTCGAGCTGTCGGCCGAGCTGCGGCGCAACCTTGTCGGCGATGAAGCGCTGCGCGCCCGGCTGCGCAAGTGCCTGGAGCGGGCCGCGCGGTGACGGATCAATCGCATGCCTCGCTCGAGGATCGGCTCGCGGGCCACCATGCGCCCAGGCTCGATCCGGTGTTTGCCGATCTGCGCCGCGAGCTGCTGGGTCATGCGGGCAAGCACGCCGCACCTGCCCCGGCGCGCCAGCATGCCGAGCAGGTGTTGCAGTTCTGCCAGCGCCAGCGCGATGCACTGGCCACGTTCGGCCAGGCCGAGGCCGCCTTCCAGTCCCGCTTCGCAAGCGCCGCCGACGAGGCCGAAAGGCGCGCCGCGATCCTCGATCTTGCCCGCAATCTGGGGGCGGGCGCCAGGCAGCTGCGGCGCGACAGGCCGGCGTTGGGCCTCTTCCTCGATGCCGGTGCCGTGCAGGAACGCCTGCGCAGACGCCGGGGCGAACGCGAGCGGGCGCTGGCCTATGCGCTCGAGCGGCTCGGCTCGGTCGCGGGGGCGGCATTGGCGGCGGATCCGATCGAGGCACAGAGCCCGTTCTTCAGCGATGCCTTCCATGATTTTCTGGCGGAGATGCGAGGTTGGGGCGGGGATGCGCGCGTGCGCCGGGCGGCGCATCGCTGCCTGATGCACGCGGTTGCGCCGATGCAGGGCGCGCCCGGCGCCTTCTGGTTCGATCTTGCGCTCAGCGCCACGCGCCGCGCTGCGCTCGACGAGTCAGAGGATATGTGGACCCAATGCGCCGCCTTCGACGCGCTGCTGGCGATTTCGCCGCAGTCGGTCCCGTCGGCGATTCTGCGGCGATTGGCGGTGAAGCCGGCCACGCTGCCTGCGCCGCTGCGCGACAACGAGATCTTCGTGCGGCGGCACCTGGTGCGCATCGTATGCGGCCAGGTCGGCGATGAGCCCAGATCTTCTCCGCTGCTGGCGCAGCTGGCCAACGATCCCGAAGGCGCGGTGCGGCAGGCCTTTGCCGATTGCCTCCATCTCCTGCCGCGCGAGAACGCCGGTGCGCTGCTCACGCGCCTCAGGACCGATCGCGATCCGCAGGTGCGCGCCGCGATCTTCGCCGATCCGGCACGGGTGGCGCAGGTCGTCGAGCCCGCGGACCTTGCGCACCACATCCTGCGCATCCTGACGTTCGAGCAGGACGAATTCGTGCTGCGCATCGCGCTCGACGCGGCCTGCGCCCTGGCCCCCGTTGCACCCGAGGGCGACAGCAGGACAGCGCTGGTCGCACGGCTGCGCGCGGGGATCGCGGGTCTCTGCCAGCGTAGCCCTTCCGCGCGCGTGCTGCGATGGGCGGGCGAAGCGCGCGAGCGGCTGTGGCTGATCGCCGACGCCGAAGCGCAGCAGATCGCGCTGCATCTGCGCAATGCGACCGAGGGACTCAAGGAAGGTCGCAGCCGCCGTGTGGCGGGCCTGCGTGAGGCGCTCAGATGCAATCCCGAACTGGTCGGCCGGGTCATGGCAGTGCTGGCGCAGAACGACTTCGGCCTTGCGGTGCGGCCGGGCATTGCACCGCGTATCCAGCGCGGCGAGTGCTTTCGCCCACGCTTGTGGCGCATCCTGTTCGAATGGCGCAACGGCGCCACCGACAAACGGCAGGCCTTTCGCCACACCATCGGGCGGCACTACTACGGGCCGCTGGTCGCGCCCAGCGCACGGATGTCCGAACTTGCGCCGACCAAGGTTCCGGGCGAGCCACTGTTCGAAGGCGGCGAAGGCGGCTGGCGCAGCCACCTGCCGCTGCTCGACCAGGTGCTGAGCACGCTCGATCGCGGCGGGGTCACTCAAATCTTCACCAGCGAGGGCATCACCCGCATCGCCGCGCCCGACAGCTTCTTTCGGCGCGGTTGGCTGTTTCTTGGGATCAGCCGCGATTTTGCGTCGCTGGCCGCCTTGCGCAACCGCGATCCGACGAGCTTCGTCAACCGCCTTCGCGACATGGGGATCGGGTGCGATTTCGCCCCTTACGACGATGCCCGCGCCGAAGATTCGCACAATCCTGAAGTGGCGAGGCTCTACAGTTTCGGCGGAGTCGCACTGGCGCTGCCGGTGCTGTGGGACCGGGCGCTCGCCTATTTCTCGACCGTTTACGAGAACAGCCTCGTCGAACTTGGCGTGTTCGTTGCGCTGGCCAGCCTGTGGTTTTTCGGGCGACATGTGGTCATGGGCTGGCGCGCGCGGCGGCTGCGCGGCGGACTGTCGCTGGTGCTGGGGGGCTGGGGCACGCGCGGCAAATCGGGGACCGAGCGGCTCAAGGCGGCGCTGATCAATGCGCTCGGCCCGTCGATCGTTTCCAAGACCACGGGCTGCGAGGCGATGTTCCTGCACGGCAACGCCTTTGGGGATCTGACGGAAATGTTCCTGTTCCGCCCCTATGACAAGGCGACGATCTGGGAACAGTTCGGCCTGCTGCGGACCGCGCGCGGCCTGGGTGCGCAAGTCTTCCTGTGGGAATGCATGGGTCTCAATCCGTCGTATGTCCGCGTGCTCCAGCAGGATTGGATGCGCGACGATATCGGCACCATCACGAACACCTATCCCGATCACGAGGACGTGCAGGGCCCTGCCGGGCGCAACATCCCCGAGGTGATGCGCGAATTCATCCCCTCGGGCTCGTTGCTGCTGACCACCGAGGAGGAAATGCTGCCGATCCTGGCCGAAGGCGCGGACAAGGCCGGCACCCGGCTGCGCGCGGTGGGATGGAAACAGGCGGGGCTCATCCACAAGAGCCTGCTGGCGCGCTTTCCCTACGAAGAGCATCCCTACAACATCGCGCTCGTCACCGCGCTGGGCGAGGAACTTGGCCTCGATCATGACTTCTGCGTCCGCGAGATGGCGGATCGCGTGGTCGCCGACCTGGGCGTGCTCAAGACTTACCCGCGTTCGGACGTCAACGGCTGCACGCTCGAATATGTTATGGGCAATTCCGCCAACGAACGCTTCGGAGCGATGGGCAACTGGACGCGCATGGGCTTTGCCGGGCACGATCTGGCGCACGATCCAGAGGTGTTTGTAACCACAGTGGTAAACAACCGTGCCGATCGCGTGCCAAGATCGCGTGTTTTCGCCAGAATTCTCGCACGGGATATTTCGGCGGACCGGCATTTCCTGATCGGATCGAATATCGAGGGGCTGCTCGGCTTCATCGAAGAGGAATGGCAGACCTATATCGGCGAACAGACGCTGTTTGCCCAGGGCGCGGATCCGGTCGAACTGCTGGCCGGGCTTGCGCGGGGGCAGCGCATAGCGCTGGGCGAACGCGAGCTCGAGGGGCGGCTCAAGGCCATGCTGGCCCCGCATGCCGCGATCCTGGCGCCCGAGGCCGTGGCCCAAGCCGCGCGCAAGGGCGATCTGCGGGCAGCGCTCGAGGCCGCAAATGTAGCCCGCGGCGGGGACATCTGCGAGCACTACGAGGAGCTGGCCGCGCTCCAGCGCGATTATCTGCGCCTGCGAGCGGAGGTGCACGCCGGCGGCGACCATGCCGCGCTCGATGCCGCCATGCGCGAGCTGCTGACCCGCGCATTTCGCGCCAAGCTGGTGCCGGTGTGGGACTATTACATGCCCGGCGAAGCCATCGTCCGCCTGGTTGCCGCGCGCACGCCTCCCGGGCTGGTGGCGCGCATCATGGGGATGCAGAACATCAAGGGCACGGGGCTCGACTGGGTCTATCGCTGGCAAGCCTGGGAAGCGGTGTGGAAGGCGTGCGAGCAGGTCGGGCACGACGATCCGGCCGTGATCGACCGGGGCTTTCGCACGCTCGCATCGTTCCAGGAGTACGGCGCGCTGTGCGAAGCAGCGGTGCGGGCGGCCATCGCCGGCCTGCGTGCCCGCGGCGAAGGAGCGACGAACGTGCCCGCCGCGCAGGTCGATGCCCTGGAGGCGCGGCTCGAGGCGCAGCTGGCGCAGTTTTCGGCTGGCGCCGATGCCGGACGGGCCGGAGCGGACGAGCCGGGCAAGGGCCGGTTGGCCGCGCTGTCCGGCAGGGCGCTTGCGTTGGCCGAGGCGTTTCTCGACGCGGGCGATGCCGTGCGCCGCCGCCGCGCCGCCGACCGTATCTACAAGGCTATGATCGCCGAACAGATCTCAAGCCAGCGCGCCGCGGCAGAGCTCAAGAAGCTGACCGGCAGGCAGAAGGGCGGCTGGTTGGCCAAGGCGCTGACCGGATAACCCGGTCGCTTGGAGCGGTGTGCGGTATATCTGACCCACCGCTCTAGAACCGGTAACCGGCGCTCACCCCGATCCAGAATCCGTCCTGGCCGAAGCGCTGGTCGTTCGACTGGCGCAGGCGATATTCGGTTTCGGCGCGGATAAAGGGCCCTGCGGTGTCGCTGCCATAGGCGATTCCGAGCCCGGGCGCGGCATAGCGGTCCACCCTCAGATCGCCGTCGGGATCACCTTGCGCGATTCGGGCATCGTAATCCCATTTTCGCACATCGATCGATGGCAGGACGCGCAGCCGCCTGGCCACCGGCAAGCTGTAGGTGGCCTTGATCACGCGGCGTTCATAGCTGCGCTGCGGGCTCTCGCTGCTGGACATTTCCTCGTGCGAGAGGTCGATGCTCAGCCAGTGGTAGGAACCGATCCTGCGTCTGTATTGGGCCGATACGCGATAACCGGCACCGCTCGCCGGCACGACGAGATCATATTCGCGTTTCCGGTAATCGGCCGAGAGGCGCACCCGGTCGTTGCCGCGTTCCCATTGCAGGCGCGCGCCGGCACTGGTCTGGTCGGCCTGGCTCGATTCGAGCACGGCGATATTTTCGATCCGCCGCGCCTGTAGCCGGAATTCGAGCGCATCGGTGAGATCGTGCGAAATGGCGACCGCGCCGCCGTATGTCTCGCGCGACTTGCGGGTGCTGTCGCGATAATCGAACCCGCCCGCTTCGGCCTCGAACCTGATGCGCGTCCTGCGCGAAGCCTCGATGTCGACGCCGATTTCACCGCGGATACCAATACCCGAACTGTCGATTTCCTCGCCCTCGCCGATGTTGCGCTCGGATTCGACGGCGCGCACCGCGATCTCGCCGCTCCATGCGGTCTGCGCGGACGCAGTGCCGGGAACGACCGCAAGGACTGCGACCAGCAACGCGAGCACGATGGCCGCCAGAGGGCCGGGCCCTGCGGGTCGATGCCGCATCATTGGCTTTCCTTCAGACATTCGCAGGCCTGTGCCAGCACCCGGCGCACGTCCCCGCATTGCAGATATGCCGCGACCAGCGCAGCCTCGAGTTCGCGCGCCTGTATGCCCAGATGGTCCTCGCCGAACGATCCGGCGGTGCCGGCCAGTTGATGCAGCAGGATCCGCACGGCGGTGATCTGGTCCTCGTCGGGCTGGCCTGCCGCGAGCGTCAGCTCGATCTGTTCCAGCGTGATCCGCTTGCGCAGTGCATACTGCCCGCGCAGTGCGGCCCAGCGTTCGTTCGCGGGCCTGGTTCGTGCCAGCGCCGAACCCTGCCCCCAGGCGCTGAGCGCCGTGCCCAGATCGGCAAGTCTGACCGGTTTGGCAAGAAACGCCTGCATCCCGGCCTCGCGATAGCGGCGTACGTCTTCAACATCTGTTGCGGCGGTGACCGCGATGATCGGCAGGACCCTTTCATCGAAGCCCGCCGCCCGCAGGCGCCGGGTCGTCTCGACCCCGTCGAGCACCGGCATCATCACGTCGAGCAACAGCAGCGTATAGGGGCGTTCGCTCGCCGCCGCGCTGCGGATCAGCGCGATCGCCTCCGCGCCATTGGCGGCGACATCGATGTCGACCCCCAGGTGCCGGGCCATCACTTCCATCATCTGCGCGCTGATTGGCGTATCCTCGGCCAGCAGGATGCGAACGGGCGGGCACCCCCCCCCGCGCCACCTGTCAGGCCCGGATTGTTGCATTGATGCGACCGGATTCGAGATTGCCTCGTTATACACACAGGCGCTTCTGCCAGCGCGTGGTTAACACCCTGCTAACGGGGTTTACTTACCCTGGAGTTTGACCCTGTTCACACCTGGTATTCACACCTGGTAATAGTCGCGATACCAGGCGACGAACCGGCGAATGCCCTCACCGATCCCGGTTTGCGGGCGAAAACCGGTTAACTCGCCGAGCAGCGTGGTATCGGCCCAGGTCGCCGCGACATCGCCTTTCTGCATCGGCATGTAGTTCCTTACCGCCTTGCGCCCGCATGCTTCCTCGATCGCGGCGATGAAGTCGGGCAGCGGCACCTTGTCGCCATTGCCGATATTGACCACGCGGAACGGCGCGACCGGAGAGAGGCTGTCGTGCGGGGCAATGCCTTTGGGGCCATCGGGGCCGTCGGGACGCTGCGGCACCATGTCCAACAACAGGCGGACCGCGCGAACCAGATCGGCGACATAGGTAAAATCGCGGTGCATTTCACCATTGTTGTAAACGTCGATCGGCTTGCCCTCGATCACGTTGCGGGTGAATTTGAAGAAGGCCATGTCGGGCCGCCCCCATGGGCCATAGACGGTGAAGAAGCGGAACATCGTGACCGGCAGGTTCCACAGGTGGGCGTAACTGTGCGCCATCTCCTCGGCTGCCTTCTTGGTTGCGGCATAGAGCGTCAGCGGATGATCGCAGCGATCGATTTCGCGGAAGGGCAATTTCGCGTTTGCGCCATAGACCGAGCTGGTCGATGCGATCAGCAGATGCCGCACGTCCAGTTCGCGCGCGCACTCCAGCACGTTGAAAGTGCCGGTCAGATTGGCATCGATATAGGCGCGCGGATTTTCGAGGCTGTAGCGCACTCCGGCCTGCGCGGCGAGGTGGACGATCACGTCCGGGCGTTCGTCCAGCGTCAGCTTGCGCAGGTGGTCAAAATCCTCGAGCATTCCGGTATGCGCGGTAAAGCCGGGGTTTTGCAGCAACATCTGGTGCCGCCGCTGCTTCAGCCGCACATCGTAATAATCGGTCATCCCGTCATAGCCGGTCACCGTGAAGCCTGCATCGAGCAGCAACTGCGCGAGGTGGAAGCCGATGAACCCGGCCGAACCGGTGATGAGGACCCTGGTCATCGCCTGACCGTAGAGTATCGGCGGCAGCCGTGCGAGCCATATGATCGGGCTTTCGCACTTGTGTCCCGCCGCGGTCGGCCTTAGGCCGCTTTCACTTCGATTGCCGGGGATGAAGAGTGGGAGATCGGTTTCGGTCATGACTTGGGGCCTGCCCGTTGTTCCGGGGGATATCGAAGGGGATGGCCCGGCTGCGTTGCCGGACGGCATGCCCCCCAGTGGATCAGGGGAAACACCCGGTCCCGCCGGGTCTCCGCCATCGAGCGACGCCGAAGCCGGGCTGCCGGTGCACGGCGCATTGGCCATGGCACGCCTCAGGCGCAGGCGCTCCAGGCGCATCCGGTTGAGCGTCGCCGCGTTCGCTCTCGACATGATCGCGATCGCGCTTGGCTATGTCGCGGTCAGCCTGCCCTATCTGCCGGTTTCGGCGCTCGGAATGGTTGGCCGCGTGCTGCTGGCGATTGCGCCGGTCTATCTCGTCCTCAGCCTGAACAAGAATTCCTACTCGATCGAGACGCTGCTCGATTCGGGGCGCGGCCCCTGGCGCGCCGCGCTCTGCCTGGCGATGGCGGCGCTGACGATGTTCCTGCTGTTCTTCTTCCTCAAGGCCAGCGAGGAATTTTCGCGGGTGGTGCTGGGCTTTGGCACCATGCTGGCGTTGCTGCTGCTCTTGCTCGGGCGCCATCTGGTGGCGCGTGTCGGCACGCATTTTCTGGAAAACGCGCCGTTCGCGTTCCTGCGCATTCATGACGGCATCGATCCCGGCGCGGCCGGGGGCGAGGATGTGGCGGCGGCCAGCGACCTCGGCCTTTCGCCTGAACCAGGCAATCCCGCCATGCTCGCGCGGCTTGGCGAGCTGGCGCAGGGTCTTGACGGGATGGCAGTGCATTGCCTGCCCGAACGCCGGGCGCAATGGGCCTTCCTCCTCAAGTCGCTCGACATCCCGACCGAGATCATCGTGCCAGAGATTTCGGCCCTTCACCCGCTGGCCATCCGCGAGCGATCGGGCCATGCCAGCCTGGTGCTCGGCAGCGGGCAATTGTCCTGGGAACAGCGCTTTCTCAAGCGCAGTTTCGACCTTGCCGTCACGCTTGCCGCATTGCCGCTGCTGGCACCGGTGCTGCTGCTCGTCGCGCTTGCCGTCAAGCTCGACAGCCCCGGACCGGCGCTGTTCCGGCAGGAAAGGATCGGCCTTGGCAACCGCAAGTTCCTGATCTGCAAGTTCCGCACGATGCGCGCGGCGATGGAGGATCGGCTGGCAGAGCAGTCGACCCGGCGCGGCGATCCGCGCGTCACACGGATCGGTGCGTTCCTGCGGCAAACCAGCCTTGACGAATTGCCGCAGTTTCTCAACGTCATCAGCGGCGAGATGAGCCTCGTCGGCCCGCGCCCGCATGCCGAATCGACCACGGCAGGCAGCGCGATGTTCTGGGAGGTCGACAGTTCCTATTGGCACCGCCATGTGGTCAAGCCGGGAATTACCGGGCTGGCGCAGGTGCGCGGACACCGAGGCAGCATTTTCGAGGAGCAGCAGCTGCGCGACCGGCTCAACGCCGACCTCGAATATGTCGCCAACTGGTCGATCCTGAGCGATGTGGCGATCATTCTGCGGACGGCCGGGGTGCTGATCCACAAGAATGCGTTTTGAGGAGGCGGGAGTGTTGATCGAGCAAACCGCGATCCCCGGGGCGGTCAAGCTGACCGCGCGGCGGTTTGCCGACGGGCGCGGCTACTTTGCCGAGACCTGGAACCGGCGGCGCTGCACCGAAGCGGGGATCGGCCTCGACTTCGTTCAGGACAATACTTCGCTCTCCACCCGCACAGGCACGCTGCGCGGACTGCACTTTCAGGTGCCCCCCCACGCTCAGGCCAAGCTGGTTCGCTGCGGTCGGGGCGCGCTTTATGACGTAGTGGTCGATCTGCGGCGCGGCAGCCCCGTCTATGGCCGCTGGATCGGGGTCGAGCTTACGGCGGAAAACGGCTGTCAGCTGCTGGTCCCCCAAGGCTGCGCGCACGGCTTCGTGACGCTGCTGCCCGACACCGAGATCGCCTACAAATGCAGCGACTACTACGCGCCCGAATGCGAAGGCGCGCTGCGATGGGACGATCCCGATCTGGCGATCGATTGGCCGCTTGCAGGAAGCGATCCGGTCCTGTCGGCAAAGGATGAGCAGGCGGGAAGTTTCGCCGATTTCGACAGCCCGTTCGTATTTGAAGGGGCAGCGCGATGAAGCTGGTGGTGACGGGGGGTGCGGGGTTCATCGGCTCGGCGGTGGTGCGCCTGGCAATCGCGCGCGGGCACGAGGTGCTCAATCTCGATGCGCTGACCTATGCCGCCTGCCTCGCCAGCCTCGGCAGCGCCGCGGACGATCCGCACTACTCGTTCAGCCACACCGATATCAGGAACCGCGCGGCGCTCGACGAGGTGTTCGCCGCTTTTGAACCCGACGCGGTGATGCATCTGGCCGCCGAGAGCCACGTCGACCGCTCGATCGATGGCCCGGCCGATTTCATTTCAACCAACGTGACCGGCACCTTTCACCTGCTCGAGGCGGCGCGGCAGTACTGGACCGCGCGTGGCCGGCCCAAGGGTTTCCGCTTCCACCACATCTCGACCGACGAGGTGTTCGGCTCGCTCGGCCCCTCGGGCAAGTTCACCGAGACGACGCCTTACGATCCGCGTTCGCCCTATTCGGCGAGCAAGGCCGCGTCGGATCATCTGGTGCGCGCATGGGGCGAAACCTACGGCCTGCCGGTCGTGCTGACCAACTGCTCGAACAATTACGGCCCGTTCCAGTTTCCCGAAAAGCTGATCCCGGTGACGATCATCAACGCGATTTCTGGCAAGGAGCTGCCCATCTACGGCAAGGGCGACAATGTGCGCGACTGGCTCCATGTCGAAGACCATGCCGATGCCCTGTTGCTGGTGCTTGAACGCGGGCAGAGGGGGCGCAGCTACAATATCGGCGGCGAGAACGAGCGGACCAACCTTCAGATCGTCGAGCGGATTTGTGCGATACTGGACCGGCTGCGGCCAGCACCAAACGGTTCATATGCCGGGCAGATCAGTTTCGTGGCCGACCGGCCCGGGCACGACCGGCGTTACGCCATCGATCCGGCGCGCATCCGCGAAGAATTGGGCTGGCGACCCTCGATGACGGTGGATGAGGGGCTGGAACAGACGGTGGCATGGTATCTCGCCAACGAGGCCTGGTGGCGTCCGCTGCTTGAGCGCACGGGCGTGGGACGAAGGCTGGGGGTAACGTCATGACTGCAAGAAAAGGCATCATCCTCGCAGGTGGATCGGGTACGCGGCTCTATCCGCTGACCATGGCAGTCTCGAAACAGCTCATGCCGGTCTATGACAAGCCGATGGTCTATTATCCGCTTGCGGTGCTGATGCTGGCCGGGATTCGCGAAGTGGCGATCATCACCACGCCTGAGGATCAGGGCCAGTTCAGGCGGCTGCTGGGCGATGGCAGCCAATGGGGCATGACGTTCGAATATATTGTCCAGCCTTCGCCCGAGGGGTTGGCGCAGGCCTATATCCTCGCCGAGGATTGGCTCGCGGGCATGCCTTCGGCCATGGTTCTGGGCGACAATATCTTTTTCGGCCACGGGCTGCCCGAGTTGTTGGGCGCGGCAGATGCGCGCGAGGGCGGGGGCACCGTATTCGGCTATCATGTGTCCGATCCCGAACGCTACGGCGTGGTCGGCTTCGATGCCGAGGGCCGCGCCAATGCAATCGTCGAAAAGCCTGACCATCCTCCGTCGAACTATGCTGTCACCGGGCTCTATTTCCTCGATGGCGATGCACCCCGACGCGCGCACGCGATCGCGCCCTCGGCGCGCGGCGAGCTCGAGATTGCCGATCTGCTCCAGACCTATCTGGACGAGGGCGCGCTTGCGGTAGAGACCATGGGGCGCGGCTTTGCCTGGCTCGACACGGGCACGCACGCCTCGCTGCTCGACGCCGGCAATTTCGTGCGCACGCTGGTGACGCGGCAGGGCATGCAGGTGAGCTGCCCTGAAGAGATCGCGTTCCATCAGGGCTGGATCGACGAAGCCAGGCTGAGCGAGCGGGCCTCGTCATTCGGCAAGTCCGAATATGGCCGTTATCTGGCCGGATTGCTGCGCTGAGGTTCTGCCGGGCGACGTTATCCCAGCGCGATATCGGGCGCGTCTTCCTGCTTCATCCCCACGACATGATAGCCGCCATCGACATGGTGGACTTCGCCGGTCACGCCCGATGACAGGTCGGACAGGAAATAGAGCCCTGCGCCGCCGACGTCCTCGATCGTGACGTTGCGCCTCATGGGTGAATTCAGTTCGTTCCACTTGAGGATATAGCGGAAGTCGCCGATCCCGCTGGCGGCCAGCGTCTTGATCGGCCCGGCGCTGATGGCGTTGACGCGGATGTTGCGCGGCCCAAGATCGTTGGCGAGGTACCTGACGCTGGTTTCGAGCGCCGCCTTGGCCACGCCCATGACGTTGTAATGCGGGATGACCTTTTCCGCGCCGTAATAGGTCAGCGTCAGGATCGATCCACCACCGCTGCCGTCTTCGCCCAGCGGCGGCATCATTTCCGCCGCGCGCCGCGTAACCGCCACCAGCGAATAGGCCGAGATGTTCATCGTCATCAGGAAATTTTCGAGACTGGTATCGACATATTGCCCGCGCAGCTCGGTCTTGTCGGAAAAGCCGATCGCGTGGACCACGAAATCGAGCCGGTCCCAGCGCGCGCGCAGCCGGTCGAACGCCGCATCGAGCGCGGGCATGTCCGACACGTCGCATTCAAGGGTGAAATCGCTGCCCAGTTCGGCGGCGAGAGGCTTGACCCGTTTCTCCAGTGCTTCGCCCTGGTAGGAAAAGGCAAGGTCCGCCCCTTGTTCCGCCAGCTTGCGGGCAATACCCCAGGCCAGCGACTTGTCATTGGCCAGCCCCATGATGAGGCCGCGTTTTCCCTGCATCAGACCGCTCATGCGGCGTCCTCCTTCACCGGGCCGCAACCGGCCCCAATTTCGTCGTGCCCCTTGGCAAGCGCAGCGTTGAGTTCCGCTCCCACCACCACCCCTAACCCTACCAGCCAGAAAAAGAAAAGCGTGATCATGATCCCGGCCAGGCTGCCATAGATCAGGCTATAGCTGACGAAGCTGCGCAACAGCGGTGGCAGCGCCATGGTCACAGCCATGGACCATAGGGTGATGAACAGCGCGCCGGGCCAGACGGGACTGCCCCGGCCGCACGAAGGGGTAAGCGTGAAGAACAGCAGCCAGAACGAGATGAGCAAGCCCAGGGCAGGCAAGGCCCGGGTCGCGGCGAGCCAGGATATGGCGTCCCCGAAATTCGGCAGTCTGGCAGATACCAGCGCCTGCAAGGCGGTGAGGCTGATCTGCGCATAGAACGAAAACATCAGCATGATAACCGATGCCAGGATCAGCCCTATCGAACCGAGCCGGTACTTCCAGAAGGGCTGCGTTGCGCGCACGCCATAGGCGCGGCGCAGAATGTCGCGCAGCGTCTCGATCACGCTTGAAACCGTCCACAATGCGACGACCGCGCCGGCCCACAGCAGCCAGCCATGGCGCGCATCCAGAACTTCGAGCGCTGCCGGCTTGATCGTCTCGGCGACGCTGTGCGGCATCGCGGCAAGGATTGCGCTGATCAGCACCTCGCTCTCGCTGACCTTGCCCAGCAAGGCAAACAGCGCCGTATCGAGAATGAAGAAAGGGAACAGCGCCAGCAAGGTGAGATAGGCGAGATTGCCGGCATGGATGAATCCGTCGCGCCAGGTCCCCTCCAGCGTGCGCCCAGCGACATGGAATGCCCGCGTCCCCGGACCAAGCAGGCGCATCAGCCAGGCGTGCAGGTGGTCGTCGTCCTGCACGGATCAAAGCCCCAGCTTTTCCCGGGGATTTCCGGGGTCGGTCCAGCCCTCGAGCCGGCGCTCGAGCTCGGCGCGGTCGTCGGGCAGCTGGATTTCGAGCGCCACCAGCTGGTCGCCGCGCGAACCCGTTTTTGTGCTCCAGCCCTTGCTCTTGAGCCGCATAACGGTGCCGCCGGGTGTTCCCGGCTTGATCGTCAGCATTACCGGTCCATCGACAGTGGGGCACTTGACCTTGGCGCCGCGCAGCGCCTCGTCGAGCGTTATCGGCAGGTCGAGGCGGATGTGGTCGCCCTCGCGGCGAAAGAAGGGGTGGCTGGCAACATCGACCGTAACCAGCCCGTCGCCGCTGCCGCCTGGCCCGTCCTGCCCCTTGCCCTTGAGCCGCATCTGCGTGCCGCTCTCCACGCCCGCGGGCAGCTTGAGATCGACGGTCTTCCCGTCGGCAAGCGTGATGCGCTGGTCGCGCCTCGCGGCGGCGTCGATGAACGGCACCGTCAGCCGGTAGGCGATGTCACTGCCCTTGCGCGGCGGTGGCGGCGGCCTGCGCGAGCCAAAGCCCCCACCTGCACCGCGCCGCGCTGCGCCCCCGCCGAACAGGCCTTCGAACAGATCGCCCAGATCCATGTCGCCGCTGCCCACGCCCTGGAAGTCCTCGGGCCGGAAGCCGCGCTGACCCCCGCCCCCGAATCCGCCCCCGAATCCGCTGCCGCCCATTCCTGCAAAGGGGTTGGCGGGATTGCCCTCGGCATCGATTTCGCCGCGGTCGAACTGGCCGCGCTTGGTCTTGTCCGAAAGCAGGTCGTATGCCCGCGTCACCTCGGAAAAACGCTCTGCGGCCTTGGGATTGTCCTTGTTGCGGTCGGGGTGAAGCTCCTTGGCGAGCTTGCGATAGGCGCTCTTGATCTCGGGCTCGGTGGCCGTGCGCGCGATGCCAAGCGTGGAATAGGGATCAGCCATCGCGTATTAGTTAGGTGTAACAGTGAGTCCGCGCAAGATATTGACCTTTCGCGCATCATGTTGGGGAGGTAAGGCTTGGCGTGGGCAGCGCGATCGCCCATATTCCGCACGAGGCTCAAACGGGACAATCCAGCCATGACAGACCAATCTCGTGCGCAGATCGCGAAACTTGCGTCCAGCGAGATTCCCACGGGTGATCCAATGGCGTTGTTCGCCGAGTGGTTTGAAGAAGCGACAAAGTCAGAGCCGAACGATCCGAACGCCATGGCGCTCGCCACCGCCGCTCCGGGCGGTGCCCCTTCGGTGCGGATGGTCTTGCTGAAGGATTACGGCACTGAAGGCTTCACCTTCTACACCAATGCGCAAAGCCGTAAGGGGGAGGAGATTCGCGCCAATATGCAGGCCGCGCTGCTGTTTCATTGGAAGAGCCTGCGTCGCCAGATCCGGGTCGAGGGCAAGGTCCACGAAGTGGCGCCTGAAGCGGCTGACGAATATTTCGCCAGCCGCAGCCGCGATTCGCAATTGGGCGCGCTTGCTTCGGATCAGTCGCGCCCGCTTGCCTCGCGCGGCGAATTCCTTGCCCGTATTGCCAAGGTCACCGCCCGGCATCTTGTTGGATCGGTCCCGCGCCCGGCCTATTGGACCGGCTTTTGCCTCGAACCCCAAAGGATGGAATTCTGGATGGACCGGCCGTTTCGCCTGCATGACCGGCGGCAGTTCGACCGGACCGGGGATGGGTGGCGCGACACCCTGCTCTATCCATGAACATGATCCAGCAATCGCGCAGCGCGCTGACGCGCAGCGCCGCCTTCGCGTCGATCGTGGTGGCGATATTGCTGGTGTCGGCCAAGACATGGGCGACCTGGCGAACGGGTTCGACCGCCATGCTTGGCAGCCTGGCGGATTCGACGCTTGACCTGATTGCCAGCCTCGTCACGCTGGTTGGCGTGTGGGTTGCGGCAACACCCGCCGATGAAGAGCATCGATTCGGGCATGGCAAGGCCGAAGCGCTTGCCGCGATGGTCCAGGTGATGCTGATTGCCATCTCGGCATCCGGCATCGCCTTTCGCGCGATCGAGCGCCTGCTGGGAGGCGCAGAGACGCAGGCCGCAGCGGAAGGGATCGGTGTGTCGCTATTCGCGATTGTCGCAACCTTCGCCCTGCTTGCATGGCAGAAATTTGTGATCGCGCGGACCGGCAGCATCGCGATCAAGACCGACAATGTCCATTATCAATCGGACCTTCTGCTCAACCTGGCGGTGATCGCTGCGCTGGCGCTCGACCAATATGCCGGCTTCAGCAAGGCGGATCCGCTGTTCGGGCTGGGCATCGCCGCGTGGCTGGCCTGGGGCGCGTGGCGCGCGACGAGCGAGGCGGTCGATCATTTGATGGACAAGGAGTGGCCAGAGGAAAAGCGCGAGGCTTTTGTCGAGGTGCTTTCGCGCCATCCCGACATTCGCGGAGTACATGACTTGCGCACGCGGACCAGCGGCGCGGATGATTTCGTGCAATTCCACATGGCGGTCGATCCCAAGTTGACCATCGCCCAGGCACACGATCTGATGGACGAAGTCGAAGCCCGCCTCGCGCGTGAATTTCCCGGAGTGGAAGTGCTGATCCACCCCGATCCGGAAGGGCTGATCAATGAAGTGGGGGTGGCGGCGGAAGAACTGCTGCCCGAACGATCGGACTGAGCCTCGAGGCTATCTTGCCGGGTAAAGCTCGACGATATCGGCCATCTCGCCCATCATGGCGATACGTTCGGCCCGTTCCGAATGGCCGAGCCTGACCAGCGTGAGGCGCTGGCTGGGCGAGACGATGACGTACTGGCCCATGTGCCCGATCAGCGAAAACAGGCTGGACGGTGCACGGTCGGGGAACAGCGGATGGTCCTCATCCGAACCTTTTTCGCGGAATTCGCGGTTGAGCCAGATCTGGAAACCGTACTGCGGACTCTTCGGGCTGGGGGTCAGCATCTGCTCGATCCAGCGCACCGGGACAAGCTGCGATCCGCCCGGCGTTCGGCCTTCGCGGCGCAGGAATTCGCCCAGCCTTGCCCAATCGCGCGCGGTGCCGTGGATCAGGCTGCCCCCGATCAGCGTGCCCGATGCGTCGAATTCGGGAACCATGCTCGTCATCCCTAGCGGGCCGAACAGCCGCGTTTCAAGGTAATCGGCCACCGCCCGCCGCCGGATATCGGGATCGCGGCTCGCGGTCAGGGCATTGGCGGCGATGTCGGCCAGGATCACGCTGGTGCTCGAAGAATATTCGAACTTCGCGCCCGGCTCTGCCTCAAGCGGCTGTTCCTTCGCCCAGCGCGCCATGTCGTCGCGCCCGTCGAGGAACAGCATCCGAACCTCGCTCGATTCGTAGGGCGGATCGCCCGCCTCGGTATGGCGCAGGCCCGATCGCATCTGTAGCAGATGGCGCAGGGTGATTTCGGCACGCGGATCGCCGGGGCGCTGCCACGCTTCTACCGGTGCCCCGTCATCGAGCCGCAGCAGCCCGTCAGCGACCAGCATGCCGATCATGACGCCCGTAACGGTCTTGGCCATCGACCAGCTGACAAAGCGCGTGTTCGGCCCGTAACCGGGGCCGTAGCGTTCGGCCGCGACCTTGCCGTCCTGCATCACCACCACCGCGCGCGTCTCGCCCAGCGCCGGATCGGTGAACAGGTCGTCCACCTGCCGCGCCAGGTCGCGCGCGGGCGCTCCGGCATCGGCGGTGACAGCGGCCAGCGCCGCCTCGGTCAGCGGCTGTTCCTGCTCGGGCAGAGCGGAGCAGGAAATCAGGGCTGGCAGCAGTGCAAGTGTGGCGATAGGGAGGGTGGGTCGCGTCTTCATCCACCCATCACTCGCGCACGCACAGGAAATAGGCAATGGTTAAAGCCCGCTCCAAGGCTCGCCCGAAATCCGCCTCGAGAGCCGCGGCTCGCGGCTGGTGGATCATGGCGCTCGTCCTGGCGGGCGCAGCCGGCCTCGCCTGGTATTATCGCACCCCGGCGCAAGGCTACGCCAACGTCTCGGCGGCATATGCGGCGCGGGTAGCATGCTCGTGCCGGTTCGTTGCCGGGCGCAGTCTCGAAGACTGCGACAAGGACAAGCTCGAAGGCATGGAACTGGTCACTCTGGTAGAGGATGCAGACGCGAAGAGCGTCACTGCCCGCTTTCCCCTGCTTGCCTCGGAAACCGCAACCTTGCGTAAAGGCTATGGCTGCGTGCTGCAGAAGTGGGAAGGCTGAGGAGCGCGGATCAGGCCGCTCCCTGGGTCGAATCGATCCAGCCGCCGCCGACCACGCGCTCACCTGCATAGAGCACTGCCGCCTGGCCGGGGGCAACGCCGTATTCGGGCGAAGCGAAGCGGATCGTGCAGCTCGCGCCGTTTCCAAGCTCACCCTCGAGAGTGACGGGGACAGGTTTTGCCAGGCTGCGCACCTTGGCGGTGAGTGGGGCGCTGTCCGCGATCGGGGGAATGGGGCCGATACGGTTGGTTTCGACCAGCTGCGCGGCTGACACTGCCAGCAGGCGGCGCGGGCCCACGCGCACCTCGTGCCTGGCAGCATCGATCCCCACCACATAGAGCGGCTCGGGCTGCCCGCCGATCTCGAGCCCGCGCCGCTGGCCCACGGTGAAGTGGACGATGCCGCGGTGGGTGCCCAATGCTTCGCCCGTTTCGGCGTGAACGATCGCGCCCGGCGCCGCGCCTTCGGGCCGCAGCTTTGTCACCACGCTGGCATAGTCGCCATCGGGGACGAAGCAGATGTCCTGGCTGTCCGGCTTCATCGCATTGCGCAGGCCTGCCTGCCCGGCAAGCTGGCGCACCGCGCTCTTGGGCAGGGCGCCCAGCGGGAATCGCAGATAGTCCAGCTGCTGCTCGCTCGTCGCATAAAGGAAATAGGACTGGTCGCGCGCAGGATCGAGCGCACGGTGCAGCTCTGGTCCCGCCGGGCCCGTCACGCGGCGGACATAATGGCCGGTGGCAAGGCAATCCGCCCCCAGCTCGCGTGCCATGGCGAAGAGATCGGTGAACTTGGGCCCCATGTTGCAGCGGATGCAGGGCACGGGCGTGCGGCCCGCCAGATATTCATCGGCGAAACGCTCGACCACTTCCTCGCGGAAGGCGCTTTCGTGGTCATGGACGTAGTGTGCGATGCCCAACCGGTCGGCCACGGCGCGTGCATCGCGGATATCGTCACCCGCGCAGCACGCGCCCTTGCGCCCGGTGGCTGCACCGTAATCGTAAAGCTGGAGCGTGATACCGATCACCTCGGCCCCGCTGGCTGCGGCGAGCGCGGCGACAACCGAGGAATCGACCCCGCCGCTCATCGCCACCACGATCCGGCAATCCTTCGCTGCGCGGGGCAGGTCGAACAGCGTCTGCGCATCAGGCAGTCTATCGGGAAAGGTCATATCGCCCATGATCGGCGGCGCCATACACCCGCGCGATATTCTTATCCAGCCTTGCCGCCCGCGCACGTCAGATTGCTAAGTTTGGGTAAACCGCGGCTTTACCGGTTCTTGACGACCTTGGGCCTATACCCTGCCCATGATGTTTGATTCCAGATTCCGGATTCCCCAAGGATCGGCACGGGCGGAGGGCACGGCACTGCGCGCCTTCGCGTGGAGCGAGCTGGCCTCAAGGCTGGATGCCGCGCGCGACCTGCGCCGCGAATTGCGCCACTATTGGGCCTTTGGCGGGGCGAGCTTCAGCGACGCGGCGGCGGGATATTTTGCTTCGCTCGATCAGGGCAAACCCGGTGTTAACCCCGATGCTTTAAGCGATGGCAATCGCGCCTCGCGCATGGTCGATGGCGCTCAAGGTGAAGTGGCAACAGGCGAACGAGAGATTTAGATGATTGAAAACCAGGATATTCGCCCTGCCCAGGTAATTGGCCCCCTCGGGGAGCCGCTGACATTGGCCGATCTTCCCTCGCCCAATACGCGGCGCTGGGTCGTGCGCCGCAAGGCCGAAGTCGTCGCCGCGGTGAACGGCGGGCTGCTGACCATCGACGAAGTGCTCGAACGCTATGGCCTCACGCTCGAGGAGTTTGCCTCGTGGCAGCGGGCGGTCGACCGTTCGGGGATGCAGGGCCTGCGCGTCACGCGCATCCAGCATTACCGCGATCTCTACGAACGCCAGCTCAAGTACTGAATTCCAGGATGTGCTGAACTGGAGTGGGTCACCCACTCCACCACACTCTCGCCCCCTCTCTGGCCCTGCAACCGATAGCGTTCGCGCTTCCGGGCGGAATCGACTACACCTTGCCCAATTCGGGCGTTACTCTGACGCCACCTGCGCATGTGCGCGGGCCGCATGTTGAGGAGGGTGTCGATATGGAACCAGGTTGGATCGTCACGATCATTCTTGGCGGCTTTGCGGGCTGGCTTGCCAGTCTCGTCATGCGCCGCGATGCCTCGATGGGAGTTTTGTGGAACATCGTGGTGGGCGTGATCGGCGGAATGATCGGCAGCGCCATTGGTAGTGCCACGGGGTTTCTGACCACTGAAGCCGGGTGGTTCATGTACCTGGTGACCGCCACTGTCGGCGCCGTGGTGCTGCTCGGCGGGGTCAACCTTATCCAGCGCGGGCGTGTGCGTTAGGGTCAGGACCCGTTAATCGCACGAGCCACGGCCATGTGCTTAATGAGTCCTGACCCTAGACTTTACCCATCTGCCGCCATTGCCCCTCGTCGGGGAGCCATGTCGCTTGTCGAGCGCGGCATTGCCCCGTTCCCGGCCCGCGTCTAATGGAGGCCGTGGCCGATCACGGGTCTATTGCGGAATTGTATCTGGTGATTTATGTGGTTAACACACCGGATCGAGGGAATGACAATGAATTACCAGAAACCCATCTCCTCCGAAACGCTCGAGGCTTATGGCCTGCGCTCCGGCCTGGAGGGCAGTGAAACGCGTTCGAAGCGGCGCCGCTGGTTGATTGCCGGGGCGGTTCTGATCGTTGCGATCATGGCCGTCCTCTGGTTTCTGATGAAAAACGGCGACACCGCCCCGGTATCGGCCGGCAACGACAATTCGCAGGCACCCACCATCTCGGTCATCACCCCGGGGCGCGTGACGATCGAAGGCACGATCACTGCCACCGGCACACTGGCGGCGCGGCGCGAGATGCCGGTCGGCGTTGTGGGAGAAGGGGGCCGGGTCGTCTCGGTTGCCGTCGAGCAGGGGCAGTGGGTGCGCGCCGGGCAGGTGCTCGCCTCGATCGACCGTTCGGTGCAGGGCCAGCAGGCGCGCGCGCAAGCCGCGCAGGTCGAGGTCGCCCGGGCCGATGCGCAGCTGGCGCAGAGCAACCTCGATCGTGCGCTGCAACTGGTCGAGCGCGGGTTCATCTCCAAGGCCGATGTCGACCGGCTGACCGCGACCCGCGATGCCGCGCGTGCCCGGGTCGATGTTGCACGGGCCCAATATAATGAATTGCTGGCGCGCAATGCGCGGCTCGATATCGTCGCCCCCGCCGCAGGGCTGGTGCTCGAACGCAATGTCGAGCCCGGCCAGACGGTGAGCGGGGGCGGGACGCCGTTGTTCCGCATCGCCAGGGGCGGCGAGATGGAGCTGCTGGCGCGTGTGGGCGAGACCGAACTGACCAAGCTTGCCCCAGGCGTCAGCGCCAACGTGGTGCCGGTCGGTACCGACCAGACTTTCACCGGCCTGGTGTGGCAGCTCGAACCGACGATCGATCCGCAGAACCGCCAGGGCGTGGTTCGCATCGCGCTCAGCTATGCCGAAGGGCTGCGCCCGGGCGGCTATGCCACTGCCACGATCAGCAGCGGCACCCTGTTGGCGCCGATCCTGCCTGAAAGCGCGGTACTGTCGGACAAGGATGGCGCCTTTGTCTATATCATCGATGCGCAGAACAAGGCGCAGCGCCGCGCGGTCAAGACCGGGATCTCCACCAGCGAGGGTCTGGCGATTGTCGAGGGGCTCGATGGCAGCGAACGGGTTGTCCTGCGTGCTGGCGGGTTCCTCAATCCCGGGGAATCGGTGAATCCCAAGCTGCAGAAGCCGAGCGGAGAGTAACCGGCGATGAATTTCCGCAACATCTCCGCATGGTCGATCCGCAATCCTGTGATTCCATTGGTGTTTTTCACCGCGCTGCTGTTCGCCGGCCTGGTGAGCTTCGCGCGGATGGACGTGGTCAACAATCCGGATATCGAATTTCCCGCGGTCAATGTCTCGATTTCGCAGCCGGGCGCGGCCCCGACCGAGATCGAGAACCAGATCACGCAGCGGGTCGAGGCTGCGGTCCGTTCGATCAACGGCGTCAGTTCGATCAATTCTACCGCGCGCGAAGGCGATTCGAACACCACGGTCGAATTCGAGATCGGGGTCGATCCGAACGATGCCGTGTCCGAGGTCAAGAACGCGGTCGATACCGTGCGCGGCAGCCTGCCCGAAGGGATTCTGGAGCCGCGCATCAGCAAGATCGACATCGCCGGGGGCTTCCTCGGCATCTACGCGGTTGAAGCCGATGACATGACGATCGAGCAGTTGAGCTGGTTCATCGACGACATGGTGGCCAAGCGCCTGCTCAGCATCGAAGGCCTGGCCGAAGTCAACCGCTTCGGCGGGGTCGACCGCGAGATCGAGGTGATCCTCGACCTGCCGCGCATGCAGGCGTTCGGGGTCACTGCCAGCCAGATCAACAACGTGCTGCGCCAGTCCAATATCGATGCCGCGGGCGGCGCAACCGAAGTGGGCGGCACGCGCCAGTCGGTGCGCGTGCTGGGCAATATGGCCAGCGCCTATGAATTGTCGCAGCGGCAGATCCAGCTGGGTGACGGCAATGCCATCAAGCTGGCCGACGTGGCCACGGTGCGCGACGGATATTCCGAGCGTACCTCGATCAGCAAGGTGCGTGACAAGGAAGTGGTCAACTTCGCCATGTCGCGGGCCAAGGGCGCGTCCGATGTGACCGTGTTCGAGGAAGCAAATAAGGCCATATCCGAGATCGAGGCTGAAAATCCCGGGGTGAAGTTCATCCCGCTGTTCGACACCGTCCGCTATACCGAGGAACAATATACCAGTTCGATGTCGGCGATGATCGAAGGCGCGATCCTGGCCGTGGTGGTGGTGTTCTTCTTCCTGCGCGATTGGCGGGCGACGGTGATTTCCGCCATCGCCATCCCGCTTTCGGCCATCCCCACCTTCTGGTTCATGGATTTGCTCGGTTTCAACCTCAACCAGCTTTCGCTACTGGCGCTGGGGTTGGTCGCGGGCGTGCTGGTCGATGACGCGATCGTCGAGATCGAGAATATCGTGCGGCACATGCGCATGGGCAAGAGCGCCTATCAGGCCGCCATCGAGGCCGCCGACGAGATCGGCCTGCCGGTGGTGGCGACCAGTTTCTGCATCGTCGCGGTGTTCCTGCCGGTGGGTCTGATGCCGGGCATTTCGGGGCAGTTCTTCAAGAACTTCGGCCTGACTGTGGTGGTCGCCGTGCTGATGAGCCTTGCCGTCGCGCGCATGATCACCCCGATGCTCGCCGCCTATTTCCTCGAAGCCAAGGGCAAGGCTGCGCATGGCGAAGGCAAGTGGATGGACCGCTACATGGCCGTGCTTGCCTGGTCGCTCGACCGGGGCAAGCTCTATGCGCGCCGCGAGGGGCTGGAGCCGCCGCGCCATCGGCTGCTCTATATGCTGGCGCTTTTCCTTGTCGTGGTGGTGCTGTTGATTGCTCCCGGTGCGGCCATCTTTGCCAGCCATGGCGCATTCGCCTCGCTTGGCCTGCCCGACAAGCTGGGCGCGCTGATATCGAGCGATCCGCAATCCTCGACCATTGCCGGGATCGCCGGACGGATGGTGGGGCTCGTGCAGTTGGCGGCGGCGATGGCGATCGGGTGGCTTGCAGGCTGGGGCGTGCTCAAGGCGCTCGGATTGCCCTGGCGCGCGATGGGCGGGCATATCCACCAATCGTGGCGCTGGCTCGAGGCGCGCTTTTACGACCATCGCGCATGGATGCTGATGATCGGCTATTTCGCGCTGATGCTCACCGTGCTGTTGTTCATGAACGTGCCTGCGCAGTTCCAGCCGACGATCGACGAAGGCAGCAGCCGGGTAGAGATCGAGATGGTGCCCGGCACCACGCTGGAATCGACCGAGGTGGTTTCAAGGCAGGTCGCCGACCTGTTTTACCGGCAGCCGGAAGTCGAGCGCGCGCTCGAGCGGGTCCGTGAAGGCAATGCGACGCTGTTCGTTACGCTCAAGGACGAGCGCGAGCGCACCCAGATCGAATTCGAGCGCGACCTTGCCCCGGTGCTGGCGCAGATTCCCGATGCGCGGGTCCGTTTCCAGTCGCAATCGGGCGGGTTCGGCAGCGGGCGCGACATGACCGTGATGCTGGCCGGGTCCGACCCTGTCCTGCTCGAGAAGACCGCCTCGGCGCTGGTCGAACAGATGAAGGGGCTCAAGACGCTGGTTGCGCCGCGGATCAGCGCCGATATCAACCGGCCGGAAATCATCATCAAGCCCCGCCCCGGCATTGCCTCCGAACTGGGCGTGACCACCAGCGCGCTGAGCCAGACGATCCGCATCGCGACGCTGGGCGAGATCGAGCAGAACGCCGCCAAGTTCTCGCTCGCCGACCGGCAGATACCTATCCGGGTCAAGCTGCCGCGCCAGTCGCGCAGCGATCTGACCACGATCGAGAACCTGCCGGTGCCCACCCGCACCGGGGGCACCGTGCCGCTGTCGCGCGTGGCCGAAATCAGCTTCGGCTCCGGCCCCACCGCGATCCAGCGCTATAACCAGAACCGCCGCGTGCTGGTGGGGGCCGATCTCGCGCGCGGGGTCATCAAGGGAGAGGCGCAGAAGGAAATCGATGCGCTGCCCGTTCTCAAGGACCTGCCGCAGGGCGTGATCCGCGATGTGGTGGGCGAGGAGGAATGGCAGCAGGAACTGATCCAGAACCTGATCATCGCCATCGTTGCCGGGGTGCTGTTGGTATTCGCGGTGCTGGTGCTGCTCTACAAGCGGCTGATGAGCCCGCTCGTCAACATGACCTCGCTGGCGCTGGCGCCGCTGGGCGGCATATTCCTGGTATGGGCGGCCGGGCAACCGCAGAGCATGCCGGTCTATATCGGCGTGCTGCTGCTGCTTGGCATCGTCTCGAAGAACTCGATCCTGCTGATCGATTTCGCGATCGAGGAAATGGACAAGGGCACGCGCAAGCGCGACGCGATCATGGAGGCGGGGCACAAGCGCGCGCAGCCGATCGTAATGACCACCGTCGCCATGACCGCTGGGATGATTCCCACCGCCATTTCGCTCACGGGCGACGGTGCCTGGCGCGCGCCGATGGGCACCGTGGTGATCGGTGGGCTGATCCTTTCGACGGTGCTCACGCTGCTGATCGTGCCGGCCGGGTTCAGCCTGGCGGACAGTCTGGAAAAGCGCGTCGGGCCGTGGCTGCGCGATCGCCTGCTTTCCTATCGCCCCGGAGATGATATGAGCCATGGGGCCGATCGCGGAGCAAGAGGTGCAGCCAGACCGAGTCACATCCCAGCCAGCCGGTTCCCCCCCGGGGCGCAGCCTGCCGAATGACGCGCAGGCCGGGATAGCGGAGGGCGGTTCGCCGCTTCCCGCTGCCCGCGCGGGTGGGCAGGTGCCGGCTCCTGACCGTGCGCGCCGCATGCGCTGGAGCGCCACCGGAATGCTGGTGCTGATGGCCGGGCTGTTCCTGTGGTCGCGGCAGTTCGTCGATCTCCACCCCGCCTGGGGTTACGCCAACGCCTTTGCCGAAGCGGCGATGGTGGGCGGGCTGGCAGACTGGTTTGCGGTGACCGCATTGTTCCGCCACCCGCTGGGCATTCCCATCCCCCACACCGCGATCATCCCGCAGAACAAGGACCGGATCGCGCGCACCATGGCGCAGTTCCTGCGCGAGAATTTCCTCACGCCCTCGGTGGTGGCGCGGCGGATGCAGGGGATGAACATCGCCCGCGCGATCGGCGATTTCCTGGTCTCGCCGCCGCAAGCATCGCCTCTGGACGGCGGCGATCCCTCGCGCATCACCGGCGGTGCTGCCGAACTGCTCGCCGAAGTGCTCGAATCGCTCGACCCCGACCGGCTGGGAGATCAGGTCCGCGCCGGGCTCGCGCGCCAACTGGGCAAGCTCGACATTTCGCCGCTGCTGGGCCGGATGCTCGACGGCGCGATTGCCGACCAGCGCCACATGCCGCTGATGGACGGTTTCATCCGCTGGGCCGGGCTGACGCTCGAGGACAACGAGGAGATGGTGCGTCAGATCATCGAATCGCGCGCCAATGCTGTGCTGCGCTGGACCGGGCTTGACGAACGCATTTCGGGCTCGGTGCTCGACGGGCTCTACCGTCTGCTGGCCGAAGTGCTGGTCGATCCGAAGCACCCCTTGCGTTCGAAGATCGAGGAAGGGCTGCAAAACCTCGCGAACGATCTGCAACACGATGACAAGACGCGCGAACGGGTGGAGGCGATGAAGCGCGACCTTCTGGAAAACCCGGCGGTGGCCGAATGGTGGCTGGGGGTGTGGGAACGCATCCGCCTGTCGCTGATCCGCCGCGCGCGCGATCCCGAAAGCGCGCTGGGCGAGGAAATGCGGCTGGCGATGGCCGAAATGGGCCATGCGCTCCAGGCCGATCAGGGCTTGCAGGATCAGGTCAACCGCTTTGCCCGGCGCACCGCGGTGGGTATCTCGACGCGCTATGGCGGGCAGATCGTCCAGCTCGTTTCAGAGACGGTCAAACGCTGGGACGCGGTGACGATTACCGCGCGGATCGAGAGCGCGGTGGGGCGCGACCTGCAATTCATCCGCGTCAACGGCACGCTGGTCGGCGGGCTGGTGGGGGTAAGCCTGCACGCATTGGACGGGGTGCTGTGATCGCGAAATCGCTCAAGTTCGATCGCGGCTCTAATTTATCCTATAAGATATGGTAGTCAGGTAGAACGAACGCATGGGCCGCCCTTGGAGGTCGAGTGCCGGTTCGAAGCGTGCGTTCCTCATGGATTCGCAGGCGGGGGACTCAAGTTTCTGCACAATGGTCGCTTCGAGCATTGTGCATTCGGCTACCAGACCAGCTTCATCAACAATTGCACGCAACCTGAAAACGGCTTGCTCGCCTATTCGCGCTGCCCGATCCGGGTAACGCCTCCTAACCCGTTCCCAAATTACCGCGTCGTTGGTCCAGATCGGTAAGCGCATGGCGGTACGATGCCGTTCGAGGTCGAGTCCCCAGGAATTCAGTAGATCCTGCGAGCATTGGTTTAGAACCTTTATTGCTTCGGTCAGTTTGCCGGTGTTGAATACCACTTTGCGCTTGCCTTGCCGGATGGTGATCGCCGCAATTTTGGACGCTTGAGCGGGATCGATTTCCGGCAGCGAATGCAGGCGTGCTGGCGCAACCTTGTCTTGGCCCTTGCTTCGCGGAAACTTCAGAAGGGAATAGATGAGAGCAGCGCCGTATTCGTCGTTTATGCCAGTGTAGCCACCCCTATATTCGATTGGCGGGTAATCACCGAACTGGATTTCTGTTCGGGATGGTCTGAATTCTTCAATCTTTGGCCCGGCAACGATGAAACCGAACCAAGCGCTTGGCCCGTGCTGTTCGAATGACAGCAAATGCCGGTTCCCCTCCTCACCGAACGTGCGCAGGAGGCGGCATTTGTCTTCCGCAAAATCGACAACCCACTGGCTGCTCGGTTCGAGCACGACTGGCGCTGGATCATCAGCCGCCCGGACCGGGCTGGCGAACATGCATCCAAGCGCGGCCAGCGACAAACAGGCAAGAATCCTCATATTCCCATCGACCCTCCGGCGGGCAGACTAGCCTGCTGGAGCACCAATGAAAACTGGCGATTTTCTACCGTGTTACAGCTTGCCCGTAAGCTCCGGCACGATCTTGAACAGGTCGCCCACCAGCCCGATGTCGGCGACCTGGAAGATCGGCGCGTCCTCGTCCTTGTTGATGGCGATGATGGTCTTCGAATCCTTCATGCCCGCAAGGTGCTGGATCGCGCCCGAGATGCCGATGGCGATATAGACTTCAGGCGCCACGATCTTGCCCGTCTGGCCGACCTGGTAATCGTTCGGCACATAGCCCGCGTCCACCGCAGCGCGCGATGCACCCACGCCCGCGCCGAGCTTGTCGGCGAGCGGCGTGATCACTTCCTCGAAGGTCGCCGCATCCTTGAGCGCGCGCCCGCCCGACACGATCACCTTGGCGCTGGTCAGTTCGGGGCGCTCGCTCTTGGCGATTTCCGAACCGACGAAGCTCGAAAGCGCCGCATCGCCGGGGCCACCAACCGCCTCGACGCTGCCCGATCCGCCCTCAACCGCCGCCTTGGCAAAGGCGGTGCCGCGCACCGTGATCACCAGCTTGGCGTCGGTCGATTCGACCGTGGCGATGGCGTTGCCGGCATAGATCGGGCGAGTGAAGGTCTTGGGCCCCTCGACCGAGGTGATCTCGGAAATCTGCATCACGTCGAGCAGCGCAGCGACGCGCGGGGCCACGTTCTTGCCAGTGGTGGTGGCGGGGCAGACGAAGGCGTCGTGCGTCTCCATCAGCTGCGCAACCAGCGGCGCGACATTTTCGGCCAGCGCATGCTCATAGGCGGGATCGTCCGCCAGATGGACCTTGCCCACGCCCGCGATCTTCGCGGCAGCATCGGCCACTCCGGCGCAGCCCTTGCCCGCTACCAGCAGGTGCACTTCGCCCAGCTGCGATGCGGCGGTGACGGCCGACAGCGTGGCGTCCTTGACCGCCGCGTTGTCATGTTCGACCCAGACGAGAGTTTTCATGCGTGAATCCTTTCCTGAACGGGTCGCTTACGCGATGCCGAGCGCCTTGAGCTTGCCGACCAGTTCATCGACATCGGCAACCTTGATGCCCGCGCTGCGCACCGGCGGCTCGCCGACCTTGAGCGTCTTGAGGCGCGGCGTGATATCGACACCGAAATCGCCCGGCGTCTTCTGCGCCAGCGGCTTCTGCTTGGCCTTCATGATGTTGGGGAGCGAGGCATAGCGCGGCTCGTTGAGGCGCAAATCGGTGGTGACGATCGCGGGGAGCGACAGCTTGACCGTTTCAAGCCCGCCGTCGATTTCGCGCTTGACCACAATATGATCGCCTTCAACCGCGATGGTATTGGCGAAAGTTCCCTGCGGGCGGCCCATCAGCGCGGCGAGCATCTGCCCAGTCTGGTTCGAATCGTCCGAAATCGACTGCTTGCCCAGTAGGACCAGGCCGGGCTGTTCCTCGTCGGCGATGGCTTTAAGGATCTTGGCGACGGCGAGCGGTTCCACATCCTCATCGGTTTCGACCAGAATCGCGCGGTCGGCCCCCATGGCAAGCGCGGTCCGCAGCGTTTCGGTGGCCTTGGCCGGGCCGACCGAAACCGCGATGATTTCCTCCGCCTTGCCCGCTTCCTTGATGCGGATCGCCTCTTCCACTGCGATCTCGTCGAACGGGTTCATGCTCATCTTGACGTTGGCGAGATCGACGCCGGAGCCATCGGATTTGACCCGCGGCTTGACGTTGTAATCGATCACCCGTTTCACGGGGACGAGGATTTTCATGGTGCTGCCTTTCCTCTTCGCAGACTCGAAATCATTGCCATCACCGCCTAGATGACGTTTACGGAAACGTCAAGCTGACGGCAGGCCGCGCATCACGCCGCCATCTTCACTTCCGCCACGATCTTGCGCGCGGCATCGCCCAGATCATCGGCACTGACGATGGCGAGGCCCGAATTGTCGAGGATCGCCTTGCCCTCCGCAACATTGGTGCCTTCGAGCCGGACCACCAGCGGAACCGACAGGTTCACGTCCTTCGCAGCGGCGACAATGCCGTTGGCGATAATGTCGCATTTCATGATCCCACCGAAGATGTTGACCAGAATGCCCTTTACCGCCGGATCCTTGAGAATGATCTTGAACGCCTCGGTCACCTTCTCCTTGCTGGCGCCGCCGCCCACGTCGAGGAAGTTTGCGGGGAACGCGCCGTTCAGCTTGATGATGTCCATCGTCGCCATCGCCAGGCCTGCGCCGTTGACCATGCAGCCGATATTGCCATCGAGCTTGATATAGGCGAGGTCGTGTTCGCTCGCCTCGACTTCCGCCGGGTCTTCCTCGGTCACGTCGCGCAGCGCCTCGACATCCTTGTGGCGGTAGAGCGCGTTCGAATCGAAGCTCATCTTGGTGTCGAGCACCAGCAGGTTGCCGTCTACGGTCTCAACCAGCGGGTTGATCTCGAGCATAGCGCAGTCGAGGTCGGTGAAGGCGGTGTAGAGCTCACCGGCGAGTTTCTGCGCCTGCTTGTTCAGATCGCCCTTGAGCTTCAGCGCGAAGGCCACCGCGCGGCCATGATGCGGCATGAAGCCGGTCGCGGGATCGATGGTGATGGTGGTGATCCGATCGGGCGTGTCATGCGCCACTGCCTCGATATCCATCCCGCCTTCGGTCGAAACGATCATCGCCACGCGGCCACTGGCGCGATCGACCAGCATCGAGAGGTAATACTCGGAGGCGATATCGACCCCGTCGGTGACGTAAAGCCGGTTCACCTGCTTGCCCGCATCGCCGGTCTGCACCGTCACCAGCGTGTTGCCGAGCATCTCGCGGGCATTGGCCTCGACCTCGTCGATCGATTTCGCGAGCCGCACCCCGCCCTTGGCATCGGGGCCGAGTTCCTTGAACTTGCCCTTGCCGCGCCCGCCGGCGTGGATCTGCGCCTTCACCACATAGAGCGGGCCGGGAAGCTGCCTGGCCCCTTCGACCGCCTCTTCGACAGTGAGCGCCGCATGGCCCGCCGGAATTCCGATGCCGTACTTCGTGAGCAACTGCTTGGCCTGGTATTCATGGATGTTCATGAGTCGGGTCGGTCCTTTGCCTCTACGCCTGCTGGAAAACTCGCGCTGCGCCTAAGCATGGATTGGCGGCCTTGAAAAGTGTCCAATCACTGTGCAGGGGCGTGGGGTAATGATCGACAAGGCCCGCCTTCAGGAGATTGTCCGCGAGGCCGGACGCATCGCCCACGCCTGCTGGCCGGGCGCGGGGCATAGCGTCGAGGCATGGGAAAAGGGGCCGGGCAATCCGGTCAGCGCGGCCGATATCGCGGTCGATACCTTTCTCAAGCGCGAACTTGGCGCGCTGCTGCCGGCGGCGGGCTGGCTGTCGGAGGAAAGCGCCGATCACCCGGAACGACTGGCCAAGGGCCTGTGCTGGCTGGTCGATCCGATCGACGGGACGCGCGATTTCCTGCGTGGCCGCAGCGGTTGGTGCGTCTCGGTGGCGCTGATCAGTGCGGGCCGTCCGCTGATCGGCATGCTCGCTGCGCCTGCACGGGGAGAGGAATGGATCGCCGCCGCCGGGCAGGGGGCATGGCGCAACGGGACCGCGCTGTCAGCATCGCGGAGGCAGCACTTTGCGGGCGCGCGTGTCCCGGCCGATCACCTCCACCCGGAAGATCGGGATCTGACCACCGTCGATCAGCCCAATTCGATCGCGCTCAGGATCGCCATGGTCGCGGCAGATGAAGCAGACCTCGTGGCCACGCTACGCTGGGGCTATGAGTGGGACATCGCCGCCGCGACGCTGATCGCGCGCGAGGCGGGGGCGGAGGTGAGCGACGCCTTCGGCAACCCGCTTGCCTACAACAAGCGCGATCCGCGGGCCTTCGGGCTGCTGGTATGCGCGCCCGCGATCCATGGGGCCGCGGTCGAGCGCCTGGCCGGGAGAGCGGCGGAGCTTGCACCGCGCACAAAGGGCTGACCTTGCGGCCAGCCCTTCATTGCAATCATTATCGGGATGGGATCAATTGCCCTGCGCGGCCTGTGCCTCGCGCACGTCCTGATCGTCAAAGGGGATGATCTTGATTTCGACACGGCGGTTCTGCGCGCGCCCCGCGTCGGTCTCGTTCCCGGTCACCGGCATGGTCTCGCCAAAGCCCTGCCAGCGGATGCGCGCCGAAGCGACTCCGCGCGAAGTCAGGTAATTGGCCACCGCCTGTGCGCGCTGTTCGGACAGGCGCTGGTTGAATTCATACGATCCCGTCGAATCGGTGTGGCCATACACATCGACGAGGCTGTTGGGATATTTGCGCAAGTTGTCCGCGATCGTGTCGAGCGTCGCCCGGAACGCCGGATTGATCGTATAGCTGGCCACATCGAAGGTAACGTTGTCGGGCAGGTTGAGCAGGATCGCCTCGCCATTGTCGACCTCGGTCACATCGACCCCCGATCCGGCGGTCTGTTCCTTCAGCTCCTTGATCTGCTGGTCCATCTTGTAGCCGACATAGCCGCCCGCCGCCGCACCGCCGACCGCGCCGATGATGCGCCCGGTCTTGCCGCCGATCGCGCCGCCCAGAAGCCCGCCCACGACCGCGCCGCCGACGCCGCCGATCGCAGTGCGCGAAACTTTCTTCTCGCCGGTATTGGGATCGGTCACGCAGGCGCTGGTTCCCAGCAGCGAAAGCGCGGCCAAGCCTGAAAGGGCGATACGCGAAGTAGTCATCGAAAAGACTCCCTGAATGATCCGTGCCCCCAATCGGGCATCGGGCATGAACACAGGCTTTCCCGATGATAAACCATTGCTTCATCGAATGGCAGCGCCGCGGTGCGGACCGTTTTCTGTGTGCGGCAGGCGCCACGATACTGGCCTTGCCCCGGATTTGTGCTAGCGAATGGCCGTGGCACCCTTTCCCTGGACCGAGCTGTTTATCATTTTCGGGTTGATCCTGCTCAACGCCGTGTTCGCTATGTCCGAACTGGCGATCGTTTCGGCGCGCACTTCGAAGCTGCGCGCGGCGAGCAAGGGCGGCAGCGCCAGCGCCAAGGTGGCGCTGCAACTGGCCGCCGATCCGGGCAAGTTCCTTTCGACCGTGCAGATCGGCATCACCCTGGTCGGGATTGTCGCCGGGGCTTACTCCGGGGCTACGCTCGGCGGGCCGGTGGGCGAGCGGCTGGTGCTGCTGGGCGTGCCCGGCAAATACGCCGACGATACCGGCTTCGCACTGGTGATCGCGTTCATCACATTCCTCAGCCTGGTGGTGGGCGAGCTGGTGCCCAAGCAACTGGCGCTGCGCTTCGCCGTGCCGATCGCGCTGGTGATGGCACGGCCCATGGCCCTGCTGGCGCGCGTTGCTGCGCCGCTGGTGTGGCTGCTCGATACATCGTCGGGCCTGCTGATTCGCCTGCTGCGCGTGCGCGGCGGCGGGCAATCGCTGGTCACCGCCGACGAGCTGCACATGATCTTTGCCGAGGCGACGCGATCGGGCGTGATCGAGGCCGAGCAGCGCCAGATCCTGGCGGGGGTGGTACGCCTGGCCGAACGGCCGGTGCGCGAACTGATGACGCCGCGCACCGATATGGACTGGATCGACGTCCATGCCGACGAGGCGGAAATCCGCCGTGCGATTAAGGACAGCCCGCATTCGCTGCTGCCGGTGGGGGACGGATCGCCCGACACGATCCTGGGCGTGGTCAAGGTGCGCGAGGTGCTGGCGGCGCTGCTGGCCGGGCAGGAACTGGTGCTCAGGCAGATGATGCGCAAACCCGAAGTGGTGCCCGATCAGCTTGACGCGCTTGATGCGCTGCGCGTGCTTCAGCAGGGCGATATTCCCATGGCCATGGTGCATGACGAATATGGTCATCTTGATGGTATCGTCACCCCGGTCGATCTGCTTACCGCGCTGGTCGGCAATTTTGCCAGCGACCAGGATCAAGGCGAGGCTCCCTTGCTGGTCGAGCGGCACGACGGATCGCTGCTGGTGTCGGGTGCGCTATCGGCTGATGCGCTGGCCGACCGGCTGGGCATCACCTATCCCGCCACGCGCGAATTCGGCACCGCCGCGGGCTATGCCCTGTCGGTGATGAAGCGCCTGCCAGCCGAGGGAGATGCCTTCACCGATCAGGGCTGGCGCTTCGAGGTGGTCGATATGGACCGCCGCCGGATCGACAAGCTGCTGGTCAGCCGGGTGTAGTGCTGGTTCTCGTTTTTCGCACCCGCCTCCGCGGGTAGCGTCCTCGGTGCTGTTCCCTCCGCTGCGCTGCGGGGCACCTGCGGGCGGCCGGTCGGCCTTGCGGTCCGCTGGTCGCGGACCGGGCAAGCCAACATTCCAACAGGGGCGACGGTTCAATCAGGCTGCGTCACGCAGCTTGCAAGCGCGACTGCGCGCCCGCAGCGGCTCGACTGGAAGGAGAAATAGCCGCGAGGATGATCGCCCGGATGGGCGATCTCAAATCAAGAAGGAATCACGGCCTGCGCCGCCGCGCCGTCGCCTTCGGGCGCAGCGATGATGTCGCGGGTAACGCGGCCCTTGGCCACAGTATTCGTCCCCGGATCGCCAACGGTCGAACGGATGCCGGGATCGGCTGCGCCCGCCCGGTCAAGCGCGCTGGTTTCCACCTGCGAACGCGGTGCCGGGCCGCCGAACAGCGCCTCCAGCGTCTGCTCGGCTGCGGTGCCTTCGGAAGGACGCGGTGCGCCGGGTGCGGGCGGAACCAGGTTGAAATCGGGCGGAACCACCAGCGGCGCCTGACGCTGCACGGCGAATTCATCGGGCCGGTCGCGGTTGAGCAGACCCCCGCCGGAGCCGCAGCCAGCCAGCGTTGCGCTCAGCGTAATCAGCAACAGGGCGGGTTTCATGGTACGCATCGTCTCAGCTCTCCTGAACCCGTGTGTCGGGGTCGTTCACGTCTTGCCTCGCATCATCGCCTAGCAGAAGCGAGCGGGCAAGGACAATCACCACGCCGATGGTAATCGCGGCATCGGCGATATTGAAAATGAGGAAGGGGCGGAAATCGCCGATATGCAGATCGGCATAATCGACCACATAACCATAGGTATAGCGATCGTAGATATTGCCCAGCGCGCCGCCCAGGATCATGCCGAGGCCGAAAATATCGCCCAGCAGCCGCTCGCGCAGCATCCACACCAGCACCACCAGCGCGATCAGTGCCGTCATGCCCACCAGGATCCAGCGCATCTCCTCGCTGGTCGCCTCGAGCAGGCCCAGCGAAATGCCGCGGTTCTCGGTATAGCGCAGGTCGAAAAAGGGCAGCAGTTCGATCGCCCCGCTTGCCTGCCGGCGCAGGTCGAGCGGGACCAGCACCAGCCATTTGGCGAACTGGTCGAGCGCCAGCACGAGTGCACCGATGCCCAGCCCGATCACGCGGTTGCGGGTGAAGAGTGAAACCATCATTTCAAATTCCGTCATGCTGAACTTGGTTCAGCATCCATTTCGCCTCCGCGCGGTTTGCTTCATCGGGATGAATGGACCCTGAAACAAGGTCAGGGTGACGGAGTTGGCGGGCGTTCTCAACCATTGACCACCTGATCGCAGCGCGAACAAAGCGCGCCGTCCTGCGCCACTTCGGGCAGATGCCGCCAGCAGCGCCCGCATTTGTGGTGGGTGGTCCTGATCGCCCCTGTCGGCCCCTGGTGGACCGCCGAAACAATGAAAATTTCGGCAAGATCGATGTCGCCCGGATTGCCTTGACATGTATATTCCACCTCAAGACTCGATCCGATGATCTTTTCACGGCGCATCGGTTCGATTATTTCATTCGCGAGCATCCGCGTAGCCCTGATCTGATCCCACTTCTCAACCAATTCGTCATCCCCGCGCAGGCGGGGATCCAGGGCCTCGTGCGCTGCGCTATCCAATTCTGGATTCCCGCCTGCGCGGGAATGACGAGGAAGGGTGGGCCAATCGAGCAGATGCACACTCCCCGTATCGGGAAAACGCGTGCCCCACACTTCTTCGGCGGTGAAAACCAGCACCGGCGCGGCGTAGCGGATCAGGGCGTGGAACAGCGTGTCGAGCACGGTGCGGCAGGCGCGCCGCTTCGCGCTGCCCGGCGCATCGCAATAGAGGCTGTCCTTGCGGATATCGAAATAGAACGCCGAAAGATCCTCGTTGCAGAAGTCGATCAGCGCGCGGGTGTAGGTGTTGAAGTCATAGTCTTCGATCGCGCGGCGCAGCTTCGCATCGAGCCCGCCCAGCAGCGCGAGGATATAGCGCTCCAGCTCGGGCATTTCGCCAACCGGCAGGCGCTCTTCCTCGCCGAACCCCTCGAGCGCGCCGAGCAGGTAGCGGAAAGTGTTGCGCAGCTTGCGGTACTGGTCGGCCACGCCCTTGAGGATTTCATCGCCGATGCGGTGATCCTCGGTGAAATCGACCGAAAGCGCCCACAGCCGGATGATGTCCGCGCCGTAGGTCTCCATCAGCTTCAGCGGATCGACCGTATTGCCGAGCGATTTTGACATCTTCTTGCCCGCTGCGTCCATGGTGAAACCGTGGGTCAGCACCTGGTCATAGGGCGCCCGCCCGCGCGTGGCGCAGGATTCGAGCAGCGATGACTGGAACCAGCCGCGGTGCTGGTCGCTGCCTTCGAGATAGAGGTCGGCTGGCCATTTGAGATCGGGCCAGCGCCCCGATTCGAGCACGAAGGCGTGCGTCGATCCCGAATCGAACCACACGTCGAGAATGTCGTGCACCATCTCGAAATCTTCAGCGGAATAGTCGCTGCCGAGGAATTCCTGCGCGCGCGCCGCATCCCAGGCATCGACGCCTTCCCTGGCGATCGCCGCGACAATGCGCGCATTGACCACAGGATCGCGCAGATAGTCGCCGCTCTGACGGTGGACGAACAGCGTGATCGGCACGCCCCACGCGCGCTGGCGGCTGAGCACCCAGTCGGGCCGCCCCTCGACCATCGATCCGATGCGGTTGCGGCCCTTTTCGGGCACGAAGCGCACGCGGGCGATTTCGGCCATGGCGCGGGTTCGGAGTGTATCGAGCCCCTCCCCTTCGGGGGAGGGGTTGGGGTGGGGGCTGTCCATCGGCACGAACCATTGCGGTGTGCAGCGGAAGATCACCTTGGCCTTGGAACGCCACGAGTGGGGGTAGGAGTGCTGGTAATCGGCGCTCGCCGCGAGCAGTCCGCCCGCTTCGCGCAGATCGTTGCAGATCGGGCCATCGGGCGCGTTGAACTTGGGGTTGATGACGCTGCCCTGTCCGCCCAACCAGGCCCAGTCGTCGCGGTACTTGCCATCGCCCTCGACCGCGAAGACCGGATCGATCCCGTATTGCTTGCACAGCGCAAAATCGTCCTCGCCGTGATCGGGCGCCATGTGGACGAGGCCGGTGCCGCTCTCGGTTGTGACAAACTCGCCGGGCAGGAACGGCCGGGGGCGCTCGAAAAATTCGGCCAAGTCCCCTTCCCGCTTGCGGGAGGGGCTAGGGGTGGGCGCGGAGCCACTTCCATCAGCGTTGGCAGGTCCACCCCCGACCCCTCCCGCAAGCGGGAGGGGAGAAAGGCGCTCGGCCATCGGATGCAGCGCCATTGCGCCTTCGAGGTCGGAGCCTTTCAGTAGAACGGCATCAATTCCGGTATCCCTGCCCGTGCGAACTTCGGTGACCCCTTGGTCTAAACCAGTACGTTCAGCGAACTGAGCGAGAAGCTCTTTGGCGACGAGATATTTTCTCCCGTCTCGCGCCATGTAATATGCATACTCAACCTCCGGCCCATAGGCCAAAGCCTGGTTCACCGGGATCGTCCACGGCGTCGTGGTCCAGATCACCGCATATGCACCCACCAGTTCGGGCACGTTCGGACACTCGGTGATCTCGAACGCAACATCGATCTGCGTCGAGGTAATGTCCTCGTATTCGACCTCGGCTTCGGCGAGCGCGGTCTTCTCCACCGGGCTCCACATCACCGGCTTCGATCCGCGGTAGAGCATGCCGCTCTCGGCAAACTTGAGCAGTTCGGCAACGATCGTGCCCTCGGCCTGCGGGTCCATCGTCAGATAGGGATTGTCCCAATCGCCCACGATGCCGAGGCGCTTCAATTGCTCGCGCTGCCGGTCAACCCAGGTCTGCGCATAGGCGCGGCATTCGGCGCGGAATTCCTTTGGCGGAACCTCATCCTTGTTCTTTTTCGCCTTGCGGTATTGCTCCTCGACCTTCCATTCGATCGGCAACCCGTGGCAGTCCCAGCCGGGAACATAGGGCGCGTCCTTGCCGATCAGGTTCTGCGTGCGGCAGACCATGTCTTTCAGGATGTGGTTGAGCGCGTGGCCGATGTGCATGTCGCCGTTGGCGTAGGGCGGGCCGTCATGCAGGATGAATTTCTCGGCGCCGCTGCGCGCCTCGCGGAGCCGACGATAGAGCCCGTCCGCTTCCCAGCGCGCCTGAATGCCCGGCTCCTTCTGCGGGAGCCCGGCCTTCATCGGAAACTCGGTCTTCGGCAGGAAGACGGTATCGCGGTAATCGCGCGCTTTGTCTGTCGGCTCAGTCATGGTCGGGCGCGCTTAGAAGCCTTCGTGCCTCTTCGCAATCCCGCTCCATCTGCGCGGTGAGCGCCTCGAGGCCATCGAATTTCGCCTCTGGCCGCAGGAAGTGGTGGAACGCGACCTCGATCTCCTGCCCGTAAAGATCGCCCGAGAAATCGAAGAAATGGGGTTCGAGCAGTTCCTTGGGTGGATCGAACTGCGGGCGCACGCCCAGATTGGCCGCGCCTTTGAGCACCTCGCCGCTGGCAAGCACGCGCCCGGTGACCGCATAGATGCCGTATCGCGGGCGTAGATAGGCGTCGATCGCGAGGTTGGCGGTGGGATAGCCGATTTCGCGCCCGCGCTTGTCGCCGTGTTCGACGATCCCGCGAATGGCGAAGGGCCGGCTCAACAGCCGCGCCGCCTCTTGCGGGTCGCCTGCACGCAGCGCGTCGCGGATGCGGCTCGATGAGATCACGCCGCCTTCATCCTCGACCACGCCGACGGTGCGGCAGTCGAGCCCCAACGCGCCGCCCATTTCGCGCAGCAGGCCGACATTGCCCACCGCGCCCTTGCCGAAGGTGAAGTCGTCCCCCGTCACCACGCCGTGCGCGCCGAGCCGTTCGACCAGGATTTCGGCGATAAAATCCTGTGCGCTGGTGCCCGCCAGTTCGCCATCGAAATGGAACACCAGCATCGCGGTTGCGCCCGCGGCGAGGTAGAGTTCGTGCCGCTGTTCGAGCGTGGTCAGGCGGAAGGGCGGCACATCGGGGCGGAAGAAGCGCACTGGGTGCGGATCGAACGTGGCGATGATCGAGGGGCGGCCTTCGTCATGCGCCCAGCGGATCGCCTCGCCCGCCACCGCCTGATGGCCGAGATGGAACCCGTCGAAATTGCCCAGCGCGATCACCGCGCCGCGCAGGGGGGCGGGCACAGGATTGCGGTGGTCGAGCCATCTCATTGCGCGGCTTCCATCGGTTCGAGCCCGGCGCGCAGCACCCGTAGCGCATTGCCGCCCATTACGGCGCGGATCTCGTCATGCGTGAAGCCTTCGTCGATCAGCGCCTGCGTCACCTGCTCCAGTTTGCCGGTGTCGAAGCGCATGGTGGTCGCCCCGTCGTAATCGCTGCCCAGCGCGACATGATCGATGCCGACAAGATCGCGGACATGCTTCATCGCCCTTGCAGCGGCGCGCGGCGAAGTGTCGCACACCGCGCCTTCCCAATAGCCGACGCCGATCACCCCGCCGGTGCGCGCGACACCGCGAATCTCCTCGTCGGTCAGGTTGCGGTTGACCTTGCAGGTCGCCTGTACCCCGCCGTGGCTCGATACCACCGGGCGGCGCGCCAGCCTGAGGATTTCGGCGACGCATTGGTGGCTGCAATGCGCGATATCGACCACCACGCCCCTGGCCTCCATCGCGCGGACCGCCTCGCGCCCCAGCGCGGTCAGCCCGCCCTTGGCCTCGCCGTGCATCGATCCGGCGAGTTCATTGTCGAAGAAATGCGTGAGGCCCGCCATGCGCAGCCCTGCGGCATAGAGCCGGTCGAGATTGGCAAGATCGCCCTCGAGGCTTTGCAGGCCTTCGGCGCTGAACAGCGCGCCCACGGGGCGTTTGTCCCCGGTGCGCGCCTCGAGCAGGCCCGCGAGCTGCGACGCGCTGGTGATCGTGCGCAGCTTGCCGCCCGAAGCTGCCGCCGCGCGGTCGAGCTTCTGTGCGTGGTATAACGAACGTTCGGTGAGCGATCCCCATGTGCGCAGCGGTTGCAACTGCGCGATCACCAGCGCGGTGATGTTGTCGGTATCGGCGCTGTTCGAATCGTAATTCTGGCCCTTAGGCGTCTTGGTCACGCTCGAAAATACCTGCAAGGCGACATTGCCGTCCTGAAGCCGCGGCAGGTCCATGTGCCCGCGGCTGCCCCGCTCATCGAGGTCGCGGTCCCACATCAGCGTATCCGAATGCAGATCGACCACGGTCAGCGTAGCGTGCAGCGCCCTGGCCTCGTCCGACACCGCGATCAGCGGCTTGCCATCGATCCGGTTCATCGATTCTTCGGCCCAACGCGGCGCGAAACCGAAAAAACCGATTGCGGCGAGGGCAATCAGCAAAACGGCGGCAACGGTGATCTTGCGCTTCATCGGGCACGCTCCAGGGTGAGAAAGCTGAACGCGGGGACTTCGCCCTGCTGCGCGTGATCCTCGCGCGTGACAAGCCGCCACTCGGGGCCGGGTGCGGACATGAAGGTATCACCAGGATAGTCGCCATGCACCTGCGTCAGCTCGATTCTCTGCGCCAGCGGCATGAACAGTTCGTAGATCTCGGCACCGCCGATCACCGCCGCCTCGCCCCCGCCGACGAGCGCCAGCGCCTGCTCGACCGAGTGCGCCGCCTCCGCGCCCTCGGCGCTCCAGAGCGGGTCGCGCGTCAGCACGATATGGCGCCGTCCGGGCAGCGGCGCGGGAAAGCTCTCGAAGGTCTTGCGGCCCATTATCATGGCACGGCCTGTTGTGAGCCGCTTGAAGCGCCTGAGGTCGGCCGGGATATGCCAGGGAAGCCCGCCCTCGCTGCCGATCACGCCGCTGCGCGCGCGGGCATAGATCAGGAACAGCCCGCTGCTCATGGCGCGGCGGGCGCGTCCCACACGCGCGTCACATGGCCCATCTTGCGCCCTTCGCGCGCTTCCTTCTTGCCGTAAAGGTGCAGATGCGCTTCGCCATCCTCGCCCAGAACCGCGCGCGCGGTCAGCGCCTCGGGGCCGACGATATTGCGCATTTCGACGCGCGCGAAACGGGTGCGGGTCGATCCCAGCGGCAGGCCGCAGATCGCGCGGATGTGGTTTTCGAACTGGCTGGTTGCAGCCGCCTCGATCGTCCAGTGGCCCGAATTGTGCACGCGCGGGGCCATTTCGTTGAACACCGGGGCCCCTCCCGTCTCCTTGGCGCGTGTAGCGAAGAATTCGAGCGTCATCACCCCGACATAGTCCAGCGCTTCGGCGGCCTTGCGCGCGATCTGACGCGCTTCGCCCAGCTGCTGCGCGATCAGCGGCGAAGCGGGCAGGACAGAACTTTCCAGCATCCCGTCATGGTGCCGGTTCTCGGTCGAATCCCAGAAGCCGATCTCGCCGTCCGCGCCGCGCACCAGAATCACCGAGAACTCGGCCTCGAAATCGACCAGCCCTTCATAAACGCAGGGTTTGCCCGGAAAGCGCAGCGCGGCGGCCTCGCGCGCCGATCCGATCCGCCATTGGCCCTTGCCGTCATAACCCTCGCGCGCGGTCTTGAGGATGCCGGGCGTGCCGATCGCTTCCACGGCGCGCGCCAGATCATCCGCGCTGCCGACCGCAGCATAGGGCGCGGGCCTGCCGCCGAGCTGTTCGATAAAGCGCTTTTCCTTGAGCCGGTCCTGCGCGGTTTCGAGCGCGCGCGGATGCGGCACAAGCGGGCAGGCCGAAACGGCACCTACTGCCGCCAGCGGGACATTCTCGAATTCCCAGGTCACCACGTCGCAGCGCGCGGCAAACGCGGCAATCGCCGCCGCATCGTCCCATTCGCCTTCGACAAAATCGGCGCACAGATCGGCCGCGACATGGTGCCCCGCCGGGGCATAGCCGATCGTGCGATAGCCAAGCTGCGCCGCGGCCACGGCCATCATCCGGCCAAGCTGCCCGCCGCCAAGAATTCCGATTGTCGCGCCGGGCAGGATCATCGCTCGCCGGGATGCTCCGCCACCGCCGCGCTGTTGGCGGCGCGCCAATCCTGAAGCCGTTCGGAAAGATCCTCGTCGCTGAGCGCCATGATCGCCGCCGCGAGCAGCGCGGCATTGGCAGCCCCGGCCTCGCCGATCGCCAGCGTACCGACCGGCACCCCGGCGGGCATCTGCACGATCGACAGCAGGCTATCCATGCCCGAAAGCGCCTTCGATTGCACCGGCACGCCCAGCACCGGCAGGTGCGTCATCGCCGCGATCATGCCGGGTAGATGCGCCGCGCCGCCCGCGCCTGCGATAATCACGTCGAACCCTTCGCCCTCGGCCCCCTTGGCAAAACCGGCCATCCGGTCAGGCGTGCGGTGCGCCGAAACGATCCGCGCCTCGTGCGCGATGTCGAGTTCCTCGAGCAGACGGGCGGCGTGGCTCATGGTCGGCCAGTCAGACTGGCTTCCCATCACGATGGCTACCTTGCCGCCCATTGTCCCTGTCCCCTCAGCTGTCCTTGAGATAGTAACGTTCGCCCGGCTGCAACTTGCCCGATGCGTCCGCCTCGAAGTCATAGACGATCGGCTCGCCGGTGGGAATCTCGAGGCCCGTAATCTCCGTATCCGAGATATGCGAAAGATGCTTCACCAGCGCGCGCAGGCTGTTGCCATGTGCTGAAATGATCACGGTTTCACCGCGCGCGAGCACCGGCAGGATCGCCTGCTCCCAGAACGGCAGCACCCGTTCGATGGTGAGTTTGAGGCTTTCGGTCACCGGCACGTCGATCCCGGCATAGCGCGGGTCCTGCGACAGGTCGAAGGCGCTGCCCTTCTCCAGCGGCGGCGGCGGCACGTCGAAGCTGCGGCGCCAGACATGCACCTGCTCATCGCCATGCCGCTCGCGCGTTTCCTGCTTGTCGAGCCCGGTCAGCCCGCCATAGTGCCGCTCGTTGAGCCGCCAGTCCTTGACCACTGGAATCCACAGCCGGCCGCATTCTTCGAGCGCGAGATTGAGCGTGCGGATCGCGCGGGTCTGAAGCGAGGTGAAGGCAAAGCTGGGCAACGCACCCTTCGCCTTCATCAGCGCGCCCGCCGCGCGCGCCTCGGCAACGCCTTGCTCGGTCAGATCGACATCCCACCAGCCGGTGAACCGGTTTTCGAGGTTCCACTGGCTCTGGCCATGGCGCACCAGGATCAGTTTGGGCATCGTCGGCTCCGATTGCGGGCAGGAGCGCGCCGGTTAGCCATTTGCACCCTGTTTGGAAAGGGGGCCTTTGGCGGGCGGGCCTTGCGCCTCGCCCGATTCGCCATGTTCAATCGCGCGCGCCTGCGCCTTGCGGAGGCGCAGGTTCTCGCGCAGCTTCGCGGCCAGACGCTCCTCGCGCGACATTTTGTTGCTGCGCTCTTCACCCATGAGAAACGCCTTGCCTGTAAACGCGCCGACGCTCAAGCTTGGCTTGACATTGTTCATGCGCGTGACAATAGGCGCGCACCCTGCATGCGGGCTGCTGTAGCTCAGTGGTAGAGCGCACCCTTGGTAAGGGTGAGGTCGGGAGTTCAATCCTCCCCAGCAGCACCATTGCTTGTTTGCGTAAGCGCATCCGCGCTCGCGATTTCCTCGCTTTGCTCGCATCGCTGCGGGCGGCGATTCGGCCTTGCGGCCCTTTGGGCCGTTCCTGGCCCCACGCATCACGTTGCCTGAGCGTGTTGTTGTCCGCGCTACCACACATCACACCCCTTTGAGCGCGATCGCTTGACGGCGCAGGGCGTATTGCGCATGTAAGACGGCATGGAGAACGATCCCGCCAGCGGCCCCGTGGGCACCGATGATGCGCTCACCAGCCTGCATCCGAACCATGTCAAGGTGCTGCGTATCAAGGCCGCGCTCGCCGCGATCCCCTTTGTCATCGCCTCGCTGGTTCTCGAAGGCACCGATCGCCTTCCGCCGGGTCTGGTCTTCGGGCCGGTGGCGCTCCTCGCACTGCTGGCGATCGTGCGCGTTCCGCTGCGCCGCCACCATGCGCGCGGTTATGCCATGGGAGATGACCGGCTGCGCGTGGTACGCGGCATCCTGCTGCGGTCGGACAGCGTGGTCCCCTTTGGCCGGGTCCAGCATATCGACGTTAATCAGGGCCCGCTCGAGCGCTACTACGGCCTCGCCGCGCTCACAGTGCACACGGCGGGCACGCACAATGCATCGGTCCATCTGCCGGGGCTCGAACAGGGGCTGGCGCGCGCCATGCGCGAGGAAATCCGCGCCCACATCCGCCGCGAGACGCTGTGAACGAAACGGCCGAACCGGCGCAAATGGCCGCCATGCCCGCCGGTCACAGGCGCACCGATCCGCTCAGCTTTGCGGTGAACGGCGTGACGCAGCTCACGCGGATGGCGGTTCCGCTGGCAATCGGCGCGGTCACGATATTCAACGACGGTGAACTGGGCAAACTGCTGCTGATCGCTCCAATGGTGCTGGGCGTGCTGGGCGTGAGTTTTCTTATCGCCTGGCTCCGGTGGCTGCGGCTGACCTATGTTGCAGGCGCCAGCGACATCAGGGTCGAAAGCGGGATCGTGAGCCGCGCGGCGCGCTCGGTCCCATACGAGCGGATTCAGGATGTCAGCCTCGAACAGAAGCTGATCCCGCGCCTGTTCGGGCTGGTCGAGCTGCGCTTCGAGACCGGCGCCGGGGGCAAGGACGAGCTGAAGCTGGCCTATCTTTCGCGCGACGAGGGTGAGGCGCTGCGGCGTCTGGTGCGCGCGCGCCGTACCGGCGAAGCGGTGGTTGATGCCGGGGGCGCCGTCGATGAGGCGGACGAAGATGCCGACGAGCAGGCGCAGGTGCTGTTCGCCATGGACCGGCAGAGGCTCACCACGTTCGGCCTGTTCGAATTCTCGCTGGCGGTGTTCGCGGTTCTGGGCGGCGCGGCGCAGTATGCCGAAAGCTTCATGGGGATCGAAATGTGGGATCCCGATCTGTGGCGGCGGCTGTTTGCGCTGCAGGAGGAATGGATCCTCGGCCTCGGCCCCATGGCGCAGGTGCTCGGTGCAGTTGTGGCCGTTTTGACGCTGCTTGTGATCGGTTCTGCAACCGGTCTGGCGCGCACATTCCTGCGCGACTGGGGATTTATTCTGGAGCGCACCTCGCGCGGATTTCGCCGCCGCCGGGGGCTGCTGACCCGCACCGATGTGGTGATGCCGCTCCACCGGGTGCAGGCGGTGAGCATCTCGACCGGCATCGTCCGTGGCCGCTTCGGCTGGAAATCATTGAGCTTCGTCAGCCTGGCGCAGGATAGCGGATCGTCGAGCCACGTCGTCGCGCCGTTCGCGCAGGACGAAGAGCTTGAACCGATCATCCGCATCGCCGGGTTCGCGCCGCCTGCCGACGGGCTCGACTGGCACCGCGCCAGCACGCGCTACCGCTTTGACGGTATCGCGCTCAAAAGCGGGGCATTTTTGCTGGCGGCGATTCCGGTGGCGCTATTCGCGCCCACACCATTTGTTATCGTGCCGCTGGCATTGGCGGCGGGCAGCGCTGCGGCCAACCTCTACGCTTGGCGTTTCCGCCGCCATGCGCTGGGCGGCGGCCAGATCATCTCCGCGAGCGGCCTGCTCGCCCCCCGCACGCAGATCGCGCAGCGCGTCAAGCTGCAATCGGTCGAGATTGCGCAGGGGCCGATCGCGCGGCGGCGCGGCTATGCCACGCTCCATCTGGGGCTGGCCGGCGGGACATTCACGATTCGCGGGATCGCGCTCGAACGCGCGCGGGCGCTCAGCGATGCGGTGCTCGCCAGCATTGCCGAGCGCGATTTTTCCGAGCTCACTTGATATCGGCAAGCTTGCGGTTAAGGCCTGCTTACATGACCCAGCCCAAGCTGTTCCTTTCGGACAATGCCGCCCCCGTCCACCCGCGCGTGTGGGAGGCGTTGCAAGCGGCCGATCATGCCGACGTGCCCTATGACGGCGACGGCCTGAGCGCTGCGCTCGACGAGCGCTTTTCCGACCTGTTCGGTCGTCCCTGCGCAGCCCTGTGGGTGGCGACGGGGACCGCGGCCAACTGCCTGGCGCTGGGCACGATGGTGGCGCCGCACGGCGGCGTGGTGTGCCACGAGGAAGCGCATATCGAGGCGGATGAGGGCGGCGCGCCGGGCTTCTACCTTCACGGCGCCAAGCTGATGCTGGTGAGTGGTGCCAAAGACTCTGGGGGCGCCAGGATTGCCCCCGCCGATATAGCCGCGCTGATCGATCCGATCCGTGACGATGTGCATCAGGTCCAGCCGCATGCAATCGCGATCACGCAGGCGAGCGAATATGGTCGCTGCTACCGCGCGGACGAGCTTGCCGCGCTGGGCGAGTTTGCGAGCGCGCGGCACCTGGGCCTGCACATGGACGGTGCGCGCTTCGCCAACGCGGTTGCCTTCCTCGGCTGCTCTGCTTCGGAGGCGGTGGGACCGTGCGACACGCTCAGTTTCGGCTTCATCAAGAACGGCGGCATGGGGGCGGAGGCGGTGGTGCTGTTCGATCCCGCCGCCGCTGCCCATGTCCGCTATCGCCGCAAGCGCGCCGGGCACCTGCAATGCAAGGGGCGCTATCTCGCCGCGCAGATTCTTGCGATGCTCGACGGCGACCTGTGGCTCGAAAATGCCCGCGCCGCCAATGGCGCGGCGGCGCAGATCGCGCAGGCTTGCACCGCACGCCTGCTCCATCCGGTCGAAGCCAACGAGATATTCATGCGCTGCACCGCCGCCGAGCGAGAGGCGCTGCGCGCGCAAGGCTTTGCCTTCTACGACTGGGGCGAGGATGCCGCGCGGTTCGTCACCGCGTGGAACACCCGGCAGGAAGATGCATTGGCGCTGGCGAAAGCAATCGCCGCATTATGAGCACGCCGGACGCTGCCGAAACCGCTGCCTCGCCGCCGCATGCGCTGCTGCGCCCGCAGGTGCTGTGGCCGTTCCTGCTGACCGCGCTGATCTGGGGTTCGACCTGGTACGTCATCACCGGGCAGATCGGCGATGTGCCGGCAAGCTGGTCGGTCGCCTGGCGTTTTGCGCTGGCGGCACCGTGCATGTTCGCGCTCGCGGTGCTGACCGGCAAGGGCCTGCGGCTGGGGCGGCAAGGCCATGTGCTCGCGCTGACGCTCGGGCTGTTCCAGTTCTGCGGCAATTTCAACTTCGTCTATCGGGCAGAGATGCACCTGACTTCGGGCGTCGTCGCGGTAATGTTCGGCATGCTGATGGTGCCCAACGCCGTCCTCGGGCGATTGCTGCTGGGCGAGCGGGTGACGCCGCGCTTCTTCCTTGGCAGCCTGGTGGCGATTGCGGGCATCGCACTGCTGCTGGTGCACGAGGCGCGGCTGGCGCCGCTGGGCGATAATGTTGCCCTTGGAATATGGCTCACGCTTGGCGGGATTCTCGGCGCCTCGGTCGCCAATGTGCTCCAGGCCCACCGCGCCCTGCGCGCGCTGCCGATGATGAGCCTGCTTGCCTGGGCCATGCTCTACGGCGCGCTGATCGATTTCGCCTTTGCCTGGATCACTTCGGGCCCGCCGGTGTTCCCCGACAGGTGGAGCTATTGGGGCGGGATCGCCTATCTGGCGATCGTGGGTTCGGTGATCACCTTCCCGCTCTATTACCAGATCGTGCGCGACATCGGCGCGGGCCGCGCGGCCTATAACGGCGTGGCGGTGATCGTCATTGCCATGCTGATCTCGACCGTGATCGAAGGCTATCAATGGTCGGCACTGGCGGTCACGGGCGCGGTCATGGCGATGGGCGGGATGATCGTGGCGCTGCGCGCGCGGCACCATTGACGGTATTCACATCAGGCCGGCGAGCCCTTCACGGTAGGTCGGATAGGCGGGCCGCCAGCCAAGCACACGCTTCGCCTTGCCGTTCGCCACCCTTCGGTTCTCCGAATAATAGGCGCGGGCGGCGGCGGTCAGCCCGGCTTCGTCAAGCGTTTGCAGCGGCGGAAAATCGGCACCCAGCAGGCGGCAGGCATGCTCGATCACAGCGTTCTGGCTGCATGGCAGATCGTCGGCGAGGTTGTAGGCATCCGGCGGCGCTTCGCAGCCCAGCGCCGCAATCACGCCGCTGGCGATGTCATCGACATGGACGCGGCTGAACACCTGACCTGATGCGTCGATCCGTTTCGCCTTGCCTTCGTTCACGCGGTCAAGCGCGCTGCGGCCGGGGCCATAGATACCCGGCAGGCGGAACACCCGCGCCCCTGCCGCCATCCAGCGGGCATCAGCCAGGGCGCGCGCGGTGCGCCGCCCGCTTCCCGCAGGTGCGCTTTCATCCACCCAGGCCCCCTTTGTGTCACCGTAGACCCCGGTCGAGGATAGATAGCCCAGCCACTTTGCGCCAAACGCCTCGCCGTAGCGATCCAGCACCGGGTCACCGTCCCCGGCGGGCGGGACCGATGACAGGACATGGCTCGCCGCACCCAGCGCCCGCCTGACGCCAGCTTCGTCCGCGAAATCGAGATTGCCCGCGCTGCCCGTCGCATCGACCTGCCAGCCGCGTGCCCTTAACGCTGCGCCGATGCGGCTTGCCGCATAACCCAGCCCGAAGATCAGCAAATGTGCCATCGCCCCAATCTAAGCGTTGGACAGGGCGGCAAAGCAACCTAAATCGACCGCCATGGATATTGTGCAAGAAACCGAGATCGTCCCCGGGATTGGCCCAGAGATGGCAGACGCCGCTGCCGCTCCGCATGTGCCGGTGGAAATCCGCCGCGAGGATTACAGGCCGTTTGCATGGCTGGTCCCCGAGATCGAGCTCGATTTCGACCTTGCGCCCGGATCGACCATGGTCACCTCGAGGCTCACCGTGGCGCGCAATGCGGCGGCGCATGGCGAACCGGCAATCCGGCTCAATGGCGAAGGGCTCGATCTGCTGTCGGTCAAGGTCGATGGCATGCCGGTCAATGACTATTCGCTGGATGGCGGCGATCTGATCCTCCCCTTGTCCGGCGATGCACATCTGGTCGAGATCGCCACACGGATCGATCCGTCGGCCAACACCCAGCTCGAAGGGCTCTATGCCTCGGGCGGGATGCTGTGCACGCAGTGCGAGGCCGAGGGTTTCCGCCGGATCACCTTCTTCCCCGACCGGCCCGATGTGCTTTCGACCTGGCGCGTACGGATGACCGGGGCGAAGGACCTGTTCCCGATCCTGCTCGCCAATGGCAACCGCGTTGCCGCAGGCGATAACGAAGACGGCACGCATTGGGCGCAGTGGCACGATCCCTGGCCCAAGCCGTGCTACCTGTTCGCGCTGGTGGCAGGCGATCTGGTGGCCAATTCCTCCACTTTCACCACCTGCTCCGGGCGCGAGGTCGCGCTCAATGTCTGGGTCCGGGCCGAAGATCTCGCGCGCACCGGCCATGCGATCGAATCGCTGCGGCGGGCGATGCGCTGGGACGAGGAGGTATTCGGGCGCGAGTACGATCTCGACCTGTTCAACATCGTTGCGGTCAGCGATTTCAACATGGGGGCGATGGAGAACAAGGGCCTCAACATCTTCAACACCAAATATGTGCTGGCCGATGCCGAAACCGCGACCGATGGCGATTTCGACGCGATCGAAGGCGTGATTGCGCACGAGTATTTCCACAACTGGTCGGGCAACCGGGTGACCTGCCGCGACTGGTTCCAGCTTTCGCTGAAAGAGGGGTTCACCGTGCTGCGCGACCAGCTGTTCAGCCAGGACATGCAGGGCCATGCGGTCAAGCGGATCGAGGATGTGCGCATCCTGCGATCGGCGCAATTCCCCGAGGATTCGGGCCCGCTGGCGCATCCGATCCGGCCCGACAGCTACCGCGAGATCAGCAATTTCTACACCGCCACCGTCTATAACAAGGGGGCCGAGGTGATCCGCATGATGCGGACCATGGCGGGGCCGGAACGCTTCCGCGCCGGCACCAATCTCTATTTCGCGCGGCACGACGGCGAAGCGGCAACCTGCGAGGATTTCGTGCGCGCGATCGAGGATGGCGCCGGGCTCGACCTTGGGCAATTCCGCCTGTGGTATTCGCAGGCGGGGACGCCAAGGGTCGGAGTGCGGCTTGAGCATTCGGGCGATGTCGCCACACTGCATTTGCGCCAGGTTGTTCCGCCAACCCCAGGCCAGACGGAAAAGTCGCCGATGGTGATCCCGCTGCGGATCGCGCTGCTCGACCGGGAAAGCGGGCACCATCGGGGCGAGCAGTTGATCGTACTCGACGGTGAGGAACAAAGCCTCATCTTCCCTGGATTTGCCACACGGCCTGTGCTTTCGATCAACCGCGGCTTCACCGCACCGGTCGTGATCGAGCGCGAGGTTGCGCGTGAAGATCTGCTGCTGCTCGCCGCGCACGATGACGACGCCTTCGCGCGTTACGAGGCCCTGCAGGAGCTGATCGGCGGCCATCTGGCGGCTGCGGCAAGCGGTGCGCTCGATGCGGGCCAGCGCCAGGCAGGAGTCGATGCGATCGCCGAGGCGGCCGGGTCGATCATCGCCGATGAACGGCTCGACGATTCGATGCGCGCGGAATTGCTGATGCTGCCCGCAGTCTCCTATTTGCTCGAACGGATCGACCGGCCCGATCCGTGCCTGGTCCATAATGAGCGCGAGGGTCTGAAGGCGCTTCTGGGGTTGCGGCTCGAGGCCCCGCTGCGCGCGCAATATGACCGCGCTGCGGCCTGGGCACACGATGCGCCCGGCGCACGCGGTGCGCGCAAGGTGAAGACGCAGGCGTTGGCCTGGTTCGCCGCCAGCAATCCGCAGCTCGCCGCCGATCTCGCTGCGCGCCAGTATCGTGACGCGACCAACATGACCGACAGGCAGGGCGCGCTGATGGTGCTGTGCGGGCTGGATACCCCGGCGCGCGAGGAATGCCTCGCCGATTTCCACCAGCGTTTCCGCGATAATGCGCTGGTGATCGACAAATGGTTCAGCCTTCAGGCGCTATCGCTCCATCCGCAGGTGCTGGATCATGTCGCGGCGCTGGCGCAGCATGCCGACTTCACGCTGCGTAACCCCAACCGGGTGCGCGCGCTCTATATGGCGCTGGCGGGCAATCCGCATGCCTTCCATGCCGCGAGCGGCGAGGGCTACCGGACGATTGCCGACCTCATTCTGGCGCTCGATCCGATCAACGCGCAGACCGCGGCGCGGTTCGTCCCTGCGCTCGGACGCTGGCGGCGGATCGAGGAGGGGCGCTCGGCGTTGATGCGCGCCGAGCTGGAGCGAATCGCCGCTGGCAAGCTTTCGCGCGATACCTTCGAGCAGGTGGCGCGCAGCCTTGGCTGAACCGGTCCGCTCTGCTCTGTTGGAGGATATCCCGCACGGCTTTTTCGGGCGGCAAGGCGGGGTTTCGCAGGGGCTCGTCGCGGGGCTGCAATGCGGTTTCGGCGCCGAGGCCGATATCGATGCCGTGCGCACAAATCGCCGGATTGCCACCGAGTCGGTGCTGCCCGGCGGCGTGCTGGTGACACCGTATCAGACGCATTCGGCCGATGTGATGACCGTTATCGAGCCGTGGGACGAAAGAGATCGGCCCAATGCCGACGCGCTGGTGACCGATCGGAAGGGGATAGTGCTGGGCATTGTCACCGCCGACTGCGCGCCGGTGCTGTTGGCGGACCAGGCGGCTGGCGTAATCGGTGCAGCCCATGCGGGCTGGCGCGGGGCGCATGGCAGCATTCTCGAGAACACCGTGACGGCGATGGAGGCGCTGGGCGCGGCCCCCGGTGCCATGGCGGCAGTAATTGGTCCCACGATCCAGCAGGCCAGTTATGAAGTCGATGACGCCTTCCGCGCGCGCTTCGATGAAGCGGACCTGGGTCACTTCATGTCTGGTCGGCCCGGCCACTGGCAGTTCGATCTGCCCGGGTATGTGGCGGCACGACTGGTGCGCGCGGGGGTGGGGCGCGTCGAGAGCGTCGGGCTCGATACCTATGCGCTTGAGGACCGCTATTTCTCGTTCCGCCGCGCCACGCATCGCCGCGAATACGGTTATGGGCGGCAGATCAGCCTGATCGCACTTGCGTGAAAGCCAACAGGTTGTGCTCAAAAGGCGGTTGGCAATGCCTGCCTTTGGAGCTATCAGCGCGCCCAAATCGGGGATCGGGGCAAAGTGCGCCGCGCCTCGGTAGGCTGGCCGTGAAGCGGGTTCTTGCAATTTTGCGCCACGGCTGGAATCGGTTAATGGACGTCCGCCTGGTGGCGGGGGTTTCCGGCATGATCAAGGTTGAAGGCTGATGGCTGATACAAAGGGCACCGTCACTCAGGAATCGTTCGCCGACCACGGCGATGAAGGGGTACGGCGGCGCGACTTCATCAATATCGCGGCGGTCAGCGCGGCGGGTGTGGGCGGGCTGGCAACGCTGATCCCGTTGGTCACCCAGATGTCGCCTTCGGCCGACGTGCTGGCGGAAAGCTCGACCGAAGTCGACGTTTCGGCGATCGAGCCGGGGCAGGCAATCAAGGCGGTGTTCCGCAAGCAACCGCTGTTCGTCAAGCGCCTTACCGCCGGCGAGATCGCCGCTGCAAACGAGGTCGATGTCGCTGAGCTGCGCGACCCGCAGACGCTGGCTGAGCGCACCAAGCTGGGGCACGAGGACGTGCTGGTCACCATGGGCGTGTGCACGCATCTGGGCTGTGTTCCGCTGGGCACCGCGGAAGGCGAGGTGAAGGGCGAGTTCGGGGGCTATTTCTGCCCTTGTCACGGTTCGCACTACGATACGGCCGGCCGCATCCGCAAAGGTCCGGCTCCGGCCAATCTTCAGGTTCCTGAATATGAATTCGCGTCCGACACGGTCATCCGCGTCGGCTGAGGTGTGAGAGAAAATCCATGAGCTTTCCCTGGGCAAACCAGTATCAACCGCAGAACGGGTTCATGAAATGGATGGACGAGAAGCTGCCGCTTCCGCGCCTCGTCTATAACGCGATCGGTGCGGGCTATCCGGTACCGCGCAACCTCAACTACATGTGGAACTTCGGCGTGCTGGCGGGCTTCTGCCTGGTCTTGCAGATCGTTACCGGCGTGGTTCTGGCGATGCATTACGCATCCGACGCCAGCCTGGCGTTCGGCAAGATCGAACACATCATGCGCGACGTGAACTGGGGCTGGCTGATGCGCTATGCCCATGCCAATGGCGCCAGCTTCTTCTTCCTGGTGATCTATCTGCACATCTTCCGCGGCTTCTATTACAGTTCGTACAAGGCCCCGCGCGAGATGATCTGGCTCCTGGGCGTGGTCATCTTCCTGCTGATGATGGCGACCGGGTTCATGGGCTACGTCCTGCCCTGGGGGCAGATGAGCTTCTGGGCGGCGCAGGTGATCACCGGTCTGTTCGAGGCGATCCCGCTGGTGGGTGCGCCGATCAAGACCTGGCTGCTGGGCGGTTTTGCGCCCGATGACGCCACGCTCAACCGCTTCTTCTCGCTCCATTACCTGCTGCCGTTCGTGATCGTGGGGGTGGTGATCCTGCACGTATGGGCGCTGCATATCCCCGGTTCGTCCAACCCCACGGGCGTCGAGGTCAAGAGCGAGAGCGATACGGTGCCGTTCCACCCCTATTACACGGCCAAGGACGGCTTCGGGTTGGGCGTTTTCATGATCCTTTTCACGATCATGGTGTTCTTCCTGCCCAACGCGCTTGGCCATCCCGACAACTATATCGAGGCCAACCCGCTGTCGACGCCGGCGCACATCGTGCCCGAATGGTATTTCTGGCCGTTCTACGCGATCCTGCGCGCGTTCACATATGACTTCCTGTTCGTGCCCGCCAAGCTGCTGGGCGTGATCGCGATGTTCGGCTCGATCCTGATCTGGTTCATCCTGCCATGGCTCGACAAGAGCCCGGTGCGCTCGGCCAATTACCGCCCGACCTACCGCATGTTCTTCTGGATACTCATGGTGGACATGGCGGTGCTGTTCTGGTGCGGCGGCGCACCGGCGCAAGAACCCTATGTGATGATCAGCCAGATCGCCACGGCTTACTACTTCATGCATTTCCTGGTGATCGTGCCGTTCATCAGCAGGAGCGAGAAGACCGCGCCGCTGCCCAAATCGATCACCGACGCCGTGCTGGGGCAAGCGGGCGCGACCGCCAAGGGCGCGCGTGCCTGACCCGCCAGAGGACAGAAGAAAGACAAGCCCATGATTCGTTACATTTCTCTCTTCCTCGGTCTCGCCTTCACCGCGGCGGTCCTGTGGGCCTTCGGCAATGGCGCATTCGTCGCTGCGACGCAGGGGCTGGGCGAAAAGACTGCGGACGGCGTGTTCCATGCCCATCCGCACGCCCCCGAAGGCGGCTTCAGCTTTGAAGGGCCGGTTGGCCGGTTCGACCGCCAGCAGCTCCAGCGCGGCTATCAGGTTTACAAGGAAGTCTGCTCGGCCTGCCACAGCCTCAAGTTCGTCGCCTTCCGCGATCTTGCCCAGCTTGGCTACAACGAAGCCGAGATCAAGGCCGAAGCGGCGAGCTGGCAGGTGCCCGGGATCGATCCCAATACCGGCGAGGCGACGACGCGCGCCGGGCTGCCGACCGATCATTTCCCCTCGCCCTTTCCTAATGCAGTGGCCGCCGCCGCCGCCAACAACAATGCCGTTCCGCCCGACCTTTCGCTGATGACCAAGGCGCGCCACGAAGGCCCCGCCTATGTCTATTCGCTGATTTCGGGCTATGGCGCTCCCGATCCGGCACTGCGGGCCGAATTCCCGGAATTCGAAACGCCGACCGGGCTCTATTTCAATAAATATTTCGCCACCTTGAATCTGGCGATGGCGCCGCCGCTCACTGCCACGGGGCAGGTGTCTTTTGCCGACGGTACCGAGGCGACCATCCCGCAGATGGCGGCCGATGTCGCGGCGTTCCTCGCCTGGACTGCCGAACCGACGTTGGAGCAACGCAAGCAGACGGGCGTGTGGTTCCTGGGTTTCATGATATTCGTCACCCTGCTTGCCTTCCTTTCGAAGAAGCAGGTCTGGTCGGCGCTTCATACTGGCCGCAAGGACTGATCCTGAGCGAAATTGCATACCAGGCACCCCGCTATCCTGGTGATGGCGGGGTGTTTTCTTCGGGAACCGCCAAATGAGCCCGAGCGAGCTGAAACAATTGATCCGCACGGTGCCCGATTTTCCGGGGCCCGGCGTCCAGTTCCGCGACATCACCACGCTTATCGGCCACGCCGAGGGCTTTGCCGCCAGCGTGCGGCAGCTTGCGGCGTGTGCGCATGATGCGGGCGCTCAGGCGATCGCGGGTATGGAGGCGCGCGGGTTCATTTTCGGCGCGGCGGTGGCGGCGCAGCTCGATCTGGGATTTGTCCCGGTGCGCAAGCCTGGCAAGCTGCCGGTGGCCAGCATCGGGATCGATTATGCGCTCGAATATGGCAGCGACCGGCTGGAGATGGACCCCGGCGCAGTCGATGCGGGCCAGCGCGTGGTGATCGTCGATGACCTGATCGCCACTGGCGGCACCGCGCTGGCAGCGGCGCAGTTGTTGCGGCGAGCAGGCGCCAGCGTCGAGCACGCGCTGTTCGTGATCGACCTGCCTGACCTTGGCGGGGCGCGCAAGCTGCGCGATGCCGGGGTTGCCGTGCAGGCGCTGATGCAATTCGAGGGCGATTAATCGGCGATCAGCCGAGCCTGCGCACCTCGTCCAGCACACGCTCTGCCCATTCTATCCGGCAGATCAGCAGGTCGGGCAGATAGGTATCGCGCTGATTGTAGACAAGCGGCGATCCGTCGATGCGCGAGCAGTGCAGCCCGTGCGCCTTGGCGACCGCCACCGGCGCGCAGCTGTCCCATTCATACTGCCCGCCCGAATGGAGATAGATTTCCCCCTGCCCCAGCACCACGGCCATGGCCTTGGCCCCGGCGCTGCCCATCGGCACCAGCTCGCCGCCGATCGCACCGGCCACGGCCAGCGCCTCTGCGGCAGGGCGGGTGCGGCTAACCAGCAGACGCGGGGTCGCGGCGGGCGCGGGCAGCGGGCGCGGCGCGTCAGAGCGCAGCATGAGCCCTCCTTCAATACCGGGCAAGGCGACCGCGCCGAGAGTCGCCACACCATCGACCGCCAGGCCTACATGCACCGCCCAGTCACTGCGCCAGCCTTCGCCATTGGACTCGGCATATTCGCGCGTTCCGTCGAGCGGATCGACGATCCACACGCGCGACTTGGCTAGCCGCGCGGTATCGTCCTTTTCCTCTTCGGAGAGCAGGCCATCCTCGGGGCGGGTATTGCGCAGCGCATCGCATAGCAGTGCATTGGCGGCGCGGTCGCCTTCGCTGCCCAGCGCCTTGCCTGCGAAGCTCCCCGAGGCGCGCACAGCGAGCAGGATGCGCCCCGCTTCTGCCGCCAGCCCCGCTGCGAGTTCGGCGTCGGTCGCAGAGCCCGGTTCGGCCAGGATCATTTGAGCGGCAAGATCTGGCGGATGATGTGATCGGCAGCCTCTTCCACCGTCATCTCAACGGTATTGACGCGAATTTCCGCCGCTTCTGGCTCTTCATAGGGGCTGTCGATGCCGGTGAAGTTCTTGAGCTGCCCCTCGCGCGCCTTCTTGTAGAGCCCCTTGACATCGCGCGCTTCGGCCACGCTGAGCGGGGTATCGACGAAAATCTCGATGAACTCGCCTTCGGGCATCATCTCGCGCACCAGCCGCCGTTCGGCACGGAACGGGCTGATGAACGCGGTGAGGACGATCAACCCCGCATCCGCCATCAGCCGCGCCACTTCGCCGATGCGGCGGATATTCTCGATCCGGTCCGCCTCGGTAAAGCCAAGGTCGCGGTTGAGCCCGTGGCGAACATTGTCGCCGTCGAGCAGGAACGTATGGCGGTTCATCAGGTTGAGCCGCTTTTCAACCTCGTTGGCGATGGTCGATTTGCCCGATCCCGAAAGGCCGGTGAACCACAGCACGCGCGGTTTCTGGTTCTTGAGCGCGGCGTGATCCTCGCGCGTGATCGAAGTGGGCTGCCAATGGACATTCTCCGCCCGGCGCAGGCTGAAATGGATCATCCCCGCGCCGACGGTGGCATTGGTGAACTTGTCGATCAGGATGAAGCCGCCCAGCTGGCGGCTGGTGCCATAGGCTTCGAACACGATCGGCTTGTCGGTGCGCAGTTCGGCCACGCCGATGCCGTTGAGTTCGAGCGTCTTGGCGGCGAGGTGTTCGAAGCTGTTGACGCAGATCTCGTATTTGGGCTCCGCCACACTGGCGGTGACGGTCTGCGTCCCCAGCTTGAGCCAATAGCCCCGGCCCGGCTTCAACGCCTCGTCGCTCATCCACACGATCGTGACTTCGAACTGGTCGGAAACCTGCGGCGGATCATCGGCCGCAGCGATCATGTCGCCGCGCGAACAATCGATCTCGTCGGCCAGCGTCAGCGTGACCGACTGGCCCGCCACCGCTTCGCCCAGATCGCCATTGAAGGTCACGATCGAGGCGACGGTGCTGGTCTTGCCCGCAGGGACGACACGCACCTTGTCACCCGGTTTTACGCTGCCGTCGGTAATGAGCCCGGCAAAGCCGCGAAAATCGAGGTTGGGCCGGTTGACCCATTGCACCGGCATGCGGAAGCTGCGCGCCTGCGCTGCGGTGCCCGCCAGCTCGACCGTTTCGAGGTGGTGGATCAGGCTGGGGCCGGAATACCATGGGGTCTGGGCGGAGGGCGCATCGGTAATGTTGTCGCCCTTGAAGCCCGAAATCGGGATGGCGGTGAAGCTCTCGATGCCGATCTCTGCGGCAAACGCGCGGTAATCGGCCACAATCCGCTCGAACGCGCCCTGGTCGTAATCGACCAGGTCCATCTTGTTCACCGCCAGCACCAGATGGCGGATGCCCAGCAGATGCGCGATGTAGCTGTGCCGCCGCGTCTGCACCAGCACACCCTTGCGCGCATCGACCAGGATCACCGCCAGATCGGCGGTCGAGGCGCCGGTCACCATGTTGCGCGTGTATTGTTCGTGCCCCGGGCAATCGGCGACGATGAACTTGCGTTTTTCGGTCGCGAAAAAGCGATAGGCGACATCGATGGTGATGCCCTGCTCGCGTTCGGCGGCAAGCCCATCGACCAGCAGAGCGAAATCGATTTCCTGCCCCTGTGTGCCGACTTTCTTGCTGTCGCTTTCGAGCGCGGCGAGCTGATCCTCGAAGATCATCTTCGAATCGTAGAGCAGCCGCCCGATCAGCGTCGACTTACCATCATCCACGCTGCCGCAGGTGATGAAGCGCAGCAGCTGCTTGTTCTGGTGCGTTTCGAGATAGGCCTCGATATCCTCGGCGATCAGCGCATCGGCCTGGTAGGTGGGGTGGCGGGAAGCGTCAGCCATCAGAAGTATCCCTCCTGCTTCTTCTTCTCCATGCCCGCGCCGCCGGCATCCTTGTCGATCACGCGGCCCTGCCGCTCGCTGGTGGAGGTGAGCAGCGTTTCCTGCACCACATCGGCCAGCGTCTTCGCCTCGCTCGCCACTGCGCCGGTCAGCGGCCAGCACCCCAGCGTGCGGAAGCGCACCGGGCGCATGGTGATCTGGGGCCGTTTGCCCAGCACCTGCTCCAGCCGGTCGATATCGTCGGCCATGAACAGCCCCCCCTCCCACTCATAGGTCGGGCGTTCCTCGGCGAAATAGAGCGGCACGATCTCGATATTTTCGGCCATGATGTATTGCCAGATGTCGAGTTCGGTCCAGTTGCTCAGGGGAAACACTCGGATGCTCTCGCCCTTGGCCTTGCGGGCGTTGTAGAGGTTCCACAATTCGGGGCGCTGGTTCTTGGGATCCCAGCCATGGCTGGCGCTGCGGAAGGAAAACACGCGTTCCTTGGCGCGGCTCTTTTCCTCATCGCGCCGGGCCCCGCCAAATGCCGCGTCGAAGCCGTAATGGTCGAGCGCCTGCTTCAGCCCCTGCGTCTTCCACATGTCGGTATGCAGCGATCCATGATCGAAGGGGTTGATGCCGCGTTCAGCCGCCTCTTCATTGTGCCAGACCAGCAGTTCCATCCCGCTTTCGCGCGCCATCTTTTCGCGCAGGTCGTACATCGCCTGGAATTTCCAGGTAGTATCGACGTGCAGCAAGGGGAAGGGCGGCGGCGCGGGATAGAACGCCTTGCGCGCCAGATGCAGCATCACCGCCGAATCCTTACCCACCGAATAGAGCATCACGGGCCGTTCGGCCTCGGCCACGACCTCGCGCATGATATGGATGCTTTCGGCCTCGAGCCGTTCGAGATGGGTCAGCGTGTGCATGGCGTCTTTTTGCGGGAGTATTTCGCGTGCAGACCTAGTGATGTGTGCTGCGGTGGCAAGCATAGAATTGCTTGCAGGCCGAGTAGCGTGCAGGCGGGATTGGGTTGACGCAGGCCGATGCTTCGTGGCAATTGCGCGCGCGCCGAGCAATCAGCCAGGCACGAGCGGGTATAGCTTAGTGGTAAAGCACCAGCCTTCCAAGCTGGCTATGCGGGTTCGATTCCCGCTACCCGCTCCACCGACCCCTTCCCCTATCATCCTCTTTTGTCTATAAAGTCCTTGGAAAACCGAGGGTTTTCGCTCTCAGCCGTCCACTCAAATCTCCTGATTTCCGCCTGCATCCAACGCCTGTGGGGGCCATTCGGGGTCAAATTGAGCCCGGCCTTGTGAGCATGGCCCCCAACCACGGGACCAGGAAGGACAAAGGAAGCTCGATCATGCCGCTTACAGATGTCGCCAACCGCAACGCCAAGCCGCGCGCCAGACCCTACAAGATGGGCGATTCCCATGGGCTGTTCCTGCTGGTGCAGCCCTCGGGCGGGAAACTCTGGCGCATCAAATACCGCATCCATGGGCGCGAGAAGAAGGTGGCGCTGGGCATCTATCCCGAGGTCGGTCTTGCCGAGGCGCGCAACC